>Ga0247768_1000001_pt1 | contig 598953 bp, 603 predicted proteins | sample UWRJL016104C6_FD_179944 | JGI IMG/M metagenome (GOLD analysis project Ga0247768, IMG submission 179944) | Plant litter microbial communities from Arlington Agricultural Research Station in Wisconsin, United States - UWRJ-L016-104C-6 | ecosystem: Environmental > Terrestrial > Plant litter >... | reverse complement strand
CCACGCTGCCGAGCAACCGGAGCTTGCTCAGGTCGGCCTTCTCGACATGCTCGACGCCCCACTTGATGCACGCCCGGATCGCCGTCGGCGCCGTGTAGAAGATCGTCGTCGCGGTCTTCTCGGCCAGCTCCCACCAGATGCCCTTGTGCGGGTAGTCGGGCGCACCCTCGTACATCACCGACGTCGCCGCGTTCAGCAGCGGCCCGTAGACGATGTAGGAATGCCCCGTGATCCACCCCACGTCGGCGCTGCACCAGTACACGTCGGACTCCGGCTTGAGGTCGAAGACGTGCTTGTGCGTCCACGCCACATGCGTCAGGTAGCCGCCCGTGGTGTGCTGGATCCCCTTCGGCTTCGCCGTCGAACCCGACGAGTACAAGATGAACAACGGATGCTCGGCATCCAGCTCAGCGGCCGGACACGAAGGGTCGGCGGCCTCCAGCGCCTCGTCCCACCACACGTCGCCGTCGCCCATCGGCACGTCCTCGATCCCCGTGTGGCGCACCACGAACGTCGTCGCCACCGGCATCCCGACCTCGTCGACGGTCTGCTTGACCGGCGCCGTCTTGCCCTTCCTCCGCGCGCCGTCGACCGTGATCAGCGCCTTCGCCTCCGAGAACTCCATCCGCTCCTTGACCGACTCCGCGCTGAAGCCGCCGAAGACGACGTTGTGCGGCGCGCCGATCCGCGCGCACGCCAGCATCGCGACCACGACCTCCGGGATCATCGGCAGGAAGATCCCGACCACATCACCCTGCTCGACGCCATGGTCCTTCAGCGCGTTCGCTGCCCGCTGCGTCTGCTCCAGCAGCCACGCGTAGGTGATGTCCCGGGACTCGCCCTCCTCGCCGCGCCACTTGAACGCGACACGCTTGCCCAAGCCGGCCTCGACGTGGCGGTCCAGGCAGTTGTAGGAGGCGTTGGTCCTCCCACCCGCAAACCACTGGTAGAACGGCGGGTTCGCGTCGTCGAGCGCGCGCTCCGGCGCGGTGAACCAATGCAGCGCCTTCGCCTGCTCGTTCCACCAGCCCACCGGATCCTCCGCCGCCGCCTCGTGCACCGACAAATCGGTGATCAACGCATCAGCGACGAACGACTCCGGCGGCTCGAAGCGCTCCTGCTCGAGCAACTCGGCGAGCTGCCGCTCGAGATCGGTCGTGGTGCCGGCCATGGGGTCTCTTCTCTAGCTGAGGGGCTTGACGGGGAGGACGGTGCGCTTGAACGTGGAGTTCGTCACCGCCGCGAAGGAGGCATACCACGCGGCCGCGGCCGTCGCCAAGCCGAACCACCCACCGAGGTGCACGATGTCCGTGTGCCCGCCGGCGTTGCCGATGCCGAGCAGCAGGAACGTCGCGGCCAGCAGCGCGAAGACGGTCGCGATCGCCGCCGTCGTCCGCAGCGAGGCCACGAACATGTACGTGGTGAAGATGCCCCAGGCGATCAGGTAGAGCCCGACCGCGTGGCCCGCGTCGGCCTTCGGGACGTCCTTCTCGAAGAACTCCACGAACGCCCAGAACGACAGCCAGAAGGCGCCGTAGGACGTGAACGCGACCGCGCCGAACGTGTTGCCGGTGCGGAACTCCCACATGCCGGCCGCGAACTGCGCGATCCCGCCGTAGGCGAAGGCCAGCCCGAAGACGACGGGCTCCCCGCCCGCGGCCACCAGGTTGGCGTTGAACATGCTCAACACGAACGTCGTCAGCGCGAACGCCGCGAGGCCCAGCGGGCCCGGGTCGGCGATCGGCGACGGCACGAACGTGAGGTCCTGGCTCGCGACGGGCGTCCGCCCGTCGGCACGCTCCTCGCGCGAGAAGCGCGGTGCGTCGGTGGCCGAGGCTTCCATCAGACACTCTCCTCTCCGGCGGAGCGCCGCACGGATGGAGCCGCGCTCCGCAACCCGAAAACTCTTCGTCCCTGAGCATTCCCGCGAAGGGCGCGAGCGAAGCCTGCCCGCTGTCAGCGCGATGACGGCGGCGGAGGTTAACCGCGGCGCTTGCGCTTCTTGCGCGCGGCGGTCGCCGGGCTCGGCGTGCCGTTGGCCGCCGGGCCGCCGGAGGACGCCGCGGGCGCGGGCGCCGGCTTCTTCGGGCTCAGCGCGCCGCCGCCGCGGGCGCGGTCCTTGGCCTCGCGGATCTCCTGCTGCGTCGGCCACGGGCGCGCCTCGCCCTCGGTCCACGCGGGCGGCACGCCCGCGCCGGGCCAGCGGCCGAAGAGCAGCACGCCGACCATCGCGAGCCAGAACGCCTGGACGATGAAGGTCGGGGAGCCCGAGAGCGGGCCGAGCAGGATCAGCGCGCCGACGATCGCGCCGAGCACGCCGAGGAAGCGCGTGAGCAGCCCGACGCGCATGGCGCCGATGGCGATCAGGACGAACGACGCCGCCAGCGAGAGCGAGGCGATGAAGCCGATCCCGCTGACCGCGACGACGACCCCGCCGCGCAGCGCGTCGTGCGCCGCCGACGTCGAGTGGTCCGAGGAGGACGCGAAGTCGCTCGCGCTGATCATCAGCGCGATCTGCAGCACGATCGCGCAGAGCCCGCCGACGAAGCCGCCGATGATCGCGAGGATCCGCGCCGCGCGCGGCGTCGTGGCGCCGCGGATGACCGAGGCGTCGAAGAGGAAGAGCAGCAGCACGCCGATCGCCATCAGCGACAGGCCCTGGCAGACGGCGATCAGCAGCAGGACCGCCGCGTGGTCGTCGAGGAAGAGGATCTGCTGCGTGCGCAGGCCCGCGCGGCCGATCGACTCGCCCGCGGCGCTGCGCAGCGACTCGAGCGCGTAGACGCGCGGGAAGTTCGAGAGGACCGACTGCGGCAGGACGCCCGCGACCACCGCGAGCACGGCGGCGGCCAGCGACGCGAAGCCGACGCGCTGCTTGCGGACGACCTCGCCCTCGACGATCTGCTCCGGCGTCACCGCCGGGACGTCAATCGCGGCCATCGGTCAGCGAGCGCTGGTCGTCGGGGCCGAGGCGGCCGGGCATGATCAGCTCCGGCTCCTCGCGGTCGACGACGCGCGAGACGCGGTCGCCCGCGGCGAGCACGAGGTCGAGCACCGGGGCGGCGACCCGCAGGCCGGCCTCGATGCGGCCACGCCAGATCAGCTGGGAAGACGAGAGCTGCGCCACGACGCCGATCCTACCGGCGCGAGGGCGCCGGGAGCCGCGGGCCCCTACTGCAGGCCCGCGCGCGCCTCGCGCACGAGCGTGACCGCCTCCGGGAAGACGACCGCCATCACGGCGCGGATCTGCTCGGCCTGCTCGGCCGTCGTCCCCTGGATGTTGACGCGGTTGACCGCCGCGACGGTCATCTGCACCGCCAGGCCGATCGCGTTGTCGGCCCACGCCAGCCGCTGCTGACCCTGCATCTGATCTGCGAACTCCGCCATGCGGCGCTGCAGCTCGTCCGGGTCGCCGAAGAGTCCTCCGAAGCCTTCCATGCAAACTAGGGTACCCGCCCACCCACCGGCTGCGATGCCGCCGCCTTCTCGGCCTCGCGATGCTCGCGCCCGGCGGCGATGACCTCCTTGAAGGACCGGAACTTGAACACCGTCACGAGCGCGAAGAAGCCCACCGCGAGGCTGAACGCGGCGATCGCGATCTGCTGGCCGACCGAGTACGCCGCGACCGTCGCGCCCGCCGCCGTCCCGGCGAAGACCTTCACCAGGAACGCCTGCTGCACGCCCGCGCCGCCGGGCGTGAACGGCACGCAGGCGGCGACCGCGTTGACGCCCAGGACCAACAGCACGTTCTTGACCGAGCCGCCGATGTGGAACGCGTCGAGCAGGAACCAGAACGCGGCGAAGCGGAAGCACCAGCCGCCGAGCTGGACCAGCCAGACCTCGCGAAAGTAGCGCTTGCGGTCGAAGATGATCGTCAGGCCCTGGCGCACGCGCGCCCAGAAGGCCTTCACCTTGGTCGAGAGCAGCGCGAAGCCGACGAGGCCGCCGATCGCCAGCGCGGTCAGGACGAAGAGCAGGAAGCGCGGGTGCGAGGCGAAGAACGACAGGTCGAACGCGTGCAGCTTCGAGAAGTCCGGCGGCTTCGGGAAGACGCCCTGCGTGAACGCGAAGGTGAGGATGAACACGCCCATCGACGCGTCGAAGCCGAACTCCACGAAGAACGCGGCGGCGATCGCCGAGTAGGTCGAGTTCGGGATCGAGGTCTTGACCAGGAAGATCTTGATGACGTCGCCGCCGCGGGCCGGGACGACGTTGTTGAAGCCGTAGGCCGCGATGTACGCGCCCCAGATCCGCTTGAACGCGATCCGCTCGCTCGGGTAGGCGGCGCGCAGCACGTTGTAGAAGGCGCGCGAGCGGATCGAGAGGTAGACGCCGAAGCAGAGCAGCCCGAGGAGCAGCGAGATCCAGCGGATGTCGGCGAGGTTGCTGAAGAACTGCCCCGCCGCGTCGAAGAAGCCGCCGAGGCCGGCGACGATCGGTGCGGGCGTCGCGGCGGCGGTCACCCCCGGGAGGGTACGAGCCCGACGGTCGCCAGCACGACGTCGTCGGCCAGCGACGCGGCGAGGACGTCCGCGGGCGGGATCGCCATGCCGGCGATGTACGGCACGCCGATGACCGTCAGGCCCGCGGCCTTGGCCGCCTGGGCGCCGGTCGGCGAGTCCTCCAGCCCGACCGAGCGCGCCGGGTCGGCGTGGAGGCGGCGGCAGGCCTCGAGGTAGATGTCCGGCGCGGGCTTGGGATGGGCGACCTCGTCGCCCGCGACCGTGATCGCGAAGCGGTCCGCCATCCCGGAGCTCTCGAGGACGAGGTCGAGGAACGCGCGCGCCGAGTTGGAGGCGACCGCGATCGGGATCCCGGCGGCCAGCAGCGCGTCGACCAGCGCGGCGGCGCCCGGCCGCGGCTCCACCGTGCCGGTCGCGGCCTCGACCATGACGCGGTCGTGCAGCTCGACCATCAGCGCGCCGCCCTCGCCCGGCCGGTCGAGCATCACCTCGAGCTTGGCCGCCCCGACCGTGTGCGAGGAGCCGATCAGGTCGCGCTTGTGGTCGTCGGTGAACGTGTGGCCGTAGTGGGCGAACAGCCCCACCTCGGCGCGGGTCCACGCCCGCTCGGTGTCGAGCAGGAGCCCGTCGTTGTCGAAGACGACGGCTTGCGGCGGGGCGGCGGGGGTCACGCCCAAGACCCTAGGAGATCGCTCAGCGCGGCTCGCGCCAGAGGAACCACACCGGCGGGCCCTTGGGCAGGCGCAGCTCGTCGAGCACCGCGAAGCCGTGGCGGCCGTAGAACGCGAGGTTGCGCTCCTTGCCGGTCTCCAGGTAGGCGGGCAGCCGCTCGCGGTCGCAGAGGTCGAGGCCGGGCTGGATCAGCCGCGAGCCGACGCCCTCGCCCTGGCGGTCGGGGTCGACGCCGAGCACCGCGAGGTAGAGGTGGCGCTCGGCGGGATGGCGCGCCTCGACCTGGCCGAGGCCGCGCAGGACCCGCGGCAGCCGCGGCAGGACGCCGGGCAGCGTGAGGCGCAGGAGGCTCAGCGTCTCGCGCGTGTCCTCGCGCCAGCGGCCCGGGAGCGCCCAGAGCGCGGCGCCGCCGCGGCCGTCCTCCGTGGTCCAGCTGACCTCCTGGCGCGGCAGCCGGCGCAGCTGCCAGCGGAAGAAGCGCTCCGACCACATCGGCCGCTGCGCGTCGCGCGCGTAGACCCATCGCGTGACGGGGTCGTCGGCGAACGCGCGCATCAGCGTGACCGCCAGCGGGTCGACGTCCTCGTCTGCGACCGGGCGGACAGCCATCCGCCCGGACTCTACGCAGCGGCGCGGGTCAGCCGTCGGCGTTGATCTTGCGGATCAGCTCGCCGAGCACGCGCGGGGCGTCCTCGTTGGCGACCTGGCAGGTGCCGGCCGCCGTGTGCCCGCCGCCGCCGTAGGCGAGCATCAGCTCGCCGACGTCCGTCGCGCTCGAGCGGTCCAGGATCGACTTGCCGGTCGCGAAGACGGTGTTCTGCTTGCGCAGGCCCCAGAGCACGTGGATCGAGATGTTGCAGTCGGGGAAGAGCGCGTAGACCGTGAAGCGGTTGGTCGCGAAGATGACGTCCTCGTGGCGGAAGTCGAGGACGACGAGGTTGCCGTGCTGCGTCGAGCAGCGGGCGACCTGGTCGATCGCGGCGTCGGCGTGCTCGCGGTAGAGCTCGACGCGCTCGGCGACGTCCGGGGTCTCGAGGATCTCCTCGATCGACTTCGTCGTGATGTCGTCGATCAGCTGCATCATCAGCTGGTAGTTGGAGATGCGGAAGTCGCGGAAGCGGCCGAGGCCGGTGCGGGGGTCCATCAGGAAGCTGATGTAGTCCCAGCCCTGCGGCGAGAGGATGTCGTCGCGCGAGAAGTCCGCGGCGTCGGCCTTGTCGACCGCGGCCATGATGTCCTCGCCGACGAGCGTGAAGACGTCGGCGCCGCCGTAGTAGTCGTAGACCACGCGCGCGGCGGACTTGGCGCCCGGGACGATGACGTGGTTCTCGGGCGCGTCGGTGACGCGCGTCGTCTCGCTGTCGTGGTGGTCGAACGAGAGGTGCACGCCCGGGACGTAGGGCAGGTTCGTCGTGATGTCCCGGTCGGTCAGCTCGACCTTGCCGTCCTGCATGTCCTTGGGGTGGACGAAGAGGATGTCGTCGAGGATGCCCAGCTCCTTGAGCAGGGCGGCGCACACCAGCCCGTCGAAGTCGGAACGGGTCACCAGTCGGTATCGCGCGGCCACCTGCGTGCTCATGCTCCGATCGTCGGCAGGATCCGGAGATTCCTGAACGCCGGGGGTCAGTTGGCGCACGGACCGTGTGCGGCGGGCGCCGGTGGCGCCGGGGCGCCGCTACGCGTCGGGGTGCTGCTCGAGGTAGTCGAGGTAGACGGGGCGCAGCGCGTCGGAGAGCTTGCCGTCGTCGTCGCGGAACGTGTCGGCGACCTGGCTCGACCACTGGTAGACGTCGTAGTCGGCCTCGTCCTTGTTGCCCGCGGCGGCCTCGGCGGCGGGCACGAGCTTCATCAGGTTCCAGAGGAACTTGATGTCGAGGTGCTTCTCGGCGCGCTTGACCGCGCGGTCGTGCAGCTCCTTGGAGCTGAGGGCGTCGAGCTCGTCGCGGCGGGACATGCCGGGCATCCTAGGCCGCGGGCGCGTCCATCGCGCCGAGGATGCCGAGGACCTCCTCGTCGTGCGTGTCCGGCTTGGCCTTCTTGATGACCTTGCGGACGATGCCCGCCTCGTCGATGACGAAGGTGGAGCGCTGGGCGCCCATGTAGGTCTTGCCGTACATGGACTTCTCGACCCAGACGCCGTAGGCCTCGCAGACCTCGTGGTCCTCGTCGGCCAGCAGCTCGAAGTTGAGGTGCTGCTTCTCGTAGAACTTCTTGACCGCCTTGACCGGGTCGGGCGAGACGCCGAGGACGACGGCGCCGGCGCTCTCGTAGTCGACCTCGTGGTCGCGGATCCCGCACGCCTGCGTGGTGCAGCCCGGCGTGTTGGCCTTGGGGTAGAAGTACAGCACGACCTTGCGGCCGTGGAAGCTCGAGAGCCGGACGGGCGTGCCCGCCTGGTCGGGAAGCTCGAAGTCCGGGGCCTCCTGGCCCTCCTTGATCTTGCCCATGGCCTTCATGATAGGGCGGGTACCCGCACCCCGAGGGGTCGCTGGGGAGGTCCCCGATGTGCGGCGCGGCGCGGCGGCGCAGACTCGGCGCACGATGCGCTCCCTCGTCCTCCTCCCCGCCCTCGCCGCCGCCCTGGCCGTCCCCGCGACCGCCGGCGCCGCGACGCTCAAGCTCCCCTCCCCGGCCGCCGGCGAGGTGGCCGTCGCGGTCGCGCCCGCCGCCGGCGCCGCGGCGCCGAAGGTCCCCAGGGCCGGCGTGCCGAAGGGCGCCGCGGTCACCGGCGGCGTCGCCGGGAAGGTCGCGCTGGTCGCGGTGATCCGGCCGGGCGGCGCGGGCGCGGTGCGGGCCACGGCGCGCGGGAAGCTCGGCCACGGCGCCTCGGCGTCCGCCGTCCTGGGCGCGGCGCCGCCGGCGGCGCTCACCAGCGCGGTCGCGCCCGCGTGCGCGGGCGGCGGCGCCGCCAAGGCGCTGGGCCACGTCCTGCGCCGCGGCGCGGGCGCGCCCGCGGCCTCCGACCTCGCGGCGCTGGGCCGCGTGCTCGCCGCGCGGCTGTGCGGCGGCGGCGGCGCGCCGGACGCCAAGGGCGCCGCGCTGCTCGGGCTGCTGCGCCTGAAGGTGCCGGCGGCCGCGGTCCCCGCGCCCGCCGCGGCCCTCGTCGCCGCCGCGAGCGCCGTCCCCGCGGCCCCGGGCGCGCCCCCGACGGCGAGCGCGCCGGCACCGGCGCCCGCGCCCGCGCCGCCGTCCTCCGGCGGCTCCGCCACCCCGCCCGCGGGCGCGCCGCAGTGCGGCAACGGCAAGGACGACGACGGCGACGGCCAGGTCGACGCGCTCGGCACCGCCGCGCCCCTCTTCGACCCCGGCTGCTCGAGCGCGAGCGACGCGACCGAGGGCTCCGAGCAGACGCTGCCCGCGGCGTGCGGCGGCGCCGTCGTCACCCGCGGCAGCCGCGTCGGCTTCGCGGTCCGGGTCGACGGGCGCACGAGCGCGGCCTGCCCGAAGGCCATGGTCAAGGGCCTCGTCGACCTCGCCGCGCCGGTCACCCAGTGCAGCGCTCCCGGCTGGAACGACGGCCACGGCAACGGCGCCTCCTCGCGCGACCACGACCTCTGCGCGAACGTCGTCGCGGGGCACCTCACGCAGGGCGACGAGTGGCACGTGAGCGGGATCTCCGCCGCCACCACCTGCGGCGTCCGCGCGGTCGCCGTCGCCTACACCGCCGACGGCACGGCGTGGGAGCGCGACGCGACGGTCGCCGACGCCGTCGGCGCCTGCACGTCCCCCGCCCCGCCGGCCGGCGCGCCGCAGTGCGCCGACGGGATCGACAACGACTTCGACGGCCAGATCGACACGGCCGGTGCCGCCGACAGCGGTCCGGATCCCGGCTGCGCGAGCGCGACCGACACGTCCGAGGCCGAGCTCGCCTACCCGGAGACCGGCTGCTGGAACTACGCGGCCGCCGATCCCGACGACGCCACGATCGCCTGGGTCTACGTGCTGCCGCGCGCCTTCGGCAACAGCTGCCCGACGATGGACGGCGCCGCCATCTCCTTCGACGACCAGCACGTCACCGGCTGCGCGTCGCAGCCCTACTGGGAGGGCGTGGCGGCCGGGAGCTGCACGGTCAAGAACGGCGACGCGTGGCTCGGCGGCGGGTCCGGCCAGCGGATCGCGGTGGCGCTCCAGCTCGACGGACCGCTGAGCTGCGACTTCTACGACCCCGGCCAGGTCGACATGCGCACGGGCGGCGCCTGGCGCGAGGCGATCACCGAGACGGCCGTCATCGTCGGCGACCACCTCGAGGAGTGCCCCGACGTGGACTGACCGGACCGGCTACTTCAACAACCGCGACAGCCGGCGGTCCTTGAGCACGCGGTCGCCGGTCTGGTCGTGCGGGCAGTAGCAGAGCACGTAGGACTCGTAGTGCACCGCCTCGATCGTCGTGCCGCAGCGCGGGCACGGCTCGCCCGCGTGGCGGTGCACCTCGAGCGGCAGCGGGAGCTTGTCCGGGATCGGCAGCGTGACGACCTCCTCGTAGTGGTCGATCGCGCCGCCGAGGCGCTCGAGGATCGCGGCGCGCAGCGCGGCCGCCTCCTCGGCGTCGAGGTCGTTGGCGCGCTTGAACGGCGAGAGCCGCGCCGTCCACAGGATCTCGTCGACCCACGAGCGGCCGATCCCCGTGATCACGCGCTGGTCGCGCAGCGCGGCCTGCAGCGGCCGCGCACCGACGGGCTTCAGCAGCGCCGCGAGGTCCTCCGGCGGGTCCGGCCACGCCTCGGGCCCGAGCTTCGCGACCGCGTCGTCGGCGGCCAGCCCCTCCGGCGTCAGGACCTTCACCCACGCCGCCTGCCTGGTCCCGAACTCGCGCAGCCGCAGCTCGCGCTCGCCGCTCCCGCCGTCCACCCGGATCAGCAGGCGCGAGGTGCGGTCCCGCAGCGACGCGCGCTTGTCGTACAGCTGCAGCCGCCCCGCGCTCATCAGGTGCACCAGCACGTGGAGGTCGCCGGAGACGTCGATCACCGCGTGCTTGCCGATCCGCCGCACGCCCTCGATCCGCCGGCCGTCGAGCGCGTGCAGCGGCGGGTCGAAGGTCTTGAGCGCGTTGATCCCCGGCGCGAGCGTCGACTCGATCGTCGCGCCGCTGAGCGCCGCGCTCAGCCGGCGGGCGGTGATCTCGACCTCGGGCAGCTCGGGCATCGCGGCCCAGATGGTAGAAGGCGCGGCGCGGTCAGCCGTTGGCGCGCCACCGCAGCGAGCCGCCCGCGTCCGGCCGCTTGCAGAGGATCGCGACGCTCGCGGAGCCCGGGCGGGCCAGCGGCGCGCTGCGCAGGCGGACCTGCGCCGAGCGGCTGAGGCCGATGATCGTCCCGGGCGCGTAGCCGATGTCGAGGCGCGCGCCGCGCGGCGCGAGCAGGTCGGCGACCGCGAGGCCCGCGGGGCAGCCGAGGCGCAGGTCGGGGTGGACGCGGACGCCGGCGCGCAGCGCCACCGTGCGCCGGACGACGGCGGTCCCGCGCGGCAGCGCCGCCCCGCGCGCCACGCCCGCGGCGGGCAGCGCCGGGCTGCGCAGCGCGGCGGGCGCCGGGTCGCCCGCGCGGAAGACCTCGGGCGCCGCGGCGATCCCGCCCGCGACGCCCGCCACCGCGAGCACGCCCGCGGTCACCCCGGCGCCGGCCTTCGACGCGGCGCCGTGGCCGCCCGCGAGCTTCAGCGCGCCCGCGCCGCCGCCGCCGAGCCCGATGCCGCCGAGCAGGACGAGCGGCCCGGGGATGAGCAGCGCGAACGCGCGCCGCTCGGCGCGCAGCGCGGTCCGGAAGTCGCGGCACGCGCCGCAGGCCGTGAGGTGCCGCAGCGCGCGGGCGGGCGCGCGGCGGCGCGCATCGTGCGCCGCCACCAGCTCCTCGCGGACCTCGGCGCACGGCGTCCCGCGACCGACCTCGAGCTTCGTGAGCCCGACGCGCGCGCGGTGCACGAGCGAGCGCGCCGCGGGCTCGCTCATCCCCAGCTCGGCGGCGAGCTGCGCGTGGCTGACGCCGTCGAGCTCGCGCCGGATCAGCGCGTGGCGCTGGCTCTCGGGCAGGACCGCGAGGTCCCCGAGCAGCTCGCGCAGCCGCGCGCGGCGCTCGGCGGCGACCGCGGGCTCGGTGTGCGCGGGCGCCGGCGCGCGCTCGGCCGCCTCGGCCAGGTCCACCGTGTCGGTCCGGACGCGGCTCAGCTCGTCCAGGCAGCAGTTGCGGACGAGGCGGTGCAGCCACGGGCGCAGCTCGATCTCGCGGTCGTCGCGCAGCAGCGCGCGGTAGGCGCGCAGGAGCGCCTCCTGCACCACGTCCTCCGCGACGCGCTGCTGGCCGCCGAGCACGCGCCGGGCGAAGCGCACCAGGCGCGGGCGGTGGCGCGCGCCGATCGCGTCGAAGGCGCGGGCGTCGCCGGCGCGCAGCGCGGCGATCAGCCGCGCGTCGCTCACCTCGGGGCGTGCGCCGCCGGGCACAGGGCTCCCTTCCGGATCCAGCCGACCAGCCCGCCGCGCGCGCGGATCAGGACGTAGCCGTGGGTCGCGTGCGCGGTCATCAGCTTCAGCCGCTGCGGCCGGAAGAGGTGGCCGATGGCGAAGCCCTGCGGGCTGTCGCGCACGGTGACCTTGTCCACGCACAACGTGCGGACCGGCGCGCGACGCGCGGCGGCCGCCGCGGGCGCGCTGCCCGCGACGGCCAGGAGCGCGGCGGCGAGCGCGAGCGCCCGCCGCCCCTCAGCCCTGATGCTGCAGGAGGACACGCGCGTGCGTGAAGAGCGTCGTCGGGCCTGCGAGGTCCCCGGTCGTGACCCGCACGACGAGCTCGACGGCGTGGTCGTGGAGGAGGTGCAGGCCCGCCAGCTCGACGGTGACGCCGGCGTTCGCCGCCGCGTTGGCCCTGCGCGCGTTGCGGCCGGTCGGCTTGCGCGGGCGCACGCGCACGTTGCGGTGCGTGCGCCGCGCCTTGCGGGCCGCCGCCGCGAACGCGCCGCCGGCCCGCGCCGGGTCGCTCACGTAGAAGCTCCAGCCGATCTTCCGGCACAGCTCGCCGTCCTTGAGCATCCACGGGGTGATCGTCTCGGCGTCGGCGTCCGGCAGGAACCAGGTGCCGTCGGGCGCCTGCTGCGCGGTCGGCGCCTCGCGCCGGCCCTGCTCGTCGAGCGTGCCGAGGTACCCGTAGGGGTTGACGCCGCCCGCGGCGACGTCGACGCCCGGGCCGACGATGTCGAAGCCCCAGCACGGGGCCAGCACGTGCCAGCTGCCCGGCTGGATCTCGGGGATCTGCGTCGTGTAGGTCCGCGTCGTGTTCGGCGCCAGCTGGAACGACTGGTCGTCGTTGGCCACCGGGAACGGGGCGACCCACTGCGGGATCGCCGACCAGGTCGCGAGGTCCTTGTCGGCGTCGGGCGCCGTGGCGGCCGACGCGGGGCCGGCGAGGGCGAGGGCGGCGGCCAGGGCGGTCGCCACGTTCATGATGGACCTGCTGCGCATCGTGCGGGACTCCTCCGGGTGGTGCGGTGCGGTGGACATCCTGCTCAACCGGGAGACACCGCTGTGCGTGACGGAGTTTGTCGCGCGCGGCCCGGCTCAGGTCAAGAGCACGTCGTACGCGCGCTGCGTCCGGCGCAGGCGGCAGGCGTCCGGGCCGCAGGTCGCGGCGAGCAGCTCGACGGTCACGCGGCCGGAGCCCTCGCCGAGCGCGAGGTCGATCGAGACCGGGAGCGCGCTCGCGGTCCAGGTCGTCGGCTCGCGCAGGAGCCCGGGGTTGTCGGCGACGGCGCGGACGCGGATCGGCGGGCCCGCCGCGGGGTCGAGGTCGTCGTCGCCCGGGTCGAGGCCGAGCTCGACGGGGAGCGTGGAGCCCGCGGGCTGCACGATCGTCCCGGCGACGGACGCGGGCTGGCCGTCGGGCGCGTCGGAGGACGCGGGGCGCCCGACGTCGAGCGCGACCGCGCGGGCGCGCAGCGGGTCGACGCGGACGACGCGGTGGTTGCCGGTGTCGGCGACGAGCAGGCGGCCGTCGGGGAGGACCGCGATCCCGCCGGGCTCCGCGAAGCCCTGGACCGGCACGGTCCACAGGTGCGAGCCGCGCCACACGCGGATCAGGTCGTTGAAGGTGTCGGCGACGTAGAGCTCGCCGCCGGGGCCGAGCGCGAGGCCGAGCGGGTGCTGGAGCCGCGCGCGCTCGGCGTCGCCGTCGTCGTCGCCCCAGGCGAAGAGGCCCGCGCCCGCGAGCGTCTGGACCGCGAACGTCCCGGCGCGCACGACGCGCAGCGCGCTGGCCTCGGCGTCGAGGAAGGCGAGGTCGCCGTCGGCGGTGAGCGCGAGCCCGGACGGCTGCGCGAGGACCGCCTCCAGGCCCGGGCCGTCGTGCAGCGCCTCGGCGCCGGTGCCCGCGAGGATCTGGAGCTCCCCCGCGCGGTCGACCGCCCACAGCCGGTGGCGGCCGGCCTCGGCGATGATCGTGTGGCCGTGCCAGACGATGACGTCCCATGGCGAGCGGAGCTGATCGGTCAGCAGCTCCCGCCGCCCGCGGCCGTCGAGCGGGATCCGCCAGACGCGGTCGGCGCCGGTCTCGCACACGAGCAGCGCGGCGGTGTCGCCGACGCCGTCGAAGCGCACGCCCTGCGGCTGGTAGAGCCCGTCGAGCTCGATCTCCACCTCGCCGCCCAGCGAGCAGATCAGGACGCGGTCGTGGCCGGTGTCGGCGATCGCCAGGCGCGGCGCGCGCGTGGCGCCGTCCTCGATCGCGAGCTTGCCGGGGAACGCGAGCTCCCCGGTGCCCTGCGCCTCGTCGACGGCGTCGAGCTCCAGCGGGCCGCGGCGCAGCGTCCCGGCCGCATCGGCCTCGGCGACGAGCTGCTCGATCGCGGCCGCGAGCTCGACGGCCTTGCCCTCGCCGGAGACCGTCAGCGCGACGCGGCCGTCGACGTCGACGAGCACGAGCGTCGGCCAGGCCCGGACCGCGTAGGCGTCCCACGTCGTCATCGCGGGGTCGTCGAGCACCGGATGCTCGATGCGGTGCCGGGCGACCGCCGCGCGCACCGCGCCGTGCTCGTGCTCGTGGGGGAACTTCGGGGAGTGGACACCGACGACGGCCAGGACGTCGGCGAAGCGCCGCTCCAGGCCGCGGAGCTCCTCGATCACGCGCTGGCAGTTGACGCAGGCGAGCGTCCAGAAGTCGAGCAGGACGACCTTGCCGCGCAGCTGCGCCAGCGAGAGGTCCTCGACCCCGATCCATCCGCCCTCGCCGTCGAGCTCCGGGGCTCGCACGCGCACGCGTTCCATGGCGTGCAGTGTGCCGCGTCGGCGTCAGCGGTCGCCGAGCAGCGCGCGCAGGGTGTGGGTGAGGGACGCCGCGGCGGCGTCAGGGTCCAGCCCCTGGTGCGTGCGCAGGGCGTCCCAGCACGACCAGGAGGAGGCGGCGCCGAGCGCCGCGACGAGGTGCGGGCGCTCCGCCTCCGGGCACGCGGCGATCTCAGGCGCGAAGACGCGCTCGACCTCCTTGCGCTTGTGCACGCGGAAGCCGTCGAGCGCCTCGTGGACCTTGTCGGAGAACGGCTCCATCAGCAGCCCCGCGCGGCGGACGGGCGCGACGTACTCGTACACGCGCACGCGTTGGGCGACGAGCTCGGCGATCCGCTCCGGGAGCGGCGCGTCGAGGTCGATCCGGCCCATGAGCACCCGCAGGTAGGGCAGGCGGGAGACCGAGAGCGCCTCGAAGAGCGCGTCGCGGTCGGCGAAGTGCTGGAAGACGGTGCGGGGCGCGACGCCCGCCCGCGCCGCGATCTCCTCAACGGTCGGCTGCGGGTTGCCCTCGTGGAGCAGCGTCGTGAGCGCCTCGAGGATCGCGGCGCGCGTGCGCTGCGAGCGTGCGACGCGTCCGTCCAGTGGGGTGGCGTCCGCCGAGTCGAGCATGAACCGAGCCACAACATACGGCCGCGAGGGGTCCCGCTTCAACGCCCCATTGCGGTAGTTCTTCCTTAAGAACCGGGACGCATGTGACCCACTTCAGCCGACGATGGCGTCCAGCTCGCGCGGGCGCAGCAGCGCGATCAGCTCGCCGCGGGTGCCGTCCAGCCGCACGCCGGCGACGCCGCCCTTCTTGAAGTCGACCCGCGCGCCGGTCAGGTCGTAGACCACCTGCGCGAAGTCCGGGTTGTGGCCGACCACGAGGATCCGCCCGTCCGGCTCGACGCCCAGCAGGAGGTCCCGCGCGTCGGCGACGCTGAAGTCCTCGGCGAGCACCGGCGTGACGATCGGCTCGTCGCCGAGCGCCTCCGACGCGAGCAGCGCCGTGTCCCGCGCCCGCACCTTCGGGCTCGTGTACAGCGCCTGGAACGTGAGCTGCAGCGCCGCCAGCGCCTTCCCCGCCGCCCGCGACTGCTCCTCACCCCGCGGCGTCAACCGCCGCTCCGCATCCGGCCGCGCATCATGCGGCTCCGCTTCGCCATGTCGGAGCAGCCACAGCTGATTCGCCATGGCGGGGACCCTAGCCAAGGCTTTCGCGGGACGGCGTTGTGCGTTGCGTTGGTGGTCGGCGGGGCTGACGTGACGTCCTCACCGTGCTCACTACGCGCTAGGCGGTCTGCGACGCGTCGCTGTGGTCGTGGCTATGGCTGCGGACGAGTGGAGGACCGTGTGGGCACCGAACGCCGCGCGCAACCGTTCCGCGCGGATGAGGACATCACGCATCCCCGCTTCGCCCAAGGCGTCCGGGCCACGGCCGCGCACCCCCGGCGCCGTCGGCGCAACCGGCGCGGGTCGCCCGCCAGCGACGGGACGACGGCCCGGCGACGCAGCTCGGTCATTCGTACGCAGGCGCTCTCCGCGAGCACCAGACGACGACTGACCCGCCCATGCGACGCGACGCCACGGAGAGACGACCGCGCCGCGCGCCGGCGCAGCACGCCCGCGGCGCGATGCGGCCGCAGCCATGGCGTCACTCCGTGTCGTCGCAACCGAAGGCGCAGTCGTCCGCGCGCCGTTCGGTGCCCACACGCAACGAACCCAGGGAGCAGCGCAACACTTTCACCCAACGCCCAACCTCAAGGCGACAGCGCGCGACGCGGAGCCGAGGTGGCGAGCGACACGGAGATGACGCCCGGCCAGCCCCGCCCCGCACCCCCGACCAAGACGCAGCGAGCGCTGTCTACCCCAAGGCCCGCGTGGCGGGCCCCGTGAACTGCTTGCCCGCGCCGTCCGTCCACCGCACCCGCCACTCGCGCTTCGCGCCGCCGAGCGACGCCGTCGAGGTCCAGTAGCCGTGGCTGTCCGTCGTCACGGTCTTCAGCGTCTTGAACGACCCGCCGTCGCGCTGCTGGACGACCACCTTCGTGACCGCGTTCGCCGGCCGGGCGAGGCCCCACAGGGACACCTTGGTCGACCCCTTCGCCTTCTTCGCCACCAGCGGCAGGCGGAAGCCCGCGAGCGCGGGCTTGGCCTTGCCCGCGGAGGTGCGGAGGCCGGACTCGAAGCCGCTGTACTTCTCGGCCTCGGAGGTGCCCTCGAGCGGCTTGTCGTCGGTCAGCAGGTACTGGGAGAACGCCGCGACGCGCGAGTTGTAATAGGCGATGCGCTCGGAGTAGCTGCGGTACTCGGCCTGGCGCTGGAGGCTGACGCCGAAGAACGGGTCCGGCGTGGACTGGATCCCGAACTCGGTCAGGTAGACCGGCAGCTTCTTGTCGACGGCGCCGGCGGCCGCGGCCTTGTCGAGCGCGGTGACCAGCCGGGGCAGGACGCCGATCATCACGTCGTTGGGGTGCGTCGTCTTGAAGAGCGGGCCCAGGCGGTTGGTGTAGGCGTGGTGCGCGTAGCCGTCGACGCGGAGCTTCGCGCAGCCGCCGACCTTCTTGTAGCTGTCGCTCAGGCAGAGCGCGCCGCGCAGGAACGTGAGCGGCGCGACGTCCTTGCCGGTGCCGGTCGGCGCCGTCTCGCCCATCAGGATCGGCTTCGCGTCGCCCGCGTCGGCGAGGCCGCGCAGCGCCGCGGCGTAGAGCCCGCGGTAGATCTTCGGCGAGGCCGGCCGGTGCTTGGAGTCGTACTGCGGCTGGAGGAACTGCGGGTGGTTGGGCTCGTTCCAGATCGACCAGCGCGAGACGTCGGTCCCGAAGTGCTTGGATAACGCCGTCATGAACATGCGGAACTCGTTCGGGCTCGGGCGCGTGACCTGGTCGCGCGCGCCGTTGGTCGCCCAGCGCGGCACCGGGCCGGACGCCGTGACCTGCACGGTCCACCCGCGCGCCTTCGCCTCGTCGAGCACCGGCTGGTACTTGGACCAGTCGTAGCTCGCCGGGTCGGACATGTCGAGCTTCGGCTTCACGCGCGAGGTCGGGTCCGGCGCGACGTCGCCCCAGTAGAGGACGACGCGCAGCGCGTGCGCGCCGAGGCCGTCGATCTCGGTGAACGCCGCTTCGCGCTGCGCGGGGTCGAAGAGGTCGCGCGGCGCCTCGAACGTCACCTCCTCGCTCTTGCTCGCGTGCGCGGCGGGCGCCGCGGCGGCGGCGAGCGCGAGCGCGGCGAGGAGGGACGCCAGCAGGGCGGCGAGGAGCGGTCGGCGGTGCGGTGCGGTCATCACGAAGGTGGACACGCTAGCGACGGGAGAAGTTGCGTGAGCGCTTCGTGAAGGTTGCGTGAGGATCGCCTTTCGCATACCTTCGAGTAGGTATGTCAACCCGCGCCGCCGCCGCCGACCTCACGCGCGCCCGCATCGTCGACGCGGCGATCGAGCGCTTCGCCGCCGACGGCCTGGGCGCGAGCTTCGACGCGGTCGCGGCCACGGTCGGGGTCACCAAGGGCGCGTTGTACCACCACTTCGGCTCCAAGGAGGGGCTCGTCGAGGCGGTCTACAAGGAGGCGATCCGGCGCCACGCCGACCGCGTCATCGAGGCCTCGCGCGAGGGCACCGGCCGCGAGCGGCTGCTCGCGCTCGTCGACGCCTCGGCGCGCCTCTACGCCTCGCGCACCCCGTTCTACCGCGTGCTCGTCACGCTGCACCTGACCGCCGCGATGGAGCGCCCCGAGCTCGCCGAGATCGCCCGCCGGATGCAGCGCACACAACGCGACTTCATGATCGAGCTCGTCCGCGAGGGCCAGCGCGACGGCTCGATCCGCACCGCGCTCGACGCCGAGGCCGTCGGCCTCACCGTCAACGCCGCGCTCGAAGGCTTCCTGACCCAGCAGCTCGAGCCGCCTGCGCAGCAGCGCCGCTGGGTCGCCAAGTTCCGTTCCCTGTTGGAGGACCTGCTGTGATCGACTTCACCGTCCCGACCGAGTTGCAGTCCCTGCTGCAGCAGATCAAGGACTACATCTCCGAGGACGTGCTCCCGGCCGAGGCCGAGATCGCCGACCCGGAGGACGTCCTGGCCTCCTGGGACGTCGTCGAGCGCCTGCGCGACCGCGCGCGCGAGCGCGGGATCTTCACCCCGCACCTGCCCGAGGAGCTCGGCGGCCTCGGCGTCGGCGTCCTCGGGATGGCGCTGATCTCCCAGGAGGTGGGCGCCGCGCCGCTCGCCGCGCTGGGCATGAACTGCATGGCGCCCGACGAGGGCAACATGCACACGCTGCTGCTCGCGGGGACCGAGGAGCAGCAGGAGCGCTGGCTGCGGCCGCTGGCCGAGGGCCGGACCCGCTCGTGCTTCGCGATGACCGAGCCGGACGTCGCCTCCAGCGACCCCACCAACCTGGAGACGACGGCCGTCAAGGACGGCGACAGCTGGGTCCTCAACGGCCGCAAGTGGTGCATCACGGGCGCGATCGGCGCCGCGTTCGCCATCGTCGTGGCCAAGACCGGCGACGACAGCGCCGCCGGGCACCGCAACTACAGCCTCATCATCGTCCCCACCGACACGCCCGGATGGCGCGTCGAGCGCGACCCCGAGTGGATGGGCAGCCACTCCCCCGGCGGCCACCCGATCATCGCCATCGAGGACGTCCGCGTCCCGCTCGGCAACCTGCTCGGCGGCGAGGGCAAGGGCTTCGTCATCGCCCAGAAGCGCCTCGCGGGCGGCCGCCTCGCCCACGCCATGCGCTGGATCGGGATGTCGCAGCGCGCGCTCGACCTCGCGACCACGCGCCTGCTCCAGCGGAAGTCCTTCGGCAAGGAGCTCGCGCGCCACCAGATGCTGCAGGCGATGATCGCCGACTCCGCGATCGACCTGTACGCCGCGCGCCTCATGGTCCTCCACACCGCGTGGAAGCTCGAGCACGGCCTGCCGCACCGCCAGGAGGTCGCGATGACCAAGACCTACGTGTCGGAGGCCTTCGGCCGGATCGCCGACCGCGCCGTGCAGATCCACGGCGCGGCGGGCATCGCCCTCGACCTCCCGGTCGGCAGGATCTACCAGGACGCGCGCGCCGCGCGCATCTACGACGGCGCCTCGGAGGTGCACCGCATGACGATCGCGCGCGAGCTGCTCAAGCTCGCCATGCAGGGCGAGTCCACGAAGGCCGCGACCGGGGACCTCGCCTGATGGCCTACGACATCGCGCCCGACGACATCGTCCGCACGCACGCGGAGGCGGCCGCCGCCGGGCGCGTGCCGCTGCTCGTCCTCGACCCGCTGCTCGCGTTCCTCGACGCGCACGGGCTCGGCGACGGCGAGCCGGAGATCAGCGCGATCGGCGACGGGCACTCCAACGCCACGTACCGCTTCGACCGCGGTGGCGCGCGCTTCGTCCTGCGCCGCCCGCCGCGCCCGCCGATCCCGCCGTCGGCCAACGACATGCTCCGCGAGGCGCGGGTGCTCAGCGCGCTCCACGGCCGCGCGCGCGTCCCCCGCGTCCTCGCCGTCTGCGACGACGAGGCCGTCATCGGCGCGCCGTTCTACGTGATGGAGGAGGTCGTCGGGCACGTCGTCACGGACGCGATGCCGGCCGAGCTCGACACCCCGGAGGAGCGCCGGCGCACGGCGCACGACCTGATCGACGCGCTCGTGGAGATCCACGGCGTCGACTGGCGCGACGCGGGCCTCGAGGGCTTCGGCAAGCCCGACGGCTACCTCGAGCGCCAGCTCCGACGCTTCCTCGGGTTGTGGGAGCACAACAAGACGCGCGAGATCCCGGAGGTCGAGGTCGTCGGGACGTGGCTGCGGGAGAACCTCCCGCCGTCGCCGGCCGCGACGATCGTCCACGGCGACTACCGCCTCGGCAACGTCCTGCTCGCGCCGGCGCCGCCGTCGCGGATCGCGGCGGTGCTCGACTGGGAGATGTCGACGATCGGCGACCCGCTCGCCGACCTCGGCTACTTCTGCACGCTCTACGTCGAGCGCGACGACCCGACGCTCGGGAAGTTCGAGCTCTCGCGCGTGACGCGCGAGGAGGGCTGGCCGACGCGCGCCGAGCTCGTCGCCCGCTACGAGGAGCGCTCCGGCCGCTCGATGACCGACATCCGCTGGTACCAGGCGCTGGCGCTGTGGAAGTCGATCGTCTTCATGGAGGGGAACTTCAAGCGCGCGTCCTCCGGGATGAGCGACGACCCGTTCCTGAAGGCCTTCGGCGACGGGGTCACCATGCTGGCCGAGCGCGCGGAGGCCCTGACGCGTGGGGAGTGAGCACGCGGCGCTCCTGATCGACTGGGGCGGCGTGATGACCACCAACCTCTTCACGGCGTTCGGCGCGTTCACCACGAGCGAGGGCGTCGCGGCCGAGACGCTGCTCGCCGCGTTCCGCGACGACGCGGAGACCCGCGAGGCGCTGATCGCCTACGAGGAGGGGCGGATGGAGGACGATGTCTACGCCGCGCACCTCGCGCGCGTCCTCGGCCTGCCGCCCGAGCGCGCGGAGGGCCTGATCGACCGCATGATGGGCGGCGCGAGCGTCGAGGCCGACATGGTGGAGATGGTCCGCGCGGCGCGCGCGGCGGGGATCCGGACCGCGCTGGTCTCCAACTCCTGGGGCGTGGACCGCTACCCGGCCGCGCTCGTCGCCGAGCTCTTCGAGGCGACCGTCATCTCCGGGCGCGAGGGCTTCCGCAAGCCCGACCCGCGCATGTACGCGCTGGGCGCCGAGCGCCTCGGCGTGGCGCCCGAGACGTGCGTCTTCGTCGACGACCTCCCGCACAACCTGAAGCCCGCGACGGAGCTCGGGATGGCGACCGTCCTGCACCACGACCCGGCCGCGACGATCGCGCGGCTCGAGGTGCTGCTGGGGATCGCGCTGCCGGGCGGGCGCCGGCGCGCGACCTAGCCCGGCTCAGGCCGGCTTCGAGCGATGGCCCGCGAGGCGCTTGCGGGCCTCGTCGATGCGGGCCCGGGTGCGGGGGTCGTGGGCGAGGCGCTTGGCCTCGGCCGTCAGCCTGCGGCCCTCCGGGCCGCGTGCGATCTCCCGGACCTGCTGCAGGAAGCGCGTCGCCATCGTGCTCTCGACGTCCCCGGCGGCGGCGAACGGCAAACCACCGCGCTCAAGCCCCGCCGTGGCCTGCCGATGTCGTATCTGGATGGAGAGCGCCACCGGGTCATGGCTGTGTCCCACCGAGGCCGACCGCGCGCGCATGCTCGAGGCGGGCTCGCTGGTTCGCCGCGCCCGCGTCTGGGTCTCCGCCCTCGTCGGCCTCGCCACGCTCGGCGCCGCGCCGTGGATCGGCTGGTGGCCGGTGCTCTTCAGCGTCGTCTCGGCCGCGCAGGTCGCGACGCTCGACCGCCGCGTCGCCCGCAGCCCGCGCCCCGAGCGGCTCGTCGCCTTCAGCTTCGCCTGGACCGCGATCTTCGCGACGCTCGGCGCCGCGGCCTCCGGCGGGCCCGACAGCCCGCTGCTGATCTTCCTCGCGCTGCCCGCGACGCTGATGGCCAACCGCTTCCGGCGGACGGTCGTCCTCGTCGGCACGACGTTCAGCGTCGCGCTCCTGCTGCTCGGCTCGGTCGCCGTCGACCCCGCGGGCTTCGCCGAGGACCCGACGCTCGTCTTCGCGAGCCTCGCGATCCTGATCGGCGTCGTCGTCTTCACGATCTCGCTCAGCGACACCGAGATGGCGCTGCGCGCCGACGCGCGCTTCGACCACCTCACCGGACTCTTCAACCGCGCCTCGCTCGTCCCGCGCTTCGCGGAGCTCCGCAGCCAGGCGCACGCGACCGACGGGTCGATCGCGCTCGTCGTCTACGACCTCGACCGCTTCAAGTCGGTCAACGACCAGCTCGGCCACGACCGCGGCGACGCGGTCCTGCGCGACACCGCGCACCTGCTGCGCCGCCACCTGCGCGCCTTCGACCTCGTCTACCGCCTCGGCGGCGAGGAGTTCGCGGTGGTGCTGCCCGGCGTCGGCGTCGCGGAGGCGCTCGAGATCGCCCAGCGCCAGCGCGAGTCGATCGAGGAGGCGCGCCCCGGCGGGGTCGCGATCACGGTCTCCGGCGGCGTCGCCTCGGCCCGCGGCGCGGCGGTCGCGTGGGACACGCTCTTCCAGCGCGCCGACGCGGCGCTGCTGCGCGCCAAGCGCGAGGGCCGCAACCGCATCGCGGTCGCGCACGACGACGCGCCGGCGCTGCCGCTCGCGCCCGCCGCCTAGTCGGCCGCGGGCGCCGTGCCCGCCGCGTCCCGCTCGATCCGCGCCCGCAGCTCCGGCCCCCGCCCCGCCGCCACCGCGCGCGCCACGCGCTCGTCGGTCAGCGGGACGCCGCGCGCCGTCGCGAGGTCGAGCAGCTCCTGGCGCTCGTCGTTCTCGCGCGCCGCGCGCAGGAAGAGCCAGCAGAAGAGGCAGACGGTCAGCAGCGGCGCCTCGATGTCCATGATCCCGCCCGCGATGACCTGGTCGGACTTCGCGGTGATGTCGTGCGCGGCCTCGCCGGGCGCGTAGGCGGTGTAGAAGGTCCCGCCGAAGAGCAGCGCGTTGGCGAGGATCGCGCCGGCGAGGCGCACGAGGACGATGTACCCCGCCTTCCAGCCGTTGCCGAACCACGCGGGCTGCGGCAGCGGGCCGAAGAGGCACATCCACATGTTCGCGCTGAAGAAGATGAAGCACAGGTGCTCGACCGCGTGCAGGCCGTCGTGGCGCAGCGCGGCCTCGTGGAGCGCGGACGCGTGCCAGGCGTAGAGGTCGATCGCCCACAGCGGCAGCGCGACGAACGGGTGGGCGAGGACGCGCAGGCGGTCGAAGAGCGCGATCCGCAGGATCGGCGCCAGCAGCGGCGCGGTCAGGCCGAGCACGATCAGCAGCGCGGCCGCGTCGGAGATCACCAGGTGCTCGATCATGTGCGCCCAGAACAGCTCGTCGGCCAGCGTCGAGAGCGGCGAGACGAGCACCGCGACGATCAGCGCGACGCCGCCGTAGAACGACCACTGCCGCAGCGGCGGCACCGCGCGCGGCGTGCCGCGCAGCGTCCGCGCGCGGCGCCAGTAGAGCGCGACCGACACCGCCGCGGGCGCGAGCTGCAGCGGCGCGAAGGTGAACGACGCGGCCGCGATCATCCGGCCGCGACCGCCCCGATCCCGCCCAGCGCGCAGACGATCCCGACGAGCTGCGGCGGGCGCACGCGCTCGTGCAGCACGGCCGCGGCCAGCAGGACGGTGATGACGGGGTACATCCCGCCGAGGACCGAGACGACCGCGAGGTCGCCCTCGGTCTGCGCGACCGAGAGCAGCGTCGTGGCGAGCAGGTCGACGCAGCCGACCGCCGCGATCCCGAGCGCGAGCCGCCGCGCCGGGAACGCGGGCCGCGCGCGCAGGATCACGGCGAGCACGAACGGCACGGCGGCGCCGCGCGAGAGCACGAGCGTCCAGGCGATCGACGCGTCGGCGGGCGCGTCGATGAGCACGAAGAAGCCCCCGAAGCCGATCGCCGAGAGCAGCGCCAGGCCCAGCGCGGTGCGGCCCGCGGCGGCCGACGCCGCGTCGTCGTGCTGCTCGCGCGAGGCGAGGACCACGCCGACGACGATCGCCACGAGCCCCGCCGCGGTCACGGCGGAGGGCCGGTTGCCGGTCGCGATCCCGACGACCACCGGCAGCGCGACGCCCGCCGAGGAGATCGGGGCGACGACGCTCATCGTCCCGATCGCCAGCGCGCGGTAGAAGCAGCCGAGGCCGACCACGCCCGAGAGCCCCGCGCCGACCGCCGACCACGCGTCGGAGGCGTGGGCGAAGAACGGGCCGCCCGCGACGACGGCCACGACCACGATCACCACGAGCCCGCCGCCCTCGACCAGCAGGAGGACGACCGGGACGCTAACGCGGCGGCTGGCGAGCCCGGCGAGGAAGTCCGCCAGGCCCCAGGAGGCCGCGGCGGCGAGAGCGAGGACGATGGCCATGCACGGGGGATCGTGTCAGGGCGCGCTCGGCGAGGCGCACGGCGCTCGACGGGATCGCCGGGACGGCCGCCGCGGCGCGGCGCACCGGATCCCCGACGGGCCGCGAGATCCCCGGCCCGGCGGGCCCGAAGACGAGCTGGCGGAGGTAGTGCGCGCGCCCGGGACCGCCGTGGCCGGGCGTGGCGACCGCCGCCACGGCCACGCCGACGAGCACCGCGGGGAGCGCCGCGCGCGAGAAACGCAGGCGCGCGTCCCCCGCTCCCGGTACCTTCACGTCCGTGCGGCGACTCTCCATCGCGCGCTCGGTCCAACTTGCGCTCCTTGGGCTGACGATCGTTCTCACGGCGATCGCGGGATTCGGCGTCGGCGCGCTCTACTCCTCCCGGCAGCGCTACGAGGACCAGCTGGCCCACGCCTTCGAGGTCAAGGCGGCGGCCGGCAAGCTGCTTGCGGCCTCGGTCGTGGAGGAGGCGACGCTGCGCGCGCCGAAGGCCGACCGCACCGCCGCGGGCGACGCCCGCGCGAAGGCCGCCTACGCCCAGTCGCTGGCCGACACGCGCCGCCGCGCCGCCGACGACCCGCGCAGCCTCGCGCTCGTCGACCAGGCCGGCGTCGCCCAGGCGCGCCTGCGCCGGCCCGGCGCGCCCTCGGGCGCCGCGCTCGCCGCGCGCGCGCCGATCTCCAAGCTCTCCGACCGCCAGGACCAGCGGCTGGCCAAGGCCGACGACTCCGCCCGCGACGACTCGCGCCAGGCGCTCGCGTCGATCACCGCCGCGGGCGGCCTCGCCCTCGCGGGGGCGATCGCGCTCGTCGCGCTCCTGCTCGCCGGCGTCCGCCGCCCGCTCGAGAGCCTCGTGGACGCGTCGGCCCGCCTCGCCGGCGGCGACCTCGCCGCCCGCGTCGACGAGAACACCGGGCCGGACGAGCTCCGCCAGCTCGGCCGCTCGTTCAACGCGATGGCCATCGACCTCGAGCAGGCCAACGAGCGGCTGGACGCGGAGCGCCGGCGGCTCGCGGTCACGGTCCGCAGCCTCGGCGACGGCCTGCTGATCATCGACGAGGAGGGCCTCGTCTCCTCCGCCAACCCGCGCGCGCTGCGCCTCGCGCCGGACCTCAAGGTCGGCCACCCGCCGGACATCGGCGGCCTCGTCCTGCCGCCCGTCGACGAGGCGCGCGGCACCGAGGTCCTGCTCGAGCACGAGGGCCGCACGCTCGCCGTGACCGCCGCGCGGCTGGAGGAGCACGCCGACGGCGGCACGGTCTGGACGCTGCGCGACGCGACCGAGCGCGCCCGCCTCGAGCGGCTCAAGAGCGAGTTCGTCGCCACCGCCTCGCACGAGCTGCGCTCGCCGCTCACCTCGATCAAGGGCTTCGTGGAGCTGCTGCGCGCGGGCGACGGCCTCGACGACCGCCAGCGCGAGTTCCTCGACATCGTCCTCGTCTCCACCAACCGCCTGGTCGACCTCGTCAACGACCTGCTCGACATCGCGCGCCTGGAGGCCGGGCGCGTCGAGGTCCACCGCCGGCCGGTCGACGTCGGCGAGGTCCTCGACGACGTCACCACGCTCCTGCGCGGCCGCATCGAGGCCAAGCACCAGCACCTGGAGATCGTGGTCGCGCCCGAGACGCCGCGGATCCTGGCCGACGCCACGCGCCTGCGCCAGATGCTCACCAACCTGGTGACCAACGCGCACCTCTACACCGACGAGGGCGGCCACCTGCGGCTCAGCGCCGAGCAGCTCGGCGGCAGCGTCCGGATCGAGATCTCCGACACCGGCCGCGGCATGGCGCCCGCCGAGCTCGAGCACGTCTTCGAGCGCTTCTCGCGCGGGTCGGGCTCGACCGGCACGCCGGGGACCGGCCTCGGCCTCTCGATCGTCAAGTCGCTCGTCGACCTCCACGGCGGGACGATCGACGTCGCCTCGACGCCGGGCGAGGGCACGACGTTCGCCGTCACGCTGCCCGCCGCGCCCGGGCCCGGCGTCGTCACGCGCCCCTCGGACGCGCTGCGCGGCCGCCGCGTCCTGGTGATGGACGACGAGCCCGAGACCGCGCGCCTGATCGCCGAGCGGCTGGAGCCCTTCGGCGTGACGTGCGAGATCGTCCACGACGGCGCCACCGCGCTCGAGCGGCTGCGCGCGGAGGACTTCGACGCGATGACGCTCGACGTCCTGATGCCGGGCGTGAGCGGCTTCGAGGTCCTGCGCGAGCTGCGCGCCGACCCGCGGCTCGCCGACCTGCCGGTCGTCGTCGTCTCCGTGTTCAGCGGCCGCGAGGCGCTGAGCGGCGAGTGGGTCGTCAGCAAGCCGATCGACGCCGAGGAGCTCGCCGACGCGCTCGGCTCCGCGGTCATGGCCGGCCGCGTGCGCGTCCTGGCCGTCGGCCGCCCGGACGTCCGCACGCACCTGCGCCAGGCGCTCGACGACCTCGCGATCGAGCACGAGTGGGCCTCCACGCCACTGGAGGCCGCGCGCCTCTGCGCGATGCGGCGCTTCGAGGTCGCGCTCGTGGACGCGGGCCTCCCGGACGTCGAGGCGGCGATCGCCGGCCTCGACCTGCGCGGCCGCCGCCTGCGCCGCTCGGTCGTCGTCGTCTCGGCCGACGGCGAGGGCGCTCCCGGCTTCGCGCGCCTGGACGCGGAGCCGATCTCCGTCGGCGAGGCGGGCGCGGCGGTCTTGGCGCTCTTGGAGCCTGCCGGCGCCGCGGACTTGTAGGCTCGGCGATGGTGGAGATGCCAGGCAAGGGGATGACCACTGACCTCGCGGTCCTGCGGGAGCGCTTGGCCACGGTCGAGCGCTCCGCGGCCGAGAAGGAGCAGCAGCTCGAGCGCTACGCCGCGGACCTCCGCGAGACGTTCAAGCGCGAGCGCGAGCGCCGCCACGAGCTGCGCCGCTCCTACATGGCCACGGTCCGGGCGCTCTGCAACGCGGTCGAGGCGCGCGACGCCTACACCGGCAAGCACGCCGAGCGCGTCGCCGCCTACGGCATGGAGATCGCGCGCGTCATGGACGCGCCGTTCTGCGACGACCCCGAGGTCGAGTTCGGGTTCCTGCTGCACGACGTCGGCAAGGTCGCGGTGCCGGACTCGATCCTCTGGAAGCCCGAGCCGCTGACGCCCGAGGAGCGGACGCTGATGGAGCGCCACGCGGTCGTCGGCTGGGAGATCCTGCGCGAGGTCGACTTCCTCGGCGAGGCGAAGCTCGTCGTCCGCCACCACCACGAGCGGTGGGACGGCGCGGGCTACCCGGACGGCCTCGCCGGCGCGGCGATCCCGCTCGCCGCGCGCGTTTTCGCCGTGGCCGACGTCCTCGACGCGCTCACCACGATCCGGCCCTACCGGCCGCCCTCGCCGCTCGCCGCCGCGCGTGACATGATCGCCGAGTCCTCCGGGACCCAGTTCGACCCCGAGGTCGTGGACGCGTTCATGTCGATCGCCCCCGCGCGCCTCGACGAGATCCGACGCGAGGTCGGCTGAAGTGCGCAGCGTCCTGATCGTCGACGACGACCCGTTCATCCGCAAGCTCGTCTCCACCACGCTCGAGGACGTGGCGGGCTTCCAGCTGCACGAGGCCGCCAACGGCGTCGAGGCCGTGGAGCTCGCCGCGGAGGTCCACCCGGAGCTCGTGTTCCTCGACATCGACATGCCGCGCATGGACGGCATCGAGGCGTGCCGCCTGATCCGCGAGCAGGACAACGGCGCCGCGAAGGCGACGATCGTGATGCTCACCGCCGCGGGCGCGCTGGAGAACGAGACCCGCGCCCGGAGCGCGGGCGCCGACCTCTTCCTCACCAAGCCCTTCAGCCCGCTCGACCTGCTGCGGCTGGTCGACGAGCTGGCCTGAGCCGCGGCCCGCTCGCCGACCCCCGCACCGCGGAGTCCTAGTCCCGGCTCCCGCGGCCGTAGAGGAACTTGAAGAACTTGCTCAGGCGCCCCGTCATCTTGGCGTTGTAGGGGTACATGTGCGGGTCCTTCTTGGTGGCGAACCGCGTCACCAGCATCGCCTGCTGCTGGCAGTACTTGCGGATGCCGCCGGCGCCGTGGCGCGAGCCGAGGCCGGACGCCTTCGCGCCGCCCATCGGCAGCTCCAGCGCCGTGTAGTTGACCAGCGCGTCGTTGATGCAGACCGCGCCGGAGTCGACGCGGCGGGCGACGGACTCGGCGTGCTTGATGTCCTTGCCGAAGACCGAGGCGCCGAGGCCGTAGGGCGAGTCGTTGGCGAGGCGGATGGCCTCCTCCTCGTCGCGGACCTTCATGATCGGCAGCGTCGGGCCGAAGGTCTCCTCGGTCATCGCCAACATGGTGTGGTCGACGTCGACCAGCACCGTGGGCTCGTACCAGTAGCCGCCGGCGTGCTCGCCGCGCGAGCCGCCGACGACGACGCGGGCGCCCTTGGCCTTCGCGTCCTCGACGTGCTGCTCGACGATGTCGACCTGCGGCGGGAACGTCATCGACCCGACGTCGACCTGGCCGGAGGCGCCCGCGCCCTGGCGCAGGGCCTTGGCCTTCTCGGTGACCTTGGCGACGAACTCGTCGTACACCGGCGCCTCGACGTAGACGCGCTCGATCGAGATGCAGGTCTGGCCGCCGTTGAACATGCCGTAGTAGAGGGCGGTGTTCGCGGCGCGGTCGACGTCCGCGTCGGCGAGGACGATCAGCGGGTCCTTGCCGCCGAGCTCCAGCGAGACCGCCGTGAGCGTGTCGGCCGCGGCCTTCATGACCTGCTTGCCGGTCTTCGTCGAGCCGGTGAACATGATCATGTCGACCTGGTTGACCAGCGCGGCGCCGGTGGCGCCGAGGCCGGTGGCGACCTGGAAGACGCCGTCCGGGATCCCGCACTCCTTGAGGCCCTCGGCGAGCTTGAGGGACGTGAGCGGGGTGATCTCCGACGGCTTGAGGATCACGCTGTTGCCCGCGGCGAGCGCGGGGATGCAGTCGCCGAAGGAGTTCGTCAGCGGGTAGTTCCACGGGCCGATGACGCCGATCAGGCCGAGCGGCTTGTAGCGCAGCATCAGCTTCTTGCCCTTGACCAGGACGGCGGAGGACTTGACCTTCTCGTCGGCCAGGTACTTCTCGGCGTTGGTGGCCCAGAAGCCGAAGGCGGCGGCGCCGTAGGAGATCTCGGCGATCAGCGCGTCCTCGTAGGTCTTGCCGGTCTCCGAGCGGATGACGGCGATGACCTCCTCCTGGTGGTCGATCACCCACTTCTGCATCCGCTTGAGGATCCGGGCGCGCCCCTCGAAGCCGAGGGCCTCCCACGCGGGCTGGACCTCGCGGCCGCGGCGCGCCATGGCGGCGATCTCCTCGGCGCCGAGGTCCGGGCAATGGGCGATGACCTCGCCGGTGGCGGGGTTCTCGACCGCGAACTCCTTGGGGGCGAGCGCCGCCGGGGCGGCGGCGACATCGTCCTGGACCTGCTCCTCGATACCTGCCATGCGTCCTTCTCCGGTCGCTTGCTGACGGTGTGTCAAAGCCTACCGCCTGGTGTCCGCGCGAGGGAGGGCGTCACCTTCGATGCGTCAGGATCGTTCCGTGGGCGTCGTGCTCCGCCGTCATCTCCTCTTCTTCCTCACGGGCGCCCTGGTGGCGCTGGCGGTCGTGCTCCTCGTGCGGGGCGTTGGCGGGTCGGCGACGCCGTCGGCGTCGGTGCGCACGCTGCCCGCGCGGACGACGCCGGCGGTCGCGCATCCGGCGCTGCGGCGGCACCGGACGCCCGCGCGGCGGCATGCGCGGCGGACGGCGTCGACGACCGCCGCGCGGCCGGCGGCGCCCGCGCGCACGGGCGCGCGCGCCACGCCGGTCGCCCCCGCGCGGCGGCCGAGCGGCGGGACGCCGACGGTGACGGAGCCGCCGGCCGGGACGGAGCCCGCCGAGCCGCCGCCCACCGACACCGAGCCCTCCGCCCCGCCGACCGACACGCAGCCCTCCTCCGAGCCGCCCGTCGCCGCGCAGCCGAGCGTCACGATCCCGAACCCCGCGACGCCCGACGCCTCGGTCGGCCCCTGACTCTCAGGGTCCTCTCAAGCGCCGGTGGGACCGTGCGGCTCGTCATGTCACCCTCGCTGCTGCGCATGGCCGGAGACGAGCGCCTGGCGCGGATGGTCACCGCCGGCCACGACCACGCCTTCGCCACGCTGTACGACCGCTACCGCGACGTGCTCGTGCGCTACTGCCGGTCGCTCGTGCGCGACGACCAGGACGCGCTCGACGCGTTCCAGACCACGATGCTCAACGCGCTGCGGGCGCTGCGGGAGGACCGGCGCAGCGCACCCGTGCGGCCGTGGCTCTTCCGGATCGCGCACAACGAGTCGGTCTCCGTGCTGCGGCGCCGGCCCGCGTCCGAGCCGCTCGACGACCGCCAGGTCGGGAGCGTCGACGTGCAGCGGACCGCCGAGGACCGCGAGGCGCTCGCGGGGTTGTTGGAGGACTTGGGCGCGCTGACCGACCACCAGCGCAGCGCGCTGCTGCTGCGCGAGCTCGGCGGCCTCGGCTACGACGACGTGGCGGACGCGCTGGAGACGACGCCGCTGGCCGCGCGCCAGGCCGTCTTCGCGGCGCGCGCGTCGCTGCACGACCAGCGCGAAGGGCGGGAGCTGCCGTGCGCGATGGTGCAGCGGCGTTTGTCGGACGCCGACCGCCGGGCCGCGCGGACGAGGGCGGTGCGCGCGCACCTGCGGCGCTGCGACGACTGCCGCGGCTTCGCGAGCGCGATCGGGCGCCGCCGTCGCGCGGCGGTGCTCGTCCCCATCCCGCCCGCCTTCGCCTCGAGCGGGCTGCTGGCCACGATCCTCGACGGCGCGGGCGGGACCGCGGCGAGCGCCGGCGGCGGCGCGGTCGCCGCGGGCGTCGTGGCCAAGGCGGCGGTGGCGCTGTCGGCGGCGGTCGTGGCGACGGGCGCGGCGGAGCGGCCGCGGAGCGGCGACGGCGAGCGGGTGGCGAGCGCGAGCGCCGGGGCGGCGGCGCGGCCGGCGACGGCGGCCGCGCGGCCCGCGGTCACGCGCACGTCGACCCCGGCGGTCACGCGCCGTGTGGCGACCTCGTCCGCGCGCGCCGTCGCACCCTCGGGCACCGTCCACCTCACCGCCATCGCGACCACGCGCACCTCCACCCCACAACCCACGACCGGCACCGCCACCACCCCGCACCCCACGGCGCGCGAGCCCGTCCGCCTCACGGGCCCGACCGACGACCACGACCTCCCCCACCGCGAGGCGCCCGCCTGGCGCACCCCGCACCAGCGGACCGACGACGACACCGCGCCGCGCACCCTGGCCGCGCGGCCCTGCCGGCCGGCCCCGCCGACCACGCCCGCACCCCAGAGCCCGCCCGCGCCGACGACCACCGACGCCGCGCCGCAGCAGACGACGGCAGCCGCAACCACCCCAACAACCGCCGCCGACGCCGCGACCACCACCACACCGGCGCCGGAGCCGACCACGCCCGAGCCGACCACACCCACCGCCCCCACCACCTGACCGCCGTCGTTCGTAGCTGGGTGCTCTCCGCGAGCACCCAGCTACGAACGACCCGCGGCGCGCGGCGCGGCGGCGCGCCCGGCCCACCAGCGGCTACCGTCCTCCCCCGTGCCCGCCAAGCAGCAGCTCCGCCGAGCGCTCACCACCGTCGGCCTCGAGCCGCGCGCCGTCGCCCTCAAGCGCGCCTTCGAGCCCGCGCACACCACGCAGGACCGCCGCGACCACGAGGCGCTCGCCACGATCTTCGCCGCCGCCCTCGCGCCGGCGGCCAACTGCGTCGACGTCGGCGCCCACGCGGGCGACGTGCTCAGCGAGATCGTCCGGATCGCCCCGCTCGGCCACCACATCGGCTTCGAGCCGCTCCCGCAGCTCGCCCACGAGCTGCAGCAGCGGCTGCCCGGCGTCTGCGTCCGCAACGTCGCCCTCAGCGACGAGCCCGGCACCGCGTCGTTCACCCACGTCATCGACCGCCCCGGCTGGTCGGGCCTCAAGCACCGGCCCACGCCCGACGGCGACGCCACCCGGACCGAGCTCATCGAGGTCACCGTCGAGCGGCTCGACGACGCGCTGCCCGAGGACTACGTCCCCACGCTGATCAAGATCGACGTCGAGGGCGCCGAGCTCGGCGTCCTGCGCGGCGCCCGCGCGACGCTCGCGACCCACCGCCCGCTGCTGGTCTTCGAGCACGGCCTCGGCTCCGCCGACCACTACGGCACCGCGCCGGAGGACGTCCACGACCTGCTCGCCGAGGAGCTCGGCTACCGGGTCTTCGACCTCCAGGGCGGCGGCCCCTACGGCCGCGCGACCTTCGTGGAGACCTTCCACACGGCCGCGCGCGTGAACTTCCTGGCCCGCCCCTGACTGGTGTAGTCCACTTCCACTTGCTGGTCTATACCAGTGGTGGTACGTTCTGCCGATGCTTCCCACGCTCCGCCCGCGGAAGACCGCCGGCGTCCTGCTCATGACCGCGCTGGCCGTCGTCGCCGCCGGCTGCGGCTCCGACAACGACAACAAGTCCAGCGGCTCGACGAGCACCACGTCGACCGCCGCCAAGGGCGCGAAGATCGCCCTGCTCCTGCCCGAGAACAAGACGGCGCGCTACGAGAACCAGGACAAGCCGTTCTTCACCGCCAAGGTGAAGGAGCTGTGCCCCACCTGCGAGATCATCTACGAGAACGCCACGCAGGACGCCGCCAAGCAGCAGCAGCAGGCGGAGGCCGCGATCACCCGCGGCGCCAAGGTCCTGGTCCTCGACGCGGTCGACGTCGCCTCGGCCGGCGCCATCGTCAGCCGCGCCAAGCAGGCGAAGGTCCCCGTCCTCAGCTACGGTCGCCTCGTCGCCAACGCCCCGCTCGACTACTACGTGTCGATCGACCCCTTCAAGGTCGGCCAGCAGCAGGCGCAGGTCCAGCTCGACGCCCTCAAGGCCGCGGGCAGGGCCAACCCCCGGATCGTGATGATCAACGGCTCCCCCACCGACTCCAACTCCGCCCCCTACAAGAAGGGCGCCGAGCAGGTCTACAAGGCGGGCGGCGCGAAGATCGTCAAGTCCTATGACACGCCCGACTGGAGCCCGGACAAGGCGCAGTCGGAGATGGAGCAGACGATCACGGCGCTCGGCAAGACCGGCTTCGACGCCGTCTACGTCGCCAACGACGGCATGGCCGGCGGCGCGATCGCGGCGATGAAGTCCGCGGGCCTCGACCCCGACAAGCTCTTCGTCACCGGCCAGGACGCCGAGGTCACGGGCGTGCAGCGGATCCTCAAGGGCGAGCAGCTGATGACCGTCTACCAGCCGCTCAAGATCATCGCGAGCAAGTCCGCCGAGATCGCCGTGCCGCTCGCCCAGGGCAAGCCGGTCCCGTCCGGCATCACGACGACCACGACCGACAACGGCGCGGGCAAGGTCCCGTCCGTCCTCGTCCCGACGCTTTCCATCGACAAGTCCAACGTCAACGACACCGTCATCAAGGACGGGTTCCTGACGTCGGCCGACGTCTGCACCTCGGCCTACGCCGCCGCCTGCAAGGCGGCCGGCATCCAGTGACCGCGGAGCTCCCCCGCAAGCTGTCGCGTCGCAGCCCCAAGGGGGAGCAGCTGCGTTCGATCATGGAGGACTTGATCGACGCGGCGAAGCCGGGGGACCCGCTCCCCTCCGAGCGCGAGCTGGCCGAGCGCTACGACGTCGCGCGGATGACCGTGCGCGCCGAGATCACGCGGCTCGCGGCCGAGGGGATGGTCGAGCGCGTCCAGGGCCGCGGGACGTTCGTCGCCGAGGCGCGCGTCGCGCAGGCAGCGGCGCTCAGCTCGTTCACGGAGGACATGCGCGCCCGCGGCCTCACCGCGGGCTCGCGGGTCCTCGGCCAGGAGACCGGGCCCGCCGACGACGTCGTCGCCCGGCGGCTCGCCCTCGAGCCCGGCACGCCGGTCGTGCGCGTGCGCCGCGTGCGGACCGCCGACGGCGAGCCGATGGCGCTCGAGGAGGCCTTCCTGCCCGCCGAGCGCTTCGGCGCGCTGGCCGGCGAGGACCTCGAGGGCGCGTCGTTGTTCACCGTGTTGGAGGAGCGCTTCGGCGCGCGCTTCCCGGCCGCCGACCAGCAGGTCGTCGCGGTCGAGATCGTCGGCGAGGACGCCAACCTGCTGCGCGTCGCGCCCGGCCGCGCGGGCCTGAAGTTCCACACCATCCTGCTCGACGAGGAGGAGCGGCCGGTCGCCTACGCGTGGTCGCTCTTCCGCGGCGACCGCTACGAGATCCGCCTGCGTCAGGAGCGCCGACCATGACCCCGCCCGGAGCCCAGATGCTCGCCGAGATGGGCGAGCAGCCGCGCGTGCTCGCGGCGCTCGCCGCCCGCCGCGACGAGCTGGTCGCCGAGGTCCGCGCCGCGCTCGGCGAGGCGCCGCCGGCCGGGATCGTCCTGGTCGCGCGCGGCTCCTCCGACAACGCCGCGGTCTTCGGCCGCTACGTCCTGGAGCTCGCCACGCGCCGCCCGGTCGCGCTCGCCGCGCCGTCGCTGATCACGCGCTACGGCGCGAGCGACCGGCTCGACGGGTGGCTCGCCGTCGGCGTCTCGCAGTCCGGGCGCACGCCGGAGATCGTCTCCGTCCTGGAGAGCTACGGCGCCTCGGGCGCGCGGACGGTCGCGATCACCAACGACCGCGACAGCGCGCTCGCGCACGCCGCCTCCGCGACGATCGACACCGCCGCCGGGGCCGAGCAGGCCGTGCCCGCGACGAAGACCGTGACCGCGCAGTTCGCCGCCTTCGCGCTGCTCGCCGAGGCGCTCGCGGGCGCGGACGCGGCGCGCCTGCCGTGGGACGGCGCGGCCTGGGACGCGCTGCCCGGCGCCGTCGGCACGCTGCTGGAGGACGGCGCGCCCGCCCGCGCCGCGGCGGACGTCGTCGGCGACGCGCAGGGCCTCGTCGCGATCGCGCGCGGGCTGCTGCTCGGCGCCGCGCTGGAGGCCGCGCTCAAGGTGAAGGAGATGACGGGGATCCTCGCCGAGGGCGCCTCGGCCGCGGACTTCCTGCACGGCCCGATCGCGGTCGTGCGCCGCGAGCTGCCGGTCCTGACGCTCGCCGCGGGCGGCCCGGCCGCCGCCGACGTCACTGAGTTCGCCGCGGCGGCGCGCGAGCGCGGCGGCCGCGTCATCGCGATCGCGCCCGGCGGCGACCTCGCGATCCCCGCCGCGATCGGCGAGGGCCTCTCCACGATCCCCGCCATCGTCCGCGCCCAGCAGCTCGCCCGCGAGGTCTCGCTGCTGCGCGGCATCGACCCCGACGCCCCGTTCGGGCTGTCGAAGGTCACCGCCACGCGCTGACCCAACCCTCGACCTCCCTCAAGGGGGTCTGACCCCCCTCGAGGGTCGCGGTGGCGCGCAACCCTCGACCTCCCTCAAGGGAGTCTGACCCCCTCGAGGGTCGCGGTGGGTCGCAACCCTCGACCTCCCTCAAGGGGGTCTGACCCCCTTGAGGGTCGCGGTGGCGCGCGTCAGTAGAAGACGCTGCGCGTAAGGTGCGCGGGGCGTGCGAGGTAGGCGGGCTCGCAGCCGCGGTTCCAGAGCCAGTTGTCCAGCAGGCGCGGCGGGACGCCGAGGCGCGTCGCGAGCCCCTCGCAGGCGTGGACCGCGCAGGCGCGCAGCTCGCGCTCCTCCGCGCTGCCGGCCGCGAGCGGCTCGCCGGCGTCGATGCGCGCGACGAGCGCCTCGTCGACGATCAGCACGCCGTCCAGCCGCAGTACGTGCGGGAGGAAGTTGTCCGCGAACACGGTGAGCGTGTCGACGTCCTCGAACGCCGCGACGCCCGCGAGAACGAGGTCGTTGGCAGTGATCTGCGCGCGCTTGTAGAAGCCCGCGTCCGCGAAGAACGGCAGGCCCGCGGCGAGCTGCGCGGCGAACCGGGCCGCGCTGCCGCCGGCCGCGGCGATCAGCTCCAGGGCGTCGCGCCCCGCCGCGAACGCGCCCAGCTGCGCGAGCCCCTCGCTGTACAACACCATCAACGGGTGCGCGGGATCCTCGTCGAGCACGGCCGCGACGTCGACCGCGCGCAGCTCCTCGCCCCACCACGGCCCGTGCGCGCGGACGTGCGCGGTCAGCCGCTCGGTCATCGCGTCCGTGCTGCCGTGGCGCAGCTCCGGGAACCACCCCGAGCCGAAGTTGATGGTGTCGAGCAGCAGCACGTAGCGCGCGACCTCCTCCGGCGTCCCCTCCAGGAAGTGGCGCTCGGCGTCGAGCCCCGAGACGCCGCCGGTGACCGTCGGCGCGTCGAGGTCGATCCGCACCCAGCGGGCCTCGCGCGCGACCAGCGCGCACGAGCGGCGGACCTCGTCCGGGAGCGACAGCGGCATCGCCGGACACCGTAGAGAGCGCTGCGCCAGACTGCCGCCGACATGAGCACCCGCCGCATCGCGCTGACCGTCCTCGCCCTCGCCGCCGCCACGTGCGGCTGCGGCGGCGCCGACACGGCCACCCCGACGACGGCGCGACATCCCGACACGGTCCAGCTCGCGCTCGACTTCACGCCGAACGCGGTGCACGCGCCGCTCTACGCCGCGGTCCGCACGCACAGCGACGCCGCGAACGGCGTCCACCTCGTCATCCGCCAGCCGGGCTCGGGCCCCGACGCGCTCAAGCAGGTCGCCGCCGGGAACCTCGACCTCGGCGTCCTCGACATCCACGACCTCGCGATCGCCCGCGCGCGCGGCATCGACGTCGTCGCCGTCGGCGCGCTCGTCCGCAAGCCGCTCGCCGCGCTCGTCACCACGTCCGCCATCGCGCGCCCCCGCGACCTCGAGGGCCACGACGTCGGCGTCTCCGGCCTTCCCTCCGACCCCGCGTTCCTGAACGCGATCATCGCCCACGACGGCGGGAGGCTCAGCCGCGTGCACCAGATCACGATCGGCTTCAACGCCGTCTCCGGGATCCTGGCGGGCAAGGTCGACGCCGCGCCCGTCTTCTGGAACGCGGAGGGCGTCGCGCTGAAGGAGCGCGGCGTGAAGGTCAACGAGTTCCGCGTCGAGGACTACGGCGCGCCGGCCTACCCCGAGGTCGTCCTCATCACGGCGCGCAAGACGCTGGAGCGCGAGCGCGACACGATCCGCCGGACGTTGCTGGCGATCCGCGCGGGGATGGCGGCCGTCCGGGAGGACCCGCAGGCGGCGGTGAAGCAGATCGCCGGGGAGGCGCAGACCGACGACACCAAGCTGATCGGCGCGCAGCTCGCCGCCGTCGCGCCGGTCTTCGACCAGGACCTCCGCCTCGACCGCCCCGTGCTCGAGCGGTGGGCGGACTTCGACGCGCGCCTGGGGATCGTCAAGGCGCGCCCGGACGTGGCGGCGGCCTTCGACTTCTCGCTGCTGGGCGCGGCGCGGGGCGGGAGCTAGGCGGCCGCCGCGAACGCCTCCGCGCCCGCGACGAGCGTCCGCACCACGCGCAGCTCGTCGTCGAGCACCGTGACGTTCGCGGGCGCGCCCGGCCGGAGGATCCCGAGCGCGGGGTCGCCGAGCAGGCGCGCGGGCGCGCCGGTCGCGGCCCAGACCGCCTCGGCGAACGTCGCGCCGAGGCCGACGAGGTTGCGGACGGCGGCGTCCATCGTGAGGACGCTGCCCGCGAGCGAGCCGTCGGCGAGCGTGACGCGGTGGCCGCGGACCTCGACCTCGCGGCGGCCGAGGCGGAAGACGCCGTCGCCCTGCCCCGCGGCCTCCATCGCGTCGGTCACCAGCGAGAAGCGCCCGCGCGCCGTCAGGAACGCCGCCTGCGCGGTCTCCGGCGCGAGGTGGACGTGGTCGACGATCGCCTGGACCGTCACGCCCCGCCGCACGATCGCGGCGCCGCCGATGCCCGGGTCGCGCGGCGCCCAGCGGCGGTGCGCGTTCCACAGGTGCGTGATCGCCCGCGCGCCGCGGTCGAAGGCGGCGTTCGCGGCCGCGAGGTCCGCGTCGCTGTGCCCGAGCGAGACCACGACGCCGCGCGCCGCCAGCGCGGTGACGAGCCGGAGCGCGCCGTCGAGCTCCGGCGCCAGCGTGACCATCCGGACGGGGCCGGCCTCGCAGAGCGCGAGCGCCTCCTCGACGTCCGGCGCGCGGAGGTGCCGGACGTCGTGCGCGCCCGGCCAGGACGGCGACAGCCACGGCCCTTCGAGGTGCACGCCCAGCGCCCGCGCGCCGTGCTCGGCGCCGGCCTCGACCGCGTGGCCCGCGACGGCCAGCGCGCCCGCGTAGTCCTCCAGCGGCGAGGTGATGAACGTCGGCAGGTAGCCGGTGACGCCGGTGCGCGCCAGCGCGGCGCTCGCCGTCGCGTACCCGGCCTCGCCGGCCGAGAGGAAGTCGACGCCGACGAGGCCGTTGACGTGGAGGTCGAGGAAGCCCGGGACCGCGGTGCCGCGCCCGCCGCCGGGCGGCAGGCCGGCGCCGACGGCGACGACGCGCCCGTCCTGCACGAGGACGTCGCCCGGGACCAGCTCGCCGTCGCAGAGGGCGGCGCGGACCCCGAGGGCGGCGGGGCCGGAGGAGGCGTGCGGGAAGCCGGACATGTGGTCTAGACCACCATACTCCCCGCGCGCCCGTCCGGACGTGAAGCGCTTGCTACTCGCTGATGACCAGGGAGTCGATCGTGACGTCCTTGGTCGGCTTGTCGCGCGCGTCGGTGTCGGAGGCCTCGATCTTGTCGACGACGTCCATGCCCTCGGTGATCTGGCCGAAGACGGTGTGCTTGCCGTCGAGCCAGGAGGCCTCGGGGATCGTGACCAGGAAGAACTGCGAGCCGTTGGTGTTCGGGCCGGCGTTCGCCATCGCGAGCGCGCCGCGGACGACCTTGTGGTCGTTGAACTCGTCCTCGAACTTGTAGCCCGGGCCACCGGTGCCGGTGCCCTCGGGGCACCCGCCCTGGATCATGAAGTCCTTGATCACGCGGTGGAAGATGAGGCCGTCGTAGAACCCGTCGCCCGCGAGCTTCTTGAAGTTCGCGACGGTCTTGGGGGCATCAGCGTCGAAGAGCTCGATGGTGATCGGGCCCTCGCTGGTGGTCATCGTGGCGGTAGACATTGCCCGGAGGCTAGCTGCCCCGCCCGAGGACCACGGACTAGCCGAGGAGCTTGAGCTCCGAGACGCGCACGGTGCTGCCGCTGCTCGGCGGCGCCGTGAACCACAGCAGCACGTGGCGGTACTTCGTCGTGCCGGACCCGAGGTTGACGGTCTCCTTGCCGTCGGAGTCCTTCCCGACCGCGGTGACGTCCTTGAGGTGCGCCCAGCGCGTGTCGAGCACGTCCGGCGGCAGATCGGTGTCGTCGGTCGCGTAGACCTCGATCTTGAAGCCCGGGGTCTTGGTCGTGAGGTCGATCTCGCGGATGCCCTGGAGCTTCGGCAGCGCGACCGCGAGGCCCGCGCCGATCTGCGTGCTGCCCGGGGCGACGGTGACCGGGAACGAGGTGTTCGGGTCGCCGTCGAAGGCCTTGGCCGCGTCGCCCGCGGCGGTGTCGCGCTGGTACGGGTCGTAGAGCGCCGCGGCGCCGTCGTCGAGCTTGATCGCGACGGGCGCGGTCTCGGCCGGCGTCGTCGTGGTGCTCGTGCGCGTGTCGGCCGTCGTGTCGGTGCTCTTCGTGGTCGTCGTCGTCTTGCCCGTGCTCGTCGTGCTCGAGGACGGGGAGGAGGACGGCGCGCTCGGCGTCGCCGCGGCGGCCGAGGAGGCGGCGGGCGGCGTCGAGCCCGCGCCGTCGAGCGGCGGCAGCGCGCTCGTGCTCGACGGGACGCTGGAGGACGGCGTGGCCGGGGCGGCGCTGCTGGCCGCGGCGGCGGCAGCGGCGGCTGCCGCGGCGGCGGCGGCCGGATCCGGCGCGGGCGTGGCCGCCGGGACCTGCGCGACCTGCGTCGGCGTGGTGGGCGTCGCCGTGCCGTCGTTGAGCGCGGCGTAGGACGCCGCGACGGCGCCGCCGGCGAGCACCGTGGTCAGGGCGATGACCGTCGCGGTCGCGCGCTTGCCGGGCAGCGCGAAGCGGCGGCTCGGCTGCGCCTCGCCGCAGTTCAGGCACCAGTCCTGGCCGTCTTCCAACGGCGCCTTGCACGTCGGGCACGTCCGCACCTGCGGCGGCGCCTCGACGGGCGCCGCAGCCTGCGGCGGCTCGTTCTCCGTGCTCGTGTCCTTCAGCAGCAGCGTCATGGAGTGCGTCTCACCATACCCAGAACGCCTTTCGACGTCCCAGGGTTGCGGTCCTACGTGCGGGCGAGCTCCACCTGCACCGCGCGTCCGCCCAGCTCGCTGCCGTCGATCGCGGCGACGATGCGGGCCGCCTCGCTGTCGGGGACCGAGAAGAGCGTGAAGCGCTCGAGGACGCGCACGTCGCGCACGGCCTCGCCGTCGACGCCCGCGGCGCTCGTCACCGCGTGGATGACGTCGGCGACCTCGAGGCCGTCGGCGCGGCCCGCGCCCGCGAGCACGCGGCGGTACTCCTCGGCGCCGTTGCGCGAGAGCTGCGGCTTCGTGTGCCGCGGCGGCTTCTCCTGGACCGGGACGGGCGCCGTCTTGGCGCCCGGCGCCCACTCGGTGAGCTTCTTGCCGACGTGGCTCTCGATCGCCTGCAGCTCCTTCTGCTGCTTGGGCTCCACGAACGTGATCGCGCGGCCGGAGCGGCCGACGCGGCCGGTGCGGCCGATGCGGTGCACGTAGGTGTCGGGCGAGGCCGGCACGTCGAAGTTGACGACGTGCGTCACCGTCGAGATGTCGAGGCCGCGCGCGGCGACGTCGGTGGCGACCAGGATCGGCACGCGGCCACCCTTGAAGGACAGCATCACGCCGTCGCGCTGGCCCTGCGACATGTCGCCGTGGAGCGCCTTGACGTTCATCCCGCGGTCCTTGAGCTTCTTGTAGAGCTGGTCGGCGCGGATCTTCGTGCGGGTGAAGACGATCGCCTGGTCCGGCTTCTCCGAGGCGAGCACCTCGACGAGCTGGTCCGGCTTGTCGGCCGTCTTGACCTCGTGGCGGAACTGCTCGACGGTGTCGACCGTCAGGTTGGCCGACTTCACCTTCACCGTCTGCGGGTGGTAGAGGTAGCGGTCGGCCAGCTCGCGGATCGGCGGCGGCATCGTCGCGCTGAACAGCGCGGTCTGGCGGCCGTTCGGGCAGAGCTTGAGGATCTTCTCGACGTCCTCGAGGAAGCCGAGGTCGAGCATCTCGTCGGCCTCGTCGAGGACGACGAAGCGGCAGTCGCTGAGGTGCAGCGAGGCGCGCGAGAGGAGGTCGAGGACGCGGCCGACGGTGCCGACGACGACGTGGCCGCCCGCGCGCAGCTGCGACTGCTGGCTGCGGATCGGGGCGCCGCCGAAGACGGCGACGACGTCAATGCCCTTGCGCGCGCCGTAGGTGCGCAGCGCCTGGGTGACCTGGATGCACAGCTCGCGCGTCGGGGTCAGGACGAGGGCCTGGACCTCGCCGATCGTGGGATCGACGTGCTCGACGATGGGGAGGCCGAACGCGGCGGTCTTGCCGGATCCGGTCTGCGCCTGCCCGATGATGTCCTCGCCCTGGAGGAGGATCGGGATGGCCTGTTCCTGGATGGGGCTCGGCTTCTCGTAGCCGACATCCTGCAGGGCTTGAAGGGTCGGCTCACTGAGGCCGAGGTCCGCGAAGGCGGTCATGTACGTCAAGAGGGTAGTGCGCCATGGCATCATTGCGCGCGCAGGCAGGACGCCGGCACCGCCAACCCTCATTCCCTTGCTCCTCGGACGTCAGCACGAACGCACGCAGATCGAGTCCCTGCTGACCGCCGCCAAGGATGGCACGAGCGCCGCGCTCCTGCTCCACGGCGAGCCGGGGATCGGGAAGTCCGCGCTGCTGCGAGCGGCGTGCGAGCGGGCGCAGGAGCTCGGCTTCGTCGTCCTGCGGGCGCGCGGCTACGAGTCGGAGTCCGACATCCCGTTCGCCGGCCTGCTGGAGCTGCTCACGCCGCTGCTGCCGCTGCGCGACAAGATCCCGGAGGTCCAGGCGCGCGCGCTCGGCTCGGCGCTGGCGCTGGAGCCGCCGACGCCGTTCGACCGCTTCGCGGTGCCCGCCGGGATGCTGAGCCTGCTCGCCGCCGCGGCCGAGGAGCGCGGGCCGCACCTCGTCGTCGCCGACGACGTCCACTGGCTCGACGACGCCTCGCGCGACGCGCTGATCTTCGTGGCGCGGCGGCTCGGCGCCGAGGGCGTCGTGCTGCTGTGCGCCGCCCGGCCGGTCGGCGACCTGCTCGAGTCCTTCACCGGTGTGGACGCGCTCGCGGTCTCCGGCCTCGACGACGAGACCGCCGCCGAGCTGCTGCGCCGCGAGGCGCGCCACCGCGTGGCCGACGAGGTCGCCACGGGGCTGGTCGCCACGGCGCACGGCAACCCGCTCGCGCTGACCGAGATCCCGCGCGCGCTGAGCGCCGACCAGCTCGCCGGGCGCGAGCCGATGTCCGGGCCGGTGCCCGCCGGGCAGCACATCGAGCAGGCGTTCGCGCGGCAGCTCGCCGACCTCCCGGAGGCCACGCGCGAGGCGCTGCTGATCGCCGCCGCGATGCAGACCGGCCGCCACGACCTCTTCCTCTCGGCGCTCGCCGCGCGCGGGCTGCCGCCGGGCGCGCTCGACCCCGCGATCAGCGCGGGCCTGATCGCCATCGACGGCCGCGTCGACTTCTTCCACCCGCTGCTGCGCTCGGCCGTCTACCACGCGGCGGACCCGATCCTGCGCCGCTCGGTGCACGCGACGCTCGCCGGCCTCGCGACCTCGCCGACGCGGCACGCGTGGCACCTCGCCTCCGCGGCCGACGCGCCCGACGAGGCGGTCGCCGCCGCGCTCGAGCTGGCCGCGGGCGAGGCGCGCTCGCGCGGCGGGGTGACCGCGGCGGCCCGCGCCTACGAGCGCGCCGCGAACCTCAGCACCGACGACGAGGCCCGCGCGCGGCGGCTGCTCGAGGCCGCGTCGGACTTCGCCCAGGCGGGCCAGGCCGATCACGCGCTCGCGCTCGTCCGGACGGTGCAGGACCTCGTGCCGGGCGGCGCGCCGAGCACCGAGGTCGTCCGCGTCCGCGGCCGGATCGAGATGCGCCGCGGCGAGCCGCTCGTCGCCCACGACCTGCTCGTCGCCGAGGCCGACCGGATCGCCGCCGAGGACCCCGGCAACGCCGCGTGGCTGCTCGTCGAGGCGGCGGCGGCGCACATGATGACCGGCGACATGGAGGCGTTGGTCGCCACCGGCGAGCGGGCGCGGGCGCTGCTGGCCGGCGACGTGAACCCGACGATGGAGGTCCTCGCCGCCGTGCTGGTCGGCGAGGCGCACGCCGCGCTCGGCCACGAGGACGAGGCCGACTCGCTGCTCGACCCCGCCATCCCGCTGCTGACCGGTGAGTACGTCCTCGCGCTCCCGTCGGAGCTCGTCGGCATGGCCGGCCAGTGCGCCATCTGGTACGAGCGCTGGGACCGCGCGAGCACGGTCCTCGACCACCTCGTCACGGTCGCCCGCGAGGCCACGGCGATCAACCACCTCATCTTCCCGCTGGCCGCCCACGCGATCATGGACTACCGCCAGGGCCGCTGGGGCGTGGCGCTCGCCAACGCGGGCGAGGCGGCGCGGCTGGCGCGCGAGACCGGCCTGCGGCCGCTGCTCACGTTCGCGCTCTCGGTGCTCGGGCAGGTCGAGGCCGGGATGGGCCGCCGCGACGACGCGCGGACCCACGCCCGCGAGGCGCTCCACCTCGGCGAGCTGCTCGGCGGCTCCGCGATCTCGGTCTACGCGATCAACGCCCTGGCCTTCGACGCGCTGAGCGCGGGCGAGGCGGAGACGGCGGCCGACCTCTACGACCGCGCGTTCCGGATCGCCCGCGGCCTGCACATGCAGCGCGGGCTCGTGCAGTTCGGCGCCGACCGCGTCGAGGCGCTGGCGCGGCTGGGCCGGACCGACGACGCCTTCCAGGCGCTCGAGGAGTTCGCCGACACGCCGGGCGGCGGCCACTGGGCGCTCGGCGCGCTCGCCCGCTGCCGCGGGATCCTCGCCGACAAGACCGCCGAGCACCACTTCCAGACCGCGCTCTCCCACCACCAGCACGACGGCCAGCCGTTCGAGCAGGCGCGCACGCAGCTGGCCTACGGCGAGCGCCTGCGGCGCGACCGCCGCCGCGCCGACGCCCGCGAGCAGCTGAGCGCGGCGCTCGACGCCTTCGAGCGCCTCGGCGCGTCGCCGTGGGCCGACCGCGCCCGCGTCGAGCTGCGCGCCACCGGCGGCGCCGCGGCCGAGGGCGACGCGGCGGAGAAGGAGGCCGTCGCCGCGGCGGGCCTCGAGGAGCTGACCGCGCACGAGCTTCAGATCGCGCGCCTCGTCGCCTACGGGATGACCAACCGCGAGGTCGCGGCGAAGCTCTTCCTCTCGCCGAAGACCATCGAGTACCACCTGTCGCAGATCTACCGCAAGCTCGACCTCCGCTCGCGCACGCAGCTCGCGTCGCTGATGGCGCAGGAGATGCCGGAGGGCTCGCGGGCCGCCTAGCGCGACGGGTCGAGCAGCAGCTTGCCGCGGGTGCGGCGGCCGCTGAGGTCCTCCTGCGCGCGGCGCGCCTCGCTCAGCCCGTAGGTCTCGCCGACGACGGCGCGGATGTCGCCGCGCGCGGCGAGGGCGAAGAGCTCGGCCAGCGGCTCCTCGAGGTGCTCGCGCCGCTCGAGGTAGTGGAAGAGCCAGAAGCCGATGACCGCCTGCGAGCGCTTGAGCAGGCGGCCGGTGCGGACCTCGTTCTGCTCGCGCGAGGAGATGCCGTAGACGACGAGGCGGCCCATGTCGGCCATCGCGCGCAGCGCGACGTCGAAGAGCGGGCCGCCGGCCATCTCCAGGACGACGTCGACCTCGCGGCCGTCGTTGGCGCCGAGGATCCGGTCGCGCAGGAGCTCGGGGTCGGCCGGGTCGCCGTCGATCGCCGCGTCGGCGCCGAGGTCGAGGCACAGCCGGCGCTTCTCGTCGCTCGAGGCCGTCGCGATCACGCGGCCCGCGCCGAGCGGCTTGGCCAGCTGCACGGCGAGCGAGCCGACGCCGCCCGCGCCGCTCACGACGAGCACGGAGTCGCCGGGGGCGATCCGCGCGCAGGTCCGGAAGAGGTGCCACGCGGTCAGCCCCTGGAGCAGGAGCGCGAGCGCCGTGCCGTCGTCGAGGCCGTCCGGGATCGGGAACGTGCGGTCGGCCGGCGCGAGCGCGTACTCGGCGTAGCCGCCGTGGCCGACCAGGGCGACGACGCGCTCGCCGGTGTCCTCGCGGACGCCCGCGACCTCGGAGCCCGGGATCAGCGGCAGCGACTGGCGCTGGACGTACGCGTCCTCGCGCTGGTGGGTGTCGGCGAAGTTCAGCCCGGCGCGGCTCACGCGCACCAGCACCTGGCCCGCGGAGGGCTCCGGCACGGGCACGTCGACGAGCTCGAGGACCTCGGGACCGCCGAACTCCACCTGCTGGATCGCACGCATCGGCGGGCACCCTAGCGGCGCGCATCTCTAACCTCCCCCGCCGAATGAGCCTCACAGTCGTCGGATCCCTGGCCTATGACGCCGTCAAGACCCCGTTCGGGGAGCGCGAGCGGATGCTCGGCGGCGCCGCCACCCACTTCGCCCTCGCGGCCTCGTTCTTCGACGTGGTGCGCCCCGTCGGGCCGGTCGGCGACGACTTCGACGACGCGTCGTTCGCGACGCTGCGCACGCGCGGGACGGTGACCGACGACGTCGAGGTCGTCGCGGGCGGCAAGACGTTCTTCTGGAGCGGCGTCTACTCCGCGAACCTCAACGAGCGCGAGACGCTGGTCACCGACCTCAACGTCTTCGAGTCCTTCTCGCCCAAGCTCTCGCAGGCCTCGCAGGACGCCGACGTCCTGTTCCTGGCCAACATCCAGCCGGACCTCCAGCTCGACGTGCGCCAGCAGTGCACGAAGGCCCGCTTCGTGGCGATGGACTCGATGAACCTCTGGATCGACATCGCCAACGAGTCGCTGAAGAAGGTCATCGGCACCGTCGACTGCCTGATCCTCAACGACGAGGAGCTCGAGCAGCTGACCGGGAAGCCGACGCTCCAGCAGGCCGCGCACGAGGTGCTCTCGTGGGGCCCGAAGGCCGTCGTCGCCAAGCTCGGCAAGTACGGCGCCGCGCTCTTCACGGCCGATGACTTCTTCGCCCTGCCCGCCTACCCGCTGGCCGAGGTCATCGACCCGACCGGCGCGGGCGACACGTTCGCCGGCGGCTTCGTCGGCTACGTCGCCGCCCATCCGGACGCGGCGATCGACCACCAGCTGCTGAGCCGCGCGATGGCGTACGGCACGGCGCTGGCGTCCTACAACGTCGAGGAGTTCGGCACCGAGCGCGTCGAGCGCCTCACCGCCGACGAGATCCAGCAGCGCGTCGCGGACCTCCAGCGCATGACGGCCTTCACGGTCGATCCGGTCGCGCTGCGGACGTAGGCATCGTCCATCTGGCCAGGATCCGGCGCGTCGCGCCGGTCCTGACCCGGTGGCTTCCGATCTGTGGACTGTCCGCGCCGCCCCGATGGCAGCGGACGACCACGGCCTGGAGGCCGCCGCATGCCTGTCGTCCCCCGCACCCTCGCGCTCCTCATCACCACGTCCGCCGCCCTGGCCCTCTCCCCGGTCATGGGCGCGTCCGCCGCGACCATCTCCGCGCCGGACGGCCTCCGGGCCAAGCCCGCCCCCGCGACCGCCGCGCGCCACCACGCACCGAGCAAGGTCCGCGCCCGCGCCGCCCAGGCCACCGCGACCGACCCGCGCGCCATCGAGCAGTGGCCCCTGCAGGGCGACTCGCCGATGGGGATCGACACCGCCTGGCGCCAGACCACCGGCGCCGACGTCACGGTCGCGATCATCGACTCCGGCATCGACCTCGGCCACCCGGACCTCGCCCCGAACCTCTGGACCAACCCGGGCGAGATCCCCGGCAACGGCATCGACGACGACGGCAACGGCTACGTCGACGACGTCCACGGCTACGACTTCGTCGACCGCGACGGCACGCCGCAGGACGCCAACGGCCACGGCACGCACGTCGCCGGGATCGTCGGCGCGCGCGGCGGCAACGGCGTCGGCGGCTCCGGCGTCGCCTGGCACGTCCGCCTGATGGCCGTCCGCGTCCTCGACGCCAACGCGCAGGGCACGACGGCCGGCGTCGCCCAGGGCATCCGCTACGCGGTCGACAACGGCGCGCGGGTCGTCAACCTCAGCCTCGCGGGCCCGTCCTCGACGCCGGACCTCGAGGCCGCCGTGCAGTACGCGCAGGCGCGCGGCGTGCTGATCGTCGCGGCCGCCGGCAACGACGGCGCGGACCTCACGACCTCCCCGACCTACCCCGCCGCCTACGGCGAGGACAACGTCCTCGGCGTCGCCGCGACCACGCGCGACGGCGGCCTCTCGAGCGTCTCCGACTACGGCCCGGGCGCCGACGTCGCCGCGCCCGGCGAGCAGGTCCTCTCCACCGCGCTCGGCGGCGGCTACGAGTACCGCACCGGCACCTCGATGGCCGCCCCGGAGGTCACGGGCGCGCTCGTCCTGCTGGCCGCCGCCCGCCCCGACCTGAGCGGGAACGGCCTCCGCGACGCGCTGCTCGCCGGCGTCCGCCACGGCGGCCTGCCGGTCTCCGCGGGCGCGCTGGACATCGGCGCCGCGCTGCGCACCGTGATCCCCGCGAGCGCCTGGAAGTCGGCGCCGGTCGACGCGCTGTCGTCCTACACCTCGAACGCGCTGGGGACGAGCGCGAGCGCGAAGGCGAAGGCGAAGGCCAAGCAGGCCGCCGCGAAGAAGAAGGCCACGGCCAAGAAGAAGGCGGCCGCGAAGAAGCCGCTCTCCAAGAAGGCGAAGGCGCTGGCGAAGGCCCGCGCGAAGGCCAAGGCCAAGGCCAAGCGCGCCGCCGCCGCCCGCGCGAAGGCCAGGCGCGCCGCCGCCGCCAAGCGCGGCTGAGCCGCGCGCGAGCACCCCGGCGCCAAGAATCGCCCACCGGGCGCCCCGGGCGGGTAGCGTTCTCCCGACATGACCTGGGGCCTCATCTGGCTGATGCTGGTGCTCAAGATCCCGGTGGCCGCCCTGCTCTACATCGTGTGGTGGGCGATCCGCCAGGACACCGAGCCGGACGTCGACGGCTCCGACGGCGACGGCGGCACGAAGGTCCACCCGCACGACGACCTCCGCCCGCGGCTCCCACGGCCACCCCGCCACCGCGGCCCGCACGGCTCCCCGAGCCCGCCGGCACCCCAGCGGTCCCGCACGCGGACGACCGTCGCGCGGTCGCGGCACCCTGCGAAACGGTAGCGCGGCACCCTGCGAAACCGGAGCGTAGACCGCTGCGAAACGGTAGCGTAGGAGTCTGCGAAACGGTATCGTAGGGCCATCTCTCCGGACCGCCCCGCCTACGCGCCGCGCATCATCGACGACGAGCTCGACGTCCTGCTCGCCGACCTGCCCGCGCTGGTCATCGAGGGGCCGAAGGGCGTCGGCAAGACCGCGGCGGCGCGCCGGCGCGCCGCGACCGTCCACCAGCTCGACGACCCCGCGCAGCGCGAGGCGGCGCGCGCCGACACCGCGCGGCTCGTCGCCGGCGCGCCGCCGGTCCTCATCGACGAGTGGCAGTTCGTGCCCGAGGCGTGGGACCAGGTCCGCCGCGCGGTCGACGCCGACCCCAAGGCGCACGGCCGCTTCCTGCTCACCGGCTCGGCCTGGCCGAGCGGCCTCGCGACCCACTCCGGCGCCGCGCGGATCGCCACCGTGCGGATGCGGCCGATGACCCTCGGCGAGCGCGGCGTCGGCACGCCGACCGTCAGCCTCGCGGCGCTGCTCGCCGGCACGCGTCCCGCGGTCGGCGGCACCTCCGAGGTCATGTTGGAGGACTACGTCCGCGAGATCCTCGCCTCCGGCTTCCCCGGCCTGCGCGGCTACGGCGAGCGCGCGCTGCGCGCCCAGCTCGACGGCTACCTGAGCCGGATCGTCGACCGCGACTTCCCCGAGCTCGGCCACACGGTGCGCAACCCCGCCGCCCTGCGCCGCTGGATGGCCGCCTACGCCGCCGCGTCCTCGACCACGACCTCCTACGAGAAGATCCGCGACGCCGCGACCGCGGGCCACGCCAACAAGCCGGCGAAGACGACGACGATCCCCTACCGCGACGTGCTCGAGCGCCTCTGGATCCTCGAGCCGGTCGACGCCTGGGTGCCGTCGCGGAGCCGCATCAACCGCCTGGGCACGCCGCCCAAGCACCAGCTCGCCGACCCCGCCCTCGCCGCCCGCCTGCTCGGCGTGAGCGCCGCCCAGCTCCTGCAGGGCGGCGACGCGGGTCCGCGGGTCCCACGCGACGGGACGCTGCTCGGCGCGCTCTTCGAGTCGCTGGCCACGCTCTGCGTCCGGGTCTGCGCCCAGGCCGGCGAGGCCGAGGTCAAGCACCTGCGGACGCACTCCGGCGACCACGAGGTCGACCTGATCGTCGAGCGCGGCGATGGCCGCGTGCTCGCCGTCGAGGTCAAGCTCGGCCGCAGCGTGCCCGACGACGCGGGCGCCCACCTGCGCTGGCTCGCCGACCAGGTCGGCGACGAGCTCCTGGACCAGGTGATCCTCACCACCGGCCCCGAGGCCTACCGCCGCAAGGACGGCGTCGCCGTCGTCCCGCTCGCCCTGCTCGGCCCCTAGGCCGGCTGGTCCGCCCGGCGCGCCGAGTCCTGCAGCGCCTCGATGCGGCTGACGTCGCGGACGGCGCCGCGGTCGGCGGAGGTCGCCATCGCGGCGTAGGCGCGCAGCGCCGGGGTCACCGCGCGGGGGCGGTCCTCGGCGGGGCGGTAGCCGGTCGTGGCCTCGAGGCGGGCGCGGCGGTCGTCGAGCTCGGCGTCGGTCACGTCGAGCGAGATCGTGCGGCCCGGGATGTCGATGGTGATGGTGTCGCCGTCCTCGACCAGCGCGATCGCGCCGCCGCTCGCCGCCTCCGGCGAGACGTGGCCGATCGACAGGCCGGACGTGCCGCCCGAGAAGCGCCCGTCGGTCAGCAGCGCGCACTGCGCGCCGAGCCCGAGGCCCTTCAGGTAGCTCGTCGGGTAGAGCATCTCCTGCATCCCCGGCCCACCGCGCGGGCCCTCGTAGCGGATGACCACCACGTCGCCGGGCTTGACGCGCTCGCCGAGGATCGCGTCGACCGCCGCCTCCTGGGACTCGACCACCACGGCCGGCCCGCTGAAGCGCCAGATCGACTCGTCGACGCCCGCCGTCTTCACGACGCAGCCGTCGACCGCGACGTTCCCGTACAGGATCGCCAGCCCGCCGTCCTTCGAGTAGGCGTGCTCGACGTCGTGGATGCAGCCCTCGGCCGCGTCGACGTCCAGCGTCTCCCACCGCTCGGACTGCGAGAACGCGGTCGCCGAGCGCCGGCACCCGGGCGCGGCGTGGAAGAGCTCGATCGCGGCGTCGCTCGCGCTGCCGCCGCGGATGTCCCACTCGTCCAGCCACCCCTGCAGCGTCGGCGCGTGCACCGAGGCGACGTCGTCGTGCAGCAGCCCGCCGCGGTGCAGCTCGCCGAGGATCGCGGGGATCCCGCCAGCGCGGTGGACGTCCTCCATCACGTAGTGGCCGTTCGGCGCGACCTTGCAGACGCACGGCACGCGGCGCGAGACCTCGTCGATGTCGGCCATCGTGAAGTCCAGCTCGGCCTCCTGCGCGGCGGCCAGCAGGTGCAGCACCGTGTTGGTCGAGCCGCCCATCGCGACGTCGAGCGTCATCGCGTTCTCGAAGGCGTGGCGTGTGGCGAGCGCGCGCGGCAGGACCGACGCGTCGTCGCCGTCGTAGTAGCGCGTGCACAGCTCGACGACCGTGCGGCCCGCGGCCTCGTAGAGCTCCTTGCGCGCCGTGTGCGTCGCCAGCAGCGAGCCGTTGCCCGGCAGCGCGAGCCCCAGCGCCTCGGTCAGGCAGTTCATCGAGTTGGCGGTGAACATCCCCGAGCAGGAGCCGCACGTCGGGCACGCGGCCTCCTCGATGCGCAGCAGGTCCTCGTCGCTGACGTCGCCGCTCACCGCGTCGGCGATCGCCGTGATCAAGTTCAGGCGTTTGCGGACGGTGCCGTCCACCAGCGTCGCGGTGCCGCCCTCCATCGGGCCGCCGGAGACGAAGACCGTCGGGATGTCGAGCCGCAGCGCGGCGTTCAGCATCCCCGGCGTGATCTTGTCGCAGTTGGAGATGCAGACCAGCGCGTCGGCGCAGTGCGCGTTGACCATGTACTCGACCGAGTCGGCGATGATGTCGCGCGAGGGCAGCGAGTAGAGCATCCCGTCGTGGCCCATCGCGATCCCGTCGTCGACGGCGATCGTGTTGAACTCCCGCGCGATGCCGCCCGCGGCGTGGATCGCCTCGGAGACGATCGTCCCGACCGGCGCCAGGTGCGTGTGGCCCGGGACGAACTGCGTGTAGGAGTTCGCGACGGCGATGATCGGCTTGCCGAAGTCCTCGCGCGCGACCCCGGACGCGCGCAGGAGGGCGCGGGCGCCCGCCATGTTCCGTCCGTGCGTGACCGTGCGCGACCTGAGCTGCGGCATGCCGACAACAGTACCTCGCACGCAGGCCCCGCCTGGGATAAGGTCGCCCGCATGCATGCGCTCACCGCGTTGGTGCTGGCCGCGGAGGCCGGCGGCGAGGAGAAGTCGAAGACGGTCTTCTACCTCTTCGGCGGGCTCCTGGTCCTCTGGGCCGTGGTGCTCTCGGGCCTCGGGATGTCGTCGGCGAGCTTCCCCGCCACCGTCGGCGCGAAGCGCGGCGTGATCGGGCTCACCGCCCTGCTCATGGCCGGCGCGATGGCCACGGCCGTCATCACCGCGTGACCGAGGACGACGGCCACGCCATCAGCTTCCTGGTCCTGCGCCGGGGCACGCCCGTCCGGTCCGCGGACGGCGTCCAGCTCGGGACCGTCCGCCGCGTGCACGAGGCGAAGCGGGAGCACATCTTCGACGGCATCGACGTCGACACGCCCGAGGGGCTGCGGTTCCTCGACGCGCCGGAGGTCGCCCGGATCGCCGAGCGCTGGGTGACGACGACGTTCCCGGCCGCCGAGAAGGACGTCCACCTGGTCGACCGCGGATCGCGGATCGCCCGCGCCCTGGGCAACACCACCTCGGCCCGGCGGGCCAAGCGCGCGGGCGAGGGCCTGCGCGAGCGCTGGGACCGGCGCTGAGCCGGCGCCGAGTGGCGGCTCGGCTGCGCGGGGACACTAGTATGCAGAGGCGATCCCCTTACCCGAGAGAGGGCGCAGGTCGTGAGCGAGACACAGACGCAGGACGGAGGCGGCGTAGCCGCACCCGGGCAGGACACGCTGACCGTCACCGACAACCGGACCGGCCAGTCGTACGAGGTGCCGATCACCGACGGAACCGTCCGCGCCATGGACTTCCGCCAGATGAAGACGTCCGAGGACGACTTCGGGTTGATGACCTACGACCCGGCGTTCACGAACACCGCCTCGTGTCGTTCCGCCATCACCTACCTGGACGGCGAGAACGGCGTCCTGGAGTACCGCGGCTACCCCATCGAGCAGCTGGCGGAGAAGTCCACGTACCTGGAGGTCGCGTACCTCCTCGTCCACGGCGAGCTGCCGACGCAGCCGCAGCTGGACCAGTGGAAGCACGACATCACCACCCACACGTTCGTGCACGAGAACGTCAAGGAGTTCGTCGGCGGCTTCCGCCACGACGCGCACCCGATGGGCATGCTCGTCGGCTCCGTCGGCGCCTTGTCGACGTTCTACAAGGACGCCAACGAGATCAACGACCCCGAGAACCGGAACATCCAGACGATCCGGTTGATCGCCAAGATGCCGACGCTCGCCGCGTTCGCCTACCGGCACATCATGGGGCAGCCCTACTACTACCCGGACAACGACCTGGAGTACCCGGGCAACTTCCTCAACATGATGTACAAGATGACCGAGCTGAAGTACCAGCCCGATCCTCGTCTCGAGCGGGCGCTCGACATCCTGTTCATCCTCCACGCCGACCACGAGCAGAACTGCTCCACCAACGCGGTCCGCGCGGTGGGCTCCTCGCAGGTCGACCCGTACTCGGCCGTCGCCGCCGGCGTCGCCGCGCTCTACGGCCCGCTCCACGGTGGAGCGAACGAGGCCGTCCTGCGGATGCTCAAGCGCATCGGCACGAAGGAGAACATCCCGGACTTCATGCAGGGCGTGAAGGACGGCAACGAGCGGCTGATGGGCTTCGGCCACCGGGTCTACAAGAACTACGACCCGCGCGCCACGATCATCAAGAAGGCCTGCGACGACGTGTTCGAGGTGACGGGCGTGAACCCGCTGCTCGCGATCGCGCTCGAGGTGGAGAAGATCGCGCTCGAGGACGAGTACTTCATCTCCCGCAAGCTCTACCCGAACGTCGACTTCTACTCGGGCCTGATCTACGAGGCCCTGGGCCTGCCGATGGACATGTTCCCCGTCATGTTCGCCATCCCCCGCACCTCGGGCTGGATCGCCCAGTGGCTGGAGATGACGCAGGACAAGGAGCAGAAGATCGCGCGTCCGCGCCAGATCTACACCGGCGAGCGCACCCGCGACTACGTCGGGATCGGCGCCCGCTCCTAGGCGTCTGACCCGCTGTGCCGTGCGGCCCGTCACGCTCCGTGACGGGCCGCACAGAGTTTCTCGATGCGAGGCGTACCGTGTCCGTTGCATGACGCTACGTCCCTCAGCCGGCTTCCCCGAACTCCTGCTCCGCCGCATCACGGCGGAGGACAAGGACGCGCTCGTCGCCGGGCTGGGCCAGCTGTCGGAGCGCTCGGTCTACCAGCGCTTCCTCTCGCCCAAGCCGCGGCTGACCTCCTCGGAGCTGCGCTACCTCACCGAGGTCGACTTCGTCGACCACTACGCCCTGGTCGCCGTGCTCGCGCGGTCGCCCGAGGTCCTCGTCGGCGTGGGGCGCTGGGTGCGGTCGGCGGAGGCGCCGGCGGACGCCGAGATCGCGATCGTCATCGCCGACGACCTGCAGGGCCGCGGCGTCGGGACGCTGCTCGGCCAGGGGCTGGCGGACGCGGCGCGCGCCCGCGGGATCGAGCGCTTCACCGCGTCGATGCTGCCGACCAACGTGGCCGCGCACCGGTTGTTTACCAAGATCTCCTCGCAGCTCGAGCTCACGCGGCTGCACGGCGTCGACGAGATCGTCGCGCCGCTCACCGTCGCCGCCTAGCGCCGCGCGCGCCGCCGGTAGGCTGCGCCGCCTGATGGCGGCCGCGTTTCGCATGATCATCCGCCGGCGCGACGGCGAGACCGACAAGCGCCGCTTCCCGACGCTCGCGGCCGCGGTCGACGAGCTGGAGACCGAGCTGCGCTCGGTGGCGACGGTCCTCGCGCGCTCGCCGCGGATCGAGCGGGCGTTGGGGCGCGACTACGAGCCGGGCGAGCAGGTCGCGGTGCGCGGCGAGCTCCGCGGCCCGGGCGGCGTGCGGGCGGGCGCGGACGTGCGCGGCGACGGCACGGTCGTGACGTTCACCGGCGTGATCCGGCGGCGGCCGATCGCGGTGCGCGATCGGGAGGACGCCTGGGCGGCATTGCGGCGCGAGTTGGGTCTCAGCGCGCGCTAGCGTCGGGTGCATGAGCCTCTCCGCAGCAGCGTCCGGCAGCTTCAAGATCGGCGGCGACCTCGAGGTCACGCGCCTCGGCTACGGCGCGATGCGCATCGTGGGCGACGGCGTGTGGGGTCCGGCGCCGGATCCCGCGGGCGTGCAGGCGGTGCTGAAGCGCCTGCCCGAGCTGGGGGTCGACTTCATCGACACGGCCGACTCGTACGGCCCGTACTACTCCGAGGACTACATCTTCGAGGCGCTGCACCCGTACGAGGACCTGACGGTCGCGACGAAGGCCGGGCTCACGCGCTCGGGCCCCGGCGACTGGCCGCCGCTCGCGCGCCCCGAGTACCTGCGCCAGTGCGCGCTGATGAGCGCCCGCCGCCTCGGCCTCGAGCCGATCCCGCTCTTCCAGCTGCACCGGATCGACGCCAAGGTCGACCGCGGCGAGCAGTTCGCCGAGCTGAAGGCGCTGCAGGACGACGGCGTCGTGCGCCACCTCGGGCTCTCCGAGGTCTCGGTCGAGGAGATCAAGGCCGCCCAGGAGGTCTTCGAGGTCACGACGGTGCAGAACTTGTACAACTTGAGCAACCGGCAGTCCGAGGACGTGCTGGCCTACTGCGAGGCGGAGGGCATCGGCTTCATCCCGTGGTTCCCGCTGGCCGCGGGCGAGCTGGCGAAGCCGGGCGGCGCGGTCGACGAGATCGCGAGCGCGCACGACGCCACGGCGGGCCAGGTCGCGCTGGCGTGGCTGCTGGCCAAGTCCCCCGTGATGCTGCCGATCCCGGGGACGAGCTCGGTCGCGCACCTGGAGGAGAACGTGGCGGCGGCGGACCTGGAGCTCAGCGCCGCCGAGCTCGAGGAGCTGGACGCGGCGTCGAGCTAGGCCGTGGCCGCCGCGAGGCGGCCGTAGGCGCGGAGGGTGGTGAGGGCGTCGATCGTCACCATCCCGCGCCACTCGAAGGCGACGGCGGGGTTCCAGGCGGCCCAGTGGAAGTCCCAGCCGCCGTCGTCCTCCTGGGCGCGCTCGAGGTCGTCGAGCTGCTGCTCGATGAGGGCGGGCGGGAAGAGCGTCGTCCCCGCGTGGTCGGGGCGCGGCGCGACCTCGAGGGCGCTGAGCGTCTCGCCCTCGGTGCCCGCCTCGACCTTCAGGACGCCGTCGTCGGGCATGCGCGCGCGGAGGGCGTCGAGCTGCGTCTGGGCGCGGTCGCGCTCGCGGTCGAGCACCGCGTCGAGGAAGTGCACCACGTAGCGGAAGGCATAGGGGTCGCCCAGGCTCAGCGACGCCATGGCCTCCCAGACGTAGTTGGAGGCCTCGACCACCCACGGGTGGTCGCCGCGCCGGAGGCGGTGCGCCGCCGCCGTGACGCCCGCGGTCATCAGCAGCGAGGAGGGCGGGTCGTCCTGCGGCGCCCACCACGGCGCGTGCGGCCAGCCCTGCGCGGTCGGGGTGACGAACGGGATCCCGCCGTCGGCGTTGGTGATGGACGGCAGCCAGTCGAGCGCGCCGTCGACGAGGCCGTCGGCGGCGAGGCCGGCCTCCTCGACCACCTCGAAGGCGTACAACACGGCCGAGGGCTGGCTGGCGGGCGTCCGCAGGTCCGGCTCGAGGAGGCCCACGCCGCCGTCGGGGTTGCGATAGGCGTCGAGGGCGCGGAGGACGGCTTCGGCGTCGGGCGCGGCGCCGAACAGGTGGTCGAAGCGGCGCCGTTCGAGCAGGCGGCCGTGCCCGTGGACGAACTGCGCGGCGGCGGCGAGATCGGTCATGGAGGGAGCCTCGCGCATCGCGGCGGGCCGCGGCTTGGACGGATCGGCCGTCTCGAACCCTCGACCACCCTCAAGGGGGTCTGACCCCGTCGAGGGTTGCCGCCAACCCTCGAGGGGGTCTGACCCCGTTCAGGCGCGCGGCGGCTCGCCGGCGGGGGTCGCGCCGGCCGCGAGCAGCGCGGAGGGCGGCAGGCCCGAGAGGCGGCGGCACTCGCGCGCGAGGTGGGCCTGGTCGGCGTAGCCCGCGTCCGCGGCGAGGCGGGCGAGGGGCGCGCCCGCGGCGGCGCGCGCGTGGTGCAGGAAGCGCTGGAAGCGCAGGACGCGCGCGAGGGTCGCGGGGCCGTAGCCGACGGCGCGCTCGAAGCGGCGGCGCAGCTGGCGCTCGCTCAGCCCCGCGACGCGGGCGCTCGCGGCGACGGTCGCGGCGTCGTCGTCGTGGCCGTGGTGCGGCCGGGCGAGCGCGAGCGCGGCGCGGCGGACCTCGTGGTCGGCCCGCTCGGGCGGCGGCAGCCGCCGGGCGAGGCCGCCGATCAGCGCGAGCAGCGCCGCGCGCGCGTCCGGCGCCGCCGCCACGCGCGCCTCCAGCCGCCGCGCGTCCGGCCCCCACAGCTCGGCGAGCGGGACGCCCTGGTCGCGCAGCTCGGCCGCGGGCAGCCCGAGGGCCGCGCCCGCGGCGCCGACCCGGAAGCGGACGCCGACCCGCAGCTGCCCCGGCGTCGCGGGCGCCGTCGTCTCCGTCGTCGCCGGCCCGGCGACGAGCAGCCGCCCACCGCTCAGCACCACGTCGGCGCAGGCGTCCGGCAGCACCCGCACCTCGCCGTCGTGCGAGACCCACGTGCACGCCACCAGCGCCTCGAGGGCGGGCGGCGGCGCGAGCTCGCGGTAGCTGGTCGACACACCACCATGGTGCGCCCGCGGGCGCGCGGTCAAACGTCGCGCGCCTGCGCGCGAACAGCCGCGCGGCGGCACGCGCGCGCCCTCACCACCACCGCGCGAGATCCCCCACCGACGGCGCCCGCTCGCACCGCACCGCGGCACCGACCCGCGCGGCGAGCGCGCAGGCGTCGCCGATCGCGCGGCCGTCCGCCAGCCCGGCGGTGAGCGCGGCGGCGAAGGCGTCGCCGCAGCCGAAGGCGTCGACCGGTACGCCCGGCAGCGGCGCGGCCGCCCAGCGCCCGGAGGTGCCGTCGGCGCCCGCCCACGCGCCGCCGCGCTCGCCCTCCGTCGTCACGACCCACCGCGGCGCCGTCGCCGCCAGCAGCGCGTTGTCGACGGTCTCCGCGAGATCCTCCGCGCTGCCCACCAGCGCGTCGACGGCCACGCCCGCCTCCAGCAGCGCCGCCCGCGCGCGCCCGCTGGAGACCAGCACGGCCGCCGCGCGGCACGCGCGCGCGGCGGCCGCGTCGCCGGCGAGGAAGAAGGCGCCGTCGCAGTCCGCCAGCGCCGCCCACCCGAGCGCGTCCTCGCCGTGCGGGACCAGCGGCGGCGCGAGGACGGTGATCGTGCGCTCGCCGTCCGCGTCGAGGTGCGTGAGCGTCCGCGACTGCGCGCGGCCGGCGCGCACCCCGGCGCGGACGTCCAGCCCGCGCTCGCGCAGCCCGTCCACCGTCCGCGCCGCGAGCGCGCCCTCGCCGACGCCGCAGAAGAACGTCGCGCTATCGGTGAGCGACTTCAACGCATAGGCCGCCATCGCGCCGCCGCCCGCCGGCGCCGCCCAGGCCTCGGCCGCCGCCACGATCTCCCCCGCCGCCGGCAGCCGCGGGACGCGCGCGAAGTCCACCCACTCCACGTGCCCCGCGACCGCGAGCCTCACAGCACGAGCGTCGCGCCGTGGTCGCGCAGCCAGCGGCGCGGCGCCTCGTAGCCCGGCATCAGCCGCGCCATGAGCGCCCAGAAGCGCGGCGAGTGGTCCATGACCGCGAGGTGCGCCGCCTCGTGGCGGACGACGTACTCCAGCACCGCCTCGGGCGCGAGCAGCAGCCGCCAGTTGAAGGACATCGCGCCCGACGACGAGCAGGATCCCCAGCGCGTGCGCTGGTCGCGGATCGTGAGCTTGGTGTAGGACCTGCCCACCGCCGCGGCGGCCGCGTCGAGCCGCGGCGCGATCTCCACCCGCGCCTGCCGCCGGTACCACCGCTCGATCGCGGCGCCGGCCGCGTCGGCGTCGGCGGGCACGAGCAGCACGTCGCCGCGCCGGTGCACGCGCGTGCGCCCCGGCTCCGGCCGCAGCACGAGATCCACGCCGAGGTACGGCACCGTCCCGGCGACGCGCGCCGCGACCCGGGCCCGCGAGCGCGCGACCTCGGCCTGGCGCCGCGCGATCCAGCCGCGCAGCTCCACCACCGCGCTCGCCGCCTCCCGCGCCGCGGCGCGCCGCGGCAGGACGACCTCGACCGACCCGTCCCGCGGATCGACGCGCACGCGCACCCGCCGCGCGCGGTCGGAGCGGCGGACGGTGTAGTCGGACGGCGGGGCGGCCTCGGGTGGCACGGGCGTGCAGGGTACGCGGCGCGCCCGACGGGCTCAGCGGCGCAGCAGGATCACGTCGGAGCCGTCCTCGCCGACGTAGAGCGCGAGGCGGCCGGGGACGCAGGAGACGAAGCCCGCGCCGGTCCACATGATGTCCGGGACCGCGTCCGCCAGCGCGCCCTCGCGCACGTGCGGCTCCTGCGCCCGCAGCGCCACGCAGTCGGCGGGCGCGCCCTCGGCGACCAGCCGCGCGCCGACCTCGACCACGAACGCGTCGTGCTTGACGGCGCGCATCGGGAGGCGCTCGGCGCAGGCGGGGTCCAGGCGGCGCTCGTAGTCCCAGAGCTCGGCGAGGAGCTTCTCGCGCGAGCGGGCGTTGACCAGCGCGCGCCGGAAGCGCTGCCGGCGATCGGGCCGCAGGAACGCGGCGAGCCCGGTCTCGTGCTCGTCGGCGGCGGCGCTCACCCGCGACGCTCCTCCAGCAGCCCCGCGAGGTTCGCGACCGCGAGGTCGTCCCCCAGCGCGGCGCCCGCGCGGAACGCGAGCTCCGCGTCGTCGACGCGGCCCTGGTCCCACAGCAGGACGCCGAGGTTGTTGTAGGCCTCGTCGTCGCCGTGCTCGGCGGCGCGGCGGTAGAGCGCCTCGGCCTCGGCGGAGCCGGGGTCGAGGTCGCTGAGGTGGTTGGCGAGCTGCGTCTCGGCGGTCGCGACCTCGCGCTCGGCGCCCTCGCGCAGGACGGCCTCGGCCTCGTCGACGCGCTCCTCCAGCCGCAGCACGGAGGCCAGGAAGGCGTAGGCCTCGAGCCCGCCCGCGGCGATCGCCTCGCGCAGGATCGCCTCGGCCTCGTCGAGGCGGCTCTCGTCCTGGAGCAGCGCGCCGAGGTCCACCAGCGCCTCGGCGTCGCCCTTGGCCGCGCCCTCGCGGAAGAGCGCCTCGGCGGCCTCGACCTCGCCGCTGTCGGCCAGCGCGTTGGCGAGCAGGCGGTGCTCGGTCTCGCCGATCGCGACCGTGGTCCGCCAGAGCGCGATCGCCTCCTCCAGCCGGCCCAGGTCGTAGAGCAGGAGGCCGAGGTTGTGCCCGGCGGCGAGCTCGCCGCGGTCGGCGGCCTCGCGGTAGTTGGCCTCCGCGCCCGCGACGTCGCCCTGGTCCCACAGCGCGTTGCCGAGCGGGATCAGCGCGTCGAGGTCCCCACCGTCCACGGCGGCGCGGAGCACGTCGACAGCCTCGGCCGAGCGGTCCAGCTCGATCAGCAGCTCTCCGAGGTAGTACCCGGCGTCGGGCTCGCCGTCGGCGACCGCCTGCCGCAGCAGCCGCTCCGCCGCGCCATGGTCGCCCGCCTGCTGCGCCCGCAGCCCATCTCCGAGAACGCCCGTCCGGTGCTCGTCAGCCATGCCTCCACTACAGCACGTGGGGCGCCCGGACCGTCAGCGCCGCGGCCCTACAGCACCCGCAGCGTCGCCAGCGACGTGTCCCGCGCCACGATCGAGCCGCCGCTCGCCCGCGCCTGCTCGAGGTAGGCCACCGCGTCCGCGCCGACGCGGAAGCCCTCCAGGATCAGCGGGATCCCCGGCGGGTAGACCTCGACCTCCTCGGCCGCGACCTTCCCGACCGCCTCGCGCAGCGGGACCTCGTGGCCGATCGACTTCGCCAGGCGCTTCGCGTCGTAGGGCCGGATCACGGGGCGGTCGTCGATCCCGGCGAAGGGGTTGCCGGGCGCGGGGTGGCGCGATCGCCCGGGCAGCTGCCGGCCCTCGAGCACCGCGGCCAGCGCCGCCACCGTCTCCCCCACCGCGCCGTCGGCGAGCTGGAAGGTCGTGATCAAGGTGATGGTCTGCACGCCCGCCTTCTCGATCACGATCCCGCGCGCCACGAGCTCCTGCGCGACCTCGTAGCCGGTGCACGCGAAGCGCGAGAGCCCCAGCGTCGTCTTCACCAGGTCCGCGCCCGCGACGTTGCGCCCCACCGCCTCGAGCCAGCGCGGGTCGTCGAGGTGGTCGAGATCGGGGATCACGCGGCGCAGCTCCGCCTTCAGCCGCTCGGTCCGCTCGATCGACACCCCCAACAACTCCGGGCCCTGCGCCGCCAGCGCCCGCACGGCGGCGTCGGCGCTCGCGAGCAGCCCGTAGGACGGCGACGTCGTCACGTACTCGCGGTAGGCCTCCTCCAGCAGCTCGGTGTCCACGCGCTCCTCGCGCCAGTGGATCAGCCCCGTCTGCTGCAGCCCGCCCGCGAGCTTGTGCGTGGACTGCACGCAGATGTCGGCGCCGGCCGCCATCGCGCTGCACGGCAGGTCGGCATGGAAGTGCAGGTGCCCGCCCCACGCCTCGTCGACGAACACCATGCACCCGGGCGAGCGCTCGTGGACCGCGGCGACGATCTCCTCCGTGTTGCCCACGAGCCCCTCGTAGGTCGGCGAGGTGTAGATCACCGCGAGCGCCTCCGGGTGGCGGTCGAGCGCGTTCACCACGTCCTCGACCGACGGCGGCAGCAGCGCCTCGAAGCGCGCGTCGTAGGGCGCGGGCAGGAACCGGAAGTCCAGGTCGAAGGCCTTGATCGCGTTCATCATCGAGTGATGGATGTTGCGCGCGACGAGCACGAGCCCGTCCTGGCGCTCGAGCGCCAGCATCCGCAGCACGACCCAGTTCGACCCGCTCGACCCGTGGACCGAGAACATCGTCCGGTCGGCGCCCTGCGCGGCGGCCGCGAAGCGCTCGGCCTCGGCGAAGACGCCGGTGTGGTCGACGAGCGTCCCGAAGAACCCGGCGGAGATCGACACGTCGGAGGCGTAGAAGTCCTCGACGCGCTCCTGCCCCGGCAGGATCGACGGGGTGCTCCAGCGGTGGTAGCGGCGCACGTCCTCGTTGAGGACGCGAACGATCGGCGACGACGTGATCGGATCCATGTGATCCGCCATCATGCTTGGTCCACGTGCCCCGATCCATCGCGCACCTCCCCCCGCAGGTCCAGCCGCCGTTCGAGGTCTACCTCTCCGGCGTGCCCCAGAAGGAGGGCGAGGACTACGTCGTCGAGGGCCGCGACCTCGTCTTCGACCGCGAGCTGCGCAAGGACAAGGTCAGCGGCTGGCGCTGGCTGCTGGGCGCCTTCGGCGTCGGCACCTACCGCCAGAACGACTCGGTGGACATCCGCTACACGCTCGACGGCCGCCCGCTGGTCGCCGAGGGGCTCGAGATCGAGCCGGCCCAGCCGGTCTAGCGTCCACCGGCTCGCCACCCGCCGCGCGTACGGATATCCGCCTTTGCGCAGCGTTGACGTCGCGGCAACCTGAGCGCATGCCCGCCGCCCCCGCCCTCCACCTCGTCGCCGACGCCCGCTCCGAGCGCGAGCGGCTGCAGCTCCAGGCGCGGGTGTGGGAGCCCGCGGCCCGCGCGCTCCTCGACGACCTCGAGCTCCCCGACGACGCCCGCGTCCTCGACGTCGGCTGCGGCGCCCGCGGCTGGCTGACCGCGCTCGGCGAGCGCGTCCCGAACGGGACGGTCGTCGGCACCGACGTCGACGGGGCGCTGCTCGCCGCCGCGGGCCGCGCCTGCGAGGACGCCGGGCTCGACAACGTCGCGCTCGTCCGCGACGACCTCTTCCGCAGCACGCTCCCGCCCGGCATGTTCGACCTCGTCCACGCCCGCTTCCAGCTCTGCGCGCTCGGCCACGGCGCCGACCAGCTCGCCGCCTACCAGCGGCTGCTCAAGCCCGGCGGGGTCCTCGTCGTGGAGGAGCCGGACACGCGCAGCTGGACCTACGAGCCCTACGCGCCCGCGACCACCCACCTGATCGGCCGCCTCGCGCAGGCCTACGGCGCCGCGGGCGGGAACCTCGACGCGGGCCGCCGCCTCCCGGCGCTGCTGCGCGACGCCGGCCTCGCGCCCCGGGTCCGCACCCACGCCCTCGGCCTCGAGGCGGGCCACGGCTACCTGCGGATGCCGCTCCAGCTCGCCGACGCGATGGCCGGCCGCCTGGCCGACGTCCTCGGCGGCGACGGCCTCGCCGCGCTGCGCCGCGAGGCCGCGCGCGAGCTGGACGCGCCCGAGCGCCGCGGGACGACGTTCACGCTCGTGCAGGCGTGGGCGCGGGTGCCGTCGCGGTGACGACCAGGTAGTCGCACCGCAGCGCGACGCGCCCGTCGCGGCCCTCGTCGCGCTCGGCGACGAGGCCGCCCAGGGCGCCGAGGATGTGCGGCCAGCGGCCTTCGGCGGCCAGGCGCGGGCGCTCCGCGACGACCTGGCCCGCGGTCGCGACGAGGAAGGCGACGGCGGCGGCGCGGGCCTCGAAGTCCAACATGATGGACTCGCGGCGCGCGGGGCCGGGAGCGAGCCCCGCCTCCCGCAGCAGCGCGGCCGCCGCGGGCTCGTCGCCCCACGTCGGCGGCGGCGCCCCGCCGGGTGGCGGGGGCGGCAGGAACGGCGCGAGCGCGGCGCCCATCGCGGGCAGGAACGACCCCGGGACCCAGTTGGCCAGCACGATCCGCGCGCCCGGCGCGGCGGCGCGCGCGAGCTCCCGCGCCACGGCCCGCTGATCCAAGGCGTACATGACGCCGAAGGTCGAGAGCACCACGTCGAACGCGCCGTCCTCGACGGGGAGCGCGGTCGCGTCGCCGATGCGCCAGTCCACCGGCACGCCCGGGGCCGCCGCGCGCGCCTGCGCGAGCAGCGCCGGCTCGAGATCCACCCCGACGACGGGCGAGGCGCCGCGCGCCGCGGCGGCCAGGGCGGCGTTCCCCGTCCCGCACGCCACGTCGAGCACCGCGTCCCCGGAGGCCACGTCGGCGACCTCCACCACGCGCGCCGCGGCCGGCCGCAGCCGCCACGCCATGCGGGCGTAGTTGCCCTGCGCCCAGGTGGTGGCGGGGGACAACTAGGACGCGACGGCCGGCGGGCGGCGCGGCGCGCCGAGGCCGGTGTGCGCCGCGTCCCACGGACGCCAGAGGCGCAGCGCGCTGAGGATCGCCCGCGTCGCCGGCGAGCGGTTCAGCGTGCAGAAGTGGATGCCCGGCGCGCCCTTGGCGAGCAGGTCGGCGCACTGCATCGTCGCGTAGGAGACGCCGAACTCGGCGACCGCCTCGGAGTCGTCCTGGCGCGCGTCGAGCTCGGCGAGCACGTGCTCGGGCATCGTCGCGCCGCACATGTTGGTGATCTTGGAGATCTGCCCGTAGCCGGTGATCGGCATGACGCCGGGGATGATCGGCACGGTGACGCCGATCGCCCGCGCGCGCTCGACGAAGTCGAAGTACAGCTCGTTGTCGAAGAACAGCTGCGTGATGAGGTAGTCGACGCCGGCGTCGACCTTGGCCTTCAGGTAGCGGAGGTCGTCCTCGGGCGAGGTCGCGTGGATGTGCGTCTCGGGGAAGCACGCCGCGGCGATCGCGAAGTCGTAGTCCTCGCGCAGGAGCGAGACCAGCTGGTGGGAGTACTCGAGGCCGCCCTCGGAGGCGGTCCACTCCTCCTGGCCGCGCGGCGGGTCGCCGCGGAGGGCGAGGACGTTCTCGATCCCCGTCTCGCGGATCTCCTCGAGCGTGACGCGGAGCTCGTCGGTCGTGGCGCCGACGCAGGTGAAGTGCGCCATCGCCTCGAGGCCGTGGTCCTCCTTGATGTGGCGGACGGTCTCGACGGTCTTCTCGCGCGTGGTGCCGCCCGCGCCGTAGGTGACCGAGACGAACGAGGGGTCCAGCGGGGCGAGCTCCTGCAGCGCGCGCTCGAAGTTCTCCTCGCCCGCGGCGGTCTTCGGCGGGAAGAACTCGAAGGAGAACGTCGGCTCGTCGCCGCCCAGCAGCTCGGTGATCCTCATGACCCCACTAACCCTAACACGATCGTGTCAAGGTTACAGGCAATGCCGCCGTTTGCAGGGCTTTCAGACCGCGGCGGACCAGCGCTCGGGCGTTCCCTCGATGCGCTGGAGGCGGTTCGTGACCTCGAGGTGGCGGAGGTAGGAGAGCGTCTCCGAGAGCCACCAGTTGGCCGTCATCGGGGTGATCGCGGCCCCGTAGATCCGCGGGATCGCCTCGAACGCCGTCAGCCCCGGGTCCGCGGTGATGACCTCCTCGACCCTGGCGAGGCGGTCGCGCACGAGGACGCGGTTGGCGTCGATGTGCGCCTGGACGTCGGTGAACGTGCGGCCGTGGCCCGCGAGGCAGAGGCGCGCGTCGAGCTCCTGGACGAGGTCGAGCGAGTGCAGGAACTCGCCGGCCGGGTCCGGCGAGTAGCCGTAGTCGTAGTACAACGAGACGCGGCCGAGCAGGTGGTCGCCGGAGATCAGGATCCGGCGGTCCTCCTGATAGAGGCAGACGTGGGAGGGCGCGTGGCCCGGCGTCTCGTAGACCTGCCAGGTGCCGAGGTCGGTCTGGACCTCGACGCCGGGGAGCAGCTTGCGGTGCGGCTCGACGATCCCGGAGATCCCGTAGTCGTCGCCGCGGCGCGCCTCGCTGTAGCGGCGCAGCGGCTCCTCGGGCACGCCGCTCTGGCGCGCGACCTCGATGCGGCGGTCGAACGCCGACTCCGGATCGCGCGCGGCCGCGAGCATGTGCTCGTGGTTGGGGTGCATCCACAGCTCGCACCCGGTGCGCTCGACGATCGTCGCGGCCTGCCCGTAGTGGTCGGAGTGCGCGTGGGTGCAGACCAGCAGCCGGACGTGCTCGAGCTTGAGGTTGACCTGCGCGAGCGCGCGCTCGAGGTTCGCGACCGAGCCGGGCTCGTGCATCCCGGTGTCGACCAGGACGATGCCGTCCCCGGCGGCCAGCGCCCAGGCGTTGCAGTGCGGGACGCCGGGCCACGGCAGCGGGAGCCGCAGGCGCCAGACCCCCGGCAGCACCCGTTCCCCGCGTCCCACTTCCCGCTTGCGATTGGCCTCCGGCATCGGCGTCAACCCTAGATGGTCGATGTGCGCTCGACCGTGGTCGCGGTTGTGCTCCGGGCGGATGCTGGACGCCGCACGATCTCGCAGGCGATCCTGGTTGGATCGTCAAGGGATCGGGTGGCGATCCAGCGCCGGCCGGGGCGCGAGCGCGGCCGCGGGAAGCGCACATCGGCCATTTAGACTGCGGGGCGTGCCGATCGAGAACCGCCGCGTCCACGTTCGACCGAGGCTGGCCCGCCTGGCCGCGAGCGCGCCCGAGCCGATCGCCGACGGCGTGTGGGTCGTGCGCGGCGGGTTCCCGCTCAAGTCGATGAACGTGTACTTCGTGCGCGACGGCGACGGCGTCCTGCTCTTCGACGCGGGGATCAGCGCGATGACCGACGCGGTCGCCGCGGCCGGCGCGTCGCTCGGCGGGATCACGCGCGTCGTGCTCGGCCACGGGCATGCGGACCACCGCGGGGTCGCGCCGGGGCTCGAGGGCGTCCCGGTCTTCTGCCATCCCGACGAGGTCGCCGACGCCGAGGGCGACGGCGGGGACCACTACTTCGACCTGTCCCTGCTGGCGCCGCACGGGCGGTTCTTGTTGGGGTCCTTGCTGCCGGTGTGGGACGGCGGGCCCGTCTCGATCGCCGGGACCGTCAGCGAGGGCGACGACGTCGCGGGCTTCTCCGTCGTCCACCTGCCCGGCCACGCGCCGGGGCTGATCGCGCTGTGGCGCGAGCGCGACCGCCTCGCGCTGGTCAGCGACACCTTCTACACGGTGGACCCGCAGACCGGGATCCACGGCCACCCCCGCGTGCCGCACCGGGCGTTCAACTGGGACACCGAGGTCGCGCGCGCGTCGATCCGCAAGCTGGCGGCCCTGTCGCCAGCGAGCGCGTGGGCGGGCCACGCGGGGCCGCTGACGGGCGACGTGCGGGCGCAGCTCGAGCGCGCGGCGGAGACGACCTAGGGGGCGTTCGGCAGCGACCAAGTCGTCCCGGGGTGGGACTCGGCGCAGTAGGTGCCAGTCAGACGCAGATCGCCGGACATCGGACCGGTCAGCCCCTCCGCCTGATCCATCACCACGCACAGCGGAGAGCCCGTGGTCTGCCGGACCGAGACGCCGCCGAGCGGGGCGATGCCCGGCCGGGCGTCGTTGAAGGCACCCGTGTACTGGCCGAGCAGCCCGGGGATGTGCAGCGCGACGTTCGACAGAGTCGCCCCGGCGAATGCGACGGACGTGCCGGAGATGATGCCAGTGCCGCGGAGAGTGAACGCCCAGTTCGGGGCGAGAGTCGGCGTCGTCGCGAAGATGCAGCCGAGGAACGACGCCGAGGTCACAGACGCCCTGACGACGCCTGCCGTGTTCTGATCGACGCCGAGGCTCAGAGTGGAGCTCTCGCAGGTGTTGTAGGTCACCCCCGACGAAGTGAACGACACAGTGCCCGTCGAGGCGAGGCTCGTCGTCGCGCCGACGCTCACCGACGCGGTGTGGGCGGAGGTCGTGTAGAGCGTCGCCGCCGTAGTCGTAGTGGTAGTCGGCGGATCGCCCTGCTCGAGCGACCAAGTGCTGGCCGGCTCGCCGGTGAAGCAATAGCTGCCGTCGACGTTGAGGGCACCGAGTTGCCCAGTCAGCGCGAAGGCCCGGTCGAGGTTGAGGCAAACCGGCGAGCCGGCCGTCGTCGACTGGGAGGCGAAGACGCCACGGGTCGGTGGCGTGCCCAGAGAGGCGTCGGAGAGCGTGCCCGTGTACAAGCCGTTCTGGAAATGAGCCGCGAAGCCCGAGACAGTCGAGGAGGGGAAGTTCGACGTGGTCCCGGTCCGATAGCCAGTGCCGGAAACCGTGACCGTCCACGGGAAAGTGCCGTGGAACGAGGTTGGCGAGCAGCCAGTGAAATGGCCGCCGGTCACAGTGCCCCTCACCGTGCCGACGGAGTTCTGGGCCAGGGCGAAGTCGAGCGTCGAGGCCTCGCACCACTGAGCCGGACCGGTGCCCAGAGTGAACGTCAGAGTGCCGCCGGACGAGAGAGTCCCCGTCGCACCCACGGTCACCGGCGTCGTCCGCGCCGAGGTCGTGAAGAGCGTCGCGGCACCGGCGCCGGTCGCGGTGAGACCGAGGATCAGCGCAACGACGGACATCAGCATCAACGAGGAGCCGCGAGCGCAGCGCATGGCTCGTTCCTTTCAAGCGATCCGGGAAGTCGACCAGTTGTATTCCGCCTCTGGTCGTTGCTGAAGAGCCGATCGGCAGCACGGCCGCGTTTCGCTCCTGCCGCGCGGCACGACGGCTGTGCGCTCGAGTGGCGCAGCCGGTCTGCGACCATGCCGCCATGGGCCGCCGCAGCCGCCAGCGTGGACGCACCGACAAACTCGAGGCGCCGACGACCGAATACGCCTCGCCGGACGGCGAGCAGACGCTGACCCTCCGCGGCGCGCTGTCGCCGAAGTCGCGCACGGAGTACGCCAAGGCCTCCGACCCCGCGCAGGCGCGCGCCGCCGCCAACGTCGAGGACGTCCGCGCGCGGGCGATCGAGTTCCTCTTCGAGCGGCTCGTCGCGCGGTGGGTGGTCAACGACGTCGCGACCGAGGGCGCGAAGCCGCTGCTGGCGCGCTACCGGGCGGCGACGCGCGACGAGCGCGCGTGGGTCACGGACGTGCTGCGGGAGCACTGTGGGGAGTGGTTCCCGGACGTGAAGGTGCCGTAGCTCAACCGAACGACCAGCCGCCGGAAGTCGCACCGGAGAAGCACGCCTGACCATCCACGAGGAGGCTCGGGCCGTACAGCGAGTCGCTGATCGCTGCCGCGTGATCCATCTCGAGGCAGAGCGGCGCTCCCGCAGTGAACGGCGCAGTCGCGGCCGGCTGAGTCGCCGTGACGCCAGTGGCCGTCGGGCTCCCCGCCGCCTGCAACGTCCCGACGCCGTGCCGGATGCTGCCGTAGTCGTACGCGAGGTCGTCCACCAACGCGGAGAAGAACACGAGGTTGGAGCCGACGACCTGCCGGGTGACGCCGATCGTGACCGACCAGGGATAAGTGCCTTGATAGGTGAAGGGCATGCAGTTGAGCGCCCCGCCCGTGATAGTGCCCGCCACGCCGGAGCCGGTGTTCTGGGTGAGCTGGAACGTCAGGATCGTGTCCGGGCAGACGGCCGCGACCGCGTTGTTCAGAGTGCTCGTGGTCTGCCAAGTCAGGCTCCCGGCCGCGCCCGGCGTCACACGCGTCGTGTGCGCCGGCGTGGTGTAGAGAGTGGTGGGGCTGCTGGTCACAGTGGTACCCAGAGACCAGCCAGTGGCCGCTGCGCCCTCCAAGCAGTAGGTCGCGTCGATCCGCCCGTTGCTCAGCAGCGGGCCGGACAGGGTGCCCGCGTTGCTCAGCACGAAGCAGATCGAGGACCCGCTTCCCACCCCTTCGCGGACGTAGACCCCGTTCGCGGGTGGCGACCCGGTGGCGCCCGAGAGCGTCCCGCTGCCGGGAGTCGCGCCCCACAGCGTCGCGGAGACGTCATCCCAAGTCGCGTTCGTGAAGACCGTGCTCGTGCCGCTTGTGACGCCGCTGCCGCGCACAGTGAACCGCCACGGGAAGACGCCCGAGGTCGGCAAGGAGCAGCCCGTGAAGGTCCCGCTCGTCAGAGTTCCGGAGACGAGCGACGTCGTGTTCTGCTCGATTTGCAGGTCGAGAGTCGAGGCGGCGCAGTCGTTGACAATCGTGCTGCCAGTCTTGGCAGTCAGAGTGCCCGACGCGAGGCTCGCGATCGCGCCGACGGAGACACGGGCCGTGTGACCGGCGCCGGTGAACAGAGTGTCCGCAGACGCGGGCGCGACCCCAAGGCCGAGCACGACGGCCGGAACGCACAGCAAAGCACGCACGCGCATGGCGACGGTCCTTTCGATGTCCTCCGATCAGCGAGACATGGTCTATCTGCTAAGCACCCCTCACCGCCAGAGCCGCCGGGCATCACGGCCGCCCGCGCCATGACAGCGGGCTGCGCCCGATAGCGTCTGCCGCGTGCCGACCGTCGAGACCGTCCCCGCCCGCCTGCTGCTCGGCTCCGGCCCCTCGCCGGTGCCCGAGCGCATCCTGCAGGCCCTGGCCCATCCCACGGTCGGGCATCTCGATCCCGCCTTCGGCGCGCTCCAGGACGACGTGGCCGCGCTGCTGCGGGCGACGATGAAGACCTCCAACAAGGTCACGTTCCCGCTGAGCGCCACCGGCAGCGGCGGGATGCAGGCGATGGTGGACACCTTGATCGCCCCGGGCGAGCGGGTCGTGGTCGGCGTGCACGGCGCGTTCGGCGGGCGGATGGCGGACGCGCTGGCGCGGGCGGGCGCGGATGTCGTGAAGGTCGAGGCGGAGTGGGGCCGCGCGCTGGTGACCGACGCCCTGGTCGAGGCGGCCGCCGATCCCTCCACCCGCGCGCTCTTCGTGGTCCACGGCGAGACCTCGACCGGGGTCGCGCAGCCGCTCGACGGCCTCGCCGACGCGATCCACGCCCACGACGGCCTCTTCCTGGTCGACTGCGTCACCTCGCTCGCGGGCCATCCGCTGGATCTCGACGCGGCCGGCGTCGACGCCGCGTTCTCCGGCACGCAGAAGTGCCTCAACGTGCCGCCCGGCCTCGCGCCGTTCACGGTCGGCGACCGCGGCCTGACCCGGCTGCAGCGGCGCTCCTGGTACTTCGACCTCCAGGCGATGGTCGACTACTGGTTCGCCGACGGCCCGCGCGCCTACCACCACACCGCGCCCATCAACATGATCTACGCGCTGCACGAGGGGCTGCGGATCGTCCACGAGGAGGGCCTCGAGGCGCGGTGGGCGCGCCACGCGCGGGCCCACGAGGCGCTGCGCTCCGCGCTCTCGGTCCTCGGCTTCGAGCGCTTCGCCCCGGGCGGCGAGCAGCTCCACTCGCTGCTGGCGGTGAGCGTCCCTGAGGGGATCGACGAGGCCGCTGTGCGCGGCGCGCTGCTGCGCGAGGACGGCATCGAGGTGAGCGGCGGGCTCGGCCCGTTCGCGGGGCGCGCGTGGCGGATCGGCGTGATGGGCGCAGGCGCGAACCCGGAGCCGCAGGAGCGGCTGGTCCGGGCGACCGCGCAGAAGACCGGCGGGGACGAGCAAGCCGCCGTCCGCGCGCTGCACGAGGGGTGGGCGGCATGAGCGACCCCTATGACTTCTCGGAGGTCACCGACCACCTCGACCCGGCGAAGTTCGCCGACCTCCTCGCGGGCTACTGCCTCGAGATCTGGCCGGACCAGCAGGTCCTCGTCCGCTCGACCACACTCGCGCAGCCGCTGCTGCTCGAGCTCCAGCGCGCGATCCTCGAGCGGGACGCGTGGTGCTTCCTGCGCGTCGAGCTCCCCGGCGAGGCGCGCGGCTTCTACGACCACGCGCGCGAGCGCCACCTCGACTCGTACCCCGCGCTCGCCTACGAGGAGGCGCGGAAGATCGACGCGACGCTCGGGATCCAGGCGCCCGACGACGTGCACGCGCTCTCCGGGGTCGACCCCGAGCTGATCGCGCGCTCCTCCGGCGGCCGCCGCGACGTGCGCGAGCAGATGCTCAAGAAGCGCTGGTGCTCCACGCTCTGGCCGACGCCCGCCAACGCCGCGCTCGCCGGGATGTCGCTGGAGGACTTCTCCCGCTTCGTCGCCGGCGCGCTCTTCCTCGACCGGCCCGACCCCGTCGGCGGCTGGGACGAGCTGCGCCAGTTCCAGGACGCGCTGATCCGCCGGCTGGCCGGCGTCAAGGAGCTGCGGATCGAGGCCGAGGGGACCGACCTGCGGCTGCAGGTCGGCAAGCGCACCTGGGTCAACAGCGACGGCAAGCGCAACATGCCCTCGGGCGAGGTCTTCACCGGCCCGCACGAGACGTCGGCCACCGGGCGGATCCGCTTCACGATCCCGTCCTCGCCCTCCGGCGTGGACGTCCGCGGCGTCGAGCTCGAGTTCCGCGACGGCGAGGTCATGTCCGCGACCGCCGAGCACGGCGAGGAGTACCTCCAGCGCGCCCTCGCCACCGACGACGGCGCCCGCCGCCTCGGCGAGGTCGGCATCGGCACCAACTACGGCATCGACCGCGCGATCGGGGCGATCCTCTTCGACGAGAAGATCGGCGGCACCGTTCATGTAGCCCTTGGTCGCTCGTACCCGGAGACGGGCGGGAAGAACCTGAGCGCGCTGCACTGGGACCTCATCTGCGACCTGCGCGCCGGTGGGCGGTTGACGGCCGATGGGGTGACCATCCAGGAGGATGGGCACTTCACGTTGTAGGGGTCGCCGACCGGCGCCTCAGCGAGGCCGGACGACGAGCACGCGGGTGATGGTCTTGCCGCGCTTGCCCGCCGCGCCGATCGGCGTGAGCTCGATGCGGTAGCGACCTGCGGGGATGCGCGCTCCGCGGAGCGACAGCACGATCGCGCTCGCTCCGTCGCGGACCGCGACCGTCCGCATCTGCAGGGTGCGCAACGCGGGACAGCTGCGCTTCGCGCGCCGACAGGCGCGCAGCGGCCCGCGACGGATGCGGATCGCCAGCTTCTCCGCGCCGGCGGTCACGACGGTGACGCGCGCCAGACGGGCCCACGGGCCGGCGCGACCCGCCAACCGCTTGACCATCGCGCGTGAGAGGGCCGGGAGCCTGGATCCCGCACCCGCCCCCGACACGAAACTCGGTGGCTGTGGCGCGGACGCGACGGGCCCAGCGGGCTCACCGCCCGGGGGCGAGGACGGGACCTCCACCGACACTGCCGGCAGGATGTGGATGGTGACCAGCGCCTGACCAGAGCCGAGCTTGGCGTTGAGCGCGCGAACGTGCAGGCGCTCCTCCCCAACCGTCGCGGCGGCGTAAACGAGGCCGCCACCGTCGACGGTCGCGGTGCCGAGCACTGGCTCGTCGTCGACGACGTAGGTGATGGCGGCACCGCCGGGATCTCGGCCGTGCAACGCGATGCGCGCCGTGTCGCCAACGTGGACCGTCGCCTCCGCGTCGTCGAGGGTGGGGATCGACGGCGTCGCGTCGACGCCGAAGGCGTCGATGAAGCCCGTGACCGACGTCGGGTCGGCGGCAAGCGCCGCCTGCTCAGCGGTGGGCTCCTGCGACGTGGGGCCCGCGTCGTCGATCTGCTCGATGTTGCTGGCCGCGTAGAACCCGGGCAGCTCGCCCCACTGGCCCGGGACGAACGTCAGCTTCCCGAGCGCCTTGCCCATCTCCCAGTCGAGGTTGACGTCGCTGCTGTCGGAGTAGTCGATGTGATGCTTCGGATGGCCGAAGCCCGAAGGCAGGCCGTAGTTGCTGTAGGAGTACGACATGATGCTCTTGTACTTGGGGTCGTACTCGGGCGTTGCCTTGGCGCCGTGATGGTCGAGCCCGAGGAGATGGCCGAGCTCATGCGCGGAGTTCGAGGCCTCGGCGAAGTCGACGGCGCCGGCACCCGGGACGGTGTTGATACCCAAGGCGGCAGCCCAGGAGTTGACCGGGAACGCCGTCCAGCCCGCGTTGCCCTTGATGAATGCCTTGCCGATCGTCCCCGAGTCGGAGCTGTGGTTGAAGTTCAGCATCCACTTGAAGAGCTGCGGGACGCCACCGCCGCCCGCCTGGGCGCTGTTGAGGAACCCGGAGTAGGTCGCGACCTGCTGGATCTTGGCCGCCTTCAGGTCGAAGTCGCCGACCACCGATGCCGGCACCGACCCGCCGCGCTCGACGTGGAGGTCAACGCCGTCCTCGCCGTCGGGGTTGCCGAGCGGGGCCTTGGCGAACATCGCGCGCATCTCGTCGAAGGTCCCCTCGTTCAGCTCCTCGCCGCTCTGGAAGTCGTAGTGCAGGAAGACGTCCTTGTGCTGCGGGTCGGCACCGTACCCCGGCAGGTTGAGGTACTTGCCCTTGACCCAGACGCCGTTCTGCTCCCAGTAGGTCGGGATGCCGTCGCCATCCTGGTCGGGCCAGTCCCACCACTTCGAGTCGGCGGAGTAGCCGTCCGGGACGTTGCGAGGATCGTTGAGTGGACGCACCGTGTAATGCCGCATCGTCGTGCCGAGCGGGTCCGTCGCGGTGACGTGCAGCGTCGCGCCCTCCGTCGCGTCCCGCAGATCGCAGCGGACGGTGGTGGTCCCGTTCGGGTGGCTGGTGACGCAGTCGGCGGTGACGCCGGTCGCGTCGACCTCGAGATCCACAGCGCCGGCATCCGAGCCCGCGGTCCACGAGACGGTCGAGGGCGTCGTCAGCGTCGTGCAGTTCGCGGGGCTGTTCGTCGCCGTGGGCCCCGTCCACAGGAAGCCCGGATGCGGCGGGTCGTTCGAGCAGACCGCACCGTGGTCCAGGAAGTTCTGGATGTTCTCGATGATCCGGCGCCGGGCGGCGTATCCGAGCCAGTCGATGTCCATGAGCAGCGCGATCCGGCCGCGTCCGGTCTGCATGTCCGCATCGGTCCACGCCGCGCCGACCGGCACCTGGCCGTTGGAGGCGAAGACGTTCGCCGACGAGACGCCCCCGAGGCCGTCCATGCCGCCGGGCGAGTCGGGGACGAAGTCGACCAGCAGATTCGGCTCGGAAGCGATCGCGTCGACGGCCGCGCCGTTGAACGTGAACGGACCAGCGATGTCGCCGCGACCGCCGACCGTGACGTCCTGGTCGCGCAGGGTCGCCCGCAACACACTCTGGACCGTGGCGTTGAGGCTCTCGCAGCACGGGCGCTCGCCTGTGAGGTAGGCGCTGCCGCCGGCGCGGACGTACGCGGCGACCGCCGTCTGCGCATCCGCCGGGATGCCCGAGTAGGCGCCGATGTACCAGAGGCTCGAGTAGGGGCTCAGATCCGCCGGCAGAGATGACGTCCGATCGACCTCGAGACCCAGCTCGCGCAGGGTGGCGGCGGTGTTGTCGCCCTCGAACCCGTTGTCGTCGGTGCCGAACACGAGCACCTTCCCGGCGGGGGCGGCAGCAGCAGCCCGCCCGGGCGTCATGAGCCCTCCGAGGCCGACGCAGAGCGCGACCACCACGACCAGCACGACGAACCTCGGCGACGACGCGAGCACAACGATTCCTTCCTGGTGAGCACCGCTCCGCAGCGGCCGGGCCGGCGGCATCCTCAGCGACGTCCGCGCCGCCGTCAAGGCCGGCACGTCGAACCATTCGAACGTCTAGGTCGACGCTGGGCGCCGACGGTCGGCCGATCCACCGACCACACCCACCCGGCCATCGTTCACATCCCGTCCTGCAAGTTCGCCCCTCCCGCGCAGTACCGTGCTCTCCCGATGACCCGCCGCACGAAGATCGTCGCCACCATCGGGCCCGCCTCGGCCCATCCTGAGGTTCTCGTCCGGATGATCGAGGCGGGGATGGACGTGGCCCGGCTCAACTTCAGCCATGGCTCGCATGAGCAGCATGCCGAGACGGCGCAGCTCGTGCGGGATGCGGCGGGGCGGGCCGGGCGGCCGGTCGCGCTGCTGCAGGACCTGCCGGGGCCGAAGCTGCGGATCGGGCCGCTGGTCGAGGGCACGGTGGAGCTGAAGGTGGGCGACAAGGTCGTCTTCGAGTGCGGGCGTGACGACGGACCCGGCGACGCGCGGCGGATGACCATCAGCTGGGAGGGCCTCCCGCGGGCGATCGACCCCGGGGAAGTGCTGTACCTCGCCGACGGCTCGGTGCGCCTCCGCGCCACCGCGGTCCGGGTCGAGCAGCTCGAGGTCGAGGCCGAGGTCGAGGTCGGTGGCACCGTCGCCTCCCGCCAGGGCCTCAACATCCCGGGACCGGCCGACGAGCTCCCGTCCGTCCCCGAGGAGGACTTCGCCCACCTCGAGGCCGGCCGCCGCATCGGGGTCGACATGGTGGCCTTGAGCTTCGTCCGCCGCCCCGAGGACGTCCTGACCGTCCGCGAGCACACGCGCGTCCCGCTGATCGCGAAGATCGAGAAGCCGCAGGCCGTCGAGCAGGCGGAGGAGATCGTCCGCGTCGCCGACTGCATCATGGTCGCGCGCGGCGACCTCGGCATCGAGCTGCCGATCGAGGAGGTGCCGATCGTCCAGAAGAAGCTGATCGCCCTCGCCGGCGCGCACGCGCGGCCGGTCATCACCGCGACGCAGATGCTCGACTCGATGGTCACCTCCTCGCGCCCGACGCGCGCCGAGGTCGCCGACGTCGCCAACGCGATCCTCGACGGGACCGACGCCATCATGTTGAGCCAGGAGTCCGCGGTCGGCGCCCATCCGGTCGGCGCGATCGCGATGATGGCCGCGATCGCGATCCACACCGAGCGCCACGCGCCCTACCAGCGCTGGCTCGAGACGCGCGTCAAGCGCGACCACCGCGACCCGTCCTACACCGTCGCCCACGCCGCCTGCCAGGCCGCGCGCGAGCTCGACCTCGACGCCCTCGTCGTCCCGACGCTCTCCGGCCGCTCCGCCCGCCTGATCTCCGCCCACCGCCCCGACGTCCCGATCTACGCGCTCTCCCCCGGCCGCGAGACCGTCCGCCGCTGCGGGCTGATGTGGGGCGTCCGCGGCGCGTCGATGAAGCGCCACGAGGTGACCGAGGAGCTGATCGCCGACGCCTGCGCGCGCGTCGTCGAGCTGGGCTGGTGCCGCCCCGGCATGCGCGTCGGCGTGACCGCCGGCCTGCCCTCCGGGCGCCCGGGCACCACGAGCCTTTTCCAGGTCCAGGAGCTCTAGGCCGCGCGGGCGGCGCGCCCCGCGCGCACGTCCCGCCGCGCGAGCACCGCCCCGCCCAGCGCCATCGCGACCAGCACGACGACCGCCGCGATCGCCTCCGGCGAGCCGAGGTCGTCGAGCGACCCGCCGAGCGCGGTGTAGGCGAACGCGCGCGGCGCGCACCCCAGCGCGGTCGCGCCCGCGAACGCGCGCAGCGTCACCGGCGAGAGCCCCGCCGCGTAGTTCACCAGGGAGTACGGGACGCCCGGCACGATCCGCGCGTACAGCACCGACAGGAACCCCCGGCGCCCGACCCACGCGCGGAGCGCCGCCAGCCGCGGGCCCTGCAGCTGCACGACCGCGTCGTGCGCGAGCCAGCGCGCGATCCCGAACGCCAGGCACGCGCCGAGGGTCGCGGAGACGATCGAGACCGGCGTCCCCAGCCACGTCCCGAACAGCAGCCCCGAGGCGCCCGCGAGCAGCGGCCCCGGGAACAGGCACGGCGTCAGCGCCGCGCTGACCGCGACGAACACCAGCGGCCCCGCGATCCCGTAGCCGTCGATCCAGTCGCGCACGCGCTGCGCGCTCAGCGACCCCGACGAGGCCACGACGACGAACGCGGCGGCGATCAGCCCGGCGAGCAGCGCGAGGCGGACCACCGCCCGCCGGCGGTCAGCGGCGGGAGGCGAGGAACTCGGCCTCCTGGCGCCCGAGCTCGGTGACGGGCTCGTCGCCGTAGATCCACTCGCGGGCGATCCGGTTCCAGTTCGCGGTCGCCCGCAGCTGGCTGATGACCGCCAGCGTCAGCATCTCCAGCCGCCGGCCGAAGAGGTGGTCGGGCGGCAGCGTCTCGTGGCGCATCTTCCCCCACCAGCGCGAGCGCGGATCGCTCATCTGGATCATCACGTCGGTCGCGATGTCCGGCGTCAGCGTCATCTCGGCGTCGAGCGTGTACCACCCGGTGAGATCGTGGAACTGGTCGAGGATCGACTCCGGGTCGTAGTACTCCGGCTGCCCGAGCCAGCCGCCCTTGTGCAGGTGCTCGATCAGCTCCTGGCCGCGGCCCTCGATGCCGAGCCGCTGCGTCTGCAGCTCGTACTCGGCGACCTCATCGGAGATCCGCTTGAAGAGCCCGAAGTCGAGGAACGCCATGCGCCCGTCGTCGAGCAGCAGGCAGTTGCCCGGATGCGGGTCGCCGGAGAACTGGTGGTGGCGGTACATCGACCCGAAGTAGAACCGGAAGATGATCTCGCCGAGGCGGTCGCGCTCGGCGTCCGCGCAGGTCTTGAACTCGTCGAACTTGCGCCCGGTCACGAATTCGCTGACGATCACGCGCTCGTGGCTGAGCGACGTGTACACGTCGGGGATCACCACGAACGGGTGGCCCTTGTAGATCCGCGCGAGCGTCCGCTGGTTCTGGGCCTCGAGCTCGTAGTCGAGCTCCTCCTCGATCCGGCCGCGGATCTCCGCCCCGAGCTCCTGCGGGTCGAGCCCCGGCGCGACGGACTTCATCAGCCGCAGGATGATCCCGAGGTTCTGGAGGTCGGAGCGGACGGCGCGCGCGACGCCCGGGTACTGGACCTTGACCGCGACGTCCTTGCCGTCGTAGCGCGCGCGGTAGACCTGGCCGATGCTGGCCGCCGCGATCGGCACCGGGTCGAAGGACTCGAAGACCTCGTCGAGCCTGCCGTCGTACTCCTCCTCCAGGACCTTCTTCATGTCCTTGAAGGAGACCTTCGGCGCGGCGTCGCGGAGCTTGGCCAGCTCGGCCTGGAACTCCTCGCGGAACTCCTCGGGGACGAGGCCGACGTCCAGGAAGGACATCACCTGCCCGAGCTTCATCGCCGCGCCCTTCATGGTGCCCAGCGCGGCCACGATCTGCTTGGCCGTCTCGACCTGGCGGCGCGCCATCGCGTCCTGGGCGGCCTGCTCGTCGCGCGTCAGGTTCATCGCGCGGGTGCCGGCCTGCTTGGCGCCCTGCGTGGCCGCGAGGCGGCCGACCTTCGCCGCGCGCGCCCAGCGCGAGGTCGGGATGCGGTCGTCGCGGGCCATCAGGCCGTGCGCTCGACCTTGCTGCCCGGGACGATGTCGTCGCGGCCGTCGGACCAGCGGACCCACGCCTTGTGGCCGCCGTCGTAGTCGTCGCCGAGCAGGACGAGCGTGGCGGGCTCGCCGAGCGCGGTGACCTGCTCGTCGCCCTCGGGGTCGAGGCCGCGCCACAGCCGGATGAACTTGTTGTGCTCGTACTCCTCGGCGACGGTCGTGCTGTCGGTGTGGCCGGGCTGGATGACCGTCTCGGGCGGAAGGGCCATCAGCGTGTCCATCACGGAGGACTTGAGGTCGGCGTAGGAGGTCGAGCCGGGCGCCCGGACGCCGCCGACCGAGTTCTTGAAGAGCGTGTCGCCGGTGAAGACGTTGCCCTCGACGAGGAGGCCGAGCATGCCCGCGGTGTGCCCGGGGATGTGGATCGTCTGCACGTCGAGGCCGCCCGCGCGGACCGTCGTGCCCGCGTCCATCGTGCCGGTCGCGGTCTCGACGAGGTCCTTCTCCAGCGGGTGGATGAGGACCTGCGCGCCGGGCCAGCGCTCGAGGATCTGCGGGACCTCGGAGACGTGGTCGTAGTGGTGGTGGGTGAGGAGGACGTGCGTCGGCGTGAGGTCGAGCTCGGCCACCTTCGCGAAGAGCGGCTCCATCGGCCCGCCGGCGTCGACGAAGAACGCCTCGCCGCCCGGCTCCGCCGCCACGAGGAAGGTGTTGGACAGGAACTGCGGATGCATCGAGCGCTCGAGGATCATGCGGGTACATTGACAGTCTGATGCCCGAGCTCATCCACACCTGCTACCGGATCGGCGACATCGACCGCTCCGTCGCCTTCTACGAGGCGCTCGGCTTCGAAGAGCGCCGCCGCATGGACCTGCCCGACGGGGCCATCAACGTCTTCCTGGGGATCCCCGGCGACGGGGACCGCCTGGAGCTGACCTGGAACCCCGGCGTCGAGTCCTACGACCTCGGCACCGGCTACAACCACATCGCGCTGACCGTCCCTTCGCTGGCGGACGTGCTCGACGAGCTGGGCCGGAAGTCGATCACGCCCGAGAAGCCGCCGTACCACGTCGGCGAGGGCGGGCCGTTCATCTGCTTCGTGCGCGATCCGGACGGCTACCGCATCGAGCTGATCGAGCGCGGCGGCGGGGTCTAGGCGCTTGCTGGACTCGGCGCACGCCCTGCTGCTGCGCGGTGTCGCCCTCGGCAAGGCGCCGCAGGACGCGCCCGGGCTGCGCAACCTCGCGATCGCGGGCCTGATCGCGCCGGTCGACGGCGTGTGGGCCCTGACGCAGACGGGGCACGCGGTGCTAGAGCTCGAGGGTGGGACGGAGGCCGCGGTCGCGAGCCAGGTCGGGGAGCTCAAGGCGAAGGTCCGCGACTGGTTCATGACCTAGCGCCCCCGCGCTCACACCAGCGCGAGCACCGCGGCGAGGCCGTGGTCCGCGCCCGCGGGCGACATGGGCAGCAGCAGCGTGCGGATCCCGGCGTCGGCCGCGCCGCCGTCGGCCGCGGGGTGGTCGCCGACCATCAGCGCCTCGGCGGGCGTGGCACCGGCCGCCGCGCAGGCGGCGTGGAAGATCGCGGGCTCCGGCTTGATCGCGCCGGCCTCGCAGGAGAGGACGACGGCGTCGAGGTGGTCGAGCAGGCCGAGGCCGTCGAGCACCGGGCGCAGGTCGAAGCCGACGTTGCTGACCGCGACGGTGCGGACGTCGCGGGCGCGGAGGGCGACAAGCGTGGGGGCCGCGTCGGGGTAGGCGACCCAGCCGTCGGGGACGAGGATCCGCTCGTAGAGGGCGGTCGCGAGCGCGGGGTCGACGACGGTCGCGAGCAGGCCGGCGTACGCGGCGCGGTGGGCGGCCGCGTCGCGGTCGCGCCGCGCGTAGGCGGTCGCGAGGGACGGTGGGACGTCGGCGGGATACGGCCCGCCCGGCCGCCCCGCGGCCTCCAGCGCCGCGCCGAGCGCCGGGTCCTCGACGCCCGCCGCGGCGAGCCAGCGCTCGCGGGGCTCCGGCATCGCCAGCGTCCCGGCCACGTCGAAGAGCACGGCGCGCGTCATGGGGCAGAGGGTGGCGCAATCGCGCGGCGGGCGCGCGCGCGGGCGCAGCCGCGCCGGCCCCGCAGCCGCGCAGCCGCGCGGCCCCAGGCGCGCGCCCCTTGGCCCACCGGGCGAACCGCGCGCCGCCAGCTTCGGCCCGCGGGCCGAGGCCGCGCGCCGCGCCGCCCGGCACCATCGGACGATGCTGGCGTTCCGCCCACGCACGCGCATCCCGCCCGCGCCGGACGCGGCCGGATGGCGGATCCCGACGCAGCCGTGGGCGGTCTCGCTCACCGAGCAGACGATGGTGCTCGATCCGCTGCGGTGGTCGCTCGTCGCCGACGTCGCGCCGCTGCTCGAGGCGCTGCCGCCGAGCCTCCGCGGCGCGGTCGCCGCGACTCCGGACGGCGTGGCGCTCGAGCTCACCACCTCCGCCCACGCGACCGTCCGCGGCGCGATCGCCGAGCTCGGCGGGCTGCGCGGGCGCCTCACCGCGGCGCTCGGCCGCGCGGGCCTGCGCGCCGCCGCCGCGGGCTCGCATCCCGCCCACGCGACGACCTTCGGGCTCCACGTCCACGTGGCGATCCCCGACGCGGGCCGCGCCGCCCTCGCCCACGACCGCGTCCGCGGCCACCTCCCGCTGCTGCTCGCGCTCTCGGCCAACTCGCCGTTTCTCGACGGCCGCGAGACCGGCCTCGCCTCGGCGCGCGGCGAGCGGCTCGAGGACCCGACCGCCGACGTCGCGCTCCACCCCGACGCGGGCCTCATCGCGCTCCGGGTCATGGACGCGCAGACCCGCCTCTGCGACGCCGCCGCGCTCGCCGCCCTGGTCCAGAGCCTCGTCCGGATGGAGGCCTCGCGCCCGGTCCGCCGCAGCGACCGCCGCGCGCGCCTGGAGCACGTCGTCGCCGGCCGCTCGCGCGCCGCCGCCCACGGCATGCGCGCGACGCTGCACGACCCGCGGAAGGCGGCCGACCGCCCCGCCCGCGACCTCGCCGCCGAGCTCGTCGACGCCTGCGTCGAGCACGCGACCGCCCTCACCTGCCTCGCGGAGCTGGAGCGCGTCCGCCTCCTGGCCGCCCGCCCCGGCGACGTCCAGCAGCGCGCCCGCGCCCGCCTGCGCCCCGGCGAGCCCGCCGGCGGCCGCCGCCTGCGCGCGCTGACCGGCGAGCTGAGCGCCGCCTACATGGACGCGTGAGGTGCGCTTCGAGCGGGCACGGCCCTCGTGGTGAGCCTCCCCGACGCCCCGCCCTGGGCGCCCTACCGCCCCGCCGCCGACGGCCCGCGCGACGAGGCCTTCAACGCCGACGGGACCTGGCGCGCGCACGTCGCCACCGCGCTGCGGGACGTCGGCGTCGCCGACCTCGAGGGCGTCATGGCGGAGCTCGCCGACGGCAGCCGCCGCGCGGGCCTGAGCTTCCCGATCGACGGCGGCACCGAGCTCTTCCACGTCGACCCCATCCCCCGCGTCGTCACCGCCGCCGAGTGGGAGACGATCGCCGCCGGCGTCGCCCAGCGCGCCCGCGCCCTCGACGCGTTCGTCGCCGACGTCCACGGCCCGCGCCGCGCGGTCGCCGAGGGTGTGGTCCCGGAGCGCCTGATCGCCACCGCCGAGCACCACGAGCCCGCCGCCCGCGCGCTCCCGCCGCCCGCGGGCGTCTGGGTCGCGATGGCGGGCCTCGACCTCGTCCAGGGCGCCGACGGCGCGTTCGCCGTGCTGGAGGACAACGCCCGCACGCCGAGCGGGATCGCCTACATGTTGGCCGCCCGGGCGCTCGTCCAGGCGGTGCTGGGCCTCGACGCCGTCCCCGCGCGCCCGCTGGACGACACGATCCCGCGGCTGAAGGCCACCCTCGCGGCCGCCGCGCCGCCCGGCCGCGCGACCGACACCATCAACCTGGTCGTCCTCACCGACGGCCCCGGCTCCGCCGCCTACTGGGAGCACCGCACCCTCGCCGTCCACTTCGACGCGCCGCTCGTCACCTCCTCCGACCTCACGCTCGACGCGCGCGACCGCCTCGTCCTGCGTGACGCGCCGCAGCGCCCGATCGACGTCATCTACCGCCGGACCGACAGCTCCTCGCTGCACCACAAGGCCCACCTCGGCCTCGACCGCGCGCTGCGCGCGGGCACCGTCGGCGTCGTCAACGCGTTCGGCACCGGCGTCGCCGACGACAAGCTCACGCACGCCTACCTGGAGGACCTGATCCGCTTCCACCTCGGCGAGGAGCCGGTCCTCCGCTCCGTCCCAACCTTCGACCTCGCGAACCCTGACCACCTGCAGGAGGCCCTCGACCGCCTCGAGGAGCTCGTCGTCAAGCCGCGCGGCGGCGCGGGCGGCCACGGCGTCGTCATCTGCCCGCACGCCGAGCCGGACGTGATCGCCGCCACGCGCGCCGCGATCGAGGCCGCCCCCGGCGCCTACGTCGCCCAGGAGCTCGTCGCGCTCTCCACGCATCCGACCGTCGTGGACGGCAAGCTCCAGCCCCGACACGTCGACCTCCGCCCCTTCGCCCTGCTCACCCCCGAGACCACCCACGTCCTCCCCGGCGCCCTCTCCCGCGTCGCGCTCAAGGAGGGCTCGATCGTCGTGAACTCGAGCCAGGACGGCGGCGCCAAGGACACGTGGGTGCTGCCGTGAGCACCCGCCCGCTCATCGGCGTCACGACCTCGGAGATGCGTGAGGCGATCCGCTCCGTCCCCACGCCCGAGGGCGACCCGGCCCAGCGCGAGATGGCGCTCGGCATGGTCTACCTCCGCGCGGTCGAGCGCGCGGGCGGCCTGCCGGTCGTCCTGCCGCCGATGCGCCACGAGGCGATCGGCCCGCTGCTCGACCGCCTCGACGGCCTCTGCCTCTCCGGCGGCCCGGACCTCGACCCCGACGCCTACGGCGCCCCGCCCCACCACCTGCTCGGCGAGATCGAGCCGGACCTCGACGCGTTCGAGCTCGCGCTCGCGCAGGAGGCGGACGCCCGCGGGCTGCCGGTGCTCGGGATCTGCCGCGGCGCGCAGGCGATGAACGTCGCGCGCGGCGGGACGCTCCACCAGCACGTGGCCGACGTCGTCGGCGAGACGCTCGCCCACCGCCAGGCGGAGCCCGGCCGGATCCCCACGCACGGCGTCGTCGTCGACCCCCGCACGCGCCTGGCCGCGGTGACCGGCGCCGGCGAGCTCGCCGTCAACTCGTTCCACCACCAGGCCGTCGACCGCCTCGGGCGCGAGCTGCGCGCGGTCGCGCACGCGAGCGACGGGCTGATCGAGGCGATCGAGGGCGACGGGCCCGCGCTCTTCCTCGGCGTGCAGTGGCACGCCGAGGGGCTCGTGGACGACGCGCGCCAGCGGGCGCTGTTCGCGGAGCTCGTGGACGCGGCGCGCGGCCGCGTGGAGACCGCCGCGCGCTAGGCGGCGGGCGCGGGCGCCACGGCGGCGCCCGGCGCGGCCGCGGGCAGCTCGACGGCGAGCACGGCGCGGTGGGTCGGCCGGGCGGCCTCCCAGCGGGCGCGGCCCTCGTCGGTGATGTGCGCGTAGATGCCGCGGCGGTCGGCGGCGCACATCGCGCGGCAGACGAAGCCGTCGCTCTCGAGCCGGCCGATGAGGCGCGACAGCGCGCTCTGGCTGAGGCAGACGGCGTCGGCGAGGTCCTGCATGCGACGGCCGTCGGCGTCCTCGGTGGTCGCGAGGCGCTCCAGCACCTCGAACTCGCTGAGGCCGATGCCGTGCTCGCGCTCCAGCGCCTTGTCCAGCGCGCTGGAGACCTTCGCGTGGCACTGGGCCACCCCGCGCCACGTCTCGACGAGCGAGGTGGAATCAGGGATCGAAGACATCGCAGAGCAGTGTACCGGACCCCGAACGAAACTTGCGTTCACAACTCATGCACACGCATTCGTTGCACGTGCATGTATTGTGTCGCCCATGGCATCACCCCTCTCCTCCTCTCCCTCCCCAGATCACCACGTCGTCGGCGCGCAGTGGAGCCGCCGCACGTGGGCCGCGCTCATCCTCCTGTGCGGCGTCCTGTTCCTCGACGGCCTCGACGTCTCGATGGTCGGCGTGGCGCTCCCCTCCATCCGCCAGGACCTCGACCTGACGACCGCGCAGCTGCAGTGGATCGTCAGCGGCTACGTCCTCGGCTACGGCGGCCTGCTGCTGCTCGGCGGTCGTGCCGCCGACCTCGTCGGCCGGCGCAAGATCCTGCTGATCGGGCTGTCGGTCTTCACCGTCGCGTCCCTGCTCGGCGGGCTCGTCTCCGACCCCAACCTGCTGATCGCCACGCGCTTCCTCAAGGGCGCGAGCGCCGCGTTCACCGCGCCCGCCGGGTTGTCCTACATCACGACCACGTTCGCCGAGGGCCCCGTCCGCAACAAGGCGCTCAGCGTCTACACGGCCTTCGGCGCGAGCGGCTTCTCCTCCGGGCTGATCCTCGGCGGCGTGCTGACCGAGGCCGGCTGGCGCTTCACGTTCCTGCTGCCCGTCCCGTTCGCCCTGCTGATCCTGGCGCTCGCGCCGCGGCTGCTGGCCAAGGACGCGCCGTCGGAGCGCCAGCGCGGCGCCTTCGACCTCCCCGGCGCGGTGACGATCACCGCGGGCATGCTGCTCTTCGTCCGCACGATCGTGCGCGCGCCGGACGTCGGCTGGCTGTCGGCCACGACGATCGTCTCGTTCTCGGTCGCCGCCGCCCTGCTCGCCGCCTTCGTGACGATCGAGCAGCGCACCCGCCAGCCGCTCGTCCGGCTGGGCATCCTGACGCCGGGCCACATCCGGCGCGCGAACATCGGCGCGGCCGCGATCGCGGGCAGCTACTTCGGCTTCCAGTTCATCGCGACGCTGTACCTCCAGTCGGTCCTCGGCTGGTCGGCGCTGGAGACCGCGCTGGCCTTCCTGCCCGCGGGCCTGCTGGTCGCCTTCGGCTCGACCCGCGTCGGGCCGCTGGTGAACCGCGTCGGGACGGCGCCGCTGCTGATCGCGTCCTTCACGGCCTTCGCCGCCGGGTACGCGCTCTTCCTCCGCGCCGGCGAGAACCCTACGTACATCACGATGATCCTCCCGACGATGCTGCTGATCGGCGTCGGCTTCGCCCTCGGCTTCCCCTCCGTGAACATGCAGGGGACCACGGGCGTCGCGGATCACGAGCAGGGCCTGGCGTCCGGGCTGATCAACACCTCGTTCCAGGTCGGTGGCGCGACCGCGCTGGCGATCGTGAGCGCGGTGCTCGGCAACGGCAGCGCCGGCGGCGCGGACGCGTCGCAGTTCCTGCACGACTCGCACACGGCAGTGGGAGTGGTGACCGGCATCGCAGCCCTCGGACTGGTCAGCGCCCTGAGCGGCCTGACCCTGCGCCGGCGCCCCGCGCTGGCGGCCGAGACGCTCGGCGCCTGACGTACCCCTGACCCCCTCCCTCCCCCAGAGGCTTCGGCCCGGTCGCGCTCGGCGCGGCCGGGCCGGTCTCTAACCTGCCGCCTTCATGGCCGAACGCCGCATCGCCGTCTGCGACCTCGGATCCAACTCGTTCCGGCTCGTCGTCTTCACCGCCGCCGAGGGCTGGTGGCGCCGCACCGACGAGATCCACGAGCCCGTGCGCATCGGCGCCGGCCTCGCCGAGACCGGCCGGCTGAGCGAGGAGGGGATCGCCCGCGGCCTCGCCACCGCCGAGGTCTTCGCCCACTTCTGCGAGGCGACCGGGATCACCGAGATCGACGCGGTCGCGACCTCCGCGATCCGCGACGCGACCAACGCGGAGGACTTCCTCTCGCGCGCCGCGCTCCCCGTGCGCGTGCTGAGCAAGGAGGAGGAGGCCCGCATGGGCTACCTCGCCGCGGTCAACTCCACCACCTTGGCCGACGGCGCCGTGCTCGACCTCGGCGGCGGCTCGATGCAGCTCGTCCGCGTCGCCTCCCGCCACGCGGTCGACCTCCAGTCCTGGCCGCTCGGCGCCGTGCGGATGACCGAGCGCTTCGGCCTCGGCGAGGGCGAGGCGAGCAAGAAGCAGCTCAAGGCGCTGCGCGAGCACGTCGCGGCCGAGCTGGAGGACGCGCCGTGGCTCGCGCGCTCCGGCGAGCGGATCGTCGGCATCGGCGGCACGGTCCGCAACCTCGCCACGGCGGTGCAGCGCGCGGCGGGCGTCCCGGAGCTCGGCGTGCAGGGCTTCGTCGTGGAGCACGCGGCGCTGAGCGAGCTCGTCGCGCGCCTCGCCGCGCTCACGCCGGCCGAGCGCGCCAAGGTGCCGGGCATCAAGTACGCCCGCGCCGACCTGATCCTCGCGGGCGCCGTGGTCGTCGAGTCGGTGCTGGAGCTCGGCGGCTTCCCCGCGCTCGAGGTCACCGAGGCCGGCCTGCGCGAGGGCGTCTTCTTCGCCCGCCACCTCGCCGGCGAGCCGCCGCTCTTCGACGACGTGCGCCGCAGCTCGGTGCTCAACCTCGCCGGGCAGTACCACGTCGACCACGCGCACACCGAGCACGTGGCGAAGCTCGCGCTCGGGCTCTTCGACGACTTCGCGGCCGCCGGGCTGCACCCGGGCGACGCGCGGGAGCGCGAGCTGCTGTGGGCGGCGTGCGTGCTGCACGACATCGGGATGAGCGTCGACTACGACGACCACCACAAGCACTCGCGCTACCTGGTGCTGAACTCCGGCCTGCCGGGCTTCGACCAGCGCGAGGTCGCGATCATCGGCCAGGCCGTGCGCTTCCACCGCAAGGGGATGCCCACCAGTGGGGGCTTCGACGGGCTCCTGCGGGAGGGCGACGTCGCGGTCCTCGACCGCTGCGCGCTCTTCCTGCGCCTCGCCGAGGACCTCGAGCGCAGCCGCGACCAGGTCGTGCACGCGGTCGCGGTGCGCTGCGAGGGGGACGGCGTCCTGCTCGACCTGCACGCCGAGGGCGACGTGCGGGTCGCCCGGTGGGCCGCGAGCCGCGAGACGGAGCTGTTCCGCCGCGCGTTCTCGCGGGAGCTCACCGTGCGCGCCGCGTAGCGGCGCGGGCGGCTACTTCAGGTTGAGCGTGATCGTGGCGACGCCGATCAGGAACTGGTCCTTGAAGGCGGTGACCTTGAACGTCTTGTTCAGGAGGTCGGCGGCCTCCTTGCGGAGCTTGACCTTCGTGCCGGCCAGGATCGCGTGGTTGCCGGAGACCTTGAGCGGCTTGAGGCTGCGGCCGTCGAGGGTGAACAGCGGGGCGGACTTCAGCACCGTCTTGCCGTTGGCCGACACCTTGCCGGTGAGCTCCGAGGCGCCGGGGTCGATGACGAAGTTCGTCAGCTCGACCTTGGTCCCGCCGGCGCTGAGGCTGATGCCGCTGCCGCTGTGGCGCAGGATGCCCTGGACGTACGGGGAGATCGAGCCCGGCTTGTAGTACTTGACGTGGCCGCTGGTGATCGGGAAGACGGCGCTGCCGCCCTTGGTGATCTTGGCGGAGCCGACGGCGCCGGGCGTGACCTTCAGCGAGGTCAGGGCCGAGACGAAGCCCGCGTCGAGCTTGACGGCGGTCGACTTGCCGGTGACCTTGGTCAGGTTGGCGACGGGCTTGGGCGTTGAAGCGGCCTGCGTCGCGGCGATCGTCCCGCCACCGATGGCGCCCATGGCGAGCACGGCGGTGACGGCGGTGGTGGTGCGGTTCATCTCAAGGTCCTTGCATTGCAGGGTTGGCGTGACCCTGCCTTCTTCGCAGAGGGATCCCGAGCGGATCATGTTGTGGATGAAGATCGCGTGGGGCGCAGCACCGCGCGGGCGAACTCGGCCATCCCCTCCTCGAGCCCCGTCGCGGCGGTGAAGCCGAGCACCTCGCGGGCGCGAGCGGGCGCGGCGAAGACGTGGCGCACGTCGCCGCGGCGGTAGGCGCCGGTCACGACCGGCTCCGGCCCGCCCGGGATCGCGGCCGCCAGCGCGCGCGCCATGTCGCCGACGCTGCGCGGCGTGCCCGAGGCGATGTTGAAGGCCCCGCGCGCCGTGGCGTCGCCCTCCAGCGCCAGCACGTTGGCGCGCGCGACGTCGCCGACGTGGACGAAGTCGCGCAGCTGCGCGCCGTCCTCGAAGACGCGCGGCGGCGCGCCCGCCTCCAGCGACGAGCGGAAGATGCTCGCGACGCCGGCGTACGGCGTGTCGCGCGGCATCCGCGGCCCGTAGACGTTGTGGTAGCGGAGCGCGACCGGGCGGATGCCGTCGTGCTCGCGCGCGAAGGCGGAGAGCAGGTGCTCCTGGTGGAGCTTGGTGGCGGCGTAGACGTTGCGCGGGTCCAGCGGCGCGTCCTCGGGGACCGGCTGCGGCGTCAGCGCCCGCCCGCAGGCCGGGCACGGCGGGTCGAAGCGGCCCGCCTCGAGGTCGGCGATCGCGCGCGGGCCGGGCGCGACGAGGCCGTGCTCGGCGCACGCGTAGCGGCCCTCGCCGTAGACCACCATGCTGGAGGCGAGCACGACGGGGCCCGAGAAGCCGCGGGCCGCGAGCGCCCGCAGCAGCTGCGCGGTGCCGAGGTCGTTGTGGCCCACGTAGTCGGCGACGTCGCCGAAGTCGGTGCCCAGCCCGACCATCGCGGCCTGGTGGCAGACGGCGTCGACGCCCTCGACCGCGCCGTCGGCCACGGACGCCTCGCGCAGGTCGGCGTGGATCAGCTCCGCCGCGTCGGGCAGCCACGGCGGCGGGCCGGCGTGCGCGGCGGGGAGCAGCGCGTCGAGGAGCCGGACCTCGTGCCCGCGGGCCACCAGCGCGTCGGCGATGTGCGAGCCGACGAAGCCGGCGCCGCCGGTCAGGAGGATGCGCATCGCACGAGTTCTAGCGCTTGCCTGACACATGAACGCGCACGCCGCGCGTAACGGACGGTGAACCGGACGGGACGTTGGCGCGAATGGAGGGTGTGGAGATCATCGACGTCGTGCTGCCCGTCCTGGACGAGGCGGCCGCCCTTCCCTGGGTCCTGGAGCGCCTGCCCGCGGGCTACCGCGCGATCGTCGCCGACAACGGCTCGACCGACGGCTCGGCGGAGCTCGCCCGCGCCCTGGGCGCGCAGGTCGTCGTCGAGCCCCAGCGCGGCTTCGGCGCCGCGTGCTTCGCCGGGCTGCGCGCCGCCCGCGCCGACGTCGTCTGCTTCATGGACTGCGACGGCTCCCTCGATCCCGCCGACCTGCCGCTCGTCGCCGGCCCCGTGCGCGGCGGCGACGCCGACCTGATGCTCGGCGCGCGCCGCGCCGCCCGCGGCGCCTGGCCCGCCCACGCGCGCCTCGCCAACCGCGTCCTCGTCCGCGAGCTGGCCCGCCGCGGCGGCCCGCGCCTCGCCGACCTCGGGCCGATGCGCGCCGCCCGCCGCCGCCCGCTGCTCGACCTCGGCGTCACCGACCGCCGCTTCGGCTGGCCGTTGGAGATGGTGGTGCGCGCCGACCGCGCGCGGTGGCGGATCGGCGAGGTCGACGTCCCCTACCACCAGCGCGCCGGGCGCTCGAAGGTCACGGGGACCGTCCGCGGCACGGTCCGCACCGTGCGCGACATGGCGGCGGTGCTCGCGTGAGCCGCCGCGCCGCCACGCTCGCCGTCATCGCGAAGGCCCCGGTCGCGGGCCGGGTCAAGACGCGCCTCTGCCCGCCGTGCACGCCCGCGGAGGCCGCCGCGCTCGCCGAGGCGGCGCTGCGCGACACGCTCGCCGCGATGGCGGGCGTCCCCGGCGTCGACCGCGTCATCGTCCTCGACGGCGCGCCCGGCCCGTGGCGGACCGACGAGCGCGTGATCGCCCAGCGCGGCGGCGGGCTCGACGAGCGGCTCGCCGCGGCCTTCGAGGACCTCGACGGCGCGCCGGCGCTCGTCGTCGGGATGGACACGCCGCAGCTCACGCCGGCGCTGCTGGCCGGCGCGCTCGCCGCGCTGGAGGACCACGACGCCGTCCTCGGGCCGGTCGCCGACGGCGGCTACTGGTGCATCGGCCTGCGCCGGCCCGACCCGCTCGCGCTGCTCGGCGTCCCGATGAGCACCGGGCGGACCGGCGCGGCGCAGCGCGCGCGGCTCGGCGCGCTCGGCCTGCGGGTCGCCGAGGCCGGCGCGCTGGTCGACGTCGACACGATCGAGGACGCCGCGCACGTCGCCGCGCTCGCGCCCCACACGCGCTTCGCCCGCGCGCTCGCCGGCCTGCGGGTCGCCGCGTGAGCCTCCTCGAGCACGACACGATGGCGCTCGACCTCGCACGCTGGGCCTGCCCGATCGGCGCCGCCGACGAGTCCGTCCTCGCGCACGCGGTCGGCCCGGTCCTCGACGTCGGCTGCGGCCCGGGCCGCCACGTCCGCGCGCTGATCGGCCGCGGGACGCTCGCGGTCGGGATCGACGCCGCGCCCGAGGCGGTCCGCCTGGCGCGCGTCCACGGCACCCATCTCATCGAGGGCTCGGTCTTCGACGCCGTCGCGGGCGCCGGGACGTGGCGGACGGCGCTGCTGCTCGACGGCAGCGTCGGGATCGGCGGGCGGCCGGTCGCGCTCCTGGAGCGCGTGCGCGAGCTGCTCGCGCCCGGCGGGACGCTGCTCGTCGAGGGCGAGCCGCCCGGGACGCCCACGAGCACCGGGCGCGCGCGGGTCCACCTCGACGGCGGCCACAGCCCCGCCTTCCCGTGGGCCGTCGTCGGCAGCGACGACCTCCCCGCGCTCGCGCACGCCGCGGGCCTCGCGGTCGCGCGGCAGTGGACGGAGGCCGGACGATGGTTCGCCGCCCTGCGCTAGGGGACCTGCCGGTCCCGCCCGGGCCGTTCCGCCCCGGCTTCTGGCGCTCGCCGCTGCGCGGGCCGTGGATGACGACGATCCTCGGCTCGCTGCTGCTCGTCGGCGTGGGCGTCGTGGGCGTCACCGGGCTGCTCTCGCACGCGGCCTACATGCCGTCGCTCGGCCACAACGCGATCGTCCCGGCCGGCAAGGACCTGCCGCTCACCTTCGACTGGCCGACCTCGCCGTCCTGGCTGTACGGGCTCAACCAGGGCCTCCACGTCAACGTCGGGCTCGTCACGATCCCGCTGCTGCTGGCCAAGCTGTGGTCGGTCATCCCGCGCCTGTTCGCGTGGCCGCCGGTCAGGAGCGCCGCCGAGGGGATCGAGCGGCTGTCGATCGCGCTGCTCGTCGGCAGCGCGCTGTTCCAGTTCGCGACGGGCGTCGTGAACATGCAGAACTGGTACCCGTTCGCCTTCAACTTCGTGGTGGCGCACTACTACGGCGCGCTGGTGTTCCTGGGGTCCTTGGTCCTGCACGTGGTCATCAAGGTCCCGATCATGCGGAAGGCGTGGCGGGAGCGCGAGGGGCTGAAGCCGCTGCGGGCCTCGCTGGCGCAGACGGTGCCGGAGCCGCGCGACGAGCACGGGCTGGTCGCGGCGGCGCCCGCCGCGCCGACGATCAGCCGCCGCGGCCTGCTCGGCCTGGTCGGCGTCGGGTCGGCGACCTTGTTGGTGTCCAACGTCGGCGAGAGCATCGGCGGCCCGCTGCGCTCGACCGCGCTGCTCGCCCCGCGGCGCACGTCGTCCGGGTCGGGGCCCAACGGGTTCCCGGTGAACAAGACCGCGCGCGCCGCGCGGATCACGCCCGCCATGACGGGCGAGCGCTGGCGCCTGGAGGTCGCGGGCGCCGACGGCGCCCCGCCGCGCACGTTCAGCCGCGCCGAGCTGCTGGCGATGGACCTCGAGACCGAGCACCTGCCGATCGCGTGCGTCGAGGGCTGGACGACGACGCAGGCGTGGGAGGGCGTGCCGCTGCGGGCGCTCGCCGCGCTGGTCGGGTCGACCGGCGCGCCGCTGCTGACCGTGACGTCCCTGCAGGCGCGCGGCGTCCTGCGGCGCGCCACGCTCACCCACGGCCAGCACTCCGACGACCGCGCGCTGCTCGCGCTGCGCGTCAACGGCGCGGACCTCTCGCCCGACCACGGCTACCCGGCGCGGATCATCGTCCCGGCGCTGCCGGGCGTGCACAACACCAAGTGGGTCGCGCGACTGGCGTTCGGGCGATGAGCCGCCTGCGGCGCTCCTACGGCGCCTCGCCCGTCCACCTGCTCGCGCACCTCGTGCTGCTCCCGGCCGTCGGCTGGGCGGTCCTCCAGGTCCTCGCGTTCCGCGGCGCGCGCGACGTCGTCGTCTGGTTCGTCGCCGCGCTGATCCTCCACGACCTCGTCGCGCTGCCCGCCTACTCGGCGCTCGACCGGATCGCGCAGCGCGCGCGGCTGCGCGGGATCCCGATGGTCAACCACCTGCGCGTCCCCGCCGTCGCGGCCGGCGCGTCGTTCCTGGTGTTCTTCCCGCTGATCCTCGGGAAGTCGAGCGGGAGCCTGCGCTACCTGAGCGGCGTGCAGCCCTCGGGCTACCTCGGCCGCTGGCTGCTGCTCGTCGCCGCGGTCGCGGTCGCCTCAGCCGCCGTCCTCGGCGTACGCCTCGCGCGCGCCGATCAGCTGGACGACGTTCGGGCCGCGACCCGCGACGGCGACGGTGGATGAGCTCACCGCGATGCCGTCGGGCTGGCGCACGGTCGGCAGCCGGACGAGCGGGCGCGGGCGGCCGTTGGCCGGGAGCGAGACGACCTCGTTGCGCGCCGTGAGGGTCACCCACAGGCGGTGGCGCGTCGCGTCCAGCGCGATCGCGTACGGCCCGCCGGGCAGGAAGACGCGGCGCGTGAGCGCGAGCTTCGGCCGCGTCGCGAAGACCAGGAGCGCCCCGCCTTGCGTGTCGGTGACGTAGAGGCGGTGGGCCACGGCCAGGACGTGCGTCGGGCCGACGCCCGCCGCGACGCGCTCCCGGCCGAGCGTCAGCGTCCGGGCGCGCGGGTCGAGGATCGCGGGGCGGCCGGCGACGGTCGCGCGCGTCGGCGGGATGTCGAGCGCGAGGCTCGGCGGGACCTTCGTCGGCGGGACGGTCCGGCCCGCGGGCTTCGCGCTCAGCTTCGGCGCGTTCGCGGGCCCCGCCGCGGGCGGCAGCTCGTGGGTCTCGGCCGAGCCGCAGCCGGCGAGCGCCGCGAGGGCGAGCAGTCCAAGGGCACGGCGGCGCACGGACGTAGGGTGCCATAGCGTGGGCGTCCGCCTCACCACCACCGAGCGCGTCCTGCTCCTCGGCGCGCTCCTGCTCGCCGCCGCGTGGACCGCCGTCGGCCTGCTCGTCGAGCGCGCGGGCACCGTGCTCGGCACGGCGACGCCGCCCTACGTCATGGGCTGGCTGCCGCAGGTCGACCCATGGGCGCTCGTGGCCGCCGCCGTGCTCGGGGCGCTCGTCGCGGGCGGCCCGGCGCTGCTGACGCTCCCGCGCGCGGCGTTCCTCGCGGGCGTCACCGCGACCGCGCTGGCCGTCGGCCTCGCGCTCGCCGCGGCGCGCTCGGGCACGCATGGCTGGGACGCGATCTTCGACACCGGCCCGCGCGGGTCGTTCGAGGCCAAGAACGAGTACCTGCCCGGCCTCGGGGCGTTGTCCTACGGGTCGCGCTTCTACCTCGACCGCTTCGCCGAGCTGGCGCCCGCGGTCCCGGTCAACGTCGCGGGCCATCCGCCCGGGCTCCTGCTGCTCGCGCACCTCACGACGCTCACGACCCCTGCGCGCTTCGCGGCGCTCTGCATCGCGGCCGCGGCGGCGTGCGCGCCGTTGACCTACAGCCTGGCCCGCGGCCTCGGCCACGAGGAGCGCGCCGCGCGTACCGCCGCCCTGCTCGCCGCCGCCTCCCCCGGCCTGCTGCTCTTCGGCGTCACCTCGGCCGACGCGGTCTACGCCGCGCTCGGCACCGCGACCGCCGCGCTGCTCGTCCGGCGCTCGTGGGGCGCGCGCGGCGCGGGCGCGGTCCTGCTCGCGCTCGCCGCGTTCTGCTCGTGGGCGCTGCTGGCGGCCGGCGCGTTCGCGGTGCTCGTCGCCTGGCAGCGGGAGGGATGGCGGACCGCGCTGCGGCTCGCGGCGCTGTGCGCGCTCCCGTTCCTGGTGTGGAACGCCGCGCTCGCCGCAGCCTACGGCTACGACCCGATCGGCACGCTGCGCGCGACCGAGGCGGTCTACCGCCGCTCGCTGGCCGAGATCCGGCCCGCGTGGTTCTGGGTGCTCGGCTCGCCGGTCGCGTGGGCGGTCTGCGCCGGGCTCCCGCTGAGCGGCGGCTGGCTGGTCGCCGCGCGGCGCCGCGACCCGGGCGCGGTCGCGCTGGCGGCGGTCGTCGCCATCGCCTCGGCGCTCGCGTTCACCAAGGCGGAGACGGAGCGGATCTGGCTGCCGTTCGTCCCGCTCGCCTGCGCCGCGGCGGCGACCGCGATCCCGCCGCGCGGGCTGCGCGCCGTCCTCGTCGCGCTGGCCGTCCAGGCGCTCGCCACGCAGCTCCTCTTCGACACCGTGTGGTGAGCCGCGCGCCAACCCGGCGTGGCGCGCGGCGCGAGCGGTCACACTGGAGCGGCTCGATGACCTCCGTCCCCCGCCCCAGCCCCGACGACGCCGTGCTCCGCGCGCGCGGCCTCGTCAAGGTCCACGGGTCCGGGCGCGGCGAGCGGCGGATCCTCGACGGGGTCGACCTCGACGTCCGCCCCGGCGAGCTGCTGGCGATCGTCGGCCGCTCGGGCAGCGGGAAGTCGACGCTCCTGCAGCTCCTCGGCGGGCTCGACCGCGCCGACGCGGGGACGATCGCCGTCGGCGGGCGCTGGGTCGCCGCGCCGGGCGGCGGGCCGGGCGAGCGCGAGCTGAGCGCGCTGCGGCGCGAGGAGATCGGCTTCGTCTTCCAGTTCTTCCACCTGCTGCCCGAGCTCGACGGCGCGGCGAACGTCCTGCTGCCCTCGACGCTGCCGGGCGCCGACGGGCCCGCGGTCGCCGCGCGCGGCCGGGCGCTGATCGCGCGGCTGGGCCTCGGCGACGTCGCGGGCCTGCGGCCGCACCAGCTCTCCGGCGGCGAGCAGCAGCGCTTCGCGCTGGCGCGCGCGCTGGTCGGCGACCCGTCGCTCGTGCTGGCCGACGAGCCGATCGGCAACCTCGACGCCGCCGCGGGCGAGACCGTCCTGGACCTCCTGCGCGCCATCGCCGACGACGGCCGCGCGGTCGTCATGGTCACCCACCAGGCCGAGGCGACGGCGCGGGCGGATCGCGTCCTGCGCCTGGACGGCGGCGCGCTCGCGCTCGAGTCCGGCGAGGGGCAGGTGCGCGCGAGCGGATGAGCGTCGCGGCGCGCGAGGGGACGCGGGGCGCGCGCCGTCGCGGCGCGCCGTTCGCGGTCCGGACGGCGTGGCGCTCGCTGCGCGCCCAGCCGGGCCGCGGCCTGCTGACCGCGGTGGGGATCGCCGCGGCCGCGCTCGTCCTCGGCGTGGCGTTGACGGTGGCCTACTCGCTCTCGACCGGCTTCGACCGCGCGGCGGACCGGGCCGACCTGCCGACCGTCGTCGCGCGCTTCGCCGACGAGGACGTGCCGGACGTCGACCGCGCGGTGCGCGACCTCCCGAACCTCGCGGCGGCCTCGTACCGCTACGAGCGCACGGGGCTGCGGCTGTCGGCGAACGGCCACACGACGGGCCAGGGCGTCCTGCAGGTCGTGCCGGGCGGGCGGCGCGGCTACGCGATCGTGGCGGGCCACGACCTGCGGGGCTCCGACCCGGACCAGGTGGTCGTCGAACGTGGCCTGGCGCGCGCGTGGGGGCTGCACGCCGGCGACGCGCTCGACGTCGGGCGGCTCGGCGCGATGCGGATCGTCGGGATCTCGGTCGCGCCCGACAACGTCGCGTTCCCGCTGGCCAAGACCGCGCGGGTCACGGTGAGCGAGGCGGGCCTGCTGCGGCGCTTCGGCGCGCGGCCGGGCGAGCGCTTCCCGGTCAACATGGTGGCCTTGTGGGCGCGGGACGCGTCGCGCTCCGACGTCCTGGTCTCCGCCGCGCGCCAGTCGTCGTTCGGGCTGCGCCAGCTCCGGTTCCTGACGCGCAGCGGCGTCCAGGCGCTCGTCGGCCAGGCGGCGGGGATCGTCGTCGCGTTGCTGGTGGCCTTCGGGATCGTGGCGACCGGGCTGGCGGGCGTCCTGCTCGCCGCGGGCGCGCAGTCGGAGGTCCAGCGCGCGCTGGACCGGATCGGGCTGCAGCGCGCGCTCGGCGTGACGCCGGGCGCGGTCGTCGCGGTCCACGCGCTCCGCGGCGCGCTGGTCGCCGCGCCCGCGGCGGCGGTGGGGCTGCTGGCCGGCGCCGTCGTGGCGCGGGCGCCGACGACGTCCGTGCTCGCCTCGCTCAACGAGCTGGCGCCGGGCGGCGGGACGCTGGCCCTGCTGCTCGGCGGCGTGTGGCTCGCCGTGATCGCCCTGGTCGCCGCGTGCGCCGCGGTGCCCGCGTGGCGCGCGGCGCGGCGCTCGCCCGCGACGCTGCTGCGCGGCGGCGACGTGGCGGACCCGCGGAGCGGGCGGGGCGGCGGCGGGCGCACCCGCGGCGGGCTCGCGGCGCTCGGCGCGCGCCTGGTCGCCGCGCGGCGCGTGCGGTTCGCGTCGGTCGTGGCGGTGCTCGGCACGGCGGCGAGCGTGGTCCTGCTGCTGCTCGCGCTCGCCTCCACGCTCGAGGCGCTGCGCGACGACCCCGCGACGCTCGGCAAGCGCTACCAGCTGACCGCGCGGCTGGACCCGTCGGAGACCGACGCGGTGGCGGCGATCCCGGGCGTCGAGGCGGCGGCGCCGCGGTACTCGATCGACGCGGTCAGCGCCTCGTCGCTCGGCTCCCCGCTCAAGGTGATTGCCTACCCCGGCGACCACGCGCGCTTCGAGGCGCCGCCGCTCGCGCTCGGCCGGCGGGTCCGGGCGGCGGGCGAGGCGGAGGTCGGGCTCGGCCTCGCCGACGCGCTCGGGCTGCGGCCGGGCTCGACGCTCGTGATCCAGCCGAAGGCGCCGAGCGAGGTGCGCTTCCGGGTGGTCGGCGTCGTCCGCGCGCTGCAGGACGAGGGCCGCGTCGCGTTCGTCCGGCCGGACCGGCTGGAGGCCGCGGGCGTCCCGCTCGCGGGCCCGATCGTCCTGCGGCTGCGCAAGGGCGCGAGCCGGGCGCGCGTCGCGCAGGGCCTGCGCGCGCTCGGCGCGAGCGCGGATCCGGTGCGCGGCGCGACCGGCGACAACGGCGCGTTCCTCGGCGTGCTGGCCGGGCTGCTGCGCGTCGTCGCGTTGTCGGTGGCCTTGGTCTGCCTGCACGCGCTGGTCAGCGCGCTGGCGCTGACGGCGCGGGAGCGCCGGGGGGCGGTCGCGACGCTGCGCGCCGCGGGCGCCGACGCGCGGGCGCTGCGACGGCTGCTCGGCGGCGCGGCCGCGACGGTCGTCCTGCCCGCGCTGGCGGTCGCGGTCATGTTGGAGGCCTTGGTCCTCGCGCCGCTCGTCGCCCGCCTCGCCGCGGGCTACGCCGACCTGCCGCTCGGCGCGAGCCTCGGCCAGATCGCCCTCGTCGCCGCCGCGCTGCTGACGCTGTCGTGGGCCGCGGCGTGGCTGACCGGCCGACGGCTCGTGCGCGAGCCGATCGTCGCCGGGCTGCGGGAGGAGGCGTGACGCCGCGCCGTCCCACGCGCCGCGAGCTGCTGGCCGCGGGCGGGAGCGCGGCGGCCTCGGCGCTGCTGGCGGGCTGCGGCGGCGGCTCGCCCGCACCCGGCTCGACGTTGTTGCGGACCTTGGTCGACCCCGACGGCGACGGGCTCCTGCACCGCGGGCCGGGGCTTCCGCTGCTCGACCGCACCGAGCTCGCGCCGCGCGCGAAGGCGGGCGCCGTGCTCGCGGCGTTCGCCCAGCTCTCCGACCTCCACGTCCGCGACGCGCAGTCGCCGGGGCGCGTCGCGTTCCTCGACCGGCTCGGCCCGAGCCTCGGCTCGGCGTTCCGCTGGCACGAGGCCCTGACCGCGCAGACGGTGGCGGCGGCGGTCGCGGCGGTCAACGCGGCGCGGCCGCAGGCGGTGCTCGTCACCGGCGACCTCGTCGACTCGGCGCAGCGCAACGAGCTGGACTGGGCGCTCGCGCTGCTGCGCGGCGGCACCGTCCGGCCGGACTCCGGCGCCCGCGGCTACCAGGGCGTGCAGGCGGCGTCGATCGCCGACCCCTTGTACTACCGCCCCGGCGTCGACGCCCCGCGCCATCCCGGCCTGCTCGAGCGCGCGGTCCGCGCGTTCCGCAGCCCCGGCCTCGACGCGCCCTGGCACGCCGTGCTGGGCAACCACGACATCCTGGTCGCCGGCGAGCTGGCGCCGACCGCCGCGACGCGCGCCGCCGCCACCGGCGACCGCCTGCTCGTCACCCCCGCGGCGTCGCTCCTGCGCGAGCTGCGGGGCCTGCAGCCCACGCGCGCGCAGGTCGACCGCCTCCTCACCGCGGGCCTGCCCGGCGACGCGATCCGCGTCGCGCCCGACCCGGCGCGCACGCAGCTCGACGCGGCCGACGTGGTGCGCCGCCTGCGCGCGGGCACGCCGCCCGGCGCGCGCCTCGACTACGCGACGCGGGTCGGCGAGGCGCTGCACGTCGTCGTCCTCGACCTCGTCCGCCGCGACGCGGGCTCCGGCGGGATCGTCACCGCCGCGACGCTCGCCGCCCTCCAGCGCGAGCTCGCGGCCGCGGGCGACACCTACATCCTGGTCGCCGTCCACCAGCCGCTCGGCGCGACCGCCGGCGGCGACGCGGTCCTCGACGTCCTCGACGCCGACCCGCGCGTCGTCGCCGTGCTCGCGGGCCACACCCATCGCAACGCGATCGCCCCGCGCCGCTCGCCCGCCGGCGGCTACTGGCTGATCACCACCAGCTCGATCATCGACTGGCCGCAGCAGTGGCGCGCGCTGCGCCTCGTCCGGACCGCGGGCGGCGGCGTCGCCCTCGAGACCTGGATGGTCGACCACACCGGCCGCCCCAACGACGAGTCCTCGCTCGCCGGCATCGGCCGCGACCTCGCGTTCCTCGATCCCCAGGGCGGCCGGCCGACCCACGCGGCGGGCCCGGCGAGCGCGCGCAACGTCCGCCTCCACCTCCCCGCGGGCCGCGCGCCGCGCCCGCCGAGGAACCCCGGCACGCCCCGCGCCCTGCCGCCCGAGGCCGCGCCGAGGCGCCTCGGCGTGGGCGACACGACGACGCCCGCCTGAGCGCTCCGCTCCGTCGCGTATTGACGCGGCGCATAGGCTTCCGCCGTGGCTGCCGCACGGACGGGCGACGGGGAGCGGCTGATCGGCCGTCGCGCCGAGCAGGCCCGGCTCGCCGCGCTCCTCGACGGCGCCCGCGCGGGCCGCGGCGGCGCGATCGTGGTCGAGGGGACGCCCGGCGTCGGCAAGAGCGCCCTGATGGGCGCGCTCGACGCCTCGGGGCTCCGGCTGCTGCGGGCGACCGGCGCCGAGACCGAGATCGACCTGCCGTTCGCGGGCCTCGCCGAGCTGCTGCACCCGATCCTGCCCGCGCTCGACGCGCTGCCCGGCGTGCAGCGGGCCGCCCTGCGCGGCGCGCTCGCGCTCGACGCGCCGCCGCCCGCGGGCGCCGAGCGCGGCGTCGTCCTGCACGCGGTCGCCGCGCTGCTCCGCGCGAGCACCGCCGACGACGGCCCGCTCGCGCTCTGCGTCGACGACGTCCAGTGGCTCGACCCCTCCTCGCAGGAGGCCGTCGCCTTCGTGGCGCGCCGCGCGCCGCGCCTGGGGATCGCCGTCGTCGCCGTCCGCTCGCTGCGCGGCCGGCCGGTCGAGCCGTGGCCGGAGGTCGAGCGCCTCACGCTCTCCGACCTCGGCCGCGCCGACGCGCTCGCCCTGGCCCGCAGCCACGGCGTCGGCGACGCGGTCGCCGAGAGCCTCGTCGACGCGCTCGGCGGCAACCCGCTCGCGCTCAGCGAGGCGCCCGCGCAGCTGAGCGACGACCAGCGCGCGGGCCGCGCGACGCTGCCCGACCCGCTGCCCTCCGGCGAGCGCCTGCAGCGCGCCTACGCCGAGCGGCTCGGCGCGCTCGACGAGCCCGCGCGCCACGCGCTCCTGCTCCTCGCCGCGAGCGACGACGGGGCGACAGCGCCGCTCGCCGCCGCCCTGCCCGACGGCATCGCCGCCTTCGCCGCCGCCGAGCGCGCGGGCCTCGTCGCCCTCGACCCGCGCCACGTCCGCCTCACCCATCCGCTCGTCCGCACCGCCGTGCTGCTCGACGCGGGCCCCGCCGCGCTGCGCGCCGCCCACCGCGCGCTCGCGCAGACCACGCCGGACCCCGCCCGCGCCTGGCACCTCGCGGCCGCGGCGGAGGCGCCCGACGAGGCGCTCGCGGCCGCGCTCGAGGCCCTCGGCCACGACGCCCGCGAGCGCGGCGCGACCGCCACCGCCGCCCGCGTCTTCGAGCGCGCCGCCGCGCTCTCCCCCGACCCCGCGCGCGCCGCCGCCCGCATCCTCACCGCCGCCGCGATGGCCAACGTCGCGGGCCGCCCCGCGCACGCCAAGGCGCTGCTCGACGCGCTGCTCCCGCAGGTCGAGGACCCGCTCACGCACGCCGACGTCCAGCTCCTGCGCGGGATGGCGATGCAGCAGACCGGCCAGCCGATGGCCGCGCTCGCGCTGCTGGAGCGCGAGGCCGAGGCGGTCCAGGACCGCGACCCGCTGCGCGCCGCGGGCCTGCTCACGCAGGCGTCGATCACGCTCATGGCGCACGGCACCGTCGCGCGGATCGAGGAGCTCGCCTCGCGCGCCATCGCGCTCGCGCCGCCGGGCGCCGGCCTCGTCCCCGCCGTCCTGCTCGCCGAGGCGCTCGTCAGCCAGGGCGAGCACGAGCGCGCGCGCACGATGCTGCGCGCCCGCGCGGGCGAGCTGGCCGCGCTCGACCCGACGGGTCCCGGCCACGAGATCCTCAGCGTCGCCGCGCTCTGCCACCTCTGGATGGAGGACTACGAGGAGGCGGAGGGGTTGTTGGTGTGGTTGGTCGACACCGCCCGCGGGCGCGGCGCGGCGGCGCCGCTCGCCTTCCCGGTCGCGGTGCTCGCGACCGTCCTGCTGCGCCGCGGCTCGTTCGCGGCGGCCGCGAGCCTCGCCGCTGAGAGCCAGGCGCTCGGCGAGGAGGCCGTCGGCGGCTTCGTGCACTCGCTCGCGGTGACCGCGGTCGCGTTCGTCGCCGCCCACCAGGGCGAGACCGCCCGCTGCCTGGAGGCCGCCGAGCAGGCGCGCGAGATCGCCGAGCGGCTCGACCTGACCTCGACGCTCGCCTGCGTCGAGCAGGCGCGCGGCTTCCTCGCGCTCGGCGAGGGCGACGCGCCGCGCGCGATCCGCCACCTCGAGCGCGCCCGCGAGCACACCGCGCGCTTCGGCAGCCGCGACCCCTCGTTCCTCTACACCGACGCCGACCTCGCCGAGGCCTACTCGCGCGCGGGCCGGGCCGAGGAGGCGCGCGCGGTCGCCGCCGGGCTGGCCGCCGACGCGCGGCGCACCGGCGGCGCCTGGGCGGAGGCCGCGGCCGCGCGCTGCGCCGCGCTGACGGCGCCCGACGAGACGCTCGACGACCTCCTCCGACAGGCCCTCGCCGCCCACGCGCGCGTGCCCCTGCGCTTCGAGGAGGCGCGCACGCGCCTGTGCTTCGGCGAGCGCCTGCGCCGCGCCCGCCGCCGCGCCGAGGCGCGCGAGCACCTCGCGGCCGCGCACGAGTCCTTCGTGGCGCTCGGCTCCCCGCTCTGGGCGCGGCGCGCCGGGCAGGAGCTGGCGGCGGCGGGCGCGCGCGGGGCGGCGGCGCCCGCGGACGCGAGCGCGCCCGACGCCGACCTCACCCCGCGCGAGCGCGAGGTCTGCCGCCTGGTCGCGGGCGGCGCGACGAACGCCGAGGTCGCCGCGGCGCTCTTCCTCTCCGCGCGCACGGTCGAGCACCACCTGCGCATGTCCTACAGGAAGCTCGGGGTGCGCTCGCGCAGCGAGCTGGCGGGTCGCTTCGCCGCCTAGGCGGCGGACTCGGCGGACTCGGCGGGCGCGTGCGCATGCGCCGGCGCCGGCGCGGGCGCCGGCGCGGGCGCGCCGACCGCGTCGGGCAGGAGCACCTCACCCGGCGGCACCGGCCGCCCATACAGGTAGCCCTGCACGACCGGGCAGCCCATCTCGCGCAGCAGCTCGTCCTGGCCCGCGGTCTCGACGCCCTCGGCGATCACGGTCAGGCCCATGCGGCGCGCGAGCGTCAGCACCGCCTCGACGACGGCGCGGTCCTCGGTCGAGGCCACGAGGTCGGCGACGAACGAGCGGTCGACCTTCACGACGTCGACCGGCAGCGCCTTCAGATGCGTGAGCGAGGAGTAGCCGAGCCCGAAGTCGTCGAGCGCGACGCGCACGCCGAGGATCCGCAGCGCGTCGAGCGCGCGGCGCGCGACGTCCGGCCGGCGCAGCACGGCGGTCTCGGTGACCTCGAGGCAGATCGCGTGCGCCGGCACGCCGGTCTCGCGCAGCGCGCGCTCCACGACGGCGACGAAGTCCGCCTGCCCGAGCTGGCGCGCGGAGACGTTGACGGAGACCCAGAGCTCGCGGCCCTGCGCGCGCCACGCGGCGAGCTGGCGGCAGGACTCCTCCAGGACCCAGGCGCCGATCGGGACGATCAGGCCGTCGTCCTCGGCGATCCGCAGGAACGCGCCGGGCAGGAGCTCGCCGCGCTCCGGGTGGTCCCAGCGCAGCAGCGCCTCGCAGCCGACCGGCACGCCGTCGGCCATGTTCACGAGCGGCTGGAAGACGACGCGCAGCTCGTGGCGCTGCAGCGCGCCGCGGAGCTGCGCGGCGAGCTCGAGGCGGCGCCGCACCTCCTCGGCGAGCGCGGCGTCGAAGACCTCGGCGTGGCCGCGGCCCTGGCCCTTGGCGCGGCGCAGCGCGACGTCGGCGTCGCGGATCAGGTCCTCGGCGTCGACGTCGGAGGCGCGCGCCACGGCGACGCCGACGCTGCCGGTGACCGTCACGAGCCCGTTGCGCGTCGGGATCGGCCGCGCGAACGCGCCGTGCACGCGCTCGATGACGGCCTCGATGCCGGACGCGCCGCCGTCGGCGAGGCCCTCGGCCACGACCAGGAAGCGGTCGCCGCCGAAGCGCCCGACGGTGTCGGCCGCGCGCAGGCGCTCGGTCAGGCGGTCGGAGATCGCCCGCAGGACGATGTCGCCGCCCGCGTGGCCGTGCGTGTCGTTGATGGTGGTGAGGTCGTCGACGTCGACGAGCAGCGCGACGGCGGCGCCGGCGCTGCGGCCCAGGCGCGCGATCGCCGCGCTCAGGCGGTCGGTGGCCAGCGCGCGGTTGGCGACGCCGGTCAGCGCGTCGTGGAGCGAGTGGCGCTCGAGCTCCTTGCGCGTGGTGATGTCCTTGGCGACCGCGCTCCACTCGCTGCCGTCCCAGCGGGCGCTCCACAGCAGCCAGCGCCAGACGCCGTCGCGCGTGCGCAGGCGGTTCTCGTAGCGGGTCGTGCACGGCGTCGCGTCGGTGGCGCGCGCGATCTCCTGGCAGGTGCGCTCCAGGTCCTCCGGATGCACGAAGTTCAGGTACGGCTCGGCCATCAGCTCCTCGCGCGACCAGCCGAGGACGGCCTCCCATTCCGGGTTCAGGCAGGTGAGGTAGCCGCGGCGATCCGCGATGGCGAGCAGGTCGGGAGAGCGATCGAAGAACCGCTCAACGTCCCCCTTGGACGAACCCATGTGCGAGGTGGTCGACCCGAAACACTGAGAACTTGAGCGTTCCCATCCCGGTTTCGGCGGAACGCCAGGCGCTCAGTGGGCGAAGCGGTCGTCGCCGGCGCCCGGCGAGACCGTGATCTGCCGCTCGGTGGAGACCGCCTCGACCATCTCGACGTCCTCCTCCTCGCGCTCGAGGTTCTCCTCGTGGTCCCCGTCGCAGAGGACCCGGAAGTTGCCCGTCACGCCGCTGTCGGCGTGGATCGTGATGCCCGGCAGGATCTCCTCGCCCTCGTCGAAGCCGAGGCGCTCGAGGTCGAAGTGCGCCAGCCCGATCCCGTACGCGTTGTGCGTCGGGTTCTCGCGATCGTGGGCGTTGATCGCGATCTGGAAGGCCTTCAGGTTCTTGGCGATCTTCGAGGTGTCGGACATGGCGCTGGGCTAGAGGCTACCCGCCGCGCGCCGCTGCACGCGAGCGACGAGCTCGGCGGTGCGCGGGGCGAGCAGGTCGTGGCGGCGCGCGGCGCGCATCACGGCGCCGCCGATGGCGTCGAGCTCGTGGTCGCGGGCGCCCGCGGTGACGTCGGCGCGCAGCGAGGAGGTCGCGCCGTCGGGCAGGTCGCGCAGCTCCCGCACGACGACGTCCGCGTCGATCGCGGCATGCTCGGCGTTGGCGACGACCGCGACCTCGCGCGCGACGGCCTCCGCGGTCTCGCGGACCTCGCCGAGGGGCGCGTCGGCGGCGGTCGTGGCCAGCGCGATGGCGGCGAGGCGGGAGAGCTTGGCCCACAGGACGTCGGTCTCCGAGCCGCCGCGCGCGACGTCGACGCCCGCGGCCGCGAGCGCGGCCTCGAGCACGGGCGCGCCGGGCTCGGCGAGCGCGATCGTCAGGAACGGCGCGCGGTGCACGACGTGCGTGAGGCCCTCGCGGTGGGCCTGCACGCGGACCGTCCCGGCGAGCACGCGGGCGAACCGCTCCCGCAGCGTCGCGAGGTGCTCGACGCCGTTGAGCAGCGGCACGACCACGCCGGGCTCGCCCGCGACGCGCGCGAGCGCCGCCCGCAGGTGCGGGGCCTTCACGGCGACCAGCAGCACGTCGGGCGCGTCCTCCAGCCGGGTCGTCGCCGCCACGGCGACCGTGTGCTCGCCGAACCGCGGGCTGCTCACGCGCACCCCCTCGCGCCCGATCGCCTCCACGCTGCGCTCCGTCGTGACGAGCGTCGTCGCGACGCCCGCGCGCGTCAGCTCGGCGGCCACCAGCGCCCCGACGGCGCCGGAGCCGAGGACCGCGATCACGTCTGCTCGTCGTCCGTCATCCAGCGGCGCGCCATCCTCGGCGCCTCCCAGGCCTCCATGGCGTCGAGCAGCTCCACCGGGTCCGAGGACGACAACAACAGGCGGCGGTGGTCGTAGCCCACGAACTGCTCGGCCGTCATGTGGTCGAGCAGCGCGACGAGCGGCTCCCAGAAGCCGCCGACGTCGAAGAGGCCGATCGGCTTGCGGTGCAGCCCGAGCTGCGACCACGACAACATCTCCGCGACCTCCTCGAGCGTGCCGATGCCGCCGGGCAGGACGAGGAACGCGTCGGCCAGCTCGGCCATCAGCATCTTGCGCTCGTGCATCGTCTCCACGACGCGCAGGTCGACGCCGTGGTGGCTGACCTCGCGGTCGTCGAGGAAGCGCGGGATGACGCCGGTGACCGTGCCGCCCGCCGCCATCGCGGCGTCGGCCAGGACGCCCATCAGGCCGAGCGAGCCGCCGCCGTAGACGACGCCGGAGCCGCGCCGGGCCAGCTCCTCGATGATCGCGGTCGAGGCCTCCGTGTACTCCGGCCGCGCCCCGGGCGCCGAGCCGGCGTAGACGCAGACGCGCGCGAAGCGGCCGCTCATGCGTCGACCAGGACGCCGGGGTTCAGGACGCCGCCGGGGTCGACGGCGGACTTGGCCGCGCGCAGGGCGGCGGCGAAGAGGTCCGGGCGCTGGAGGTCGTACCACTCGCGGTGGTCGCGGCCGACCGCGTGGTGGTGGGTGATGGTCCCGCCCGCGGCGAGGATGGCGTCGGAGGCTGCGCGCTTCATCTCCTCCCACTGTGCCAGCTCGTCGCCGCGGCGGGCCGGCGCGAGGACCGTGAAGTACGGCGCCGGTCCGTCGGGGTAGACGTGGGTCAGCCGGCAGGTCACCCGGCACGGCTCGCCGAGCGCCTCGCGGACCGCGCCGGAGACCGCCGCGTGGAACGCGGGCCAGCGCTCCCACGTGATCGCGGTCTCGAACGTGTCCGACAGGACGCCGAGCTGGAGCAGCGCGTCGCGGAGGTAGGGCATGGCGATGAACGCCTCGCGCCAGGCGCCGACGGCGCCGGCGCGGGCGGGACCGTCTCCGGGCTCGTCCCACTCGCCGCCGTGCGCGGCGACGATCCGCAGCGCGCGCCTCAGGAGGTCGTCCACGTCGGAGTCCGTCGACTCGAAGCTGAGGACCAGGAGCGCGGACGTGCCGTCGCCCGCGCCCGTCTGCCGCGCCTCGAGCGCGTCGACCAGCCGGCAGTTCGCCGGGTGCAGGCCGGACTGCGCGAGCGCCCGCACCGCCTCGCCGCCGATCATGAAGTCCTTGAAGCGGATCGCCCGCGCGGCGCGGAAGGCGGGCTTCGGCTGCACGCGCACCCACGCCTCCGTGATCACGCCAAGGATGCCCTCGGAGCCGAGCAGCATCCGGTCCGGCGACGGCCCGGCGCCGGAGCCCGGCAGCCGCCGCGACTCCCACGCGCCGCTCGGCGTGATCGCGCGGACCGACTCGACGAGGTCGTCGACGTGCGTCCAGACGGTCGCGAAGTGGCCGCCCGCGCGCGTGGCGATCCAGCCGCCGAGCGTCGAGAGCTCGAAGGACTGCGGGAAGAAGCGCATCGTCAGCCCGTGCTCCGCGAGCTGCGCCTCGAGCGCCGGGCCCGCGACGCCGCCCTGGATCCGCGCCGCGCGCGAGACGGGATCGACCTCCAGCACCTGGTCCAGGTGCGAGAGGTCGAGCGAGACCGTGCCGAGGCGGTCCTCGGGCACGCGCGGCTCGACGCCGCCGACCACGCTCGTCCCGCCGCCGAACGGGATGACCGCGACGTCCTCGGCCGCCGCCCACTCCAGGACCGTCTCGACGTCCTCCTCGCTGCGCGCGAAGGCGACCGCGTCGGGCGGATGGTCGATCCGGCCGCGGAACGCGCGCACCGTGTCCGGGAACGAGCGGCCGTAGGCGTGCTCGATCCGGTCGCGCGGGTCGACCGACCACGGCACCGCGGTCGGCGTCGCCACGCGCGGGGCGGCGAGGTCGATCGACGCGAGCGCCACCGGCTGCTCGATCGCCTCGGGCAGCGGGAAGCCCAGCACGTCGCGCACGACCGGCGCGAGGACGGCCGGGTCGAGCTTCGCGTCCTCGAAGCCCCAGCCCCACCACGCCCGCCGGCGCCCGCTCATCGCGCGCCCGCCTTCGTCGCCGCCCGCCGCCGCCGGCCCATCGTCGCGCCGGCCGGCTCGCGCAAGCGCATGGACTTGGTCCGCGGCCGCGGCGCGGCCGCGTCCTCGGACCCGAGCAGGACCGTCGCCTGCGTGCTCAGGACGCCGCCGTTGCCGTGCGCCAGGACCACGTCCTTGCCCTCGTCGCGGACCTCGCGCACCGCCTCGACCAGCAGCGGCAGCCCGTTCATCCCGGGATGGCCGTAGCTCAGGCCGCCGCCGCTCGTGTTGACCCGCAGCTTCCCGCCGGGCGCGATCCCGCCGCCGGCGACGAACGCGCCGCCCTCGCCCTTCTCGCAGAAGCCCAAGTCCTCCAAGAACAGGATCGGCGTGATCGTGAAGGCGTCGTAGAGCTGCGCGGACTGCACGTCGGCGGGCCGCAGCCGGGCCTCGGCGAACGCCCGCGCGCCGGACTCGACGGCGGCCGTCGTCGTGAGGTCGGGCATCGAGGAGATGTGGCGGTGCGTCTGCGCCTCGGCCGCGCCGAGCACGTAGACCGGCGGACGCCGCAGCGCCCGCGCCCGCGCCACGGAGGTGACGACGATCGCCGCGCCGCCGTCGGTCACCAGGCAGCAGTCGCGCACTCCGAACGGGTCGCAGACGCGCGGCGCGGCGGAGACGTCCTCCAGCGTCAGGTCGTCCCGCGACCAGGCGCCCGCGCGCCGCTGCGCCCACTGCCGCGCGCTGACCGCGACCCACGCGAGCTGCTCGGCCGTCGTCCCGTACTCGTGCATGTGCCGCGAGGCGGCGAGCGCGTAGGCGGCGACCGGGAGCGGCGGGGCGTACGGCGCCTCCCACGGGTCGATCTCCTGGACCGAGGCGTGCCCGCGGCCGACCGAGCGCTGGGTCGACCCGTAGGCGATCAGCGCGACGTCGCAGAGCCCGGCCGCGATCGCGGCGCGCGCGTGGTTGACGTGGGCCATCGGCGAGGAGCCGCCGATCATGGTGGAGTCGGTGTGGCGCGGGCGGATCCCGAGGTCCTCGGCGAGCGTCACGCTCGCCCACGGCAGCTGCGTCGCGGCGGCGAAGACGCCGTCGACGTCCTCGACCGCGAGGCCCGCGTCGGCGAGCGCGGCGAGCGCCGCCTCGGCCATCACGTCGGCCGCGGTCAGGCCCGGGAGCGCCTGGCCCATCTGCGCCTCGGCGGCGCCGGCGATCGCGATGCCGGTCACGACGCGGGCTCCAGCTCGAAGACCGGGACGGGCGCCGCGCCCGCGTCCTCGCCGTCGCGCCACGCGAGCCGGACGCGCGCGCCGACGCGCACGTCCTCCGGCGCCACGCCCGCCACGGTCGACATCATCCGGAACCCCTCGTCGAGATCGACCAGCACGATGTTGTAGGCCTCGCCACCGCGCGGCCGCGCCACCGTCGTCGCGTAGACCGCCCCCAGCCCGGCGCTGACGCGCCAGGCCGTCGGCCCGACGCGCGGTCGGAAGACCGGCCGGCCGTCGTCGCCGACCTGGTAGGCGAGCTCCCGCCGATGGCAGTGCTCCGTGTACACGTCCGCGGGCGAGCGCTCCAAGACGCCGCCAGCGTACCCTTCGTCGTGCATGACGCAAGCGCAGGCACCCGCGCTCCTCGCCCGTGGACCCTGGTCCGCGGAGCAGGTGCGCGCGGTCTGGCGGGCCGAGGCCTTCGTCGCCGACGACGCGAAGGTCGGCGCCGCGGACGCCGCGATCGCCGCCCTGCGCGACCGTGGCTCGCCCAGCCACGACGGGACCGGCGCCCGCCTCGTGGGCTTCTCGGCCGACGGCGACACCCTGCACGTGGAGTTGCAGCCGCTCCGCTGGGCGCTCCGGCTCGTGGACGGCGACGCGTCGGCGACGATCTCCGCGCTCTGCGTCGTCCGCGACAGCGAGGGCCGCTGGCTCGCCGGGCGGCGCGCCGAGTGGCTCGCCTCGTGGGCCGGCCGCTGGGCGCTCGGCGCCGGCGGCGCGGTGGACGAGGGCGAGAGCCCGTTCACGACGCTGACGCGCGAGCTCGACGAGGAGTGGTCGGTCACCGCCGAGCGCGTCCGGGCCGAGGCGCTCGTGCGCCTGCCGCACAACATGATCCTGTTCATCGGGCAGGCCTGGCTGCACGCCGGCGCCACCGTCACGCCCGACCACGAGCACGACGCGCACGCGTGGTGGCCCGCGGAGATCGACGACTGGCCGACAGAGGCCGATGAGCCGCTGCGTCGAATGGCGCGGCTGTTGCAGTGACCCGCGCATCCCGCCTCACCCCGTCGTTCACGACCCTCAAGCACCTGTCGTTCGCCCACTCGACCGTGTACGCGATCCTGCTCGCGGCGTGGCTGATCCCCGGGCTCCACACGTGGGAGTTCGTCTTCGGGCTGGCCCACGGGCTGGGGTGGATCGTGATGTGCCTGTTGTCGATCGAGGCGTTGCGGGCACGTGTCATCTCACTGCAACTTGCCGTCGCCGTGGCCGTAGTAGGAGCTGTGGGGCCCTTCGTGGGGTCCTACGAGTTCGTCCGCGAGACGCGCCGCCGGAACCTAACCGTCGCTAACACGCCACAGCGCTAGAGTCAAGAAAAGAGACATGGCCGTCGAAGCCGCAGCTATCCAGGTCACCCTCCCCGCCATGGGCGAGTCGGTGACGGAAGGCACCATCCTTGAGTGGCACAAGCAGGTTGGTGACACCATCGAGGCCGACGAGATCATCGTCGAGGTCTCGACCGACAAGGTGGACGCGGAGGTGCCCGCTCCAGCGAGCGGGACCATCGTGGCGATCCACTTCGCCGAGGGCGACACCGTCTCGGTGGGCTCCGTGCTCGCCGAGATCGCGGCCGGCGCCGGCGACGGCGGATCTCCCAACGGCTCCGGCGGCAACGGGAGCAGTGCGCCCGCGTCCGGCGGCGGCGGCGACGCGGCGGCCCCCGCCGACGACGCGCCCGGCGAGATCGTCGACATCACGACGCCCGCCGGCGGCGAGTCCGTCACCGAGGGCACCATCCTGGAGTGGTCGGTGCAGGTCGGCCAGCAGGTCGGCGACGGCGACACGGTCGTCGAGATCTCCACCGACAAGGTCGACATGGAGCTGCCCGCCCCCGCGGCCGGCACCATCACCGAGATCCTCGCCGAGGAGGGCGAGACGGTCACGGTCGGCCAGGTCATCGCGCGGATGCAGCTCGGCGCGGGCGCGGCGGCCGCCGCCCCGTCCAACGGCGCGTCCTCGTCCGGCAACGGCGCCGCCGCGAGCGCGCCGGCCGCGGCCGCGGTGCCGAGCGACGCCAAGGCCACCCCCGTCGCCGCGCGCGTCGCGGCCGTCGAGGGCGTCGACCTCGCGAACGTCACGGGCACCGGCCCGCAGGGCCGCATCACCAAGGACGACGTCCTCAGCCACGACCCCTCCGCGGTCACGGGCACGCGCACGGTCCTCAAGGGCGCCGCGGCGATGCTCGCGCGCTACATGGACGACTCGCGCGAGATCCCGACCGCGACCTCGTTCCGCACCATCACGGTCACGACGATGGACGCGCGGCGCAAGCAGCTCAAGGAGGCCGGGCAGAAGGTCTCCTTCACGCACCTGATCGCCTACGCCATCGCGCTCGGCGCCCAGCAGGACATGCCGGTCATGTCCCATCACTTCGACACCATCGACGGCAAGCCGACGCGCATCGACGACGGCGCCGTCAACCTCGGCATCGCGGTCGACGTCGAGAAGAAGGACGGCACGCGCACCCTGATGGTGCCGGTCATCCGCGACGCCGGGCGGCTCAGCTTCGCCGACTTCAAGGGCGCCTTCGACGCGCTCATCGCCAAGGCGCGCGAGAACAAGCTGGGGGCCGACGACCTCGTCGGCGCCAACGTCCAGCTGACGAACCCGGGCGGCATCGGCACGATCGCCTCGGTCCCGCGCCTGATGAAGGGCAACGGCACGATCGTCGCCACGGGCTCGATCGCCTACCCCGTCGGCCTCGGGAACATCGGCGACATGATCGGCGCCGAGAAGGTCATGACCATGACCTCCACCTACGACCACCGCGTCATCCAGGGCGCGGAGTCGGGGCGCTTCCTGCAGGTCGTCGAGACCTACCTCCAGGGCGAGAACGGCTTCTACGAGGGCGTCTTCGCCTCGCTCGGCGCGCAGCTCGGCCCGGCGCCCACGCCGCCCGCGCCCGCCGCCGCGGCGGCCGCCGCCCGCGGCGCCGCCGAGCAGGCCGCCCAGGCCGGCGACCGCCGCGCGCCCGTCATCGACGAGGAGCTGCTGCAGGCCGTGCAGGCGGCGACCTCGCTGCTCAAGGCGCACCGCACGCACGGCCACCTGGCCGCGCGGCTCGACCCGCTCGGCACCGAGCCCGAGGGCGATCCCGCGCTCGACCCGGACACCGTCGGCCTGACGCCCGCGCTGATGGCCAAGATCCCGGCCAAGATCCTGCGGATGCACGTCCCCGGCGCCACGCTGGCCGACGCGCTCCCGCACCTGCGCGAGACCTACTGCGGCACGATCGCCTACGAGATCGAGCACATCGCCTCGCACCGCCAGCGCACCTGGCTGCGGCAGAAGATCGAGGGCGGCGAGTTCCGCAAGCCGCTGACGACCGAGGAGCAGAAGGCGCTCCTGACGCGCCTGGTCGAGGTCGACGCGTTCGAGCGCTTCATGCACAAGGCCTACCTCGGCCAGAAGCAGTTCTCGATCGAGGGCCTCGACATGACGGTCCCGATGATCGACGAGATGATCCAGCTCGCCGCGGCCCACGGGGCGCGCGAGGTGGTCGTCGGCATGGCGCACCGCGGCCGGCTCAACGTCCTGGCCCACAACCTCGGCCGCCCGTACGAGACGATCTTCGCGGAGTTCGAGGGCGTCTCGACGCTCGAGGCCGTCACGACGATCCCGCAGGGCGGCACCGGCGACGTCAAGTACCACCACGGCGCGCAGGGCTCCTACCAGCTGCCCAACGGCGAGTCGGTGCTCGTCAACCTCGAGAGCAACCCCTCGCACCTGGAGTTCGTCCACCCGGTCGTCGTCGGCGCCGCCCGCGCCGCGCAGACCACGCGCCAGGGCCCGCACGCGCACCGCGACACGGACGCGGCGATGCCGATCGTCCTGCACGGCGACGCGGCCTTCCCGGGCCAGGGCGTCGTCGCCGAGGGCCTGAACCTCCAGGCGATCGACGGCTACAAGGTCGGCGGCACGCTGCACCTCGTCACCAACAACCAGGTCGGCTTCACCACCGATCCGGAGGACGCGCGGTCGACGCGCTGGGCCTCGGACGTGGCGAAGGGCTACGACGTCCCGATCATCCACGTCAACGCCGACGACGTGCAGGCGTGCATCCACGCCGTGCGGCTCGCGTTCGCCTACCGCCAGGAGTTCGGCCACGACTTCGTGATCGACCTGATCGGCTACCGGCGCTTCGGCCACAACGAGGCCGACGAGCCCGCCTACACGCAGCCCGAGATGTACGCCAAGATCAAGGGCCACAAGCGCGCGGCCGAGATCTGGTCCGAGCGGCTGGTCAGCGAGGGCACGATCACGCAGGAGGAGGTCGAGGCGCAGCGCCAGGGCGTCTGGGATCGCCTGAGCGCCCTGCACGCCGACCTCAAGGCGAAGATCAAGGCCGCCGAGGCCGCGGGCGGCGTCACGCAGCAGACCGGCGAGTACCAGCTCGACCGCTCCCCGTCGCCCGACGTGCCGACGGCCGTCGCGCTCGACCGCCTGACCTCGCTCAACGAGGAGCTGCTGACGGTCCCCGAGGGCTTCACCGTCCACCCGAAGCTCGTCAAGCAGCTCGAGCGCCGGCGCGTCGCGCTCGGTGCCGAGGGCGGCATCGACTGGGCCCACGCCGAGCAGCTGGCCTACGCCTCGCTGCTGACCGAGGGCACGCCGATCCGGCTCACCGGCCAGGACGTCGAGCGCGGCACGTTCTCGCAGCGCCACCTCGTCCTGCACGACGCGAAGACCGGCCAGACCGTCTGCCCGATCCAGTCGCTGCCGGGCGCGCTCGCGCCGCTGGAGCTGCACAACTCGCCGCTGAGCGAGATCGCCTGCCTCGGCTTCGAGTACGGCTACTCCGCCGAGGCGCCCGAGACGCTGGTGCTCTGGGAGGCGCAGTTCGGCGACTTCGCCAACGGCGCGCAGGTCATCATCGACCAGTTCATCATCTCGGGCCTGGCCAAGTGGGGCCAGACCTCGCGGCTGACGCTGCTGCTGCCGCACGGCTACGAGGGCTCGGGCCCGGAGCACAGCTCCGCCCGCATCGAGCGCTTCCTGCAGCTGGCCGCCGAGGGCAACATCCGCGTCGCGAACCTCACGACGCCGGCGCAGTACTTCCACCTGCTGCGGCGCCAGGCGCGGATCACCAAGCAGCGCCCGCTGGTGATCTTCACGCCGAAGTCGCTCCTGCGCCTGCCGCAGGCGACCAACCGCGTCGAGCACCTCGCCGAGTCGAAGTTCTTCCCGGTGCTGGGCGAGCCGCGGGTGCCGATCGAGAAGGTCAAGCGCCTGGTGCTCTGCACCGGCAAGATCTACTACGACCTGGTCTCGCACCCGAACCGCGCCGACAACGAGTCGGTGGCGATCGGCCGCATCGAGCTGCTGTACCCCTTCCCGGAGGGCCAGGTCCTGGAGCTCATCAACACCTACCCGAACCTCGAGGAGGTCGTGTGGGTCCAGGAGGAGCCGCGCAACATGGGCGCCCGCGCGCACATGTCACCGCGGTTGCTCCAGATGCTGCCCGACCACCTGGCCTTCGGCTACATCGGCCGCCCCGAGCGCGCCAGCCCGGGCGAGGGCTACCCGGCCGCCCACACCGCCGAGCAGAACCGCATCCTGCGGACCGCGCTCGACCTGTCGGTGCCGGTGAGCATGTACCCCATCAAGACGCCGGGCGAGCGCTGAGCCCCTCCCTTGGGCGGGTTGCGCTTCGACGCCGCCGAGCGGCGCGCCCGGCTGGGGGCGCGCCATCGGCTGGCCGCCGGCGCGCGGGCCGCGAGCGTGGAGGAGGTCGCGGCCGCCGTGGTCGCGATCCACTCGACGGATCCGGTGTCGGTGATCGTCGGGTCGTGGGCGCGGCTGGCCGACCGCGCCGCGCTGGTGGACGAGGTCGAGCGCGCGCTCTACGAGGAGCGGACGCTGCTGCGGCTGCTCGCGATGCGGCGGACGATGTTCGTCGTCGACCGCGCGGTGGCGCCCGTGGTCCACGCCGCGTGCTCGCGGACGGTCGCGGCGCGCGAGCGGGCGAAGCTGCTGAAGTTCATGGAGGAGAGCGGCGTCGGGGGCGTGTACCGCTCGGCGTGGCTCGCGAAGGCGGAGGACGCCGCGCTGGAGGCGCTGCACGCGGGCGGCGAGCTGACGGCGACGGAGCTGGCGGGGAGCGACCCGCGGCTGAGCGCCGAGCTGGTCCTGAGCCCGGGCAAGAAGTACGAGGCGCGCGTGAAGATGGCGAGCCGCGTGTTGTTGGTGCTGTCGGCGGAGGGGCGCGTGGTGCGGACGCGCCCGCGCGGCGGCTGGGCCTCGACGCAGTTCCGCTGGGCGGCGTTCGACGACTGGGCGGGCGCGGCGCTGGAGGAGCTCGACGCCGCCGCGGCCGAGCGCGCCCTGGCGCTGCGGTGGCTGCGGGCGTACGGGCCGGCGTCGCCGGAGGACCTGCGCTGGTGGGCGGGCTGGACGCTGGGGCAGACGCGGCGCGCGCTCGCCACGGAGGAGGTCGCGGCGTGCACGCTGGAGGACGGCGCCGACGGCGTCGTGCTGGCCGACGACGCGGCGCCGGTCGGGTCCGTCGACCCCTGGGTCGCGCTGCTGCCCGCGCTCGACCCCACGCCCATGGGCTGGAAGCGCCGCGACTGGTACCTCGGCGCGCACGCCGAGCGCGTCTTCGACCTCAACGGCAACGTCGCGCCGACGGTCTGGTGCGACGGCCGCATCTGCGGCGCCTGGACCCGCCGCGCCGACGGCGAGATCGCCTTCGCGTTGTTGGAGGACATCGGCGCCGAGGCGCAGGCCGCCGTCGAGGCCGAGGCCGCCGCGCTGTCGCCCCGGCTGGGCGACGCCAGCCTCGCGCCCCGCGCCCGCGGCTACGCGCCGGCCGAGCGCGAGCTGCTTGAGTAGCGCCGATGGCCGACACGATCCTCCACATCACCACCGACGCGGGCTGGGCCGCGGCGCGGTCCGCGGGTCAGCTGACCACGCCCTCGCTCGCCGACGAGGGCTTCATCCACTGCTCGACGTTCGCGCAGCTCGAGGCGACGGCGAACCGGATCTTCCGCGGCACCGGCGACCTGCTGCTGCTGGAGGTCGACGTGTCCGCGTTGACCGCACCGCTGAAGTGGGAGCGCGCGACGGACGTCGGCGAGGAGTTCCCGCACATCTACGGGCCGCTGAACCTCGACGCGGTCGTGGGCACGCGCGCGCTGCCGGAGGGTCCGGACGGCTACGCGTTCGACGCGGCCTAGGCGCCTTCGGCCGCGCGCGTCCCGGTCGAGTTGACCGGCACCCTGCACGTCAACTCGACCACCGTCGCCCTAGCCGCCGTCGAGCGCCCCCAGCGCCCGCGCCGCGGCGGGCGCCACCTCGGGCTCCAGGCGCCCCAGCAGCGCGAGCCACCCCGGCTGGAGCGCGATCGCGCGTCGCAGCTGGTCCAGCCCCGCCGCGCGGTCGCCGTGGTCGAACTCCGCCAGCCCGGCCCAGAACAGCAGCTCGTGGTTCTCCGGCGCGAGCGCGGACGCCGCGCGGTAGGCCTCGCCCGCCTCGGCGTGCCGTCCCTCGCCGGTCAGGTCGTCGCCGACCGTCGCCAGGGTGTAGGCGTCGTGGAGGACCAGCAGGCGCTCGAGCTCGTCCAGCGGCTCGGGGTGGTCCTCGACGCGCAGGTCGACGCTCCGCCGCCACGGCTCCCCCGCCGCCGGCACGACGACCATCGCGGAGGACTGCTTGCCGCGCGCGTCGCCGCCGGCGGCCTCGGCCGCGCGGAGCGCCGCGAGCATCCGCCGCGCCAGCGGCCCGGTGCTCGCGACGAACGCGCTCGCCATCGCGGGCCACACCCCGTCCGAGGCCATCATGTTGGCCTGGACGCTGAAGTCGTCCCCCACCGCATGCCCCGCGAACGCGATGCACCCGTCGCCCGAGTGCGTCGTGGGCGGGCCCTCCGGCCCGATCACCGACACCTGCCGGAAGCGCGCCGCCTCGTCGCCGGCCAGCAGCGCGCGCAGCGCCTCGGACGGCGACGTCCCGCCCGCCAGCGCATCCAGCAGCCGCGGCCCGTAGGCCGGCTCCGCGATCGACTGCGTCGCCACCGCCCCCACGCCCGGCCGCGCCCACGTCACGATCGACCCCACGCTGAACCAGTGCGACTGCACCGCCGCGCCCAGCTCGCCGGTTTGCTCGTCGCGTGCGACGATCGAGTACGTGCCTCGGCGGACCATGGCTCAAGCATCCCATCAGGCGATCCTCGATCGCGTCGCGGCGATCCCCGAGGGCTTCGTGCGGACCTACGGCGACCTCTCGCCCGGCGCGCCGCGGCTCACCGGGACGGTGCTGCGGCAGGCCGACGCCGACGTCCCGTGGTGGCGCGTCGTCCGCGCCGACGGCTCGCTGGCCAAGGGCGAGCGCCAGCGCGCGCTGCTCTTCGACGAGGGCGTCCCGTTCCTGCGCAACGGGAAGATCGACCTCCGCGTCGCACGGATCCCGCACGACGTGTGAACATCCCCGGCGCCCATGCCCAACATCTACGACCCGCACTTCGACGAGCCGCGCGAGACGGTCGACGGCTTCACCGCCTACCGCGCCCGGCTCGGCCACCAGCTCGGCACCGAGCACGTCGGCCTGAGCTACTGGCTCGTCCCGGCCGGCCAGGTCGCCTACCCCTATCACTTCCACCTCGCCGAGGAGGAGGTCCTCGTCCTGCTCGAGGGCGACCTCGCGCTGCGCACGCCGCGGGGCTGGGAGCGGGTCCGGCGCGGCGACGTCGTCCGCTTCCCCGTCGGCGAGGAGGGCGCCCACCAGCTCGTCAACGACGGCGAGGCCGACGCGCGCTTCCTCTCGGTCAGCACGCACGGCCGGCCGGACGTCGTCCTCTACCCCGACGAGGGCAAGCTCTGCGCCGCCGAGCGCACCCCCGACGGCGCCGGCCTCAAGGTGTACTTCAAGATGGACGACATGGTGCACTACGACGAGGGCATCGCCCGGCCGGAGGTCCCCGATGTGGACCCAGCGTGAGCTCACCCTCGACCCGCGCCCCCGCGGCTTCCACCTCGTCACGCGCGAGGTGGCCGACGCGCTCCCCGAGCTCCAGGGCCTCGGCGTCGGCCTGCTCCACCTCCACATCCTCCACACCTCCGCCTCGCTGACGCTCAACGAGAACGCCTCGCCGGACGTGCGCCGCGACTTCGAGACGTGGGCCAACGCCGCCGTCCCGGAGGACTTCGCCTGGACGCACACCGACGAGGGCGCCGACGACATGCCCGCGCACGTCAAGGCGTCGCTCATGGGTCCCTCGCTCACGCTGCCCGTCGCCCGTGGCCGCCTCGCGCTCGGCACCTGGCAGGGCATCTACCTCTGCGAGCACCGCGACCGCGGCGGCGCCCGCCGGCTGATCGCCACCCTGCATGGCGAGTGACGTGCACGGCCCGTACGCCGGGCTCGTCGCCGCGCACGGCCTGAGCGCGAGCCACCGGATCGTCCTGGAGGAGGTCCCGGACGGCGCGCGCGTCCTCGACGTCGGCTGCGCGACCGGCTACCTCGCGGCCGAGCTGGCCCGCCGCGGCTGCGTGGTCGACGGCATCGAGTTCGACCCCGACGCCGCGCGGCAGGCCCGCGCCCACTGCCGGGAGGTCGTCGCCGGCGACCTCGAGGCCCCGGCCACCCACGCCGAGGTCGAGCGGATGCTCGCCGGCGCGCGGCCCGACGTCGTCGTCTGCGCCGACGTCCTCGAGCACCTGCGTGACCCGTGGACGGTCCTGGCCTGGCTGCGCGCGCTGCTCGCCCCCGGCGGCCGCGCGATCATCTCGGTCCCGAACATCGCCCACTGGACCGCGCGCCGCGCGCTCCTCACCGGCCGCTTCGACTACGCGGACTTCGGCCTCTTCGACCGCACGCACCTGCGGTTCTTCACGCGCGAGAGCGCGCGGGAGCTCGCGACGCGCGCGGGGTTCGCCATCGACGAGGAGCGCTTCTCCGACGCGCCGCTGCCGCTCGAGTCCCGCCTCCCCGCGCTGGGCCGCGCGCGCGCGACCTGCGTGCGCCGCGCGCCCGGGCTCTTCGCCCTCCAGGTCGTCCTGGTCCTGCGAACGGCCTAGCGGGACCCGTACCGGCTGCGGCGCATCTCCTTGATGTCGTCGCCCATCGGCCGCGTGCCCAGCGGGCCCGCGCCGAGCAGCTCGGGCTGCAGCCGCGTCCGGACCAGCTCGCCGCCGACCGCGTCGACGCGCAGCGCCGAGGTCCCGGGCCGCGCGCTCACGACGCGCACCAGCTCGGTGTCCTCGAAGACGAGCCCGACGCCGTCGTCCGCCGCCCAGCCGCCCGGCAGGTCGCCGGTGCGCACCGACTCCAGCCACACCGGCAGGCGCTCGGGCTCGCCGTCGGCGTGCACGGTCAGCGAGCCGGGCAGGAAGCCCAGGCCCGGGTTGCACTCCGGCGGCCCGAAGGACTTCGTGCAGCCGCCCTGGAACCAGCACATCGCGCCCGCCGAGAGCCCCGCGAGCACGATCCCCCGCTGCCACGCCTCGCGCAGCACCTCGTCGAGCCCGTGGGCGATCCAGATCGCCAGCAGGTTCCGCAGCGAGCCCCCGCCGACGTAGACGACGTCGTGGGCGAGCACGATCTCCCGCAGCGACCGCGGGTCCCCGTGACGGCGGAAGAGCGAGAGCACCGTCGCCAGCGCGGCGCGGTTGCCGTAGGTCTGGTGGAACGAGGCGATCTGCTCGTTCGGGTCGCCCGAGGCGGTCGGCAGGAAGAGGATGCGCGGCTCGCGGCGGCCGCTCAGCTCCAGGACCAGCTCGTCCAGCGCCGGGTCCCCGGGCTGCGACGTGAAGCCCCCGCCGCCCATGGCGAGGATGGTCGGCGTGCGCTCGCGTCTCCCGCCCGGTGCGGTCACGCCACCGCCAGCGCCGCGCGCTCACCCAGGTAGCTCACGGCCAGCGGGTGCTCGCCGTCGGCGCCGATCCGGAACGCGCGGGCCTTCGGCCGCGACGAGACCGCGCGCAGGAGCTCGCGCCCCTCGAAGTGCAGGGCGGCGCCGTCCTCAGCGGCGTACCCCTCGCGCATCTGCCCGGAGGCGATCATGTCGCGGAAGACCTCGCCCCGCTCGGCTTCGCCGTCGTAGTGCACGCAGTTGGAGTGTGGCAGCAACCCCAGCCCGCGGACGGGCTCCGGCGGTCCGTGGAACGCGGTGATCGCCTCGCTGAACCAGCACAGCGAGCCCGCGCTCAGCCCGCAGAGCAGCACGCCGCGACGCCACGCGCGCTTGAGGATCGTGTCCAGGCCGTGCGCGCGCCAGGTCCCGAGCAGGCTCAGGACGCTCCCGCCGCCGACGTAGATCAGGTCCTGCGCGAGGAGGTGCGCCTCGAGGTCGCCCTCGACCGCCCCCGCGCCCTTGTCGCGGCGGAAGAGCGAGACGTGGCTCGTCTCCGCGACCGCCGAGAAGCGCCGGTAGAAGCGCACGACGTAGTGGTCGGCGTCGCCCGACGCCGTGGGGATGAAGCAGACCTTCGGTCGCTCCACCCCCGTCGCCGCGAGGACGTAGTCGTCGAGGAGCGGGTTGCCCGACTCCATCGAGAACCCCCCGCCGCCGAACGCGACGATCTGCGGTGGCCGCATGGACATCTCCACAGGGTGCCCGTCGGCCGTCCGTCCTGGCTCATACGGACGGTCGGAAGCGCGCTCGACCGGCGGTCCTGCGCGGGCGTCTCAGCGCCCGGTCCACACGGGATCGCGCTTCTCCTTGAAGGCCGACGCGCCCTCCTTGGCGTCGTCCGACGTGAACACCACGGCCCCGATCTGGCCCTGCTTGTCCCACTGCTCCTCGCTGGTCCAGTCGAACTGGCGCTGGACGATCTCCTTGGTCGCCGTGAGCGCGAGCGGGCCGTTCTTCACGATCGCCGCCGCCAGCTCCAGCGCGGCGTCGAGCGCGCCGCCCTTGGGCGCGATCCGGTTGACGACGCCGAGCTCGTGGAAGCGCTCGGCCGGGAGCGGGTCGCCGGTCAGCGCCAGCTCCATGACCACGTGGTAGGGCATCCGCTTGGGGAGGTGCAGGAGCGCGCCGCCCGCGGCCACCAGCGAGCGCTTGACCTCCGGGATGCCGAGCTTGGCGCCCTCGGCGGAGACGATCAGGTCGCACGCGATCGCGATCTCGAAGCCGCCGGCCACGGCGAAGCCCTCGATCGCGGCGATCAGCGGCTTGCGCGCGCCGCGCTGGGCGATGCCCGCGAAGCCGCGGTCGCCGTACCAGGGCGACTCGCCCTTGACGAACGCGCCGAGGTCCATCCCCGCGCAGAAGAACCCGCCCGCGCCGGTGAGGACGCCGACGCGGAGGTCGTCGTCGGCGTCGAGGGCCTCGAGCGCGTGGGCGATCCCCTTGGCCACCGCGGCGTTGACCGCGTTGCGCACCTCGGGGCGGTTGAGGGTGATGACGAGGACGCCGTCGCGGCGCTCGGTCAGGACAGCGGGCTGATCATCGGACATGGCCGCGAAATCTAGGGGACTGTCCCCCAACGATGTTGGGGGACAGTCCCCGCGGTCGCGGCACCAACCCTCGACCAACCCTCAAGGGGGTCTGACCCCCTCGAGGGTTGGCGGGAGCGTCTAGCGGAGCGCCTCCGGGCCCTTGAAGGGCATGCGGGTCGGCGCGCGCTTGGCGAGCGTCTCGTTGTCGGTCAGGTCGGTCGGGCGCTGGGCCAGCTTGGCCACCGCGTCCGCCGCGGCGTCGGAGAACTCGTCGAACGCCTGGAGGTTCAGGTTTGCGAGCGTGTCGCAGGCCTGGTGGTAGCACGGGTCGTACGCCTCGCCCGCGGTCCCGCCGTAGAGCTGCGCCTCCTCCGGCGTCTTGATCTCCTCCGCGCCGGAGAACGTGCCGCCCGCCGGGATCCCGGCGTCGATGAACGGGCCGTAGTCCGAGCGGCCGTCGAAGGCCGTCGACTGGTGGGCCAGCCCGCGGCCGTCGAAGTACGCGTTGAAGATCGACTCGATGATGTCGGAGCCGACGGGGCCCGGGCCGGTGTCCGGGTTGTCGGAGCCGTCGCCGTCGTAGACCTCCCGCACGAAGTTGGGCGAGGCCACCATGTCGAAGTTCAGGTTGGCCATGATGTCGTCCTTCTGCTCCTGCGAGAGCGACTCGACGTAGTGCGTCGAGCCGAGCAGGCCGGACTCCTCGGCGCCCCAGAACGCGAAGCGGAGGTGGTTCTTCGGCTTCTTGAGGACCGACGGCAGCTCCTCGGCGATCTCGAGGTCCTGCGCGGTCCCCGAGCCGTCGTCGTTGATGCCCGGGCCCTCGAGGACGGAGTCCAGGTGCGAGCCGATGACGACCGTCCGCGACGGGTCGCCCTTCCTGGAGTCGGCGATCACGTTGTAGGTCTCGCGCGTCTCGTTGATCGTCGTGGTGACGATGTGCAGCGCCGTGGGCGGGTCCTGCGCGAGCTCGTTGCCGACCGCGAAGGACGTGAACAGCACGGGCACGTCCTTGGGGCCGCCGAGCGTCCCGCCCTGGGAGTCGACGCGGCCCGGCTGGCCCTCGTTGAAGATGATGACGGCCGAGGCGCCCGCGGCCACCGCGTTGTCCACCTTGACGGCGAAGTCGCACGAGCCGCGCTGGACGAGCGCGATGTCGCCGGCGGTGAAGCCCGCGAAGTCCTCCGGCTCGCAGCCGCTGTTCGAGCTCGGCTCCGGCGTGGGCGGCAGCGTCACGTCGATCGGCTCGACCGCCGCGGTGACGTCGCCGCTGCCGGAGTACTGCATGATCGTGAAGTCGTCCTTCGGGCCCTCGGCGTAGTCGCCGAGCGTCGAGGGCGACGTCTCCTGGAAGAACGGGAAGTCGAACGGCTGGATGGTCACGTCGTAGCCCGCGGCCTGCAGCCGGCCCGCGACGTAGTCGCGCGACTTCAGGAAGCCGGGCGTGCCGGACGCGCGCGTGCCGGCGTTGCGCTCGCCGATGTTGGCCAGCGCGCGCTCGTGGCGCAGCATGCCGTTGACGGTGACCGCCTTCTGGAGCTGCGCCGAGTAGTCGGGCTGCGGCTTGGGCGGCCTGGGCCTGTGCTGGTTCGCCGGGGCGACGGCGGGCAGGGCGGCGGACGCCACGAGGGCGCACACGACCGCGGCGAGGGATGCTCGCTTCACGGGAGGACCTCCGATGGATCGGAACAGTGGACCGCCGCGCGCGCACGCTCCCCCGCGCGCGGCTGGATGTGGCCCTCCGTTTGCCGGGATCCCGCCTCCCGAAACCTCCGACGGTCAGCCGGCCGCTGCCGCGCGGCACGGCTCACCGCGCAGCGTCGGGCACCCGGGCAGCGCCGTCGGGACGTCGATGCCGTCGACCACCGGGAGCACGAGGCGCGAGGCGTGCGCCGGGCCCGCGGCGACGGTGACGTTCGAGGTCCCCGTCTTCGGCACCGTGTTCGCGAACGCCCACACCGGCTGGTCGCCGCGCGGCGGGCCGAGCGTCACGCGGATCCGCGAGCCCGCCCGGTAGGCGTGGCCCTGGTAGTAGAGCGGGATGGTGAGCATCGCGCCCGCGGCGGGCAGGTTCGACTGGTCCGCGGCCCGGAGCGAGAGCACCGGCGCCAAGTCGGTGGACTTGGCCGCGTCGAGCTTGCGCATGCTCGCGCGCAGCCAGCCGCTCTGCACGAACGTCTCGCTGCCGTCGGGCCGCAGCTCCGTGACCGTGGCCTGCAGGTCGACGTCCGGCGTCGAGGCCTTGACGAAGGCCTCCAGCTTGCCCGCGCCGACGACCACCGTGTTGGCGGCGAGCGGCGCGGTCGTCCAGGTCGCGACCGACCCGGCCGCGGGCGTCGTCCAGTCGTAGGACGGCGTCGTGGTCCAGAGCCCGTTGGTCCCGCCGTTGGTGTTGCCGGTGAAGCTCGTCGCGGGCCGCGAGGTGCGCGACCACGTGAACGCCGACGTGCTGTCGGCGGCCGCCGGCGCGTCGGTCAGCGCGCCGCCGTCGCCGAGGTACCACGACTGCGCGCGCGTCCCCGGCAGCGGGAACTTCGCGAAGGACTGCTCGAAGCCCGGGCCGGGCGCGAAGGCCGCCGGGCCGCCCGCGCCGTTGTCGAACTCGACGCGCACCTGCGGCAGCGCCTCGAAGGCGGTCTGCGCGGCGGCGAGCGTCGGCTGGGCCTGGATCGGGTCGTCGGGCAGCGTCAGCCCCTGGACGCCCATCGCGGTGGCGAAGACCGTCGGCGCGAGCGCCTTCAGCCCGTCGCTCAGCTTCGGCGCCTGGCGGGCGACGTAGAGCTCGAGGAAGTCGTACCAGCGCGTGAACGTCGCCGGGTCGAGCGAGTCGATGTGCGTGCCGTTGGTGAAGGTGAACCACTTCTTCGCGGTGCCGGTGAAGTGGTCGGCGAGCGCCGGGCAGTGGCCGCCGGTCTGCTCGTCGGTGAACTGGCAGGCCAGGAACGTCGGCACGCTGATCTTCTTCACGAACGTGATCGGCGAGAGCGGGTCGGCGACCTTCGGCACGTAGTGGTCGTTGGCCGCGGTCTTCTTCAGCAGGTCGACGGCCTCCGGGTGCAGGTCCTGGTTGGCCTTGCACGTGGCGTCGCCGCCGTTGATGCGCTTGAGCGCCCAGGGCTGGCCGCCGGTCTTCGACGCGGCCTTCGCGTCGTGCACGCGGTCCTTGGCCCAGGAGAGCGCGAAGCCCGTGTTGAGGATGCCGCCCGGGTAGAGCGTCGTCTGCGTGTTGTCGATGACCGACAGCGGGGCGATCGCGGCGAGGCTCGGCGGGCGCGTGGCGCCGACGAAGAGCTGGCTGATGCCGCCGTAGGAGATGCCCATCATCCCCACCTTGTTGTGCAGCACCCAGGGCTGGCGCGCGACGGTCTCGATCACGTCGTAGCCGTCGAGGCCCTGGAGCGGCTCGAAGTAGTCGAAGGCGCCGCCCGAGCAGCCGGTGCCGCGCATGTTGACGTCGACGACCGCGAAGCCGAGCAGCTCGGCGACCTGGGCGATCGAGGACTCGCCGCCGGCCGGGTTCGCGTAGCCGTAGCCCGCGTACTCGATCAGCGTCGGGAACGGGCCCTTGCCGCCGGAGGTCGGGAGGTGGACGTCGATCGCGAGCTTCGTGCCGTCGCGCGTGGTCAGGTAGCCGTAGCCCGAGGACGGGATCTTCTGCTTGTAGGTCTTGGTCGTCGGCGGCGCGGAGCGCTGGCTCAGGACGGTCACGGCGCGGGACGTCTTCCCGGCGGCCGTGCGGACGACGTAGCCCTTGGCGGGCGTGACGTCGCGGAAGACGACGCCGCCCAGCGGCCCGGCCTTCTGCGTCTCCACCTTCTTGCCCTTGCGGGTGCTCAGCGTGAGCGTCGCGCCCTTGGCCGCGCCGGTGACCTGGACCTGCTCGACCGACCCGCGGACGGTCAGGCCCGCGGCGCCGGCGGCGCTCGCGACCACCAGCGCGAGGACGAGGACGGTGGCCAGGAGCACGACGAGCGGCCCGGCGTGACGACGGAGCGAGAGACCCATGGCGAGGAGCCTCTCATGTTTCCTCGACGGAACGGTCCGGTTCCCCTCCCGGGGGTCCGCCTACGCGGCGAGCGGCTCGCGCTCGGGCACCGCGGGGGTGGCGCGCGTGAACTCGATCGCGCCGTCCTCGAGCGCGCCGCGGCGCAACATGAGGATGTCGCGCGCGTAGTTCTGGTACAAGCGCCACGGCGCCCGGACGCCCTGCTTCGGAAACTGGTCGATGGCGCGGGCGACGTAGCCGGACTTCAGGTCGATGAACGGCAGCGTCTGGAGCGATGGGTCGTGGTTGCGCGGCGTGACCTGCTGGTAGCCGTGCGCGTCCATGTGGTTGAGGAGGCGGCAGACGTACTCGCAGGTCAGGTCGCACTTCAGCGTCCAGGACGCGTTCGTGTAGCCCAGCGCGATCGCCAGGTTCGGCACGTCGCTGAACATCATGCCCTTGTAGCCGATGGTCTCGTTGAGCGCGACCTCGCGACCGTCGACGGCGATCTCCATCCCGCCGAGCGCGAGCAGGTTCAGGCCGGTGGCGGTGACGACGACGTCGGCGTCGAGCTTCGCCCCGGAGGCGAGCTCGATCCCGTCCTCGGTGAAGGTGGCGATCGTGTCCGTGGCGACCGACGCCTTGCCGCTGCGCAGGGCCTTGAAGAGGTCGCCGTCGGGGACGAGGCAGACGCGCTGGTCCCACGGGTCGTAGGTCGGCGTGAAGTGCGGGTCCAACGGGACGTCGTCGGGCAGCTGGGCCTGGACCGTCTTGGCGATCACGCGCTTGACGAGCTTCGGCAGGCGGCGGCTGAGCGCGAAGAACGCGGCCTGCGTGGCGACGTTCTTCCAGCGCACGACGGCGTAGGCCGCCTTGGCGGGCAGCGCGCGGCGGATCGCGTTGGCGATCGGGTCCTCGCCGGGCAGCGTCATCACGTAGCTCGGCGAGCGCTGGAGCATCGTGACGTGGCCCGCATCCTTCGCCATCGCGGGGACGAGCGTGACCGCCGTCGCGCCGCTGCCGATGACCACGACGCGCTTGCCGGAGTAGTCGTAGTCCTCGGGCCAGTGCTGCGGGTGGATGAGCTTGCCGCCGAAGCGGTCGAGGCCGGGGAAGTCCGGCGTGAAGCCCTCGTCGTAGCGGTAGTAGCCGGTGCAGGTGAAGAGGAAGCCCGCGGTGAGCGTGACGGGCTCGGCGGCGGCGTCCGCGCCGGCCCCGGTGCGCTCGGCGGTGACGGTCCAGCGGGCGGTCTCCGAGGACCACTCCACGCGCGCGACGCGGTGGCCGAAGCGGATGTGCTGCTCGATCCCGCCCTCGCGCGCGGTGTCGCGGACGTAGTCGAGGATCGCCGGGCCGTCGGCGATCGACTTCGCGGCCGTCCACGGCTTGAACGAGTAGCCCAGGGTGAACATGTCGGAGTCCGAGCGGATGCCGGGGTAGCGGAACAGGTCCCAGGTCCCGCCGATGGCCTCGCGCGACTCGAGGATGGCGTAGGACTTGCCCGGGCAGCGGGCCTGCAGGTGATGCGCCGCGCCGATCCCCGAGAGCCCCGCACCGACGATCAGGACGTCGACGTGTTCCGTGGTCATGGGGCGGATGATACGGCCCGAACGCGCGCGTTCAGACCAGGAACAGCGTGAGGTCCGGCTCGCGCTCGCCGCGCAGGACCGCGAGATCGACCTCGACGCAGCGCATGCCCCGCGACTCCGCCAGCACCCGCGCCTGCGGCTTGATCTGCTGCGCGGCCAGCACGCCCTGGATCTCCGCCATCGCCGGGTCCTCGCGGATGCGGTCGAGGTAGCGGGACAGCTGCTCCACCGCGTCGATCGTCGCGACGCGCTTGATCTCGACGGCGACCCAGCCGTCCTGCTCGTCGCGGCACATCAGGTCGACGGGCCCGATGTCGGTCGGCCACTCCCGCCGCACCAGCCGGAACCCCTCGCCGCACCAGTGCGGCTGCTCGGCCAGCAGCTCCTGCAGATGCGCCTCGACGCCATCCTTCTCCAGCGCCGCCGCCTCACCCATGTCGTGCGTGACGTCCGAGACGACCTCGGAGATCGCGATGTCCAGCCGATCCTCCGTCGCCCCGGCCCGCTTGCGCACGACCATGCGCGAGAGCGGCTCCCCCTCGTACTCGATGACCGTGGGCGGGGTCATCCAGTTCTGCGGCTTGTACCCGCCCGTGTCGGCGTGCACCATCACGCTGCCGTCCGACTTGATCATGAGCAGCCGGAGCGCCTCGGGCAGCAGGGCGTCGAGGCGGCCGGAGTAGCGGACTTCGCAGCGGGCGACGATGAGGCGCATCGGGTGCAACGGTACGGCGTCCGCCGGGCAGAACGCGGCGCGATCGCCGCATCGTGCGGCAAGGCGGCGGCCCGGCCCGGCGGTCGCGCTCCGCTCAGCCGACGAGCGCGCCGTAGGTCGTGCGCGGGTCCTCGCTCAGCGCGCGCTTGGTCACCGCGGTGTCCTCGTCGCCGATGACCTCCCAGGCGCCGGCCGCGATGCCGTCGAGCGCGGCGCGCACGACGTCGGCCGGGTCGTTCTTCGGGATGTCCCAGCCGGCCATCATGTCCGTGTCGGTCGCGCTGATGTACAGGCCGGTGACGAGCGTCCCCTGGGCGGCGAGCTCGAGACGGACGCCGTTGGTCAGGCTCCACGCCGCGGCCTTCGACGCGGCGTAGGCGTTCGCGCCCTGGATCGAGAGCCACGACATCCGCGACAGGACGTTGAGGATCGCGCCGCCGCCGTTGGCGGCGAGCACCGGCGCGAACGCGCGGGTCGTGGCCAGCGGGCCGTAGAAGTTGGTGTCGAGCTCGCTGCGGATGGCGTCGAGGTCGCCGGTCACGAGATCCGAGTAGGTCGAGACGCCGGCGTTGTTGATCAACAACGTCACGTCGTCCGCCGCGGCCGCCGCGGCCGCGATCGTCGCCTGGTCGGTGAGGTCGAGGCGCAGGACCTCGACGCCGGGGAGGTCGAGGTCGGCGGCGGCGCGCTCGGGGTCGCGGACGGCGGCGTAGACCTTGCGCGCGCCGCGGGCGAGCAGCTGCTCGGTGAAGTGGCGGCCGAGACCGCGGTTGGCGCCCGTGACGAGCGCGGTGGTGCCTTCGAGTTCCATGGCCGTCACGGTAGGCGAAGACGTCGGGCCGATCGATGCCTATCTGCGCCCGATCTTTGACCATCTGCACCATCTGGCGCCGCTGTCGGTACGCTGGCGTGCACATGGACGTCCTCGCCGACATCCTCGACCACACCGGGGTGACCTCGACGCTCGGCGCGCGGATCGCCGCCGGCGCCGACTGGGGCTCGTGGGTCGAGCCCGCGGCGCCCAACGCCGCGCTGCACGCGGTCACCTCCGGGACCGCGTGGTTCGCCAGCGCGGGCGAGCCCGAGGCCCGGCAGCTGCTGCCCGGCGACGTCGTGCTGCTCCCGACCGGGCGCGCCCACGCGCTCGGCGCCGACCCCGACGGCGTGGCGCGCGCCGTCGCCGGCCGCGCGACCGACCACGGCCGGACGGCCGACGGCGTCGTGCGCATCGGCTCGGGCCCGGTGCGCTCGCACATCCTCTGCGCGCACTACGCGCGCGACCCCGTCGTGACGACCAGCGTGCTCGAGCTGCTGCCCGACGTCGTCCACGTCCACGGCGGCGCCGACGGCGCGCTGAGCGACACGGTCCGGCTGCTGGCGCGCGAGCTCGCCGAGCCCGGCCCGGCGACCGAGCTGCTGCTGAACCGGCTGATCGACATCCTGCTCGTGCAGCTGCTGCGCGCGTGGGTCGCGGGCGCGCCGGACGACGACGCGCTGCCGTCGTGGCTGCGCGGGATGCGCGACCCGCTCGTCGGACGCGCGGTCGCCCTCCTGCACGCCGAGCCCGCGCGCCCGTGGACGACCGCGACGCTGGCCGCCGCCATCGCCGTCTCGCGCACGACGCTGTCGCGGCGCTTCCCGGCGGCCGTCGGCGAGACGCCCGGCGCGTACCTCACACGGTGGCGCATGGACCTCGCCGCCCGGCGCCTCGCGCGCTCCGACGAGCCGCTCGAGACGATCGCCGGGGCCGTCGGCTACAGCTCGGTCCACGCGTTCAACCGCGCGTTCCGCCGAGCCCGCGGCACGCCGCCGGGCCGCTTCCGCGCCGCGGCGCGGGCCGCCGCGTAGGCGGCTAGCCCGCCGGCGGCGTCGCCCCGCGCCCCGTGCGCTCCTGCAGCTCGTCGATGAGCTCGGAGGCGTGGGCCTTCGTCAGGTCGGGCGCCGGCGGGTCGATGCCCGCCTCGCGGCTCAGCGTCTCGAGGTAGGACGCCTGGGCGCCGGTCATCGGCTCGTCGCCGGTCGCCCAGTCCTCGGGCGCCTTGACGGTCGTCTGCTCGGTGTGCGGATCGGTGGAGGCCATGTCCATGGCCTACCCGGATCGCCCCGTGACACGAACGCGTGTTCGCGCCAGGACGAGGTGGCTTCCGGTCCCTGCGACCGGGAGGGGGCGCAGGGACCGGCAAGCGCATGGCGTTCGTGCCCGGAAGGCGGCGGCATCCGTTCCGGGGGCGTCCTTGCCCTTGCCTCACCACCCCCATCGGCCGCCGGGACGAGATCCTTGACGGCCTGTCCGCGAGCGGACTCAGAGGGGCGTTCCGCCCGTGCGCAGCTGCACGTCGTGGCGGCGGTGCTCGCCGAGCGTGAAGCACGGCTCGGGGTCCTCGGCGCCGGTGATCCACCCCTCGATCCGCTCCGCCAGCGCCGGGCCGTGCTTGAAGGCGTGGCCGGAGCCGCCGCCCAGCAGCCAGACGCGGCCGCCGTGCGCGGGGTGCGGCGCGACGACGAAGCGCTCGTCCGGCGTCATCTCGTACTGGCAGACGCGCGAGCCGACCAGCGGCGCGCCGGCCAGCGCCGGGAAGCGATGGGCGAGGTAGGCGCGCGCGACGCGCTCCAGCTCCGGGTCGTTGCGCCGCTCGGCGGTCAGCGACTCCACCCCCGGGCCCTCCTGGTCAGGGCCGACCTTCACGCCGCGGCCGTCGAGGTCGCCCATCCCGTAGGCGGCGCCGTCGAAGTCGACCCAGCCCGGCACGCCCGGCGCCGCCCAGCGGCCGTCGGCGCCGAAGTAGAAGACGTCCTGGTGGGTGATCCGCAGGTCGAGCACGTCGCCGAAGAGCGCCGCCATCCACGCGCCGCAGGCCCAGACCACGACGTCGGCCTCGAGCACGCGGCCGTCGTCGAGGACGACGCGCTCGCCGTCGGGCCGCGCGACCGCGGTGATCCGCTCGGCGCCCGCCTGCACCGCGCGGTCGGCCAGCGCGCGCACGCCCTCGCGCGCCCGCAGCAGCCCGGCCTCGGGCTCGAAGAGCGTGAAGGCGAGGTCGTCGACGTTCACCGACGGGAACAGCGACGCCGCGTCGACGCGCTCGTTCGGGATCCCCAGCCGCGTGAGCACGCGCTCGCTCGCCGCCTCCCACCCGTCCGCGCGCCGCGCGAACCACGCGACGCCCGCCGGCGAGACGAGCCGCGGGTCGAGCTCGCGCCACAGCTCGAGCGCCCGCCGCGACATCAGCGCGTGCAGCTCGTCGTCGCCGTGGCAGCTGCGGATCAGCCGCGACTCGTCGCCGCTGCCCGAGCGCACGTGCCCGGGCGCGTGCTGCTCGACGTGCCGCACGCCCCAGCCCGAGCGGGCGAGGCGGTCGGCGAGCGAGGAGCCGAGGACGCCGGCGCCCACGACCACGACGGAAGACGTCATGGCCGGGACGCTATCGCGGCGCGGCGCGGCGGCGCGCCCCCTACTTCACCGTGAAGGCGAGGTACTTCGACGTCGTCTTCTTCCACGGCGCCTGGCCCTGGTAGACGACGCGCACGCGCCACTTGCCCTTGTACTTCAACTTCGCCTTGAAGGTGAAGGGCTTGTTCGCCGGCTTCAGCCCGCCGACGAGCTTGCGCCACTTGCCCTTCTTGTTGCGGTACTGCCACTCGACCGCGACCTTGCCGCCCAGCGACGGGACGTTGCCCGAGGCCTTGGCGGCCGCGGCGCGCGAGATCGAGCCCGCGACCGCGCAGACGCGCTTCTTGCACCTGATCTTCTTGGTCTTGAGCTTGACCGTCGGCGTCAGCGTGGACTTCAGCGCGCCCGCGGCCACCTTGACGACCGGGACCGACGTGGTCGACGTGTTGCCGTTCTTGTCGAGCGCGGTGACCTCGACCGTGTGCGGGCCGAGCGCGAGCTTGCCGGAGCCCTGCCACGGGGCGAGGCCGACCGGCGCGTCGTTGGCCAGGTTGTCCGTGAAGTTCCGGATGTCCTGGCCGCCGTCGAAGGTGAACGTGATGCGCGCGACGCCGACGCCGCCGTCCGTGGCCGCGGCGCTGAGGTCGAGCTTGTCGACGAACTGCTGGCCGGGGCTCGGCTTGACCACGCGGATCGCGGGCGCGTCGAAGTCGCCGCAGCTCCCCGCGGCGCCGCCGCCCGCCGCCGCGACGGCGCGGAAGGCGCTCATCGCGGGCTTCGGCGAGCCGTCGGTGCGCAGCAGGCCATAGTGGTTGAGCTCGTCCACCGGCTCCGTGGTGGTGTCGCGGAGCGTGAACCAGGCGGCCTGCGTCACGTAGGGGTCGTTGGCCAGGCAGGCATAGGCCTTGCTCAGGTACGCGGCCTGGTTGGCCTCGCTCACGCCGGAGGGCTTCTGGCCGGTCCACATGCCGCGGGTGCAGGAGGTCGGGCCGCCGTTGGTCGAGGACCAGCCGAGCTCGCTCATCCAGATCGGCTTGCCGCCGTCGCCGTTGGCGACCATCGTGTCGTGCACGGTGCGGTAGCCGAGGAACGTGTAGCGCGCCAGCACGCCGTTCTCGCGGTAGAACTCGTCCGGGCCGCGGTCGAGGCACGCCGTGTCGGTGTGCACCGCGACGGCGTCGAAGGAGCCGCCCGCGCCCGCGGCGTAGAGGCTCTGCAGCCAGCTGTAGTCGTTGCCGGTCATCGGGCCCGCGACGACGGTCGCGGCCGGGTCGCCGGCCTTGAGGCCCGCGTAGGCGGCGCGCAGCATCGCGGCGTAGGTGCCCGCGTCGGGGGCGGGGTGCCAGAACGTGTTCTCGTCGGGCTCGTTCCAGACCTCGTAGCCCGCGACCGTGCCGACGCCCTTGTTGTGCGCGGCGAAGCGCTTCAGGAAGTCCCCGAAGTCCGCCATGTTGGCCGGCGGGACGTTGACGTCGGAGGAGCCGTTGGCCCACGCGGGCGCCTCGGTGACGACGAAGATCGGCTGCACGCCCGCGGCGTTGAGCTGCTTGATCGCGTTGTCGAACGTCGTGGTCAGGTTGTGGAGGTTGACCTCGTTGGAGGGGTACTCGTTCCTGCCGTCGGGCTCGAAGTCCTTCCACAACGCGAAGATGCGGACCGTCTTGGCACCGGTCTGGATCGCCTCGCTCACGCGGTCGGGCGTCGGCGCGCCGGCGATGTTGACGCCGGGGGTCGCGGCCTGGGCGGCGGACGGCAGCGCGAGCGCGGCCAGGGCGAAGAGCGGGATGAGGAGCTTGGGGAGTCTCATGGGGAAGGGGGGAAGAGGTCGCGCGGGAGGGCGCGAGGGGTCGCGGTCCTTGCTCTCCAGATCGGAGGGCGGCGAACGCGCTTGAACGGATTCCGTCCCGTCCCGGACACCTTTGGACGCGCTAGCGTCCGGTTTCATGAGCGTTGTCCACCATCTGTCCACCAACCCCGCCGACCGCGAGGACGTGGTCTGGGAGGGTCCGGTGGCCGACGTCGAGACGTTCGTGGCGGCCGCCCGCGCGGCCCGCGCGGCGCAGCCCGGATGGGCGTCGACGCCCGCCCCGCGGCGCGGGCGCGCGATCCAGCAGATCGGCCGGATCGTCGAGGCCAACAAGGAGGCGCTCGCCCGCCTGGTCACGCGCGAGATCGGCAAGCCGTACCCCGAGGCGCTCGGCGAGGTCCAGGAGATCGTCGACACCTGCGACTTCTTCCTCGGCGAGGGCCGGCGGCTCTACGGCCAGACGGTCCCGAGCGAGATGCCCGACAAGCAGCTCTTCACCTTCCGCGTGCCGGTCGGCGTCGCCGCGATCGTCACGGCCGGGAACTTCCCGGTCGCCGTGCCGTCCTGGTACCTCGTGCCCGCGCTTCTGTGCGGCAACACGGTGGTCTGGAAGCCCGCCGACTACACGCCCGCGCTCGGCGAGGCGCTCGGCGCGCTCTTCCAGGCGGGCGGGCTGCCGGAGGGCGTGCTGAGCGTCGTGCAGGCCGACGGGCCGACGACCTTCGCGGGGCTCGAGCGCGCGCTGGAGGAGGGCCTGGTCGACAAGGTCGGCTTCACGGGGTCGAGCGCGGTCGGGCGCGAGATCGGCGCGCTCTGCGGCCGCCACCTCCAGTCGCCGTGCCTGGAGCTCGGCGGCAAGAACCCGATGGTCGTGACCGCCGACGCCGACCTCGACCTCGCCGTCGAGGGCGCGCTCTTCGGCGGCTTCGGGACCGCGGGCCAGCGCTGCACCTCGCTCGGCACCGCGATCGTCCACGCCGACGTCCACGACGACTTCCTCGCGCGGCTCACGCACGCGGTCGAGCGCGCGCCGATCGGCGACCCGACGCGGGACGTCCTCTACGGCCCGCTGATCCACGAGAAGTTCCTGGAGCGCTTCCTCGACGAGCACCTCGGCCTGATCCGCGAGCACCACGCGGTCAGCGGCTCGACGGGCGTCGGCCGGATCACCGACGCGAACCCGCGCGCGGGCTTCGTCGGCGACCACGAGCGCGGGCTCTACGTCCACCCGACGATCGTCGCGGGCGTCCGGATCGACGACGAGCTCGCGAACACCGAGACGTTCGGGCCGCTGGTCGGCGTCGCGCGCTACGAGGGCTTCGACGAGGCGATCGCCCTCGCCAACGGCCACGGCTACGGGCTCTCCTCCGCCATCTACACGCGCGACCCCACGGCCGCGCTGCGCTTCCGCGAGCGCGTGAGCGCGGGGATGGTCTCGGTCAACAACTCGACCTCGGGCGCCGAGGCGCACCTGCCCTTCGGCGGCAACGGGAAGTCCGGCAACGGATCGCGCCAGTCCGGCGTCTGGGTCCTCGACCAGTTCACCCGCTGGCAGTCGATGAACTGGGACTACGCCGGGAAGCTGCAGAAGGCGCAGATGGACGTCGCCGACGTCGACGCCGACCTGGGATTCCGCCTGGAGGGATAGGCCCGGCAGTCGGCGAACACCGGGCCTACGGCTTCTCGCACATCTGTCGATAGCCGGTGTATGGAGCGTCCCGTCCCCGACCTCGAAGGGCTCGCCGCGATCGTGGCGGTCGACGCGCGGGCCGAGGGCCTGCCGATCAGCTGGGTGAGCCCCGGCTTCGAGCTGCTGACGGGCTACGGCGCGGCCGAGGTCGTGGGCCGCAACGCCAACCTGCTCCAGGGCCCCGACACCGACCCGCGCTCGATCTCGATCCTCTCCGAGGCGATCGCCGCGGGCCGCGACGCGTACGTCACGCTGCTGAACTACCGCGCCGACGGCACGCCGTTCTGGAACGAGGTCGCGATCGCGCCCGAGCGCGACGCGTCCGGGACGCTCGTGCGCTGGCTCGGCACGCAGCGCGACGTCACCGACCGGATGCGCGTCCACGCGCGCCTGCACGAGCTGGCGTACTTCGACACGCTGACCGGGCTCGCCAACCGCTCGGCGCTCCACGACGAGCTGCGCTCCGCGATGCATCGCGCGCGCGTGCACGAGACGGAGATCGCGCTGCTGCAGATCGACGTCGACGACTTCCGCCGGGTCAACGAGCAGTGGGGCCACCAGGCCGGCGACGCGCTCCTGCGCGTCGTGGCCGACCGCCTGCGCTCGGTCGTCCGGCCGCAGGACCTGCTCGCGCGCCAGGGTGGCGACGAGTTCGCGCTGTTGTTGAAGGACCTGCCGGTCGGCGAGGGCGAGCGCGTGGCCAAGGAGCTCGCGGCCCGGATCCTCGCCGCCGTCCGCGACGCGCCGCACGTGGTCGGCGACCTGCGCCTCGAGGTCCGCGTCAGCCTCGGCATCGGCCTCTACCGCCAGGGCACGACGACCACCTCGGCCGACCTGCTGCACGACGCCGACGTCGCGGTCGAGTCCGCCAAGTCGGCCGGCAAGGACACCGTCCGCGTGCACCGCGCGGTCTCGGGCGAGGCCGTGCTGGTCCCCGACGACGCGTTCGACCCGGCCGCGGCCGGCGGCGCGCTCGGCGCGATCCTCGCCGCGGGCGGCGTCGTCGCCGTCTACCAGCCGATCGTCGACCTCGCCACCGGCGAGACGCTCGGCTACGAGGCGCTCGCGCGCGGGCCCGAGGGCTCGCCGCTGCACCGCCCCGACCGCCTCTTCGCCGCGGCGGCCGCCGCCGGGCGCACGGTCGAGCTGGACTGGGCCTGCCGCCTGGCCGCCGTCCGCGGGGCGCTCGAGGCCGGGCTCGGCCGCACCGCCTCGTTGTTCATCAACTGCGAGCCCGCCGCGATCGGCGCGCCGTGCCCGCCGGAGCACGTGGCGCTGTGGGAGCGCGCGCAGCGCGAGCTGGACCTCGTCCTGGAGATCACCGAGCGCGCGGTCACCGCCCGCCCCGCCGACCTCGTGCGCGTCGTCGGCGACGCCCGCGGCTCCGGCCACGGCGTCGCGCTCGACGACGTCGGCGCCGACGTCCGCTCGCTCGCGCTGCTCCCGCTCGTCCAGCCGGACATCGTCAAGCTCGACCTCAGCCTCGTGCAGGACCGCCCGTCGACCGACCAGGCCGCGATCGTCAGCGCCGTCGCCGCCGAGCACGAGCGCACGGGCGCGCAGATCCTCGCCGAGGGCATCGAGAACGACGACCACGTCGCGGTCGCCCGCTCGCTCGGCGCGACGCTCGGCCAAGGCTGGAACTTCGGCCGGCCGGGGCCGCTGCAGCCGCCGCTGCCGACCGCGCGCGTCCGCCGCCACACGGTCACCGCGCCGGAGCTGCCGGGGACCACGCCGTTCGCCGTCGTCGAGGCCGTGCGCGACACCGCCGAGGCGACCAAGCGCCTGCTGCTGCCGATGAGCCACCACCTCGAGCACCGCGCGCTGCGGATCGGCGAGGGCGCCGTCATCCTGTCCGCCTTCCAGGAGGCCCGCCACTTCACCAAGGCGACCGTCGGCCGCTACGAGGCGCTGGCGCGCCGGTCGTCGCTGGTCGCCGCGTTCGGCGTCGGGCTGAGCGAGGAGCCGGTCCACGGCGTCCGCGGCGCGCGGATCGAGGCCGACGACCCGCTCGCCGGCGAGTGGTCGGTCATCGTGCTCGGGCCGCACTTCGCGGGCGCGCTCGTGGCGCGCGACCTCGGCGACGTCGACCGCCCGGACTCCGACCGCCGCTTCGTCTTCGCGACGGTCTACGACCGCGACCTCGTCATCGCGGCGGCGCGGACCCTGTTGTCGCGGATCGCGCCGCGGGAGCTGGCGTCGCTGAAGGACTGAGGCACCCGGGCGCGCGCGTACGATGCGCCGCGTGCCCCACGGTCGCCGCGTCGTCCTCGCCGTCCTCGCCTGCGCGCTCGCCCTGCCCGGGGCCGCGCGCGCCAAGGCCGTCCGCGTCGCCTCGCCCGACGGCCACCTCGTCGCGATCGTCGCCACGGACGGCGGGGCGCCGGTGCTCTCCGCGCAGCTCGACGGCCGGCCACTGCTCGCGCCCGAGCGGCTGGGGATCCGGCTGCAGGGCGCGGACCTGCGCTCGGGCCTGCGGCTGACGCGCGTCAAGAGCGCCAGGATGGACGAGCCGGTCCGCACGCTCACCGGCCCGCGGCAGGCCCGCACGCTGCGCGGCGGCGAGGCGGTCCTCACGTTCGCGGGCGCGCGCACGCTGCGGCTGCGGATCCGCGTCGCGCCCGACGGCGTCGCCTACCGCTACGAGCTGCCGGGCGCCGGGGCGAAGCTCCTCGGCGAGGCCGGCGGCTTCGCGCCGGTCGGCGTGCGGCGGGAGTGGACCGCGGCGCACACGCCCAACGGCGAGGCGCAGTGGGGCGGCCACGCCGCGGGCGCCGCGGGCGCGGGCGCCGAGCAGCTCCCGACCGCGCTCCTGCGCCTGCGCGGGAGCGACCGCTACCTCTTGGTCACGGAGGCCGGCGTCGACGGCCGCAACGCCGCCGCGCGGCTCGTCCGCGACGGCGCGCTGATCCGCTTCGGCCTCGCGCGGCAGGGCGGCTCGTCGGTCATGGGCCCGGTGGAGCGCGGCGCCCCGCTGCCGGTCGACACCGGCCGCGACTGGCACTCGCCCTGGCGCCTGGCGATCGCGGGCACGCTCGGGAAGGTCGCCGTCTCGACGCTCGTCGCCGACCTCGCCGCGCCGCCGGCCGGCGACTTCTCGTGGGTGCGGCCGGGCACGGCGGCGTGGTCGTGGTGGTCGGAGCACGACTCGCCCTCGTCGCTGACCCGCCAGCTCCAGTACGTCGACTTCGCCGCGCAGCACGGCTGGCGCTACGTCACCGTCGACTCGGGCTGGGAGGACCTCGGCGACGCCGGCCTGCAGGAGCTCGCCGCGCACGCGAAGGCCCGCGGCGTCGGCCTCGTCTTCTGGTTCATCCGCTTCGCGCTCGCCGACCCGGCGCAGCGCGCGGCCGCGCTCGACCGCCTCGCCGCGCTCGGCGCCGCGGGCATCAAGGTGGACTTCTTCGACAGCGAGACGCAGCCGACGATGCAGCTCGTCGACGAGATCCTGCGCGACGCCGCCGCGCGCCACCTCGTGGTCGACCTCCACGGCTTCACCGTCCCGCGCGGCCTCGAGCGCACGTGGCCGAACCTCCTGAGCTACGAGGGCGTGCGCGGCGCCGAGTACTACCCGCTCGCCGTGCAGTACCCCAACACCCCGGCGATGGCCGCGCCGACGCCGCAGGACGAGGCGATCCTCCCCTTCACCCGCGCGGTCGCCGGGCCGGAGGACTTCACGCCGGCGACGTTCACGGCGCCCGGCCGGACGACGAGCGACGCCCACGAGCTGGCGCTGGCGCTCGTCCTCCCCACCGGGCTGCTCCATCCCGCGGACTCGATCGAGGCCTACATGTCGCGTCCGGCCGCGACCGCGGTGCTCGACGCGCTGCCGGTCACGTGGGACGCCTCGCGGCTGCTCGCGGGCGACCCGGGCCGGACCGCGGTGATCGCCCGCCGCCACGGCGCCGAGTGGTGGGTCGGCGGCGTCTTCGCGGGCGGCGCGCGGACGGTCGCCGTGCCGCTCGGCTTCCTCGCGGCGGGCCGCTGGCGCGCGGAGGTCACCCAGGACGCGCCCGGCCCGGACGTCGCGACGAGCGCGCGGACGGTCACGCGCGCGTCCATCCTCCGGCTGCCGGTCGCGGCGAACGGCGGCTTCGTGGTGCGCCTGCGCCGCTAGCCCAGCCCCGCCAGCGGATCCGCCCACGCGGGCGGCCCCTGGCGGTACCAGAGCGGCGAGGTCGTCGGCGGCGGCGCGAGCGCGGCGTTGGCCACCAACAACGACGGCTGCGGATCGGCGAGGTGCTCGGCGAGCGCGGCGGCGAAGTCGTCGCCGAGGCCGTCCACGGCGCTCGCCCGGATCCCGAACGCGCCCGCGAGCGCGACGAAGTCCGGCGTCTCCAGGTCGACCCCGTAGCTCTCGGTCCCGCTGTGGCGCTGGTCGAAGCGCAGCATCCCGTAGCCGCCGTCGTCGACGACGACCGCGGTCAGCGGGAGCTGCTCCTGCCGGGCGGTCGCGAGCTCGCCGCAGGCGAAGAGGAAGCCGCCGTCGCCGGAGATCGAGAGCGTCCGGCCCGCGACGGCCGCGCCGAGCGCCGCCGGGAAGGCGTAGCCCAGCGTCCCCCACCCCATCGGGTACTGGAAGCGCCGCGGGCCGCCCGGCGCGTGCATCGCGGCGAGCCAGTAGCCGGGGATGCACATGTCGGCGACGACGATCACGTCGTCCGGGACCACGCGCGCGAAGGCCTCGACGAAGTTGACCTCGTGCGGGTGGTCGCCGCGCAGCGTGCCGCGCGCGCGGCGGCGGACGGTGACGAGGTCGGCCCAGACGTCGGCGCCCGCGGGCGGGAGCCCGGCCGCGATCGCGCGCGCGCCGAGCGCCGCGTCGGCCTCGACCAGCACGTCGGGAACGTAGTTCTTGATGGCGTCGCGGCCGTCGACGTTCAACGCCACCAGCTTGGCGGGCCGCGGCAGCCGCCAGTTCATGGTGTTCATGCCGTCGAAGTCGGTGCCGATGGCGATCACGACGTCGGCCTCGTCCCACAGCTCGCCGACCGGCGGCAGGTGCGGCGGCAGGCCGACCGCGCACGGATGCCCGTCGCCGACCAGGCCGCGCGCCGAGTAGGTGGTGATGATCGGCGCGCCGAGCCGCCGCGCCAGCTCGCCGACCTCGGGCCCGGCGTCGACCGCGCCGCCGCCCGCCCAGACCAGCGGCTTCCACGTCCCGGCCAGGAGCTCCAGCGCGTCGCCGGCGTCCGGCGGGTCGGCCACGACCTCGGGCGCGAACTCGCCGACGTCCCAGCGCGGGCCGCGGGCCGACAGGCGATCGGTCGGGATCTCGACGAACACGGGGCGCCGCGGCGCCTCCATCGCGACGCGCACGGCGTGCTCGATCTCGGCGGGCTCCTCGAGGCGGAACGTCTCCTTGGTCACCGGCGCGAACAGCGCGCGCTGGTCGGAGGCCTCGTGCAGCGCGCCGCCGACCACGCCGGGGCGCTTCAGCGCCGTCGGGATGTCGGTGGCGATCACGACGATCGGCGAGCGCGACGCCCACGCCTCGCCGGTCGCGCCGAGCGTGTTCGCGGCGCCCGGGCCGGTCGTCACGAGCGCGACGCCGACCTCGCCGGTGGCGCGCGCGTAGCCGTCGGCCGCGTAGGCCGCGGCCTGCTCGTGGCGCACGCCGACCAGCCGGATCGAGGACGTCCGCAGCGCCTCCCACGCGGGCAGGTTGTGGACGCCCGGCAGGCCGAAGACGACCTTGACCCCCGCGCGCTCGAGGCCGGCCACGAGCTGGTCGGCCCCGGTGGCCATGGCGATCTAGTAGCCCTCGGAGACGACGTTGAGCAGCGGCTCGCCGCGGGCGAAGCGCCCGAGCTGGTCGCCGACCAGGCGCCACGCGGCGCGGTCGGAGTCGGCGGTGTCGCCGGCGACGTGGGGGCTGATGAGCACGCCGGGAGCCTCCCACAGCGGGTGCCCGGGCGGCAGCGGCTCGGGATCGACGACGTCGAGGACCGCGCGCAGGCGCCCGCGCCGCAGCTCCTCCAACAACGCGGAAGTGTCGGTCGTCGCGCCGCGGCCCGCGCTGACGTAGAGCGCGCCGTCGGGCAGGGACGACAACAGCTCGCCGTCGACCAGGCCCTCGGTCGCGGGCGTGAGCGGCAGCAGGTTGACGAGCGCGTCGGCCCACGGCAGCAAGGACGACAACTCGCTCATCGCGGCGACGCCCGGCCGCGCCCGCCGCGCCACGCCCCGCACCTCCGTGCCGAACGGCGCGAGCAGCCGCGCGGTCTCGCGCCCGATCGCGCCGTGGCCGAGGATCACGACCTTCATCTCGCTCAGGTCGCCGATGTCCAGCCGCTTCCACCGGTGCGCGGCCTGCGCCTCGGCGAACGGCCGCACGCCCTTGAGGTCCGCGAGCAGCGCCGCGACGACCCACTCCGCCATCGCCCGGTCGCGCGTGCCCCGCGCGCCGCACAGCGTCACCCCGGATGGGATCCGGTCCACGATCCAGTCGACCCCCGCCGAGCGCACCTGCACGACCTCGAGCGCCGGCATCGCGGCCGCGTCGAAGTCCACGCCCCAGGCCGGGACCGCGAAGCGCACGTCCTCGCGCGGCGCGTCGACCAGCTCGACCCCGGCGGGCAGCGCGCGCTCCAGCGCCGCCCGGCCGACGGTGCCCGAGGCCACGCCGAGGTCGTCGCGGCGCGTCGTCGAGGGGATCCAGGCGACGACGCCGGTCATGCGGCGGGGAGCACCCGCGGCTGCGCGGCGTGCAGGCGCTCGAGCAGCTCGGCGACCTCGTGGTCCTCGGGCGCGAGCCGCAGCGCGCGCTCGGCCGCGGCGATCGCGTCGCTCACGCGGTCGGTCCGCGCCAGCGCGTGGGCGTACCGCGACCACGCGTCCGGCCGCTCGCCGTCGAGCAGCGTCGCCTGCTCGGTCGCGGTGACCTCGCCGCCGAGGTCGCCGCCGAGGTGGTGCGCGAGCGCCAGGTCGAGCAGGCCCTCGACCGTGGGCCCGAGCCGGCGCGCGGTCTCCAGCGCCTCGAGCGCGCCCGCGCGGTTCATGAGCGCCAGGCGCAGGCGGCCGACGCGCTCCCACGCGCCCGCGTCGGTCGGGCCCAGCTCGGCCGAGCGCACCGCGGCCTGCTCGGCGAGGTCGAAGGCGCGCATGTCCTCGTAGATCCGCGCGGCGTAGCGCTGGGCGGCCGGGCGCGTCGGGTCGTGGCGGATCCAGTCGCGGACCGCGCGGCCCGCGGCGAGCAGGTCGCCCGCCTGCCAGAAGGCGAGCGTCAGCAGGCGCAGCACGGAGACGTTGGCCGGCTCGGCGTCGCGCGCGTAGATCAGGCGGCGCGAGGCGAGCTGGTAGTCGCCCTCGACCATCGCGTGCTGCGCGGCGGTCATGAAGCGCTGCACGCGCTCGTGGCCGGGGTCCGGCTTGGAGAAGTCGACGAACTGCAGCGAGCCCGCCGGGACCGTCCGGACGCCGGGCTGGAAGCGCACGCGCGCCCACTGCTGGATGTCGTCGCCGCCGCCGGTGAAGTAGATCCCGGCGACCTCGCCGACGCCCCACTCCGGGTAGGAGAGGCAGCGCGCGTAGCGGTGGACGACGGAGTGGTCGGGGACGCGCGAGCCGAACGGGTCGTTCTTCGCGCGGTCGGCGTCGTGGGCGCGGCGGGCCTGGTCCTCCTCGTAGGCGCGGCGGCCGGCCTCGGCGCGGTAGGCGCGCGTCGCGGCGGCGCTGACCTTGACGGCGTTGCGCGAGACCCGTCCGCCGCGCGATCCCTCCGCGAGGCTCTCGAGCTGATCCGCCGCCTCGTTGATGGCCTTGAGGTGGCGCTCGTGCTCGATCTGCTTGCCGGGCGGCGCGAGGTCCGGGTGCCAGACCTTCGCCTGCTTGCGCCGCGCGAGCTGGACGTCGCGCTTCTCGAACGGCGGCTCGAGCTCCAGCAGGAGGAGCGCCTGTTCGATGTCGAGGACCTGCGGCACGAACCCATGAGGGTACCGAGCCGTTCCATAGGCTCCCAGTCGACGTGCCGCTCTCGGACTTCACGACGCTCCGCCTCGGCGGCCCCGCGGGGCGGCTCGTCGAGGCGCGCACCGACGCGGAGCTGATCGCCGCCGCGGGCGACGCGGACGCGCTCCTGCTCGCGGGCGGCTCGAACGTCGTGATCGGCGACGCGGGCGTCCCCGGCACGGTCGTCCGGATCCTCACGCGCGGCGTCGCGCGCGAGGGCGACGTGCTGCACGTGGCGGCGGGCGAGGGCTGGGACGAGCTGGTCGCGCACGCGGTCGCCGAGGGCCTGGCGGGGATCGAGTGCCTGAGCGGGATCCCGGGCTCGGTCGGCGCCACGCCGATCCAGAACGTCGGCGCCTACGGCCAGGAGGTGAGCGACACCATCGTCTCGGTCCGGGCGCTCGACCGCCGCGCCGGCGCGGTCGTCGACCTGGCGCCGGAGCGGTGCGGGTTCGCCTACCGCGACTCGATGTTCAAGCGGACGCCGGGCGCGTTCGTGATCCTGCGCGTGTCGTTCGCGCTGCGCCCCGGGGGCGTGCCGGGGCCGATCCGCTACGGCGAGCTCGCGGACGCGGTCGGGGACGCGCCGGCGCTGCCGCAGGTCCGCGACGCCGTCCTCGCGCTGCGCCGGAGCAAGGGCATGGTGTTGGACCCCGACGACCCCGACACGCGCAGCGCGGGCTCGTTCTTCACCAACCCGATCCTCGACGCGGCCGCGCTGCCCGACGGCGCGCCCGCCTTCCCGCAGCCCGACGGGCGCGTGAAGACGAGCGCCGCCTGGCTGATCCAGCACGCCGGGTTCGCCAAGGGCCACGGGAACCCGGACGGCATCGCGATCTCCTCCAAGCACGTGCTCGCGCTCACGAACCGCGGCCACGGCACGACCGCCGAGCTGCTCGCGCTCGCGCGCGAGATCCAGGACGGCGTGCAGGCGGCCTTCGGCGTGTGGCTCGAGCCCGAGCCGGTCTTCGTGCGAACCTGACCCGTTCGGGATCTGGGAACGCGCGGGTACCTGGAACCGCATGCCCGACCGCGCGATCCTCCCCATCACCGTCGCCGTCATGGGCGGCTTCTTCTGCGGGCTGATCGGCTCGGTGCTCGAGCTGCAGAACCCGGCGATCGAGACGCTGGCGGTCTTCGGCGCGCTCGCCGCGCTGCTGGCGGGCGCCACGTCGGTCCTCGGCGTCGCCGGACGCGGCCACGCGAGCGTCGCGATCCTGCGCGCGTTCTACGCCGCGCTGCTGTTCCTGGCCATCGACCTCGGCCTCGTCCAGTTCCTCCGCGACGGCAAGTTCGGGCTCGCGCTGATCCTCTGGATCGCGGGCGGCCTGGCCGCCGCCATGCTCGCCGCCCCGAGGGTCACGCAGCCAACGGCCTGAGCCTCCTATCCTGAGGGCTTCATGGCTCCTCAGTACATCTTCCAGATGCAGCGGCTCACGAAGGCCTACGGGCCCGAGAAGCCGATCCTCAACGACGTCTCGCTGTCGTTCCTCAGCGGCGCGAAGATCGGCGTCCTGGGCTACAACGGCGCCGGCAAGTCGACGCTCCTGAAGATCATGGCCGGGATCGACACCGACTTCCGCAGCGGCGAGGCGATGCTCGCGCCCGGCGCGACGGTCGGCATGCTCCAGCAGGAGCCCGAGCTCGACCCCACCAAGAACGCGCGCGAGAACGTCCTCGACGGCGTCGCGGGGACCAAGGCGCTGCTCGACCGCTTCAACGAGCTGGCGGCCAACTACTCCGACGAGGTCGCCGACGAGTTCGCCGAGCTCCAGGCCAAGATCGACGCGGCCGACGGCTGGAACCTCGACACGACGATCGACTACGCGATGGACGCGCTGCGCTGCCCGCCCTCCGACGCCGACGTCACGCTGCTCTCCGGCGGCGAGCGCCGCCGGATCGCGCTCTGCCGCCTGCTGCTCAGCGCGCCGGACCTGCTGCTCCTGGACGAGCCGACGAACCACCTCGACGCCGAGTCCGTCTCCTGGCTGGAGCGCTACCTCGCCGACTACAAGGGCGCCGTCGTGGCCGTGACGCACGATCGCTACTTCCTGGACAACGTCGCCGGGTGGATCCTGGAGCTCGACCGCGGCCGCGGCATCCCGTACGAGGGCAACTACACCTCGTGGCTGGAGCAGAAGGAGAAGCGCCTCGAGATGCAGGAGCGGCGCGACCTCGCGAAGGAGCGCGTCATCAAGGCCGAGCTCGAGTGGGTCCGCAAGAACCCGAAGGGCCGCCAGACCAAGCAGAAGGCGCGCATCTCGAACTACGAGGCGCTCGTGGCCGAGGAGAAGAACATCAAGCTGGACGACGTCCAGATCCACATCCCGGTCGCGACGCACCTGGGCAACGTGGTGGTCCAGGCCGAGAAGCTGCGCAAGGGCTTCGGCGACAAGCTGCTGATCGACGACCTCGAGTTCGACCTGCCGCCGGGCGGCATCGTCGGCGTCATCGGGCCCAACGGCGCGGGCAAGACCACGCTCTTCAAGATGATCGCCGGCCAGGAGCAGCCCGACGACGGCGCGCTGCGCATCGGCGACACGGTCCAGATCTCCTACGTCGACCAGAGCCGCGACTCGCTCGACGGCGAGAAGTCGGTCTGGGAGGAGATCTCCGGCGGGCTCGAGCAGATCACGGTCGGCACGCGCGTCATGAACTCGCGCGCGTACACGAGCGGGTTCAACTTCAAGAAGGCCGAGCAGCAGAAGAAGATCAAGATGCTCTCGGGCGGCGAGCGCAACCGCGTGCACCTCGCGAAGCTGCTGCGCACCGGCGGCAACCTGCTGCTGCTGGACGAGCCGACCAACGACCTGGACACCGACACGCTGCGCGCGCTCGAAGAGGCGCTGCTCAACTACGCGGGCTGCGCGGTGGTCATCTCGCACGATCGCTGGTTCCTGGATCGCGTCGCGACCCACGTCCTGGCGTTCGAGGGCGACTCGAAGGTGACGTGGTTCGAGGGCAACTTCGAGGCCTACGAGCAGTGGCGCCACGACACGCTCGGCGACGAGGCCGACCGGCCGCACCGCATCACCTACAAGAAGCTGACGCGGACCTAGCGGGCGGGGCGCGGGCGCGCGGCGCGCCCCGCCCGTCCGCCGCGCGGCGCCGCGGGCCGCTAGGCCTTCGCGCGCTTCTTGGCGCGCGTCGCCGCGCCCTTCTTGGCGGCGGCGCTGCGCTTGGCCGCGTTGCGCTTGCGCGTCGCGGCCGCCTTCTTGCCCGCCTCGCTGCGCTTGCTCTTCGGGCGCAGCACCTCCGTGCGGATCGCGGCGGTCGCGTCCTCGAGCTGCTCGAGCAGCGCGCGCGCCTGCTTCTCGCTCTTCCTCGCCCCACCCCGGCCGCCGGCGATCACGGTCGCGACGCGCTTGCGGATGCCGTCGGCGTGAAGACGGGCGATGAGGTCTTCCTGCTTGCGGTTCGTGGACATGGGTGAGGGGTACCCACGGCGCCGCGACGGATGCATCCGCGCCAAAGCGGACGGCGGTCCGGGGGCACTACCGTGTCCTGCATGGCCGCCTCCCTCACGATCACCGAGTTCACCGATCCCGCCTGCCCGTGGGCCTTCAGCGCGGAGCCGTTCCGCTGGAAGCTCGACTGGATGTACGGCGAGGAGATCGACTGGGACGTCAAGCTGGTCGGGCTCTCCGAGAACCCGGAGGAGGCGCTCGCCAAGGGCTTCACGCCCGAGGTCCTCGCCGGCGCCTTCGCGATGATCGGCCGCGAGCACAAGATGCCGATCACGACCGCCGTGCCCGAGCGCATGGCCGCGTCGATCCCGGCCTGCCGCGCGGTCGTCGCCGCGCGCCTGAACGCGCCCGAGCAGATGCGCGCGCTGCTGCGCGCGCTCCGGCTGCGGACCTTCCGCGGCGAGCTCCTCGACGCCGAGGAGACGATCGCGGGCGCCGCCGCCGACGCCGGGCTCGACCCCGGGGAGCTGCGCGCGTGGATGGCCGAGGACGCGACCCAGGCCGCGCTCGACGAGGACATGGCCGCCGCCCGCCAGCCGACGCCCGCGGCGCTCGTCCAGGACGAGCGCCTCGCCGACTGGTCCGGCGGCCGCCGCTACACCTGCCCGTCCTACGAGCTCGAGAACACCGAGGGCACCCACCTCTCCGCTCCCGGCTTCCAGCCCTTCAGGGTCTACGACATGGCGACCGCCAACCTCCTGCCGGGCGTCGCCCGCCGCCCGAAGCCGGAGACGGTCACCGAGCTGCTCGCGTGGGCCGGGACCGCGCTGGCGACCCAGGAGGTCGCCGTCGTCTGCGAGCTCTCGCTCGAGGAGGCCCGCGAGGCGCTCAGCGCGGTGGCGACCGAGGAGCCGGTGGGCGCGGACGGGTACTGGACGCTGAACGCGGCCTAGCGGCCGCGCCCTACGCCAGCCCCGGGATCCGCGCCAGCGCGGCCGGGATCTCCCGGGCCATGTCGACGACGACGTCCGCGCCGGCGAGGTCGCTCGGGCGGAACGGGCCGGTCGCGATCGCGATCACGTGGCAGCCGTCGGCGCGCGCGCAGGCGATGTCGCGGGGCGTGTCGCCGATGACGACGGTGCGCTCGCGCGGGTAGGGCGGCTCGCCGCGGGCGGTGCCGTGGCGGGTGCGGGCGATCTCGGGGAGGTCGGTGCGGTCCTCGGAGTCGGAGCCGAAGGCGCCCTCGCCGCGCGGGAAGTGGTGGCCGATCCCGGCGCGGTCGACCTTCAGGCGGGCGATGCAGTCGAGGTTGCCGGTCAGCAGCGCCAGGTCGACGTCGGGCCGCGCCGCGAGCACGTCGAGGACCTCGGGCACGCCCGGCGCGAGGTGCGCGCGCAGGTCGGCGGGGCAGCGGTGCTGGTACTCGGCGCACGCCATCGCGCGCACGTCGCGCGCGCGGTCGTCGACCCGCTCGGCGGGCACGCCCGCGAGCGTGAGGATCGAGCGGGCGATCGCGTCGTCGGTGCGGCCCGCCGCCTCGATCTTCCCGGTCGGGATCTCCTCGAGCAGGTGGATCCGCCGCAGCGCCGCGTGGAGCGCCTCCGCATGCTCGCGCGAGGCCTTCAGCAGCAGGGTGCCGTCGATGTCGAAGAGCAGGAGCACGTCCCGTGGATTAGACCACGTCGATTCCCAGGTACGGCGCACGCCGTCCACGTATGCTCAGCTTCGCCTTTTCAAACAAGCGGAATCGAACCGTTGTCAAGGGCGATGACATCTGCGAGGGTGGGGCCAGGGATGCGAACGGGGATGAGAACGGTCAGGGATCGGCCGCTGCGTCGGCGCGCGCGCGAGAACGCCCTCATGCGCAGCGTCGAGGACGGCGACGCGTTCCGCGAGTTCTACGTGGCCAACGCCCAGCGCGTGGTCGTCTTCTTCACCCGCCGCACGCTCAACGCCGAGGTCGCGCTCGACCTCGCGGCCGAGACGTTCGCCGTCGCGCTGCAGCGCCGCCGCCAGTTCCGCGGCGGCACCGACGCCGAGGCCGAGGCGTGGCTCTTCGCGATCGCCCGCAGCCAGCTCTCGCACTACTGGCGCCGCGGCGTCGCCGAGCGCCGCGCGCTGGAGCAGGTCGGCCTCGACCCGCCGTCGCTCGCGCAGCTCGAGCTCGACCGGATCGAGGAGCTCGCGGGCCTGCCCGAGCTGCGCCGCCGCGTCCAGCACGCGATCTCCGGCCTCAACCCGCAGCAGGCCTACGCGGTCACGCAGCGCATCGTCGAGGAGCGCGAGTACGACGACCTCGCCGCGGAGCTCGGCGTCTCCCAGGACGTCGTGCGCGCCCGCGTCTCCCGCGGGCTGCGCGCGCTCGCCGCCGCCGTCTAGCGCTCGAAGGACGCGTCCGCCGCGAGCCGCTGCGCGAACGCGGCGGCGAGCTTGGCGGCGTTGAGCACGTCGTCGAGCTGCACGAGCTCGACCGGCGAGTGCATGTAGCGCAGCGGCAGGCTGACGAGGCCGGTCGGGATCCCCGAGCGGCTGATGTGGATCGCATCGGCGTCGGTCCCCGTGAAGCGCGCGGAGGCCGACAGCGTGTGCGGGATCTCCTCGGCCTCGGCGGCCGCGAGCAGCAGCTCGGAGACCTGCGGGTGGATGGTCGAGCCGCGCTCGACGACCGGGCCGGACCCGAGCGGGTGCGTGCCGTTCTCGCGCTCGTCGATGCCCGGCGCGTCGGTGGCGTGCGTCACGTCGACGACGATCGCGACGTCCGGCCGCACCGCGTGCGCGAACGTGCGCGCGCCCGCGAAGGTGATCTCCTCCTGGACCGCCGCGACCGCGACGACGTCGCCGGGCGCCCCGCCCGCCTCGGCGACCAGGCGCGCCGCCTCGTAGGCGACGAAGCAGCCGAGCCGGTTGTCCATCGCGCGCGAGATGAAGCGGTCGTTCGGCAGCTCGACGGGATCGGCGGCGATCACCGCGACGTCGCCGATGCGGACCAGGGACTTGGCCTCGTCGCCGTCCTTGGCGCCGATGTCGATGTGGAGGTCCTTCATCTCGGCGGCGCGCTTGCGCTCGTCGTCCTTCAGCAGGTGGATGGGCTTCTTGCCCACGACGCCCGGGATCACGCCCGCGCGCGTGCTCACCGCGACGCGCTGGCCGACGAGGATGCCCGGATCCCAGCCGCCGACGCCGATGACGGCGAGGTAGCCCTTGTCGTCGATGTGCGTGACGATCAGGCCGATCTCGTCGATGTGGCCGACGATCGCCACCGTCGGGCCCTCGCCCGTGCCCTTCACGCGCGCGGTGACCGTCCCCATGACGTCGGTGTGGACCTCGGCGAACGGCGCGCACGCCTCCGCGAACGCCTTGGCCGGCGCCGTCTCGTACCCCGACGGGCCGGTGGCGGTGAGCAGGCTGCGCAGGACGTCGGGGAGGGGCATCGGCGGGAGGCTATCGCGCCCGCATGGTCCTCCCCCGGTCCGGGGATCACGCTCACGGGCCAGACAACCGATGACCGGAGGGCATGGGGATGGCGCACCACGGGTCGAGCGGCCACCGGCGAGGCCCGGTGGCGACCGCGTGGGCCCTCGGGCTGGCCGGCGTCGCCCTGCTCCTCGTGGGCGTGGTCGTCACCGCGGTCACCGCGATCACCGGCGGCGACGCGGGCACCGCGCAGGACGTCCGCCACCTCTCGGTCTTCGTCCTCGCGGCCGGCCTCGTCCTCCTGCGCGCCGCGACCATCCCGTCCGGGCGCCGGATCTGGCTGATCGTCGGCCTCGGCGCGCTCTGCGACTTCGTCGCGCAAGGGCTGTGGGCCTTCGTCTACGACAGCTCCACCTCGAGCCCGGCCGACGCGCTCTTCGGCGTCGCCTACGTGCTGCTCGTCGTCGGCCTGAGCATGATCCTGCGCCGCCGCGTCGGCGACGCGCTGCGCACGTTCTCCCTCGACGCGGTCGGCATCACCGTCTTCCTCACCGCGGCGGGCAGCGCGGTCCTGCTCCTGCCGATCATGCGCCACAGCGGCACGTCGCAGGTCGGCGCGGCGCTCTGCGTCTTCTACCCCGCCGCCGACGCCGCGCTCTGGGCGGCCGTCGTCGCCGTCGCCTCGTTCACCGGCCGCCGCGCGGGCCGCCAGGACCGGCTGCTCGCCGCCACCTTCCTCTCGCTGCTGCTCGGCGACGTCCTGCTCGTCCTCGGCCAGGCGGGCTGGCTCGACCTCAGCGCGCTGCGCCCGTGGTCCGGCCTCGCCTGGGAGTCGACGGGGCTCTTCCTCGCCGCGGCCGCCTGGGCGCGCCCGTCGCCGGCCGGCCAGCTGCGCGTCGGCGGCTGGTGGGAGAGCGGCCCGACGCTGCTGTGGAGCGGCGTCGGCGGCGCCGTGCTCGTCGCCGCCTGGGCGTTCGACCTGCCCGCGACGGTCGTCGTGCTCGGCGCGGCGACGCTCGCGCTCGCGGTGATCCGCGGCCTGCGCGTGATGCAGGAGGTGCGCCAGCTCGTGGTCGTCCGCGCCGAGTCGCTGGTCGACGAGCTGACCGGCGCCGCCAACCAGCGCGCGCTCTTCGCCGAGCTGTCGCTGCTCACGCGCGAGGACGGCGACGACGGCCGCCGCGCCGCGCTGCTGATCTGCCATCTCGAGGGCTTCGAGGAGCTCGTCGACACGCTCGGCCACGAGGCGGCCGGCGACCTGCTGGGCGCCGTCGCGGCGCGCCTCGGGCCGGTCGCCCCGGGCACGCTCGCGCGGCTGCACGGGGACGAGTTCGCCACGATCGTCGAGGGCGACGACCCGCTCGCCGTCGCCGCGACGCTCGAGGCCGCGCTCGTCGACCCGGTCTCGATGGACGGGATCGCCGTGACCCTGCGGCCCGTCTTCGGCTACGCGCGCTTCCCCGAGGACGCCACGACGCCCGCCGGCCTCGCGCGCCGCGCCGACGTCGCGCGGCGCGACGCGAAGGACCGCGGGCTCGACGTCGCCGCCTACGACCCCGCGCGCGACGGCCACTCGCGCGAGCGCCTCGAGCTGGCCGCCGACCTGCGCGCCGCGCTGGTCGCCGGGCGCCCGGGCGTCGCCGCCGACCCCCGCGCCGGCGGCCTCTGGCTCGCCTTCCAGCCCCAGGTCGAGCTGCCGGGCGGCGCGGTCTGCGGCGTCGAGGCGCTGATCCGCTGGTGCCATCCCACGCGCGGGGAGCTCTCCCCCGCCGACGTCCTGCCGGTCGCCGCGCGCAGCGGCCAGATGTCGGCGCTGACCGACTGGGTCATGGACCGCGCGATCTGCGAGCTCGCCGCCCTGCGCGCCGGCGGCCACGACCTGCGCGTGAGCGTCAACGTCTCGGCCGTCACGCTCGTCGACGCCGGGCTCCCGGCGCGGATCGCCGTCATCCTGCGGCGCCACGGCGTCCCGGCCGCGGCGCTCGTCGTCGAGGTCACCGAGGACGCGGTCATGCGCGACCACCGGCGCTGCCTCGCCGTCCTGCGCGGGATCGCCGGGCTCGGCGCCGAGATCTCGGTCGACGACTTCGGCACCGGCCAGTCCTCGCTCGCCCAGCTGCGCCACCTGCCTGCCGACGAGCTCAAGATCGACCGCGGCTTCGTCGGCAACATGCTCGAGGACCCGCTCGACGGCGAGCTCGTCCGCCTCGTCATCGTGCTCGCGCGGCGCATGGGCGTGCGCGTCGTGGCCGAGGGGATCGAGACCCCGCAGCAGCGCGCGGCCCTGGCGCGCCTGGGCTGCGACACGATCCAGGGCTTCGGCGTCGGCCGCCCGATGGCCTCCGCCGTGCTGCGCCCGTGGCTCGCCGACGCCGCGGCGCGCCGCCACGCCGCCGTGTGAGCGCGCCCCGCGCGCGCGACGTCGCGGGCGCCACCTCGCTCTCGTGGGTGTGGCAATCCGTATCGACACGGCTCGCCGCCTCGGTCAGAGTTCCTGGCCGCCGCCCATGATCCGCGTCCTCGTCGTCGACGACCACCCCGTGCTGCGCGCCGGGCTCGAAGCCGTCCTGCGCTCCGAGCCGGGCTTCCGCTGCGTGGGCGGCGCCGAGGACGGCGCCGCCATGTGGGTGCTCCTGCGCCGCGGGCGGCCGGACGTGGTCGTCCTCGACCACCGCCTCGGCGAGGAGGACGGCATCGAGCTCTGCGCCGCCCTGCGCGCCGAGCCCGACCCGCCGTCGGTCCTGCTCTACACCGCCGACCCGAACCCGGGCCTGGAGGCCGCCGCGCTCGCGGCCGGCGCGGCGGGCCTCGTCGACAAGGCGATCGACGTCGCGGTGCTCTTCGACGCGATCCGGGTCGCGGGCCGCCGCGAGGGCGGCGCCGCGTCCGAGCCGGCCGTGGCCTAGCGCTACGCCGCGTCCGCCAGCAGCTGGCGCAGCACGTAGCGCAGGATCCCGCCGTGGCGGAAGTAGTCCGCCTCCTTCGGCGTGTCGATCCGCACCCGCGCCGTGAACGACACGTCGCCGGCGACGACGTCGACCTCGCGCGGCAGCTCGCCGTCGTTGAGCGGCTCGGCCAGGCCCGTGATCGTGAACTCCTCCTCGCCGGTGAGGCCGAGCGACTCCGCCGTCTCGCCCTCGGGGAACTGCAGCGGCAGCACGCCCATCCCGACCAGGTTGGAGCGGTGGATGCGCTCGAAGGACACCGCGATCACGGCGCGGACGCCGAGCAGGTTGGTGCCCTTGGCCGCCCAGTCGCGCGAGGAGCCCGAGCCGTACTCGGCGCCGCCGAGCACGACGAGCGGGATGCCGTCCTCGATGTAGGCCTCGCTCGCCTCGAAGATCGAGGTCTCCGCACCGTCCGGCAGGTGGCGCGTGACGCCGCCCTCCGTCCCCGGCGCGAGCTGGTTGCGCAGGCGGATGTTCGCGAACGTGCCGCGGATCATCACCTCGTGGTTGCCGCGCCGCGACCCGTAGGAGTTGAACTCCTTGGGCTCGACGCCGCGCCCCTGCAGGTACGCGCCCGCCGGGCCGTCCTTCTTGATCGCGCCCGCGGGCGAGATGTGGTCGGTCGTGACCGAGTCCCCCAGCTTGGCCAGGACGCGCGCGCCCTCGATGTCGGTGACCGGCGAGGGGTCGGCCTCCATGCCCTCGAAGTACGGGGCCTTGGCGATGTAGGTGGAGTCGTCGTCCCAGGCGTAGCGGTCGCCGGTCGGGACCTCGAGCCCCTGCCAGTTCGCGTCGCCGTCGAAGACCTCGCCGTAGGACGAGCGGAACATGTCGGACTGCACGGCCTCCTCGACCGTGCGGGCGACCTCGGCCGTCGAGGGCCAGACGTCCTTGAGGAAGACCTCGGCGCCGTCGCTGCCGACGCCGAGCGGCTCGTTGATGAGGTCGATGTCCATGGTCCCGGCGATCGCGTAGGCGACCACGAGCGGCGGCGAGGCCAGGTAGTTCATCTTGACGTCGGGGTTGATGCGGCCCTCGAAGTTGCGGTTGCCGCTGAGCACCGAGGTGACCGCGAGGTCGCCCTCCTGGACCGCCGCGCTGATCTCGTCGGGCAGCGGGCCGGAGTTGCCGATGCACGTGGTGCAGCCGTAGCCCACCAGGTTGAAGCCGAGCGCCTCGAGGTCGCCGGTCAGCCCGGCGCGCTCGTAGTACTCGGTGACGACCTTCGAGCCCGGCGCCAGCGACGTCTTGACCCACGGCGCGCGGGTGAGGCCCTTGGCCACCGCGTTGCGGGCCAGCAGGCCCGCGGCGAGCATCACCGACGGGTTGGAGGTGTTGGTGCAGGAGGTGATCGCCGCGATGACGACGTGGCCGTGGTCGAGGTCGAACTCCTCGCCGTCGAGCGTCGTGTGGACCGCGGTGTCGCTGCGCTCCGCGACGGCCGCCCCGCCGGTCTGCGCGCCCGCGGGCGCCGCGTCGCCGTGCGGGTCGGGCGCGCTGCCCGGCGCGCCGTCGGCCGGCGGGTCGGAGGCCGGGAAGGACTCGGCGACCGCCTCGTCGTGGCCGTGCCCGTGGCCGTGGTCGTCGTCGCCCGTGCCGATCAGCTCGGCGAGCGAGCTCTGGAAGCCCTCCTTCGCGCCGCTCAGCGCGATGCGGTCCTGCGGGCGCTTCGGGCCCGCGAGCGAGGGCTCGACCGTGGAGAGGTCGAGCTCGACGACGTCGGTGAACGTCGGCTCCTCGGCGTGCTCGTCGTGCCAGAGGCCCTGCTCCTTGGCGTAGGCCTCGACGAGGTCGACGAGCTCCTTCGGCCGGCCGGAGAAGGCCATGTAGCGGAGCGTCTCGGCGTCGATCGGGAAGATCGCGCAGGTCGAGCCGAACTCGGGGCTCATGTTGCCGATCGTCGCGCGGTCGGCCAGCGGCAGCGCGGTGACGCCCGGGCCGAAGAACTCCACGAACTTGCCGACGACGCCCTTCTTGCGCAGGATCTCGGTGACGGTGAGCACGAGGTCGGTCGCGGTCGCGCCCTCGGGCAGCTCGCCGTGGAGCTTGAAGCCGATGACCTGCGGGATCAGCATCGACATCGGCTGGCCGAGCATCGCCGCCTCGGCCTCGATGCCGCCGACGCCCCAGCCCAGGACGCCGAGGCCGTTGATCATCGTGGTGTGCGAGTCGGTCCCCACGAGCGTGTCGGGGTAGGCGGTGTTCGACTTGTCGTCGACGAAGACCGTGCGCGCCAGGTACTCCAGGTTGACCTGGTGGACGATGCCCGTGTCCGGCGGGACGACCTTGAAGGTCTCGAACGCGTCCTGGCCCCACTTCAGGAACTCGTAGCGCTCGCGGTTGCGCTCGAACTCGCGCTCGGCGTTGAACGCGAACGCGGTGCGCGTGCCGAACTCGTCGACCTGCACCGAGTGGTCGATGACCAGCTCGGCCGGGACGAGCGGCTCGATCTTCGCGGGGTCGCCGCCGAGGTCGGCCATCGCGTCGCGCATCGCGGCGAGGTCGACGACGGCGGGCACGCCGGTGAAGTCCTGCATGACCACGCGCGCGGGCGTGAAGGCGATCTCGAGCGACGGCTCGGCCTTGGCGTCCCACGTCGCGAGCGCCTCGATGTCGGCCGCGTCGACCGCGCCGTTGCCCTCGGTGCGCAGCAGGTTCTCGAGGAGGATCTTGAGGCTGAACGGCAGGCGCGCGATGTCGAACGTCGACTGCAGCGCGTCGAGCCGGTAGATCGTCAGCTCGCGGTCGCCGACCTTCAGCGTGCCGCGGGCGTCGAAGGAGTTGGGGTGCTCGGAGGAGGAGGCCATGGTTCGTGGTCCTTTCAGCGGTCGGCGGGGAGCACCACGAAGGCTTCCCCGTCCGGGGTCAAGACAGATCGGAAGTGCTGGTCGAAGGTCGCGATGCGGTTGGTGCGCAGGATGCCCGCGAGCGCGACCAGCGACGCGTCGGCGAGGCCGAGGAAGGGGTGCTGCTTGGCGATGCGGATGGTCTCGTGGAGGCCCTCGGCCCACCAGCGGAGGCCGTAGGCGCCGGACTCGAAGTCGTCCCAGAGGAAGGTGGCGGCGTCCGTGCCCCCGCCCCGGAGGATGTGGTAGTCCATCTCGGCGAGCGCGAGGGGCGTGGTCACGAGATCCTCGTCGGTGGACGTGACCCAGTCGATCGCCGCTCGGTGATGGGCGTCCTCCTGGCTGAAGAGCGCCACGATCAGGCTCGTGTCGAGGACGATGCTCAATCTTCGCCGAAGCCCATCTCGCCGAGGTACTTCTCATCGTTCTCGGACCAGTCGCGGGGACCGCCCTTGATGATCCCGATGCCCTTCGGCTTCGGGCGCTTCGGCTTGTGCACGACGCCTTCGAGGCTCCGGCGGATCAGCTCCGCCTTCGTGATGCCCTCTTCGGCCGCCTTGAGGGCGAGGCTCTGGTCGAGCTGCTCGTCGAGGTAGATGCTGGTCTTCTTCAGCATGACCCCACGTAGGGTAGCACCCTACGTGCCACCCGCAACCCCCGTGTCAGACGGTCTTCAGCAGCACTTCGTTGATCGCCTGGGCCAGCTTGTCGGCGGAGATCACGCCGCTGGAGACGAGCGTGAGGTCGGTGTCGTCGGTGCCGATCAGGAGCGTCGGCGTCGCGTGGACGTCGTAGCGGCTCTGCATGCTGTGGACGGCGCCGAGCTGGTCGCTGACCGCGGCCGAGCGGCGGTCGCGCATCGCCTTCGCGGCGTCGAGGCCGTGGACGCCGCCGAGCACGCCGCGCAGGAACGGGTCGGTCACGTAGCCGCTGCCCTCCTCGCCCTGGACGTCGTAGAAGCGCATCGACGCGTCCCACATCCGGTTCTGCAGCGCGGCGGCCATCACCGCCTTGTTGGCGCGCTCGGACTGCGGGCCGAGGACGCTCGTGAGCCGCAGCTCCATCCGGACCTTGCCGGTCTTGATGTAGCGCTTGACGATGTCCGGCCACGACTCGGCGGCGAACTCGCGGCAGAACGGGCACTGCAGGTCGGCGAACTCGACGAGCAGGACCGGCGCCTTCGGGTCCCCGAGGATCAGCCCCTGCTGCGGGATGCCGCGCAGGATCGCCGTGACGTCGCGCGTCGACGGCTTGCGGGGCTTGCTCGGGTCGGTCCCGCCGCTGGAGACGAGGATCGCCACGAGGACGATCGCGGCGGCGGCGCCGACGAGGGCGGAGAAGAGGGTGAGGCGACGGCTCATGCGGCCATGAAGCCTGTCACGCCGGGACCGCGGCGGCCGGTCAGTCTGCCGCCCCGGCAGCGATCGGCCGCGCCGGCGCGGGCTCGCGCAGCAGCCGGACCGTGCAGACGATCGCGAGGCCGGTCATCAGGATCGCGCTGCCGACGCACCACTGGCAGATCGCGTCGATGGTGAAGAGCTCGCGGTAGGTCAGGTACGCCGAGAAGCCGAAGCCGACGAGCGCCACGAGCGCCGCGACCATCCGCGGGCCCTCGCCCTGCCCGGGCGCCAGCAGCGCGCCGAGCAGGGTGATGTACCCCAACAACCCGAGGAGCGCGACCGGGACGCCGGCGAGCTTCGCGTACGAGGAGGTCTGCACCTTGTGGCAGCCGTGCGCGATGTTGCACACCGGGTCGATGTCGGCGTAGTGCACGTAGACCAGGTAGCCCGCGATCCCGATGCCGAGCACCGCCAGGACGAGCCCGGCGGTGCGCAGCGCGCGGTCGCTCACTGCCCGCCCTTCGCCGCCAGCGCCGCGTCGACGAGCTTGGAGACGCCCGCGGCGGTCGGCTGCGACTCGCTCGTGTCGGCCTTCAGGTCGCCGCCCGTCGGCCCGACGAGGATCGTCGGCGTGCCGGTGACGCCGTAGCGGCTGGAGAGCGTCTTGGCCGCCGCGATCTCCTGCGAGGCCTGCGAGGAGCCCGCGCCCGCGATCGCCTTCGCGGCGTCCGCGCCCGCGCCGTCCAGGACCTTGGTCAGGAACGCGTCGTCCACGTAGCCCGAGTTCTCCTCGCCCTGGTTGCGGTAGAAGAGGTCGGAGGCCTGCCAGAGCTTGCCCTGCGCGCCCGCGGCCTCGAGCACGCCGGCCGCCGTGACCGAGTCCGGGCCGATGAACGTGAGGTAGCGCAGCTCCATCTTCGCCTTGCCGGTGCGCACGTACTTCTGGATGAGCGTCGGCATCTCGTTCAAGGTGTACTCCTTGCAGAACGGGCACTGCGGGTCGGCGAACTCGACGATCGTCACCGGCGCGGTCGCCTTGCCGAGCGTGATCCCCTGCTGCGGGATGCCGCCGATCAGGCTCGTCGTCTCCGCGACGCCCTGGAAGTCGCCGGAGGACGTCTTCTTCGCGCCGCCGTGGTTCGACACCACGATCGCCACGACGACGATCACGGCCGCGGCGCCGAGCAGCGCGCCGAGCTGCGTGAGGCGCTTGCGCCGGACCGCGGCCGCGTTCGCCGCCTGCTCGTGCTCGAGCCGCTCGGCGCGTGCCGCGTCGCGGCGCTCGCGCTTGGTCGGGACGTTCTGCTGGGACATGGGGAGCTCCAAGGGTAGGTGAGAAGGGCTCCGCGCCGCGACGGTGAACCGCCGCGGCGCGGATGCGGGGAACTACGCGGCGCGGCGGGCCGCCGCGAGGCCCGCGCCGCCGGCCGCGAGGCCGAGCCCGCCGACGATCAGCGCGACGATCGCGAGGGTGTTCGAGCCGTCGTCGGAGTCCCCGGCGGCGGTGGCCGCCGCCGCGGGCGCCGAGGCCTCCTCGGTCGTGGCCGTCCCGCCCGCGGCGGGCGCCGCCGTCGCGGCGTGGTGGTCCTCGTCGGCCGCCGCCGTCACCGCGACCTGCGGCGCGGGCTTGTCGCTGTCCGGCGCGCCGATCCAGCGCGCGACGGTCCCGTCGCTGTAGGTCTGCAGCGCCTTGAAGGTCAGCGTGTCGCCGGCCTTGCCCGGGATCTGCACCGAGAGCGGGAAGTCCTGGAACTGGCCCGGCGCGATGCCGTCGGCCTTCGCGTTCGCCGTCCAGGTGATCGTCTTGACGCCCTCGGTGACCTCGCCGTCGTCGGTCTTGACCGGCGTGGCCAGCTTCTCCTTGACGACCTTCACGGTCCAGCCCGGGACCGACTGGTAGGAGGCCTCGGCGAAGCCGGGCGGGAACTGCACGGCGACCTTCGTCGTGACGGCGTCGTCGGTCTCGTTGGGGACGCGGACGTCCTCCACGACGTAGGCGCCCGCGGCCGCCGTCTTCGGCTGCACGGTGACGTGGGCCTGCGCGGCGGCGGGCACGGCGAGGGCGCCGAGCGTGACGGCGGAGGCGAGGGTGATGCGCTTGCGCTGCATGATGGTGATGTCCTTGGTTCGCGTGAGTTGACATAGGGGTTGAGATCCTGCGTCAGCCCTGCGGTGGAGGACGGGAGGCGATGGCGGCCGCGACGAGCGAGCCGCCGCGCACGGCGGCGGCGAAGGGCGGGCGCGTGGCGCGTGCGAGGGGCGTCGACGCGCGCCGCCGGCGGCGGGGCCGCGCGGCGTGCAGCCGCGCGCTCAGCGTGCGCTCGCCGGGGTAGCGGCCGAGCAGCAGCGCGCCGACCAGCAGCGCCAGCGGCGCGAGCGAGAGCAGGACGGCGATCACGGCCTCACCACGCCTCGCGCGGCGCGCGCGCCCGGGCCCGGCGCCGGCGGACCACGACCACGGCGGCGCCGCCCGCGAGCACGAGCACGACGAGGGCGACGATGGCGCCGGCGGGCGGGCCGCCGCCGGCGGGCGGCGCCCACCACAGCGTCCCGAGGATCTGCCCCTGCTCGGCGCCGACCCGGATCGGGATCCGGTAGTCGAAGACCTTGGTCCGCCGCGCCTTGTCCTTGACGACCGGCGGCACGCCGCGCGCCATGTAGTGCATGCGGTGGTCGTGCCACTCGAAGACACCGGTCTTGTCGAGCACGCGCCAGTCCGGCGTCGCGTTCGCGCGCGCGGTCGCGGGCACGGCGGCGGCGCCGTAGCGGTCCGTGTTGAGGTAGTAGGCCGGCGAGTTGTGGTTGACCGCGACGGTCCCGTCGGGCGCGATCCGCGCGTAGGGCTCGCGCTCGTAGCCCTGCACGAGCACCGTCCGCGTGCTGCGGTTGGTGAGCTGGAAGCGGTCGTCGCCGCTCAGCACCTGGAGCGCGACGCCGGGCACGAGCGGCTGCAGCGCCCGGACGACGGAGCGCATGTTGGGGTTGCCCTGGTGGGCCAGGGCGGTGGTGGGCGCGGCCGCCGGCAGCCCGAGCAGGGCGGCGAGCGACGCGACGACGAGGGGGCGGCGCATGGGCGCACCTCCGGATGAAGATGTTCGATGACGGTCGGCCGGCGCGCCCGGACGGGCGCGCAGGGGCGATCAGCGCAGGCGGATCCCTAGGCGGCCGTGAGCGGCGGCCCGCGCTCGGCGAGCGCGGCCGCGAGCAGGCGGCCGCCGCGGACCAGCGTGGTGCGCGGCCGGGGGCGCGGCAGCGGCGCGGAGGCCGGGCGCGTGCGGCGGACGTGCCGCGTGCGGCGGGCGGCGAGGCGCTCCAGCGCCTCGGCGCCGAGGTAGCGGCCCGCCAGCAGCGGGAGCAGGAGCACCAGCGCCGGGGAGAGCAGCAGGAGGCCCGTGCCGACGCCCGTGACCGTATCGGCGAGCGCGACCACGACGCCGAGGGCGGCGATGGCGAGCAGCGGACGGAGGTCCCGGCGGACGGGCATCGGCCCGGAACTGTACGCGGTCGGAGCCTGGCGCGCGGACGTTCCGCTGCCGGGTGGCCTGGCGGCCGCGGTCAGCCGGCGCGGTCGAAGCGCCGGCTGCGGCGATCGACCTCGAACCACACGCGGCACCCGCGCGCGGTGCGCTCGACGCCCCAGCGGGACGCCAGCTTGTCGACGAGGCGCAGGCCGAAGCCCGCGGTCTCGTGCCGGACCTCGGGGTCGAAGCCCGGGCCGTGGTCGGCCACCTCGACGCGCACGTGGTCGTCGCTCAGGCGGGCGTGGAAGACGATCCGCTCCGCCGGGTTCAGCGGCCCGGCGTGCCGGACGGCGTTGCCGACGAGCTCCGAGGTGAGCAGCGAGACGGTGTGGTCGAGGTCCGGGCTCAGCCCACGTTCGCGCAGGGCGTGGCGCGCCGCGCGCACCGCGTCGGGGACGGGCGAGAAGGCGAGCAGGATGTCGGTGCTGGTCTGGGTCGAGGTCATGGGGTTCACGTGGCCGGCGAAGGCCATACGTCAAGGGTGACCCGATGCGCCCGAACCCAATCCCCCGATCGTCCAGGTCGCGTCCTGCGGACGACTCAGCGCACGACGTGCAACGTGGCGTGCATCCCGCGCGCCTGGTGGTCGGCGATGGTGCAGACCAGCTGGTAGGTCCCGATCCTGCGCAGCGTGAGGCGCAATGCGGCGGTTCCGCCCGGTTTGACGACCTCCGCGAGCCCCGCGACGCGCCTGCCGCCGTGCAGGACGACGAGGTCGTGCACGTCCTCGCCCAGGTTCCGGACGTTGAGCTTCAGCGCGCCAGGATGCACGCGCGGGCGGTAGACGGCGAGCGAGAACTCGCGCTCGCCCACGCCCACGGCGGTCGCGGCGCGGGCGAGGTGGGCGACGGGCGGGGCGGCGTCGGCGAGCATCAGGCGCGCACCAGCGGGACCTGGCCGAACTGCGCCGCGCCCGGGATGACCTCGGCCGGGTCGGTGCCCATCCACTGCGCGAGCAGGCTGGCGTAGACGCGCCGGAAGTCGACCGTCACCTTGAGGTTCTTCTCGCGGTCGAGGTCGGTCAGCGAGGGGTAGTCGTTGAGGATCCCGCCGAGCGCCCGCGCGCCCTGGACCCACGCGACGCCGCCCGCGCCGTGGTCGGTCCCGCCCGACGTGTTGGCCTCGGGCCGGCGGCCGAACTCCGACCAGACGAAGGTCAGGACGCGGTCGGCGACGCCGCGCGCCTCGAGGTCGGCCTGGAAGGCGGAGAGCGCCTCGCCGACGGCGCCGAGGTCCTGGTCGAGCGTCGCGGCCTGGCCCTCGTGCGTGTCGAAGGAGCCGTCGGCGTCGACCGTGGCGACGCGGATCCCGAGCGGCTGCGCGATCAGCCCGGCGAGGACCTTGAGGCGATCGGCCGTGTCGTTGTTGTCCGGGTACGCGACGGAGCCGGCGAGCGGGTCGGGCGACTTGTCGTCCTTGCGCCGGAACGGCGCGAGCTGCTCGGAGACCGAGTGCGCGAGGCGCGCGGCGCGGGCGGCGCTGGCCGGCCCCGCGGCGTGCGGCGCCGACTGCGAGAGCGAGGCATAGGCCTTGACCGCGGCGTCGCCCCAGTCGCCCCAGACGCTCCACATCGACAGCTCGGCGTCGCCCGGGTCGGAGATCGAGGCGACCGGCGCGCCCGCCGTGCGCAGCGTCGGCGAGAGGCCGTAGCCCGCGCTCAGCCCCTGCAGCGGGTTGTCGTCGCTGCCGTGGCGGTCGAGCCAGCGGCCGAGCCAGCCGGAGACCGACTGCTGGCTGACCATGCCGGTCTCCCAGAACGCGCGCGAGGCGAAGTGCGACAGGTTGGGGTTCGCGTAGTCGATGCCCGGCAGGAAGCCGATCTGCCCGCGGTCGAAGAGCCCCTTCAGCCCGCCGCCGATCCCGCGCCCGAGCGCCGGGTGCAGCCCGAGCGAGGTCCCGCCGAGCGCCAGCGGCGCCGCGGGCGAGACGCCGGCGCGGAGGTCGCGCAGCGCGCCCTCCTGCTCCAGCGGCATCAGCGTGTCGAGCAGGTCGAGCCCGCCGGGGAGGAAGACCGAGACGAGGATCGGCGCGTCGGGCGCGGCCGCGGCCTCGGCGGCCGCCGCGTCGAGCAGGCTGCCGGTCGGCAGCAGGTTCGCCGCGTAGACCGTGAGGCCGGCGCCGATCCCCCACTTGAGCATCTGCCGGCGCGTGAGCACGTCGCGGCGCGCGGCCTCGCTGGCGTGGTGGAAGTCCTGGCAGGCGGAGAAGGCGCGGAGGCGGGGCATGCGAGTCAGTGGACCTGGGCGTCGGGGGCGGAGAGCAGGAGGTGGCGCATCGCGCGCTGCGTCATGTCGGCGGCGACCTGGCGCTGCCACTTCTGGCCGGCCATCGCGTCGTAGCCCTTGGCCAGCGCGAGCAGGCCCTTGCGCGTGCGCGCGCTCGCCCACGGATGGCCGAGCGCGGCCAGCGCGCGGTCGAGCTGCTGCGCGGGCTGCAGGTCGAGCGGCGTGTCGCCGTCCTCCACCTTCAGCCCGGGCTGCGAGAGCGCGACGTTGGCCGCGACGAAGCGCATGCGCATGCCGTTGGACGACATCCACGCCGGCCCCCAGTCCCAGCCCGCGACCGACGGCGGCGAGAAGAGCTGCTGGCCCATGCCGGAGGTGACCCACGTCCAGTCGTCGACCTTCACGCCGAGGCGCGTCGCGCGCAGCATCCCGGCGATCGCGACGACCGGCGACTTGACCATCGTCGGCGCGTCGAGGTTGGCGTACAACTTGGGATGGTCGAGGATCTCCGCGACCACGGGCTTGAGGTGATGGCCCGAGCCGGTGTAGACGCGCTGCAGGCGCAGGCGCGTCGCGCGGTCCAGCGGCTCGTCGACGAAGAAGGACCACAGCTTGCGGACCAGGAACTCGGGATGGTGGCGGTTGCCGACGACCAGCCGCAGCACGTCGTGCGGGCCGAAGCGGCCCTTGTGGCCGAAGATGCGCTTGGTGCCGCCGTCGTGGTTCTTGGGCTCGAAGCGCGTGGAGAGCAGGACGCCGCCGGCCTTCCGGCCCTCGACGTAGCCGGTGAGCGCGCGGGCGGCCTCGCGGACGTCGGCCTCCGTGTAGCCGTTGCCCTCGCCGAGCGTGAAGAGCTCCATCAGCTCGCGCGCGAAGTTCTCGTTGGGCTCGTCCTTGTAGGACCCGATCAGGTTGAGGAACGACCCCGTCGCGGGGTCCTCCATCACGTTGGACAACAACGCCGGGAACGACCCGAGCGCGCCCGCGCGGAAGACCGCGTTCTGGCGGAGCAGGAGCGGCGTGTCCACGTCGCGCGTCGCGAAGTGGTCGTGCCAGAGCAACGTCATCTTCTCCTCGAGCGGCCGCGTGGTGCGCACCATGCGGTCCATCCACCAGAGGACGTCGTGGCCGTACTCGTTGGCCGGGTCCAGCGCCATCGGCTTGGGGCCGGGGAGCAGCGGGGCCGTGCGGCCGTTGGGCGAGAGCAGCCAGCGCAGCGTCGCGCCGCGTCCGCGGTGCGCCCACCTGGTGGCCTCGTGCGCGCTCGCGCCGAAGCCGGCGCGCCACATCGCACGACGCACGTGTGCCTCGCTGAAGCCTCCCACCATCGCCACGGTAGTCGGCAGGAACGGCGCTCCGGCTTAGCCGTGGACCAACGTCCCGCTTTGCACAGCTTCGAACGCGGAACCCGGAACCCGGCCCAGCGTGTGCAGGTCGTCGTCGTTCCAGCGGCGGTCCGGCGCGCCCGTGAGGTACCAGGGCGAGCCGTTGTCGGCGACGATCATCCCGTAGCGCTTCAAGGCCTTCAGGATGACCAGCGCCTGGCCGTGGAAGGGCCGCAGGTCGAAGGTGGCCTTGAGCCGCAGGCGCAGGCCCATCGGCGGGAGGTCGGGGTTCGTGTCGGAGGAGGCGAGGTGGCGCGCGGGCGCGACGTAGGCCTTCTGCGTGCGCGGCACGGTGACGCGCAGCGCGTGGGTGATGGGCCCCGGGCGCGCGAGGCCCGGGAAGATCGGCAGGCCAGCGGCGTCGGCCGACGTCCAGCCCCGCGGGCGCGGCCTGCCGGAGCGGAGGTCGAACTTCGCGCCGCTCGCCGCGCTCCACCCGTCCGCGGTCCTCCGCGCGCCGAACAGCTCGTAGAGCGTGCACGTCCCCTTCTGCAGGACGATCACGTGGCGGTCGCCGCCGCCCTCGACCGGCGCGGCGGCCGGGATCGGGTAGGGCCCCTTGTCGCTCTCGTCGCCGTAGTCGGTGAAGCGGACCCGGACGCGCTCCTGCGTCTTCGGCACCACCGTGAACGGGATCCCGTAGGTCTTGGACGCGAAGTCCGGGTGCAGGCGCGCGGCGAGGCCGATCGAGCGGACGTAGGCGGCCGAGCGCGCGTCGACCGGCGCCTTCGAGATGTCGCGGTTGAACGCGTCGGCCTTCGGGAGGACCGGGCAGCCCGCCACGGTCGTGCCCGGGCCGGGCGTGCCGACGGTCGCGGCGGCGGCGGTGCCGAGCGTGGCGGCGGACACGGCGAGCGCGCGCAACATGGCGTGAACCGTACGGGTTGGAGTTCGCGCGTCCAGTTGCCGATACTTCGGACTGGATGCTCCGCCCCGCCGTCCTCCCCTGCCTGCTCCTCTGCGCCACGCTGCCGCTCGGCGCGTGTGGCGGCGGCAGCTCGGGCGGCTCCGTGGCGGCGTGGAAGGTCGGCGCGCCGTACCTGCCGCCGCCGGATCCGGCCGCCCGCGCGGAGCCGGCCGTCGCGGCGAGCACCACCGCGACCGCCGCGCCCGCCGCCGCGCCCAAGGCCACCGCCAAGTCCCCCGCGACCGGCGCGCCCACCGACGCCCAGGTCGCCGCCGACCTGCGCCAGGCCTACGGCGGCAAGCAGGGCGAGAACCTCAACCAGGCCGCGATCGACGCCAACGGCGACGCGATCATCCCCGACACCGCGCCGCGCAAGCTCGTCGCGCTGATGCACGCGGCCAACGACGTCGCGCACAAGCCCTACGTCTACGGCGGCGGCCACGGCCGCGTCGCGGGCGAGGTCTGGACCGACTCGGCCTACGACTGCTCCGGCTCGGTCTCCTACGCGCTCGCCGCCGCGGGCTACCTCAAGGGCCCGGAGACCTCGGGCACGCTGATGTCCTTCGGCAAGCCCGGCCCCGGCAAGTGGGTCACGATCTTCGCCAACGACGGCCACACGTTCATGGTCGTCGCGGGCCTGCGCTTCGACACCAGCGGCCGGCAGATCACCGGCACGCGCTGGCAGCCCGCCGACGCCCGCTCCTACGCGGGCTTCACCGTGCGCCACCCGGTCGGGCTGTAGCCCCGGAGGCGTCCTCGGCGCCGGCGGCCGCCTGCCCGCCGCCGCCCCGCTGCCCCGCGCGCAGCGCGCGCGTCAGGCGCACGGTCGAGCCGTGCGGCGCGAGCTCCAGCGTCACCTCGTCGGCCAGCCCGCGCATCAGCTCGACGCCGCGGCCGCGGTCCGGGTCCGACCCCGTGCGCGCCCCCACGGGCGGTCCGGGATCGCGCACGGTGATCGACACCACGTGGTGGTCGTCGACCTCCAGGTCCACGCCGACCGTCGTGCGCGCGAACGCGGTGCCGTGCTCGAGCGCGTTCTGCCACGCCTCGTTGGCGGCCATGACGAGGTCGTGCGTCTCGTCGGCCTCCGCCCCCGCCTCGCGCAGCCACCGCGCGGTGAGCCGCCGCAGCGAGACGAGCGCGTCGCGGTCGGGCGAGAGCCGCAGCCGCGCCACGCGCCCCAGACGCGCCTCGCCGCGCACGACGACGAGCGTCACGTCGTCGTCAGCCGCCTCGGCGTCGGTCGCCAGCAGCGCGGCGGTGACCATCTCCTCCGGGCTGCCGCCGCCCGCGACCGCGTCGCGCAGCCGGCCGAGGCCGGTGTCGAGCCGCTCGCCGCGGCGCTCGACGAGCCCGTCGGTGTAGAGGACCGCGCTCATCTCCGGCGCGAGCGTCGCGACGTGCTCCTCGTAGCGCCACGTGTCCATGACGCCGAGCGGCGGCCCGCCGCCCTCGACGATCCGCGTCGTCCCGTCCTCGGCGACGATCAGCGGCGGCGGGTGGCCCGCGTTGACGAAGCGGAGCGTCCCGGAGTCGATCTCGAGGATCGCGAACAACATGGTGGTCATGAGGTCGGCGCCGAGCGCGGCGTGGTAGCCGTTCATGCGCTCGACCAGCCCGACCGTGCCGTGGCCCTCCAGCGCGTAGGCGCGCGCGACCGAGCGCAGCTCGCCCATCCGCGCCGCGGCGTCCACGCCGTGCCCCGCGACGTCGCCGACGACGATGCCCAGGCGGCCGCCGGGCAGCGCGATCGCGTCGTACCAGTCGCCGCCCACGCGGGTTCCGCCCGCGCCCGGCGCGATGTGCGCGGCGAGCGTCACGCCGACGACGCTCGGCAGCCGGTCGGGGAGCAGCGCGCGCTGGAGCGTGGCGGCGATCCGGCGGTCGCGCTCGTCGGCCAGCTGCACGAGCAGCTGCTGCGGCGAGCCGTGCACGTCGCGCACCGCGACCACGCTGACCGTCACCGGGAACGGCACCGCGTCGGCGTCGAGCACGTGCGCCGACCACGGCTCGCCGCCGTCGCCGAGCGTCGCGGCGGCGGCGAGGCGCTCGACGAGCGCGGGCCGGTCGCGCTCGTGGATCACGTCGTGGATCGGCGCGCGCGCGAGCAGCGACGTCGGCCGCCCGGTGAGCCGCTCGAGCGCCGGGTTGACCTGCAGCGCGAGGCCGTCGAGGTCGCACAGCGCCATGCCCGTCGGCGCCGCGGCGAACGCGTTGCGGACCAGCTCGTCGCTGCGCCGCAGCTGGCGGCGGTGGCGGTCGAGGTCGGCGAAGACCTTCACCTTGGAGCGCAGCACCAGCGGGTCGAACGGCTTGAGCAGGTAGTCGACGGCGCCCGCCTCGTAGCCCGCGAAGACCTCGGCCAGATCGCTCTCGGCCGCGGTCAGGAAGATGATCGGGACGTCGCGGCTGCGCTCGCGCGCCTTGATCAGCTCGGCGGTCTCGATGCCGTCCATCCCCGGCATCTGGACGTCGAGCAGGATCACCGCGAAGTCGTTGACGAGCACCTCGCGCAGGGCCTGCTCGCCGGAGTCGGCCTCGACGATCTCGAGCCGCAGCGGCTCCAGGACGGCCTGCAGCGCGATGCGGTTCTCGCGCCGGTCGTCGACGAGCAGGACGCGCGCGGGGTCGACCTCCACCATCAGCGGTGCAGCCAGACGCGCATGAGCGAGAGCAGCTGCTCGACGTCGACCGGCTTGGTGACGTAGTCGCTGGCCCCCGCGCTGATCGACTTGTCGCGGTCTCCCTTCATCGCCTTCGCCGTGAGCTGGATGATCGGCAGCGCGTCGAAGCGCGGCATCGCCCGGATCGCCCGGGCGGTCTCGTAGCCGTCCATCTCGGGCATCATCACGTCGAGCAGCACCAGGTCGGTGTCGGGCTGCTCGCGGAGCCGCTCGATCCCCTCCCGGCCGTTCTCGGCGAAGGCCACCTTCATGCCCCGCGTCTCCAGCGCGCTGGCGAGCGCGAAGACGTTGCGGATGTCGTCGTCGACGATCAGCACGCGCTTGCCGTGGAAGACCTGGTCAGCGGTCCTGAGCTTCGCGAGGAGCTTGCGCGTCGGCTGCGGGAGCTGCGTCTCCAGGCGGTGCAGGTAGAGCGCGGTCTCGTCGATCAGCCGCTCGGCGCTCGCCGCGTTGGAGACGACGAGCCGCTCGGAGGCGCCGTCGAGCGCGACGCGCTCCTCGGGCGCCAGCGCGTCGGGCACGTGCAGGACGATCGGCAGCTCGCGCAGGGCCCCGCCCGACTCCAGCGCGAGCAGGACGTCGAGCGGCCACTTCGCGCCCGGCCGCACGACGAGCGCCGCGCAGTCGATCCCGTCGGTGTGGAGGTGCTCGGCCGCGCCGTCGGGCGCGAGGACCATCACGTCCACGTCGTCGCCCGCGCCGAGCAGCTCCAGCGTCTCGACGTCGAGCCCGTCGCCCTCCTGGACGATCGCGAGGCGCTTGACGGAGCGGATGCTCAGGCGCTCGAGCGCCTCGAGCGCCGCCAGCGCGGCCGCTCCCCCGCCCGCGCCGCGGGACTCGGCCTCGTCGACGTAGGCCGCCGCGCCCGCGCGCAGCGCGGCCAGCCGCCCGCCCGCGGGCCCCGCCACGACCACCGGGCGGTGGCGCGTCTCGGGGTGCGACTTCAGCTGGCCGAGCAGCCGCTCGCCGCGGCCGTCCCCGGCGAAGACGAGCACCACGTCGGGCCGGTACTCGCGCGCCAGCGCGAGCCCGAGCGGCGTGCGCCGCGCGACCAGGCCCTTGAACCCGTGCTCGCGCGCGACCGCCAGCGCGCCCTGCGCGTGGCCCGCGTCGTGGGCGATGACGAGCAGGACGCGGTCGCCGGCGACGATCGCGCCGCGGTCGTCCTCGACGCCGTCGTAGGGCAGCAGCTGCGCGGCCTCCGAGCTCGCCTCGCTCAGCGCGGCCGCGAGCGGCGGCTCGGCGGCCGGCGCGTCGAGCTGCGCCCCGTCGCCGGTGCGGTGCGCGAGCGGCAGGACGAGCGTGAAGCTCGACCCGTCCCCGACGCTCGAGGCCACGCGGATCTCACCGCCGAGCAGGCGCGAGATCTCGCGGCTGATCGAGAGGCCGAGGCCCGTGCCGCCGTACTTGCGCGACGTCGTGCCGTCGGCCTGCTGGAAGGCCTCGAAGATCGACGCGAGCTTGTCGGGCGCGATGCCCACGCCGGTGTCGGCGACCGCGAAGGAGATCCGCTCGTCGGCGTCGCGCAGGACGCGCAGCGCCACCGTGCCCGCGGGCGTGAACTTGAAGGCGTTGGAGAGCAGGTTGCGCAGCACCTGCTGCAGCCGCTGCTCGTCGGTGACGATCGAGGCGGGCAGCGCGTCGTCGAGCTCGATCGCGAACGTCAGCCCCTTCTCCTCGGCGACGGGCCGGAACGAGCGCTCGACGTCCTCGCAGATGTCGGCGAGCGCGACCGGGCTGAGGTCGAGCTCCATCTTGCCCGCCTCGACCTTGGAGAGGTCGAGGATGTCGTTGATGAGCGAGAGCAGGTCGTTGCCCGCGGAGTGGATCGTGGTCGCGAACTCGACCTGCTGGGCCGAGAGGTTGCCCTCGTCGTTGTCGGCCAGCAGCCGCGAGAGGATCAGCAGCGAGTTCAGCGGCGTGCGCAGCTCGTGGCTCATGTTGGCCAGGAACTCGGACTTGTACTTGGAGGACAGCGCGAGCTGCGAGGCCTTCTCCTCCAGGCCCGCGCGCGCCGCCTCGATCTCCACGTTCTTGGCCTGCAGCTCGCGCGCGAGCGACTGCGACTGCGCGAGCAGCTGCTCGGTGCGCATGTTCGCCCGGATCGTGTTGAGCACGACGCCGATCGTCTCGGTGATCTGCTCCAGGAACGCGCGGTTGATCTCGCTCACCGCCTGCAGCGAGGCGAGCTCGATGACGCCGAGCACCTGCTCCTCGAAGACCACGGGCAGCACGATGATGTTGCGCGGCGTCGCCTCGCCGAGGCCGGAGGCGACCGTGATGTAGTCCTTCGGGACGTCCTCGACGAGGATCGGCTTGGCCTCGACGGCGGCCTGGCCGATCAGGCCCTCGCCGAGCGCGAAGCGGTCGCGCGCGCCGCGGTCGCCGCCGTAGGAGGCGACGAGCCGCAGGTCCGGCTCCTCCTCGCCCTCGACCAGGAAGAACGCGCCGTGCTGCGAGGTGACCAGCGGCGTCAGCTCGCTCATGATCAGCCGCGTGACCTGCGCCAGGTCGCCCTGGCCCTGGAGCATGCCGCCCATCCGCGCGAGGTTCGTCTTCAGCCAGTCCTGCTCGACGTTGATCTGCGTCGTCTCGCGCAGGTTGGCGATCATCTGGTTGATGTTGTCCTTGAGCTCGGCGACCTCGCCCTGGGCCTCGACGGTGATCGAGCGCGTGAGGTCGCCTTGCGTCACCGCCGTGGAGACCTCGGCGATCGCGCGCAGCTGCGTCGTCAGCGTCGAGGCGAGCTGGTTGACGTTCTCGGTGAGGTCGCGCCAGCGTCCGCGGACGCCCTCGACCTCGGCCTGACCGCCGAGCGAGCCGTCGGTGCCGACCTCGCGCGCGACGCGCGTGACCTCGTCGGCGAACGAGCCGAGCTGGTCGACCATCGTGTTGATGGTGTCCTTGAGCTCGAGGATCTCGCCGCGCGCGTCCACGGTGATCTTCTGGCTGAGGTCGCCGTTCGCCACCGCGGTGGCGACCTGCGCGATGTTGCGGACCTGGTCGGTCAGGTTGTCGGCCATCGAGTTCACCGACTCCGTGAGCGAGCGCCACGTGCCGGAGACGCCCTCGACCTGCGCCTGGCCGCCGAGCTTGCCCTCGGTGCCGACCTCGCGCGCGACGCGCGTGACCTCGGCCGCGAACGAGCGCAGCTGGTCGACCATGGTGTTGATGGTCTCGGCGAGCGCCGCGACCTCGCCCTTCGCCTCGACGGTGATCTTCTTGGAGAGGTCGCCGTTGGCCACCGCCGTCGTCACCGTCGCGATGCCGCGGACCTGCTCGGTGAGGTTCGCGGCCATCGAGTTCACCGACTCGGTCAACGAGCGCCAGGTGCCGCTGACGTCCTCGACCTCGGCCTGGCCGCCGAGGCGCCCGTCGGTGCCGACCTCCTTCGCCACGCGCGTCACCTCGGCCGCGAACGAGCGCAGCTGGTCGACCATCGTGTTGATGGTGTCCTTGAGCTCGAGGATCTCCCCGCGCGCGTCGACCGTGATCTTCTTCGACAGGTCGCCCTGGGCCACCGCCGTCGTCACCTGCGCGATGTTGCGCACCTGGTGGGTCAGGTTGTCGGCCATGAAGTTGACGTTCTCGGTCAGGTCGCGCCACGTGCCCGAGACGCCCTTGACCTCGGCCTGGCCGCCGAGCTTGCCCTCCGTGCCGACCTCGCGCGCGACGCGCGTGACCTCGTCGGCGAACGAGGAGAGCTGGTCGACCATGGTGTTCACGGTCCGCTTGAGCTCGAGCACCTCGCCCTTGACGTCGACCGTCACCTCCTGCGTGAGGTCGCCCTTCGCCACCGCGGTGGTCACGCGCGCGATGTCGCGGACCTGGTCGGTGAGGTTGCGCGCCATCACGTTCACCGAGTCGGTGAGGTCCTTCCACGTCCCCGCGACGCCCGGCACGACCGCCTGGCCGCCGAGCCGGCCCTCCGTGCCGACCTCGCGCGCGACGCGCGTGACCTGCTCGGCGAACGAGCGCAGCTGGTCGACCATCGTGTTGATGGTGTCCTTGAGCAGGAGGATCTCGCCGCGCGCGTCGACCTCGATCTTCTGCGTCAGGTCGCCCTGCGCCACCGCCGTCGTCACGAGCGCGATGTTGCGGACCTGGCCCGTCAGGTTCTCCGCCATCGAGTTCACCGACTCGGTCAGGTCCTTCCACGTGCCCGAGACGCCCGGCACCTCGGCCTGGCCGCCGAGCTTGCCCTCGGTGCCGACCTCGCGCGCGACGCGCGTGACCTGCTCGGCGAAGACGCTCAGCGTGTCGGTCATCGCGTTGATCGTGTCGGCGAGCGCCGCGACCTCGCCCTTGGCGTCGACCGTGATCTTCTGCGTCAGGTCGCCCTTGGCGACCGCGCCCGCGACCTGGGCGATGTTGCGCACCTGGTCGGTCAGGTTGCGCGCCATGAAGTTGACGTTCTCGGTGAGGTCGCGCCACGTGCCCGAGACGCCGCGCACCTCGGCCTGGCCGCCGAGCTTGCCGTCCGTGCCGACCTCGCGCGCCACGCGCGTGACCTCGTCGGCGAAGCCGCCGAGCTGGTCGACCATCGTGTTGATGGTGTCCTTCAGCTCGAGGATCTCGCCGCGGGCGTCGACCGTGATCTTCTGCGTGAGGTCGCCCTGGGCGACCGCCGTCGTGACCTGCGCGATGTTGCGGACCTGGCCGGTGAGGTTCGCCGCCATCGAGTTCACCGACTCGGTCAGGTCGGCCCACGTGCCGGAGACGCCAGGGACCGCGGCCTGGCCGCCGAGCTTGCCGTCGGTGCCGACCTCGCGCGCGACGCGCGTGACCTCGGAGGCGAAGGAGGAGAGCTGGTCGACCATCGCGTTGACCGTGGTGCCGATGCGGGCGAACTCGCCCTTGACCGGCTGGCCGTCGATCTCCATGGCCATCTTCTGGCTGAGGTCGCCCTCGGCGACCGCGACGATCACGCGCGCGACCTCGGTGGTCGGGCGCACGAGGTCGTCGATCAGGCCGTTGACCGTCTGGACGCGCTCGAGGTAGTCGCCCTTGGCGCCGTCGGTCCGGGCGCGCTCGGTCATCCGCCCCTCGCGGCCGATCTGCCGCGCGACGCGCGCGAGCTCGGTCGTCTGGCCCTGGCTGCGCTCGGCGAGGCGGTTGTAGGCCACCTCCAGCTCGCCGAGCAGGCCCTTGCGCCGGGCGGGGAGCCGCCGGGAGAAGTCGCCGTCGGCGGCGGAGCTCAGCGCCTCGAGCAGGCGGCGCAGCGCCGCGGGGTCGAGCTCGCCGCGCTCGTCGTCCCGTCGCTTGCCAGAACGGCCCTCGTCGGCAGCCAGTGTCCCGGCCATCGATCCTCCTTGGGGGTGGTGTCACCGGCGCCCCACAGCGCACGGCCTTCGGCCGATACCCAGTATCGCGGTGAACCAAACGGCATGCGGCAATCGCGGCAGGGGCAACCCCGGCGTTGCGTTTTCGGGAAGGTCGGGCTAGCGGCGCTGCGGCAGCTCGTCGAGGCGCCGCTGGGCCTCTTCGGCGCGCTCGCCGTGGCGGGCGGCGGCGTCGGTGGAGCGGGAGAAGCGGCCCTCGAGCTGCTCGGCCTGCTCGGCGTGGATCTCCGCCTCGTGGGCGTGGCGCTCGGCGAGCGTCTCGTGCTCCTCGGCGGCGGCGCGGTGCTCGCGCGCCTCGGCGGCGACGGCGCTGGCGCGCGACGCGATGGCCTCCTGCTCCTGCTGGTGGCCGGAGAGCTCGCCGGCGATGACCGCGCGCTCGCGCTCGACGCGGGCGCGCTCGGCCGCCCGGCGGCGGCTGAGGACCCCCGCCGCGACGGCGACGACGACCAGCAGGACGACGATGACGATGACCGCGATCATGGTCCTTGGGTACCCAGCTGGCGGATTTCGTCCCCTCGAACGGTCGGCCAGGCGTCAGCGGATCGCCAGCTCCGTGTCCGGGTCGAAGAAGTGGAGCCGCTCCACGTCCACGCGCACGCGCACGCGCGAGCCCGCGCGCGCGGCGGCGCCCGGGGGCAGGCGGAGCACCATCCGCGCGCCCGCCTCGGGCAGCTCGTCGGCGATCTCCTGGAGGTCCGCGGTGACGACGACGGGCGCGTCGACGTCGGCGTGCACGAGCAGGTCGGAGCCCAGCGCCTCGGTCAGCACGACCTCGAGCTCCAGGGTCTCCCCCGCGATCGCGCCGTCCGGCGCGGGCGTCACCGCCTCCGGCCGCAGGCCGACGACGACCTCGCGGCCGACGTGGTCGCGCAGCGCCGGGCGTCCGGCCAGCAGCGCGGCGGGCAGCGCGAGGCGCTGCGCGCCGATCGCGACCGCGACGCCGCCGCGGCCCGCGCCCTCCTCGCCGACCAGCCGCGCCCGCAGCAGGTTCATCGCCGGCGAGCCCATGAAGCCCGCGACGAACAGGTCGGCCGGCGCGTCGTAGAGCGCCTGCGGCGGCCCGCACTGCGCGAGGCGCCCGTCGCGCATCACCGCGACGCGGTCGCCCATCGTCATCGCCTCGGTCTGGTCGTGGGTGACGTAGACGGTCGTCGTCCCCAGCTCCTGGTGCAGGCGCGAGAGGTAGGCGCGCATCTCGACGCGCAGCTTGGCGTCGAGGTTGCTCAGCGGCTCGTCCATCAGGAACGCGGCGGGGTCGCGGACGATCGCGCGGCCGACCGCGACGCGCTGGCGCTGGCCGCCGGAGAGCTGGCGCGGCCGGCGCTCCAGCAGCGGCTCGATGCCGAGCTTGCCCGCGGCGGCCTCGACGCGGGCGCGGATCTCCGGGCGCTTGACGCCCTGCATCTTCAGCGCGAAGCCCATGTTCTCGGCGACGGTCATGTGCGGGTACAACGCGTAGCTCTGGAAGACCATCGCCAGGTCGCGGTCCTTGGGCTCGACGTCGTCGACGACGCGGTCGCCGATCCGGATCGTGCCGCCGCTGGACTCCTCCAGCCCGGCGAGCATCCGCAGGGCGGTGGACTTGCCCGAGCCCGAGGGCCCGACCAGGACCATGAACTCGCCGTCGCCGATCTCGAGGTCGAGCGCCGCGACCGCGACGGTCCCGTCGTCGAAGGTCTTCGTGACGCCCGCGAAGCCGATGCTCGCCATCAGGTCCTCCTCCTGGCCCGGTCGATGTAGTCGCGGTAGAAGAGCGCGCTGGCCTTCGGCGTCCGGGCCTGCGTGGCGAAGTCCACGTGGACGATCCCGAAGCGCTGGTCGTAGCCCTCCTCCCACTCGAAGTTGTCGAGCAGCGACCAGACGTAGTAGCGGCGCACGTCGGAGCCCTCGGCGATCGCGTGCCCGAGCGCCTCGAGGTGGCCCGCGAGGTAGGCGCGGCGATCGGGGTCCTCGACCGCGCCGTCGGTCACCGGGCCGTCCTCGAAGGCCGAGCCGTTCTCGGTGATCAGGATCGGCAAGCGAGTGTAGTCCTCGCGCACGCGCGCGAGGATCTGGCGCAGGCCGTCGGGCTCGATCTCCCAGCCCATGCCGGTCGTCGGCCCGACGGAGCGCGCGTCGCGCACGTGCAGCGGCCCGTCGGGCGCGGGCTCGACGCGCATCGGGTTGTAGTAGTTGACCCCGAGGAAGTCGATCGGCGCGCCGATCGTCGCGAGGTCGCCGTCGCGCACCGCGTCGAGCGGGCCGACCTCGCGCTCGTAGCGCTCGACCATGTCCGCCGGGTAGGCGCCGTGGAAGACCGGGTCAAGGAACCAGCGGTTGACGTACCCGTCGCGGATCTGCGCCGCCGCGCGGTGGCGCTCGTCGTCGACCGCGGGCACGACCGGGAAGAGGTTGAGCGCGAGGCCGACCTCCGCGGTCGCGGGCAGCGCGGCGCGCAGCGCCTCGGTCGCGAGGCCGTGGCCGAGCAGGAGGTGGTGCGAGACGCGCAGCGCCGTGGACCAGTCCCGGATCCCCGGCGCCTTGGTCCCGTAGGCGTTGCCCAGGAACGCGGTCACCCACGGCTCGTTCTGCGTGATCCAGCTCCCGACCACGCCGCCGAGCTCGCCCGCCACGACGCGCGCGTACTCGGCGAAGCGCAGCGCGGTGTCGCGCTCCGCCCAGCCGCCCGCGTTCTGCAGCGCCTGCGGGAGGTCCCAGTGGTAGAGCGTCGCGATCGGCTCGATGCCGCGCTCGCGCAGGCCCTCGGCCAGGCGCTTGTAGAAGTCCAGCCCGCGCTGGTTGACCGTGCCGCCGCCCGTCGGGAGGATCCGCGGCCAGGCGATCGAGAAGCGGTAGCTCTCGACGTGCAGCGAGGCCATCAGGTCGAGGTCGGCCCGCCAGCGCCGGTAGTGGTCGCAGGCCACGTCGCCGGTGTCGCCGTTGGCGACCGTGCCCGGCGTGTGGACGAAGCGGTCCCAGATCGACTCGCCGCGGCCGTCGGCCAGCGTCGAGCCCTCGATCTGGTAGGCCGCCGTGGCGACGCCGAAGCGGAAGCCGGGCGGCGGCGCGAACGGCTGCCCGGGCGCGGCGGCGGGCCGCGCGTCGGTCGCGCTCATCCCTTCACCGCCCCGGCCGTGAGGCCCTGCACCAGCCACCGCTGGGTGGCGAAGAAGGCGAGCATGACGGGGATCGTTGACACGACGCCGGCAGCCATGAGCTGTGCGTACTCCTCGCTGTAGTTCCCGATGAAGTTGTGGATCCCGACGGGGATCGTCTCGGCCCGGTTCGCCGTGAGGGCGGTGACGAACAGCAGCTCGTCCCACGCCAGCAGGAAGGCGTACACGAACGTCGCGACCAGGCCGGGCGCGACGCTCGGCAGGACGACGCGCCAGAACGCGCCGAAGCGCGTGCAGCCGTCGACCATCGCGGCCTCCTCCAGCTCCGGCGGGATCGCCAGGAAGAAGTACCGCATGAACCAGATCGCGACCGGCGTGAAGAACGCGGTGTAGACCAGGATCATCCCGAGCTGCGTGTCGAAGAGGTGGATCGGGGTGTTCTGCTTGAGCCAGATGAACCCCAGGAACACCGGCAGCAGGAACATCGAGCCCGGCACCACCTGCGTGCCGACGACCGCGACGCCGAAGGTGCGCGATCCGCGGAAGCGCAGGCGCGCGAGCGCGTAGCCCGCGGAGCTGGCGAACGCGGTGGCGAGCGCCGCCGAGGCCGTGCAGATGATGAGGCTGTTGCGCAGGTACTTGCCGAAGTCGACCGACTCCCACATCTGCTTGAAGGCCGAGACCGTCGGGTGCAGGAGGTCGTACTCGCCGCTGGCCAGCTGCCCGCGCGTCTGCAGCGACGAGGCGATCAGCCAGAGGATCGGCGCGAGCATCACGAGCAGCACCGCGTAGGTGAGGGCGTTGAGGGCCCAGCTCGTCAGCCGCCTGCGGCTCGGCGTCGGGAGGGCGGTCATGCCGAGGCCTCCAGGTCGCGGCGGAAGGCCCGGTACCAGACGGCCACCCAGACCAGCATCACCACCATGAGCAGCGTCGAGGCGGCGGCGCCGAAGCCGAACAGGTTGTTGGAGAACGACTGGCGGACGATCAGCGTCATGATCAGGTCGGCGTCCGGCCCCGGGTTGGACCCCAACATCACGTAGGGGATGGTGAACTGGTAGGCGCTGTAGATGACGCCGAAGAGCAGCTGCACCGCGATCAGCGGCCGCAGCAGCGGCAGCGTGATGTGGCGGAAGCGCCGCCACGGCCCCGCGCCGTCGATCGCCGCCGCCTCGTGCAGCTCGCGCGGCATCGACTCCAGGCCCGCGAGGAAGATCAGCATCGCCAGCGGGATGCCGCGCCAGATCGACGGGATGATGATGGCGACGAGCGAGTTGTGGCCGAGCAGCCACGTCGGGCGGTCGTGCAGGACGCCGGTGTAGTCGACGAGGACCTTGTTGATGATCCCGCTGTCGCTCTGCCACATGAAGCCCCAGAGGACGGCGACGACGAAGCTCGGCACGACGTAGGGGGCGAGCATCAGCGTCCGCACGATCCGGCGGCCGGGGAACTGGCGCGCCATCAGCAGCGCGATCCCGAGGCCGCCGGCGAGCGTGCCGGTCACGGTCGCGGCCGTGTAGATGATGGAGTTGCGGGCCGCGTCGACGAACCCCGAGTGCAGCGGGTTGGCCGCGTCGAAGAGGATCGCGTCGTAGTTGTGCAGCCCGTTCCAGGGCGCGCCGAAGAGGCGGCTGAAGGTGAAGGTGTTGAGGTTCTTGAACGAGAGCGCCAGGCCGCCGAGGGCCGGGATCACGTGGACCAGCACCATGAAGGTGAGGGCCGGCGCGATCAGCCAGTAGGCGAGGCGGCTGCCGGAGCGCGAGCGCGGGCGCCGCGGCGGCGCGGGCGGCTCGGCGCCGGGCGGCGAGATCTCCGTGGGGGTGACGATCTGGGTGCTCATGGGCTGGACGTGGTGGTCGGGGTGCGGGACCGCGATGGTCCCGCACCCGTGACCGCGCGTGGTTCGGCTAGCCGGCGCTCTGCGCGAGCAGGCCGTCGGCCTCCTTGGCCGCCTTGTCGAGCTGCGACTGGATGTCCTGGTCGCTGAGGGCGCCCTTGCCCGCGGCCTGGTCCAGGATCTGGCCGAACTCGTTCTTGTAGGCGTTCTCGACCTGCGCCCACTGGGCGATCGGCGCGTAGGACCGGCCCTGGTCCTTGATCGCCGCGTAGAACGCCTCGTGGTCGGGGTCGACCGTGCCCTCGGCCTGCTGCGGCTTGAGGCGCGCGGGGAACATCCCCATCAGCCCGGCGTAGTCGGTCTGCACCTGGTCGGTGGAGAGGTACTTGATGAGCTCCCACGCGGCGTCCTGGTGCTTGGAGGACTTGAAGAGCATCAGGTTGGACCCGCCGATGAAGGTGTAGCCCTTGTTGCCCTCGCCGCCGGGCATCGAGGCCACGCCGACGTTCTTGCGGGCGGCGTCCGACCACGTGTCGTCGTCGGCCCGCTTGGCGGACTGCAGGACCCACGGGCCGCCGATGAACACCGCGAGGCGGCCGCCCTTGAACTGGTCCTCGACCTGCTGGCCGTCGCGCTCGAGCATCGCCTTGTCCCACAGGCCGTCGCTCACCAGGTCGGTGGCGAACTTGACGCCCTGCACGGCCTGGGCGCTGTTGATCGTCGAGGACTTGTTGTCGTCGCTGAGCTCCGCGCCCCCGGCGTCCCACACCCACGGCATCAGGTTGTGGACCAGGTCATAGGCCTTCTTGCCCGGGCCGCCGAACGGGGCGATCGGCTTGCCGCCGATCTGCTTGACGGCCTTGAGCTTCTCGAGCGTGTCCTTCAGCGCGGCCTGGCTGGTGAACGCCGTCTTCGGGTCCACGCCCGCGGCCTTCAGCGCGTCCTTGCGGTAGTAGATCGTCCGGGCCTCGGTGAACCACGGCACGCCCCACGTGCCGTCCTGGCCCTCGACCTGGCTCGTCTTCCAGATGCCGGGCGCGTACGCGGATGCGCCGCCGATCTGGCTCACGCGGCCCTTGAGGTCGGCGAACCCGCCGAGCGCCGCGAAGAACGGCACCTGCGTGGTCCCGGCCTGCGTGACGTCCGGGCCCTCGCCCGAGACGGCCGCGTTGCGGATCCGGTCGAGCTGGACGTCCCAGCCGACGAGCTCGACCTTGACCTTGATCCCGGTCTTCTGCTCGAACGGCTGGACGATCCGCTCGGTGTCGGCCACGGGCTTGGGACCGTTGTTCATGATCCACAGCCGGACCGTCTGGCCCTTGAGGCTCGCGGGCGTGGCGGCGTTCCCGCCGTCGTTCGCCTTGGCCTTGTCGCTGCCCGAGTCGTCGCCGCCGCAAGCGGCGAGGACCAACGACAGCATGGTGAGGACGACCGCGAAGATGGCGGTCGCGCGACTCTTGCGCATTCTCTCTTCCCTCCTGCTCCCCAGCATGAGTTACAAAAACGTTTACGACCCTGCGGTGCGGTCCTGCTGCGTCACGACGATCGTGGCCGCACCCCCTATGTCCCGGCCGGCGGCGGGGCGGTGGTGCCCCGCACGACGAGATCCACGGGCAGCTTCACCACGTCCGGCGCCTCGACGCCCGCGACGCGGTGCATGAGCGCCTGCGCCGCGGCCGTCCCGAGCCCCACCTTGTCCTGGCGGAGCGTCGTGAGGCCCGGCTGCAGGTGCGCGGCCAGCATGATGTCGTCGAAGCCGACGACCGAGAGGTCGCGCGGCACGACGAGGCCCGCCTCGGTGGCGGCGCGCAGCGCGCCGACGGCCATGAGGTCGGAGGCGGCGACGATCGCCGTCGGCGGCTCGGGCAGCGCGAGCAGCGCGGCCGCGGCGCGGTGGCCCGACTCGACGTAGAAGTCGCCGGCGCGCACGTGCTCGTCGCGGTAGGCGAGGCCGGCGGCGTCGAGGCCCTGGCGGAAGCCGCGCAGGCGCTCGAGCCCGGCGAGCGTGTCGACCGGGCCGTGGATGACGGCGATCCGCCGATGCCCTTGCGCCGCAAGGTGCGCGACGGCGAGCTCGCCGCCCGCGACGTTGTCGGAGGTGACGTAGCCGGTCTCGCGGCCCTCGAGCTCGACGTCGACCCCGACGCACGGGATCGAGGAGGCAGTCAGCCGCCGCACCTCCTCGTCGTGGTGGTCGACGCCCATGAGGACGACGCCGTCGACGTTGTGGTGGCGGCAGCGCTTGAGGTAGGAGTGGCGGCCGTAGCCGTTGCCCGGCTGCTCGGAGGAGAAGAGGAGCAGGTCGAAGCCGCCGGCGCCCGCGGTCTCCTGGACGCCGACGAGGACCTCGTGGAAGAACGGGTGCTGGAGGTCCGGGTGGCCCTCGCCCGTGTCGAGGAAGACGCCGACGACGTGCGAGCGCTGGGTGACGAGCGCGCGGGCGGAGGCCGAGGGGGTGTAGTCGAGCTCCTCCGCGAGGCGCACGATCCGCTCGCGCGTCTCGGGGCGCACGTCGGTGTAGCCGTTGAGCGCGCGCGACACGGTGCCGATGGAGACGCCGCTCAGGCGGGCCAGCTCGCGGATGGTTGTGCGTTCGGAGGACATGTTCCAAAAACGTTTTCGGAAGCGACGTGCCCATCCTAAACACAGCCGCTCCGTCGCTGTCAAGAGTGATTGGTGGATTTCTTCGTGCGCGTCGCGGCGAGCACGTGCTCGCGGAAGGCGCGCGCCGCGGGCGTCGGCGTCTCGTGGGCGCGCCAGAGCATCGCGACGGGGACGGTGACGCGCGGCGAGAGCGGGCGGACGGCGATGATCTCGGGCGCGGTCGACGCGACGATCGCGGCGGGCATGAGCGTCACGCCGAGGCCGAGCGCGACGAGCTCGCGGAGCGTCGCGAGCTCGTTGGCCTCCGCGATGATCCGCGGCGCGGGGACGATGCGCTCGAGCTCCGCGCGCAGCGCCGAGCCTGCGCCGTAGGCGACGAGCGGCTCGTCGGCGAGCGCGGCGTGCGGGACGCGCCTGCGCGCGGCGAGCGGGTGGCCGGGCGCCGTGATCAGCACGAGCTCCTCGTGGAGGAGGTGCTGCCCGGCGATCGACGGCGGGGTGCCGGCGACGTCGACGAGCGCGAGCACGAGATCCAGCGCGCCGTCGGCCAGCTCGGCGACCAGCGCCGCCGCGACCTCCTCGCGGATCGTGATGTCGACGCCGGGGAAGCGGCGGCCGAACTCGACGATCAGCGCGGCGGGATGCAGGCCGGAGACCGGTGGGACGCCGCCGAGCCGGAGACGCCCTCTCACGAGACCTCTGAGCGCGTCCAGGTCCGCGCGGATCGCGTCGGCCTCCGCGATCGCCCGCCGGCCGCGCGCGAGCACCAGCTCCCCGGCCTCCGTGACCTCGACCCGCCGCGTCGTCCGTCGCAGCAGCTCCACGCCCAGCTCGCGCTCGAGCTTGGCGATCTGCTGCGAGAGCGCGGACTGCGCGACGTGCAGGTCGAGCGCGGCCGCGGTGAACGAGCGGGCGCGGGCGACGGCGTCGAGGTAGCGGAGCTGGCGGAGGTCCATGGTGGTTGGGGCGGCGGCGTGGGCGCGGAGCCCGCGGTCCACCTATCGCGTTCGCTGATGAGTCTCCGCGCATCTTCGCATTGCGTGATCGTGATCGCCAGCGGATGCTGGATCCATGACCCAGCTGCCTCCTCCCCAGCTCGCCGGCATCACCCTCCGCGCCGGCCGTCCCGACGACCACGGCGCCGTCGCGCGGCTCGCCGCGCTCGACTCCCGCCCGGTGCCCGCGGGCCCGCTCCTGCTCGCCGAGGAGGGCGGCGTCCTGCGCGCGGCGCTACCGCTCGACGGCGGCGCGGCGATCGCCGATCCGTTCGCGCCCTCCGCCCACCTCGTCGCGCTCCTGCGCCGGCACGCCGCGCGCCGGACGGCGCCGCCCGGCTGGCCGGGCGGCGGCGAGCGCGGCCGCTCGCGCCTGCCGCGCATGGCGCTGCGGGCGGGCTGAGGCGCGGCGCCGCGTCAGAGCGGCGGCGCGATCCCGCCGCCGCCCGCGGCCTCCTCCGGCTCGTCCTCCTGCTCCGGGTCGACCTCGACGGGCGCCTGGCTCAGCGTCTTGCGGGCGGGGATGCGGGCGGCGACGGCGTCGAGGCGCTCGCGGATGGCCTTCGCGGACGGGCCGACGACGGCGCGCTCGGGCGCGGACATGCCGGGCCAGCGGGCGCGAAGGTCGGCGAGGAGGTCGGCGGCGCGGTCGAGCGCGTCGCGCGCGGTGTCGTGCGCGCCCTCCTCGATGGCCTCCTCGGCGTTGGAGACGTCGTGGCCGGCGTCGGCGGCGAGCTTGAGCAAGTCGTCCATGGCTCCGGCGATGCTACGCGCCGATCTCACACGAACGGCGCGCGGGGCGTTCCACCTTCCATGAGGCAGCACACGCTGATCGGCGCGGACAACGTCCCGTACGTCACCACGGTGCCCGGCACCCTCGGCGGCCACCGGACGGGCCGCGTCTACGGGACGCTCGGCTGCCCCGGCGCCGCGCGGGCGATCGCGCGCGGGGGCTACGTGGCCGACCGCGTGTTCTTCGCCGACGCGGCGACCGCCGTCGCCGCGGGCTACCGCCCGTGCGCCACCTGCCTGCCGACCGAGCACCGAACCTGGAAGGACCGCCGCGCCATGCCGCTCACCCACACCACCGTCGAGAGCCCGATCGGGGAGCTCGTGCTCCTCGCCGACGGCGACGCGCTCTGCGAGATCCGCTTCGACGTCGCGGACGTCCCGCCGGACGCGCCGCGGGTCGACGACGGCGTCCTCGGCGAGGCCGCGCGCCAGCTGCGCGGCTACGCCGAGGGCGTGCGGACGACGTTCGACCTGCCGTTGCGCCCGCGCTTCGGCGGGGCGTTCGAGCGCCGCGTCTGGGCGCACGTCGCCGCGATCCCGCACGGGACGACCACCACCTACGGCGAGATCGCCGCGGCGCTCGACGCCCCCGGCGCCGCCCGCGCGGTCGGCGCCGCCAACGGCCGCAACCCGCTGCCGCTCGTCGTCCCCTGCCACCGCGTGATCGGCGCGGGCGGGCACCTCACCGGCTACGCCGGCGGCCTGGACCGCAAGCGCCGGCTGCTCGAGCACGAGGGCGCGCTGCCGGCGACGCTGGTGTAGCGGGACCGCCGGCGCCGCGGGGACGCGGCGCGCCCCGAAGCGGCGGCGCCCGGACGCGCGCGTGTCTATCCTCGGGCGCTCCCCCGATGTCGCACGAGCCGTCCCTCCCCGTCCCCGAGCGCGAGCACTGGCCGCTGGCCGTCGCGCTCGTCGCGCTGCTCGCGGGCGCGGGGCTGCTGGGCGTCGCGCTCTCGGGCGCGTTCAGCCACGGCAGGACGCTCCCCGCGCCGCCGGCGGTCCCCGCGGCGATCGTCGTCACTCCGGCGCCCGCGCCCGCCGGCGCCTCCGCTCCCACCCCGTCCGCGGCGCCCGCCCCCACGTCCGCCCCGACCAAGGCCCAGCGCGCCGACGACGAGCAGCGCTTCAGCTCCAACGAGCTCGCCCACGTCTCGGCCGCGTGGGTCTCCGGCTTCTACGACATCTACGCCCAGGCGCAGAAGACCTACGGCGTCAACTGGCTCCTGATCGCGTCGGTGCACAAGCAGGAGACCGCGTTCTCCACGCACCCGACGACCTACCACGGGCTGAACTTCGCGCGTTGCTGCGCCGGGCCGATGCAGTTCAACGTGACCAACGGGCCGGTCTCGACCTGGAAGCGATACAAGAACTCGTTCGCCACCGGCGCGCGTCCCGCCAACTACCCGCACAAGACCGCCAAGCACCCGTCGATCTACGACGACTACGACGCGATCATGGCCGCCGCCGCGCTGCTGCGCGACTCCGGCGCGGGCCGGAACCTCGACGCCGCCGCCTGGCGCGCCGCCTACGACTACTACGGCCACGACGGGACCGGCGTGTCCTACGCCGACGAGGTCCTGGCCCGCGCGATCGGCTGGGGCCAGAAGTCGTTCTGCATCAACTGCGCGACGAGCGACGGCCTGCTCGGCGCGGTCGACGCGGCGTGGGGCGCGCCGGTCCGCGGCGAGCTCGACGCGGAGGCGGCCGCCGCGGCGAAGGCGAAGGCCGAGGCGGACGAGAAGTCCTCCAAGAAGCGGCGCGACACGGCGCTCGCGGCGTCGGCGAAGCGCTAGGCGACCCGCGCGTGCAGGGGCGCGCGCCCGCGCTTGCCCGCGTCCGCCAGCACGTCCATCGCCCGCAGGCAGTAGGCGACGCGCTGCGCCAGCAGCATCCGGCAGCCGAGCGCGCCCGCGAGCTCGCGCGTGGTGAACGGGTCCGCCAGCGTGTCCGGCAGCAGCGCCGCGCAGTCCTCTGGCGAGGCGAGCACCGCGCTCCCCACCACCTCGACCAGCCGCCGCTCGCCCGGGTCGCGGCGGCGCCGGCCCGAGCGGGAGCGCCCGGCCTCCGGCGCGCGGACGTGGTCCTCGCGGCAGAGCAGGACCTCGACCGTCAGGTTGGGATGCGCGAGCAGCGACGGGAACGAGACGAGGCGGTCGAAGACGTCGAGCGCGACCCCGCGCAGCGGCGAGCGCCGCGACGACAGGACCTGGCCGTCGGCGTCGATCCGGATGATGCGCCGCTCGGCCGCGACGGGGTGGACGATCCGCATGCGATGGCCGTCCAGGAGCGCGTCGAGCTTCGGCCCCAGCGGCGAGAACCCGCCCGTCTGGACCTCCACCAGCTCGCCGTCCGCGCGCACCAGGTCGATGACGAAGCGCCCGAACGGGACCTCGGCGACGTCGCCCGGCCGCGCGAGCAGATCCTTCACCGCCGCGTGCAGCGGCCCCTCGCGCAGGACGCCGATCCCGGACACCGACCGCAACCTTACCGGCGCCCGTCGCGTTCCCCCTGAAGTGGTCGCGGTCGTGCAGGACCGCGACTCTCCCGACCTAGGGTTGTTCCCAGATGTCGATGCGCCGCCTCCTCTCCCCGCTGATCCTCTCCGCCGCCGTGATCGCCCTCGCCGCCCCCGCGGCGCGGGCCGACTGCCCCGGCGCGTCCGCCTCGGCCTGCCCGTACACCGGGCTGAGCCAGACGGGCGCGCGCGGCGGCGGCGTCCTGCGCTTCCCGCAGGCCGTGGCCGTCAGCCCCGTCGACGGAGCGGTCTACGTCACCGACCAGGGCTCGCACATCGTCCAGCAGTTCACCCCGGACGGCACGTGGCTGCGCGACATCGGGACCGCCGGGACCCGTCCCGGCGAGCTGACCGCCATGGGCGCCGTCGCGGTCACCGGCGACAACCAGGTCGTCGTCGCCGACGGCGGCTCCAACCGCATCGTCCGCTTCGACACCACCGGCGGGCTGATCGACAGCTGGGGCGGCCCGGGCACCGCGCTCGGCAAGTTCCACTTCGGCGCGGGCGGCGGCAACGACGCGGCGGCCGGCGGCGGGCTCGCGGCCTCCGGCTCCACGCTCTTCATCGTCGACACGGGCAACGACCGCGTCGTGCGCTTCAGCGCCGGCGGCGGCAACGGCGCCGAGATCGTCCCGCCCGGGACGCTGCAGAACCCGCGCGGCGTCGCGGTCCGCGGCACGCGCATGCTCGTCGCCGACGACCAGCACCACCGGGTCGCCGCCTTCGACACCGGCGGGCACCTGCTCGCCTCGATCGGCTCCGGCCAGGGCGCCGGGCCCGGGCAGCTGAACTTCCCCTACGGCGTCGCGATCGACCCGCAGGGGCGCGTGTTCGTCGCCGACGACATGAACCAGCGGATCGTCCGCTACAGCACCCCGCAGACCAACTACCAGTACAAGGCCCGCTGGGGCAACTACGGGACCGCTCCCGGCCAGCTCGCCTACCCGCGCGGCGCGGCGACCAACGGCAGCGGCGAGCTCTACGTTGCCAACACCGGCAACGACCGCATCGACGTCTTCGACGCCAGCGGCACGCTCAAGCGCTCCTTCGGCACGAGCGGCCGCGCGACCGGCCAGTTCGACGGCCCGCTCGGCGTCGCCGCCGACGCGAGCGGGATCCGCGCGGTGACCGACTCGGTCAACGGCCGCGTCCAGCTCGTCAACCCGGACGGCTCGATCGCCACGGTCTGGGGCTCGCCGAACCCCGGCCCGACGATCCTCCCGAACCCGGTCGCGGTCGCCTTCGACGGCGGCGGCAACGGCTTCGTCCTCGACAACCGCCGCAGCACCATCGTCGTCTTCGACCGCGCCTCGGCGACGACGACGCGCGTCATCGGCACCGAGGGCTCCGGCCCCGGCCAGCTGCTCTCGCCGCAGGCGCTGGCGATCGACAGCTCCGGCAACATCGTGGTCGCCGACACCGGCAACCAGCGGGTCGCGCGCTTCGCCGCCGACGGCACCTACCTGGGGTCCTTCGCGACCGACGGCACGCCGCGCGGGATCGCCGTGACGCCCGACGGCAGCAAGATCTACGTCGCCGACAACGCCAACCGCATCACGGTCTACGACGGCGGCGGCAACCAGCTCGACCAGTTCGGCGGCACCGGCTCCAAGCTCGGGAAGCTCAACGCGCCCGCGCAGATCACGCTCGACCCGGGCGGGAACCTGTGGGTCGCCGACCGCGGCAACAACCGCGTCCAGGAGTTCGGCCCGGCCGGCGAGCGGCTGCTGAGCATCGGCAACCGCGGCATCGGCGACGGGCAGTTCATCCACCCCACCGGCGTGAGCGTGGACTGCAACGGCAAGCTCACCGTGACCGACAGCGAGAACAACCGCGTCACGACGCTCACGCTCGCGAACCCGACCGTCGGCGTGAACTGCACGCCGCTGCCCGCGCCCGCCGCGCCGCCCGCGCTCAAGTACCCCACCTTGCCCGAGCCGCTCGGCCCGCAGCTGACGGTCAAGATCCTGCGCAAGGCCGGCCTGCTGACCGCGCGCAACCTGCCGGTCCGCGTCGGCTGCGACACGACCTGCGCGCTCACCGCGACGGCGACGCTCGTCCAGCGCGGCACGCCGAAGATGGTCGGCAAGGGCAAGAAGAAGAAGGTCGTCAAGCCGGTCTCGATCGACCTCGGCCAGCAGAAGCTCTCGATCCCCGCGGGCACGTCGAAGATCGTCCGGCTCGTGATCTCGAAGACCGCGGCGACGAAGCTCCGCAAGGCGCTGAAGGGCAAGAAGGGGCTCGACATGACGCTCCAGCTCGAGGCGACCGCGGCCGCCGGGCCGCCGACCAGCCAGACGACGCGCATCCTGGCGACGGCGTGAGCGGCACCACGAGCCGCGTCGTCTCGACGACGCGCATCCTGGCGACCGCCTAACCCTCGACCACCCTCAAGGGGGTCTGACCCCCTAGCGCGCGAAGATCTCGCCGACGATCTCGTCGAGCGCGGCGACCACGGTCTCCACGTCGGCGATCGTCGTCGCCGGGCCCATCAAGGCCATGTTGTGGAACGGCGTGAGCATGACGCCGCGGTTGAGCAGCGCGGCGTGGACGAGGTCGTCGAGGAGCGGGTCGATCGCGTCGTGCGCCTCGGCGCCGGTGCGCGCCGCCTGCGGCGTGAAGCCGAACTCGGCGCGCGCGCCGAGGGCCACGATGTGCCACGGCGCCCCGTGGCGCGCGAAGACCTCGCGGACGCCGGCGACGTAGCGCTCGCAGGTCATCGTCATCGAGCGGTGCGCGTCCTCGGTGAGGACCTGCTCGAGCGTCGCGCGCGCGGCGGCGAGCGAGAGCGCGTTGCCGGCGAGCGTCCCGCCGACGCCGCCCCAGTCGAGGTAGTCGCCCTGATCGTCGGCGTAGACGCGGTCGCGCAGCGCGGCGCTCAGGCCGTAGGCGCCGATCGGCACCCCCGCGCCGAGCGCCTTGCCGAGCGTCACCGCGTCGGGGGTCAGGCCCCACGCGCGCACGCAGCCGCCGGGGCCCGCGCTCATCGTGTGCGTCTCGTCGTAGATCAGCAGCGTGCCGGTCTCCGCGCACGCCTCCTCCAACCCCTGCAGGAACCCCGGCTCCGGCAGGACCATCCCGACGTTGGTCATCGCGGGCTCGGCGATGACGCACGCGACGTCCCGTGGCGCGAGCGCGGCGCGCACCGCGTCGAGGTCGTTGAAGGCCACCACCTTGGTCGTGAGCGCGACGTCGACCGGCGGGCCGACGTTGCCGTCGCGCGCGACCACCTGGCCGTGCGCGTCCAGCGTCGCCACCGTCTCGTCGACCGTGCCGTGGTAGGCGTGGAGGAAGATCATGATCTTGCTCCGCGCCGGGCCCTGGACCTGCCGGCACATGCGCAGGGCGAAGCGGTTCGCGTCGGTCGCGCTGAGCGCGAACTGCCAGGCGGGGACGCCGAAGCGGCGCGCGAGCTGCTCGCCGACGGCGACGGCGTCCTCGGAGGGCATCATGGTGGTGATGCCGCCGAGGTCGCTGACGCGGCGGAGGATCGCGTCGACCGTCGGCTGCGGCGAGTGGCCGGGCATCGCGCCGGTGTCGCCGAGCGCGACGTCGACGTACTCGTGCCCGTCGACGTCGACCACGCGGCTGCCGCGCGCGGACTCCAGGAAGACCGGCGCGCCGCCAGCCCACTTCGCCATCCACGGCATCGGGACGCCGTGCAGCAGCGAGCGCCGCGCGCGCTCCGCCAGCTCGAGCGAGCGCGGGTGCGTGCGGGCGAACGTCGCGCGCTCGCGCGCGAGCAGCTCGCCGAGCCGGGCGCGGTCGAGGTCTGCGGCGTGGGGCGCGGGCGTCATCGTGGGCGCGAGGCTACGCGGCGGCGCGCGCGAGCGGCCGGACGTCGGCGCCGGTGAGGGCCGCGAGGTCGGCGGGCGCGAGCTCGATCTCCAGCCCGCGGCGGCCCGCGGAGACGAAGACCGTGGCGTGGTCGTTCGCGCTCGCGTCGAGGAACGTCGCGAGGCGCTTGCGCTGGCCGAGCGGGCTGATCCCACCCGCGACGTAGCCGGTGACCTTCTCGGCGCGCGCGGTGTCGGCCATCGCGGCGCGCTTGCCGACGGCCTTGAGGTCGAGCTGGCCGGCGGCGGGGACGATCGCGACGGCCAGCGCGTCGCCGACGCTCACGACCAGCGTCTTGAAGACGCGGCGCGGGTCGAGGCCGAGCAGGTCCGCCGCCTCGCCCGCGTAGGACGCCGCCCGCGGGTCGTGGTCGTACTCGTGCAAGGTGTAGGTGATGCCCGCGGCCTTCGCGGCGCGGGTCGCTGGGGTCTCGCGGCCGGCCATCTCGAGCGAAGCCTAGACGTCGAGCACGTGGTGGCCGACGACGTGGATGACCGTCGTCTCCCCCAGGCGGGCCGGTCGCCGCGCGGGCGCCGGGGTGTGGCCGTGGAGGTGCAGCCGCGGCGCGGTCCGCAGCACGTGGTCGCGCAGCGCGTCGAAGCCCTCGTGCGCGCGGTCGTCGGGCTCCTCGTGGACGCCGCGCGGCGGCGCGTGGCTGATGAGGATCTCCGCGGCGGGCAGCTTCCGGACCAGCCGCGCCGCCTGCCGCTGCGTGTACTGGAGCTCCGCCCCGCGCGCGTAGCGGACGCACCCCTGGAAGCCCGCGAACGCGATCCCACCGAGCTCCGCCCGCGCGAGATGCAGGTTGGTGGTGTTGCGCGCGTCGAGGTAGCGGCCGTCGTCGTGGTTGCCGTAGACGCCGAGGACCGGGATCGCGTACCGCCCCAGCGGATCGAGCGCATCCGGCGGGAGATCGCCGAGCGTCACGACGACGTCGGGCTGATGGGAGGCGATGAGCGCCGGGAGCGGCAGCCACGACTCCTCGTCGGCGAGGACCAGCAGGCGCATCTCCGTCCGCTCTGCCCGCAGGGGCGGTCGCCCAACCGGCGCCGCGCGGCGAGCGTGCCAGCAGGCAGGTCTCGCACAGCCGTCATGACCAGCGGCTCTGGTCAGGCGACAAACGACGACGATACTGAGCATTCGGTGCACCTGCTCGCTCGATGCGACGCACCGCATGCCCACCGCCGCCGGCCGCCGGCGGCCATCCGAGAGGACTTCACCATGCGCCTCCGCGCCATCCTGCCCGCGTCCGTCCTGGCCGTCGCCGCCGTCCTAGCCGGCGCCGGCAGCGCTTCAGCGGCCACCCTGTACACCACCACCGCCCAGACGACCCCCGTGTCGGTCGGCTCGGCCTTCAGCGCCACGGCAACGTCCACCGTGACTTTCACTTCCGCCACTTCGCTGATGAACCAGTGCACGTCCTCCACGCTGAGCGGCACGGTGCAGCAGAACTCGGGCGGCACCGTCGCCGGGAACATCACCTCGGGCTCCTTCTCGAGCTGCTCACCGTTTCCGTACGTGGCCACTTTCCCGTCCGCCTGGGCGCTCGTGATCTCGGGCTCATCGACGATCGTCGGAGGCACTACTAGCTGGAACGCCACGCTGGCGAACTTCCGCTTCGACCTCAACAACGGCCCGTACTCGGGCAACTTCACTACCGGTGGCGTCACCGCCATCCAGAACCACGCGTCAGGTCCCATCTGCCTCCGTTTCGCCGACGCCGGCACGTACTCCGGCCCGTTGACGGGCAACGGCCGGATCGACGCGAACTACTGCCTGGGAGGCGGCTCCGCCGCCTGGAGCCTCAAGTAGCGCGGAGGCGACCATGACCGTCCATCCAGACCACGCGTACGAGAGGACCTCGCCGTGAGATTCCGCACCATCTTGTCCGCTTCCGCTCTGGCCGTCGCCGGACTGCTGAACATCGGCCTGGGCGAGGCGTCCGCGGCGACCCTGTTCACCACCACCGCCCACACGACCACGGTGACGAGCGGGGCACCGGTCAGCGCCACCGCGGTGACGCCCATGACTTTCGCCTCGGCCACTTCGGTCCTCGATATCTGCTTCTCCTCGGCGTTGCGTGGAACCGTCGAGCAGAACTCCGGCGGCACGGTGACCAGCACTCTCACCTCCGGCTCGATCTCGAGCTGCGCGCCCTTCACCCAGTCGATCACTTTCCCGGCCGCGTGGCGGCTGACCGTGTCGGGCGGATCGACGACTGCCGGCGGGACTACTAGCTGGAACGCGTCGTTGACGAACTTCCGTCTCGACCTCAACAACGGCCCCTACTCGGGCAACTTCACCAGCGGTGGCGTCACCGCCATCCAGCACCACACCTCAGGTCCCATCTGCATCCGCTTCGCCGACGCCGGCACCTACACGGGCCCGCTGACCGGCAACGGCCGGATCACCACGACCTACTGCTTCGAAGGCGCCGGCGCCGCCTGGAGCCTCGGCTAGCTCCGCGCTCGCCGCGCGGTTGCCCGACCGGCGCCGCGCGGCGAGACTTCGCCGATGGACGTCCGCCGCGCCACCGCCGATGACGCCGACGTGATCGCGCGGCTGCTGCATGCCTTCAACACGGAGTACGGAGAGCCGACGCCGGAGGTCGGCGTGCTCGCGACGCGGGTGCGGGAGCTGGTCGCCACCGACGAGACGATCGTGCTGCTCGGCGGGGCGGGGCCGGATGGGCTTGCCGTGCTGCGGCTGCGACCGGCGATCTGGAGCGCGGGGCTGGAGTGCTACCTGGCCGAGTTGTACGTGATCCCGGAGCGGCGGCGGCGGGGGCTCGGCCTCGCGTTGATGGAGGCGGCGATGGACGTGGCGCGGGCGGCGGGCGCCGACACGATGGACCTGGGGACGAGCGAGGACGACCATGGCGCCCGCGCGCTCTACGAGCGGCTCGGGTTCGTCCACCGCGAGCGGCCGCCGGACGGGCCCGTCATGTACGTCTACGAGCGCGAGCTGTGAGGCCGGCCTGCACAGGATCTGCACATCCCGATGACCCGATCCGGACGCGAACGGCCGTAGCATCGCCCCTCGATGAAGAGCACCATCGTGGTGATCGAGGACGAGGAGCAGATCGCGGGCGCCGTGGCCGCGCGGCTCGGGGCCGAGGGCTTCCGGGTCGAGGTCGCGGGCACGGGCCCCGACGGCGTCGCGCTCTGCGCCCGCGCGGCGCCGGACCTCGTCGTCCTGGACTGGATGCTGCCGGGCTTCGACGGCATCGAGGTCTGCCGCCGGATCCAGGCCGACCGGCCGGTCCCCGTGCTCTTCCTCACCGCGCGCGACGCGGAGGCCGACGTGCTCGTCGGCCTCGGGATCGGCGCCGACGACTACCTCACCAAGCCGTTCAGCCCGCGCGAGCTGGTCGCGCGCGTCCACGCGATCCTGCGCCGGACCGCACGCGCCCCCGGCGCGCCGGGGGACCCCGCCCCGACGCGGATCGCGCTCGGCGCGCTGACCGTCGACCTCGAGGGCCGGCGGCTGCTGCGCGGCGGCGAGGAGGTCGCGCTCACGCCCACGGAGTTCGACCTCCTGGCGACGCTCGCCGCCCGCCCGGAGCGCGCGTTCTCGCGCGAGGAGCTGCTCGACACCGTCTGGGGCTGGCGCTCCGGCGGCGCGACGCGCACGGTCGACTCGCACGTCGCGGGCCTGCGGCGCAAGGTCAGCGCCGGGATCGTCCGGACCGTGCAGGGCCACGGCTACGCGCTCGGGGTCGACGCCGCGTGAGCCCGCTCGCGCGGATCCCCTCCCTGAAGCTGAAGCTCGGGCTGGTGATCGCGGTCGCGATCGTCGTGACGCTGGCCACCATGTTGATCACCGCGCGGCTCGGCTACCGCCCGCGCTGGGGCGCACTCATCGCGCTGATCGCCTCGCTGATCTCGGTCCAGCTCTTCGCGCGCGGGATGACCTCGCCGCTGCGGGCGATGGCGCGCGCCGCCGAGGCGATGGCGCGCGGCGAGCACGGCCAGCGCGTCGTCTCCTCCTCGCGCGACGAAGTCGGCCAGCTCGCGGTCGCGTTCAACACGATGGCCGCCGAGCTGGAGAGCCTCGACCGCGCCCGGCGCGACCTCGTCGCCGACGCCGCGCACGAGCTGCGCACGCCGATCACCGCGCTGCGCGCCTCGCTGGAGAACGCGGTCGACGGCGTGGAGGCGCCGGACCTCCCGGCGCTGCTCGCGCAGGTCGAGCGCCTCGGGCGGCTCGCCGACCAGCTGCTCGACCTCTCCGCGCTGGAGGGCGGCGCGACCGCGCTCGCGCGCGAGAGCTTCCCGGCGCGCGAGCTGGCCGCCGACTGCGCCGCGGGCGTCGAGATCGACGACGCGCTGCGCGTGAGCGGCGACCCGGATCGCCTGCGCCAGGTCGTGCGCAACCTGGTGGAGAACGCGCACCGCCACGCCCCCGGCGCGCCCGTCGTCCTGCGCGCGGCGCCGCGCGCGAGCGGCGGCGTGCGGCTGGAGGTCGAGGACGCCGGCCCGGGCATCGCGCCCGAGGAGGCGCAGCGCGTCTTCGAGCGCTTTTCGCGCGCCGACCACTCGCGCTCGGTCCCGGGCGCCGGCCTCGGGCTGGCGATCGCGCGCTCGATCGTCGAGCTCCACGGCGGCACGATCCGCGCCGAGCCCGTCACGCCGCACGGCTGCCGCATGGTCGTCGACCTGCCCTAGCCGCACCCGCGGCGCCGCCGCACCCGCCGCACCGCTTCCGTCCTCGACCCGATCCCGGGAGGTCCACCCATGTCCCTGTCCAAGCCCGCCCTGGCGTGTGCGCTCGCCGCCGCCGTCCTCGCCGCCTGCGCGGTCGCCGAGCAACGTGTAGGACTTGCGCTGGCGGTCGTCCTGCTGCTGATCGCGGCGGGCGGCGCGGTCGGCGCCGCCGGGCGCCCGTCGCCCTTGTTGATGGCCTTGGCCGTGGCCCTCGCGGTCCAGCCGATGCTCCGCGACGCCGGCTGGGTCGTCGCGATCGACCTCGTCGCGGCGCTCGTGGGCGGCGCCGCCGCGGTCGCGCGACCCGGGCGCTGGGCCGCCGTCGCCCGGACGCTCGTCGCGCCGTTCCGCCTGCTCGCGGGCAGCGCGGCCGTGGTCCGGGCGCTCGGCGCCCTGCGGCCGGACACGCGCGAGGAGCGGCTGGAGCCGGTGGCGCGCGGGGTCGCCCTCGCGCTCGCGCTCACGGGCGTCTTCGGCGTCCTCTTCGCCACCGCCGACAGCGCGTTCGCGGACCTCGCGGGCAACACCCTCGACCTCCACCTCGACAGCGGCGAGCTGCTCTGGCGCGGCGTGCTCGCGCTCGCCGTCCTGGCCGTCGCGGGCGCGGTCTGCCGCGCGGGCACGGCCCCCGTCGCGGGCGCCGGCGAGCAGCCCCGCTGGCTCCTCGGCCGCACCGAGCTGCTCGTCGCGCTGAGCGCCGTCGTCGCCCTCTTCGCCGCCTTCGTCGCCGTCCAGCTGCGCGTGCTCTTCGGCGGCGCGGGCTACGTGCGCGCCACGACCGGGCTCGGCTACGGCGAGTACGCGCGCCACGGCTTCGTCCAGCTCCTGCTCGTCGCGACGCTCACGCTCGGCGTCATCGCGGTCGCCGCCCGCAGCCGCGACCGCGCGGTGCGCGCGCTGCTCGGCGTCCTCTGCGTCCTGACGCTCGTCGTGCTCGCGAGCGCCCAGCATCGGCTCGACCTCGTCGAGGACGCCTACGGCGGGACGCGCGTCCGCCTCGCGGGCCACGCGATCGTCCTGTGGACCGCCGCGGTCTTCGCGCTCGTCCTCGCCGCGGGCCCGTGGCCCGCGCTGGCCCGGCGCCTCCCGCAGGTCGTCACGGCGCTGTCGCTCGCGAGCGTCCTCGCGTTCTCGCTGCTGAACCCCGACGGCCGGATCGCGCGGACCGCCGTCGACCGCGCCGCGACGGGCCGCCCGATCGACGCGGCCTACCTCGGCGGGCTCAGCGCCGACGCGCTGCCGACGCTGCGGGAGCTGCGCGCGCCCGAGCGCGAGGACATCGTCTCCCGCGTGCGCGCGCGTCTGGACTCTCCAGACGGCCTGGCGGGCGCGAACCTCGCGCGGGCCCGGGCGCGCTGAGTTGCGCCGGGCGGCGGGGCGGGTCTAGGCTCGATCGCATGGCCGGACGCTTCGAGGCAACCACCGTGGTCGCTCGTCCGATCGACGAGGTCTTCGCCTTCCTCGCCGACGGAGAGAACGACCCCAAGTTCAGCCCGCGGGTCCAGGAGATCCGCAAGCTCACCGACGGGCCGATCGGCGTCGGCACGCGCTACGGGAGCACGGTCAAGGACGCGGGCATGACGACCAGGCGGGAATTCGAGCTCACCGAGTTCGTCCCGCCGACGCGCATCCGCTGGGCCGAGCGCTCCAAGAACGCGGTGACCGCGACCGCCGGCGGCTACGACCTCGCGCCCGAGGGCGAGGGCACGCGCGTGACGCTCTTCAACGAGCTCGAGGGCCACGGCGCCGGGAAGCTCGTCGTGGGCTTCGCGCTGCGCGCCGCGCGGAAGGGCTCGGCCGAGTTCGCCGCGTCGATCAAGCGCGCGGTCGAGGCGAGCTGACCGCAACCTTCCTCCGCTACGGCGCGTTTCGTGTCCATGCGCCGCTCCCTGCTCCCCGCCGCCCTCATCGCGCTCGCCGTCGCCGCGCCCGCCGCTCGCGCGGACGCGCCGTGGTCGGCGCCGGCCCCGATCCCGAGCGCCTTCGGCGCCCCGGGCGCCGTCGTCTTCACCCCCGCCGGGCACGGCGCGATCACCGCCTCCGGCCCGGGCTCCGCGACGGTGGTCGAGCGCGGGACGCAGGTCACGCCGCTGAGCGCCGACGGCACGCTCGGCGCCGCGCGCACCGTGCCGGTCTTCGCCGGCCGCCTCGTGACCTACGGGACCGACGGGCTCGCGCTGGTCGGCCAGCGGCCGTCGCAGACGGGCGCCGAGGCGGCGCGCGCGCCGGTGCTCGTCGCGACCGGCACGCCGGCCGGCGGTCTCGGGACGCCGAAGGCGCTCGCGGGCACGACCGGTCAGCAGGTCGTCGCGGTCGCGGGCAGCGCGCGCGGGACGATCGCCGTCGTCACCGGGACGGCGACCGGCAGGCGCGAGCGGATCGTGTGGGCCGGCCGCGGCGGGAGCACGCTGCGCCGCGTCGCGACGATCCGCGTCGGCGCGAGCGGGCAGACCGCCGCCGTCGCGGTCGGCTCCCACGGCGACCTGCTCGTCGCCTACCAGGACGGCCACGCCGTCTTCAGCCGCCACGTCGGCCCGACCGGCCACGTCGCGGCGGCCCATCGGCTCGGGACCGCCTACCAGGCGACGCTCCAGGTCCGCTACGACGACAGCGGCCGGCAGGAGGTCGCGTGGATGAGCCAGCGCGTGAGTGAGGGCGACGCGCTGACCGGCGCGATCATCACCTACACCAGCGCCGCCAAGAACCACAACTTCACCCGGGCGGTCGTCGTCGGCCGCGACGACATCACGGGGACCGGGCGCTACGTCCAGCAGCCGGGCGTGCGCCTCGTCGGCTCGGGCAGCGACAGCTCGGTGCTCGCGACCACGGTGTACAGCGGCGGCCACTACCGCGTGCAGGTCGCGAACGTCGTCGCCGGGACGGTGCAGCCGCCCGCGACGATGCCCGCGCCCGAGGGCGACGACGCGGTCCTCGGCGACCTCGCCTACGCGCGCGCCGGCGGGACCGTCGTGCTCTGGCTCTCGGGCACGCGGGGCGCGGACCCGTCCGGCCCGCAGCGCGTCTTCGCCGCGGTCCGCCCGGGCGGCGCGGCCGACTTCGGGCCCGCGGAGGCCGTCAGCCCGGCGGTCGACCCGACGACCCCCGAGGCGCGCAACGCGACCTCGGTCCCCTACCCGCCGGTCGCCGCGGTCGACCCGGTGAGCGGCGCCGCGGTGGCGGCGTGGTCCTCGTTGAGCCAGACCCCGCTGGTCGCGGTGCGGCCGCGGGGGTAGACGCCTCAGGCCTGGGCCGTCGGCCGGACGATGACCTCGCCGACGTCGACGCCCGCGGGCTGCTCGATCGCGAAGGCGATGGCGCGGGCGATCGCGTCCGGCGGCATCGCGACCTCCTTGAACTTCGCGATCTGCGCCTGGATCGCCGGGTCGCCGTTGTCGACCGCGAAGTCCGTGTCGGTCATGCCCGGCGAGATGACCGTGACGCGGAGGTGCTCGCCCGCCTCCTGGCGCAGGCCCTCGGAGATGACGCGGACCGCCGTCTTCGACGCGGCGTAGACCGCCATCGTGGGGACGATCCGGTGCGCCGCGGTCGAGGCGACGTTGACGAAGTGGCCGGAGCCCTGCGCCCGGAAGCCCGGGAGCGCGGCGGCGATCCCGTAGAGGACGCCCTTGACGTTGACGTCGAGCAGCTGCTCCCAGTCCTCGACGCGGAGGTCGTCGAGCGGCGAGATCGGCCCGATGCCCGCGTTGGCCACGAGCACGTCGAGCGTGCCGAAGCGCGTGCGGGCGAGCGCCACGAGCGCGGCGAGGTCCTCGCGGAGGCGGACGTCGGTGGCGAGCGTCGCGGCCTCCCCGCCCGCGTCGGCGATCCGCCGCGCGACGTCCTCCAGGCGGTCGCGGCGGCGCGCGCCCAGGACCACCTTGGCGCCCCGCCCGGCGAGCAGGAGCGCGGTCGCCTCGCCGATGCCGCTGCTCGCCCCGGTGATCGCCACGACCTTGCCCTCGATGCCTGTCATGCACCCAATGTAACATGGCTATCGCATGGCCAACCCGACGCCGCGGCGCGGCTACCACCACGGCAACCTCCGCGCGGAGCTGATCGAGGCGAGCTTCGCGCTGCTGGCCAAGCACGACCTGGCGGAGTTCTCGGTGGCCAAGGCCGCGCGCGCCGTCGGCGTGAGCACGGCCTCGCCCTACCGCCACTTCGCCGACCGCGACCACCTGCTCGCCGCGGTCGCCGCGCAGGCCGCGCTCGAGCTCGCGGCGCGCGTCCGCGCCGACGTCGCGGCCGTCCCGGAGGACGACCCGCGCGAGCGCTTCGCGATCACGGCCGGCACCTACGTCCGCTACGTCGCCGAGCGCGGCGCCGGGTTCTCCATCATCTTCTCGACGCCGCTCGCGCGGCTCGACGACGCCGAGCTCGCCGACGCGGGCCGCGCGCTCATGCGCCTCCTGCTCGACCTCGCCCGCGACGCCCTCGGCGGCGGCCCGCCCGAGGACGCGCTGCTCCTCCTCGAGCGCCACACCGTCGCCGCCCACGGCTACGCGACCCTGCTGCGCGACGGCTTCTTCTCCAGCCGCCGGCCGAAGGACACCGTGGGGACGATCGCGGCGCGGGCGGCGCAGGCGAGCCGCGAGCTGCGGGTGGGCGGCTGAGCGGCCGGGAGCGGCCGCACGCCCGGTCGCGCGTGGGCGGCCGCCGCGCGTGGGAGCCCTCGCGCCATGACCGAGTTCCGGAAGGGCGACAGGGTGCGGTGGTCCTCGCACGGCGGCGAGGCCGTGGGCACCGTCGAGCGCAAGATCACGAGCGACACGGAGGCGGGCGGGCGGACGGTGCGCGCCTCGAAGGAGGAGCCGCAGTACCTCGTGAAGTCCGAGAAGTCCGGCGGCACCGCGGTGCACAAGCCGGACGCGCTCAGCCGGGCGTGAGCCCCGCCGGCGCCGTGCCGTAGTCGCCGAGCCCGCGCGCGAGCTGGTCGTAGGCGCGGGCCGCCTCGGGCCGCAGGCGGGCGGCGAGGCGCTGCGGGTCCTCGCCCGCGAGGAGGCCGTCGAAGGCGGCGCGGAAGATCGTGATGAGCGTCCAGGCCAGCGTGCGGGCGACGACCGCGGGCACGAGGTCGTCCTCGTCGGCGCCGGTGGCCTGCGCGACGGCGGCGACGAGCGTCGCGGCCTCGCGCTCCCATCCCGCGGCCAGCCGCTTCTGCAGCGTCGGGCTGTCGCGCACGATCCGGGGGACCACGAGGCGGTCGTCGCCCGCGCCGAGCGCGATCGCGTCGAGCATCGCCGCCGTGTTCGCGCGGAAGACGTCGAGCACCGCGACGCCGGGCGCGCGCTGGGCGATCGCGGCCTGCAGCGCCGCCAGCCGCTCCTCACCGCCGGCGAACACGAGGTCCTCCTTGGCGGCGAAGTGGTTGAACACCGTCTTCTCCGAGACGTCGGCGGCCGCGGCGACCTCGACGACCGTGACGGCGTCGAACCCGCGCTCGGCGAAGAGGCGGCGCGCGGACGCGGCGATCGCGTCCCGCGTGGCGCGCTTCTTGCGGGCGCGCAGGCCCTCGTCCCGTCCTTCCATAGGGATCGTAGCATACCAGGGACTGTAGAATTACAGCGACTGTACTGTTACTCTGCCCGGCCATGATCTCCGCTCCACCCGCCATCGAGGTCACCGGCCTCGTCAAGTCCTACGGCGACGTCGCGGCCGTCCGGGGCGTGTCGTTCAACGTCCCCCGCGGCGAGGTCTTCGGCTTCCTCGGCCCCAACGGCGCCGGCAAGAGCACGACCATCAACATGCTCTGCACGCTCGCGCGGCCGACGTCCGGCAGCGCCCGCGTCGGCGGCTTCGACGTCGTCGCCCATCGCGACGCCGTGCGGCGCCAGATCGGCCTCGTCTTCCAGGACCCGACGCTGGACGGCCACCTCACCGCGGCGCAGAACCTGCGCCTGCACGCCGAGCTGTACGGCATCGACCGCGGCGCGATCGCCGGGCGGATGGACCGGATGCTCACGATGGTCGACCTCTCCGACCGCCGCGACCAGCCGGTGATGACGTTCTCGGGCGGGATGCGCCGGCGCCTGGAGATCGCGCGCGGCCTGCTGCACTCGCCGCGCGTGCTGTTCCTCGACGAGCCGACGATCGGCCTCGACCCGCAGACGCGCAGCTCGATCTGGCGCTACATCCGCGCGCTGCAGGAGACCGAGGGGACCACGATCTTCATGACCACGCACTACATGGACGAGGCCGAGCTCTGCGACCGGATCGCGATCATGGACCGCGGCGAGATCGTCGTCCTCGACACGCCCGCGGCGCTGAAGGCCGGCGTCGGGTCCGACCGCGTGGTGCTCGGCACGGCCGACGACGAGGCGGCGCTGGCCGCGCTGCGCGATCGCTTCGGCATCGCGGCCGCGGTGGCCGAGGGCGCGGTGACGTTCCACGTCGAGGCGGGCGAGGCGTTCGTGCCGCGGCTGTTCGCGGAGCTGGGCGTGCCGATCACCTCCGTCGCGGTGTCGCGGCCGACGCTCGACGACGTCTTCCTCAGCCACACGGGCTCGACGATCCGCGACGCCGAGAGCGGCGGCCTCGCGGGCGAGAACCGCGCGATGATGCGCGCCATGGCGGGGGCGCGGCGATGAGCGCCGCGGCCGCGGACGTCGCGGACGTCATCGCCGTCCGGGTACCGGCGCGCTCGTGGCGGTCGGAGGCGCGGGCGGTGAAGACGGTCTGCCGGCGGGACCTGCTCCGCTTCGCCGGCAACCGCGCGCAGATCATGATGTGGTTGATCCAGCCGCTGCTGTTCCTGTTCGTGCTGGGCTCCGGCCTGCAGTCGCTCTCGGGCGCCTCCACCGGCGGCGTCGACCTCAAGACCTTCATCTTCCCCGGCGTCCTGTGCATCACGGTGGTGTTCTCGGCGATGCTCAGCGCCGCGTCGCTCGTGTGGGACCGGGAGCTCGGGTTCCTGAAGGAGCTGACGATCGCGCCGGTCAGCCGGTCCTCGATCCTGCTCGGCAAGTGCCTCGGCGGCGCGCTGATCGCCTCCTCGCAGGGCCTCGTCGTGCTCGCGCTCGCCGGGCTGGTCGGCGTCCCCTACGACCCGGTGCTGCTCCTCGGCGCGGCGGGCCTGCTCCTGGTGTTGTCCTTCACCGTGACGTCCTTCGGCCTCCTGGTCGCCGTCCAGATCCGGCAGGCCCAGACGTTCACGAGCGTGATGCAGCTCTTCGTGATCCCGATGTACTTCGTCTCCGGCGCGCTCTACCCGGTCTCGAACCTGCCGACGTGGCTGGGGATCCTGAACCGCATCGATCCCCTGACCTACGCCGTCGACCCGATGCGCCGCCTCGTCTTCGGCCGCCTCAGCGTCTCCGACGAGGCCCGCGCCACGCTCGACCCGGGCGTGCGCTGGTGGGGCTGGCACCTGCCCGCGGGGCTCGAGGTGGCGATGGTGCTGGCGCTGGGCCTGGGGATGATCGGCGTGGCGGTGTGGCGGTTCGGGCGGACGGAGTGATGGTTGCCAACCGCTGGCGCCATGACTAGAATTCTAGTCATGTCCGAGATCCTGCCGCTCTCGTCCGTCAAGGCGCACCTCTCCGAGCTCGTCGATCGGGTCGAGGGCGAGCACGATCGCGTCGTCGTGACGCGCAACGGCCGCCCTGCGGCGGTCCTCATCAGCCACGAGGACCTCGAAGGCCTCGAGGAGACGCTGGCCGCCCTGTCGGACCCAGACCTCATGCGCCAGTTGCGCGAGAGCGAAGCCGCCGCCGCCGCGGGCGACGTGGTCGAGCTCGACGACCTGCGCCGACACCTGGGCAGCGATCCCGAGGCGTGAGCGGCGAGCAGCCGTGGCGGCTCGTCGTCGCCGGCCCCGCCGCGCGCGACCTGGAGCGGCTTCCCGCGAAGTACGCGACGGCCGTGGTCGAGGCGCTCGGCGCCATCGCCGCCAACCCGCAACGTCTCGGCAAGCCGCTGCGCTTCGAGCTGGCGGGCCGCTGGTCGGCCCGCCGCGGCCCCTACCGCATCATCTACGCGATCGACGACCCGGCGAGGACTGTGACCGTGCTCGTCATCGCCCACCGCGCAGACGTCTACCGCAGCTCCTGACCGCGGTGCGCCGCCGGGCTCATCCCGCGGACGCGCTTGAAGGCGGTCGAGAGCGCGAAGGCGGAGGAGTAGCCGACCTGGGGCGCGACGGAGCCGACGGTCGCGCCGGGCTCGAGGAGGAGGTCGGCGGCGAGGCTGAGGCGCCAGGAGGTGAGCAGGGTCATGGGCGGCTCGCCGACGAGGGCGTTGAAGCGGCGGGCGAGGGCCGCGCGGGAGATGCCGGTCGCCGCGGCCAGGGAGGCGACCGTCCACGGGTGGGCCGGGTTGTTGTAGATCAACTTCAGCGCGGGCCCGACGACCGGGTCGCCCTGCGCGCGGTACCAGCCGGGCGCCGCGGCCTCCTCGCGCGCGAACCAGGCGCGCAGCGCCGCGATCAGCAGCAGGTCGAGGAGGCGGTCGAGCACCGCCTCCTGGCCGGGCTCGTCGCGGGCGATCTCCTCGGCGAGGAAGCCGACCAGCGGGTTCTCCCAGCTCTCGCCGGGGACGACGAGGTGCGCGGGCAGCGCGTCGAGCAGCCGCCGGCTCGTCTCGCGGCGGTGCTGGTAGGTCCCGGTCAGCAGCACGGTCGCGCCGTCTGGGCTGTTGCCCCAGGTGCGGACGCCCAGGTCGTCCATCTCGGTCAGCTCCTGCCCGTCGGGCAGCACGCAGCGCTGGCCGGGCAGGATCAGGACCTGCGGCGCGGTCGCCGGGTCGTCGGCGACGACGTAGGGCTCGGGGCCGCGCAGGATCGCGACGTCGCCCGCGCGCAGCCACAACGGCCCGGCGGCGCCGTCCGGGATCACGCACGCCGCCCCGCGGACCATCGCCACGAGCGTCAGCGGGGCCTCGTCCTCGATGCGCATCGACCACGGCGGGTCGAGCACCGAGCGCAGCAGGAACGCCCCGCGCGCCCGCGGTCCGTCGAGCAGGCCGGCCACGGCGTCCATGGCCTATTCATAGACGATCGCGCATGCATCCGCGCATTTCAGCCATGGACCGTCTCATCGCGCCGCGATTTCATCCTCCCCATGACGACCCGAGCGGCCATGTCCACCACCCTCTTCGGCACCACGTTCGCGGCGGTGCTCGGCGCCGGCGTCGTGGGCGGCGTCTTCTACGCCTTCTCGTCCTTCGTGATGCCGGGCCTCGAGCGGCTCCCCGCGGCCCAGGGCGTGGCGGCGATGCAGGAGATCAACGTCACCGCCCAGCATCCCGCGTTCATGGTGGCCTTCATGGGCACGACCGCGCTGGCCCTCTACCTGGGCGTGCGCGGCGTCCTCGACTGGGGCGAGACGCGCGCGACGCTGCTGGTCGCGGGCAGCGCGCTCTACCTGGCCGGCGTGTTCCTGCTGACCGTCGCCTACAACGTGCCGCTCAACGACGAGCTGGCGGCGGTCTCCCCGCACGCGGCGGGCGCCGCGCACCACTGGCAGGACTTCCTCGACCGGTGGACCTGGGCCAACCACGTGCGCGGGGCGGCGAGCGTCGGCGCGGCGGCGGCCTACCTCGGCGCGCTGCTCGCCTGAGCGACCCTCACGGCGCCGCGGTGAGCAGCCCGATCGCGATCCGCTGCGCGACGTCCGCGTCGACCTCGGGCCGGCCGGAGAGCGCGATGACGGCGGCCTCGATCGCCGCGAGCGTCGCGGCGGCGAGCGAGGCCGCGGACGGGCCGGGCGGGATCGTGCCGTCCCGGCGGCCCGCGAGGATCAGCGCGCGGACGCGGCCCACCAGCTCCCGCTGCTGGGCGTGGAGCGCGTCGCGGATGGGATGGTCGCGCGCGCCGAACTCGACGCGGATCGCGGTCATCACGCCCGCGATGTCGCGCCGGCAGAAGCGCGCGTGGCGGCGGGCGAGCTCGGCGACGGCGGCGACCGGCGGCAGGTCCTCGTCGAAGACCGTCCCGACCTCCGCGAACCACGTCTGCCGCACCCACTCCAGCGTCGCGAGCACCAGCTCGTCCTTGTCGCGGAACTGGTGGTAGAGCGCGCCGCGGGTGTAGCCCGCCTCGGCCGCGACGTCGCCGAGGACGAGGTGCCCGTAGCCGACGCGCGAGAGCCCGCGCGCGGTGGCCTCCAGCAGCGCGGCGCGCGAGCGCGCGCGGCGCTCGGCCTGGGTCCGGCGGGGCGGCGCGGGCGGGGCGAGCGACGTCATGCCGCGGTGCGCTCCATCCGCGCCCACAGCGCGCGGCCCTGGCGCATCATCGCCGGGTAGACGACCAGGTGCCGGAACGGGCGGATCGCCAGCATGTAGGCCTTGCCCGTCCACCCGTTGGGCTTGACGAGCACCGCCATCTGCGCCCGGCGGCGGCCCGCGCCCGCCGGGTCCGGCACCCAGCCGAGGTGCAGCACGCCGTGCATCGTCCGGTTGGCGATCTCCGCGGCGAACTCGTCTTCGATGAGGTACAGCGAGCGGAACGGCAGCGTGGCGAACGCGGGCGGGTCGGTGTGCCGCAGGTCCTCCGGCAGCCGCTCCCGCAGGCTCGGCACCCGCGCGTCGAGCCCGCCGTCCTCGCCGTCCCAGCCCAGCAGCGCGCCGAGCTTCCAGCGCAGCGCCCACAGCGCCCGCGACGGCCCGGAGGCGCCGCGCTCCGGGTCCATCGCGCAGATCAGCGCCACCAGCCGCGGGAAGTCCGCGGGCTCGCCCTCGCCCGGCAGCTCCCACACGTCCTCGAGCGCGAAGTCCGGCGTCAGGTCCCGGATCCGCCACGGCCCCGCGGCGTACGCGGCGTCCGGAAGGCGCCCGCCCGCAGGAGACATACGTGCATGCATGTACGTATGTTGCCACGCACGGTCCGCCGCCGCAAGGGGCGGTGGAAGACCTCCCCGCGATGTGCGAGGCTCGCCCCATGGACGGCGACGCTGACATCCGCGCCCGGATCCAGGAGCATTGGGAGGCGTCCGAGCGCGGCGACGTCGCGACCGAGCACGCGATCTACGCCACCGACGCGATCCTGGACTACCCGCAGTCCGGCGAGCGCTTCCGCGGCCGGGCGCGGATCCAGGCCCAGCGCGGCGGCCATCCCGCCGAGCGCCACTTCGCCGTCCGCCGGATCACCGGCGGCGGCGCGCTCTGGGTCAGCGAGTGCGTCATCACCTACGACGGTGCGCCGACGTGCTCGGTGAGCGTGATGGAGCTCGCCGACGGCCAGGTGACGCACGAGACCCAGTACTTCGCCGACCCGTTCCCGGCCGCGCCGTCCCGTGCCGCGCTCGCCGAGCCGATCCCGTCGAACGGCCAGTAGCCCGCAACTTCCGCTGTGCGAATCTCGTCACAAGTCGAGCTCCTCGCGCGACTTTAATCTCGATCGCCGTCATCCCGCCCGACTGGACCCTCGCTTGCGCCTGCCCCGCATCTCCCTCGACCCGCTCGCCGTGCTGTTCGCCGCGCTGGCCGCGATCCTGCTCGTCGTCTTCCTCGTGCTGCTCGGCTCCACCCAGCCGCGCAGCGCCGGGACGGAGCTGCCGTTCACGACGGTGCAGCGGATGGCCGCCGCGGGTGAGGTCCGGCGCGCCGTGCAGCTGGACTACGACCACCGCATCCTGCTCACCGACCGCGCGGGCAAGGACGCGTGGGCGAGCTACCCGTCCAACGGCGCGCTCCAGGACCAGCTCCTCACCCGCCTGAGCCAGAAGGGCGCGTCCGTGGTCGTCGACGCGCAGAGCGGCAAGCAGGCCAAGCGCCTGATCGTCCAGGTCCTGCTGCCGATCCTGATCCTCGCCTCGCTCTTCGCGCTCTTCATGCGCGTCAGCCAGCAGGCGGACGCGGGCGGGATGGGCGCGTTCAGCCGCTGGGGCGGCCGCCGCTCCAAGCTCGGCCCCGGCACCACGGGCGGGCCGTCGTTCGCCGACGTCGCGGGCGCGCCCGCCGCGGTCGCCGAGCTCCAGGAGCTGTGCGACCTGCTGCGCTTCCCCGACCGCTACGCGGCCCTCGGCGCCCGGCCGCCGAAGGGCGCGCTGCTCGTCGGGCCGCCCGGCACGGGCAAGACGCTCCTGGCCCGCGCGACCGCGGGCGAGGCGCACGCCGCGTTCTTCTCGGTCTCGGGCGCCGAGTTCGTGGAGTCGCTGGTCGGCGTCGGCGCCGCGCGCATCCGCGACCTGTTCGCCAAGGCGCGCGCGGCCGCCCCCGCGATCGTCTTCATCGACGAGCTCGACGCCGTCGGCCGCAAGCGCGGCGCGGGCGTCGGCCAGGGCAACGACGAGCGCGAGCAGACGCTCAACCAGCTGCTCGTCGAGATGGACGGCTTCGACGCGGGCGGCGGCCTGATCGTCCTCGCCGCCACCAACCGGCCGGACATCCTCGACCCCGCGCTGCTGCGCCCCGGGCGCTTCGACCGCCAGGTCACGGTGGACGCCCCGGACGCCGCGGGCCGCGCGCAGATCCTGTCGCTCTACCTCAAGGGCCGCCCGTGCGACCCGGACGTCGTGCCCGCCGAGATCGCCCGCCGCTGCCCGGGCTTCACGGGCGCCGAGCTGGAGAACGTCGTCAACGAGGCCGCGCTGCTCAGCGCGCGCGCGGGCCAGGGCGCGATCGGCCTGCACGACCTCGACGAGGCGATCCAGCGCGTCGTCGGCGGGCCGCGCAACGACACGCACGTGCTCGGCCCGGACGAGCTGGAGACGATCGCCGTCCACGAGGCCGCGCACGCGGTCGTCGCCGCGGCCCTCGGCGACGGCGAGCAGCTGCACCAGCTCTCGATCGTCTCCCGCGGCCGCCGCCTCGGCCGCGCCACCACGCTGCTGCTCGACCGCGACCGGACGGTCCTGCGCCGCTCCGACCTCGAGCGCCAGCTGACGGTCGCCATGGCCGGCGCCGCCGCCGAGCGGCTCGCCTTCGGCGAGGTCTCCACCGCCGTCAACGACGACCTCCACACCGCGACGCAGCTGGCGCGCTCGATGGTCACCTCGTTCGGCATGTCCTCGCTCGGGCCGGTGACGATCGGCGAGCACAGCGCGGAGGTCTTCCTCGGCGCCTCGCTGCAGGAGCTCGGGAGCGTCGGGCCGGGCACGCTGGAGCGCATCGACGCCGAGACGCGCGTGATCGTGGAGGACGCCGAGCAGCGCGCCGCGACGACGCTCGACGCCAACTGGACCGTCGTGCGGGCGATCGCGGGCGACCTCGTCGAGCACGAGACGCTGGCCGACAGCCAGCTCGCGCCGCATCTCGCCGCCGTCCGCGCCGTCCCCGGCGACGGCAACGGCAACGGCGGCGCCGCGGCGCGGTGAAGCGCCGGCTCGCGCTCGGGGCGGTGGTGGCCACGGCGGCCGGGGCGGCCTTCGCGTTCGCGCAGGGCGGCGGCGCGCCCGCCACGCCCGCGGCGGGCTGGTCCACGCGGCCGGAGGTCCCGGGCGCGGCGCGCGCGCTGGTGCCGTTCGGGTTCGAGACGACCGCCGCGGGCCAGCGCGCCTGGGCGCTCGGGCGCGCCGGCGAGACGACCGTGGTGCTGGTGCGCGCGCCGGGCGGCGGCTGGTCGGCGACGCCGCTGCCGGTGGCCGGCCGGCCCGTTGGCGGCGACCAGGCACCGCAGCACGCGGGCGAGATGGCCGCCGACGGCCACGGCGCGATCCTGCTCGCCGACCCCGCGCATCCGGACCAGCAGGCGAAGCTGCTCACCCGCGGGCCGGGCGGCGCGTTCGCCGCCGCGCCCGATCCCGCCGCGGTCCTCCAGGGCGACGAGCAGCTCGTCGGCGCCGCGACCACCGCCACGGCCCGCGCGCTGCTGGCCGTCACCGGCGGCGAGCAGGCCGCCACGTTCGTCGCGCCGACCGACGCCGACGGGATCGCGAGCGCGGTGCTCCGCCTCGACGCCGGGGGCGGCTGGCACCGCGAGGCGATCGACGCGCCGGAGCTGGCCGACCCGGTCCACCCCGTCGGGCTCGCCGCCGCGGGCCCCGACCGCGCGTGGATGCTCGCGACCTCGGGCGGGCGCGTCGTCCTCCTGCGCCGCGACCCGGGCACGAGCGCGGCGACGCCGGCCGCCCCGCGCTGGGTCCTCGCCGACCTCGACCGCGACGACCTGCTCAGCGGTGGGACGCTGCCCGCGGCGGTCGCGAAGGTCGACGTCTCCGCCCCGCCCGCCGACCCGCTCACCGCCACGGCCGACGGGCTGTGGATCGACCTCCGCGTCACGCCCGCGGGAGCGAGCGCGCCCGTGGACCTCACCGAGCACCTGACGGTCGCGGACGCCCCCGCCGGCGGCGAGCCCACGACGGGCGCGCCGGGATCCACGGCGACGCCGGGGTCGACCGCGGCGCCGGGCTCGACGGCGGCGCCCGGGTCGACCGCGACGCCGGGGTCCACCTCCACGCCCGGGTCGACCGCCGCCCCGACCGGACCGCGGCTCGCGGTCGACGGCCGCTGGTGCGACCTCCCGGCGCCCGACGGCGGCGCCGCGCCGACGCTGCTCTGCGACCACCCGCTCGGCTTCACCTTCGCCCACGGCGCCCGCGGCTACCGCTCGGTCGCCACGCCCGCGACGCCGGGCGCGACGTTCGGCACGCGCGAGATCAGCGCGCCCGTCGACCGCGGCACCCCGGCCGACGCCCGCGCCCACGACGCCCAGCGCCAGGGCGGCTACGCGGCGCTCGACGGCGACGCGTTCGTCCTCCGCGACGGCATCGGCGAGGACGGCACCTCGACCACCCAGGCGATCGCCTTCGCGGCCGACGGCACCGGCTTCACCGGCGGGACGCTCGCCTTCGGCGCCGTCGTCCACGCCGCCTACCACCCGCCCGCGCCGGAGTCCCTGCCCTTCCTGGGCGACGCGCTGTCGACCGGCGCGACCGCGCCCGGCGGCGACGGCCGCGTCCTCGCCCTGGTCCGCTCGGGCGGCGCGCTGCTCTACGTCCCGGGCAAGGGCTGGATCCCCGCGAACTCCGGGCTGCTCGGCGTCAGCTCCCACGATCGCTACGCGCCGCCGCGCGTCGTCGTCTGGCCGCGCCCGAACCTGCTGATCGCGGGCGGCGCGGCAGGTCAGCTCGCGACGGTCGGCGCCGACCCGGCGGAGTCGAGCTTCAGCTTCACCGACCAGCCGACGGCGCCGCAGCCGACCGTGAACTTCGACGCGCTGCCGGTCGAGGCGACCGTCCTCGCGATCGCCTGCACGGCCTCCGACCCGCTGGACTGCGTCGCCGTCGGGCGGGACGGGCTGATCGTGCGCGGCGACGGCACGCATTGGCGGATCCAGTCGCTCCCCGGCTCCGCGCCGGACCACACCGACATCACCGACGTCGCGTTCGACGGGCGCACGCCGCTGCTGGCCACGACCGACGGGCTCTACCGCGGCGAGGCCTCCGGCGACGGCGACGGCGACTACGTGCGCGACGGCGCCCTGCTCGCCCGCACGCGCGCGGCCGGCCTCCCGGTGGCGGTGAGCACGGTCGCCACCGTCGCCGGCGGCGGCGTCACGGTCGACGGCCGCTTCGCGCGCGACGACGCGACGGCGCCGTGGCGGGCCGCGGGCGCGCCGCTGGACCTCCATCCCTACGCCCTCGCCGCCTACCGCGACGCGAGCGGCGCCGTCCGCGCGATCGTCTCCGCGACGCCCGATCCGACCCCGCTGCCCGAGCCGGTCCAGCCGGACGAGAACGACCGCAACCCGCCGTCGGCCAACGACCACCGCGAGCGCCACGCGCAGGTGCCGCTCGCGCCCTCGCCGGTCAGCGCGGTGACGCTGCGGGAGACCGCCGACGGCTGGGTCGACCTCGACCGCGCGAGCTTCCAGCGCTCCGGCGGTCGCGACCTGCCGGACATGACGCCGAACACGCGCGCGGTGCTCGTCGACGGTGACGGCAGCGGGATCCTGCTCGGCGGCGTCTCGGACCCCTCGACCAGCCAGCTCTTCACGGACGGCCCGGACGTGCCGACGCTCGCCGGCGAGGCCTCGGTCCGCCGGCTCGAGCGCGGCGCGCTCGCGCCCGCGCCGCCCGCCCCCGCGCCCGAGGACGCCGAGACGCCGCCGCCCGACGGCACCGTCCGCCTCGCCGTCGGCGGCCATCCGGCGTGCCTGGACCGCTGCGGCGGCGCCGTCGGCCAGGGCTACGCGCCCGACACGCACCTCGAGTCCGCGGCCGCGCGCGTGCGCGCGATGACCGCCGGCGGGTCCGGGCCCGCGGCGCTCCTGATCGGTGGAGGACGCGCATCGCTCGGCGGCGACCCGCTTGACCTCGGCGGCGCGCGCCGCTACCGCGCGCTCACCCAGGGCGCCGGCGTGCCGACCTACGTCCTGCCCGGCCCGGGCGACCTCCCGGGCGATGGCGCGAGCGCGTTCTCCGCGGCGTTCGCCGCCGCCCCCGCGCCGGAGGGCACGGGCGAGACGCCCGCGGGCGTCGACCTCGCGACGGCGCCGCAGCCGGGCGCCGCGGACGCCGGGCACGCGCGGAGCACGTTCGCCTTCGACGTCCGCGCGGCCGCCGGGACGGTGCGCGTCATCGCCGTCGACAACGCCGCCGGCCGGCTCGCGGGCGGGCCCGACGGCGCGCAGGCGCGGTGGATCCGCGACGCGATGGCCCGGGCGCAGGCGCAGGGGATCCCGTCGGTCGTGGTCGGCAGCCTGCCGCTGGACGACAGCCAGGGCGCGACGCCCGCCGAGGACGCCACCGACGAGATCGCGCTCTTCGCGGGCCACGCGTCGGCCTACGTCGCCACGGCCGGCGTCGACGACCCGGACGACCACCGCTTCGGCGGCGTCCTGTCGCAGAGCCTCACCGTCGCGCCCGGCGGCTCGGCGCCGCTGATGCTGATGCAGTCCTCGACGCTCGGCTACGCGCCGGCCCAGAGCTTCCTGTTCGGCCGCGCCGGCCAGGACGACTTCAGCCGCCAGACGAGCGCCGCGCTGCTCATGCTCGACGTGGACGTCGCGCACCTGGACCCGGCGAGCGGCGTCGCGCCCGTCACCGCGGTCGCCGAGCCGCTGCTCGAGGGGCTCTCGCTGGACCAGTCCTCGCTGAACGTCCCGGTCGGGTGGGCGTCGCTGCTCTACGTCACCGCCGACGACCCGAGCCCGCAGCGCTTCCTGATGTCGCCGGACCCCGGCGACCCGCCGCAGCCCGCGAGCCCCGGCGGGTTCAGCAGCCCGCTGGTCGACCAGTGCCGGTTCTTCGTGTCGTCCTGCTCGACGGTGGTCGCCAGCGACATGACGTTCGCGTCCTCCGACCCGCAGGTCGCGCGCTTCGTCGCGGTCCGCCCCGGACGGCAGGGGACACGCGGCCGCCCCGAGGTCCTCCTCGACGCCTCCGGCCACGTCATCGACGACCCGCGCGGGTTCCTCTGCCCGATCACGCTCGGGTCGGTCGACGTCACCGTGACCGCCCTCGGCCACCGCATCACGAGCCCGGTCAACGTCGTGCCGGTCCCGACGAACGTCGGCGGCAGCAACTACCAGGCCGACCCGATCCCGCCCGGCACCTGCGCGTTCCCCTCCTTCAGCAAGGTCGAGCGCGAGGCCACGCCGGCCCCTGCGCCGGAGCAGCAGGGCGTCCTCCCGCGGCCCACACCGGTGAGCCATCCCGCGCCGGCGCACCATCACCACCACCATCAGCCCGCGCAGCACCACGCCGCGCCCGCGCCGGCCCCGCCGCCGCTGCCCGCCACCTTCGCGCCGCCCGCGACGGTCCAGCCGCCCGCGGCCGACCACGCGCTCCCGCCGGTGGCGCCCGCGCCCAAGCCGCCGGTCCCACCCGCGCCGCCCGCGCCGCCGCAGGGCCTCCAGGTCCAGCAGACCCAGGCGCCGCAGGTGCAGCCGTTCCAGGCGATGCAGCACCAGGAGCAGCGCCGCGAGGAGTACGCCTACGAGAACGACAGCGCGGCCGTCGCCTACGCCCACCCGCCGTCGCCGCTGCCGTGGGAGCTCGCCGGCGGCGCCGCGATCCTCGCGCTCGCGATGGCGGGCGGCGGCGTGGCGGGCCGGGCGCGACGGCGCGCGGCGGCGGTGCCGGCGCGGGCGGAGGCAGGGCGGCGTCGCTGAGGGGCAGGCGCGCCGGGTCGTTCGCGCGCGTCTCCGACTAGCGACGCCGCGCACCCCAGAGCACGGCGCCGACCGCCCACACCGGCCGGGCCCGCACGTAGCCGTTGACAGGCACGGGGCGAGCGACGACGGGCTGGCACCGCGGACCGGCTCGCTCGCGCTGACGCAGTTGCGCGCAAGGAGCACGGGCGACTTCGCCTCCGGAGGGCCGCGGGGGATCCGCCGAGGATGCATGGGCGCGCCCCGCACATGGCCGCTGATCAGCGCGGTGGCGAGAACGAGAGCAACCGCGCCGTCGCCACGGCGCCGAACAGCTCGTCGGCTCCCACCGCTCAGGGCTCCTGTCAGCCGGCCTCGAGCCCTGACGCGGGGCGCTGCCTACCCGGTGCCGCTGTCAGCGGAAGGGCCGCCGGTTCCGAGCACGTCGATCCCGCACGCTGCCGCCCAGAGGAACGCGGTGTTGATCAGCGTCACGAGCACCGTCCCAAAGACGTTGGCAGGGCTGAGGTTCTTGCCTTCGAACGCCTGCCAGCCCAGGAAGATGCCGATCAAGGCGGCGAAGACCGCGGGAACGATGCGGGAGTCCGCCCAGCCGGCCGAGACCGCGCTCTGAACGATCGTCCAGAGCCCGGTGATGACGACCGAGGAACCAGAGAACGAGGCAAGGCTCTGGATGGTGACGAAGGCAGGCTGCTCGGTCTGCTCCGTCGCCGCCCCGCTCGTGTTCGCGTTGAGCGGCTCCGCTTTCTTGGTCGTCAAGGTGAACAGCGACGCCATGGGGCGCTCCTTCGTCTTACGTGGCACGTCCGCCCTCGGTGTCGGGAGCGAACGCCGGCTGCGTCTCGTCGAACTTAACCCTGATCAACGTTGACGGATACTCAGCGAAAGTACAGATCGAGCACGGCTAGTCGTGCGAGGACCAGATGCCCGACGCGCTGAGCGGCGGACCCCACCACTCGGATGGAGACCGTCCGAGGCGGGTCGTCGGCCCGGCCGGACGCCCATGCAGCCTGTATCTCATGACGACCTCCGAAGAGCCGGCGTCCACCCCTGGGTTGAGGCCGGATCCACCCGCAGGCCAACCCCGGAGCCGATGTCGGGACGGCGGTCGCGGAGCAGGATGATGTCCATGACCTTCACCGACTACCTGATCGACGTCGCGCTCATCGCGGTCGTCCTGCGCAACATCCGCGAGTCGCGGTTCGGCCTGCACGCCGTCCTGCTGCCGCTGGGCCTGCTGGGCTTCGCGGCCTCCCACTACCTCAAGAGCACGCCGACGAGCGGCCACGACGTCGAGCTCTACGTCGCGCTCACGGCCGTCGGCGCCGTGGTCGGCGCGCTGAGCGGCGCGACCACGTTCCTGCGGATCGACGACGACGGCTCCCTGCTGGCGCGGGCGGGCGTCGCCGCCGCGGGCCTCTGGGTCCTCGGCATGGGCGCGCGCATGGCCTTCAGCATCTACGCCAACGGCGTCGGCGGCGACGCGGTCGCGCGCTTCAGCGTCGCGCACGAGATCACCGGCGCGGGCGCCTGGACCACGGCGCTGATCCTGATGGCCGCGGGCCAGGTCGTCGTGAAGCTCGCGGTGCAGCTCGCCCGCGGCCAGCGGCTCCTGCACCAGGTGCCCGCGCCCGCGCCGCGCGCGGCCACCGCGGCCTAGAGTCAGGACCGTGGCCGGCCTCGCCGACAGCCCGCGCGTCGCCTCCGCGCTGCAGCGGACCGCGGCGCGCGCGGCCGCGAGCGGCTCGCGCCTGCGGCCGGTCACCGGCGTCGTGCTCGCCACCGTCGTCGTCGCCACGTGCACCGCCGACCCGCGTCCCGCCCTCGACGGCCGGGGCGCCGGCGTGCTCGCGGCGCTCGTGGTCTACGCGCTCGGGATCGCGGTCGTCCTGCGGCCCGGGCGCTCGCGCCTCGCGGCGCCGACGCTCGTCGCGCTCGGCGCCGCCGCCGTGGCGCTCGCCGCCCAGCAGCACCACGGGGTCGGCGCGGTGGCGGCGAGCGTCCCGGTCTTCGCGGGCTTCCAGTGGCTCGCGCCCCGCGACGCGCGGATCTTCGGCGCGGTGGTGACGGTCGGCGTCGTCGCGGGCGCGCTCGCCTCCGGCAACCGCTGGGACGTCGCGAGCGACCTGCTGCTGCTGAGCCTGATGGCGGTCGTCGCGACCCAGATCCGCGCGGCGCGCGACGGCCAGGCCGAGATCGAGCTGCTCTACGCCCAGCTCCAGGACGCGCGCGACGCGCAGGCGCTGGCGGCCGCCGACCGCGAGCGCGGCCGCATCGCGGGCGAGCTCCACGACGTCCTCGCGCACTCGCTGTCGGGCGCGGCGCTGCAGCTGCAGGGGGCGCGGCGGCTGCTGGCGCGCGACCCGGCCGTCGCGCCCGCGGCCACCGAGGCCGTCGACCGCGCCGCGCAGCTCGTGCGCGAAGGGCTCGCCGAGGCGCGCGCGGCGGTGGGCGCGCTGCGCGGCGAGGCGCTGCCGACCTCCGCGCAGCTGCCGGGCCTGGTGGCGCGGCTGCGGGACGACCTGCAGCTGGACGTCGCGTACGCGGTGGAGGGCGAGCCGCGGGGAGCGCTCAGCGCGGAGGCCGAGCTGGCGCTGTACCGCGGCGCGCAGGAGGCGCTCACGAACGTCGCGCGGCACGCGCCCGGGGCGCGGGTCCGGGTGGTGCTCGCGCACGGCGCGGAGGCGACCACGCTGACGGTGACCGACACGGGCGCGGAGCGGGAGGTCGCGGACCCGGGCGCTGACGCCGGCGGCGGCTACGGGCTCGAGGCGATGCGCGAGCGCGCGGCGCGCGCCGGCGGGCGCTGCGCGAGCGGCCCGCTGGCCGGCGAGCGCGGCTGGCGCGTGCGGCTGGACGTGCCCGCGTGATCCGGCTCCTGATCGCCGACGACCAGCGCACGGTGCGCGACGGCCTCGTCCTGCTGGCCGGGACGCTCGACGGCGTCGAGCTGCTCGCCGCGGTCGCCGACGGCGCGGAGGCCGTCGCCCAGGCGCGCGCGCTCGCCCCCGACGTCGTGCTGATGGACCTCAAGATGCCCGGCCTCGACGGCGTCGCCGCGACGCGCGAGATCGCCGCGTCCTGCCCCGGCGTCGCCGTGCTCGTGCTCACCACCTACGCCGACGACGAGACGCTGCTGCCCGCGCTGCGCGCCGGGGCGCGCGGCTACCTGACGAAGGACGCGAGCGCTGAGGAGATCGAAGCGGCGATCCACGCCGTGGCCGCGGGCGGCACGTACCTCGACCCGGCCGTGCAGGCGCAGGTGATCGCGGCGGCGACGGGCGGAGGGGGCGAGCCCGCGGCGCCGTCCGCGCCCGCCGGGCCGCTCCCCGACGAGCTGACGCCGCGCGAGGCCGAGGTCCTCGCCCTGGTCGCCGGCGGCCTGTCGAACGCCGAGATCGCCGCGCGCCTCGTCGTCAGCCACGCGACCGTCAAGACCCACATCAACAGGATCTTCAGCAAGACCGGCGCGCGCGACCGCGCGCAGGCGGTCCGCTACGCCTACGCGCACGGGCTGGCCGCGCCGGGCGGCGAGGCCTCAGCGCCCGGCGGCGACCGGCCGCGAGACCGTGACCGCTGAGCCGGTCGCGAGCGAGACGTGGCTCGGCTCCGCGCCCGAGAGCCAGCCCCAGGACGGTCCGTAGACGGCCGCGAAGTCCACGTCGAGGTCGACCGCGGAGACCTCGTGCAGCGCCCAGGTGGGATGCGCGACGTGGTAGAGCACGGCCGCGCCGCTGCGGCGCCGGCCGATGCCCAGCGCGTGGTCGGTCAGCCAGTGGCCCGGGCTCCCGGGCGCGGGGAGCGCCGCGCCCGCCGAGGCCGTCACCGCGACCGACGAGCCCGCGGCGAACCGGTGCCAGACGCGCAGCGACCCGGCCGCGAGCTCCCGGCCGCAGGCCATCGGGACGCGCACGTACGGCTCGTTGTAGCGGAGCCGCGCGACGGTCGCGATGATCCGGCGCGGGACGAGCTCGCGGATGAACACGACCGCGCGTTGCCCGCGGTAGCGGACGTAGAACCGCAGGTTGATCTCGGGGAAGCGGATGTGCCCCGGGACGGGCACGCCGAGCACGCGCGTCCGCGAGAACGCGAACGCCACGAGGCTGACCCGCGGCGAGCCCTCGAGCACGTCGACCGTCGCCCCCGGCGGCAGGTAGGGGACGAGCAGCTCCTCCGCGCACGGGAACGTGACGCCGATGAGGTCGCGCCACTCCGCCGTCAGGAACGGCCTGCCGGACGGCGGCGCGAGATCGCTCATGCGGCCATCCTATGCCGCGACGGTGCGACGTCCTGAGCGCTCACGATCGCGCCCATGCCGTTCACCCGCAAGAACCTCCGAGCGGACGTCGGGTCCAAGCGGGTCGTTCAGGGTCGACTTCAGGGTGCGCTCCCGTGGTCATCGCCGGGCGCCGGGCGCAGACTGCGCCGCATGAGGATCCGAACCCACCATGGAGTGCTCGCGGCGGGCCTCGCCGCCGCCGCCTTCGTCGTCCCCGCCGTGGCCCAGCAGGACGCCGACCTGCCCGCGACCCGCATCGTCTCCAGCGCGCGGGCCACGCCGAACACGGCCGGCACCCCCGCGCATCCGCAGGGCATGAAGATCACGGCCTCGGCGCGGCTGATCGCCCCGGCGGACGTCGAGGCGCCGATCGTCACCGGCGTCGAGATCCTGACCGTCAAGGGCATCACCTGGACCCACGGCAAGTACGCCAAATGCGCCAAGGCGACGCTCGACCGCCGCGGGCCCGCGGGCTGCCCGCGGGTCTCGATCATGGGATCCGCCCGCGCGAGCGGCAACGCGGACACGGTCGCCACCCACGTCGACCTGACCTTCGTCAACGGCGGCCCGGGCACGACCTACCTCTACGCGCGGCTCGACAACCCCGCGCGGGTCCGCGAGACGCTCGTCCTGAAGACCGCGCCGCTGAGCGGCGGCGGCCCGTGGGGCCAGCGGGAGGAGGTGAGCATCCCCAGGAGCCTCCAGATCGTCGGCGGCGTGCCGCTCCAGCTGACCAGCCTCAAGATGACGGTCGGCGGCAAGTCCTACGCCAAGGAGTTCATCGCCAACACCTCGTGCCCGCGCGGCGGGTGGAGGTACCAGGTGACGGCCCACTACCTCTACGAGAGCCTGGGCGGCCGGACCACCGACGACGTGACCACGGGCAGCATCCCCTGCACCAGGTAGACCACCGAACCTCCTGCGGCACCGCGGCGCGAGGCGTCCCCGAACGGGGGCGCCTCGCGCGTTCCGGTGCCTGGTGCTCAACGCTCCGCGGATGTCCGGGGTCCTCTAGAGTTCCCGTCCGTGACCGAGCTGCTGGAGCGCGAGCGGGAGCTCGGCGAGCTCGACGTCCTGGCCCGGGAGGCGCGCGCGGGCACGGGTCGCCTCGCGGTGATCGAGGCGGCCGCGGGGCTCGGCAAGACGCAGCTGCTCCAGGCCGCGCGCTCCTCCGGAGGCGGCGCCGGGATGCGCGTGCTCGCCGCGCGCGCGACGGAGCTGGAGCGGGACTTCCCCTTCGCGCTCGTGCGGCAGCTCTTCGAGCCCGCGCTCGCGGCCCTCGAGGAGCCCGCGCGCGAGGCGCTGCTGCGGGGCGCGGTCGGCCCGGCGCGCGGCGCGCTCGGCCTGGCGCCCGAGCCCGGGAGCGCCGGCGACGCGTTCGCCGTCCTCCACGGCCTCTACTGGCTGACCGCCGCCTTCGCCGAGCAGCAGCCGCTGCTCCTCGCGGTCGACGACGCGCACTGGTCCGACGCCGCCTCGCTCGACTTCCTGCGCTTCCTGCTGCCGCGGCTGGAGGAGCTGCCCGTCCTGCTGGCGCTCGCCTGCCGGCCGGACGAGGCGGGCGCCGAGCGCAGCCTCGCGCGGATCGCGACCGACTCGACCGCCCGGCGCCTCACGCCCCGCCCGCTGAGCGCCCAGGCGGCCGCCGCGCTCCTGGCCGACACGCTGGAGCGCACGCCGGAGGCGACGTTCACCGCGACCTGCCACGAGGTCAGCGGCGGCAACCCGTTCCTGCTCCGCGAGCTGGCGCGGACGCTCGCGGCGGAGGCGATCGACCCCGCGGCCGAGCAGGCGGCGCGCGTCCGCGAGCTGGCGCCGGAGCGGGTGACGCGCACCGTGCAGCTGCGCCTCGCGCGGCTCTCCCCCGCCGCCCGGGCGGTCGCGCGCGCGGTCGTGATCCTCGGCGACGGCGCCGACGGCCGGCTCGCCGCCGAGCTGGCGGGGCTCGACGAGCCCGAGGTCGCGCGCGGCGCCGACGAGCTGCGCGCCGCCGCGATCCTCGAGCAGGACGCGGCCCTCCGGTTCATCCACCCGCTCGTGCGGACCGCGCTCGACGCCGAGCTGCCGACCGGCGAGCGCGCCGCCGCCCACGCGCGCGCGGCGGAGCTGCTGCGCGCCCGCGGCGCGAGCGCCGAGAGCCTGGCCGCGCACCTCGTCGCGACCGAGGCGCGCGGGGAGCGCGCGACGGCCGAGACGCTCCTGGAGGCGGCGCGCGCGGCGCTCGCCAGCGGCGCCCCGCGCTCGGCGCACACCTACCTGACGCGCGCGCTGCGCGAGCCCGCGCCCGAGGACCTCCGCCCCGCGATCCTCGCCGCGATCGTCGACGCGGGGATCCGCCTGCCCGACCGCGCGCTGTTCGCGGCGACGCTGCCCGCGCTGACCGAGGAGCTCGAGCGCCAGCCCGACCTGCACCTCCGCTGGGGTGTCCGCGTGAGCATGTGGATGATCCTCAGTGGTCATGCGGGTCATGCGATCCGGTTCCTGGAGCGCGGCATCGCGATCGCCCGCGCGCGGGACGAGCTCGAGCGCGCCTTCCGCATGGAGGCCCAGTTGAGCGCGATCCAGCAGCAGCCGCTGCCGGTCTGGCGGGCGCCGGCTCCGCGGGTACGTCGACCAGATCGAGCCCGACAGCGTGAGCGGCCGGCTCGCGGCCGCGCTCACCGCGGAGTGGAGCGCGTTCGACGGCACCGCGCAGGACGCCGTCGCCGCGGCGCGCCGCGCCCTCGGCGAGGGCGGCCGCATCTTCGTCGAGCAGCCCGAGCTGTTCGCGCCCGGCCGGGCGATGCTGACGCTGGTCCTCGCGGACGAGCTCGACGTGGCGCGGCGCGGCGCCGAGCAGGCGCTCGCCCACGCGCGGCGGCGCAGCGCGACGCCCGAGCTCGTCGCCGCGTGGTGGCACAGCGGCTTCGTCGCCTGGGCCTACGGCGAGCTCGCCGCGGCCGAGGCCGACACGCGGCAGGCGCTCGCGGCGGCCCGCCTCGGGCGGATGCGCTTCGCCGAGCCGCCGCTGGTCGCGGTGCTCGCCGCCCTGCTGCTCGCGCGCGGGGAGCGCGACGCCGCGGAGGCGGAGCTCGAGGCGAACGGCATGATGGGCGAGGTCCCGGACGCCGTCTGGATCTCGCTCGGGCTGTTCCCGCGCGGGCAGCTGCGGTTGGAGCAGGGGCGTTTCGAGGAGGCGGCGGCCGACTTCCTGCAGGCTGAGCGCCTCTCGGTCTGCTGGGGGGCGATCGGGATCCCGGCGCCGCCGGCGCGGATCCTGGCGGTGCGCGCGCTCGTCGCGCTGGGCGACCTCGAGCGCGCCCGTCCGCTCGCCGCGGCGGGGCTCGCGCACGCGCGGCGCTTCGGCGCGCCGACGCTGCTCTCGCGCGCGCTCCGCGCGTCGGCCATGACCGCCGACGGCGCCGCGCGCCTGGCCGCGCTGGAGGAGGCGGTCGCCGTGATGGACGGCTCGCCGGCGCGGCTCGTGCACGCCGAGGCGCTCCTCGACCTCGGCGCCGCGCTCCGTCGCGCCCGCCGCGAGGTCGACGCGCGGCCGCCGCTGCGCGAGGCGCTCGAGCTGGCCCGCCGCTGCGGCGCCGTCGGCCTCGCCAAGGTGGCCTTCGACGAGCTCGCCGCGACCGGCGAGCGCGTCCGCCGCTACACCCCGATCGGCGTCGAGTCCCTCACCCCGAGCCAGCGCCGCGTCGCCGAGCTCGCCGCGAGCGGCATGACCAACCGCCAGATCGCCCAGACGCTGTTCCTGACGGTCAAGACCATCGAGTCGCACCTCGCCGCCGCCTACGACACGCTCGACATCCGGTCGCGGCAGCAGCTGCCGGGGGCGCTGCGGCGGGGGGCGTAGGCGCTGTGCTGTGCTGTGCGCCGAGATGCCGACTCACGAAAGGCTGACGCCGTGCGGAAGCTGACCTTCGCCATGAACGTGTCCCTGGACGGCTACATCGCCGCGCCCGGCGACGACCTCGGCTGGAGCGTGCCGTGCGACGAGCTGTTCCAGTGGTGGTCCGACCGGGTGGCGGCGACGGGCCTGGCGCTCTACGGGCGCAGGCTGTGGGAGGGGATGAGCTCCCACTGGCCGACCGCCGACCAGCAGCCCGGCGCCACCCCGGCGGAGATCGCGTACGCCCGCCGCTGGCGGGAGATGCCGAAGGTGGTGTTCTCCTCGACAACCGCCGCGGTCGACGGGAACGCCCGCCTGGTCGCCGGCGACGCGGTGACCGAGATCGCGCGGCTCAAGGCCGACGACGGCGGCCCCATGGACATCGGCGGCGCCACCCTCGCCGCGGCGGCCATGCGGGCCGGGCTGATCGACGAGTACGTGCTGGCCACCCACCCGGTCCTGGTGGGCGGCGGCACGCCGTTCTTCACAACCCTGGACAGCTGGGTGAACCTGCGGCTGGTGGAGACCCGGAGGTTCCCCAACGACGTGGTGGTGACGAGGTACGAGACGAGAGGCTGAGGGCTCGGGTCGGATCGGTGCGGCGTCGAGCGGCCTCGGCAGCGAACTCGAGAAGAGACCAGGCGCCCGCCGACCCTCGACAAACGCTGTCTCGGGCACCCACGACGGCAGAAGACGCAGGCGCCTTGTGGTCAGCAACGCCGTTCAGCCGCTCCCGCGATCTGCTGCTGAGCACTAAACACCATGTGTCATCGACCGTGGAGCAGGTCCCAGACGTTTCGACGGCTGTACGGACCATGTTCACCAGCGTTGCGCCAAACCTCCGCCGACTTCACGCGAGCGCCAGGCACCGCGACAGTTCCGTGCTTAGCCTGACCAAGTACCCACGTACCTGGCTGCGTGCCCGGGTCAGCGAGCAAGCGTCCAGAGGTTACGTTGCCGCTGACTTCTTCCAGCGTCACCATCTGAAGAGGTCTCGCCCCAAGATAGGCCTGGGAGATGACGAACAGCCCAAGCGCCAGCACGATGCTACGACGCCAAGTTGTGTGCTCGAGGGGCTTTTCCCGGGCCGAGGCGATCGAGCTCACGGTGAGCGCAGCGAAAAAGACGAGGTAGGTCGGCAACAACGGCAGGGTGATCGTCAACACAACGAAGCCACCGCTAACGGGTACAAGCAACACCAAGATCCACCGAATCCATTTGCGTTCCTTCGGCGGCGCTTCTGGCGCGAGATCGGCCACCTTCTGCCCTGTGTCCGAAGGAAATCGCGTTGCAAGCTCGTGCGCGACCCAGGCGACCTCCTTCTCTGCGCGGCTTAGGTTCGGACCGTTCAACTCTTCAAGTAGTGCAATAACATGTTGAAGCCGATCATCGGTGCTCGAGAAGTCCTCTTCGGGATGAGCCGCCCGGGCGATAACTACGGCAGAGGCCAATACCTTCGTCGCCGTGGCCACCTTGTCCACCCGCTTGACCAGGCCTGCTGTCTGACGCTCACTTGGCGGCATCAGGTGCCAGACCCAGTTTGCGGCAAACGCCAAAAACCCAAATACCGCCCGGGGATCGACCAGCAACGCCACCCCGCGTGCGAGGTTCTGTTGAAGAGGAACCAGAGGCAGGATGTCCTGCGGACTAAATCCCGCTGCAGAGAGTTCGCCCGCCCTGGCTACGAGCCCTGCGGCGTATAGCCCAGCTAGTCCAGCCGCGGTGATACTCGACAGGGATGTCACCGTTCTCATCCAACGAGGGTCATCGCTATCGGTCGCGGCAACGTTGGGAGCCGATTTCGTTTCTGTTGACACCATCCCACTATAATTCAGGCAATTGCCTCCCGGTTCATCGTCGTCGGCGCTCAGAAGGTCCTAATCGGGTTGGCTGGTCGGCGTGCAGTGGGCAGGAGACGGCCGGAGGCACTGTCAGATTGACGAGTCATCGCGTCTGTCCGTCACCCGAGGTGAATGCCGGTGCAGCACAGACGCAGACCCCAGCGGCTGACTTGTCCTTGAGTACGGGCCCAATCTGTCGCGCTCGTCCGCGGTTGTGACGCCGCCAGCGGCGCTGCTGCGGTCGCGTCGGGGTTTACGACGGCGCCTAGCGTGCGAATGCCAGGATCATGCTTGGACGCCCAACTCGATGCGGCTCACTCGGCTTGAACGCGCCCACGACACGCACTTAGGCTTTCGGCTACCGGCCGAGACCGCCCGACCCGCAGGCCTAGCTTTCGAAGCATGAGCAACGGGAAGTTCGCGGTCTGCCCACCCCCCCAACCGAGCCGTCCACAGAGCTCGCCTGTGCCCCAGCGACCACGCCGCCTCAGCAGACGGCCGGGTAGGCGAAGCGGGAGGGACGGGACAGGAACCGTCGGTTTCGCGTCCGGGGATCGAGGTCAGGATCAACTAGGTCGGCCAGGTTGTGCGACGTCGCCACCGGCGGCGTGGTTTTGTGATCGTTGCGGCGAGCGATCAAGCCCCGACGCCGATCCCGATATAACTCGGTCCTTCGCCGTAATGGCGGACGAGATAGTCCAGGCGGCTGATCGCCCAATCGGCGAACGGTTCAGGCCGCAGGTCTTGCCACACAGCGCCGAGGCCGGCGGCATCGAACCGGTCATAGACAGCGACCGCCGCCGACTGGTCGACGTTGACGATCGTCGCCCGGCGAACCCTCGTGTTTCGATCGCTGATCGCGTCGTGAAGCAACTTGAGGATGGCCTTGTCGTAACCGCTATAGCCGATCACCAGTAAATCGATCTCAGCGGCCTTGTGGATGCCGTTTACCAGCCGGTCGATGTGTTGCCGCGGCATGATGATTTGGTCGTCCGGGCCGAGTGGCAGAGCGAGCGCCGGATAGCGCGTAACCGGCGTGCTCCGCTGGAGCGGCTCGCCGATCTCGTGTGCCTTGACGCCCCGCACCGTCCACCAGTTGGCATCAGGGGAAACGACGGTCAAGTCAGTCGGCGAGTAGTCCAGCTCCGCGGCTGGCGTGAAGGGATACGTCGGCGTGGCGAGTGGCCACGACCAGTTGACGGAGCCGTGCGGTTTGAGAAGTGCCCAGTTCGAGCGCGGCGCGATGTAGGCGTCCGTCGTGTTCAACGAGCGGTAAGCGTTGAGCTGCCGGTCAAGCAAGACGTCGTAGTTGAGCGTTACGAAGAACACCGACTCCAGCTCAAGGAGCTTTCGTGTTAGGCGCTCATAGGCCGAGGCCCGCAAGTTCTGGGCTTCGCTCTGCTGCCAGAGCAAGTCCTGCAAGTAGAACGGCACCGCCAGCGCCATATGCCGATGGTGAGCATGCTTGGAGTCCCGCAGGTCACGCAACAGGTCTTCGAAAACGGGCGGTGATGAGGAGCCGGCTATCTCCTCCTCGATGTGTCGGCCAGCCTTCATCGCTAGGTCGTACTGATGCAGCACAGCGTTGTACGCCGGGTTGAAGAGCTCGGTCGTGAGCGGTGGTGCGGGCGCCAACATGTTCTGGCCAGCACCTTGCGAGGCGCCAGCGCCGATCAGCACTACCAGCGGAACGGTCACGAGCGCATACTAAAAGTTGGCCCAGAGTCAGATCGCAATCGTCGGACGAGAGTTGTTCACCCATCTATACCAGGGGACGGCACCCGCACCTGGTCTCAAAGCAGGACGCCGAGCTGGACGCGCTGAGCCCCGGCGCGGACCGGACCTCGACGGCGTCCGCGCGGTGCTGGAGGACTTCGGCCGGTTCTGGGACGACCCCGCGCGATCCGGAGGCCCGCCGCGAGCTGCTCCAACAGCTCTTCGAGCTGGCCTGGATCGAATGACCACTGCATCGTGGCGGTCCGCCCCTCCCCAGCGTTCGCGAGCTTCTGCCTCCCCGGAACGAACAACGCCGCCTCCGAAGAAGCGGCGATGTGTAAAGAGCGGGAGCGACGGGACTCGAACCCGCGACCTCCGGCGTGACAGGCCGGCGCTCTAACCAACTGAGCTACGCCCCCGAGTGAACGGGACGACCATTATGGCAGGCGTGGATTCGCGGCGGCGGCTGACGATCTTGGCTGGTTGGCCAGGCAACCAGGTACGCTGCCGCCCATGAGCCGGGTCGTCGCACCGCCTTCGCCCACGAGCACGAACCCGTTGCGGCGGATCGCCGCGGACATGCGGGTGGAGCGGGACCTCGCCGTCCCCTTCCCGCCCGGCGACACGCACTTCTCGATGGCGCGCACGCGAGGGTTCCTGCGGGATCCGCTGACGCTCCTGCTCGACGCGTACGACCGCTACGGGCCGGTCTTCACGTTCCGCCTCTTCCACCAGAACATCGTGTTCGTCCTCGGGCCCGAGGCCAACCACCACCTGCTGGTCTCGAACGCCGCCAACTACTCCTGGCGCGACGGCCACTACGGCGACCTGATGCCCCTGCTCGGCGACGGCATGCTCGCGATCGACGGCGCGTTCCACCGCCTCTCGCGCAAGGCGATGCTCCCGATGTTCCACCGCGAGCGGATCGCCCTCTCGCAGCAGCTCATGGTCGAGGAGGTCGACCGCGCGCTGGACGACTGGGAGGATGGCCTACAACTCGACTTGTACCACTGGACCCGCGAGCTCGCGCTCCGGATCGCGATGCGCGCGCTCTTCGGCATCGACCCCGAGAACGCCGCCCGCCACGCGGACGCCGCGCAGGAGTTCGAGAACGCGCTGAGCTTCTGGTCCAAGGACTACATCTTCCAGATCCTCCGCGGCCCGGGCTCGCCGTGGCACAAGATGCGGACCGCCGCCAAGCGCCTCGACGCCATCATCTACGCGGAGCTCAACCGGCGCCGCGCCTCCCAAGACCACGGCGACGACCTCCTCGGCCTCCTGCTCGACACGCAGGACGGCGACGGCCTCCTGCTCACCGACCGCAACATCCGCGACGAGGTCATGACCCTGCTCTTCGCGGGCCACGACACGACGACCTCGACCGTCGCCTTCCTCTTCTACGAGCTGGCCCGCCACCCCGACCTCGTCGAGCGCGACGACTTCAGCCTCGAGCTCGCCCTCGATGAGACGCTGCGCCTCTACCCGCCCGCGTGGATCGGCCCGCGGCGCTCGATCGAGACCACCGAGATCGCGGGCGTCACCGTCCCCGGCGGCGTCCCGGTCCAGTACACGTCGTGGGTCAGCCACCACCTCCCGGACGTCTGGGAGGACCCGTTCGCCTTCAAGCCCCAGCGCTTCGCCCCCGGCGCGCGCGAGCAGATCCCCAAGGGCGCCTACGTCCCCTTCGGCGGCGGCTCGCGCACGTGCATCGGGATGCGCTTCGGCCAGGCCGAGATCAACGTCATCGCCGCGAAGATCCTCTCGCGCTTCCGCCTCGAGCTGCAGCCGGGCTACACGCTGCGCGTCCGCCAGACGCCGACGATCGGCCCCCGCGACGGCCTGCCCGTGACGGTGCGCCGGGCGCGGAAGCCTGCCGCGGGCCTCGGCGACGGCACCTCCCGCGAGCCGCTCGCGGCCTGAACGCCCGACGGCCGCCCCCGAGGGACGGCCGCCGCGCTGCACTGACCGGCTCCGGCGCGATCACCGGGCGCTTCCGCGCCCGGCGCACGCCGCCGCCGGCGTTCTCGTGGAGGTCTCTCCGCCTACTTCTTCTTCGCCGCCGCCTTCCCCTTCCCGACCGTCACCGTGAGGACCCGCGAGCCGTCGCCGTGCGCCCGGAAGTTGCCCTGCCACTGCGCGACGAAGAGGTTCGCGCCCTTCGCCACCTCCCAGCTCGACGTGAACGTCCCGTTCGCGCTCGCGCGCACGGTCTGCGCCGTCCAGCGCGTCGAGCCCGGCCGCCGGAAGGAGACCGTCACCAGCTCGTTGCCCGAGGCGGGCTTGAGCGTGCCGCTCACGGTGATGTGCGCGGCCTTGGGGTACTTGGCCTTCGGCGCGGCGATCGTCAGGTCGCTGCTCGCGCCCGAGTCGCCGCCCGTGGTGCTGTAGAGCAGCGACTGCTGCCCGCCGAGCAGGTAGTCCGTCGCGCCGCCGGCGACCACGCCGTCGTCCGCGATCGGGCTGGAGACCACGAACTGCGGGTGCCATGTCGCGCCGCCGTCGTCGGTGCGCAGCAGGAAGCCCGTCGGCTGCCGGACGTCGCCGAAGCTGCTGATGACGAGGTAGCCCTTCTGCGCGGTCGAGAACGACATGCCGCGCGCGGCGTTCGTCCCCACCCCGGGCAGCTCGGTCCACGCGGCGCCCGCGTTCGCCGTCCGCCACAGCCGGCCGCTCGTGTCGAGCAGGAACCCGTGCGAGGGATCGACGAAGTCCACGCGCCGGATCCCGAGGCGGTTGACCTTCTTCTTGCCCTTCTTGATGTACTTGCCGGGCTTCTTGATGGCCTTCCAGGTCTTGCCCGCGTCCGTCGAGCGGACGAGGTCCTGGGCCCCGTAGGCGACGATCGCGTCGCCCGCGCGGTCGACCCGCTGCAGCGCGGTGTGCGCCACGTCGCCCTTGACCGCGTCGAACGAGCCGCCGCCGTCGACCGAGCGGCGCACGCCGGTCGGGCCGATGACCATGACCGTCGTCGGCGTCGGCGCGTAGACCGCACCCGGCCGCGCCGTGCTGCCGGTGTTCAGCGGCTTCCAGAACCCGCCGCCGGTCGCGGTGCTGAACAGCCCGCCCTCGACGTCGAGCGCGTAGCCGTCGTTGGCCGTCGGGAACGAGACGTCGAGGACGTCGGCCGTCGTCGTGACGTTGCCGCGCGTCCACGTCTTGCCGCCGTCGACCGTCTTGCCGAGCGTCGCGCCCGGGCCGGGCGCGAACGCCGTGCCCGGCACCTTGCCCGCGACGATCCGCGAGAACGAGCCGGTCAGGCGGCCGCCGATCGGGCGCGAGTTCGTGCCCGCGTCGTCGGAGACGACCGTCGAGCCCTGCTGGCCCGCGGCCGCGAGGCGCGTCGGCGTGGAGAACGCGGCGGCCAGCAGCGGGTCGGTCGAGAGCGACGGGTTGGAGAACGTGTCGCCGCCGTCGGTCGTGATGACCAGGTGCGTGCCGGTCGCCGTGGTGGCCACGCAGGACTTCTCACCCGAGCAGCGGATCGCCGTGAGGTTCTCGCCGGGCCCGATGTCCTTGGGCACCCACGTGGTGCCGCCGTCGGTCGTCTTCAGGAAGAGCGCGCCGTCGCCGACCGCGTAGCCGACCTTGGCCGAGGCGAAGGTGATGGCCTTGACCGGCCGGCTCGTCGCGCTGACCGACTTCCAGGTGACGCCGGAGTCCGTCGTCACGTAGATGTTGCCGTCGGAGGTCGTGACGAAGCCGCTCGTGTCGGAGAGGAAGATCGCGTCGGTCGGCACGACGCCGCCGCCCGCCTGCTTGGTGCCGGGGATCGCGGTCTTGGTCGCGAAGTCCGTCCCGTTGGTGGTCTCGAAGACCGAGCCGTCGTTGAGGACGAGGTAGCCGTGCTGCGCGCTGACGTACCAGAGGGCCGCGAGGTGGGAGCCGTCCGGGCAGCTCGACTCGACGGGCGTGAACGCGATCCGCGAGAAGCTCTGGCCGCCGTCGGTGGAGAGGCGCGCGACGCAGCCGCCGCCCGCGACGACCGTGTTGGCGTCGATCGCCTCGACCTCGGTCAGGTTGGAGAACGTCCCGGCCGGGAGGCCCGTCCAGGTGTCGCCCGCGTCGGTCGTCTTCAGCAGCGTGCCGAAGTCGCCGACCGCGTAGCCGGTGCCCGCGTCGGCGAACGCCATCGCGCGCAGCGTGTTGCCCTGCGGCAGCGGGTTGCCCCACAGCCAGCCGGACGAGCCGACCTGCACGTTCGCCTGCGTCGCCGCCGGCAGCGCCGCCAGCGCGCACGCGGCCAGGACGGCCGTGCCGCCCCATCGCAGCCTTCTCATGGGATGAGCGCTCCTCGTTCGATGTCCATGTGCGGCTCGAACGAGGCACGCGCGGGAAAGTTACGCGGCCACCGGACCTCAAGTCCGGGCCCGCGTCCGCCGACCCATCGGGGCAGACCCTCCCGATGTCGCTCCAGCACGCCCCCACGACCGACGCTGCCTGGTCGCGCCTGCTCGGCCCCGCCGCCGAGGCGACGACCGAAGGGCTGCTGGTCATCGACGCCTCCGGCACGATCCGCGCCTCGAACCTCGCGGCCCGGACGATCGCCGGGGTCCACACGCCGCAGGACGACCGCCTCGCCGGCCGCGGCCCGCAGGACCCGACCTTCCTCCCGCTCCACGCCGACGGCACGCCGCTGGCGCTGCACGACCAGCCGGGCCCGCGCGCGATCGCCACCGGCGTGGCCGTCCACGACCAGCGCGTCCGCTTCCGCCTCCGCGACGGCCGCGACCAGTGGCTCCGCGTCGACGCCGTCCCGCTCTTCGCCGGCGGCGAGGAGCGCCCCTACGGCGCCGTCGTCTCCTTCGCCGACATCACCGCGATGCTCGAGGCGCAGGCGACGCTCGAGGCGCGCGAGCGCGAGCTCGCCCTGCTCGCCACGCACGCCGGCGACCTGATCGCCCGCCACAGCGCCGACGGCAAGATCGTCTACGCCGCGGGCGGCGCCGAGGCGCTGCTCGGCTTCGACGCCAAGCACCTGGTCGGCTTCTGGGCCGCCGACGTCTGCCACCCGGACGACGCCGCGGCGGTCCGCGCGGCGCACGACCAGGCGCGCGCGGGCCACAGCGGGGTCGTCTCCTACCGGATCACGAACGTCCGCGACGGCCGCGAGATGTGGCTGGAGTCCACGGTCTCCCCCGTCCTGGACGACGACGGCGGCTTCGTCGAGGCCGTCACCACGACGCGCGACATCACCGCGCGCAAGGCCAACGAGCTGCGCCTGCTCGACGCCGAGGAGCGCGCCCGCGGCGCCGCCGAGGAGGCCCTCCGCCAGCGCGTCCTGCTCGAGGACGCGCAGTCGATGGCCGGCCTCGGGAGCTGGTCGATCGACCTCGAGACCGGCGTCGAGTGGTGGTCCCCCGGGCTCTTCCGGATCTTCGGCGTCGACGCGATCGAGGGCGGCGGCGGCGAGGCGACCCACGACGCGCTGATCCACCCCGAGGACCGCGACGCGGTCCGCGAGGCCCTCGCCCGCTCCACGCGCGACGGCACGCCGTTCGACGTCACCTACCGCATCGTCCGCCCCGACGGCGTCGAGCGCACGATGCACGGGCGCGGGACGCCGGCCGCTCCCGTCGACGGCCGCATCCGCCGCGTCTGGGGCACGACCCAGGACGTCACCGAGCGCCACCAGCTCGAGGCGGGCCGCCGCGAGGCCGAGCGCCGCTTCCGCGCCGCCTTCGAGCACGCGCCGATCGGCGTCTGCGTCCTGGACTTCCACGGCCCCGACCCCGGCCAGTGGCTGACCGTCAACCCCGCGCTCGCCAACCTCCTCGGCTACGAGCGCGAGACGCTGCTCGAGCACCGCATCAGCGCGATCCTCCACCCCGACGAGATGGACGTCACGCGCGACCGCCTCGTCGCGCTCGTCGCGGGCAAGGCCGAGCGGATCACCGCCGAGTGCCGGATGGTCCACGCCGACGGGCACGTCGTGTGGACGCTCGTCACGGTCGCCGCCGTCCCCGACGAGGCGGGCCGCCCCGCCTACGGCATCGGGCAGATCGTCGACATCACCGAGCGCAAGCGCTTCGAGGGCCAGCTCCAGCACCTCGCCGACCACGACGCGCTCACCGGCCTCTTCAACCGCCGCCGCTTCGAGGAGGAGCTCGACCGCGCGCTCGCGAGCGCCGAGCGCTACCACCACCACGGCGCCGTCCTCGTCCTCGACCTCGACGGCTTCAAGTTCGTCAACGACACGCTCGGCCACCCCGTCGGCGACGAGCTCATCGCGCGCTTGGCCGGGACGCTCCGCGCCGAGCTGCGCGAGAGCGACGTCATCGCCCGCCTCGGCGGCGACGAGTTCGGCGTGATCCTGCCCGAGGCCTCGGCCTCCGAGGCGGCCCTGGTCGCCGGCAAGCTGCTGCGCGCGGTCGAGCGCGACGGCATCGTCGCCGACAGCACGCGCCACGCGCGCGTCACCGCCTCGGTCGGCCTCGCGGCCTTCGACGGCGCCGACGGCCTCAGCGCCGAGGAGCTGCTGGTCGAGGCCGACATCGCGATGTACGACGCCAAGGAGGCCGGCCGCAACCAGGCCGCGCACGCCGAGCGCGAGGCGGCGGGGCCGGGCCGCCACGTCTCGCGCCTCTCCTGGCTGGAGCGGATCCGCACCGCGCTCGCCGAGGACCGCTTCGCGCTCCACGCCCAGCCGATCGTGGCGATGGGCGACGGCGACGACCCGCCCGCCTTCGAGCTGCTGATCCGGATGCTCTCCGACGGCGGCGAGCTGATCCCGCCCGCGACGTTCCTGCCGATCGCCGAGCGCTTCGACCTCATCCAGGCGATCGACCGCTGGGTCGTCGGCCGCGCGGTCGCGATCGTCCTGCGCGAGCACGAGGCCGGGCGGCCCGTGACGTTGTCGGTGAACATCTCCGGCCGGACGATGGGCGACGCCGACTTCGCGGGCTGGCTCGAGCGCCTCCTCACCGCCACGCCGATCCCGCCGCGCCGGCTCATCATCGAGATCACGGAGACCTCGGCGATCGTCAACCTCGAGCGCGCCCGGACGCTCGCCGCGACCCTGCGCCGGCTCGGCTGCCTGCTCGCGCTCGACGACTTCGGCGCGGGCTTCGCGTCGTTCTCCTACTTGAAGCACCTGCAGTTCGACGTGCTGAAGATCGACGGCGAGTTCGTCCGCGGCCTGCGCGAGAACCGGACCGACCGGCTTGTGGTCGAGGCGGTCGTGGCGATCGCCCGCGGGCTCGGGACGCCGTCGCTGGCGGAGTTCGTCGCGGACTCCGCGACGCTCGACGCGGTGCGCGCGCTCGGCGTCGACTACGCCCAGGGCTTCCACCTCGGGCGGCCGCTCCCGATCGACGAGGCGCTGCACCACGCCCGATCGGGGGCTGGACAGCGCTCGTAGTCTCTGGCCCATGGCCAGGATCGGAGTGCTGACGGGCGGCGGCGACTGCCCCGGGTTGAACGCGGTGATCAGGGCGGTGGTCCGCAAGGGCCTCGCCGACGGTCACACGCTGTTCGGCTACACCTACGGCTGGGCGGGCGTCCTGCAGGGCGAGGGCGAGGAGCTGACCGCCGAGCGCACCAAGGGGATCCTGCCGCGCGGCGGGACGATCCTCGGCTCCTCGCGGACCAACCCCTTCAAGGAGGACGGCCCGGGCGTCGCCGGCGTCCGCGCCGGGATGGCGGCGCAGGACGTCGACGTGCTCGTCCCGATCGGCGGCGAGGACACGCTCGGCGTCGCGGCGCGGCTCGCCGCGGAGGGCGTGCCGGTGGTCGGCGTCCCCAAGACCATCGACAACGACCTCAAGGGCACCGACTACACCTTCGGCTTCCAGACCGCGGTGCAGATCGCGTCCGATGCGATCGACCGCCTGCACACGACGGCCGAGTCGCACAACCGCGTGATGGTCCTGGAGGTCATGGGCCGCCACGCGGGCTTCATCGCCGCGCACTCCGGGATGGCCGGCGGCGGCGACGTGATCCTCGTCCCCGAGCGGCCGTTCGACATCGAGGAGGTCTGCGGCCACCTGCGCCGCCGCCACGCCAACGGGCGGACGTTCTCGATCGTCGTCGTGAGCGAGGGCGCGACGCCGCGCGAGGGCACGCTGTCGACGACCGGCACCGGCCAGCTCGACGCGTTCGGCCACGAGCGCCTCGGCGGCATCGCGGTCGTCCTCGAGCGGGAGATCGAGGAGCGCACCGGCTACGAGACGCGGATGACGATCCTCGGCCACGTCCAGCGCGGCGGGACGCCGACGGCGTTCGACCGCGTCCTGGCGACGCGCTTCGGCGTCGCGGCCGCCGAGGCGGTCACCGCGGGCGAGTCGGGCAAGATGGTGGCCTTGCGCGGGACCGACATCGTGCGCGTGCCGATCTCCGAGGCGCTCGGCGACCCGAAGACCCTGGACGACAAGTTCTTCGCGGACGCCGAGGTGTTCTTCGGCTAGGCGCGCGCGAGCTGCAGGTCGGCGGGCGCGATGTCCCAGCGCGCCGCGATCTCCTCGAGCTCGCCGTCGAGCGCCCAGCGGTCCGGGCGCGCGTCGCCCTCGTGGTCGGGCACGCCGCCCTTGAGCGCCATCGAGCGCGTGTTGTCGCCGATCGCGCGGATCTCGGCGACCTCGTCGTCGCTCAGCAGCACCTCGGCGGGCACGGCGGCGAGCTCCTCTCGCTGGGCCTCGACGCCCTTCGCGCCGTCCCACGACTCCTGGATCAGCGTCGGCAGGACGGAGGCGACGGCGGGGTGCGCGAGGTTCCACTGCGCGGCGAGCTGGAGGAGCGTGAGGCCGTGGCGCGCGGCGATCGGCCGCAGCGCGTCGAGGCGCTCGGTCCCGCGCTCGATCCAGCCGGCGGGGCGGAACTTGCGGTGGTCGAACTCCGCCATCGGCAGGCCGGGGCGCAGGTCGTCGTGGAAGAGCCCGCCGTAGTCGAGCACGCGCGTGAGGACCTGGATGTCGTGCGCGGCGGCGGCCGGGAGCGCGAGCTCGCCGGGCCACGGCTCGAACGGGTTGAGGATCAGCATGGCCCAGTCGATCTGCTCGCCGAAGCGCTCGAAGCAGTCGATGACGTCGAGCGTGAAGCCGTTGGCGGGTCCGGGCGCGACGCCGATCCGGCGCGTGAGGCCCGCGTCGCGCAGCGCGGCCATGCCTTCCCAGACCGCCTCGCTCGTGTAGCCGGTGCGGTCGGGGTTGTGCAGGAGCAGGAGGTCGAACGCGTCGGCGCCGATGCGCCGCAGGCTGCGCTCGGTCGCGTCCCTGAGGTAGGACGCGTACTCGCCGGGCCCGCGCAGGCGCGGGTCGGTGAAGCGCGGGAACCCCTTCGCGCCCTCCCGCTCGCCGTCGTAGAAGTCGTGGCCGACGGCGCCGACGAGGCAGTAGGCGTCGCGGTCGAGGCCGGTGAGCGCCTGGCCGAGGAGCGTGTCGGCCGCGCCCTCGCCGTAGACGTCGGCGGTCAGGACCGTCCGGATCCGCTCGTCGGGGCGCATGAGCGCGAGCAGGCGCGCGTCGTCGAGCGGCGCGCCGAAGTGCATGAAGCGGCCGCCCGACCAGGTGCCGAGGGCGGTGTGCGTGGGATCGAGGGCCATCGCCCCAAGGGTACGCGGGCGCGCCGAACATGGGAGGATCGCCCGCATGCGCCGCCTTCCCGTGCTGCTCGCCACCCTGCTCGCGCTGGTCCTCGTGACCGCCGGCTGCGGGGGCTCCGACAACGACAAGGCCACCTCCAAGCAGGACTACGGCAAGCAGCTGGCCGCGGCCGGCCAGACGCTCCAGAAGACGTTCGCCGACATCGGCGACGCGACCGGCTCGACGACGTCGTCCAAGCAGATCGGCGACCGGCTCGACAAGGGCGCGAGCGCGCTCGACGACGCCGCCGCGAAGTTCGGCGCGATCACGCCGCCCGCCGAGGCGAAGTCCGCGCACCAGAAGCTCGTCGACGGGCTCAAGGAGCTGGCCGGCGTCTTCCGCAAGGGCGCCGACGCGGCGCGCAAGAACGACACGGCGACGCTGACCAAGGCCCTGCAGGGGCTCGCGTCGAGCGACGGCGTCAAGAAGATCACCCAGGCCCAGGAGGAGCTGAAGGCCAAGGGGATCACGGTGACGACCGCGTCGAAGTAGGGCTGGTCAGCAGACGCGCCGCGTCGCCGCGAGGCCGGCCGTGAGGCGCCGCGCGATCCCCCGCAGCGTCGCCTGGCCGTAGCGGTGGGTGCCCTGGGCGGTGGTCATGATCGCCAGCGCGACGCGCTGATCGCCCCGGGTGAGCAGCGCGACCTGGTGGTCGACGGCGCCGGTGCCCGAGCCCCAGCCGCCCTTGAAGTGCAGGGTCCAGCCGCGGGGCGCGACGCGCCCGATCCCCCAGCGCTGCGACGGGACGACCGTGCGCAGCAGCGTCAGCCCGTAGGCGCGGTGGCGCGGCGGCAGGCGCGCGTCGAGGTGCAGCCAGAAGCGGGCCTGGTCGCGGGCGGTGATCCGGCTGAGGCCCCACGGGCTGCGCAGGCGGAAGGCGCGCATGCCCCAGATGCGCGCGTCCTTCGTGAGCCGCGCGCCGCCGACGAGGCCGAGCACGCGCGTGGCGGCGGCGTTGTCGGAGCGGCGGATCATCGGGCTGAGGAGCGCCTTCTCTGCGCGCGTGAGCGGGCGGTCGCGGACGTCGGCGCGGCGCAGCTCGGCGACCAGCAGCATGGCCTTGAGGACGGAGGCCGACGGGACGGCGCGGTCCTGGCGGCGGCCCCACTCGCCGCACTCGGTGCGGACCGCGAAGCTCGTCGTGCCGCGGCGCGTGGCGGCGAAGGCCTCGGCGGCGGTCGCGTCGGGGTGCCAGGCGGGCGCGGCGGCGGTCGCGAGGGCGGCGGTGGCGAGGAGGCCGAGCAAGATGGTGTGGATGGTGACGGAGATCGCGCGCTGGACAAGCTGTACGTCATAACGTACATTTGTACGTCATGACGACGTCCTCGACCTCCAGCGCCCCCGCGACCTTCGACGCCCACGCCGCCGCCTACGAGGCGCCGCGGCGCCGGCTGATCCCGCCCTTCGACGCCTTCTACGGCACCGCCGTCGACGCGCTGGAGATGCTCGGCCGCCCGCCGCGCCGCGTGCTCGACCTCGGCGCCGGGACCGGGATGCTGGCGGCGCGCGTCGCGGCCGCCCACCCCGACGCCGAGTTGGTCCTCACCGACGGCTCGCCGGCGATGCTCGAGCAGGCGCGCGCCGCGCTCGGCGCGCGCGCCGAGGTCCACGTCGCGGACCTGGCGGACCCGCTGCCCCCGGGCCCGTTCGACGCGGTCGTCTCCGCCCTGGCGATCCACCACCTCGACGACGCGGGCAAGCGCGGTCTCTTCGCGCGCGTGCGCGAGGCGCTGCCGCCGGGCGGCGTCTTCGTCAACGCCGAGCAGGTCGCCGGGCCGACGCCGTGCTTCGACCGCCGCTACCGCGCGTGGCACGAGGCCGCGGCCCGCGCGGCGGGGACCGACGACGCCGAGTGGGCGAGCGCCCAGGAGCGCATGGCGCACGACCGCTGCGCCGACGTCGAGTCCCAGCTGCGCTGGCTGCGCGAGGCCGGCTTCGACGCCGCCGACTGCCTGTTCAAGGACCATCGCTTCGCGGTGCTCGTCGCGCGGCGCGCTCAGGAGACGCCCAGCCGGTCCTCATAGGCTTGCGCGGATGCGCGCACGGCTGAGGACGAAGCGAGGGCTGGCCTCCGCCGCCGGCGGCGGGCTGGTCGTGGTGGTCGCCGCGCTGGTGGCCGCCTACTTCCTGCTCTTCCCGACGTCGTCGCCGAAGCGGTTCTCGGTGACGGCGCCGGCGGGCGCGGGGAGCGCCACGACCGCCGCGGGGTCCGCCGCGCGCGACGGCGTCGGCGGCGCGTGGACCGTCGGCGCCGGGTCGGAGGCGGGCTACCGCGTCCGCGAGAAGCTCGCGTTCCTGGCCGCGCAGAACGACGCGGTCGGCCGGACGTCGCGGATCACCGGCGGCGCGACGCTGCAGCAGTCCGGGACGACGGTCACCGTGAGCGCCGCGTCCTTCGCGATCGACGTGAGCACGCTCACCAGCGACAAGGCCCAGCGCGACGAGCGGATCCACTCGATCGGCCTCGAGAGCGACCAGTACCCGACCGCGACCTTCAAGCTGACCAAGCCCATCATCTTGCCCGCCGGATCCGCCAGCGGGAAGGTCGTCAAGGTCCCGGCGACCGGCGCCTTCACGATCCACGGCACGACGAAGATCGAGACCGTGCCGCTCGAGCTCAGCCTCACGCGCTCCGCCCTCCAGGCCGTCGGCTCCCTCACCTTCCCGTGGGGCGAGTTCGGGATGACGGCGCCGTCGGTCGGCGGCTTCGTCAACGTCACCGCGAAGGCGACGATGGAGTTCGACCTGCGGCTGAAGCCGAGCTAGCCGCGGGCGGCGCCGCTCACGCGGGCTGCCACAGCTCGATCCGGTTGCCCGCCGGATCCGTGACCCAGCCGAAGCGGCCGACGCCGTCCATTTCCTGGACGTCGTCGGCCACGTCCGCGCCCGCGGCGCGCAGCTGCGCGAGCATCGCGTCGAGGTCGGCGACGCGGAAGTTGAGCATCGCCCGCTGGTCGCCCGGGCCGAAGTAGTCGGTCCCGGCCGCGAACGTCGCGAAGACCGTCGGCCCGTCGTCCTGCCGCCACAGGCCGTGCTCGCCGGCGTCGAGCCCGAGGCACTCGCGGTACCACGCGGCGAGCGCCTCCGGGTCCGCCGCCCGCAGGAAGTACCCGCCGATCCCCAGCACGCGCTCCATGCCGGGGATCTTGCCAGCGCGGGCGGGCGTCCGCGCGGCGGGCCCTCGCCCTCAGATCACGGTGGTGCCGCCATGACCGCCACCGAGACCGCCCGCGCGGCCGGCGCCCCGAGCCCGCGCAGCTCGGCGAGCAGCTGGCGCTCCTCCTCGACGGCGCTTCCGCCCGCAGCCGCGATCCGTCTGGTGACCGCGCGGGCTCCGCTAGCCGAGCACCGTCACGCGAACTGCTGTAAGCCGCTCTCCACCCGTCTCCAGGTCCGTGCACCGTCGACCGACCACGCGCGCGGTCGCTCCCTGACGCAGGAAGGGCTGACCGCCTCTCCGCGGCGCGCCGTCGATGACCGTCCGGGCGTCGATCGCCACGCTGGAGACCTCACCGGCTCCGTCCGCGATGCCGAGATCGTTGACGCCCGGGCGGTCGACGCGGCCTCGAACCTCGCACCGCCGGCCCTGTCCGGGTCGATACGGGCGTGATCTCGAGCCCCAGAACGCGCGGTGCAGCGGATGACCCGGCAGCGCGGTGAAGACACCGCCAATCAGGAACACCAGACGACCCGTGTCACCTGAGCGTCGCAGGGCGATCTCCGGGCTCACCCCGACCAGCCGGCGGACGGAGACCTTGGCCGCGGCGCCGCTCGCGTTGTTGGTGTCGTCGCATGCGGGCTGCCGCGCGGACGGGGCCACCGCTGCCCCCGTCGCCGGAAGGCCCCGCCCGGTCACGTCGCCGTAGTAGGTGTGGCCCATCCATTCGAGGGCGCTCCTGCAACTCGCCGCCGGCACGCCGCCGACCGCATGCCGCGCGCCGTCAGCGCCGTCTCCGCAAGAGCTCGCGATCAGGCCAACCCCCAGCGCGCACATCGCGTTGACGACGAGCCTACGTCCAGGCCGCCGCCGGAAGGTCTCGCAGGGGTTCATGGTGCCGAACATCGTCTGCTTGCCGTACGCGCGAACCCCGCGACGCGGGGCTTCCGACGATGGGCGGTCTCGGACTTGAACCGAGGACCCCTCGCTTGTAAGGCGAGTGCTCTGACCAACTGAGCTAACCGCCCGCGGTCGCACAGGCTACGGGGTCGCGCGGGCGCGCGAGGGCTGCGTTGGGCGGGGAAGTGGTCGTTCGGGGTGTGAACGTCTGAACGCCAGGGTACGCCGCACTCACGATGCTCGACCAGCGCCAGGCCAAGCGGGATGTGTTCGTGCTCGACGGGACCTTCGGGCTCGTCGGTCGCCTCGACGGGATCCACATCGATCCCGACGGCGAGGCGTGGGGAACGGTCCACTGCGGGACCTTCGGGGCCCGGACGCGGCTCGTGCCGCTCCGCGGTGCGCAGTGGTGGAGCGGCTACCTGCGGATCGCCTGCTCGCGCCATCAGGTGCGCACGGCGCCGGAGTCGGCCGCCGACGTCCTCATCGACTTCGACGACGCCGAGGCCCTGCGCGAGCACTACGCCGCGGCCGCCTACGAGGACGAGGGCGTCGAGCAGCGGTACTTCCGGCCGGACTTCTAGGCCGACTTCCCGCAGGGGGATCGCGAGCAGGACCAGCACGGGGCGCGATTCGCGCCCCGTTCGCGTTCCGGGGCCCGGACCTACTCGGCCGGGACGGCCGGCGCGGGGTCCGGGTCGGACTGCGCGGTCGGCTGCACCGGGCCCGGGTCGGGCGCGGGATCGGCCGGCGGCGCCGGGTCGGCGGGCGCGGGCGGGACCTCGGGCGCCGGGTCGGGCGCGGGCGCCTCGACCGGCGGCGGCGCGTCCGGGACCGACGGCGCGGGCGGCTCGGCGGGCGGCGCCGGATCGGCGGGCGCGGGCGCCGGGGCCGGGTCGGCGGGCGCGGGATCGGCGCTGCCCGGGTCCGGGGCGCTCGGCGCGGGCGCGGGCGCGGGCGCCGGGGCCGGGTCGGGCGTGCTCGCCGGGTCGGGCGGCGGCGGCGCGTTGTCGGCGGAGGACGCGACGGGGCCGAGGTCGGCCAGCGGCGCGGCCTCGGCGGCCTGCGGCGCGGCGATGCGGACCGTGCCGACGGCATCCACCGGCGCGGGAAGCGTGGCGGCGGGCAGGACGCCGGTGCCCGCGGAGCCGGCGTCGCCGGCGACCGGGAGGTCGGGGTCGTAGCCCGAGAGCGGCGGCTCGCTCGTCGAGCCGCCCGCGGCCGGCAGGCCGCTGCCGCCGAGGCCGGTGCTCGTGACGCGCCCGCTGCCCTGGCCGCTCGTGGCTGCGGCGGGCACGGTGGGGCCGCCGCTCGGCGCGGACGCGCCCGCGGGGCTCGAGCCCGCCGGCACGGTGAAGCTCCCGCCGCCCAGGCCGAGGCCCAGCGCGGCGCGCGCCGCGTCGACCCGCCGGCGCTGCACGGCACCGCCGCGGCCGGCGTCGTCGCTGCCGCCCAGCACCGAGCTCGCGGCCACCGGGGCGCTCACGACCGGCGCGACGCGCGGGATCGCGATCTCGGGCGCGCGCCCACCGCCGCCGGCGGCGCTCGACCACGAGGAGAAGGACAGGATCTGCTCGCGGAGCAGGACCGAGCCGCTGGCGATGACGGCGCAGGCGGTCAGCGCGCCGATGGCGATCGGCGCTTGACGGTGCATCAGCATCGTCCCGACCTCCCCATCCGTGTGAGGGCGGCATCCACGTTCCACGCATCGGCAGAACGCGCCGCGCGCTCAAGCGGTGCACCCCCTTCCAGTCCGGGGAATGACCGCATTTTGGGAGGATTGGCCACCGCGCTCCGAAAAGCGGTCCTACGCATCACGGGGTGTCGAAGGCGACGTACTGGAACGTCGTCGGGCCCGGGTCGATGAGGTCGGGGGTCTTCGTCGGGTCCGAGCCGATGCGACAGGCCACGATCCGCAGCGAGTTGTTGGCCCCCGGGTTGGCCGTGACCATGATGAGGTCCGGCCAGCCGGTCGTGCCCGGCGAGACCGACACGACGTCGTCGGCGATCGAGTTGCCCTGCGCCGCCGAGGAGGGCTGCGGGTTGGCGACGAACGCCACCTGGCACGTGTTCGGCGGGAACGGGTCGAAGTCGACCAGCACCGACCCGTAGAAGTCGCCGAGGTCCCGCGTCTGCAGCCCGCCGTCGGCGATCGCCGCCGCGCCGATCGACCCGTCGGCCACCTTCGAGGACGTCACCGCGCCCGTCGCCAGCTGCGTCGGGCCGACCGCGCCGTCGGCCAGCTTCGCCGCGTCCACGGCCTTCGCGGCCAGCTGCGTGTTGCCGACGGCGCCGTCGGCGAGCTTCGAGGCGTCGACCGCCTTGGCGCCGAGCGCCTTGGACGTCACCGCGCCCGTGCGCAGCTGCGCGCTGCCGACGGACTTCGACGGCGTGACCTTCAGCGCCGTGATCGCGCGCTTCGAGAGGTCCTGCGTCCCGAGCGTCCCGTTGCGCACCTGCTGGTTGCCGATCGAGTTGCGCTTGATCGTGGACCCGTCGATGAGGTGCGCGGCCGTGGCGGGGCCGCCGAGGGCGATGAAGAGGGCGAGGAGGGCGACGGCCATCGATGCCGATGGACGACGCCGCAGGCGTTGCGGCATAGACGAAGAGAGACCGAAGATGGGGATGACCGCGGGCGCAGCTGCCCGCGTGGTCTGGGAACTGTGCCACGAACGGCGGCGCTTGGGGGCCGCTAGACGGAAGTTCGAGCGGAGATGACCTACGTAGGGTCCCTCACCGATCAAGGGCTCCGCCATACCCCCAAGGGGAATCGAACCCCTGCTTCGAGCGTGAAAGGCTCGTGTGCTAACCGCTACACCATGGGGGCGGGTCCTTTGAGTCTAGGCTGGAAGGGCCCTCGTAGCTCAATTCGGTAGAGCGCGCGCCTTTTAAGCGTTGAGGTTGTGGGTTCGAGCCCCACCGGGGGCATGCGGCGCCGGGCGCCGCCGGTCCTTACCGAATCGTTAGACCCCGCTCAGGTCCTCTTGGGGTTCGGCGCGCATCATGCTTCCAGCGGACACCGAAGACGTCGGTTCCTTGGACCGGCCGGCGCCTTCCTCACCCCTCCGCAACGAGAGCAAGTGCAGTTCCTCCCCCACCTCACCGGCGGGGCGTCGCCAGGCGCCCCGCCGGCAAGAGGCCGGCGGACCCTCCTCCTGATCGATCCTCGTGCGTGCGTCAGGCGGCCGGCGGGCGGTAGGACAGCTCGTCGGCCGGGACGCCGCCCGCCATCAGGTCGGACGCGGTCCGCGCCAGCGCGGCCAGCGCCACGCCCATCGGCCCCGGGCCGAACGAGACGCGCGCGACCCCGAGCTCCTGCAGCTCGGAGACCGACGGCGCCCCCGGGCGCGCGAGCACGCTGACCGGCGCGTCGATGCCGTCCACGAGCGCCTTGATCGTCGCGCGATCCGTGACGCCCGGGACGAAGACGCAGTCGGCGCCGGCGCGCGCGTAGGCCTGCCCGCGGAGGATCGCCGCCTCGGGGTCGTCGGCCCCGCGCAGGTAGACGTCGGTGCGGGCGTTGATGACGACCGGGATCCCCTCGCTGTCGGCGCGCTCGCGCGCGGCGGCGACGCGGGCGGTCGCGTCCTCGGCGTCGCGCAGCAGCTCGCCGTCGCGCACGCCGTCCTCGAGGTTGCAGCCGACCGCGCCCGCGTCGATGGCGCGCGCGATCGTCTCGGCGACGTCGGCCGGCGTCTCGCCGTAGCCGCCCTCGAGGTCGGCGGTGACCGGCAGCGCGACCGCGCTCGCGACGCAGCCGACCGCCTCCAGCATCCCCTCGCGGCCGATCAGCTCGCCGTCGGCGAGGCCGTGCGCGGCGGCGATGGCCCAGGACGCGGTCGCGATCGCGCGGCAGCCCGGGACGGCGGCGACGGTCCGCGCGCTGGCGGCGTCCCAGACGTTGACGAGGACCAGGATCGCGGGGTCGACGTGCAGCCTGCGCAGCTCCTCGGCGCGGGCGCGGAGGTCGTCGGGCGAGGGCTTGCGGGCGGCGGCGGGCACCGCCGGAGCGTACTAGCGGGCCGGCGCGCGCCTGGACGCGGGCTTCCCGGCCAGCGCGTCCAGGAGCAGGTCGATGGAGCGCTCGAGCTGGTCGATCGTGGCGTCCTCGACGCGCGTCACGCCGACCGCCTGGTTGAGCCACGCGTTGATCTCGGCGTGCGGGCGGCGGTCGCGGCGGCCGAGGTCGCCGACGAGGCGGTGGCGCTTGTCGCGGAGGATCGTGCGGCGCTCGAAGGCCGACAGGCGCGAGGCGGAGACCTCGGGCTCGTCGTCCTCCTCCAGCCCCGCGGCCGCGGGCACCGCCGCGGTGAACGACGGCAGGATCGGCGAGGCCGCCGCGACGACCGGCGCGCCCCCGAAGAGCGACATCTGCGAGGTCGGCGCGACGTCGGCCGAGAGCGCGACGAACTCCACCGCCTCGCCCTTCTCGCTCTCGGCGCGCTCCGGGCGCTCGTCGAAGAGCTCCTCGTCGGACTCGCGCCGGCGCAGGACGTGGCGCAGCTCGCCCTCGACGTCCGTGGCGTGGCGGCGCAGGACGGGGTCGCCCGGGAGGTAGAGCCAGGACATCTCCGCGGGCCGCCCCGCGATCGTCCGAACGAAGCGCCCGACGACCTGACGGAAGATCAGCGGCGTCTTGGCCGCGCTCGCGTAGACGCCCACGCGCAGGCGCGGGATGTCGACGCCCTCGGAGACCATGTTGACCGCGACGATCCACTCCTCGCGCGAGTCCGTGAACGCCGCGAGCTTCTTGTGCGCGCCGGCCTCGGCGTGGAGGACGACGACCGGCGACTTCCCGCTGACGTCCTTGATGAGCTTGGCGATCTTCCGCGCGTGGTCGGAGTCCGCGGCGACCACGAGCCCGCCCGCGTCCCGGTGGCCGGCCGCGCGCGCCTCGTGGAGCTTCGCGTGCGCGGCGGCGAGGATCCGCGGCAGGCCGTCGGTCAGCTCGGCCGAGATCGCGGTCCGGTACCGGCGCGAGGCCTCGCGCGTGGTCAGGACGGTGTCGAAGCCCGCCTCGATCACGTCGTCGCCCGAGCGCCACTGCAGCGTGCCGTCGTACGGGATGAACGTGACCGGCCGGCAGATGCCCTCGCGGACGGCGTCGGCGTAGGTGTAGGCGATGTCGGCGACCGCGACGCCCTCGGCGTCGTAGCGGACGCCCGGGATCGGCGTGGTGTCCGAGCGGAACGGCGTCCCCGAGAGCAGCAGCCAGCGCGCGGCGTTGCGGAACGCGAGCGCGAAGCCCTCGCCCCACGCGAGCTCCTCGCCGAGGTGGTGGGCCTCGTCGGCGATCACGAGCGTCCGCCCGGTGCACTGCGCGCCCCACTGCGTGCAGACCGAGGCGATCTTCGCGTAGGTGACCGCGACGCCATGGAAGTCCCGCGGCGGGATCAGCTCCGGCGCGTCGGGCGCGAGGTTGAGGCCCAGCCGCCCGGCGGCGATCGACCACTGGCGCGTCAGCGGCGTCGTCGGGCAGACGACGACCACGCGGTCGATGGCCTTCGCCTTCAGGAGGCGGTTGGCGATCTCGATGGATGGGCGGGTCTTGCCCGCGCCCGGCGCCGCCGAGATCAGGAACGGGCCCGAATCCCAGGTGCTCATCGCCTCGAGCGCGGAGACCTGCCACGCCCGCAGTCCGTGTCGGGCAGTGGTCTTCGTGGCGCTCACGCGGCGGCCAAGGTTGCGCGACGGGCCGGACGGAAGGAGAAGGCCCTGCAGAGAGCGGGAATCACCCGGCGCGACGCGCGCCGGGGACCATGCGCTGACGGACGCTCACTAGTGGCGGAAGTGGCGGCGCTTGGTGAAGACCATGGTCACGCCGGCCGCCTCGGCCGCCGCGACGACCTCGTCGTCGCGCACCGAGCCGCCGGGCTGGATGACCGCCCGCACGCCCGCCTGGATCGCCAGCTCGGGGCCGTCGGCGAAGGGGAAGAACGCGTCGGAGGCGAGCGCGGCGCCGGCGAGCGAGTCGACCTGCGCCTTCTCGACCGAGAGGCGGACCGAGTCGATCCGGCTCATCTGCCCGGCGCCGATGCCGACCGTCGCGTTGTCGCGGGCCAGGACGATCGCGTTGGACTTCACGTGGCGGGAGATGCGCCAGGCGAAGAGCAGGTCGGCCCACTCCTGCTCGGTCGGGCGCCGCTCGGTGACGACCTCCATGCCGGCGCGCTCGTCGCGGCCGCTGTCGCGGTCCTGGATCAGCAGGCCGCCGGTGACCTGGCGGATCTCCGGCTCGCCGAGCGCGGGCAGGCGGCGCTCCTGGTCCTCGAGGATCCGGATGTTCTGCTTCTGGGTGAGGACGGCGAGCGCGTCGTCGTCGTAGCCAGGCGCGATCAGCACCTCGATGAACTGCTGGTGGAGCCGCTCGGCGGTGGCCTTGTCGACCGGGCGGTTGAGCGCGATGACGCCGCCGTAGGCGCTCATCGGGTCGCAGGCGAAGGCGCGCTCGTAGGCCTCCTGGATCGTCGCGCCGATCGCGGCGCCGCACGGGTTGTTGTGCTTGACGATCGAGCAGGCCGGCACCTCGAACTCGCGCACGAGGTTGCGCGCGGAGTCGAGGTCCAGGATGTTGTTGTAGGAGATCTGCTTGCCGTGGTGCTGCTTGACCTGCGAGAGCACGTTCATGCGCGTGCCGACCTGCGCGTAGAAGGCGGCGCGCTGGTGCGGGTTCTCGCCGTAGGGCAGGTCGACGACCTTCTCGAAGGCGCGGATGACGAGCGGCGGGAAGTCCTCGCTCTTCTCGGCGAACCAGCGGGCGATCGCGGTGTCGTAGCGCGCGGTGTAGGCGAAGGCCTCGGCGGCGAGCGACTCGCGCGTCGGCATCGAGAGCGTGCCGCCCGCGTCGCGCAGCTCCTCGATGATCGCGTCGTAGGACTCGGGCTTGACGACGACCGCGGCGTAGGCGTGGTTCTTGGCCGCGGCGCGGAGCATCGTCGGGCCGCCGATGTCGATGTTCTCGATGACCTCGGCCTCGCCGACGCCGCGCTTGGCCGCGGTGCGCTCGAACGGGTAGAGGTTGACGCAGACGAGGTCGACGAACTCGATGTCGTTCGCGTCGGCGGCGGCGAGGTGCTCCGCGTTGTCGCGGACGGCGAGCAGGCCCGCGTAGAGCTTGGGGTGCAGCGTCTTGACGCGGCCGTCCATGATCTCCGGGAAGCCGGTGAAGTCGTCGATGGCGCGCACCTCGATGCCCGCCTCGGCGAGGGCCGCGGCGGTGCCGCCCGTGGAGACGATCTCGACCCCCAGCTCGGCGAGCCCGCGGGCGAAGTCGACGATGCCGCGCTTGTCGGAGACCGACAGCAGGGCGCGCTGGATGCGCACGGTCCCGGGCGCCGTCGGCGCGGCGGGCGAGGTCTCGGAGGCCATGCCCCCGATGGTATTCGCTCACCCCGGCGGGAGCGGTCGCGGGAGGGTGTGAGATCCGCTCCCTCCGGGGAAACCGGACGCCATGGACGAGACCGATCCCGCCGCCGGCCTCGAGCGCGAGGCGGACGAGCTCGAGGAGCACCTCTCCGAGCTCGACGACCACATCGCCGACGCCCGCAAGGCCGCCGACCAGCGCCGCGAGGACCTCGACCCCGAGGTCGCCGGCGACTGGGAGGACACCAAGGGCACCGCGGGCCAGGGCGAGGATCCCGAAGGCGCGGTCGACGCGAGCGCGGACGCCGACGACGCGAGCGGGAGCCCGACGCCGGGCGACGCGGCGGGCGGGGACGACTGAGGCTCGGGCCGCGGCACGCGTGAGCGCCGCGTGGGGGCGGATCCGCGCGCGGTGCCGGGCGGCCCTTAGCCGTCGATCACGACCCGTCGCGGGTGCGATGGGTCGCGGTGGACGGCGCCGGCGGCGATGAGGCGGACGGCGGCGGGCAGGAGCGCGTGCTCGAGCGGCCGCAGCGCGTCGAGGACGGTCGCGGCGTCGGTCGCGTCGGGAAGGTCGATCGCGCGCTGGAGGATGATCGCGCCGGTGTCGACGCCCTCGTCGACGAAGTGCACGGTGACGCCGAAGAGCTTCACGCCGTAGTCGAGCGCCTGCTGCACGGCGCCGATGCCCGGGAACGCGGGCAGCAGCGACGGGTGGACGTTGACGATGCGGTCGCGGAAGCGGCCGATGAAGGCCGCGTCGAGGATCGCCATGTAGCCGGCGAGGACGACGAGCTGCACGCCCTGGGCCTCGAGCCAGTCGCCGATCGCGGCGTCGCGCGCCGGGCGGTCCGGGAAGGCGTCGCGCGGGAAGGCGGAGGTCGGCACCCCGGCGCCGCGCGCGCGCTCCAGCGCGACCGCGTCGACCTTGTCGGAGGCGACCGCCACGACCTGGGCCTCGAAGCCGTGGACGCCGTCGAGCAGCGCCTGGAGGTTCGTCCCGCCACCCGAGGCGAGGACGCCGACCCGCAGCTGGCGGCTCACCTACGCGGCCTCGATGGACAGCGCGCCCTGGCCCGGCGACGGTGCGGACCCGCCCGCCCCGGCCGCCGTCGCGCGCAGCACCGGCCGTGGCCCCTCGGTCTTCTCGAGCTGCCCGTCGTCGACCAGCGCGTCGATGCGGTCGACGACGGCCTTCGCGGTCAGGTGCGCGTAGGTGCCGTACTCCGGCAGCCCGTCCCACGAGTTGCGGATGATCGCCTTGGCCTGCCCGCCGCGCAGCACCTCGGCCACGCGCGTGCGGCCGATCGACGGCCGCGCGACGCGGACGACCGCGAGGATCGCGTCGTCGATCGAGTCGTGCCGCGCGGTGCCCGCCACCGCGGAGCTCCCGCCGCCACCGCCCATCGCCCGCGCGGGCGAGGCGGGCACGAGCGACGGGTCGCACACGTCGCAGCACGCGCCCTCGGGCGCGGGCGCGGCCGGGTCGCCGAAGTGCTTCAGGATGGTCGCGCGCCGGCAGCCGCCTTCCTCGACGAACGCCCACGCCGCGCGGTACTGCTTCCAGCGCGCGCGCTGGCCCTCGGCCGCCGAGGTGCGCGCCAGCGCCCGGGCGGCGCCGTCGAACGCGCCGACGACGCGGCCGCGCACGCGGTCCATCGGCGAGGGCGCGGGCTGGATCACGCCCGCCCGCGCGAGGTGGCCGACGATCGCGCGCACGCGCTCGGCCTCCTCGTCGAGGTAGGAGACCGCGACGTCGAAGCGGTGCTCGACCGCCGCCCCCAGCAGCCGCTGGGCGACCTGGTCGAGCAGCGCGTCGGAGACCTCGGCGCGGTTGATGAAGAACACGTGGAGCGACTTGTCGCGCTTCTCGGCGAAGAGCAGCGCGCGGGCCGGGGCGCCGTCGCGCCCCGCGCGGCCGGCCTCCTGGTAGTAGGCCTCGATCGACGGCGGGACGACCTCGTGCGCGACCGTCCGCACGTCGGCCTTGTCGACGCCCATGCCGAACGCGTTGGTCGCCACGACGACCTCGACCTCGCCGCTCATGAAGCGCCGCTGCGCGCCCGTGCGCTCGGCCCGGCCGAGGCCCGCGTGGTAGGCGACCACCTCGATGCCCAGCTCGGCCGTGAGCCGCTCGGCCAGCGACTCGCACGCCTTGCGCGTGCCCGCGTAGACGATCGCGGGCCGCGCGCCGTCCTCGGCGAGCGCCGCGGCGATCCGCGCGTGCTTGTCGGCGGTCGTCGCGCACGGCACGACCGCGAACGAGAGGTTCGGCCGGTCGAAGCCGGTGGTGACGAGCGCCGGGTCCTTCAGCCCCAGGCGCTGCACGATGTCGCGCGCGACCTGCGGCGTCGCGGTCGCCGTCGAGGCGACCAGCGCCTTGGCGCCGAGCCACCGCGCCGCGTCGGCGAGGCGGAAGTAGTCCGGCCGGAAGTCGTGGCCCCACTGCGAGACGCAGTGCGCCTCGTCGACCACGAACAGGCCGATCGGGACCTCGCTGATCGCCTGCAGGAAGCCCGGCGAGGAGAACCGCTCCGGCGCGACGTACAAGAGCTTCAGCGTCCCGGCCTTCGCCCGCGCGAGCACCGCGGCGTTGGCCGCGGCGTCCTGCTGCGAGTTGATGACCGCCGCGGCGCCCGGGACACGCCGCTCCAGCGCCTCGACCTGGTCCTGCATCAGCGAGACGAGCGGCGAGACGACGATCGTGAGGTCCTCGCGCACGAGCGCGGGGAGCTGGTAGCAGAGCGACTTGCCCGCGCCCGTGGGCATCACGACGAGCACGTCGTGCCCCTCGACGGCAGCGCTGACCGCCGCCTCCTGGCCGGGGCGGAAGCGGTCGAAGCCGAAGTGCTGGTGCAGGGCGTCGTGGAGATCCATCAGGGGCGCCTGACCTTAGCGCCGCCCCCGGAGGCTCCCGCGCCGCGACACGCACGCGGCACGGAACCTCCGCACTTCCGTCACACCCCGCTGCGCTCCCGCGACTCCGCCTCGCGCGCCGCGACCGCCGCGCGGATCAGCTCGACCAGCGCCGGGTCGGACTTCGCGACCGAGCCGCAGTCGAACGGCGGCTGCGGGTCGTACTCGATGCCGAGCTGGATCGCCTTGGCCGCGTCGTCGCCCATGATCCGCGCCACGAGCGTCAGCGCCATGTCGATCCCGGCCGAGACGCCCGCCGCCGTGACGACCTTCCCCTGCTCGACGACGCGCGCGCCCGTCGGCTCCGCGCCGTACTGGCGCAGCGTCTCGAGCTCCAGCCAGTGCGAGGTCGCCTGCAACCCCTCCAACAACCCCGCCGCGCCGAGCAGCAGCGAGCCGGTGCAGACCGACGTCGTCCACTGCGACGTCGCATGGGCCGCGCGCAGCCAGTCCATCCACACCGGGTCGGTCGTCAGCGCGCGCGTGCCGACGCCGCCGGGCACGACGATGACGTCCGGCGCCGCCGCCTCGGCGAACGACGCCTCGGCGAGCACGGTCAGCATCCCGTTGTCGGTCCGGATCGGCCCGGCCTGCGGCGCGACGAAGCGCACCGTGCCGCCGATCCGCGAGAGCACCTCGTAGGGCCCGATCGCGTCGAGCGCGGTGAAGTCGTCGTAGATCGGGATGACGATGTCCAAGGACATGATGTCGGTCTCCTCAGCGTTGTTGATGGTCTAGGCGGCCGACCGGAAGCGATCGCGGTAGGCCGCGGGGCCGACGCCGAGGCGCCGGTGGAAGACGCGCCGCAGCACCTCGGCGCTCGCGAAGCCCGCGGCGCGCGCGGCGGTCTCGACGCCCGCGCCGTCCTCCAGCAGCGTCCGCGCGCGCTCGACCCGCAGCGCCTCGACGTAGACCGCCGGCGTCAGACCGGTCTCGGCGCGCCAGGCGCGCGCGAAGTGGCGCTCGGAGAGGCACGCGCGCGCGGCGAGCGCCCCGACCGAGAGGTCCGCGTCGAGGTGGTCGGCGATCCACGCCTGGAGGTCGCGCAGCGGCTCGCGCGCCGCGGCGGCCTGCGTCGCGAGCCCGGCGCTGAACTGCGCCTGCCCGCCCGGGCGCTTGAGGAAGAGCACGAGCCAGCGCGCCGTCTCCAGCGCGATCTCGCCGCCGAGGTCCTCCTCGACCATCGCGAGCGCGAGGTCCATCCCGGCGGTCACGCCCGCCGAGGTCCACAGCGCGCCGTCGCGGACGTAGATCGGCTCGGGGTCGACCGCGACCGCCGGGTGTTCGCGCGCCATCGCCCCGCAGTAGGCCCAGTGCGTCGTCGCGCGCCGTCCCTCGAGCAGGCCCGCGCGCGCCAGCGCGAACGCGCCGGTGCAGACCGAGGCGACGCGCGCGGCCCGCGGCGCCGCCGCGCGCAGCCAGGCGATCGCGGGATCGCCGTCCTCCGCCAGCCTCGCGCCGGAGCCGCCCGCGACCAGGATGGTGTGGAACCGCCCGCGCGGCGACGGCAGCTCCCCCGCGCTCAGCGTCAGCCCGTTGGAGAGCGCGACGCCCCCGCCGCCCGGGGTGACGACCTCGACGGCGTAGCGCGCGGCGCGCCCCTCGCCCGCGCGCGCCGCCGCGATCCGCGAGGCCGCGTCGAAGACCTCGACCGGCCCGAGGACGTCGAGCGACTGCGAGGACCCCAGGGCCAGGACGACGACGCGCATGGACGCCATCGTCGCGCCTCACCGCCGTGGCGGCAAGGACCCACACCCCACGATTCCTGCCGCGCGCCGCCTAGGCCCGCGAGGTGAGCAGCGGCAGCTCGAACGCGTCCTTGGCCTGCCCGGCCTCGGTGTCCGGCAGCGGGTACTCGCCGCTGAAGCACGCGTCGCAGTGGTTGACGCGCTCGCCCTGGACCGCCTCGTAGACGCCCTCGAGCGAGAGGTAGGCGAGCGAGTCGACGCCGAGCTCGATCGCGATCTCCTCCGGCGTCCGCTCGTGCGCGATCATCTCCTCGCGCTTGCTCATGTCGATGCCGTAGAAGCACGGGTGCTTGATCGGCGGCGCCGAGATCCGCATGTGGACCTCGAGCGCGCCCGCGTCCCGGAGCATCTGGACGATCTGGCGCGTGGTGTTGCCGCGGACGATCGAGTCGTCCACGACGACGAGGCGCTTGCCGCCGACGATCTCCGGCAGCGGGTTGAACTTCATCCGCAGGCCGTGCTTGCGCAGCTCCTGGCCCGGCTGGATGAACGTCCGCGCGACGTAGCGGTTCTTGATCAGGCCGTCGTCCTGCGGCAGGCCGGCGGCGCGGGCGAAGCCGCGGGCGGCGGGGCCGCCCGAGTCCGGCACCGCGATGACGAGGTCGGCGGTCGGCGCCGGGGCCTCCCGCGCGAGGATCTCGCCCATCCGGCCGCGCGCGACCTGCAGGCGCGTGCCGTTCATCTGCGAGTCCGGCCGCGCGAAGTAGATGTACTCGAACACGCAGAACGCCTGGCGCTCGCCGGAGACGGCCTGCTGGGTCTTGATGCCCTTCTCCGACAGCGTCACGACCTCGCCCGGGAGCACGTCGCGCATCAGCTTGGCGCCGATGATGTCGAAGGCGCAGGACTCGGAGGCGACGGCGTAGCGGTCGCCGAGCTGGCCGAGCGAGAGCGGGCGCAGGCCGGCGGGATCGCGGAACGCGACGACCTTGTCCTTGGTCATCACGACGGTCGAGAACGCGCCCTTCAGGCGCGGCAGGACGGCGGCGACGGCGTCCTCGATCTTCTCGGCCGGGTGCGTGGAGATCAGCGCGGCGATGATCTCGGAGTCCGACGTGGAGGAGAACTGGACGCCCTTGGCGCGCAGCTCGGCGTGGAGCTCGACGGCGTTGATGAGGTTGCCGTTGTGCGCGAGGGCGAGCTCGACGTTGCCGTTCGTGCCCGCGCTGCGGTGCACGGGCTGCGAGTTCTCCCACTCGTTGGAGCCGGTGGTCGAGTACCGGACGTGGCCGATGGCCAGGTCGCCGGCAAGGGCACGGAGGTCGTGCTCCTTGAAGACCTGGTTGACCAGGCCCAGCGCGCGCTGCGTGATGATGTAGCCACCACGGTCGGCCGCGGCGATGCCCGCCGACTCCTGACCGCGGTGCTGCAGGGCGTAGAGGGCGAAGTACGCGAGGCGCGAGACGTCGTGCTCGGGAGCGTAGATCCCGAAGACGCCGCACTCGTCGCGCGGGCCGTCGCGCTCGTCGAGAGGGGTGTTCTGCTCGGTCATGAGGACCGCCTCGTCGACAGAGGTTCAACGAGTCGCGAGGACGCGGCGGCATGGCGGAGGGTAGCAACGCCTCCGGCTAGTCCAGCCTTGCCTCCTGGAGATCGAGATCGCGTTCGACCGTTCTCAGCGCATCTTCCGAGATCTCGCCGCGCTCGTGGAGGTCGCGGAGCGCCGCGCGCTCGGAGCGCAGCAGCTCCTCGCGGAGGCGCTGGAAGAGCTCGACGTGCTCGCGCTCGCCGTCGCCGCGCTCGTCGGCGGGCGCGCGGGCGTGGCCGAGCCGTGCCTCGTAGAGCTCCCGCAGGTGCTCGGTCGCGCGCTCGGTCTCGCCGCCGTCCTCGGCCTCGAGCTCGTCGAGGCGGGCGAGCGCGGCCTCGGCCGCGGCGCCGCGGGCGCGGGCCTCGTCGGCGGCGTCGTCGGCCTCGTCGCGGCCGAGCCCGGTCGCGCGGATCAGCGCGGGCAGCGTGAGGCCCTGGACGAGCAGCCCGATGACGATCACGCAGAAGACGGTGAAGATGATCAGCGAGCGCTGCGGGAACGGGTCGCCGCCGTCGATGGTGGCCGGGATCGCGAGCGCCGCAGCGAGCGAGACCGCGCCGCGCATCCCCGACCAGCCCGCGACCAGGCGCGCGCCGGGCCCGAGCTCCGGCGGCTCCTCCTTCGGATCGCCGGGGATCAGCCGCCGCAGGAACGGGCCGACGGAGAACATCCAGGCGACGCGGAGGCCGAGCACGACGACCATGGTGGTGGCGACCGTGAGCGTCACCCGGCCCGCGGCGAGGCCCTCGACCCCGCCCGCGACCTCGCGGAACTGCAACCCCATCAACAAGAAGAGCGACGACTCCAGGATGAACATCAACGCGTTCCAGAAGCCCTGGGCCTCGATCCGCGCGGTCGCGCTGAAGAAGCCGCCGCTGCGGGCGCCGAGGAAGAGGCCGACGGAGACGGCGGCGAGGATCCCGGACGCGCCGATCGCCTCGGCCGCGATGTAGGCCGCGTACGGCGTGAAGAGCGACAGCGTGATCTCGATCGGCGCGTCGTCGATGCGCTTGCGCAGCTCGCCGACGAGCCAGCCGACGACGAGCCCGATCGCGACGCCGCCGGTGCCGGTCGCGACGAGCTGCCAGGCGCCGTGCAGGAGCGAGAAGGACCCGCTGACCGTGGCGCCGACCGCGAGCCGGTAGAGCACGAGGCCCGTGCCGTCGTTGACGAGCGACTCGCCCTCGATGACCGCCGAGAGCGTCGGCGCGACGCGCAGCCGCTGCATGATCGAGACGGCGGCGACCGGGTCGGTCGGCGCGAGGATCGCGCCGAGCACGAACGCCTCGGCCCACCCGAAGCCGGGGACGATCAGCCGCATCGCGACCGCGACGGCGACCGTCGAGGCGGCCACGAGCCCGATCGCCAGCACGCCGATCCGCCGCGCCTGCGCGCGGAGGTCGCGCGGCGAGGAGTTGAACCCGGCGCCGTAGACGAGCGGCGGGAGGAAGACGAAGAAGATGAGGTTGGGGTCGAGGCGCGCCGCGGGCAGCCCCGGCACGAGGCCGACGAGCAGGCCGCAGACGACGAGCACGATCGGCGACGGCAGGCCGGCGCGCCGGGCCAGGCCGGCCAGGACGGTCACGGCCCCGAGCAGGCCGACGAGGATCTCCGCGGATCGCATTCGGTTGAGGCCCTACCCGGTGGGGGTGCGGAGTACGGGCGGGCGGGGCGGGGCGGGCGCGTGGGCGGTGGCGTCGGCCGTCGTCCACACGTCGTTCGTCGTCCGCGTCGCGGGTCGGCGTGGCGCACCCGCGGCGCTCCGCGCGTCTGCGTGGGTGGTGCGCGGCGGGGTTCGGAGGGCGGCGAGGGGAAGGAGGCGGTGGCCGTGCGCGGCGCCGTCGGTCGTCCGCGCGCGGGCTCGCGGGACTGGGCGGGTCGATCGTAGCTGGGTGCTCGCGGAGAGCACCTGGTTACGAACGACCGGCGATTCGCCACCGAAGGATTGGTCCGTGTCGCCTCGTGGTGAACGATTCACCACGAAACGACACGCATCCCACCCGGGATGACGGGCGCCGGCGACGGTCGCGGCGCCGCCGGTCGTCCGCGTCTAGGGCTCGCGGGACTCGGGCGGGTCGGTCGTAGCCGGGTGCTCGCGGAGAGCACCTGGTTACGAACGACCGGCGATTCGCCACCGAACGATCGATCCGGGTCGCTCCCGTCTGCCAGAGACAGCTCACAGCGACCCGGATCCGAACCACCCGCGCCCCGGCGCCCGCGGACGCCCCCAGGCGCCACGCGGCGCCAGCACGGCTCACTCCCCTGGGTGCCCCCGAACCCCGCCACGCACCCCGACCACGGTGCGCGCGGAGCGCCGCGGGTGCGCCACGCCAACCCGCCCCCGCGGACGCACAGCAACCTCGCGGAGCGCCATGAGTGCGCCACGCCAACCCGGCCCCGCGGACGCCGGCAACCTGGCGGAGCGCCATGGGTGCGCCACGCCAACCCGTCCCCGCGGACGCACCGCAACCACGCGGAGCGCCGCGGGTGCGCCACGCCAACCCGCCCTGCGGACGCACCGCAACCACGCGGAGCGCCGCCGGTGCCCGCCCCGCGGACGCCCGACCAACCGCACGCCCGCCCGCCGCAGCGGGCGGCGGCCCTACGGGAACAGCACCCCCAGCGCCCCGTTCGCCGTGCGCAGCTCGTCCAGCGACCAGCGCTCGCCCAGCGACGACACGCCGACCTCGACGTGCTCGCCGCCGACCGTGCCGACCACGGTCACCGGCACGCCGCCGCCGCCCTCGCCCAGCCGCTCGAGCACCTCGCGTGGGCCGGAGACGACGAAGCCGCCCGGCGCCTCGCCGAAGAGCGTCGTCCAGACGTCGGTCGCGTCGCCGAGGTCGAGCGATGCGCCGTAGCCGCCGGCCAGCGCCGACTCCGCGACCGCCACCAGCAACCCGCCCTCGGCGATGTCGTGGACGCTCGAGAGCTCGCCGGCGCGGACCGCGTCGCGGACGACCGCGAGCGTGGCCGCGACCCGCGCGATGTCGACGGACGGCAGCCCGTCGGGCAGCGCCTCGCCGCGGAGCTTCGAGAGCTCGGACGCGGCGAGCGTCGGATCCTGGTCCCAGCCCACGAGCGCGATCGCGTCGCCGGGCGTCGTGAACGCGAGGCCGCCGGCGCGCGCGGCGTCGGGCAGGAGCCCGACCATGCCGACGACGGGCGTCGGGTAGATCGGCCCGTCGGCGCCCTCGTTGTAGAGCGAGACGTTGCCGCCGACGATCGGCGCCTCGAGCGCGCGGCACGCGTCGCCGAGGCCGCGGACGGCCTCGGTCAGCTGCCATGCGATGTGCGGCTTCTCGGGATTGCCGAAGTTGAGGTTGTTGGTCGTCCCGAGCGGCTGGGCGCCGACGCACGCGAGGTTCGCCGCGCACTCCAGGACGTTGCCGACCGTGCCCCAGTACGGGTCGGCGGCGACCTTGCGGCCGTTGCCGTCGATCGACGTCGCGATCGCCGGCGCGTCCTCGCCCATGTCGTACAAGAAGAGCACGGCGGCGTCGGCCTGCTCGGGCCGGCGCACCGTGCGAGACTGCACGACCGAGTCGTACTGCTCGAACAACGGTCTGCGCGACGCGAGGTTCGGCGACGCCAGCAGCGCGAGCAGCGCCTCGCGGACGTCGGCCTCGAACCCGAGCGTGCCGGCCGGCGCCGGGTACAGGCCGGCTGCGGGCTTCTCCGGCGCCAGGTCGTAGAGCGGCGCGTCGTCGACCAGGCCGGTGATCGGCATGTCGCCGACGACCTCCTCGCCGCGCAGGATCCGGAAGCGGTTGCCCTCGGTCACGGTGCCGATCGCGGTCCCGTTGACCTCCCACTTCGCGCAGAGCGCGAGCACCGCGTCGACCTTGTCGGGCTCGCAGACGCAGAGCATCCGCTCCTGCGACTCGGAGACCATGATCTCGAACGGCTCCATGTCGGCCTCGCGCAGCGGGACCTTCAGCACGTCCAGGTCGAGGCCGACCTCGCCCTTGGCCGCCATCTCGGAGGCGGCGCTCGTGAGCCCCGCCGCGCCGAGGTCCTGCAAGGCCACCAACAACCCGGACGCCAGCAGCTCGAGCGAGCACTCCAGGAGCTTGGACTCCTCGAACGGGTCGCCGACCTGCACCGACGGGCGCTTGGTCTCGTCCTCGGCGTCGAGCTCCGCGGAGGCCAGGACGGACGCGCCGCCGATGCCGTCGCGCCCCGTGGACGCGCCGAAGAGCACCAGCGTGTTGCCCACGCCCGCCGCGGCGCTGCGGATCATGTCGTCGGTCCGCGCCAGGCCGATGGCCATCGCGTTGACCAGGCAGTTCGTCTCGTACGGCGCCTCGAAGACGACCTCGCCGCCGACCGTCGGCACGCCGATCGAGTTGCCGTAGTGGCCGATGCCGGCCACGGCGCGGTCGAGCAGGTAGCGCGAGCGCTCGGAGTCCGGCTCGCCGAAGCGCAGCGAGTCGAGGATCGCGATCGGCCGCGCGCCGAGCGCGAAGATGTCGCGCAGGATCCCGCCGACGCCCGTCGCCGCGCCCTGGAAGGGCTCGACCGCGGACGGGTGGTTGTGGGACTCGACCTTGAAGGCGACGGCCCAGCCGCCGCCGACGTCGACCGCGCCCGCGTTCTCGCCCGGGCCCATGACGACCGCGGGGCCCTCGGTGGGCAGCGTGCGCAGGAGCTTCTTGGAGTGCTTGTAGGCGCAGTGCTCGCTCCACAGCAGCGAGAACATCGCGAGCTCGACCTCGTTGGGCTCGCGCCCGCCCATCTCCTCGACGACCAGCGCGTACTCCTCGCGCGTCAGCCCGAGCGCGACCGCCGACTCGACGCCGGGCGCGACGACCGCCCCGGCGATCTCGGCCTCAGGCGACGGCGACACGGGCCATCCCCTCGAAGAGCCGCAGCCCGTCGGCCGAGCCGCCGGTCAGGAGGTCCACCGCGTGCTCGGGGTGCGGCATCAGCCCCATGACGTTGCCCTGCGCGTTGACCACGCCGGCGATGTCGTCCTGGGAGCCGTTGAAGTTGTGGCCGGGGGCGTAGCGGAGCACGACCTGCTCGGGCGCCACGTGCCCGAAGAAGCAGCCCGTCTGGTGCTTGGCCGGGATCGAGAGGTGCTGGCCGACCTCGCACGTGGAGGTGAACGGCGTCGCCGTGGTCTGGACCTCGAGGTCGACCTGGCGGCAGACGAAGCGGAGGTCCTTGTTCGGCAGCAGCGCGCCCGGCAGCAGGCCCGCCTCGCAGAGGATCTGGAACCCGTTGCAGATGCCCAGCACCGGGCCGCCGGCGTTCGCGAACGCGATGACCGACTCCATGACCGGCGAGAACCGCGCGATCGCGCCCGCGCGCAGGTAGTCGCCATAGGAGAAGCCGCCGGGGACGACGACGCCGTCGACGCCCTGGAGGTCGCTGTCGCCGTGCCACAGCGCGACCGGCTCGGCGACCTTGGCGACCGCGAGCCGCGCGTCGACGTCGTCGCAGGTCCCCGGGAAGGTGACGACCCCCAGCCTCACGCGACCGCCTGGATCTCGTAGTCCTCGATCAGCGGGTTCGCGAGCAGCCTGCGGCACATCTCGTCGAGCTGCGTCTCGTCGTCGACGTCCAGCTCCACGAGGCGGCCGACGTGCACGTTGGCCACGCCGCCGAAGCCCAGGGCGGGCAGCGCGCGCTCGACGGCGACGCCCTGCGGGTCGAGGATCCCGGCCTTGGGCCGGATCAGCACGCGCGCCCTCATGCGGCCGTCCGCGCGATCCAGGCGGAGAAGGGCTCGCCGGTGATCAGCTCGTAGGCCTCGACGTACTTCTCCCGCGTGCCGGCGACGACGTCGGCCGGCACCTCGGGCGCCGGCGGCGACTTGTCCCACCCGGTCGACGACGCCCAGTCGCGGACGAACTGCTTGTCGAAGCTCGGCTGCCCGTGGCCGGGCTCGTAGCCCTCGGCCGGCCAGTAGCGCGAGGAGTCCGGCGTCAGCGCCTCGTCGCCGAGGATCAGCTCCCCGGCCTCGTTGACCCCGAACTCGAACTTCGTGTCGGCCAGGATCACGCCGCGCTCGGCGGCCAGGTCGGCCGCGAAGGAGTAGAGCGCGATCGAGACGTCGCGCAGGCGCCCGGCCAGCTCGCGGTCGCCCAGGATCTCGCCCGCCTGCTCGAGGTCGATGGCCTCGTCGTGGCCCTCGTCGGCCTTGGTCGACGGGGTGAAGATCGGCGTCGGCAGCTTCTGCGACTCGCGCAGGCCGACCGGCAGCTCGATGCCCGAGACCTTGCCCGTGGCCTGGTAGTCCTTCCAGCCCGAGCCGGTGATGTAGCCGCGCACGACGCACTCCACCTGGAGCATCTTCAGCTTCTGCACGGCCATCGCGCGGCCGCGGACCCCGGCGGGGACCCCCTCGGTCGACGAGATGTAGTGGTTGGGCACGATGTGCCCCGTCTTGTTGAACCAGAAGGCGGAGATGCCCGTCAGGACGTTGCCCTTGTCCGGGATCCCGTTCGGGTGCACCACGTCGTACGTGGAGATGCGGTCGGAGGCGACCAGCAGCAGCCGGTCCCCGAGGTCGTAGATCTCACGGACCTTGCCGGAGGCGACGAGCGGCAGGTCGAGGTCGGCGGCGGCGGTCACGCCCTGAAGGTATCGAAGGGCGCGGCGTGCAGGCGTGAAGGATCAGGCCGACTTTGCGGAGACTTCCCGCACCATCGTGCACGGGTCCGCCGCGATGCCCGGCAACGGGTCCTGCCCGGCGCGCAGGCCGGAGAGGACGACCTCGAGGTAGCGCGGCCACGCGGCCTCGGGGAGCAGCACGCCCGGCATCGGCCGGATCGCGGCGCCGAGCATCTTGGCGATGGTCGAGAGGTCGCCGGCCTCCACGCCCTCGCGCACGACGCCCGCGGCGCGCGCCGGCTCGAGCACGCGGCCGATCGCGTCGAGCATGCGGTCGGTCAGCTCGACCGGCGGGTTCTCGCCCGTGAAGCGCGCCGAGACCGCGTCGAAGAAGGCGGTGTTGTTGGCCTGCAGCGTCATGTGGTGCAGGAGGAACTCGCGCAGCCCGTCGAGCGGGTCGGCGGCCGTCGCGGCCTCGTCGGCCGCGCCCTCGATCTCCTCGATGAAGCCCTCGAGGACCGCGAGCACGAGCGCGTCCTTGCTGGGGAAGCGGCGGAAGAACGTGGCCTTGCCGACCCCGGCGCGGCGGGCGATCTCCTCGACCCCGACGTCGAGCCCGCGCTCGGCGAACGCCGCCCGCGCGGCCTCCAGGATGCGCTCGAGGTTCCGTCGCGCATCGGCGCGCAGGGGTGAGACATCCGAGACCGACATGTCTCACAGGGTACCAGTTCACGTCGCAAAGCGGACCACTCGGTCCGAAAAGACGGACCGACCGGTCCGGTTGTGCTACGGTCATCCGGACCGCTTGGTCCGCTTGCTTTCCACCCTCCCCAACCCACCTCTCTCCTCCATGTCTTCATCTCCCCAGCAAGAAGCTCCCGTCGCCCGCCACTGGCTGCTCGTGGTCGTCGTCGTCTGCCTCGCCCAGTTCATGGTGGTGTTGGACGCGACGATCACCAACGTCGCGCTGCCCGCCATCCAGACCGACCTGCACTTCTCCGCCACCGACCTCCAGTGGGTCGTCAACGCCTACACGCTGGTCTTCGGCGGGTTCCTGCTCCTCGGCGGCCGCGCCGGCGACATCTTCGGCCGGCGGCGGCTCTTCGTGGCCGGCATCGCGCTGTTCACCTTCGCCTCGCTGCTCGACGCGCTCGCGACCTCTCCCGCCTGGCTCGTCGGCGCTCGCGCGCTGCAGGGCCTCGGCGCCGCGCTCGTCTCCCCCGCCGCGCTGAGCATCATCACGACGACGGTGCCCGAGGGCCCGGACCGCGCCAAGGCGCTCGGCGCCTTCGCGGCGATCTCCGGCGGCGGCGGCGCCGTCGGCCTCCTCCTCGGCGGCTTCCTCGTGGACGCCCTGTCCTGGGAGTGGGTCTTCTTCATCAACATCCCGGTCGGCCTCGCGACGCTCTTCCTCGCGCTGCGCGTCGTCCCCGAGTCGCGCTCCGAGCGGGCCGGCGGCTTCGACCTGGCGGGTGCCTCGCTCGTCACCGGCGGCCTCGGGCTGTTGACCTACACCATCGTCAAGACGCAGGAGTTCGGCTGGACGAGCGGGCGGACGCTCGGCTACGGCGCCCTCGCGGTCGGCCTGCTGCTCGCCTTCGGCGTCCTGCAGACGCGCCGCGCCGCGCCGCTCGTCCGGCTCTCGATCTTCAAGGTCCGGACGCTCGCGATCGCCAACGCCGCGACGCTGCTGCTGATGGGCGGGATGTACTCGCTCTTCTACTTCGGCTCGCTGTACTTCCAGCAGATCAAGGGCGACAACGCGCTCGAGACGGGCCTCGCGTTCGTCCCGATGACGCTCGGGATCATCGGCGGCTCGGTGCTCTCGCAGCGGCTGCTGGTGCGCTTCGGCGTCAAGGCGGTCCTGGCCGGCGGCCTCGGGCTCGGCACGCTCGGGCTGCTGTGGATGACGACGCTGACGCCGGAGACCTCGTACTTCACGGGCTTCCTGCCCGGGCTGGCGCTGCTGGCCCTCGGCATCGGCAACGCGTTCGTGCCGCTGACGCTGATCGCGACCGGCGGCGTCGAGGCCCACGACCAGGGCCTCGCCTCCGGGCTGTTCAACACCTCGCAGCAGATCGGCGGCGCGCTCGGCCTGGCGATCCTGACCACGGTGGCCAACTCGGCGACCAAGGGCTCGGACGCCGCGCACGCCGACGCGCTGACCCACGGCTACACGACGGCCTTCGCGGTCGGCGCGGGGCTGCTCGCGCTCGGCGCGATCACCGTCACGCTGCTGCTGAGCTCCCGCGACGCCGACGCGAGCGCCGCGGCGGCCGAGGGCGAGCTGTCGCTCGCCGCCGCCTAGACCAGCGTCTCGAGGCGCGCCACGATCTCGTGCGCGTGCTTCGTGTAGTGCCCCAGGTCGAAGATGACGTCGATGTCGAGCCCGAGTCCGGGCTCGGCCTCGAGCAGCTCGCGGAGCGGCGTGCGCGTGTCCCACGCCTGCTGCGCGGTGCGCTGGGCGATGCGGTAGGCCTCGTCGCGCTGCAGGCCACCCGCGACGAGCGCGAGCAGGACCCGCTGCGAGAACAGCGCGCCGTAGGTCAGGTCGATGTTCTCGCGCATGCGGTCGGCGTGGACGACCATCCCGCGCGCCAGGCGCGTGGCGAGCGCCTGCATGTAGTCCAGCGCGATCGTCGCGTCCGGCAGGACGACGCGCTCGGCGCCGGAGTGCGAGATGTCGCGCTCGTGCCAGAGCGCGACGTCCTCCGCGCCGACCTGCGCGTAGCCGCGCAGGACGCGCGCGAGGCCGGTGATGCGCTCGGAGACGATCGGGTTGCGCTTGTGCGGCATCGCGCTCGAGCCCTTCTGGGCGCCCGCCCGGAACGGCTCCTCGACCTCGCGCACCTCGGTGCGCTGGAGGTGGCGGATCTCGGTGGCGAAGCGCTCCAGCCCGGCGCCGGCGAGCGCGATCGCCTGCAGCAGCTCGGCGTGGCGGTCGCGGGCGACGACCTGCGTGGAGACCGGCTCGGCCTCCAGGCCGACGCGGGCCAGGACGCGGCGCTCGAAGTCCGGTGAGGTCGCGCTGTAGGTGCCGACGGCGCCGGAGACCGCGCCGACGGACACCTGGTCCACCGCGCGCTCCAGGCGCTTGAGGTTGCGGTCGGCCTCGAAGGCGAAGCCCGCGAGCTTGATCCCGAACGTGGTCGGCTCGGCGTGCACGCCGTGGGTGCGCCCGACGCAGACCGTGTCGACCTGCGCGCGCGCCTGCTCGACCAGCGCGTCGCGGAACTCGCGAGCGCCGGCGATCAGGAGGTCGCCCGCCTTGCGGAGCTGGATCCCGAGCGCGGTGTCGAGGACGTCGGAGGACGTGAGGCCGTAGTGGATCCAGCGGCCCGCCTCGCCCGCGCTGGCGCTGAGCACGTCGACGAACGCGGCGACGTCGTGGTCGGTGACCTTCTCGCGCTCCTGCACCGCCTCGACGGTGAAGGTGGCGAGCGCGATCGCCTCGAGGTCGGCGGGCGTCGGGCCCTCCGTCTCCAGCGCGCAGGCGACCTCGACCTCGCGCCAGCTCTCCAGCTTGGCCTCGTCGGTCCAGACGGCCCCGATCTCAGGGCGGGTGTAGCGCGGGATCACGGCCCCGAGTCTACGTCGCCGGCGGCCGGCGCAGCCGCCCGTCGTCGGCGCTACGCGTTCAAGATGCGCAGCGCGAGATGCCCCGCGTTCTTCGCGTTGTCCAGGCCGACCGCGGCGACCGGGACGCCCGGCGGCATCTGGACGACCGAGAGCAGCGCGTCGAGCCCGCCCGCCGCCGAGAGGCGGCTGGAGAGCGGGACGCCGATGACCGGCAGGTCGGTGTGCGCGGCGGCGACGCCGGGCAGCGCGGCGCTCAGGCCCGCGCCCGCGATGATGACCTTGAGGCCGCGCATGCGGGCGTTCGAGCAGTACTCGGCGACGAGCGCCGGGTCGCGGTGGGCGGACATGACGCGCGTCTCGGAGAGCACGCCCGCGTCCTCCAGCACCTTGGCGGCGCCGGCCATCGTGTCCATGTCGGACTGCGAGCCCATGATGATCGCGACGAGCGGGGCGTCGGCCTCCACGGCCGCCTCCTCCAGCTGCGTCAGCGTCTCGGGCTCGGTCGTCGTTGCGGGCTGGGGCTGCTCGGTCATGTGCTCACGCGCTCCACGGCCCGCTGGGCGATGTCGCGCCGCAGCTGCCGTCCGTCGAACTTGATCAGGTCCGCGGCAGCATAGGCACGATCGCGGGCGGCAGCGGGGCCGGGGCCCAGCGCGGTCACGTTGAGGACGCGTCCGCCGGCCGTGACGATCGCCCCGTCCTCGCGTTCCGCGGTGCCCGCATGGAGGACCTCGGCGCCCGTCGCGGCCGCCTCCTCGAGGCCGGTGATGACGTCGCCGGCGTGCGAGGAGGCGGGGTAGCCGCCGCTGGCCAGGACGACCGTGACGGCCCAGTCCTCGCCGAAGTCCATCGCGGTGGGCTCCAGGCCGCCGGGCCGCGTCGCGGCGACGAGCGTCGCGAGCAGGTCGCTGCGCAGGCGCGGCAGGACGACCTGCGTCTCGGGATCCCCGAAGCGGACGTTGAACTCGATCACCTGCGGTCCCTCCGCGGTGAGCATCAGCCCGGCGTAGAGGACGCCGTGGAACGGCGTGCCGCGCTCGCGCAGCAGGTCGACCACGGGCTGGTGGATCGCCGCGACGAGCGCGTCGGGGTCCGGCGCGCCCGCGACCGGGCTGTAGGCGCCCATGCCGCCGGTGTTCGGGCCCTCGTCGCCGTCGAAGATGCGCTTGTAGTCCTGGGCCGGGACCATCGGGACCGCGCGCTCGCCGTCGCAGATCGCGAACAGCGAGAGCTCCTCGCCGTCGAGGAAGTCCTCGACCACGACGGCGCCTTCGCCGAAGCGGCGCTCCTCGAGCATCTCGACCAGCGCGGCGCGCGCGGTCGGCTCGTCGGGCGCGACGACGACGCCCTTGCCCGCGGCGAGGCCGTCGAACTTGATGACGGTCGGGTAGCGGCCGTCGATGGCGGCGAGGCCGTCGGCGACGGAGGTGACCTCCTCCCACTGCGCGGTCGGCACGCCCGCGCTGGCCATGACCTCCTTGGCGAACGCCTTGGAGCCCTCGAGCTGCGCGGCGGCGGCGGTCGGGCCGAAGTGCGCGATGCCCGCCGCGGCGAGGCGGTCGGCGAGGCCCGCGACGAGCGGGGCCTCTGGGCCGATCACCACGAGCCCGACCTCCTCCTCGCGCGCGAGCGCGAGGAGCCCGTCGAGGTCCTCGACGCCGACCGGCACGCAGCGGGCGAGGCCCGCGATCCCGGGGTTGCCGGGCGCGGCGATCAGCTCGGGTCGCTGCGGTGAGCGCGCGAGCGCGTTGACGATCGCGTGCTCGCGACCGCCGCTGCCGACGACGAGGACCTTCATGTGACGTGGACGAACATCGAAGCGGTCTCCGCACGCACAGGAGCGGAGATGTGAGGACGGGAGCGAAGCGGCCTCCCGGCCCGGCGGCGCCGTTGACGCACTACAAGCTGGCGATGAAGTCGTCGATCGGGATCGCGCTCAGCGTCTCGAAGCGGCCGGTCCCGCGGGAGCCGAGCTCGAGGGAGACGCGGGCCATCGTCGACTCGTCGGGGGCCTCGACGATGCTGACGAAGTCGAAGCGTCCGAGGACCGACCACTGAGCCTTGACGGTCGCTCCGAGCTGCTCGACCTCGGAGTTCACCTCGCGGATCCGCTGTGGGTTGTTCTTGACCGTCTGGACGCCCTCGGGCGTCAGGGTCGAAAGCATGATGTACGTCGGCATGCGCTCCTTCTACCCGATCCGCGTGTTCCGCGGGTCACGACCCCCAAGCCCACTAGCCTTCCGAGCCGTCCCATGCGCCGCCTCCTCGCCGTCCTCCCCCTCGCCCTCCTGCTCGTCCCCGCCGCCGCCCGCGGCGCCGTCGTGCAGACCGATCGCACCTGCTACCTGCAGACCGACAAGACCAACGTCACGGTCTCCGGCAACGGCTACACGCCGGACCGCCCGTACAGCGTGCTGCTCGACGGCACGGCGCTGCAGGGCGGCCTCGGGACGATGGACGCGGGCGGCGCGATGCAGGGCACGTTCGCCCCGCCGACGCTCGGCGACGACGAGCTCGAGCGCACGTTCACCGTCCAGGTCGCCTCCGACGCGCTGGCCGCGAGCTCGAAGTTCACGGTCACGCTCCTGAAGGCGAACTTCACGCCGTCCTCGGGCGACCCGAAGAAGCTGCGCGTCCGCTTCTCGGTCGCGGGCTTCGGGCTGGTCAAGCACAACCCGGACGTCTACGTGCACTACATCGCGCCGGGCGGCCGGCTGAAGGAGACGCTGCGGCTCGGCCAGGCGACCGGCCAGTGCGGGCGGATCGTCCGGACCGCCAAGCGCCGGCTCTTCCCGTTCGACGCCCCGAAGCTCGGCAAGTGGCAGCTGCAGTTCGACACCACCAAGTCCTTCACCAAGGGCGTGACCGGCAGCAAGTTCCTGTTCTACTCGGTCGGCGTGTGCCTCCAGCCCCCGGGCGCGCCGAAGCCGAGCAAGAGCGCGCCGTGCCCGCAGCAGGTCGAGCGCTGACCGCCATCGCGCTGCGCGGCGCGACCGTCACGCGGTGGTCGGCGAGCGCCGGGCGCGAGCTGCGGCTCCTCGACGCGGTCGACTGGGTCGTGCGGCCCGGCGAGCACTGGGTCGTCCTCGGGCCCAACGGCGCGGGCAAGACCACGTTGATGCACCTGGCCGGGGCGATGGCGCAGCCGTCGGCCGGGACCGTGGAGGTGCTCGGCGCGCGCCTGGGCGCGGTGGACGTCCGCGCGCTGCGCGAGCGCATCGGCTTCGTCGACGCGCGCCTCGCGCGCTCGCTGCGCGGCCACCACGACGGCCTGCAGACCGTCATGACGGGCGCGTTCAACACCATCATCCTGCAGGTCCGGCGCCTCACGGACGAGCACGAGGAGCGGGCGCGCGCGCTGATGGCGCTCGTGAGCGCGAGCGAGCTGGCCGGCCGCCGCTTCGAGGACTGCTCGCAGGGCGAGCGCCAGCGCCTCCTGCTCGCCCGCGCGCTGATGGCCGACCCGGAGCTGCTGCTGCTCGACGAGCCCGCCGCGGGGCTCGACCTGCCCGGGCGCGAGGGCCTCGTCGCCGCGCTGGTCTCCCTCGCGCGTGACCGCCCGGCGCTGCCGACGGTGACGGTCACCCACCACCTCGAGGAGATCGCGCCGTCGGTGACGCACGCGCTCCTGCTCCGCGGCGGCCGCGTGCTCGCCTCCGGCCCGGTGGCCGAGGTGCTGACCAGCGCGCGCGTGAGCGACTGCTTCGGCGTGGCGGTCGACGTCGGGGTGCGGCGCGGCCGCTGGTCGGCCGCGGTGCGGCACGACGACGCGGCGTAGCCGCGCGCGCCCCTACAGCGGGATCTCGCCCGCCAGCACCGTCCCGCGGCCCACCGGGCTCTCGATCCGCAGCACGCCGCGGACCGCCGCGACGCGGTCGTGCAGGCCGCGGAGGCCGGAGCCGCCCGCGACATCAGCGCCGCCGACGCCGTCGTCGCTGACCTCGAAGCGCAGCGCCTCGCCGAGCCGCTCCACGGCGACCTTGGCGTGCGTCGCGCCCGCGTACTTCGCGACGTTCGTCAGCGCCTCGGCGACCACGAAGTAGACGGTCGCCTCGACCGGCGCGGGCAGCCGCTCGCCCGGCGTCGCGACGACCTCGACCGGCACGGGCGCGCGGATCGCCAGCGCCTCGAGCGCCGCGTCGAGCCCCCGATCGCTCAGCACCGCCGGGTGGATCCCGCGCGCGAGCTCCTGCAGCTCGCGCATCGCCGCGGCCAGCTCCTCGGAGGCGCGCGCCAGGACCTCGGCCGCGGGCAGCTCGCCGGGCACGGTCGACTCGGCGATCCGCAGCTGGAGCGCGAGCGAGACGAGCCGCTGCTGCGCGCCGTCGTGGAGGTTGCGCTCGATGCGGCGGCGCTCGGCGTCGCCGGCCTCGACCAGCCGCTCGCGCGAGGCGGCCAGCTCCTGCGCCAGCGCGCGGTGCGCCTGCTCGCTCTCGACGAGGCGCCGCTCGTGCTGGCGGCGCTCGACCTCGGCGGCGGCGCGCGCCGCGAAGATCCGCAGCGCGGCGACCCGCGCGTCGTCGGGCGCCAGCGCGCCCGAGGCCAGGACCCCGAGGTGGCCGAGGTGCCCGCCGTCGGAGCCGCGCATCGCGACCGCGAGGTAGCTGTCGAGGCCCATCTCGACGACCATCTCGTCCTCCGGGAACTGCTCGATCACGCCGCTCACGTAGGAGACGAGGTCGGCCGAGCCGACCTCCGCGCACGGCGTCCCGGCCATGCAGTACTCGGCGGGCGCCGCGAGCCCCTCGCCCTCCCAGCAGGCCAGGAAGCGCGCGCGCTCGCGGTCCTCGGGGATCACCTCGGCGACGAACGCGACCTCGGCGTCGAAGGCCCGCGCGACGTGCTGGACGAGCACCCGGAAGAACTCGTCGCCGACCGCGCCGGCCGTTCCTTCGGCGATGAACGTCAGCAGGTCGGCCGGGGGCTGCGGGTCCGAGAGCGACATCGGGTCGCGCGAGGGTACCCGCGCGACCCGCCGATCTCCACTGGTCAGGTGGAGAGGACCACTTCCGGCGCGACCGCCTTCGTGAACGTCAGCTCGCCCTCCGCGGCGTCGACCGCGATCACGTCGCCCTCGCGGAACCGGCCCTCGAGGATCCCGAGCGCGAGCTGGTCGACCAGGCGCTTCTGGATGACGCGCTTGAGCGGTCGGGCGCCGTAGGTCGGGTCGTAGCCGATGTCGCCGAGCAGCGTGCGGGCGTCATCGGTGAGCGTCACGTCGATCGCGCGGTCCCGGACCCGCTGCAGCACGCGCTCGACCTGGAGGTCGACGACCTTGCCGAGGTGCTCGCGGTCGAGCGGGTGGAACTCGACGATGTCGTCCAGCCGGTTGATGAACTCCGGCTTGAAGTGCGCCTCCGCGCCGACCCTGCCCCCCGGGATGTTGGAGGTCATGATCAACACGGTGTTCTTGAAGTCGACCGTGCGGCCCTGGCCGTCGGTCAGGCGCCCGTCGTCCATCACCTGCAGCAGCACGTTGAAGACGTCGGGGTGCGCCTTCTCGATCTCGTCGAGCAGGACCACCGTGTAGGGCCGGCGGCGCACGGCCTCGGTCAGCTGGCCGCCCTCCTCGTAGCCGACGTAGCCGGGAGGCGCGCCGACGAGGCGGGAGACCGCGTGCTTCTCCATGTACTCCGACATGTCGATCCGCACCATCGCGTCGCCGCTGTCGAACATGAACTCGGCGAGCGCGCGGGCCAGCTCGGTCTTGCCGACGCCGGTCGGGCCGAGGAACAGGAAGCTGCCGATCGGGCGATCGGGGTCCTGGAGGCCGGCGCGCGAGCGGCGCAGGGCGTTGGAGACCGCGGCGACCGCGTCCTCCTGCCCGATGACGCGCTGGTGCAGGCGGTCCTCCATGTGGATCAGCTTCTCGACCTCGCCCTCGAGCAGGCGCGAGACGGGGATCTTGGTCCAGCGCGCGACGACCTCGGCGATGTCCTCCGCGTTGACGACCTCGCGCAGGAAGCCCGCGTCGCCGTCGGTGCGCTCCTCGCGCTCGGCGGCCTGGCGCTCGAGCTCGGGGATCTCGCCGTGGCGCAGGCGCGCGGCCTCCTCGAGGTTCGCCTCGCGCTCGGCGCGCTCCAGCGCGATCTTGGCCTGCTCGAGGCGCTCGCGCACCTCCTGCACGCCGCCGATCGCGTCCTTCTCGGCCTGCCACTCGGCGGTCATCGCGGCCGACTTCTCCTTGAGGTCGGCGAGCTCGCGGTCGAGCGCCTCGAGGCGCGTGGCCGACGCCTCGTCGGCCTCCTTGGCCAGCGAGGTGCGCTCGATCTCGAGCTGCAGGATCCGGCGGTCGACCTCGTCGATCTCGACCGGCTTGGAGTCGATCTCGATGCGCAGGCCGGAGGCGGCTTCGTCGATCAGGTCGATGGCCTTGTCGGGCAGGAAGCGGTCCGCGATGTAGCGGTCGCTCAGCGTCGCGGCGGCGATCAGCGCGGAGTCCTGGATGTCGACCTTGTGGTGGAGCTCGTAGCGCTCCTTGAGGCCGCGCAGGATCGCGATCGTGTCCTCGACCGAGGGCTCGCCGACGAGCACGGGCTGGAAGCGGCGCTCGAGCGCGGCGTCCTTCTCGATGTGCTTGCGGTACTCGTCGAGCGTCGTCGCGCCGACGGCGCGCAGCTCGCCGCGGGCGAGCATCGGCTTCAGGAGGTTCGCGGCGTCGACCGCGCCCTCGGCGGCGCCCGCGCCGACGATCGTGTGCAGCTCGTCCATGAAGAGGACGACGTTGCCGCCGGCCTCCTTGATCTCGGAGAGGACGGCCTTCAGGCGCTCCTCGAACTCGCCGCGGTACTTCGAGCCCGCGAGCAGCGCGCCGATGTCGAGGCTGATGACGCGGCGGTCGCGCAGCGACTCGGGGATGTCGCCCGCGACGATCCGCTGGGCGAGGCCCTCGACGATCGCGGTCTTGCCGACTCCCGGCTCGCCGATGAGGACGGGGTTGTTCTTCGTGCGGCGGCTCAGCACCTGGATGACGCGGCGGATCTCCTCGTCGCGGCCGATGACCGGGTCGAGCCTGCCGTCGGCGGCCAGCTCGGTGAGGTCGACGCCGAACTTCTCCAGCGCCTGGAGCTTGTCCTCCGGCGACTGGTCGGTGACCTTGTGCGCGCCGCGGACCTCGGCGATCGCCTTGCCGAGCTGCTCCTTGGTCGCGCCGGCGGCGCGCAGCAGGTCGCCCGCGCGGCCGCCGAAGCCGGCGAGGGAGAGCAGCAGGTGCTCGGTCGAGATGTACTCGTCGCCGAGCTCGCGCATCTCGATCTCGGCCGCCCGGACGACGCCGAGCAGCTCGGGCGAGGAGGCGGGCTCCTCGGGGGTGCCGAGGGTCGGCAGGGCGTCGATGGCGGCGTCGACCTCGACGCGCAGGGCGGGGCCCGCGACGCCGAGCTTGCGCAGGACGCCGGGGACCACGGAGTCGTCCTGGCCGAGGAGGATCGCGAGCAGGTGCTCGGGCGTCGCCTGCGCGTGCCTGCGCGCGGCGGCGAGGGCGATCGCGGCCTGGATGGCCTCCTGGGACTTGATGGTGAAGCGGTCGGCGTTCACGGTGTGGTGCGTCTCCTAAATCTCAGTCTGCTCGACTCAGATTCTAGCAGCGCCAGCTTGTGCGTCAACGGCGTTGGGGACGGGTACCGCGAGGCCATGACCGACGAACCCGAAGCACCCGAGCAGCAGAGCGGCTCCGGCGGCGAGAACACCCCGAAGCCCGACACCGACGAGCCGCTCGGCCCCGCCACGCCCGACGACGAGTCGGACCTGGGCGACACGCCCGAGGCGCACGACGAGATCATCCCCCAGGACCTGCCGAAGGGCCATCCGGGGCGCCAGGAGGCCGAGCGCCAGGCCGCCGAGGGCGACGGCACCGTCAAGGGGAACATGTAGGACCGCGGGTCACCGCCCGCGCGACTTGGCGGCCGAGACCTGCTCGATCAGGTCCTCGTCCGCCAGGCCCGCGGTCGCGCCGCCGACGCGCGGCGCGAGCGCGGACGCGATGCGGCGCGCCAGGTCGGTGCGGACCGCGTCGGTGAGCTGGTTGCGGCGGTCCAGGAAGCTGCGGACCGCCGCGAGGTCGTCGGCGCTGACCGCGCTGACGTCGAGGATCTCGCCGCCGGCCGCGTTGCGCGCGGCGCGCCCGACCGCCGTGCGCACCTCGACGCCCGGCGGCAGGGCGAAGCCGCCGAAGCTCGGGGCCTGGACGGGCGCGGGCGCCGCGGCGGCGCCGGCGCTCCCGCCGAAGCCCGCGTCCGCCTGCTCCTTCCTGCGCGGCTCCCGCACGACGATCGTGGAGCCCGCGAGGTCCCCGATCCGCTGGTTGCGCGCGGTCAGGAGGATCGAGAGCATCGCGGGGAGGTAGAGCAGCGGCAGGCCGTCGACCAGGCGCACGACGTTGCGGATCGCGCTCGAGAGCAGGTCGACGGGGCGGCCGTCGTCGCGCAGGACGCGCAGGCCGGTCCAGCGCTTGCCGGGCGTGCGGCCGCCGGAGAGGACTTCGAAGGCGACGTCGTAGCCGAAGTAGATGGCGAAGCTCACGATCGAGAAGATCGCCACGCCGAGGTCGCCGATGACGAGCGCGACGAGCAGCGCGGCGACGACCAGCACGCCCTTGAAGAAGAGGTCGATCAGCGCCGCGAAGAAGCGCGAGCCGACGCCGGCGAGGATCAGGTCGACCGTGAGCCCCTCCGGTGTGGCGATGCGCAGCCGGTCCTGGTAGTCCTCCATCTCGTGCCGCACGGTACCCGCGAAGGCGACCGCTCATGACCCTCGACCGCTTCGAGCGCGAACGGGCCGACGGCTGGCGCGCGCTGGAGGCGGCGCTCGCGACCGCGGGCGGCAAGCCGGAGCGCCTCGGGGCCGAGGGCGTCCTCGCGCTCGGCGGCCTCTACCGGGCGGCCGCGGCGGACCTCGCGCAGGCGCGGCGGCTCTTCCCGGGCGACCCGCTGACGCGGCGCCTGGAGGCGCTCGTGCTGCGGGCGCGGCAGACGGTCTACGCGGACGTGGGCGGCCGGCGCTCGCCGCTGCGGTTCCTCCGCTCCGGCTACTGGCGGCTCGTGCGCGAGCGGCGGCTCGCGCTGGCAGTGGCCGCCGCGCTGTTCGTCGGCGGGACGGTCTTCGCGCTCGTCTGGGGGATCCTCGACCCCGACGCCGCCGCGGGCCTCGTCCCCGGCGCGTTCATCGACGGCGCCGACCCGCCGCGCGGCTCGCGCGGGCTGAGCACGGCGCAGTCGGCGTCGTTCTCGAGCGAGATCTTCACCAACAACATCCGCGTGACGCTGCTGTCCTTCGCGGCGGGGCTGGTGTTCGCCGTCGGCGGCGCGTTCCTGCTGGTCTACAACGGGCTGATCTTCGGCGCGGTGCTCGGCGTCGCGGCGGCGAACGGGAACCTCGGGCAGATCCTGCGCCTCGTCGTGGCGCACGGCGTCCTGGAGCTCTCGTGCATCGTGGTCGCGGGCGCGGCGGGGCTGCGGATGGGCTGGGCGCTCGTCTCCCCCGGGCCGCTCACGCGCCGCGCCGCGCTCGCCGCCCAGGCGCGGCCCGCGATGGCGATCGTGCTGGGCACCGCGCCGTGGCTCGTGATCGCGGGACTTGTTGAAGGCTATGTGTCGCCCGCGGGCTGGGGCGGCGCGGGGCCATACCTCGTCGGGCTGCCGCTGGGGCTGGCGTTCTGGTCGCTGATCGCGCTGAAGGGACGGCGACGCGAACCCTCGACCACCCTCAAGGGGGTCTGACCCCCTTGAGGCTTCGCGGCAACCCTCAAGGGGGTCTGACCCTTAGAGGCGGCGGCGCGACTTCGCCCGCAGGTACGCGCTGACGCACGCGGCGTTGAGGGTCCCGGGCTCCGCCTCGACGACCTGCGCCCCGGCGCCGCGGACGGCGGCGGCGGCGCGGGAGCGGGCGGCGAGGAGGTCGGTGGCCGCGGCGGCGAGCAGCGGGTCCTCGCCGGCCGCGAGGGACTCGACGTCGGGGTCTCGGGCGGAGGCGACGACGACGGAGTGGCGGCGGGTGAGGAACGGGACGGCGTCGACGAGCGCGCGGGCGGCGGACTCGTCGAGGAGGTCGGTGAGGACGACGACGAGCGCGCGCTTGCCGCCGCCGATCGTGCGGAACGCGAGCTCGTAGTCGGCGTCGCGCTCGGAGGGCTCGAGGTCGAAGGTCGCGCGGATCACGTCGGCGCCGCTCGCGCGGCCGGGCCGGACGCGGCGGCGGATGGCGTCGTCGAACGCCAGCGCGCCGCAGCGGTCGCCGAGCTCGTCGGCGACGAGGGCCAGCGCGGTCGCGGCGTCGAGCGCCTCGTCGCAGCGCGTCCGGTCGCCGAGCGGCGCGGCCATCAGCCGCCCGACGTCCAACACCACCATGATCTCCTGGTCCTGCTCGACGCGGTGCTGGTTGCTCATCGGCCGCCCGGCGCGCGCGGTCGCGCGCCAGTTCACCTGGCGGATGTCGTCGTCGGGCAGGTAGTCGCGGACGCGCTCGAACTCCGTGCCGAGGCCGACCGGCCCGCGCGTGCGCACGCCGGGATCGCGGAAGCGGCCCTCGCGGACGGCGAGCGCGAGCCGCCGCGCCGACGGCAGGTCCGGGTAGACGACGACGTCCTGCTCGCCCGCCGCGCGGTGCTGCCAGGCGCCGAGCCCGAGCGGCCCGCGGGCGCGCAGCGCGACCGCGGGCAGGACGTGGCGCCCGCGGCGGCGCGGGGTCAGCGTGGCGGCGAGCGCGCCGTCGTCCTCCTGCACGTCGAGCGCGAGGTCGGGGACGAGCGGCTGGCGGATCCGGACGGCGGCGGCGCGCGCCGTGCCGCCGTGGTCGACCGCGATCCGCAGCGGGACGCCGACGCCGCGCGAGAGCACCGCGGGCAGCGTCCGCGTCACGCGCGGCGCGCGGCGGGCCGCGAAGGCGTCCGCGAGCACCAGCCCGGCCAGCACCGCCGCCGCGATCCCGGCGACGGCGCCGGGCACGACGAGCGCCGCCGCGGCGATCGCGGCGAGGACCAGCGCGGCGCGGACGGTGAGCGTCACCGAGCGCTCACCGCGGCACCGGGACGGCGGCCAGCGCGGCGGCGACGGCGTCCGCGGCCGTGAAGCGGTCGAGCTCGGCCTCGGGCGAGAGGATCATCCGGTGGGCGAGGACGGGGCGCGCCATGCGCACGACGTCGTCGGGCGTGACGTAGTCGCGGCCCGCCAGCAGCGCCGAGGCGCGCGCGGCGGCGAGGAGGTGGACCGCGGCGCGCGGGCTCGCGCCGAGCGTCACGCCGGGCAGCGCGCGGGTCGCGCGGGCGATGGCGACGACGAAGCCCTCGACCTCCGCGGTCGCGGTGATGGCATCGATCGCGCGCTGCGCCGCGCGGAGGTCCTCACCGCTCGCGACCGGGCGCACGTCGTCCAGCGCGGCGGGCGCGAGGCCGCGGCGCGCGAGGCGCAGGAGCGCCAGCTCGTCCTCCGCGCCCGGGTAGCCGATGTCGGCGCGGAAGAGGAAGCGGTCGAGCTGCGCCTCGGGCAGCGGGTAGGTGCCCTCGTACTCGACCGGGTTCTGCGTCGCGACGACGACGAACGGCTCGGGCAGCGCGTGGCGCTCGCCGTCGACGGTGACCTGCCGCTCCTCCATGGCCTCCAACAACGCGGCCTGCGTCTTCGGCGGCGTGCGGTTGATCTCGTCGGCGAGGACGACCGAGGCGAAGATCGGCCCGGGCCGGAACGAGAGCGCGCCGTCGCGCAGGGCGATCGTGCCCGTCACGTCGGAGGGCAGCATGTCGGGGGTGAACTGGATGCGGCGGAACGACGTGTCGAGCGCCGCGGCGAACGCGCGCACCAGCAGCGTCTTCGCCGTGCCGGGCGGGCCCTCGAGCAGGACGTGGCCGCCGAGGGCGGTCGCGGCGAGCAGCAGCTCGAGCGCGTCGTCCTGGCCGACGACGGCGCGGCGGACCTCCGCGCTCACGCGGTCGTGCAAGTCCTTCATGTCGGTGGCGTCTCCGTGGTCGGGGTCGGGGTCGGGGTCTGCTGCGGGATGAGCGTGTCGCGGTCGCGGGTGCGCGCGAGCGCGGCGGCAAGGGCTTCGACATGCGCGCGGCGCGGCGGCGGCAGCGCGCGCGCCTGCTCCTCCGGCGGGCCGAGCCGCCGGCCGCGGGCGAGGAGGAAGGCGAGCGCCGCGGCGAGCAGGAGCAGGAGGCAGGTCTGGACGCGGTCGGGGAGCGCGGCGAGGCCGGTCTCCTCGCGGTAGCCGTGGACGGACTCGACGAACGCGACGGCCCGTGTGGGCGGGCCCGCGATGGTCAGCGCCTCGGCGGCGTGGGCGGCGTCCGCGAGGCTGCGGTTGCGCAGCGGCTCGGCGTCGGGGACGAGGATCGCGGTCCCGCGGCCGATCCGGCGCGTGACGGGCGCGGTGCCGCCCGCGCGCCGGGGCAGCCGCGCGTCGCCGCCGAGCGTGCCCGCGGCGGTGCCGGCCAGGATCGCGTGGCCGCCGCCGCGGAGGTAGGCGCGCAGCGCGTCGCGCTGCTCGCCGGGCAGCGCGTCGCCGTCGACCACGACGACCGTCTCGCCGCCGCCCGGCCGGCGATCGGCCAGCGAGGCGCGGACGCGGCGCACGTCGTGCCCGGCGCGCTCGAGCAGCGTCGCGTAGGCCGCGAGGCCCGCGGGCGTGGTCGCGTAGGAGGAGGACGCCGGGCCGGACGCGCGCTCCGGCGCGCGGCCGAGGAAGACCACGAGGAGCACGAGCACGGCGGCGCCGAGGCCGAGGGCGAGGTTGGCGCGCGTCATCGCCGCCGGGCTTCCCCGGGATGCGCGGCCGGGCCGCCGCCGCGCCGCGCGCTCCTCATCGCCGCCGCGCTTCCCCGGGATGCGCGGCCGGGCCGCCGCCGCGTCGCGCGCTCCTCATCGCCGCCGCGCCTCCCCGACCACCACAGGCCACTCCGCGCGCGCGTGCTCCGCGTCCTCGCCCGCCGCGTGGCGGCCGCCGTAGGCGATCGCGTCGTGCGTGTCGGCGAGGCCGTCGTAGCGCGGCGAGCGCAGCGCGCGGCCGACCTCGCCGGAGGTCAGCGAGGGCCGCAGCGCGATCGCCCCGGCCGCGTCGAGGCGCAGCAGCCCGGCGGCGAAGCGCAGGCGGACGGCGGCGTCGAGGTCGCCGTCGCGCTCGGCCGCCAGCGCGCGCCGCTCGAGCTCCGCGGGGCCGAGCGACGCCGCGCCCGGGACGTCGCCCGGGCCCGCCACGCGGCCCTCCGCCCGGCGGCGCCGGTGGCCCGCCACCGCGCCGATCGCCACGGTGACCACGCCCGCGACGACCAGGGCGAGCAGCAGCCAGCCGACCACGGGGCCGCCCGGCAGCGCGCCGGTCACCGCCTCCAGCCAGTCCCCGAGCGTCACGAAGACGCCGTGCAGGAAGCCCTCGTGGCGGTGGCCGGTGCGGAACCGGTCGGCGGCCAGGATGTCGCGGGCCTGCGCGCGGGCCTCGCCGCCCAGCGCCCGGCGGGCGGAGCCGTCCCCGCTCGCCGCGCGCGCGGCGAGGTCGCGCAGGGCCGCGTCGGTCACTCGTCCCGGGACGGCGGCCGCTGCGGCTCGGGCGCCACCGGCGGCGCCCACGACCCCGGCTCGGCCGCGGGGGCCGCGGGCGGCGCGGACGGCGGCGCGGGCGTCGGCGGCGCGAACCCGGCGGGCGCCGCGGCCTCGCGCGGCGCGACCGGCCGCCCGAAGGCGTCGCGGCCGCCGTCGCGCTCCGGCGTCCAGGGCTGCCCCTTGGGCTCCGGCGCGGGGGGCGGCACGACCGGCGGGCCCGCGGCGGGCGGCCCGCCCATGCGCTCGGCGAGCAGCGCGAGGTCGAAGCCCTCCTTGCGCACGCGCAGGTCGAAGTACACCAACGTGGTCACCGCCGCGACGAACGGCGTCGTGACCAGCGAGGTCAGGAACCCGACGCCCTGCTCGATCGCCAGCGCGGCGAACGAGGTGTCGTCGACGACCGTCGAGGCGACGCCGATCACCGCGAGCGAGAACGCCGAGGTCACGACCGAGACCAGGATGTAGGCCACGACGAGGCGGCCGAGCGTCGCCCACCAGCGCGTCTCGACGAGGTGGAACGAGCGTCGCAGCGCGCCCACGCCGCCGGTGCCCTCGACGAGCATGACCGGGTAGGCGACCGACCACGCGATGGCCAGCCAGAAGAACGGGATGATGATGGCGATGAACGCGGCGATCAGGCCGACGCAGAGCACGATCGTGAGCCAGAGCGTCGCCCCGAGCCGGCTCGTCGCGTAGGAGAGCGACTCCCGCGCGCCCGACGGCCGGCCGAGGTACGCGTCGGCGATCGCCCGGTAGCACGCGACCGTGCCGAGCAGGTAGGCCAGCGCCGCCAGCGCGATCCGGATGACCTGCCCGGCCGCGTACGCGCCCTCGTCGCTGTAGGTCGTCGCCCGGTGCGTCCCGGAGGAGAACGCGCTCGTCCCCGCCTGGTAGACGTCGGTCGTCGAGCTGATGATCACGACGTTCGCGATCTGGATCGGCAGCGAGATCGCCACCATCACGAGCGCCAGCGTGCGCCAGCGCTCGCGCACGATCTTGATGCTCGCGTCGAGCGTCTCCCCCAGGTTCAGCGGCCGCATCCGCCCTGCAACCTACCCCGGGAGCGGGGCGAGCGGCCGGGTGGGCGTCAGCGCGGTGGCTGCTCGCCGTCGCGCTCCACGCGGATCCGGCGCGGGCCGGGCGACGGCTCCGGCGCGGACGCGGGCGGCTCCGGCTCGCGGCGGATCGGCGCCAGCGAGCGGGTGTGCTTGAGCGGGACGAGCTCGCCGCCGCGCAGCTCGCGGGTGACGGCGTCGATCCGCTCGACCATCTCGGTCTGGAGCTCCTCGGTGCGGCGCTCGAGCGCGTCGACGCGGCGGCGCGCGCGGTCGAGCTCCTGCTCGAGCCGCAGCACGTGCTCGACGCCGGCCAGGTTCAGGCCGAGGTCGTTGGTCATCTCCTGGATGCGCCGCAGCCGCTCGACGTCCTCGTGCGAGTACAGCCGCGTGCCCTTCGGCGAGCGCTTGGGCTCGATCAGCCCGCGCTGCTCGTACATGCGCAGCGTCTGCGGGTGCATCTCGGCCAGCTCGGCCGCGACCGAGATCATGAACACGCCGCGGTCGCTGGAGACCGTGACGGTCGTGCGCGTGCGTCGCAGGCTCATGAGAACAGCCTCGCCCTCGGGTCGTCGCCCATCACCGCGGACAGCTTCTCGACCGCCTCGGACTGCTCCGCGCTCAGCGTCGCGGGGACGTCGATGACGAACTTGTAGTGCAGGTCGCCCCGCTTCGCGGAGCCGGCCCCGAGCTTCGGCGGCCCCTCGCCGCGCAGCCGCTGGACGGTGCCGTGCTTCGTCCCCGGCGCCACGCGCAGCTTCTTGCGCCCGTTGAGCGTCGGGACCTCGATGTCGGCCCCGCGGATCGCCTCCGGGATCGTGAGCGGCACCTCGACCTCGAGGTTGTCGCCCTTGCGCTCGAAGATCGGCGACGGCGCGACGTGGGTCACCACGTACAGGTCGCCGGGCGGCCCGCCGTGGCGGCCCGCCTCGCCCTTGCCGGCGAGCCGGACGCGCGAGCCCTCGCGGACCCCGGCCGGGATGTTCACCTTGTAGTTCTTGACCGTCTTCTGCTGGCCCGCGCCGTGGCAGGTCGGGCACGGGTCCTCGATGATCGCGCCCGAGCCGTGGCAGCGCGAGCACGGCTGCGAGATCGAGAAGAGCCCCTGGCCCTGGGACTCGATCCCGCGGCCCTGGCACTTCGGGCACACCTTCGGCGAGGTGCCGGGCTTGGCGCCCGTGCCGCGGCAGGTGGGACAGGGCTGCGTGGTCGCGACGGCCAGCGGGATCTGCGCCCCCGCGATCGCCTGCTCGAAGGAGATGGCGACCGAGGACTCGAGGTCGGCCCCGCGCTCGGGCCGCGGGCCGGACGCGGTGCCGGAGCCGCCGCCGCGCGTGCGGGTGCCGCCGGCGGCACCGCCGCCCGCGCCGCCGCCGCCCGCGCCGCCGAACAGGTTCGAGAGGATGTCCTGGAACCCGCCGAAGTCCGCCGCGGTGAACCCGCCACCGCCGCCGGCGCTCCCGCCCGCGCCGCCGCCGCCCATGCCGAACAGGCCGCCGCGGTCGAACTGCTTGCGCTTCTCGGGATCGCCGACGACGTCGTAGGCCGCCTGCACCTCCTTGAAGCGCTCCTCGGCCTTGGCGTCGCCCGGGTTGTGGTCCGGGTGGTACTGGCGCACGAGCTTGCGGTGCGCCTTCTTGATCTCGTCCTGCGACGCCTTCTTGTCGACCCCGAGGATCTTGTAGGGGTCGGGAGGCGTCATGCGGCCACCACGACCTTGGCGGCCCGGAGGATCTCCTCCTTGTAGCGGTAGCCCGGCTGGTAGACCTGCGTGATCACGCCGGACTCCACGCCCTCGGCGGGCTGCTGGGCCACGGCCTCGTGCTGGTGCGGGTCGAACGCCTCGCCGACCGGCGAGTACGACTCGATCCCGACGCGCGTGAGCGCGCCCTGCAGCTCCTGCTGGACCAACCTGATGCCCTTGGTGAGGTGGTGCTCGGCGTCGGACTCCTCGGCCTCGGCGGCCGCGATGGCGCGCTCGAGGTTGTCCAGGCCGGGCAGCAGCTCGCGCGCCAGGCGCGCGACGCCGCGCGCCGAGGCGACCTCGACGTCCCGCCGCGCGCGCTTGCGCACGTTGTCGGTCTCGGCGGCGGCCCGCAGGTACAGGTCCTTGAAGTCGGGCTCGGCCTCGACCTCGACGGCCTCCACCTCGGCGTCGACCTCCACGGCCGCGTCGTCCGCCTGGACCTCAGGCGCCGGAGCCTCCTCCGGCGCCTGGGTCCGCGGCTCGTGCTCGCCGCTCACTACTTGCCCTCGTCCACGACCTCGGCGTCGACGACGTCCTCCTCCGCGGAGGCGTCGCCGTCGGCCGGGGCGGCGCCGTTCTCGGGCGTCGGGCCGTTGGCCTGGGCGGCCGCGGCCTGCTGCTGGGCCTTCTCGTACATGGCCTCGGAGACCTTGTGGAAGGCGGACTGCAGCGCCTCGCCGGCGGCGTTGATCGCCTCGGGATCCTCGCTCGTGAGGACCTCGCGGACGGCCTTGATGTTGGCCTCGATCTCGTCCTTGGACTGCGGGTCGACCTGGTCGCCGAGGTCCTTCAGCTGGCGCTCGGCCTGGTAGGCCGCGTTCTCGGCGTTGTTGCGCGCCTCGGCCAGCTCGCGGGCCTTGCGGTCGTCCTCGGCGTGCGTCTCCGCGTCGCCGACCATCGACTTGATCTCCTCGTCGGACAGGCCGGAGCCCGCCTTGATCTCGATCTTCTGCTCCTTGCCGGTGCCCAGGTCCTTCGCGGACACGGCGAGGATGCCGTTGGCGTCGATGTCGAACGTGACCTCGACCTGCGGGATGCCGCGCGGCGCCGGCGGGATGCCCGTCAGCTGGAACTTGCCGAGCGACTTGTTGTAGGTCGCCATCTCGCGCTCGCCCTGCAGGACGTGGATCTCGACCGACGGCTGGTTGTCCTCGGCCGTCGAGAAGACCTCGCCCTTGCGGGTCGGGATCGTGGTGTTGCGCTCGATGAGCTTCGTCATCACGCCGCCCTTGGTCTCGATGCCGAGGGTCAGGGGCGTCACGTCGAGCAGCAGGACGTCCTTGACGTCGCCGCCGAGCACGCCGGCCTGGATCGCGGCGCCGACGGCCACGACCTCGTCCGGGTTGACGCCGCGGTGCGGCTCCTGGCCCGTGAGGTCCTTGACCTTCTCCTGCACGGCCGGGTTACGCGTCATGCCGCCGACGAGGACGACGTGGTCGATCTTGTCGGCGCCCTTGGCCTTGGCGTCGTCGAGCGCCTGGCGGACCGGGGCGACGACGCGGTCGAGCAGCACGGAGGTGAGCTCGTTGAACTTCGCCCGCGTGATGCGGACGTCGAGGTGCTTCGGGCCGGAGCCGTCGGCGGTGATGAACGGCAGGTTGATCTGGGACTCCTGCGCGGTGCTCAGCTCGATCTTGGCCTTCTCGGCCGCCTCGTAGAGCCGCTGCAGCGCCATCGGGTCCGTCTTGAGGTCGATGGCCTGGTCCTTCTTGAACTCGCCGGCCAGCCAGTCGACGATGGCCTTGTCCCAGTTGTCGCCGCCGAGGTGGTTGTCGCCGGCGGTGGACTTGACCTCGAAGACGCCGTCGCCGATCTCGAGCACGGACACGTCGAACGTGCCGCCGCCGAGGTCGAAGACGAGGATCGTCTGGTCGGTGTCCTTGTCGAGGCCGTAGGCCAGCGAGGCGGCCGTCGGCTCGTTGATGATGCGCTTGACGTCGAGGCCGGCGATCTTGCCGGCGTCCTTGGTCGCCTGGCGCTGGTCGTCGTTGAAGTACGCCGGGACCGTGATGACGGCGCCGTCGACGGACTCGCCGAGGTAGGCCTCGGCGTCGGCCTTCAGCTTGGCGAGGATCATCGCGCTGATCTCCGGCGGGCTGTACTGCTTGCCGCCGGCGTCGATGCGCGCGTCGCCGTTGGGGCCGGAGACGACCTTGTACGGGACGATCGACTCCTCCTCGCGCACCTCGGCCTCCTTGCGGCCCATGAAGCGCTTGACGGAGAAGACGGTGTTCTGCGGGTTGGTCACGGCCTGCCGCTTGGCGACGGTGCCGACGAGGCGCTCGCCGCTCTGCGCGAAGGCGACGACCGACGGGGTGGTGCGACCACCCTCGGCGTTCTCGATGACGGTGGGCTCGCCGCCCTCGAGGACGGCCATGCACGAGTTCGTCGTGCCGAGGTCGATGCCGATGGTCTTGCCCATGGGGCGTGGCTCCTTTTCTGCCTGCGCGGAATCGCGATCGAAAATCTTAGCCACACTGTAGTAGATCTGGGCTCAGGCCACGCGCGCCGCCTCTTCCAGCATCACGCGGTCGCGCCCGGCGGCCTTCGCGGCGTACAGCGCGCGGTCGGCGCGGCGGACGAGGTCGTCGAGCTCCTGGCCGGTCCAGGCGGCGACGCCGATGGAGACCGTGACGTCCAGCACCGACTCGCCCGCGTCGACCGGCGCGGCGGCGATCGCCTCGCGCAGCGACTCGGCCACCGCGGCGGCGCCGTCGGGCGTCGTCTCGGGCAGCGCGACGACGAACTCCTCGCCACCCCAGCGGCCGACGACGTCCTCGCGGCGCACGCGCTCGCGCAGGCGGGCGGCGAGCTCGCGCAGGACGACGTCGCCGACGTGGTGGCCGTGGCGGTCGTTGACGGACTTGAAGCGGTCGGCGTCGATCATCAGCAGCGCGAGCTGATGGCCGTGGCGGCGGGCGCGGCTGACGAGGACGTCGATCTGCCGCGCGGCCCCGCGCCGGTTGGGCAGCTCGGTCAGCTCGTCGCGGTAGGCGAGGTCCTCGAGGTCGGAGTAGCGGCGCAGTGCGAGGTCCAGGAGCTGGCGCGAGCGGTAGGCGACGCGGACGCGGGCGATCAGCGCGGGCCCGACGTCCTCCGCGGTCCAGATGTCGGCGGCGCCGCCGGCGAGCGCGGCCAGGACCTCGTCGACCTCCGCGCGGGGGTGCAGCAGCACGACCGCGACGCCGAGCAGCTCGGGGTCGCCGGCCACGTCGCGCACCAGCGCGCCGCCGCTGCCCGCGAGCGCGTGGTCGAGCAGGACGACGTGCGGGCGCTCCTGGCGGACGGCCTCCGCCGCGGCCACGCGCTCGTCCGCCTCGTCCACCACGGCGCCGACGCCCTCGAGCAGGGCCCGCGCCCGCCGGCGCAGCCGCGCGTCCCGGTGGGCGACGAGCACGCGGACGTGCTGGAGGGGCGAGGGCGGCGACATGTCGCACGATCCATTCCCCAGATGTCCGGCCTTGAACCCGCGGGTGTGCCTAGGAAGTCAGACCTGCGCCAAACGGCGGCGGATCGCGCGCGCAAACTCCGACAGACGTCCAGGATCGCCGCCGAAGAACAGCGACGGCTCGGTCAGCTCGAGCTCCAGGAGGAGCGGCGCGCCGCCCGCGTCCTCGACGAGGTCGACGCGCGCGTAGGCCGGCGGCCCGCCGAGGCCCAGCCGGACGCCGGCGTGGTCCACGACCCGCTGCGCGACCTCCCGCTCGGCGGCGCTCGGCACGCGCGGCTCGATCGTCTCGGCGGCGAAGACCTCGGAGGTCGGCTCGGCGCCGGGGCGCAGCAGCGGCCCCTTGTGGATCGCGTGCGAGAACGTCCCGTCGAAGAAGAGCAGCGCGGTCTCGCCGCGCGCGTCGACCGAGGCGACGTAGGGCTGGACCATCGCGGTGCGCCCGCTCGCGTGGATCGCCTCCACCAGCGCGGCCGCGCGCTCCGCCTCGCCGCCGGAGAAGCGCGCCGTGTCGCGCGAGCCCGCGCTGACCGTCGGCTTGACGACGTACTCGCCGTCGGGCGCCGCGAACGCCGCGCCGGGCGCGACGAGCGCGGTCGGCACGACCGGCAGCCCGGCGTCGGCCAGCTCGCGCAGGTAGCGCTTGTCGGTGTTCCACTCCAGGACGCCCACCGGGTTGACGAGCCGCTCGCCGAGCCCGCGCGCCCAGGCCAGGAAGGCGTCGCGGCGGTCGTGGTAGTCCCACGTCGAGCGGACGACGACGAGGTCGAAGGCCGCCCAGTCGACCGCGGGGTCGTCCCAGATCGCGAACGTGACGTCGCCGCCGATCGCGGCGGGCAGGCCCGCGTCGTCCTCGTCCCCGTCGGGGAAGTGCGAGCAGGTGGCGAGCGCTACGCGCGACGTTCCGGACATGAGCTCCTCAGATGGCATGTGCTGCAAGCTGGTCGCTGCGCGTGGCAGGTGCGGCGGCCGTGGCGCAGGAGGTTGACGTGGAGCTCGAGCTCCGCGCCCGGCGGCGTGAGCGCGAGCATCGCGTCGTGGAGCTCCTCGAACGGCGCGCCCGGACGCAGCAGGTGCAGCCGCATCCCGACGCGCGAGACGTGCGTGTCGACCGGCACGTCGCGCAACCCGTAGGCGAACAGCAGGACGCACGCGGCGGTCTTGCGCCCGACGCCCGGCAGCGCGGTCAGGAAGTCGCGCGACCGCGCGACGGGCGCGTCGCGCATCCACCCCAACTCGAGGCCATCACCATGGTTCGCGGCCTCGATGGCCACCAGGATGTCGTGGATCCGCTGCGACTTGACCTTGGAGATCCCGCCCGGCCGGATCGCCTCCTCGAGCTCGGCGACCGGCGCGTCGCGCACCGCGTCCCAGGCGTCGAAGCGCTCGCGCAGGCGCAGGAACGCGACGTCGCGGTTGCGGTCGTTGGTCGACTGCGAGAGCACGGTCAGCACGAGCTCGGCGAGCGGGTCCTCGTGCGGCGGCGCGCACGGGACGCCGTAGACGTCGCGGAGCTTCTCGCGCAGCCGCGCGGTCCGCGCGCGCGTCGGGGCGCGCCAGCGGTCGCGCGGGACGGTGGCGAGCCTGGCGGCGACGGCCTCCGCGCTCACGACAGCGCCCCGTAGCGCTCGACCGCCCGGGCCGCCTCGGCCATCGCGTCGGGCAGCATCGCCGCCAGCGACGCGGGGTAGAAGCCGGTGCGCGCGAGCGCGGCGAGCAGGACGCCCGTGACCGCGTCGCCCGCGCCGGTGGTGTCGACCGGCCGCGCGGCGACGCCCGGGACGTCGCGATCCAGCCCGCCGCCGCGCAGCAGCGCGCCGCCGGCGCCGAGTGTGACGACGACGTGCTGCGCGCCCGCGGCCAGCAGCGACGCGGCGGCGTCCTCGACCTCCAGCTCGCCGGTCAGCGCCAGCGCCTCCTCGGCGTTGGCCTTCACGAGGAACGCGCCCTCGACGCACGGGCCGACGACCTCGACGGCGGCCGAGCGCGAGCGCCAGCGCTCCAGCCGCAGGTTGGGGTCCAGGATCACGGGCTTGCCGTCGCGCAGGGCGCGGTCGCGGGCCGCGAGCGTCAGCGCGCGCTCGTCCTCGTCGACGAGCGTGTTGGAGGAGAAGAAGAGCGCGCCGGAGGCGTCGACGGCCTCCAGCAGGCGATCCCCCAGACCGGTCACCGCCGCGCGCAGGCCCTCGCCGTAGATCGCGAACGTCGGCTGCGCCTCGGCGTCGAGCGTGACGAACGCGACCGGCGTGACGACGTCCTCGCGGCGGTCGAACCACGTGAGGTCGACGCCCTCGGCGGCGAGGCGGCCGGCGAGCCAGTCGCCCCAGGCGTCGCGGCCCACGCCGCCGGCCAGCGCGACGTCCGCGCCGCGTCGCGTGGCGGTCACCGCGACGTTGGCGATCGCCCCGCCGAAGCGGGGCACGAAGGCGTCGGCCTCGGACATCGAGGCCACCGGCCGTTCGCAGACCAGGTCGACGAGCGCCTCTCCCACGCAGAGGATCCGCATCAGCCGCCAGCGTACCCCCGGGCGCGCCGCGGTCGCGATCTTGCAGGCCTTCACGGGTTGGACACCGCGTCGATCTTGGTGGGTGGATAGGGTTCCCGGCTCCGGCAGGGGATGTCCGCCACGTCCCGAACCCGGGAGCAGTCGTCGACCAGCGACTGAGGATGTGCCACGGGCATGGACAGCCCGATCCCCGAATCCGACCACCCCGCGGACCAGGAGACCTGTGTTCATGCCCGTCGCCACACCCCCACCCGCGTACGTCGCGTCCTCCACGGCCGAGATCGCCATCGTCCGCGAGATCAACCGGATCCGCCGCGCGCACCGCCTCCGCGCCGTGAAGCTGACGGCGCCGCTGGCCCGCGTCGCGCGCCGCCACTCGTCGCTGATGCTGAAGTACGACGCGCTGAGCCACTCGTCCTTCGACGGCTCGTCGTTCTCGACGCGCCTGCAGCGCGCCGGCAAGCACCGCCAGTACGGCGAGACGCTGGCCTGGGCGCCCGACGGCGCGCACGTCAACGCCCGCGCGCTGCTGAAGCTGTGGATGCGCTCCGCGCCGCACCGCGCGGTGCTGATGAACGGCAAGCTGCGCCGCGTCGGCGTCGGCCGCGTCTACGGCTCGCTCGGCGCCCAGCGCGGCAACGCGATCACCGCGGACTTCTCCTCCTAGGACGTAGGCTCGGCGGCGCTTGCCGCGCCGCCGCCCCCTTCCCGCCTGGCTGCTCGCCGCCGCGCTGGCGGCGATCTACCTGATCGTCGACCCGCCGAGCGCGGACCTGGCGGCGCAGACCTACCGCACGCGGCTCTACGAGCACGCGGGCTTCGTGGTCTGGGACAACGGCTGGTACGGAGGCCACCACAACCCGGCGTACTCGATCCTCTTCCCGCCGCTGGCGGCGCTCACGAGCCCGCAGCTCGTCGGCGCGGCCGCCGCGGTCGTGGCGGCGTGGGCGTTCGAGCGGCTGGTCGCGGGCCTGGAGCTGCCGGGCGCGCGACCCGCGGCGCTGTGGTTCGCGACGGCGACGATGGTCTCGCTCGTCACCGGCCGGCTGACCTTCGCGCTCGGCCTCGCGTTCGCGGTCCTGGCGGTGCTCGCGCTGGCGCGCGGACGGCTTGCGTGGTGCGCGGCCGCGGGCGCGGCGGCGGCGCTGGCCAGCCCCGTGGCCGCCGCGTTCCTGGCGATCGGGCTCGTCGCGTGGGGGATCCCGCGGCGCCGCTGGGTCGCGACCGCGGCGCTGCTCGCCGCGGCGCTCGCGCCCGCGCTGGCCCTCTCGGTCCTCTTCCCGGAGGGCGGGAGCTTCCCGTTCGTCGCCAGCGCGTTCCTGCCGACGCTCGCGGGCGCGCTGCTGGTCATCGCCGTGCTGTGGCGCTCGGCGTCGAGCACGCTGCGCCTCGGCCTCGTGCTCTACGCCGTCCTGCTGGTCGCGAGCGCCGCGCTGAGCACGCCGATGGGCGGGAACGCCGTGCGCCTCGGCGCGCTCTTCGCGGGGCCGCTGGCCGCGCTCGTCCTCTGGCCGGGGCGCCGCCGCGCCCTGTGGCTGCTCGTGCTGCCGCTGCTCTACTGGCAGCTCAGCGCGCCCGTCGACGACGTCCTGCGCGCGAGCGACGACGCCTCGGTCCACGCGTCCTACTACGACGGGATGCTCGGCTTCCTCTATGGCCGCCAGGGGATCGAGGGCCCGTTCCGGATCGAGATCCCGTTCACCGACAACCACTGGGAGTCGGCCCGCGTGGCGCCGACCGTCCCGCTCGCGCGCGGCTGGGAGCGCCAGCTCGACCGCAAGGTCAACGGCCTCTTCTACGCCGACGCCCCGCTGACCCCGGCGCGCTACGAGCGCTGGCTCCACGACAACGCCGTGCGCTACGTCGCGCTGGCCGACGCGCCGGTCGACTACTCGGCCGCGCAGGAGGCCGCGATCGTCCGCCGCGCGCCGCCGTTCCTGCGCGAGGTCTTCCACGACGCGCACTGGCGGATCTACGCGGTGGCGGGCGCGACGCCGCTGGCGAGCGGCGGGGCGAAGGTCACGCGCCTGGACGCCGACGCCGTCGACCTCGAGGTCCCGCGCCCGGGGACGTACCTCGTGCGCGTCCGCTTCACCCCGTACTGGCGCGTCGAGGAGGAGTGGGGCTGCGTCCGACCCGCCCGCGACGGGATCCGCGTGCGCTCGCTCGATGCCGGCGTCGTGCACCTGCGGATCGGCTTCGCGCTCTCGCGCGTGCGCAGGACGACCGAGCGCTGCACGCACTCCGACTGATCGCGGCGACCCGGTTAGGCGCTGTTAGGTGTGGGCACCTCTACTGCGTGCGCCGGTATCAGGCCGATAACATCCGCGCCGCCATGCCGGTCGGTCTCACACGACTCATGGGAAGGGTCTTCCCACACGGTCCGCTCGACGTGCTCCGCCAGATCGCGTTGTTCGCGTCGGCCTACTACGCCTACCGGCTCACGCGCGGCGCGATCGACGATCCCCAGGGCGCGACCACCGCGTTCCAGCACGCGCGCCACCTGATCTCGCTCGAGCAGGCCACCGGCCTCTACATCGAGCCGACGGTGCAGGCGTGGACCAACGGCTGGAGCTTCGCCAACGACGTCGCGTCGTGGATCTACATCAACGCCCAGACCACGATCTGCCTGGCCGCGCTGATCTACATGTACCTGTTCCACAACGAGCGCTTCTACTTCGTGCGGAACATGTTCATCGTCGCGATGGTCATCGCGCTGGTCGGCTACCTGCTCTACCCGGTCGCCCCGCCGCGCTTCTTCCCGGAGCTCGGCTTCCAGGACACCGTCTCGAACTTCACCGGCGTCGACCACAACGACGTCAAGGTCAACGCGCTCTTCAACCCGTACGCCGCGGTGCCGTCGATGCACTGCTGCAACGCGCTGCTGATCGGGTGGTCGCTGGCGCAGATGTGCACGTGGCGCCCGGCCAAGCTGTTCTGGGCCGTCTACCCCGCGATCCTCTTCTGGGTCGTCGTCGCGACGGGCAACCACTGGGTGCTCGACGCGGTCCTCGGCGCGGCAACCGCCGGCCTGAGCTTCTACGCTGCGCGGTGGCTCGCGCAGAAGCGCCCCGAGGCGTGGGCCTTCTCGCCCGCCAAGGCCACGGCCTAGAACCGCTCTCCCCTCACATGTCCACATCCCCCTCTTCGCGCGAGCGTCGCGAGGTCGTCCGCAACCGGCTCATCGAGTCGCGCCTGACGCCGAACGCGATCTCGCTGACGGGCTTCGTCCTCTGCGTCGTCGCGGCCGTCCTCGTCGCCGAGCGCCTGTTCTTCCTCGCCGGCGTGGTGTTCATCATCGGGTCGATCTGCGACACGCTCGACGGGCGCTACTCGCGCATGTCGGGCAAGGGCTCGCCCTTCGGCGCGTTCCTCGACTCGACGCTCGACCGCATCGAGGAGGGCGTTGTGCTGACCACCGTCGCCGCGTACTTCGCCTCGCGGCACATGGAGTTCGCCGTCGCCGCGTGCGTCGTGGCCGTCCTGGCGTCCCTCATGGTCTCTTACACACGGGCGCGCGCCGAGGCGCTGGGGGTCGAGTGCAAGGTCGGGATCGCCACCCGCGCGGTGCGTGTCGTGATCCTCAGCATCGGCCTGCTGTTCGCCAAAGGCGCATCTCTGGCAGACTTCGAGCTTCTGGCGCCCGCCGTGTACGTCCTCGCGGGCCTCAGCACGATCACCGTCCTGCAGCGGATCTTCCATGTGCGGAAGGCTCTGACCGAGCCGTCCGCCACGGTCTGACCGCGCGACCCGGTCGCCCGTGCTCCTGTAACCGGAGCGCGCTCGCGGGGTGGATGATCTCGGACTTCGAGAAAGGCTTCACCCCTTGAGCACCATCGGCACCAACGGCATCACCGCCCCCAAGAAGACGGCTTCGGCCCCCGCGACCAACGGCGCGGCGCGCTACCAGCGCGACAAGGTCCGCGTCGCGATCATCGGCGTCGGCAACTGCGCGAACTCCCTCGTGCAGGGCGTCTACCACTACGCCGACGACGAGAACAACGAGACCATCCCCGGTCTCATGCACAACGACCTCGGCGGCTACCACCCGCGCGACATCGAGTTCACGTGCGCCTTCGACATCAACAAGACGAAGGTCGGCAAGGACCTCGCCCAGGCGATCTGGGCCGCGCCGAACGACACGATCAAGTTCACGAACAAGGTCCCCAAGAAGCTGGACGTCCCCGTGTACCGCGGGATGACGCACGACGGCCTCGGCAAGTACCTCTCCCAGAAGATCACGAAGGCCGGCGGCGAGACCGCCGACATCGTCTCGATCCTCAAGGAGACGCGCACCGACGTCGTCGTGTCCTACCTCCCGGTGGGCTCCGAGCAGGCGACCAAGTGGTACGTCGAGCAGATCCTCGAGGCCGGCTGCGGCTTCGTGAACTGCATCCCGGTCTTCATCGCCCGCGAGGACTACTGGGACAAGCGCTTCAAGAAGGCCGGCCTCCCGATCATCGGCGACGACATCAAGTCGCAGGTCGGCGCCACGATCACGCACCGCGTGCTCGCCCGCCTCTTCCACGAGCGCGGCGTCAAGCTCAAGCGCACGTCGCAGCTGAACGTCGGCGGCAACATGGACTTCTTCAACATGCTCGAGCGCGAGCGCCTCGAGTCCAAGAAGATCTCCAAGACCAACGCGGTGACGAGCGTCGCCGGCCTGGACATCCCGGCCGACGACGTGCACGTCGGCCCGTCGGACTACGTGCCGTGGCTCACGGACCGCAAGTGGGCGCACATCCGCCTCGAGGGCGAGGCCTTCGGCGGCGTCCCGCTGACCGCCGAGCTCAAGCTCGAGGTCTGGGACTCCCCGAACTCCGCCGGCATCGTCATCGACGCCGTGCGCCTCGCGAAGCTCGCGCTGAACAACGGCGTCGGCGGCCAGCTCGACGGCCCGTCCTCGTACCTCATGAAGTCGCCGCACACGCAGCGCCCGGACGACGAGGCGCGTGACGCGACCGAGAAGTTCATCGCGAAGTACGACCGCGCCAAGTCGCTGACCTCGCCCAAGGGCGCGGCCAAGCCGGCGCGCTCGCGCGCGGCCGCCAAGGCCTAGCGCCTCCGCGACACCCGCTGTGCCCGACGGCCCGCTCATCGAGTGGGCCGTCGGCGTTGGTGGCCTATGCTGATCTGCGTGGATCCGCTGGCGATCGTCCAGGTCACGCCGTATCCGTGGGAGGATCGGCACGAGGTCAACACCTACGTCGCCCGGCTGAGCGAGGAGCTCGCCGGTCGCGGCCACCGGGTCGTCGTCGCCGCGCCCTCGCGCGACGAGGAGGCGGTGCGGATCGGGCGCCGCGCGATCCGGACGGGGGACGTGCTGGGCGCGCCCGGCGAGGTCCGGGTCCTGGCGGTGGGCGAGGTGCTGCCGGTGCCGAGCGCCACGAACGGCGACGGCGGCGGCGCGACGCGCCGGCGCCCCGCGGTGCCGATCGACGTCTCGCGCACGCTCGAGGAGCTGCTGACCGGCTCGCCCTTCGACCTCTGCCACGTCCACGAGCCGTTCGCGCCGTCGGTCTCGTCGGTCGCGCTGCGCCACTCGCGCGCGCTGAACGTCGGGACCTTCCACGCGCCCGCCGAGCGCGTCGTCGCCACGCAGGTCGCGCGCAAGCTCGTCACGCTCGTCTTCGGCCGCCTCGACGCGCGCCACGCCGCCTTCGGCGCCACCGCCGAGCTGCTGAACCGCTTCTTCCCCGCGAGCTACGAGATCGCGCGGCCCGGCACGGGCACGCCGCCCGCGCACGTCGACCGCGCGCCCGACGCGCCGCTGCGGATCGTCTTCGTCGACGTCGAGGAGCGCCAGGCGCTCCGCGTCTTCCTGCGCGCGCTGCGGCGGCTGGAGCTCGACCTGCCCTGGGAGGCGACGGTCGTCAGCGCCCAGGGCCCGTCCTCCTCGACGCCGCTGCGCGCCGAGCTGCGCGAGCGCGTCACGTTCACCGAGGACGGCGAGGACGCCGCGCTGGCCTCCGCCGACGTCGTCGTCGCGGCCTCCGCGGGCCCGCGCGCCGCACCCGCGCTCGTCATGCGCGCGATGGCCGCCGGCGCGATCCCGGTCCTCTCCCGCCTGCCGGTCTACGAGGAGCTCGCCGAGGGGCACGGGCTGCTCTTCGAGGCGGCCGAGACCGAGGTCCTGGCGGGCCAGCTGCGCCGCCTCGTGACCGATCCCGCGCTGCGCGCCCGGCTGCGCGAGGGGGCGCCGGCCGAGCGGCCGTGGTCGGCGCTCGCCGACGAGGTCGAGGCCTCCTACGCCCGCACGGTCGCGCGCCGCCACGACACCGCGGGCGACCCGGAGCTGTGGGCGTCGATGGCGAACCGCAAGCTCATCGACGTCGACCTCCACATGCACACCGACCACAGCGGCGACTGCGCCACGCCGGTCGAGCACCTGCTCTCCACCGCGCGCGAGCAGGGGCTCGGCGCGATCGCGGTCACCGACCACAACGAGGTCTCCGGCGCGTTCGAGGCGCAGGAGAAGGCCGCGGAGTTCGGGGTGAAGATCATCATCGGCGAGGAGGTCAAGACCGCCTCGCAGGGCGAGGTCATCGGCCTCTTCCTCACCGAGAAGATCCCGCGCGGGCTGACGCTCGAGGAGACCGTCGCCGAGATCAAGCGCCAGGGCGGCCTCGTCTACGTCCCGCACCCCTTCGACCGCATGCACGCGGTCCCCGACTACGAGCACCTGCTGAAGATCGTCGACGACGTCGACGCGATCGAGGTCTACAACCCGCGCGTCGCGATCGGCTCCTTCAACGAGGAGGCCGAGCGCTTCGCCGCCAAGTACCAGATCGTCCGCGGCGCGGGCTCGGACTCCCACGTGGCCGCGGGCCTCGGCTCCGTCCGGATCCGGATGCGGGACTTCGACGGCCCCGCGGAGTTCCTGGAGTCCTTGCGCCACGCGGAGATCTCCACGAAGTCCGGCACGCTCCTCTACGTCCAGGCCCTGAAGTTCCTGGAGACGAAGGCCACGCCGAAGGCAGCGCGCCGCGCGCGCCGCGACCGGCGGATCCGCCGCGCGAGTCGCCGACAGGGGACCGCGTGAGCGACCAACGACGTCCGCCGGCGACTCGCCCGGCGCGCAAGGGCTGATGCAGCCGCAGGGGCCGACTCCGGGACCGTCGAATCTCGGATCGTCCATGCCCGCGACTGACGATGAGATCCGTGAGAAGTACCTCGAGCGCGCCATTCGCGAGCTCAACGGGCTGACCCGGGAGATCCAGGACTGCGACGCCTGTCCGCGCGGCGGGATCATGCCCGTGCTCGGCTCGGGCCATCCGCAGGCCGACGTGTTCCTGCTCAAGCACGCGCCGATGCCCTCGGAGGTCGAGGAGGGCGTCGCGTTCTACGGGCGCTCCGGCACCGCGCTGATGAAGGCGCTCAAGCGGCTGCAGGTCGATCCGCTCGCGGTGTACGGCACGCTCTGCGTGAAGTGCCCGGTCGGCGACCCGTCGCTGGCCGACCCCGCCTGCGTCGCCCGCGTGGTCGAGGAGCTGGCGATCGTGCAGCCGAAGGTCGTCGTCGTGATGGGCGAGGACGCGCTGGCCGCGCTCAACGACCTCGACGTCCCGCTGGCCAAGCCGCTCGAGCACCTCCCCGGCGCGCGGCAGCAGCTGACGCCGTCGATCGACGCGATCGTCACCCCGAACATCGACGAAGCACTCGACGAGGAGGACGCCAAGCGCGCCTTCTGGTCCGCCTTCCGGGTCTTGGGCGAGTGGTACGCGGACCTGCCGCCGTATTAGCGTCGTGGTGACCCGCGGAGGCGCGACGCTGCGCCCGCTGGCCGCGACGCTCGCGCTCGTCGCGGCGGCGCAGGCCTACGTGCTGGCCGCGCCGTCCCTGCCGGAGATCGGGGACGTCGACACGTCGATCCTCGTCGCCTGCACGGTGGGCTCCGCGTTCATCTTCTGCTGCCTCGTGGCGGTCGTGCCGGTCTCGGACTCGCCGCCGCTGCTGTGGATCCTGGCGATCGGCGCGTTCGGGCTGGTCGCGGGGCTCAACGTCGCCGACGTCGGCGCGGGCGCGACGCCGATCGAGGCCATCGCCTACGCGGCGTTCGGCGCGATCTTCGCCGTCGGGCTGCTCGCGCCGTCGCTGGCGCTCGCGCTGCCGGTCTTCGTCGCGGGGATCGACCTGATCTCGACCTTCGCGGGCGGGCCGAGCGAGATGCTCGCGAACGCGGGCCAGACCCAGCCGGGCGATCCGCTCTCGCTGGAGATGCCGGACTGGGGCAACGGGCTGCCGGCCGGGCGGCTGGGGATCTCGGACGTCGTCTTCGCCGGCGTCTTCCTGGTCTTCGCCCGCCGCTACGACCTGCGGCCGCGCGCGACCGCGGTGGCGCTGTGGGTGGCGACGGTCGTGGCGATCGCGCTGAAGGTCGCCTTCGACGCGGCGATCCCGGTGCTGCCGCTGCTGGCGGCGGCGTACTTCCTGGTCAACGTGGACCGGCTGCCCGCGCTCGCGCGCGCGGCGAGCGCCCCCTCGGCCTAGGCGGCGGGCGGGCGGCGGCCCGTGATCGACGGGTAGTCGCCCTCGCGCGTGAAGAGCTCGACGCCCTGCGCGATCCGGCCCTCGCGCAGCTCGTAGAAGCCGCCGAGGTGCCACGTGTCGTGGCCCTCCTCGATGACCACCCAGATCGTCACCTGCTTGCCGTCGGCGACGACGCCGCGCGGATCGATGCGCGTGCGGCCGCCGTGCAGGCGGTGCGCGGTGACGTAGTCGATCGCGCGGTCGAAGCGGTCGTCGCTGTGCGGCCAGCGGATGACGGCTTGGTCGTGGAGCTGCGCGAGCGCGCCGTCCCAGTCGTCTTTGCGGATCGCGCGCCAGAGGCGCTCGACGGCGTTCACGAGCCCCCCATGGTCAGGACGATCTTGCCGAGCTTGCCGCCGGCCGCGAAGCGCTCGTAGGCGGCGGGCGCGTCCTCGAGCGCGTAGGTCTCGGCGATCGGGACCGCGATGGCGCCGCGCTCGGCGAGCGGCAGGACGTGGCGCTCGACCTCGCGCGCGGCGAGCGCCTTGTCCTCGAACGAGCGGCCGCGGAGCATCGAGGCGCTGATCCGGCCGCGCTTGCCCATCAGCGCGCCGAGGTTGAGCTCGCCCTTCGCGCCCGCCGAGATGCCGATGACGACGATCCGGCCGAGCGTGTTCAGCGCCTTGACGTTCGCGGGGAGGTTGGGCGCGCCGACGAGCTCGAGGATCACGTCGAACGGGCCGTGGCCGAAGGCCTCGTCCGGCGTGGCGACGGTGTGCGCGCCGAGCGCGGCGATCGCCGCGTGGTGGTCGGCGTTGCGGACGCTCGCGACGACCTCGGCGCCGGTCGCGACGCCGAGCTGGATCGCGGCGGTGCCCACGCCGCCCGCGGCGCCGGAGATCAGCAGGCGCTCGCCGGACTGCAGGGCGCCCTGCGTGAAGAGCGCGTCGTGGGCGGTGGTGAAGACCTCGCTGAAGCCGCCCGCGTGCGGCCAGTCGAGCGCGTCCGGGACCGGGACGAGCAGGCGCTCGTGGACCGCGAGCAGCTCGCCCTGGCCGCCGCCGCCGACGAAGCCCATGACGCGGTCGCCGGCGGCGAAGCGCGTGGCGCCCTCGCCGATCGCCGCGACCTCGCCCGCGACGTCGAGCCCCGGGATGTCCTGCGGCCAGCCGGGCGGCGCGGGGTAGAGCCCGCGCTTCTGCATCATGTCGGCGCCGTTGAGCGCGGCGGCGCGGACCCGGATCAGCACCTCGCCGTGGCCGGCCTCGGGCTCGGGGTGGTCTTCGACGACGATCTCGCCGTCGCGGACGGTGGCGGCGCGCATGTGCTGGAACCTACCCAACGCGCCCCCGCGACCCTCAAGGGGGTCAGACCCTTGAGGGTGGTCGAGGGTTGGCGGCGAGTCTCGAGGGGGTCAGACCCCTTGAGGGTGGTCGAGGGTTGGCGGGGGCGGCGGCGTTACCTCGGGGGGAATCGACGGCGTGCCCGCGGGGCGGGAGATTGGCGCCATGACCACCGCTCCTCCTCCCCGCTCCGCGCTGGCCGTCCTGCTCGCCGGGACGTTCATGGCCAGCCTCGACACGGCGATCGTCAACGTCGCCGGGCCCGCGATCCAGGCCGACGTCGGCGTCTCCGGCGCCGCGCTCCAGCTCGTGATCTCCGGCTACGCGCTCGCCTACGCCGCGCTGCTGATCACCGGCGCGCGGCTCGGCGACGACCACGGCCACCGCAGGCTGTTCCTCGCCGGGCTCGCCGGGTTCACCATCATGTCGCTCCTCGCCGGGCTCGCGTGGACGACGCCCGTCCTCGTCGCCGCGCGCATCGGCCAGGGCGTCGCCGCCGCGGCGATGGGCCCGCAGGTGATGACCGTGATCCAGCTCCAGTACGACGGCGCCGCCCGGATGAAGGCCATGGCGCTGCTCGCGACCGTCGTGAGCGCGGGCGTCGTCGCCGGCCAGGTGCTCGGCGGCGCGCTCGTCGACCTCGACCTCCTCGGCGCCTCGTGGCGGCCCGTGTTCCTCATCAACGTGCCGGTCGGCCTGGCGCTGCTGGCGATCGGCCCGCGGCTGCTGCCGGTGACGCGCCGTCCGTCGGGCCGGCGGATGGACTGGCTCGGCGTCGCGCTGACCGGCGACATCATCACCCTGGTCATGGTCCCGCTCGTCTTCGGCCACGAGGTCGGCTGGGCGTGGTGGACGTGGGCGTGCCTCGGCGCCGCCGTGCCCACCGCGGGCGCCCTCGCGCTCCACCTGCGCCGGACCGTCGCCCGCGGCGGCGCGCCCGTCGCCGACGTCCGCCTGCTCGCCGCGCCGCGCTTCGGCCTCGGGATGGCGAGCACGACCGCGGTGATGATCGCCTACGGCGGGTTCCTGTTCACCCTGACGCTCCACCTCCAGCAGGGGCTGGGGGACAGCCCCCTCCGCGCCGGGCTGACGTTCGCGCCCTACGCGGTCGGCTTCGCGATCACCTCGCTCACCGTCCCGGCGCTGGCGCCGCGGGCCGGGCGGCTGCTCGCGCCGCTCGGGCTCGCGCTCTCGGCCGCGGGCTACCTGGGCCTCGGCGCGGTCGCGGGCGGCGGGACGTGGAGCGACGCCGAGGCGCTCCCGCTGCTCGCGCTCGCGGGCGCCGGGTTCGGCGCGGGCTACTCGCAGGTCATCACGCGCTCGATCGCGGGCGTCGCGCCCGCCCAGGCCCACGACGCCTCCGGGCTCTTCAACACCATCAACATGCTCGGGTTCGCGCTCGGCGTCGCGACGCTGGGCAGCGCGTTCCTCTCGGCGGTCGGCGCGCCGACGGCGAGCGAGACCGGGAGCGCGTTCGCGCTCGTCGCGGACGGCTGCGGCGCGCTGAGCCTCGCGGGCGTGGGCTGCGTGCTCGCGCTGGCGCGGGCGGAGGACCGGAGCGCGGCCGCGGCCGCTCAGCTCAGCGGGGTGAACGCGTCGAGCGCCTCGGTCCGCGACACCGCGCCGGTGATCGCCGCGACGACGTCCTCGGCGTCCGGGTAGCCGCTCGCCCGGATCGCGCGCGCCGCGGCCTCGACGTCGTAGCGCGTGCGCCGGAGGTCCGGGCCGGCGGGCGTCAGCGCGAGCCAGAAGGCGCCCGCCGCGCCCTCGTAGGGCATGCCCACGCTGCCCGCGTTGACCCACTGGGTCGCGCCGGCGCGCGCGACGAACTGCAGGTGCACGTGCCCGCCCACGACGACGGGCTGTTCCACCCCGGCGACCGCCGCCGCCAGCGCCTCCGGCGCGGTCCGCGTGGTGACCATCGCGGTGTCCGACGCCGGCGTCCCGTGGCAGACGAGGACCGCGTCGCCGACCGCGACCGTCGGCGCGAACGACGCCAGGAGATCCCGCTCGGCGCGGCCGATCGCGCGCGCCGCGAAGTGCGCGCTGCGGGACGCGGGATCGTCGCCGTCGAGCGCCGCCACGCCGTCGAACGCCGCCACCACCTCGCGATCGGCGTTCCCCATCACCCAGCGGATCCCATCGCCGAGCGCCGCGAGGCGCGCCAGGACCTCCCGCGGCTGCGGGCCCGCCGCGACGTCTCCGCCGGAGACCACGAGGTCGAACCCCTCCGCGGCGATCTCCTCCAGGACGGCGTCCAGCGCGGCGAGGTTCCCATGGACGTCGCTCACGACCGCGATGCGCATGAGAGCATGCTGGCATGACGACGCTCCCGGTCGACGGCTACCAGCTCAAGGACATCTCGCCGCGGTCCTTCGAGCACCCCGCCGACCGCGCGGCCACGGCGGCGCTCGCGTCGATCCCCGGGCTCGACCAGGTCGTGCGCAAGCTCATCGAGCTGGGCTACGAGCGCGCGCTGCGCGCCGCCTACCTCGGCTCCTCGGTCCGCCTCGGCCCCGCGCAGCTGCCCGAGACGTGGAACCTCCACAACCAGGTCTTCCGCACGCTCGACCTCGACGACGTGCCCGAGCTCTACATCACGCAGGTGCCGGTGGCCAACGCGAGCACGATCGGCGCGGGGCGGCCGATCGTGGTGGTGAACTCCGAGCTCGTCCGGCTGCTGCGCGTCGAGGAGCGCCGGGCGGTGCTGGCCCACGAGGCGGGCCACGTCCTCGCCGACCACGTCCTCTACTTCACGGCGCTCACCATCCTGCTGCGGATGGGCACCTCGGTCCGCCTGCCGATCATCGCGGGCCTGCCGCTGATGGCGGTCCGCACCGCGCTGCTGGAGTGGTCGCGCGCCGCGGAGCTCTCGTGCGACCGCGCCGCCGCGCTCGTCACGCGCAACCCGGAGACCGTCTGCCGCACGCTGATGGTCCTCGCCGCGGGCGCCGAGGCCGACGAGCTCGACCTCACGCAGTTCATGGCCCAGGCGCACGAGTACGACAGCGGCGGGAGCGGCCTGGAGCGGCTCTCGCGCATGTTCATCGACTTGAACATCACGCACCCGATGCCCGTGCGCCGCGCGCAGGAGCTGATGGCGTGGGTGCGCTCGGGCGAGTACGACCGGATCGTCGGCGGCGAGTACGTCAAGCGCGGCGAGGAGGCGGGCGTCCGCAACGAGGCCGGCGACGCCGCCGAGCACTACGCCGACCGCTTCCGCTCGGCGTTCCGCGAGGCGGGCGACGCGGTCGGCTCCGCCACCGAGCAGCTCGCCGACTGGCTGCGCAAGTAGTCCTACAACTCGCGGACGTACTCGATCGTCGGGATCCCGAGGCCCGGCGTCCCGCGCGCGTCGGGCGGCCCGGCGGCACGCCAGCCGTGGCGCTCGTAGAAGCGCCGGGCGCGACCCTGGGCGGCGGGCGTGAAGAGGCGCATCCCGGTGAAGCCCGCGGCGGCGCAGCGGTCGGTCGCGATCGCCAGCAGGCGGTCGGCGAGGCCGGAGCCCCACCAGCCGGGATGCACGAAGAGCTGGCGCAGGTGGATGAGCCCGGGGTCGTCGGAGCCGTGGGTGGAGTCCACCGCGGGCCACCAGCCGACGTGGCCCGCGAGCACGCCGCCGGGCTCAGCGAGGACGCAGCGGTAGGACGGGTGCTCGAGGCGGTCGCGCTCGTCGCGCATCGCCGGCGGCGTCCAGCCGGGCGGCGAGAGGTAGCGGTAGCCCGCGAGCGCCTGCTCGGCGGCGCGCGCGATCCGCGGCGCGTCGTCGGGGACCGCCTCGCGCAGCGCCCACGGCGCGTCGCCCGCGGGCCGCGCGAGGACGTGGCGGACGCACGGCCGGCCCTCGATCTCCAGGCGCTCGGCGGCCGTGTGGCCGAGCCGCCGCGCGACGCGCTGCGAGGCGCGGTTGCCCGGGTCGATCAGCGAGATCAGCTCCGGCAGGCGCAGGACCGTCCACGCCCAGCCGATCGCCGCGCGCGCCGCCTCGGTGGCGTAGCCGTGGCCCCACGCCTCGCGGTGGAGCTTCCAGCCGACCTCCAGGCCGGGCCAGCCCTCGGGGTTCCAGAGCCCGACGCGGCCGAGCATCGCCCCGGGCTCCTCGCGCCGGGCGACGACCCACCCGCCGTAGCCGCGCAGCGCCCAGTGGCCCGCGTGGGCGGCGAGGTTGACGAACGCGTCGTAGGGCGCGCGCGGGCCGCCGAGGAACTGCTGGACCTCCGGATCGCGCGCGGCGGCGACCGCGGTCGCGACGTCCTCGGGGCGGTACTCGCGGAGCAGGAGGCGGGCGGTCTCCAGGCGGGGCGGCTGCATGGTCACGCTCGCTCCACCGCGCGCGAGCTCCGCGCCGGGCGGCTAGGCGCCGTCGGCGAGCCCGTCGCCGCGGAGCCCGTCCTCGCCCAGCTCGCCCTCGGGCGGCGCGGGGCGCTCCTGGGCGTCGTCGGCGAGGCCGTCGCCGCGGATGCCGTCGGGGCTCAGCGCCTCGTCGGGCACCGGCGTCACGGCCGCGCCGGCGTCCTCGGCCAGCTCGCCACCGCGGATGTTCTGCGTCTCGTCGTCAGCCATGGCCGGGGGCGTTCCCCGCCGCCGGGGTGCGAAAACGCGCCCGCTACTCCCCCGCGGCGATCTGGTTCGCCTCCGGGCCGCGCTCGAGCAGCGCCACGCACTCGATGTGCGGGGTCTGCGGGAACATGTCGACGGGCCGGACCGACTTCAGGAGGTAGCCCGCCTCGACCATCTGCGCGGCGTTCGGCGCGAGCGTGGTCGGGTTGCAGGAGACGTAGACGATGCGCTTGGGCGAGGCCTCGAGCACGCGGCGGACGACCTTCTGCGAGAGGCCCGCGCGGGGCGGGTCGACGACGATGACGTCGGGGCGCCCCGCCTTCTCCACCAGCTCGCGCATCGCCGTGCGGACGTCGCCGGCGAAGTAGTTGGTGTTGGAGATGTCGTTGGCCTTGGCGTTGTTGATGGCGTCGGCGATCGCCTCCTCGACGATCTCCAGGCCCCAGACCTCGCCGGACTTCGAGGCCAGCGACAGGCCGATCGTGCCGATGCCGCAGAAGAGGTCGTAGACGCGCTCCCACCCCTGGAGGCCCGCGGCCTCGGCGGCGACCGCGTAGAGCTTCTCCGCCATCTCGGTGTTGGTCTGGAAGAACGCCTGGGCGGAGAGCTGGAAGTGCAGGCCGCCGAGCTCCTCGCCGATCGTCGGCTTGCCCGCCACCAGCTCGGTCGAGCCGCCCGCGGTCGTCTCGCCGACCGTCTCGATGCTCGTCACCAGCAGGCTGTCGGCGGCGACCGCCGCGTGGAGCGTGCCCGCGTCGACGTCGACGCCGTCGCTGACCACGAGGCGCACCTGGATCTCGCCGGTGCGGCGGCCCTCGCGGATGACGAGGTTGCGCAGCGCGCCGAGCTGCGAGCGGCGGTCGTAGGCCGTGTAGCCCTCGGCGCGCGCCCACTCCAGGACCGCGCGGCGGGCGGCGTTGCCGCGCTCGGACTGCAGCATGCAGTCCTCCACGTGGACGATGTCCTCCCACGAGCCGGGCGCGTGGAAGCCGCAGATCAGCTGGCCGCCGGCGTCGGTCCCGAACGAGAACTCGAGCTTGTTGCGGTAGCGCCACTGCTCGGTCGCCGGGACGATCGGCAGCAGCTCGAAGCCGTCGAGGTGGCCGAGCCGGCGCAGCGCCTCGTCGACCTGCGCGCTCTTGATCTCCAGCTGCTTCTCGTAGGGCAGGACCTGCCAGGGCGCGCCCGGGTGGTCGGCGAGCGGCGCGACGCGGTCGGGCGACGGCGTCACGACCTCGAGCAGGCGCGCCTCGCCGTAGTGGCGCTTGCGCTTGGTCACGACGGCGCGGACGGTGTCGCCGGGCAGGGCCTCGCGGACGAACACGACCCAGCCGTGCTCGCCGTCGCCGAAGCGCGCGACGCCGGCCCCGCCGAAGGCGAGCGAGTCGATGTGGAGCTCCAGCTCCTGCCCGCGCTCGGGGCGCGGCGGGCGGGGAGAGGCGGTGGTGGTGGATGCGGGAGCGTCGGGGGTCACGCACTTAGGATGGCACCGCCATGGACCTCGACGCCTACCGGGCACGCGCGCAGGCCTTCGCCACCGACCTCAACCGCGCGCACCACCGGCGCTTCGCGGGGCACGACGGGGCCTGGGACCCGGAGTCGCTGTACGGCCATCACGCCGCCGCGTACGACGACGCGGCGATCGAGGCGCTGCGCGCGGCGGCCGCGGAGGAGAGCGCGCGCGAGGATCCCGACCGCCCGGGCGGGCAGCCCGCGCGGCGGCTGCTGCGCTTCGCGGTCGAGGCGCGGCTGGGGCGCGCGAGCGCCCGGACCGACGCGGAGCGTGCGCGGGTCGAGGCGGCCGAGGGGTACGCGGAGCTGACGGCCGCGCTGGCGGCCGGGCCCGCCCTGGGACGGCGCGTGGAGCTCGAGGAGGAGCGGCTGGACGTCGTCGCGCGGCGGCTGACGCCGCTGGCCGCCGAGGGGCTCGAGCGCGTGCGAGCCGAGACGCGGGCGCTCGGCTGGCCGAGCGCCCGCGCGCTGCTCGCCGCGCTGCACGGCCGCGACCCGGGCGCGCTCGCCGCCGAGGCCGAGGCGCTGCTGCGCGGGACCGGCGCGCCGGTGCTGGACGGCGGCGACGGGGACGGCGGCGCGACCGCGCGCTTCGACCTGCCGCGGGTCCACCGCGCCGCGTGGGCCGACCCGCTGCTGCCCGCCGACCCGGTGGCGCGGCTGCGCGCGGAGCTGGGCGCGCTGGGCCTGGAGGAGCGCTTCACGCTCGACGCCGCCGCGCGGGCCGGGAAGTCCCCGCGCGCGTTCTGCGCCGCGGTGTCCGTGCCGGACGACGTCCACCTCGTCGTCGCCCCGCGCGGCGGCCTCGGCGATCTCGAGGCGCTCTTCCACGAGGCGGGCCACGCGATCCACCTGAGCCACCGCGATCCGGCCGCGCCGTTCGAGGACCGCCACCTGGTCGACCGCGCGCAGACGGAGGCGCTCGCCTTCGCGCTGGAGGCGCGCGCGACCGCGGGCATCGACGACGAGCGCCTCGCCGCCCACCGCGACGCGATGGCGCGCCTGCGGATGCGCCACCTCGCCGCCTCGCTCCTGCACGACCTCGACCTCCTCGACGCGGGCCCGGCGCCCGCGCTGCGCGAGCGCTACGCCCAGCGGATGGCGACCGCGACGGGCCTGACCTGGCCCTCGGCGCCGTGGCTCACCTCCGCCGACCCGCTGCTCTCGAGCGCGGACTACCTCCGGGCCCTCGGCCGCGCACGGACGCTCAGCGATCCGGACGCGCTGGTCGCGGCGCTCACGGGTCGCTGACGACGACCCGCACGCCGAGGTCGAGCTCGGCGAGCGTCATCAGGGCGCGATGACGCTCCCGCCAGGCGCCGCTGCGCAGATCGGCGGCGAGCCGGTCGATCCCGGCGCGCACGGCGACCTGGTCGACCAGCCGGAACATCGAGATGTTGTCGCGGATCTCCGGACGCAGGTACGCCTCGGGACGGCGCCAGTAGGCCTGGTAGAAGCCGTCGGCGCAGTCGTGCGGGACGGGCAGCGGGACGAGGCGCGTGGCGCCCAGCAGCTCCTCCAGCTCGCCCGCCCAGAACCCCGGTGCGCGGTAGGCGGGCGGGATCAGGTCGACGAACCCGGGGACGTAGTCGCGCGTCATCCAGAACCGGGCGACGAGCGTGGGGTCGCTGTTGACGAGCACGACCCGCCCGCGCGCGACGCGGCGCAACTCCCGCAGGCCCCGTCGCCGGTCGGTCCAGTGGTGGTCGCTGAAGACCGTCATCGCGGCGTCGACGCTGTCGTCGGGCAGCGGGATCGCCTCGGCCGGCGCTTCGATGACCCGCGCGCTGCCCGCGGGCCGCTGGGCGATCATCACCGCGGAGGGCTCGACCGCGAGGACGTCGCGGTCGGCCGGCTCGTACGCGCCCGCCCCGGCGCCGACGTTGAGGACGCTGCGCGCGTCGCCGAGCGCGGCGTGGATCGCCGCCGCGATCCGGGGGTCCGTCGCGCGGCTGCCCGCGTACGACGTGCCGATCCGGTCGTAGAGCGCCATGCGTCCCTACCAGTACCCCGCCATCAGCTCGCTCGCCCACGCGGGCTGGCGGACCTCGCCCTGCGGGCCGAACTCGTTCATGTAGGGCTTGATGTCGAGGACGGGCGTGCCGGCGACGGCGTCGAGGCCGGCGACGGCGAGGTCGCGGCCGTCGACGGCGAGCAGGCGGCAGCGGGAGACGCCGAGGCGGTTCGGGCGGTCCTTCGCGCGCTGGGCGAAGATGCCGACGCGGGGCCAGTCGGGGTTGCCGCGCGGGTGGCGGGCGCCGTGCTCGACGGCGTCGGGGTCGACGCGGTCGAAGAGGTAGACGACCTCGAGGTGGGAGAAGGCGTCGAGGCCCGCGACGGCGTCCGGCGCGAAGCGCTCGTCGAGGCGGATCGTCGCGCGCTCGGCGCCCCAGCCGTCGTCGCGCACCGCGTCGCGGCCGCCGAGCACGCGGCCGACGGGCGTCAAGGTGTAGGTGTCGCTCACGTCACCCGAGCTTGCGCTCGATGGCGCTGAGCACGGACTTGCGCGCGTCGTGGCGGCGCTCGTGGTCGCGGACCTTGCGCAGCTGCGCGGGCGTGAGCGTCGCGACGCGCTTGGCGATCTGCGCGGCGGTGAGGTCGTCGTAGCCGAGGATCGGGAAGGTGCCGCCGACGCCGACGCGGCGGCGCGCGCGGTCGACGGTGCGCAGGACGGCGTCGCCGGGCCCGCTGGAGCCACGGCCGAGCAGCTGCTCGACGTCGGCCAGCAGCGCCTCGGTCTGCGCGCGGCCCGCGGCGACGAGCGTCGAGAGCAGGTCCTCGGCGTCCTTGCGCGTCATGCGCCCGCGCCGCACCGCGTCGTCCACGGCCTCCTGCAGGCGGTCGCTCGTGAGCGTGAGCGAGGAGACGAGCCGCTCGCGGAGCGCGCCGAGGTTGGCGGCGAGGTCGTCGGTCGAGGGGACGGCGGCTGCCGCGGCGGCGGCGGGCTTGCGGGCGGAGGCGGCGCGCGGCCCGGCGGCGGACGGGCGGGGCTTCGCCCTGGCGGCGGAGGCGCGCGGCTTGGCGGGCGCCTTCGGCTGCGCCGCGGCCTTGGGCTTCGCCGCCGGCGCGGCGCGCTTCTTGGCAGCCGCCGGCTTGCGGGCCGGCGAGGTCTTCTTGGGCTGCGGCATGGCGGTGGTCCCTTCGAGCAGGCGGAGGCGCGGTACTGCGCGCGACCCTATCCGCTCGACTCCCCGCAAGTTCCGGCGGGCCGCGCCGTTGTAGCCGGTGCGACATCCCCATACCGGGTCCAGCCCCGGGCGGCGGGTCGTCGCCGGAGCCTGCAGACCGACCCTTCCGGCGACGGCCCGCCCTCGGGCATGGGGATCAGCCCGCGAGCAACCACTCCAACATCGCCTTCTGGGCGTGGCGGCGGTTCTCCGCCTGGTCCCAGATGTGCTGGCGGTGGCCGTAGAGCACCGCCTCGGTGATCTCCTCGCCCGGATGCGCGGGCAGGCAGTGCAGCGCGACCGCGCCCGGCGCCGCGGCGTCGAGCAGCGCGTCGTCGATCCGGTACGGGCCGAGGGCGGCGCGGCGCGCGTCCGCCGTGTCCTCGTCCCCCATCGAGACCCACACGTCGGTGTAGATCGCGTTCGCCCCCGCGACCGCCGCGTGCGGGTCCGGCTCGCTCGGCGCCCCCGGCAGCGAGAACTCCGGCGGCGTGCTGAGCACGACCTCGACGCCCGCGACCGTCCCCATGTCGAGCAGCGAGCGGGCCATGTTGTTGCCGTCGCCGACGTAGGCGAGCTTCAGCCCCTCGAGCGCGCCGAACGCCTCGCGCAGCGTCAGGAGGTCCGCCAGCACCTGGCACGGGTGCGCGTTCTGGGTGAGCATGTTGAAGACCGGCAGCTGGTCCTCGGCGGCCAGCCCCTCCAGCTCGCTGTCGGCGTGCGTCCGGACCCCCACCGCCGCGACGTGCCGCCCCAGGACGCGCGCGGTGTCGCGCAGCGACTCGCCCCGCCCGAGCTGCGTGTCGCCCGGGCGCAGGACCATCGGATGGCCGCCCATCTCGACGATCCCGGCCTCGAAGCTCACGCGCGTCCGCGTGCTCGGCTTCTGGAAGACGAGCGCGACCGTGCGGCCGTCGAGCACGCTGCTCGAGCGCGGCGCGAGCTTCAGCGCGGCGGCGCGGTCGAGGATCGCGTGGAGGTCGTCGGCGGTGAGCTCGGTGCCCGTCAGGAGGTGGCGCATGGGAAGCCGGGCATCATAGGCCGCGATGAAGGTCCTCACCTGGAACCTGTTCCACGGGCGCGCCGTGCCGGAGCGCCGGCACGGCCTGCTGCGCGAGTTCACGGACATGATCTCCGGCTGGGACTGGGACGTCGCGCTGCTGCAGGAGGTCCCGCCGTGGTGGCCGTCCGCGCTGGCCGCGGCGTGCGGCGCCGAGGAGCGCCGCGTCCTGACCTCGCGCAACGCGCTGCTGCCGCTGCGCCGCGCGGTCGCGGAGCGGCGCCCGGACCTCATCAAGTCCAACGGCGGCGGGTCGAACGCGATCCTCGTCCGCGGCGCGCGCGTCACCGCGCACGGAGCGCGGCGCCTGCGCTTCCGGCCGGAACGGCGCAGGCTCCACGCCGTCCGGCTGGAGAGCGGCCTCTGGGTCGCCAACGTCCACGCGACCGCCAACCCCAAGCCGCTCGCGCGCGCCGACGCGGCGCGCTGCGGCGAGACGCTCGCGCGCTGGGCCGGCGCCGCGCCCGTGCTCTTCGGCGGCGACTTCAACGTCCCGGACCCCGCCGTGCCGGGCTTCGACGACGCCGGCGGCCACGGGATCGACCGCTTCTTCACGCGCGGCGCGCTGACCGTCGCGACCCCGCCGCGGACGCTCCCGCGCGCCGGCCTCTCCGACCACGCGCCGGTGCTGATCGAGCTCCACGCGTCGTAGGCTGGGCCGCATGCTCCGCCGCCTCCTCCCCGCCTCGCTCCTCGTCGTCGCGCTCGCCGCCGCGGGCTGCGGGGGCGGCTCGGGCGGCGGCAAGGCCAAGGCGCTCGAGCCGGGCGAGACGATCGGGATGGCGTCGCTGCGCTTCAAGCCCGACCACGTCCAGGTGCCCGTCGGCCAGAAGGTCACGTGGACCAACGACGACTCCGTCGGCCACGACGTCAAGGCCGACAGCGGCGCGAGCTTCGCCTCCGAGACCTTCAACAAGGACAAGACGTTCAGCTGGACGCCGGCGAAGGCGGGCACCGTGAAGTACGAGTGCACGCTGCACCCGGGCATGGAGGGGACGATCGACGTCGTGGCCCGGTGAGCGACGCGTCGCTGGATCTCCGCGGGGCGCGGGCGATCCCGCCCGCGACGTGGGCGCGCGCGGGGCTGCGGCGCCTCGTGGTCGCCGACATGGAGCTGACCGCGCTGCCGGAGGAGGTCGGCGCGCTGGCCGGCCTCCACACGCTCGACGCCGCGCACAACCGGCTGACCCGCGTGCCCGCCGCGCTCGCGGAGCTGCGCGCGCTGGAGATCCTCTACCTCGGCGAGAACGCGCTCGCCGCGGTCCCGGACGGCGTGCGCGGGCTGGCGCGCCTGCGCTACCTCGGCCTCGACGGCAACGCCATCACCGTGCTCCCCGACTGGATCGGCGAGCTGCGCGACCTGGTCGAGCTGCGCATCCAAGGCAATGTCCTTGCCTCACTCCCGGACGCCATCGGCGAGCTGGGCGCGCTGCACACGCGCGGCAACGGCCTCGCGTCGCTCCCGGAGACGCTCGGCGCGCTCGCCGACCTCCGCGTCCTCGACCTCCGCGACAACGCGCTCACGACGCTGCCCGACGCCCTCGGCGGGCTGACGCGCCTGCGCGTCCTCGACCTCCGCGCCAACCCGCTGCGCGCGCTGCCCGACACGCTCGCCGACCTCCCCGCGCTCGACAAGCTCGACCTCCGCTGGACGCCGTTCTTCCCCGCCCTGCCGCCGGTCGCGCGCGCCCTCGCCGCGCGCGGCTGCACCGTCCTCAGCTAGGACCGCGCGCGCAGCCCGAAGCCGCGCAGGAGCATCAGCGCGCGCTCGCCGACGCCGCCGTGCGCGGGAAGGACCCCAAGTTGCACGGAGGCGTCGTAGAGGTCGAAGAAGGCGCGGATGCGCCAGAGGCGCTCGCGCGGCGGGTCGAGCTCGCAGTAGAGGACGGCGTGCACCGAGAAGCCGCGGCGCGTCGGCGGCATGCCGGGCAGCTCCCCGCTGTGGGTGCCGGTCAGGCGCACCGGCGCCGCGACGTAGCGGCCGTCGCTGAGCCGCTCGCCCGCCTGCTCGATCTTCGTGTTCGGCGCCGCGACCCACAGCCGCGCCGCGTGGTCGCCGAGCGCGTCGCAGCCGCGCAGCGCCGGACCGGTGAGCGGATCCTCGTAGTGGACGTCGAGCGCGCAGAAGGCCGCGAAGGCCGAGCGGTCGCGGCCGACGACGGCGTCCTGGAAGCCGTCCAGGAGCGCGTCGAGGTCGCTCACGGCAGGGGCCGCGCCGGGTCGCTGGGGTGGACGAACTCGGCCGTCCCCTCCTCCGCCGTGCTCGCCGTCGCGTGGTGGCGCTGCGGGATCCGGCCCGCGCCGCGGGCCAGCAGGCCCGCCTCGACGGCCAGGCGGATCGCCCGCGCCATCATCACCGGGTCCTCGGCGCGCGAGATCGCCGACGCGCAGAGCACCGCGTCGCAGCCGAGCTCCAGCGCCAGCGCCGCGTCGCTCGCGGTCCCGACGCCCGCGTCGAGGATCACCGGCAGCGCCGTCTGCTCGCGGATGAGCCGCAGGTTGTAGGGGTTGTTGATCCCCATGCCCGAGCCGATCGGCGAGCCGAGCGGCATGATCGCCGCGCAGCCGACGTCCTCCAGCCGCCGCGCGAGCACCGGGTCGTCGGTCGTGTAGGGCAGCACGACGAAGCCCGCGTCAACCAGCTCCTCGGCCGCGGCGACCAGCTCGACCGCGTCCGGCAGCAGCGTGCGCTCGTCGCCGATGACCTCCAACTTGACCCACTCCGTCGAGAACGCCTCGCGGGCGAGCTTCGCGGTCAGCACCGCGTCCCGCGCCGTGTAGCACCCGGCGGTGTTCGGGAGGATCCGGACGCCGCACTCGTCGAGGACGTCGACCAGCGACCCGCGCGCCCCCGGGTCGATCCGCCGCAGCGCGACCGTGACCATCTCGGTCCCGGACTCGCGGATCGCCGCGGCGAGCGTCTCCAGCCGCGGGAAGCCGCCGGTCCCGAGGATCAACCGCGATGAGAGCTCCTGGCCCGCGATGCGCATGACGCTCATCCTCCCTGCACCGCGATCAGGACCTCGACGCGCGCGTGGTCGGCGACGGCGAACGTCTCCCACTCCCCGCGCGGGACGACCTCGGCGTCGACCGCGACGGCGACGCCGCGCTCCGGGACGTCGAGGTGGACGAGCAGCGCGGCGACGGTCGCGCCGGGCGCGACGTCGGACGGCTCGCCGTTGACGATGATCATGCTGGGGTGCCCTCCGTGGCGGTGGCGAAGCGCTCCGGGCGGAACGCGTGGTCGGGGCGGCCGCCGGTCAGCTCGTCGGCGACCAGCTCGGCGGTGATCGGGCAGAGCAGGATGCCGTGGCGGAAGTGGCCGGTGGCCCAGACGATCCGCTCGTCGTGCGGGTCGGTCCCGACGATCGGCGCGTTGTCGGGCGTGCCGGGGCGCAGGCCCGCGAAGGCCTCGTCGATCTCCAGCTCGAGGATGCCGGGCAGGACCTCGGCGGCCTCGCGGAGGAGCTCGTGGACGCCGAGCGCGGTGACCGCGGTGTCGAAGCCGCGCTCCTCCATCGTCGCGCCGAGGTAGTAGCGGCCGTCGCCGCGCGGGACGAGGTAGCCGCCCTCGAAGCGCAGGACGTGCTCGCAGAGCCCGGGGCCTGAGGGGTCGCGGAGGCGCAGGGCCTGGCCCTTGACGGGGCGGACGGGGACGTCGCCGAGGGCCCCGGACCAGGCGCCCGCGGCGATGACGACGCGCTCGGCGGGAATGGAACCCACGTCCTGTTCCCGCCGTGGGAAGAGGTGGACGCCCGCCCGCGCGCACGCCTCCACCAGCGCCGCCACCAGGCGCGCCGGCTCGACCGCGTGGTCGTCGGGCAGCGCCAGCGCCAGCCGCAGCGCGGGCGACAGCGCGGGCTCGCGCCGCCGCGCCGCGGAGCCGAGCAGCCGCTCGACGCGCAGCCCGAGCCGCTCGCGCAGCGCGCGCTCGCGCTCCACGTGCTCGGCCTCGTCGCGGTCGCGCGCGAGCAGCAGCGTGCCGCAGGCGCGGTAGCCGACGTCGAGGCCCGTGACGTCCTCCAGCTCGGCGGCGAACGACGGCCAGCGCCGCGCGCTCTCCAGGTTGTGGCGCAGCAGCCCGCGCTCCTGCGCGTCGGCCTCGCCGACCGGGGCGAGCATGCCCGCGGCGGCGCGCGAGGTGCCCGCGCCGAGGTCGCCGCGGTCGAGCACCACGACCTCCAGCCCGCGCTGGCGCGCGCGCCATGCGGTCGCGAGGCCGATGACGCCGCCGCCGACCACGGCCACGTCTGCGTGCGGAAGCTGGGTGCTCACCCGGCTCCGAGCGTATCGCTCTGGGCTGGCACACTTCGCCGCCGATGTCCCTCCTGGAGCGCCGGCGCGCGCGGCTGTCGACCGCGCGCCTCTACCTGGTCTGCGACGCGACGCCCGGCGGGCGCCCGCTCGAGGCCGTGCTCGCGCCCGCGCTGCGCGGCGGCGTCGACGTCTTCCAGCTGCGCTGCAAGGACGCGAGCGACGAGGAGATCCTGGCGGCGGCGGCCGTCGCGGCCGAGTGGTGCGAGGTCGCGGGCGCGCTCTTCATCCTCAACGACCGCCCCGACCTCGTGGCCGCCGCGGGCGCCGACGGCGTGCACGTCGGCCAGGACGACCTGTCGATCGCCGAGGCCCGCGCGCTCGCCGGGCCCGACGCGCTCGTCGGCCTCTCGACCCACAGCCCGGAGCAGGTCGACGCGGGCGCGGCCGCCGACTACCTCGGCGTCGGCCCCGTCCACGCGACGCCGACCAAGCCGGGCCGCCCCGCGGTCGGGCTCGAGCTCGTCACCTACGCGGCGCGCAACGCGAAGCTGCCGTGGTTCGCGATCGGCGGCGTGGACGAGGAGACGATCTGGCCGGTGATGGCCGCAGGCGCCAACCGCGCCGCGATCGTCCGGGCGATCGCCGAGGCCGAGGACCCGGAGTCGGTCGCGCGGCGGCTGGCGACCGCGCTCGACGACGGCCCGCCCGGCGTGCGCCGCAAGCGCAAGTCCTCCGAGGAGCGCGCCGTGGAGATCCGCGCGACGCTCGAGCCGCTGGCGCCGGACGAGCGCCCGGTCCCGCTGCTGGTCGCGACCGCGACCGCGATCCTGCTCGGCCTCGTGAACCTCGTGCTCGCCGCGACCGGCCACAGCGGCAAGGGCGGCGCGGGCACGCTGCTCGTCTACTGCGCGCTGATGTTCGCCGCGGCGTGGGGCATGTGGACCAAGCGCTACCTCGCGGTCCTGCTCTTCCAGATCCTGCTGGCGATCCTGGTGGTCTTCTTCTTCCTGTTCCTGCTGCGCGCGTCCTCGGCCGGCGACGTCGCGCTGAGCTTCGCGGTGATCGTGCCCGCGGGCTGGCTGTTCTGGAAGCTGGTGCGCGTGCTCGCGCGGCTCCAGGTGCCGGTCGAAGAGCCCGTCTGACCGCAGGTAGGGTCCTACCACCCGTTCGCTACATTCAAGGGATGTCCGACGCCTTCGATGTCATCGTCATCGGCTCGGGTCCCGGGGGCTACGTCGCCGCGATCCGGTCCGCCCAGCTCGGCCTCAGCACGGCCGTGGTCGAGCGCGACGACGTGGTCGGCGGGCGCTGCCTGAACTACGCGTGCATCCCGGCCAAGGCGGTCCTGCGCTCCGCGGACATCCTCAGCGAGGTCCGCGACGCGGGCGAGTTCGGGATCCAGCTGAACGGCGCGGAGCCGACGGTCGACTTCGACGCGATCAGCGAGCGGCGCACGAAGGTCATCACGACGCTGACCGGCGGCGTGAGCGGCCTGTTCAAGAAGAACGGGATCGAGCTCATCTCCGGCGAGGCGTCGCTGACGGCCGCGGGCGACGTCAAGGTCGGCGACACCGTCTACACGGCGAAGACCGGCGTGATCCTCGCGACCGGCAGCGTGAAGAAGCCGCTGCCCGGCCTGGACTTCGGCGGCAACGTCATCGGGACCGAGGAGGCGTGGGCGCTGACCGCGGTGCCGAAGACGCTCGCGGTCATCGGCGCGGGCGCCTCGGGCACCGAGATCGCCTCGGCCTACCAGCGCCTCGGCGCCCAGGTCACGCTCTACGAGGGCCTCGACCGCGTGCTGCCGACCGAGGACGCCGACATCTCCAAGGCCGCCGGCCGCGGCTTCAAGAAGCAGGGCATCGAGGTCAAGACCAACACCTTCTTCGACCCCGCCGACGTGGGCGACTACGAGTGGGTCGTGATCGCCGCGGGCCGCGCGCCCGACGTCACGGCCCTCGGGCTCGACGTCGCCGGGATCGCGCTGACCGACACCGGCCACATCAAGGTCGACGGCACGCTGAAGACCTCCAAGGACAAGGTGTACGCCATCGGCGACCTCGTCCCCGGCCCCGCGCTCGCGCACAAGGCCTCCGACGAGGGGATCATCGCCGTCGAGGCCGCGGCGGGCCACACGACGCACCCGATCTCCTACCTCGACATCCCGCGCGCGACGTTCTGCACGCCCAACGTCGGCAGCTTCGGGCTGACCGAGGAGCAGGCGCGCGAGCAGGGCTACGACGTCACGGTCGGCAAGGTCCAGTACGGCGCGGTCGGCGCGGGCACGGTCTACGGCGACCGCACCGGCGTCATCAAGATCATCGGCGAGAAGAAGTACGGCGAGATGCTCGGCGCGCACATCGTCGGCACCCGCGCCACGGAGCTGATCCAGGAGCTCGTCAACGTCCGCCTGCTCGAGGGCGGCTACGCCGAGGTCGCGCGGATGATCCACGGCCACCCGACCCTCTCGGAGGGCGTGATGGAGGCGGCCCGGGCGGCCGACGGCTGGCTGATCCACGGCTAGCCGGTGGCGCTCGACGTCACCCAGCACAACGGCGCGGAGCCCGAGCCCGAGCGGGCCGCGTTCTACTTCGACTTCACCTCGCCGGACGCGTACCTCGCGGCCGAGCGGGTGATCCAGACGCTGCCGTTCGTGGCGGAGTGGATCCCGATCCGCGCGCCGCGCGCGTGGGACGACGGGTTCCGCTGCGCCGAGGAGCGCGACATCGCGCGGCTCGAGGTCGAGCGCGTCGCGGCGTCCCGCCAGCTGCAGGCCCTGCGCTGGCCGCCCGCCTTCGACAGCGAGCTGGCGCTGCGCGCGGCGACCTACGCCAAGCAGATCGGCCGCGTCGTCGCCTTCGGGCTCGCGGCGTTCCGGCAGGCCTACGCGGGCGGCGCGGACCTCGGCGACACCGACGTCGTCCTGATCGCCGCCTCGGCCTGCGAGATGCACCCGCGGGCCGTCCTGCAGGCGATCGAGCGCGACACCGTGGGCCGCGTGCTCGACGCGGCGACCGAGCTGGCGGTGGCGCGCGGCGTGCGCGCGTGTCCGACCGTGTGGACGCCGGGGGGCGACCTGCTCGAAGGGGACGCCGCGCTGGATACGGTGTCGCTCTCGTGAGGGCCCGCTCCCGCTATGACGTGCTCGTCGTCCGCGACACGATCGAGGTCGTCGACCGCGACGAGGGCGAGGGCGTGCTGTTCTGGGACTGCACGGCGCGCCAGCGCCGGCGCATGGCCGAGGCGCTGATCCGCGACCTCGACCGCCTCAGCCCCGAGGAGTTCCTGTACGAGTGGGCCGTGGCCGAGCCGCGGCAGTTCGACTGAGCCGCCGCAGCAGCAGCGCCACGACCGGGCCGTAGGTGGCGCGCAGCGCCTGCTCGAGCGGCGCGGGCGCGCTGATGGTGATGACGACGGCGCAGCCGTCCGCGCGGGGATCCACGCGGTGCTCCATGTCGACCGCGGCGCCGACGCGCCAGGTCCACGAGCGGCCGTCGTCCTTCGCGGTGATCGTCGCCGGGACCGGGACGACGCCGAGCAGCCGCACCGCGCCGCGGCGGCCGCGCTCGACCTCGCCGGTCGCCGGGTCCGCCAGCCCCCACGCACCGCGCAGGTGCGGCGCCCACGCCGGCCACTCCTCCGGCCGCGCGAGCAGCGCCCAGGCGGTGGCGGGGTCGGCGGTCGAGCGGGCCTCGTAGCGGAGCACACCCGCAGGCTGCCCGAAACCGCCGACGACCACCGCAACCCTCAAGGGGGTCAGACCCCCTTGAGGGTGGTCGAGGGTTGCGTCAGTCGGTCAGCACGAGCTGGCGCAGATGCGACAGCGCCGCCGGGCGGCGGTCGTCGTCCTCGGGCAGCGTCGCGACGAGCAGGCGGCAGGCCTCGAGGTCGTCGCGGCCCGCGGCCGAGTGGACCCAGCGGTGCAGGAGCGACGGGTCGGCAGCGCGGAGGACCGCGGAGCGCACGCGGTGGTCGAGGGCCTCGCGCGCCTCGACGACGAGCGGCAGCTCCGAGCGCGGGAGCAGCGGACCGGGATAGGCGTCGAGCGCGGCCTCCAGCGCGCCCGCGCCCGCCAGCTCGCCGGCGGCCAGGAAGTCGGCGCGCGGTGCGACGTCGAGGCGGTAGGGCTCGGCCAGCAGCCGCGGGCCGAGGATCCGGCGCAGGCGCGAGAGCTCGGCGCGCGCGGTCACCGGCTTGCCGAAGTCGCCGTGCGTGGCGATCGCGACCTCCTCCGCGCTCATCCCCTCCGGCCGCAGCGCGAGCAACACCATCAACTCGCTGTGGCGGCGCGAGAGCGTGACCGTGCCGCTCTCCACCTCGACCTCGGCGCGGTCGTGGCCCAGCGCGCGGACGCGCAGCCCGGGGAGCGCCTGCGCGCGCGGGGCGAGCGCGAACGTCCGCGCCGCCTCGGCCTCGCGCGCGGCGCGCTCGGCCGCCTCGCGCAGCAGGACCGCCTCGACCATCCGCGCCGCCGCGGTGACCAGCGCGAGCGAGTGCGGGTGCGCGGTCTGCAGCGGGCCGGAGAGGTCGAGGACCCCGAGCAGCCGGCCGCTCACCGGGTCGTGCAGCGGCGCGGCGCTGCACGTCCAGCCGTGCACCGGCGTCGCGAAGTGCTCAGCGCTGAAGACCTGCAGCGAGTGGTCGAGCGCGAGCGCGGTGCCCATCGCGTTGGTCCCGGCGTCCGCCTCGCTCCAGCGCGCGCCGCGCATCAGGTGGACGCTCGTGGCGTCGTCGAGCATCCGCTCGTCGCCGTCGATCCACAGCAGCGTGCCGTCGGCGTCGCAGACGAGCAGGACCTGCTCGCCCTCGGCGCGGACGTCGTCGAGCAGCTCGCGCAGCACGCCCTCGGCGGACGCCAGCGGCGAGCGCGACCAGCGCTCCGAGGCCTCCTCGCCGGCCAGTGCCAGCGGGGCAAGCCCCCGCTGCGCGTCGAAGCCCGCGGCGGCGCAGCGGCGCCACGAGTCGGCGATCACGCCGCGCAGCTCCGGGGGCGGCGGCGCGCCCGACAGCACGGCGTCGTGCGCCCGCGCCAACCGCAGCGCGCGCCCGCGCCGATCGCCCGTCGAGGGGATCGCGACCCAGGAGTTCATCAACCCACGGACGGTTGTACGCCTCCCGCAACGGAGTTGCAACCCCCTGCGGCGTAGCGTCGTGCCGACAGCCCGACAGGAGGAGACAGACATGGCGCTCGACGCCCAGATCGACCAGCACGCCCGCGACTTCGTGGCCCGCGACCACCGGATGCTCATCGGTGGCGACTGGGTGGAGGCCGCGTCCGGTCAGACCTTCGAGACCTACGACCCGGCGACCGGCGACGTCCTCGCGACCGTCCCGCGCGGCAGCTCCGAGGACATCGACCGCGCCGTGAAGACCGCCCGCGCGGCGTTCGACCCGGACGGCCCGTGGCGCCGGATGAGCCCGTCCGAGCGCGGCCGCGCGATCCACCGCCTCGGCGACCTGATCCTGGAGAACGGCGACGAGCTCGCCACGCTCGAGACGCTCGACAACGGCAAGCCGCTGACGATCGCCAAGGCCGCCGACGTCCCCCTCGCCGCCGACCTGTTCCACTACATGTCGGGCTGGACGACCAAGAGCGGCGGCTCGACCCTGCAGATCTCCGTGCCCTACATGCCGGGCGCCGAGTGGCACGCCTACACCTTGCACGAGCCCGTCGGCGTCGTCGGCCAGATCATCCCCTGGAACTTCCCGCTGCTGATGGCCGCGTGGAAGCTCGGGCCGGCGCTCGCGACCGGCTGCACGGTGATCCTCAAGCCCGCCGAGCAGACGCCGCTGAGCGCGCTGCGCCTGGGCGAGCTGTGCCTCGAGGCCGGCATCCCGCCCGGCGTCGTCAACGTCGTGACGGGCTTCGGCGAGGAGACCGGCGCGCCGCTGGCCGCCCATCCGGACGTCGACAAGGTCGCGTTCACGGGCTCCACGGAGGTCGGCAGGCTGATCCTCCAGGCGGCCGCGGGCAACCTGAAGAAGGTCTCGCTCGAGCTGGGCGGCAAGTCCCCCAACGTGGTCTACGCCGACGCGGACCTGGAGACCGCGATCCCCGGCGCCGCCAACGCGATCTTCTTCAACCACGGCCAGTGCTGCGCCGCCGGCTCGCGGCTGTTCGTCGAGCAGTCGGTCTACGACGAGGTCGTGAGCGGCGTCGCCGACCACGCGAAGTCGATCAAGGTCGGCCCGGGCATCGACCCGCAGACCGAGATGGGGCCCTTGGTCTCCCAGGAGCAGCTCGACCGCGTCTGCGGCTTCCTCGCCTCGGGCGAGACCGACGGCGCCGAGACGCTCGCGGGCGGCAAGCGCCACGGCGAGCGCGGCTACTTCGTCGAGCCGACGGTGCTCGCGGGGACCAACCCGCAGATGAAGGTCGAGGCCGAGGAGATCTTCGGCCCGGTCGTCACCGTGCGGCCCTTCGAGCAGGGCGGGCTGCCGCCGGACGCCAACCGGACGAGCTTCGGCCTCGCCTCCGGCGTGTGGACGAGCGACATCGCGAAGGCCCATCGGACGGCCAAGGCGCTGCGCGCCGGCACGGTGTGGATCAACTGCTACAACGTGTTCGACGCCGCCCTGCCCTTCGGCGGCTTCAAGGAGTCCGGCTGGGGTCGCGAGATGGGCGCCGAGGCGTTGGAGCTCTACACGGAGGTCAAGTCGGTCGTGACGCTCCTCTGACCCTTCCCCGCGGATGAAGGACGCGACACTGCGGCCCGCCGAGAGGCGGGCCGCAGTGTCGCGGTAGTACGCTCGGCGCGCGATGCCCGACCGCCCGCTCCCCGACGCCGAGGTGGCCAAGGAGTGGTGGGCCACGATGCTCCTGATGCGCCGGTTCGAGGAGCGTTCGGCGTCGCTGTACGCGCAGGGGTCGATCGGCGGCTTCCTGCACGCGGCGCGGGGCGAGGAGGCGGCGATCGTCGGCGCGCTGCGGGCGCTGGACGCGGACGACGCCGTGCTGTCGACGTTCCGGGCGCATGCGCACGCGCTGGTGCGGGGGACGCCGCCGGAGGCGGTGCTGGCCGAGCTGCTGGGCCGCGTCGGCGGGACCTCCGGCGGGCGCGGCGGGTCGACGCACGTGGTGGACCCCGCGCGCGGGGTCCTCGGCGGCTTTGGGATCCCGGCGGGGCACGTGCCGGTGGCGGCGGGCGTGGCGCTCAGCGGGCGCCTGGCGCTCTGCCAGCTGACGCTCGGCGCGACGGCGGAGGGCGCGTTCGCCGAGGCGCTGGCGCTCGCGGCGGCGTGGTCGCTGCCGCTGGTGGTGCTGGTGACCGACGACGGCGACCTGGACGTGGCGCCCGCGGTGACCTCGGGGCTCTTCCAACGCAGCGCCGCGCTCGGCGTGGCCGGGCTGCGCTGCGACGGCGGCGACGTGATCGACACCTACAACGTGGTCGGCGAGGCGGTGCGGCGCGCGCGGGTGGAGCGGCGCCCGACGCTGGTGGAGGCGGTGCTGATCCGGGACGCCGACCCGGTCGCGGGCTTCGGCGACCGCCTGGAGCGCGAGGGCGTCCTCGGCGAGGGCGAGCGCGACGCGCTGGAGGCGGGCGTGCGCGACCGACTCGATCTCGCGGTGGCGTTCGCGGAGGGCTCGCCGGAGCCCGCGGAGAGCGCGTTGCACGACGACGTGGTGGCGGGGTGAGCGCGCGCTCGCTGACCTACCGCGCGGCGGCGGGCGAGGCGCTGCGGGAGGCGCTGGCGCGCGACGAGCGGGTGATCCTGATGGGCCAGGACATCGGCGCGCGCGGCGGCGCGTTCGGGGTCACGGCGGGGTTGTTGGAGGACTTCGGCGCGGCGCGGGTGCGCGACGCGCCGAGCGCGGAGGCGGCGCTCGTCGGGCTCGGGACCGGCGCGGCGATGGCGGGGATGCGGCCGGTGGTCGAGCTGACGACCGCGGCGTTCGCGGCGCTCGCGCTCGACCAGATCGCCCATCACGCGGCGCCGCTGCGCGCGCTCTCGGGCGGGCGGCTGAGCGCGCCGCTCGTGCTCCGGATCCCGCAGGGCGGCGGCGCGCGGCTGGGGCCGGTCCACTCCGAGACGGTCGAGGCGCTGCTCCACCGCATCCCGGGGCTCGTCGTCGCGACGCCGGCCACGCCGGCGGACGCCAAGGGGCTGCTCGCGGCGGCGATCGCCGCCGACGACCCGGTGCTCGTGCTGGAGCACACGGCGCTCTACGACGACGTCGGCGTCGTCGATGATGCCGCTGGCGTCGCGCCGCTCAGCCGCGCCGTGGTGCGGCGCGCGGGGCGCGACGTGACGCTCGTCGCGGGCTCGCGGATGGCGCGCGTCGCGGAGGCGGCCGCGGCGGTGCTCGCCGCGGAGCACGGGATCGACGCGGAGGTCGTCGACCTGCGCACGGTCCGCCCGCTCGACCACGCGACGATCGCGGCCTCGATCCGGCGCACGCGCCACGCCGTGCTGATCGAGGAGGGCCCGCCCGATGGCGGCGTCAGCGCGACGATCGCCGCGCGGATCGCCGTCGCCGCGCCCGGCCGCCCGCTCGCGCGCGTGACCGGCGCCGACGTCCCGATGCCCTACGCGCGGACCCTCGAGCGGCGCGCGGTGCCGGACGCCGACGCGGTCGTCGCCGCGACGCTCGCGCTCCTCGCCCGCGCCGCGCGACCCGGCGCGGCGCCCGAGCAGACCGCGACCACCGAGATCGACCTGGAGGCCTTCGTCGCAGCCCGCCGCGGCGGGACGACCCTGGCCGCGGCGATCGTCGCCGCGATCGAGCCGGTCCTGCCCGCGGGCGAGACCGCCCTCCTGCTCCCCGACGGCTCCGTGACCCTCCTCGGCACCGCCGCCACCACCCCGCGCACGCCCACCACGACCCTCACCCTCGGCCCCACCACCACCCGCCCGACCGCCCACGACGGCGCGGTGACCATCCGCCACTCCGCAACGCTCACCGTCCGGACGACCGGCGCGGCGGAGCCGCTGCTCGCGACGCTGCGGGCGGCGCTAGAGACCGTGGGCCCGGCGTAGGCCGCCCTCGACCTGCGTCATCAGCCAGGGGGGCAACCGGTCTCCAGGCTCAGCGCTTGAGCGTGACCTTCAGCGTCCACGCCGCCGCGCCGCTGCCGCCCGTGACCGTGATCGGGACCTTGCGGTGCTTGCGCAGCGCCTTGCGCCCGGCCTTGGAGAGCTTGACCTTGATGGTGGCGGTCCTGCCCGCGGCGATCTTGTAGCGGGCGGTGCCGTAGGACACCGCCTTGGTCTTCGCGGCGAGGGTCGCGGTGCGCGGGATGAGCTTCAGGACGCCGGCGCAGGTGGTGCTCAGCAGGCAGCGGAGGCGCAGGGCGGCGGAGTCGTCGTGGACCGGCGCGAAGGGCGAGGGCGCGGCGAGCGGGCGGGTCGTGGGCGCGACCAGCTGCGGCGCGATCGGGACCTGCGGGGTCTGCGGCGCCGGCTGCGCCGGCGGCGCGCCGGGCTGCGGGAGGCAGGCGGTCTGCGGGTCGGCGGGCGCCGCCGGCTGCGGGTCGGCGAGCGTCAGCGGCACGCCGCACCAGTCGTACTGGAGCAGGACCTCGTAGCCGTCCATGATCCCGACGTCGGTGTTCGAGGCGCCCGCCGCGAGCGCCGGATGGAGGAAGGCCGCCTGCGCCTGGTTGGCCGGCGAGCCGAAGAGGAAGCCGTGCGCGCCGCGGTCGTTGACCGGCAGCGAGCCCGGCCCGGCCGCGACGATCACCAGGATGTCGTTGAACTGCGAGCCCGCCTGCGTCCCGACGCCGGACCCGGCCGGCAGGTTCACCGCGAACTCGTTGACCTGGTTGGCCGCGGGCTGGACGACGTCCGAGAACGACTTGGCGGTGCAGCACAGCCCGCCGCCGGAGCTCACGATCGCGAAGCGCAGCGGCGCGGGCGCGTCGCCCGAGCGCACGCGCACCTTCGTGACCGCCCCGGCCCCGCGCGGGACGTAGGTGTTCGCGACGATCTGGCCGTCCGGGCCGTACTCCGTCGACCACCACATGCAGCTCGCCTGGCCGGTGTTGATGAAGGTGATCTGCCCGGCGTTCAGCCCGACGTAGGGCCGCGCCAGGCACTGGTTCGCGCCGCCCGGCAGCGCGAGGTTCGCCGGCGCCTGCAGCGTGCTGCCGTTGGTCGCGAGCACCGCCTGCGCCCGCGCCCGCGCCCCGCCGAGGGCGAGCAGGAGGAGCGCCGCCGCGAGCGCGGCGACGAGGAGCGGGGCTGGACGGACGCGCACGCGGCCGATGCTAGATCGGACCCGGGCGCGGGCCCATGCGCAGATGTGCGTACCGCTAGTTGGTGGCCTTGGCGGGACGGCCGCCGAGGCCGCCGAGGATCCCGCCGACGACCTGCCCGGCCTGCGCGACCGTCTGACCGACGGCGGCGCCGGCCTGCGCGACGGCGCCCGCGGCGGCCGGCGAGACCGGCGCGACGGCCTGCGCGACGCCGTTCGCGGTGCCCGCGACCGCGCCGCCGGCGGCCTGCGTCGTGCCCTGGACGGCCTGCGCGGCGCCGGTGGCGACGCCCGCGAGCGAGGGTGGGTTCGGCGCGGCGGGCGGGTTCGGCGCGCCGGCCGCGGACGGAGCCGCGGGCGCGGCGGGCGACGACGGGGCCGCGGGCGCGGACGGCGCGGGCTGGGCGCCCTGCGCGGACGCGGCGGAGGACGAGGACGGCGCGGAGGCGGGGGCGCTGCCGTCGCCGCCGCTCGCCGGGGCGGGCGACGGGTCGGGCCGCCCGCCGCTCGCAGGCGACGGCGCCTCGGCGCCGCCGCGCGAGGGCTTCTGGGCGGCGGCCTGCCGCTCGCGGCGGTGCCGGCGCGCCGCGGCCGAGACGCGCCGCGTGGCCCGCGCCGGCGCCGCGACCGGCACCGCGGGCAGCGTCGTCACCGCGGCCGCGCGGCGGATCCCGGCCCGCCCGCCGCCACCGGCCGCGACGGCGCCGCCGTCGGCCAGCTCAGTGGCGCCGACGGCCGCCGTGCCGCGCGATCGGACATCCGGCCAGCCGTGGAACGCCAGGGCGGCCGAGAGCACCGCGAGCATGATCCCGCCCGCGGCGATGACGGAGCCCGAGGCCCCGACCACGCCGACAAATGCCCGCAAGAAGCGCATCCGGGGTCCGCATCGGTCGGACCCGAACGAACCTTGAGGTCAGCACGGCGACATGCAGGAACCCGGACTAGCCGTCCGCGCGCCCCGGGTTGTCCGGCCCCGCGATCGTCGCGTTCGGCCGCTGGTCCGGGTCGACCCGCTTGATCATCGCGGGCTCGTCCGTGCGGACCAGGACGCAGAAGTCCCGCCGCGGGTCCGGCCCCGGGTAGCACGTGCGGAACAGGTGCGGCCCGGCCTGCCAGGTGTCGGAGTCGTGCAGCGGGAGATACCGCGCGGGCGCCCGGTGGGCGGCGAAGACCCGCGACTCGCGGATGACCGACGCCAGCACGCCGTCGTTGGCCCGCAGCGCGGGCCGGTGCGCGATCCCGCCCGCGAGCAAGAGCACGCACAACGCCACTAGCCCGACCGTCCCCGCCTGGTCGGCGGCGACCTCGCGCGGCAGGTGCGGCCGGCGGCGCCGGATGGCCCAGCCGCCCATCCGCGGCAGCGTCGCGATCACGATCAGGTTCAGCAGCCCGGCCGCCAACAGGCAGCCGAGGAGGTTCGCGCGGCCGCCGGAGAACGGCAGGCGCGCGAGGACGACGGCGTCGACCGCCGTCAGGACCGCGAAGGTCGGCCACTGCCACGCGCCGCTCAACCGCCAGCGCAGGCGGGAGCGCCACACGGCGATCGCCTGACGTTCGGCCACGGCCCGAGTCTCGCACGCGCGGCGAGTCGCGCAGCGCCGACCTCGAGGCGACCACGGCCGTGTGGCACCATCTGGGGCACCGTGGATCTCTGGACCGTGCACCTGGGTCGCGTGCCCTATGCCGACGCGCTGGCGCTCCAGCACCGCGTGCGCGCCGCGCGCCAGGCCGGCGCGATCCCCGACACGCTCCTGCTGCTCGAGCACCCGCCGGTCTACACGCGCGGGCGCCGCGGCGCGCCCGGCGAGCTCGCGTTCGCGGAGGGCTGGTACGCCGAGCGCGGGATCGAGATCGTCGACGTCGACCGCGGCGGCAAGGTCACCTACCACGGCCCCGGCCAGCTCGTCGGCTACCCGATCGTCGGCGTGACCGACGTGATGGCCTTCGTCGAGCGGCTCGAGCAGGTGATGGTGGACGCCCTGCGCGAGGAGGGGATCGCGGCGCGCGGCCGCGCCGCCGACGGCCGCGACTTCACCGGCGTCTGGGTCGGCGACCGCAAGATCGGCTCGATCGGCCTCCACATCTCCCACGGCGTGACGATGCACGGCCTGAGCCTCAACGTCGACAACGACCTCGCGCCGTTCGACTGGGTCGTCGCGTGCGGCCTCGGCGGCGTCGCGCCGACCTCCGTGCTCCAGGAGACCGGCCGCGCGGACCGCCTCGACTGCGTCCGCCGCCGCGTCGCCCTCGGCCTCGCGCAGGCGATGGGCCACCGCCAGCGCCTCGTCACCCCCCAGGCGCTCGAGCGGGCGCTCCAAGCCGCCCCCGCCGCATCGCCCGTCGGCTGACTTCCGGCCCATCCGGTCAAGTCCGCGCGCGGACCCGTCGATCGGGACCGCAGCCATGGACGGCACCCTGCGCATCCTCCTCGTCATCGTCGCGGCCACGGTGCCCGCGGCGCTCATCCACGAGCTGGGCCGCGCGGCCGCCGCGCTCGCCCTGACCAAGGGCCGCGTGTGCGTCCTGCTCGGCGCCGGGCCGCCGCTCTTCAGCATCCGGATCGGCCGCCTGCTGATCGGCCCGACGCGGAGCTGGCTGTGGGGCGGCGAGTGCCTGCACTCCCCCACCACCTCGCGCCGGCGCCAGACCGCGATCCTGCTCACCGGCCCGCTCGCCGGCGACCTCGCGTTCCTCGCCGCGTTCGCGCTCGCGATCACCTGGCACGGCGGCCCGACCCAGCACGCGCTGACCCAGCTCGGCCTCTTCGTCTTCGGCCTCGTCGCGCTCGTGCGCGCCAGCGCCGACCTCGTCCGCGCGCACGGCTTCAAGCCCGCTCCCGAGCCCGCCACGACCGCTCGGTAGCCTAGGAGCGGCGATGGCCGCCGAACCGACGACGCCCGAGCGCGAGCACAAGACCCGCTCCCGCTCCAACCCCGGTGGGATGGACGTGCTGAAGGTCCTCGGACCCGACGTCCTCGACATCCGCGAGCGCAAGCCCAAGTGGTTCAAGGTCCCCATGCCCGGCGGGCCGAAGTACCGCGAGCTGAAGACGAAGATCGCCGACGACAACCTGCACACGGTCTGCCAGGAGGCCGCCTGCCCGAACATCGGCGAGTGCTGGGAGCGCGGCACCGCGACGTTCATGATCCTCGGCGACACGTGCACCCGCCGCTGCGGCTTCTGCCACGTCAAGACCGGCAAGCCGACCTGGAACGACCCGCTGGAGCCCGCCCGCGTCGCCCGCCAGGTCGCGCGCATGGGGCTGCGCCACGCGGTCATCACCTCCGTCGACCGCGACGACATGCCCGACAAGGGCGCGCACGCCTTCGTCGGCGTCATCCGCCAGATCCGCCGCCAGGCGCCCAAGTGCAAGGTCGAGGTCCTCACGCCGGACTTCCAGGGCCTCGACATGCCGCTGGCCAAGGTCATCGCCGAGCGCCCCGACGTCTTCAACCACAACGTCGAGGTCGCCCCGCGCCTCTACCCGATCGCCCGCCGCGGCTCGACGTGGGAGCGCTCGCTGCGCGTCCTGCAGACCGCCAAGGAGATGGGCGGCGAGCAGGTCGTCACGAAGTCCGGCCTGATGGTCGGCCTCGGCGAGTCCTTCGACGAGATGGTCGACGCGCTCGGCCAGCTGCGCGAGCACGACGTCCAGGTGATCACGATCGGCCAGTACCTGCGGCCGACCGAGCGCCACCTGCCGCTCGTCCGCTACTGGCACCCCGACGAGTTCGACGCGCTCGCCGCCGCGGGCATGGCGATGGGCTTCGACCACGTGGCCGCGGGCCCGCTGGTGCGCAGCTCCTACCACGCCGACGAGCACGTCCCGCAGCCCGAGCCGGGCATCGGGCCGCTCGCCGCAGCGTCAGCGTCCGCGAGCTAGATTCACGCGGGCCCTTGATCCCGCTCCGCGACAACATCCCGACGCTCCGGTTCCCGGCGGTCACGATCCTGCTGATCGTGGGCAACGTCCTGGCCTACTTCGTCTGGCAGAAGGGCGGGATCCTCCACGGCCCCGGCGACGCCAACGTCATCGACTACGGCTGGATCCCCTACGAGATCAAGCACCCCGGCCAGCAGTGCATCGCCCAGGGCCAGGGGATCGCGTGCGGCAAGGTGCCCGGCCAGCCCTCGGTGATCGAGACCGCGTTCACCTCGATGTTCATGCACGGCTCGATCCTGCACCTCGCCGGCAACATGCTCTTCCTGTGGATCTTCGGCAACAACGTCGAGGACAGCATGGGCAAGCCCAAGTTCATCGTCTTCTACCTGCTCGGCGGCCTCGCGGCGCTCGCCGGCCAGACGCTCGTGGCCTCCGGCACCGGGAACGCCGTCCCGCTGGTCGGCGCCTCGGGCGCGATCGCCGCGGTGCTCGGCGGCTACATCGTGCTCTACCCGCGCGCCCGCGTGCTGACGTTGTTCTTCATCATCCTGTTCTTCACGATCGTCGAGATCCCGGCGATGGTCGTGCTCGGCATCTGGTTCGTCGAGCAGCTGCTCTTCGGCGCCTACGGCCTGAGCGACCCGACCGGCGGGGGCGGCGGCGTCGCCTACTTCGCCCACATCGGCGGCTTCGTCTTCGGGCTGCTGCTGATCCGCGTCTTCGCCCACCGCAAGAACCCCGGCTACCCGCCGCGTCCGGCCAGCGCCATGGCGGCGTGAGCGCGTGGATCCCCGCCCCATCCTGCTGGGCGCGCTCCTGCTCGTCGTCGTGCTCGGCGGGCTGACCGTCTACGTCGCGATCCGCAACGGCCCCGACGTGCTGACCGTGCTCTCGATCATCATCCTCGCGATGCTCGGGTCCGGGATCTTCGGAGCGCTGAGGGAGCCGCCGCGGTGAGGCGCGCAGCGATCCTCACCGTCGCGCTGCTCGCGCTCCTGCTCGCGGGCTGCGGGACGAGCGACCGCGGCACGTCGACCTCCAAGATCGACGGCGGCGCGCCCGACGTGCCGCTGCAGGCCGCCAACGGCCCCGTCGCCCCCGCGGCCGCCACCTCGCCGCTGACGCTCGCGCTGACCGGCGCGCCCGACCCCGTCCAGATCCGCTTCGGCCACCAGCCGCGCAGCGGGCTGCTGTTCGACCTCGACACCGGCCGCGTCCTGTGGCGCAAGGACCCGACGCGGATCCTGCCGATCGCGTCGGTGACGAAGATCATGACCGCGCTGGTCGTCAACGACCGCGTCCCGCCCGGCTCGAAGGTCCGGATCACCAAGGAGGCGCTGGCCTACCAGGGCTCCGGCGTCGGCGTCCTGCCGAAGAACAAGTGGGTCGGCGTCTCGGCGATGCTCTACGGCCTGCTGCTGCCCTCGGGCAACGACGCGGCGATCGCGCTCGCCCAGCGCGCCGGGAAGACCGTCCCCGGCTTCGTCGCCATGATGAACGCACGCGCCGCGTCGATGGGCCTGAGCTGCACGCGCTACTCGACGCCCAGCGGCTTCACCGACCGCGGCAACCACTCGTGCGCCGCCGACCTCGCCGTCGAGGCCCGCGCGCTGCTCGACGAGCCGCGGCTGGCGAAGATCGTCGGCCACCGCCAGGCGATCCTGCCGTTCCCGATCAAGGGCGGCAAGCTCTACCTCTACAACCACAACCCGCTGCTGCTGCAGCGCTACCCCGGCACGCTCGGGGTCAAGACCGGCTTCACCGACGCCGCGGGCCGCTGCCTCGTCGCGGCGGTCAAGCGCGGCGGCCACCGCCTCGGCGTCGTGCTGCTGCACTCGCCGGACCCGGGCGGACAGGCCGAGAAGCTGTTCGACCGCGGCTTCCGCGCCATCTCTTAGCTCAAACTCGGAGACACGTCCGTCCGGGTTGAAGGTCCCGCCGGATCCTGCCGACGAAGAGGTCGATGGCCCTCCCGCCGCCGATGCCGAACGACGAGTCCGCGCGCCTGGACGCCCTGCGCCGCCTGGAGCTCCTGGACTCCGAGGTCGACCCCGCCTACGAGGCGCTGGCCGGGTTGGCCGCGCGCCTGCTCGACACGCCGATGGCCGCCGTCAACCTCGTCGACGCCGAGCGCCAGTGGACGAAGGCCGGCGTCGGCCTCCTGCACGGTGAGGAGGACCCGCGCGAGATCTCCTTCTGCGCCCACGCCATCGCCGACGACGCCGACCCGTGGGTCGTCACCGACGCCGCGGCCGACCCGCGCTTCGCCGACAACCCGCTCGTGACCTCCGGCCGCGTCGGCTTCTACGCGGGCGCGCCCGTGCGCACCGCCGAGGGCCACGCGATCGGCACGCTCTGCGTCGTCGACCCCCAGCCGCGCCAGATGGACGAGGGCGCGCGCGACACGCTGCGGACCCTCGCCGCCGCGGTCAGCGCGCACGTCGAGGCCCACCGCCAGCGCCAGCTCGCCACCGAGCGCCACGCGGCGCTGGTCGAGATCCTCGACCAGGCGCCCGACGCCTTCCTGCGGATCGACGAGACCGGCGCGATCCTCGCCTTCAACCACTGCGCCGAGCGCCTCTTCGGCTGGGAGCGCGACGCGATCATCGGCCGCCGCGTCGTCGACACGCTCGTCCCCGAGGCGCTCCGCGCCGAGCGCGGCGGCGTGAACCTCGTCGCCACCGTCCTCGCCGGCGAGCAGGAGCTCCCGACCGGCGCCGTCGAGCTCCCCGCGCTCCACCGCGACGGCCACCACATCCCCGTCGAGGTCACGGTCGCCGCGACCACCACGCGCGACGGGATCCGCTTCAACGTCTTCGCCCGCGACATCGCCGAGCGCCTGGAGCGCGAGCGCGAGCGCCAGGCCGAGACCGAGGCGCTCGCCGCGCTCGCGGACGTCACCAGCCGGCTGGCCGGCGGCCTCGACGACGCCGAGCTCCGCGACCAGCTCTGCGACGCCGCCTGCCGGATCACCGACGGCCACTCGGCCGCGCTCTTCGTCGCCGACGGCGACGGCGGCCTCGTCGCCTCCGGCGCCAGCGACCCGGCGCTGCGCGGCCTGGCGATCCCGGTGGGCGCGCGCTCGCTCGCGCTGGAGACCATCCGCTCCGGCGTCCCGCACTTCTCCCCCGACGCGCCCGCGCAGGGCTGGGCGCTCGCCTCGCGCCACGGCGCGCGCGCCGTCGCGACCCAGCCGGTCGTGGTCGACGGCCGCTGCATCGGCGTCCTCGCCGTCTTCTGGGACGCCGTGCGCCCCGAGCTCGGGATCCGCACCGACCGCCTGCTCGGCCTGCTCGTCCACGAGGCGGCGACCGCCTTCGCCCGCTCCGCGCTCTTCGCCCGGCTCGCGCAGCAGTCGCGGACCGACGCGCTCACCGGCGTCCTGAACCGCCGCGCGCTCGACGACGAGCTGCACCTCGCGCTCCTCAACGCGCGCCGCACGGGCGGGCCGGTCGCGATCGCGATGCTCGACCTCGACCACTTCAAGGCCTACAACGACGGCTTCGGCCACGCCGCGGGCGACGCGCTGCTCAAGAGCGCGTGCGCCGCGTGGAGCGCCGTCCTGCGCGGCGGGGACGTGCTCGCCCGCTTCGGCGGCGAGGAGTTCGTCGTCGTCCTGCCGGGGTGCGCGCTGAGCGACGCCGAGGCGCTCGTCGACCGCCTGCGCATCAGCACGCCCTCGGGCCAGACCTGCTCGGCGGGCGTCGCGGGCTGGGACGGCAGCGAGGCCGCCGGCGAGCTGATCGTGCGCGCCGACGAGGCGCTCTACCGCGCCAAGCATCGCGGGCGCGACATGGTCTGCGTCGCCTAGAGGCGCGCGCGTGTCATAGAGTCCTCCCTCCATCGACTGGCTGGTCAGCCAACTTTCAGGAGGCGAGCGTGGATCTCAACGACACGCCCGAGCAGGCCGCGTACCGCGAGAAGGTCCGCAGCTGGCTCGAGCAGCACAGCGCCGAGGCGCCCGACGTGCGATCGACGCGCGCCGGAGCCGAGGACGCCGGGTACCTGGCCGCGCGCCGCGCGTGGCAGGGGCAGCTCGCCGAGGGCGGGCTCGCCGGGGTGACGTGGCCGCAGGAGTTCGGCGGCCAGGGCCTCGGCCCGATCGAGCAGGTCATCGTCAACCAGGAGGTCGGCCGCGCCGGCGTCCCCGGGATCCTCGACGTGATCGGCCTCGGCATGCTCGGCCCGTGCCTCATCGCGCACGGCAGCACCGAGCAGAAGACGCGCTACCTCGGCCCGATGCTCCACGGCGACGAGGTGTGGTGCCAGATGTTCAGCGAGCCCGCCGCGGGCTCGGACCTCGCCGCCGTGCAGATGCGCGCCGTGGTCCAGGAGGACGGCTCGTTCGTCCTCAACGGCCAGAAGGTCTGGACGACCAACGCGCAGTTCGCCTCCTACGGCCTGGTGCTCGCGCGCACCAACGTCGACGTGCCCAAGCACAAGGGCATGACCATGTTCATCGTCCCGATGGACGCCGAGGGCGTCACGACCCGCGGCCTGCGCCAGATCTCCGGCGAGGCCGAGTTCAACGAGGTCTTCCTCGACGACGTGAAGATCCCGGCCGAGAACGTGGTCGGCGGCGTCGACAACGGCTGGGGCACGGCGCTCACGGTCCTGATGTTCGAGCGGCTGACGATCGGCCTCGGCTCGGAGGGCTTCGGCTACAACGCCGCGCGCTTCGCCGCCGCGCTCGCGACCGACCCGGTCGCCGCCAAGGACAAGTCGGTCCGCAAGGCGCTGGGCGAGATCGGCACCGAGCTGCTCGCGCTGCGCTTCGCGAGCTACCGGACGCTCTCGGCGCTCTCGCAGGGCCAGATCCCGGGGCCGGAGTCCGGCCTCGCGAAGGTGACGACGGTCAACGCGGCGGTCGCCGCGGGCGACCTGATCGCCGACGTCCTCGGGCCGGACGCGTTGGACGAGGACAACGAGTGGGCCTACATGATCTCGTTCCTGCCCGGCCTGAAGTCCGCGGGCGGCACGGAGCAGATCCTGCGCAACACGATCGGCGAGCGCGTCCTGGGCCTCCCGCCCGAGCCGCGGCTCGACAAGGGGATCCCGTTCTCGGAGCTGCGGGCCAAGGAGAAGGAAGGGGCGGTGGCCTGACCATGGACCTCTCACTCACCGACGAGCAGGAGTTCCTGCGCGAGGCCGCGCGCGGCACGCTGTCGCGGTTCAAGATCATCGAGGCGGCGCGCGAGGCCCAGGACAAGGGCCTCTCCGAGCTGCCGGACCTCTGGCCGGCCGCGCGCGAGGCGGGCTGGGCCGGGCTGCTGATCTCCGAGGAGCACGGCGGCGCCGGCCTGGACGTCTACGACGCGATGCTCGTCGCCGAGGAGACCGGGCGCGTCCTGGCGCCGGTGCCGTTCCTGGGGCTGATCCCGGCGACGGCGATCCTCGACGCCGCGGGCTACGACGGGCTCGAGGCGATCGCCGCGGGCGACGTGCGGCCCGTGTGGGTCCCGGCGCGGCCGCCGGGCGACCTCGAGCCGGAGTGGACCGTCGACGGCCCGGGCGCCAAGCGCCCCGCGGCCCCGACGATCACGGCGGGCGAGGGCGACGCGGTCACGGTGACCGGGCACGCGGCGTACGTCGTCGACGCGCCGGGCGCCGACCTGCTCGTCGTCACCGGCGTGGACGGGACGGTCGCGGTGGTCGAGGCGGACGCCGCCGGCGTCACCGTCGAGCAGGTCGTCCGCTACGACGTGACGCGCGCGCTCGCGCACGTGACGCTCGACGGCGCGCCGGGGACGCGGCTCGCCGTCGATCCCGCCGTCGCCGCCGACGCGGCCACATCGGCGCCAGGCTCCCCGTCAGGCGCCGCCGCCATCTCTGCCGATGCGTGGTACGTGGCCCAGGCGCTGATCGCCGCCGAGGCGGTCGGCACCGTGCAGACCACGCTGGAGATGAGCGTGCAGTACGCGAAGGAGCGGTTCACCTTCGGGCGCGCCATCGGCTCCTACCAGGCGGTCAAGCACGAGCTCACCGAGGTCCTGCGGCGGATGGAGAACGGCCGCTCGCTGCTGCTCTACGCCGGGTGGTCGCGGATCGACGCCCCGGACGAGTTCCCGCTCGCGGCGAGCGCCGCGCGCTCGGCGGCCGGCGCCGCGCTGGACTTCGCGTCCCGCTCGAACATCGCCGTGCACGGCGGCATCGGCGCGACGTGGGAGCACGACGCGCCGCTGTACTTCCGCCGCGCGCAGCTCACCCGCAGGCTCATCGGCGGGCACGGCGACGCGACCGATCGCGTGGCCGAGCGGCTTCTCGCAGCCTGAATGCACATACCAGCCGTGCGGGTGGGAGGCCCTTCCCACCCGCGCGGCGGGTTGCTACGGTGCCCGCCCAACCAGCCAGCAGCACCGAGTACACCTGGAGAGCAAGACCTATGGCGCAGGGCGTTGTGAAGTGGTTCAGCGACGAGAAGGGGTTCGGCTTCATCACCCCCGACGAGTCGGGCAAGGACCTCTTCGTGCACCACTCCGACATCGAGGCCGACGGCTTCCGCACCCTCGCCGAGGGCGCACGTGTCGAGTACAGCACCGAGGCCGGGGCCAAGGGCCCCAAGGCCGTCGGCGTCCGTCCCCTCTAGGGGGCGGCTGAAGGAGACCGAAGGACTTCGGCCCGCGCGGGCACGGCGGCGGCGTGCCGTCGCCGTGCCCGTGGCGCGCCGAGCAGCGTGCGCATGGCGCGCCAGCCGCGCTCCGGCGCCGCCGCGTCGCCGGCCAGGCGCCGCGCCTGGTTGACGCCCATGGCGATGGCGTTGAGCCCGAAGGCGATGTCCTCGGGATCGGTCCCGCGCGCCAGCTCGCCGTGCTTGACCGCGACGCGCGCCTCGCGCGCGAGCACGCCCATCCACTGCTCGTGCATCGCGACGATCGCGTCGTGCACGCGGCCGGGGCGGTCGTCGAACTCCGTCGACGCCGCGGCGACGAAGCAGCCGCCGGGGAAGACGTCGCGCGCCAGGTAGGAGAGCCACGCGTCGCAGATCGCGAGCAGCCGCCGGCGGCCGGGCGCGGCGTCCTGCGCGGGCTCCCAGATCTCGCGGCGGTAGATCGCGGCGGCCGCCTCGAGCGCGGCGAGCTGGAGCTCCTCCTTGGTGCCGAAGTGGCCGAGCACGCCGCCCTTGCTGAGGTCGAGGTCGCCGGCCAGGCGGCCGATGGTCAGGCCCTCCAGGCCCTCGACCGAGGCGAGGTCGACGGAGCGCGCGACGATCGCGCTGCGGGTGCGAGCGGCGTCGGCGACGGAGCGGCGGGGCATCGTGGCGCGCATCTTAGCATCCGATCGGTCGCTATTGACATAGCAACCGATCGGTCGTTAAATGGCCGCCATGAAGATCACCCGCCTCGGATGGGCCGGCCTCGAGCTGGAAGCGGACGGCGCGCTCGCCGTCATCGACGTGCTCACGGACGCCGGGCCCATGGCCCAGTTCATGGGCGAGCCGCGCACGGAGCTGCCGGAGCCCTCGCGCGCCGGCGCCGCCGTCCTCGCGCTCGTCACCCACCTCCACCAGGACCACACCGACCCGGACGCGATCGCCGCCGCGCTCGCCCCGGGCGGCGTGCTGCTGCGCCCGGTCCCCGACGGCGGCGCGTTCCTGGAGGTCGCCGCGCAGCTGCCCGCCGAGCGGCGGCTGGTCGAGCTCGGCGTCCACCAGCGCCACGTCGCGGTCTGGGAGACCGTCGAGGTCGGGCCGTTCCGCGCGACCGCGGTGCCGGCGGTGGACGGCTTCGGCGACCCGCAGGTCTCGTGGGTCGTGGAGGCCGGCGGCGTCCGGATCTACCACGCGGGCGACACGCTCTTCCACGGCGCGTGGTGGCGGGCGCGGATGCGCACGGGCGACATCGACCACGCGTTCCTGCCGGTCAACGGCCCGGCCGTCGACCTCCCGCACCGCCAGCCGGCCTCGCCGCGGCCCGCGGTGATGACGCCCGCCGAGGCGGCCGCGGCGGCGCTGCTGCTCGGCGCGCGCGAGGCGATCCCGATCCACTACGACACGGTGGAGAACCCGCCCATCTACACGCAGCTGGAGGATCCCGCGGGCGCGTTCCTGCGCGAGGCCGAGGCGCTGGGCGTCGCGGCGCGGATCGTGGCGCCGGGCGCGCTGGTCAGCGCGGGCGCGCCCGCCCCCGCCTAGGCGGTTCGCGGGGCGTACCCGCCGGGTACGCCCCTGGGATGGCCACCGACGTCACCGAACGCGAAGCACGACAAGTCGCCGAGGACGCCCGCGAGGGCGAGTGGAAGCTGCCCTCCTTCGGCAAGGACCTCTTCCTCGGCAAGCTCAACCTCGACCTGATCCACCCGCAGCCGAAGCTCGACCCCGCCGCCGTGGAGAAGGGCGAGGCGTTCCTGAAGGCCTTGCGCGCCTTCCTCGCCGAGCACGTCGACCCGCTGCAGATCGAGCGCGACGCGAAGATCCCCGAGACCGTCATCGACGGGCTCAAGCAGCTCGGCGCCCTCGGCATGAAGGTGCCGGAGGAGTACGGCGGGCTCGGCCTGTCGCAGGTGTACTACAACCGCGCGCTGACGCTCGTGGGCTCGGTGCACTCCTCGCTCGGCGCGCTGCTGAGCGCGCACCAGTCGATCGGCGTCGCCGAGCCGCTGCTGCACTTCGGCTCCGAGGAGCAGAAGCGGGAGTGGCTGCCGAAGGTCTCGACCACGCACATCTCCGCCTTCCTGCTGACCGAGCCCGACGTCGGCTCGGACCCCGCCCGCGTCGGCACGACCGCGACGCCGACCGACGATGGCAAGGGCTATGTGTTGAGCGGCCGCAAGCTGTGGGCGACCAACGGCGCGATCGCCGACGTCGTCGTCGTGATGGCCAAGGTCCCCAAGAGCGACGGGCACAAGGGCGGCATCAGCGCGTTCATCCTGCCCTACGACACCGAGGGCGTGACCGTCGAGCACCGCAACGCCTTCATGGGCCTGCGCGGCATCGAGAACTCCGTGACGCTGCTCGAGGACGTCGTCGTCCCGGCCGAGAACCTGATCGGCAAGGAGGGCCAGGGCCTCAAGATCGCCCTGACCACGCTGAACACCGGGCGCCTGGCGCTGCCCGCCATCTGCCTCGGCACCACGAAGATCGCGACGAAGATCGCCCGCGAGTGGGCGGCCGAGCGCGTCCAGTGGGGCCAGGCGGTCGGCAAGCACGACGCGGTCGCGCAGAAGATCGCGTTCATCGCCGCGACCTCGTTCGGCATGGAGGCGATGCTCGACGTCGCCAGCCGCATGGCCGACGACAAGCAGCGCGACATCCGCATCGAGGCCGCCATCGGCAAGTTGTACGCCTCGGAGCTCGGCTGGCAGGTCGTCGACGAGCTGATGCAGATCCGCGGCGGCCGCGGCTACGAGACCGCCGAGTCGCTGAAGGCCCGCGGCGAGCGGCCGATCCCCGTCGAGATGCTGATGCGCGACATGCGCATCAACCGGATCTTCGAGGGCTCGACCGAGATCATGCACCTGCTGATCGCCCGCGAGGCGGTCGACCAGCACCTCGCCGTCGCCGGCGACATCCTCGAGCCGGACGTCGCGCTGGGCGACAAGGCGAAGGCCGCGGTCGAGGCGGGCAAGTTCTACACCAAGTGGTTCCCGCAGCTCGTCGTCGGCGAGGGCATGAACCCGGGCTCGTACACCGAGTTCGGCGAGCTCGCCTCCCACCTCCGCTACGTCGAGCGCGCCTCCCGCAAGATGGCGCGCTCCACGTTCTACGCGATGGGCCGCTACCAGGCGAAGCTCGAGCGCAAGCAGTCGGTGCTGGCCCGGATCGTCGACATCGGCGCGGAGCTCTTCGCGATCTCCTCCGCCGTCGTCTACGCCCAGACGATCCAGTCCGAGCAGCCGCAGCGCGCCGCCGAGGCGATCCAGCTCGCCGACGTGTTCTGCCGCCAGGCCCGCCGCCGCGCCGACCTCCTGTTCGACGCGATCTTCGACAACGACGACGACGCGGCCTACGCCCTCGCGCAGGACGTCCTCGCCGGGAAGTTCACGTGGGACGAGGAGGGCGTGCTGGACCTGTCGGACGAGTAGCTGCTCATTGGCACAGTCGGCCCCCGGCCCGCGGGCCGGGGGCTAGGTTGCCGGGATGGCGCTGTCCGCGACGCTCCGGCATCCGCTCACGGCGCAGCTCGGCCGCTTCGCGATCGCCGGCCTCGTCACGCTGGTGCTCGGCGCGGTCGTCGTCCTGCTGCTCTCCGGCCCGGCCGGCCTCGCCATCCAGCTCGCGATCCCGCTGAGCTACCCGGTCATCGCGGTCGTCCACTTCTCGCTGCAACGGCGGTTCGTCTTCGCCGGCGACGGCACCTACGCGCTGGGCGGCGGCGCGCAGCTGCGGCGCTACCTGCTCGTCGCGGTCGTCGGGCACTACGGCTGCGTGGCCGGCGGGACGGCGTTCCTCGACCACGTCGCCGGCCTCGGCGACCAGGTCGCCTACCTCGTCATGGTCTGCACCATGCCGATCGTCATGTTCGTCGTGATGCGGCTCCGCGTCTTCCACTGACGCCCTCCACCACTGCTCAGCGACGCTCATCGTGAGCGCTTGCCGCCCTGGCTCTGGCGGCTGTGCGACGGGCAGGTGTAGATGTTGGCCCATGAGCACCGCCGCGAAGCCCACGCTCGTCGAGAAGCCGTGGGGGCACGAGCTGATCCTGGAGCGCAACGACCAGTTCGTCGTCAAGCGCATCTTCATCAGCGCGGGCAGCCGGTCCAGCCTGCAGTCCCACGAGCGCAAGCGCGAGTGGGTGCACGTCGAGGAGGGCACCGTCGAGGTGACGGCGGGCCCCGACCTCCACAACCTGGAGGTGCGCACCTACGCGGCCGGCACGGCGTACCGCGTCGCGCCGACGGTGATCCACCGCGTGCTCGCGGTCGAGGACGCCTACGTCCTGGAGGTCGCCTCGCCGCCCGGCGACGACGACATCATGCGGTACGACGACGACTACGGGCGAGGTCGGTGAGCGGCGCATCCACGCTCGCGCCCGCACACCGCGCAGCTGAGCCGACCCGGCCGCGGGTGTCGTGGGGCTGGGTCCCCGCCGCCGTGCTGGTGGCCGGGCTCGCCGCCGCGCTGGTCGTGGCGGCGACGACGCCGAACTTCCAGATCCGGGTCCTGAGCCAGATCCACGCGGACGCGGCCGCGACGCACGACGTCGGCGGGACCTACGTGCAGGGCTGGATCAGCCCGCAGTTCGACCCGTTCGTGGACGGCCGGCTGCGGCTGCTGACACCGCTCTTCACCTTCGTCTACCTGCTCTCGGCGACGGCGCTCGGCGCCTTCCTGATCGGCGCGGTCCGCGGCTCGGCGGCGTGGCCGCGCCCCGTCCGGCTCCTCGGCGGCTTCCTGCCCGGCTACCTGATGACGCTCGCCCCGCTGCAGGTCCTCTTCGCGGCGACGAGCTTCACGACCGCCTCGCGGATCTCCCTGGTCGCCCTCCCCGCCGCGGCGCTGCTCGCGCAGCGGCGCGCGCTCGCGGCCACCGCGACCGGGCTCCGCCGCGACGGCGCCGCCCGCCGACGCTGGCTGCTCGCCGCGGGCGGCGTCGCGGCGATCGTGCTGCTCGCCGCCGTCCACCACCTGCAGGCGGGCCGCTATTTCATGGTCCCGGACTCGATCTCGGACTTCCTCAACACGGCCGGCGAGCAGATGCGCGGCGTCTTCGGGACGCACCTCGCGCAGTGGGACCAGCAGTCCGACGAGTGGGTCTTCAACGCGCCGCTGATGTTCTACACCTCGAGCGGGCGGGACTACCTCTTCCCGATCTACGCGACCGAGTGCCTCGGCCTCGCCTCGTTCTCCTGCCTGGTCTTCGGCGTCGTCCACAGCGTCGCCTGGCGCCGCCCGACGCTCGCCGCCTCGCTGGCCACCGGCGCCGTGCTCGCCTCCTCGCCCTCGATCCTCCCGTGGTTCCAGATCTCCCTGATCGGCGGGCAGAACCCGATGCTCTGGCTCGGCCACCCGGGGCGGATGATCGGGATCGTCGGCCCCTGGGTCGCGCTGCTGCTCTTCGGCCGCTGGTCGGCGCGCGCCGCCGCGGCGATCCTGCTGACCACGGCGGGCCTGGCGTTCACCTCGTTCAGCGGCACGCTCTACGTCGTCGCGGCGCTCGGGTGCGCGGCGCTGTGGCAGCTGCTGCGCGGGCGCGGCCGCGCGCCGGCGCGGCTCGCCGGGCGGACGGCGCGCGGGGCGATCACCGCCCTCGGCGTCGTCGCGATCCTCGTCCCCGCCTTCGTCTACTACGACATCCACCACGTCGCCTCGGCCAACGGCCTCGGCTGGGTGCTGGCCGCCGGCGCGGCCGTGGCCGGCGCCGCCGCCGTGCTGCTGGCGCTGGGGACGGGGCCCGCGGCGCGCACGGCGGCGCCGCGGCGGACCCTGCTGCGCCTCGCCGCCTGGGCCACGACGCTCGGGGCGGGCTTCGTGTTGTCCAACAACCTGGTCGGCAACCTCTTCGACGGCGGGATCCGCGACGCGCTCTCCACCGTCCTCTCCGGCTACGAGCTCCCGCTCGAGAGCCGCGGCTACGCGCAGGCCGCCTCGCACCTGCAGTTCCCGACCTTCACCGGCCAGGAGTGCGCGTTCACGGGGCACTGCGTCAGCTTCCCCTACTTCCTGACCGCCTACGGCTTCCTGTCGGTCCTCGCGTTGGCGAGCTGGCTCGCGCTCGGCGAGCGCGGCGCCGGCGAGGACGCGCGGCCGCGGCGCGCCGCCTGGCTGATCACCGTGGCGGCGCTGGTCTGCTCGTTCGCGCTCGTGGACTTCACCGGCGTCGACCAGGTCTCGGCCTGGGTCCTCACGCGCTTCATCGAGGTCCCCTACTACGCCCTGCTCGGCTTCGGCGCGGTCGCGCTCGTGGGCTCGCGCAGCAGGGTCACGGCCTGGGTCGGCGGCGGCGTCATCGCCGCGTGGACGCTGATCCCCCTCGCCACGAGCCACGTGGCACCCCAGCTCCTGCGCAACGCGGGCTGGCTGATCGCGAGGATCTCCCACTGATGAGCGCCACCGCAGTCGACCTCCAGCTGATCGTCTTCGACGTCGACGGCGTCCTGACCGACGGGCGCTTCGCCTACGGGCGCGAGGGCAAGCAGACGAAGTCCTTCGGCCCCGACGACGCGGACGCGCTGCGGCTGCTGACGGCGGTCGCGCCGATCGCGTTCGTCTCGGCCGACCACCGCGGCTTCCCGATCAGCAAGCGCCGGATCGACGGCGACATGGGCCACGAGCTGACGCTGGTCAGCAGCGACCGGCGGCTGGCGTGGATGGCGTCGCGCGGGCCGCTGGAGCACGTGGCCTACATGGGCGACAGCTTCACCGACATCCCGATCCTCAAGCAGGTCGGCGTCGGGATCACGACCGCCGACGCGCTGCCCGGCGTGCGGGACGCGGCGACGTACGTGACGCAGCGACGCGGCGGCGACCGGGCGGTCGCCGAGGCGTGCTTCTACCTCTTGGTCGAGCAGTTCGGCCGGACCGAATGGGCGGGGATCGTGTGATCAAGCTTCCGGAAGGTGCCAACCGCAACCCGCGGCTCGTCGCGCTCGCGGCGCAGGCCAACGCGTGGCCGAGCACGCAGATCGGCGTCGGGGTGGTGAGCCTCAACGTCGTCGACGCCGCCATCGAGATCGCCCAGGAGCACGACGTCTCGCTGATGCTGATCGCGAGCCGCCGCCAGGTCGACGCGCGGGAGTTCGGCGGCGGCTACGTCGACGGGATGACGCCGTACGACCTCACCGCGCGCGTGCGGGCCAAGGACGCGCGCGACCGGATGGTCGTCTGCCGCGACCACGGCGGCCCGTGGCAGGGCAGCAACGGCTCCATCACCGCCACGCCCGAGCAGGCGATGGTCGACGCGCGCACCTCGTTCTTCGCCGACCTCGACGCGGGCTTCGACCTCCTCCACATCGACACGAGCGTCTGCCCGACTGGCGACGCCGACGCGCCGAAGGAGCGGCTGCTGGAGCTCTACGACGACTGCTGGGCGCAGGCCGTCGCGGGCGACCACCACATCGCCTTCGAGGTCGGCGACGAGGAGCAGTCGAGCATCACGGAGGGGTTGGAGCAGCCGCGCCTGTTGTTGGAGGCCTTGACTGAGCGCCGCAACGGGAACGGCACGCCGCCGCCGCTCTTCGTCGTCATCCAGACCGGGACCAAGGTGATGGAGCGCCGCAACGTCGGCTCGCTCTCGGCGCCCTACCGGATCGACGGCCAGATGCCCTCGCAGATCCACCTCCCGCAGCTGATGGCGCTGGTGCACCGCTTCGGCACGCACCTGCGCCAGCACAACACCGACTACCTCCCCGACGAGATCCTGCAGTGGCACCCGCTGCTCGGGATCCACGCCGCGAACATCGCGCCCGAGTACGGCGTCGAGGAGACGCTCGGCCTGCTCTCGATCATGGAGGGCCGCGGCGCGACCGACCTCAGCGAGCGCTTCCTGAACCTCGCGTACGAGACGCGCAAGTGGGAGAAGTGGGAGCTCGAGGGCTCCGACGCGACCGACCGCGACCGCGCGATCTGGGCGGGCCACTACGTCTTCTCCACGCCCGAGTTCGCCGAGATCCGCGCGCGGCTGCTCGAGCGCGTGCACCTCACCTCCGAGGAGCTCGACGAGGCCCTGCGCACGCGCATCAAGGCCTGCCTGCTCCGTCACCTCCGAGCCTTCCGGGTGGTCGCATGAGACGCCGCGTCGCCGTCATCATCCTGTCGCGCAACCTGCCCGAGGCGGTCGACCGGCTCGTCCGCGCGATCCGCCGCTACGACCTCGACGGCTGCGACATCTACGTCGTCGAGGCGGGCACCGACCGCGACAAGCTCTCCCAGCACCACACGACCTGGGCGAACTGGCCCGAGGCGATGCGCGAGGGCCTGCGGCCCGCGCGCGGCTTCAACCTCGGCATCCGCGAGCTGATCACCGCGGGCCGCCTGCAGGACTACGACTACCTCTTCCTGCTGCGCGCCACCGTGCACCTCGACGGCCCGGTCGTCAGCCGGCTGCTCGACCAGATGGAGGAGCACCCGCGCGTCGGGATCATCTCCCCGTGCGGCGAGACGTGGCCCGAGCAGGAGCTCGTCGGCCCGGACTCGCTGCGCTACGTCTGGCACATCAACCACCACGCGTGGATGCTGCGCCGCTGCTTCGTCGACCTGATCATCGACCACCACGGCTCCTCCGACAACGGGCCGATCTTCGACGGCTCGAACTTCCGCAGCTACGGGACCGACACCGAGCTGATCGTCAAGGGCTACATCAACGACTACGCGACCGCGCTGTCCACGGCGTGCCTCCTGCGCGAGGACCCGGAGCTGCTCAAGACGCGGGCGGACCTGATCCGGACCGACCCCTATGACATCAACGCGCGCAAGGTCTTCGACGAGGGCTTCCAGTGGATGCGGCGCAAGTACGGGTTCACGACGCGGCTGCAGTTCCAGCAGTACGCGACGCTCTGGTACGACCGCTTCTTCGACCTCCACCCCTCGCTCGCGCCCTACCGGCTGCTGCCCGACGAGGCGCGGCTGCCGTGACCGCGGCGACCCTCGACGACGGGCGCGGGCGCGTGGCGGGCGGCGAGGCGCGGACCGCGTGCGCGGCCTGCGGCGGGCCCGAGCTCGTGCCCGAGCTGGAGCTGCCCGACGTCCCGGTGCACATGGGCTGCACGGCGCAGCCGCCCGAGGAGGACGCGCTCGCCGACCAGCGCTGGGCCACTTGCACGCGTTGCGGGTCGATCCAGCTCGCCGCGCTCGCGCCGCTGCGGCTCGTCTACGCGAGCCAGCACAACGCGGCGCTCGGCGGCGTCTGGGCGCGCCACCACGCGGCGCTCGCGGCGTTCGTCGCCGAGCGCGCGCCGCGGCGCGTCGTGGAGGTCGGCGGCGGCTCGGGCGCGCTCGCGCGGGCCTACGTCGCCGCGCACGACCTCGACGCCTGGACCGTCGTGGAGCCCAACCCGACGTTCGTGCCGGAGCCGCCGATCGGGCTCGTGAGCGCCTACGTCGAGGACGTGGCCGACGTCGTCGCGGGCGCGGACGCCGTCGTCCACAGCCACCTGCTCGAGCACCTCTACGCGCCGCGCGCGTTCCTGCGCACGATCCGCGCGCAGGCCCGGCCCGAGGCCACCATGATGCTCTCGGTCCCCAACCTGCCCTCGCTGCTCGAGCAGTCCGGCGCCAACGCCATCAACTTCGAGCACACCTACTTCTTCGACCTCCCGTTGCTCACGTGGATGCTCCGCGACGCGGGCTTCACGGTCACCGACGCGCGGGCCTTCGAGCGCCACAGCTTCTTCCTCGCCGCCCGGCCCGACGCGACCCCCGGCGCGGCGGGCCCCCCGCCGGACGCCCGCGGCGGCGCGCGCGCCTTCGTGCGCTTCGTCGCCGCGGCGCGGCGGGACGCCCGGGCGCTCGCGGCGCGGGCCGCGGCCTTCGACGGGCCGGTGTACCTCTTCGGCGCCCACGTCTTCTCGCAGTTCCTGATCGGCTGCGGCTTCCCGGCGCGGCGCGCGGTCGCGGTCCTCGACAACGACCCGGCCAAGCAGGGGCTGCGGCTCTACGGGACGCCGCTGCGGGTCGCGGCGCCGGCGGTGGTGGCGGAGACGCCGCGCGCCGCGGTGGTCGTCCGCGCCACGCACTACACGGCGGAGATCACCGAGCAGCTGCGGACGCTCGCGCCCGGCTTGGAGCTGTGGTGAGCGCGCGCGGGCCGCTCGTCTGCATCCCGGCGGCGGGCCGCGGCACGCGGATGGGCTTCGCCGGCGGCGCGCTGCACAAGGCGCTCGCGCCGCTGTCCAACCGCGCGGTCCTCACGCACGTGCTGGAGAGCTTCCCGGACGACGCGCGGTTCGTCATCGCCCTCGGCCACCACGCCGACCAGCTCCGCGCCTACCTCGCGCTCGCGCATCCCGACCGCGACATCACGCTGGTCGAGGTGGACAACTACGCCGGCCCGGGCTCCGGGCCCGGCCTCTCGATCCTCGCCTGCGCCGAGCACCTCGCCGAGCCGTTCGCGCTCGCGGCCGCCGACGCGCTCGTCCACGACCTGCCCCCGCTGCGCGGCACCTCGTGGATGGGCGTCAGCCACGTCGAGGACCCGACCTCCTACCTGACGCTGGAGCTCGACGCGGCCGACCACGTGCGCCGCTTCCAGGAGCGCACCGGTCCGTCGCGCCTGGCCTACGTCGGCGTCGCGTGGATCACGGAGCCCGCCGTCTTCCTCGACGGCCTGCGCGCCGTCGTGCCGAGCGGCGAGCACCAGGCCACCGCGGGCTTCCGGGCGCTGGTCGACGCGCGCGTCCCGGTCCGGGCGCTGCCGTGCGACTGGACCGACACGGGGACGACCGCGACCTACGCCGCCGCGCGGGCGCGCTTCGCCGAGACGGTCTCGGGCGGGCGCGCGCCGAGCGACGTCACCTACCTGCTGCCCGACCGCGTCGTGAAGTGGTTCCGGGATCCCGACGGCGCGCGCCGCCGCGTGCTGCGCGCGGCCGACCTGCGCGCCGCGATCCCGCCGGTGATCCCGGCCCCGCCCGGCTGGCTGGCCTACGAGAAGGCCGAGGGCGCGGTGCTGCGCGACCGCCTCGGAGGCGAGGAGGTGCGCGACGTGCTCGACTGGATCGCCGCCGCCCTGTGGGAGGAGCGCACCGACGGCGCGAGCTTCCGCGCCGCGGCGCGGCGGTTCTACGGGGAGAAGACGCTCGCCCGGCTGGGCGCCTACCTCGACGACCGCGGGATCCGCGAGCCGCCCGACGGGACCCGCCTCAACGGCGTCCCGACCGCGACCGTCGCGCAGGCGCTGGAGCGCGAGCTCGACGCGCTGGTCGGCGCCGCCGTCCCGGCGCGCTTCCACGGCGACCTGCACGAGGGCAACATCGTCGCGGGCGCCGCGGGCTACCGGCTGATCGACTGGCGCGACGAGTTCGGCGGCCTCGCCGACCGCGGCGACCAGCTCTACGACCTCGCCAAGCTCCTGCACACGCTCGAGATGCCGGAGTCGGTCATGCAGGAGCGCGCGTTCCGGATCGCGCACGCGCCCGACGGGTCGATCGCCTTCGGCCACCCCGACAGCTCGCTGCGCGCCGCGGGCCGGCGCGCGTTCTGGGACTGGTGCGCCGGGCGCGGGCTCGACTTGCGCGCGATCGGCGCGATCGACGCGCTCGTGTGGATCAACATGGCCCCGCTCTACGACCGCGAGCTCGGCGACTACTTCTACGCCTTCGGGCGCTGGCTGCTCGAGCTGCGCCACCGCGGCGACGCCTCGCCCGAGGGCGAGGCCGCGCTCATCCCTCGGCTGGGTGGAACACCAGCGAGCGGAGCGTGAGGAACGCGATCACCGCGAGGGTCAGCACGGTCACGACGTAGACGTCGCGCTCGGGCACGCCGAGCACGCGCGGCAGGATCGCGGTCGAGGTCGCCGTCACGCCGTACTGGACGACGACGGCCGCGACGTAGCGGCGCAGCTGCGCGCCGCGTGCCAGTGCGAAGCCCTCCTCGGTGGGGAAGACGAAGTGGCGCTGGAGGAGGAAGTGCAGCACCAGCGCCGAGGCGTAGGAGAGCGGGATCGCGATCTGGATCGGCACGTCGAGCGGGCCCGAGACCAGGAGCGTCAGCGCGATGTAGGTGAGCGTCGTGAACGACCCGCTGATCGCGTAGCGCAGCGTCGACCACGTGAGCAGCGAGCGCAGGAGCGATGGTCGGTCGACGAGCACCGCGGTGAAGGTACTGGCCGCCGGAGCCCCGCGCACGGGGTTCTGCCGGACGGTCAGGCACTCGTCTCAGGAGGGCGTCAGGACGATGCCCGCGGCGCTCGTCACGCGCCCCGCGAGCAGCGACGTCGTCTGGCGCAGCGAGGCGGCGAGGTCGAACGGGTCGAGCGCCGAGACCGCGTCGCGCGGGATCACCACGTCGTACCAGCGCAGCGCCGCGCTGGCCGCCGTGTAGTGCACGCAGATGTTCGCGACGGTGCCGCAGATCACGAGCGTCCGGACGCGCCAGACGCGCAGCAGGTGGTCCAGCGGCGTCCCGTAGAACGCGTCGTAGCGCGGCTTGCGCAGGACGGTGTCGCCCGGCAGCGGGTGGAGCGCGTCGACGATCTCCCAGCCGTGGCTGCCCTCGAGCGCGTGCGCCGGCCAGATCGCGAACTCGGGGTCGCCGTCGCGGTGCGTGTCCTGCGTGAAGACGATGCGCGCGCCCGCGGCGCGGAAGCTCCGGACGAGCCCCGCGATCGCCGGCACGGTCGCGGCCGCGTCGGGCACCTGGAGCGTGCCGCCGTCGCTGACGAAGTCGTGCTGCATGTCGACGACGACGAGCGCGGTGGACGCCGGGTCGAGCGCGACGCGCTCGGTCAGCGGGATCTCGGGGACGGCGAGCTGCTCGGACATGGCGACATGATGGCGGGAACGCGGCGGGAGGTCTGCGCAGGGTTGGCGGCGCGTCGTTCATCGCCGTGCGGCGGCAGCGACCATCGTTCGTCGCGGAGTCACGCCCCGGTGGCATGACGACGACGGCCCAGCGGCCCCAGCAACGCTTCAGCCTCGGCGGCCGTGCCGCCTCGCTCGCGCTCCTGCGCTCCCGGATCTCGCAGCTGCCGGGCCTGTCGGTCCTCGACGAGGCGCGCACCGGTGAGCGCCGCGGCGAGGCGCGCGTGCTCATCGACGTGCGCGGCACCGGCCTCTCCGGCTACGAGATCGGCCGCCGGATGCGCCGGTTCTCCGGGCTCCCGCTGGACTTCTGCCGCGAGCACCGGCTCGTCGTGGTCTTCGACGCGGACGAGGAGATCGGCGACCGCGGGGAGCGCCTGCTGTTCGCGCTGGGCCACGCCTGCCAGCCTCCGGCCGATGCGGTTTCCCCTGGGGTCTAGACTGTTAAGCATGACCAGCTCAGGAACGCGTACGCAGATCCTCCGCCAGATGGAGACGGTCTCTGCGCGGCTGGACTCCCCGAAGCTCAACTCGCAGCAGCGCATGGCGCTCCTGCGCCGCCAGGCCGAGCTCGGCGACCTCCGCGACGCGCTCGCCGAGCGCGCCCGGCGCGCCGCGTCGCCGCGCTAGAAGGCCGCCACGGCCATGGCTCCGCGCGAGCCGACCATCGTGGAGCTGATGGCGGAGGCGACGCACACCGCCGACCGCGTCGCGCTCTACCAGCAGAAGCTCTACGCCGGCCGCGGCGACGAGCGCCGCTACGCCGAGCTGCAGCGCGAGGCGGCGGGCGCCGCCGACCGGCTGGCGCTCGCGCGCGAACGCGCGGCGGCGGCCGCGGCCGCGACGCCCGGGTCCTCCTAGATCGCGGGCCGCGGGCGCAGCGCGCGCCGCGGGATCCCACGGCCGCCGCCGCGGCGGCGCGGCGTGGTCAGCAGGGCGAAGGCGCGGACGCGCAGGAGCCGCACCGCGTCCTCGGTCTCGGCGAACGGGTCGGCCACGACGCGGCCGTCCCGCAGCGACGCGGCGGCGAGCAGGCGGCCGTCGACGATGGCCATCAGCGCGGGCCGCGCGACGGTGCGGGCCGAGTCGAGCTGCGAGAGCTCGCGCAGCGCCGCGTCCTCGGCGGCGGTCGCCTGCTGCAGGACGATGGTGTCGGTGGAGGTCATGGGTACAGCCTGGCCCTGAGGGGTGGGCCTCCACATCGGGCGAAGGGTGCCGGTCGCGCGGGGGCCGGCCTTAGCCGCTCGCGTCGACCCCTTAGGCGACCCGGTCCTCCAGCCCGACCACGCCCGCGGTGCCCAGCTCGGCGTCCTCGGCCTCGAAGCGCTCGAGCGCCTCCGAGGCGCGCGCGGACGGTGTCCGGCCGGGCACGACCCACGCGGTGAGCGCGGCCGCGACGCAGAGGCCGGCGCCGGCCCAGAGGGCGGTCTCGAAGCCGGCCTCGGTCGGCAGGTGGGCGCCGTGCGGCGTGTGCGCGGCGAGGATCGAGGCGGCGAGCGCGCTGCCGATCGAGAAGCCGATGTAGCGGACCACCTGGTAGAAGCCCATCGCGCTGCCGGTCTCCTCCTCGGGCACCGCGCGGACGATCAGGCCCGGGATCGCGGCGAACGTGAAGCCGAGCCCGACGCCGACGATCGCCATGATCGCGAACGCCTCCCACAGCGCGTGGTGGCCGAGCGCGAAGAGCGCGCCCGCGGCGGCGACCGTGAGGCAGCCGACGGGCAGGACGCCGCGCGGGCCGAGGATCCGGGTGGCGAGCGGGAGCGCGCGGCTCGCGAGCAGGCTCGTGATCGAGAACGGGACGAGGCACAGGCCCGCGGTGAGGACCGAGGCGCCGAAGCCGTAGCCGGTCGAGCGCGGCGTCTGGACGAAGGCGGTGACGACCGACAGGTCGATGTACATCGCGGCCCCGAGGACGAACGCCGACGCGTCGGCGGTGAGCACCGCGGGGTGGCGCAGGAGGCGGAGCTCGATCAGCGGGTTGGCCGTGCGGAGCTGCAGCGGCGCCCAGGCGACGATCAGGACGGCGGCGACCGCCAGCAGCGCGACGATCCGCGTCGAGCCCCAGCCCCACGCCGTCCCCTGCCCGATCGCGAGCAGGAGCGCGACCAGGCCGGTGGAGAGCAGGAGCGCGCCGGGGACGTCGAGGTGGCCCTTGGCCGTCGCGGTGCTCCGCGGGACGATCGCGAGGACGGCGAGGAGCGCCAGGGCGGCGAAGCCCGCGCCGAACCAGTAGGCGGCGTGGAGGCCGAGGTGCTCGGCGATCAGGCCGGAGACGGGGTAGCCGACGCCGACGCCCGCCGCGGCGGAGACCGACAGCAGCGCGATCGCGGGCGCGATCCGGGGTCCGGGCAGGCCGTCGCGGGCGGCGGCCATCGCGAGCGGGATCAGGCCGAGGCCTACACCTTGCATCGCGCGGCCGGCGACGAGGACCGGCAGCGAGGTCGCGACCGCGGCGAGGACCCCGCCGAGCGCGACGACCGCGAGCCCGGCGGCGATCGCCTCGCGCCGGTGCGCGCCGTCGCCCAGCCGGCCCATGACCGGCGCGCTGACGGCGCCGGCGAGCAGCGCCGCGGTGAGCGACCACTGCGCGTCGCTGAGCGAGACGTGGAGGTCGGTGGAGATGAGCGGGATCAGCGGCGCGCCGAGCGAGGAGATGACGGCGACGACGAGGGTGACGAGGAAGAGGACGGGCGTGAGGAGGGCGCCGCGGCGGCCGGCGGCCGCCGCGCGGGTGGCGGCGGGCGCGGGAGCGGGGGCGGGAGCCGCGGCGCTCATGCCTGCTCCTCCCGCTGCAGCGAGTCGATCAGGCCCTGGAGCACGTCGGTCGCGGCGGCCAGCGCGCAGACCTCCGCGTCCGAGCGCCCCGCGAGGTGCTCGCGGATGACCGTCCGGTACTCGGCCCGCAGCGCGTCGAGCGCCGCCTGCCCGTCGTCGGTCAGCGTCACCAGCACCACCCGGCCGTCGTCGGGATGCCGCTCGCGGGTGACCAGCCCGCGCTCCTCCAGCCGGCCGACGAGCTGCGTGACCGTGGGCTGCGCGAGGGCCTGCGAGCTCGCCAGGTCCGTGATCCGCGTCGCTTCGACAGCCAGACTGCTGAGGATTCCCGCTTCGGCGCGCGAGACGCCGCCGGTGCCGCGCCGCAGCAGCAGGCGCGTGATCAGGGACGCGCGCGGAAGGAGGTGCTCGGCGACGGCCTGGACGGCGTCGGCGCGAGCGCCGGGGGTGGCGGCGGGAGCGGAATTCACATCGCAAAACTATATTGGATAGCGATGGAAATCGGGCGCGGCGGCGCGCCAGCCTTTCGCGGCCGAACGAGCCCGGAACCACCCGAACGGCGGGGATCCCGAAGGTTTTTCGCTGCAGGTCGGCCACATTTGGAGGCGAACATATGTTCGTGTTAGCCTCCTCCGATCGATGGATGGCGTGCCCCAGATGTTCTTGATGTTCTTGGTCGTGCACGCCCCGGCGGAGCACCCATGCGATATGTCGCATTGAGGTCCTAGCCGCCCTCGCCGAGGGTGATTCGTGCGTGGACCCGCTCGCCGTCTTCACAACCAACTTGAAAGCCGCTCGCGGCGCGGCCGACATGACGCAAGAGCAATTGGCCAACGAAGCCGGCATCGGCCAGGCCCACCTCTCGCGGATCGAGAACGGTCGACACGATCCTTCGATCCGCATGGTGGCGAAGATCGCCTCCGCGCTGAAGGTCTCGGTCGCCGACCTCATGAAGGGCATCTGAGCGCGCGGTCGCAGACCCCTTAACGACGGTGGCGCCCACAGCGGGGATCTGTGGGCGCCACGGTCCGCGGATGGCCGACGAAGGAGACGGCCGGCCCATACCGTAGACGATTTCGGTGTTTTCCGCATGTGGTATTCCGCATAGCGCTGAGAAACGCTGCGCTTGGCGCGGAGGCGCTCTGGAGGCGCTCCCGGGCCGTGCGACGGCGCCGCGACGGCGTGCTTCAGCCGCCGACGAGCACCGCGACGCCGGCGGCGACGAAGACCACGCCGGTCAGCACCGCGGTGGTCCAGCGGAGCAGCCGCGAGCCGGGGTCATCCCCCAGCCCGAGGAGCTTCGTGGCGCGTGATGGGTCTCCGGGGACGGCGAAGCCGTCGGCGATCAGCCGCGAACCGGCGATCAGCAGCATCCCGAGGACGATGAACCCGATGCCGAGCATCGCGATGTTCCGCTCGAATGGAGCCAGACGGGATCGAACCGACGACCTCCTGCTTGCAAAGCAGGCGCTCTCCCAGCTGAGCTATGGCCCCGAGCCCGACCGAGTCTAGCTCGGAGGGGCGGGGTTTTCCTAGAGGCCCCGGCGGCCGCGGCGGCTGTAGCCGAACCCGCCGCCGGTGAGGAGCAGGATCAAGATGATGATGAGCAGGATGGTGAGCACGGTGTGCCTCCCTGGTGGACGGTGTCGCCGGGGTGTACCCATGAAGACCCCACACCAGCCGGGCAGATCAGGGTCGGCGCCGCAGGTCCCGCCACTCGTCGAGCGCCTCGCGCTCCCGCAGGGACGCGACGGCGCTCGCGTCGATGTCGAAGTCGTGCGCGGCGTCCGAGCACCACACGTTCGGGTGGCGCGCGAGCCACCGTCGCGCGTCCGCCGCGCCGAGCTCGACCAGGCGGTCGACGTGCTCCTCGTCGAAGAGCAGGAAGGACAACAACTCGCCGCGCGAGGGCGAGCGGCCGCCGCCGAGCAGCCGCGACATGAACGGGTAGTCGGGCCGCAGCCAGCCCTGCAGGCCGGCGTAGCGCTCCTCGAAGACCTCGTCGGCGATCGCCGCGAGCTCACCGCGGCGCTCGGGCGCGACCAAGGCGTAGGAGATCTTCCGGTACGGCTTGCGGCCGCGCGCGGCGCGGTACGCGTCGGCGGACCCGCGCGGACCCGCGCCGCCCGAGTCCACCACGAACGAGTTGATGGTGGCCAACCGGTGGAGGTCGTCGACGACCTGGTCCACCAGCAGGCCGTCGATGATGTTCGCGGCGACGTCCGCGAGCCGGGGCGCGCCCGGCCCCTCGGCCGGCACCTCGACGCGCGCGCGGAACGGCTGGAACCCGATGACGACGACGCGGTCGGCGCCGAGCGCGAGCGCGGGCGCGACCGGGCTGTTGAGGCGCGTCCCGCCGTCGACGTAGTGGCCCGCCAGCGCCGCCGGATGCTCGATCTCGACCGGCGGGAAGAGCATCGGGATCGCGGCCGAGGCGCGGACGTGCTCGCTGTCGAGCATCGCGGGCACGTACTGCAGCGGATCGGCCGGCCGCGACGCGGGCACGCGCCCGACGCTGTCGACGAACGCCACCGGGCTCGAGCGCGCCAGCGAGGTCGCGACCACGCAGACCGCCTCGATCACGCCGGTCCGCACGTTGCGGTGCAGGTCGTCCCAGTCGATCCACCGGTCGAGGGAGCGCCGCAGCGGCGACGGGTCCAGCAGCCCCGCCAGCCGGACGCCCGGGACCTCCAGCGCCTCCCCCAGCATCCGCAGCGCCATCAGCGGCAGCCCCGGCCCCACGACGGGCCGGATCACGTCGCTCTTCTTCAACCCGCGCCAGTGGGCGATCAGCGACGCGACCGCCGCCTCCGCGGGCTGGTCGGCCGTCGCGCCGAGCGCGGTCGCGTTGATCGCGCCGACGCTCGTCCCGCACAGGATCACCGGCCGCTCGCCGCGCTCCTCGAGCAGCGGCAGCAGGACCGACAGCGCGCCGACCTCGTAGGCCCCGCGCGCTCCGCCGCCGGGCAGGACGATCGCCACGCGCGGCGCGGCGGAGCTGCCGTTGCCGTTGCGCGCGGGCGTCGTGAACCGTGGCCCGTCGGACATCTCCAGAGCGTGCCGCGAGCGGGCCGCCGCGGCTACGGACCGGCGGTCCGAGACGCCACCGACGGGCAGTAGGCGAAGAACGCGAGCGCGCCGCGGCTGAGGGCCGAGCGGCGCGCTCGCGGCGTCCTTCGCCCTCCGTGACCGGAGGGACGAGCGCGCCAGGATTGTTCCCCGATGCTGGCGCGCTGCCTGTGTCGAGATGGGTGTCGGCCGCGCCCGCGATCCCCTCAACCGGATGCTCTCCGGTGTGGACGCCTGATCGACTCAGACCCGCAGCTCGCCCTCCAGGACGATCACGCAGTCGCCCGCGACGCGGACGCGGTCGCCGTCGATCGCGGTGTCCAGACGGCTCGCGCGACCCATCTCGATCCCCTGGCGGACCGAGGTCTCCGCCGCGCCCGTGTGCTGGTGCAGGTAGGCGCAGAGCGGCCCGGCGGCCGAGCCGGTCGCGGGATCCTCCAGCACGTGGTCGCGCTCGGCGAAGAAGCCGCGGGCGCGGACCGGCGCGCCGTCCTCCCCCGGCACGAACAGGTAGAGGACCATCGTGGCGGTCTGCTCCTCGAGCGCCTGGACGCGCAGCAGGTTCGGGCGCGCGCGCTCCAGCGCGACGGTGTCGCGCACGGGGATCATCAGGTGGAAGATGCCGGTCGAGACGGGCTGGACCGGGAGCTCGGCGTGGGCGTCGGCGGGGCCGAGGCCGAGGGCGCCGAGGATCGGCGCGGGCTCGAGCGCGTCGCCGAAGACCGCGGGCTCCTGGAGCATGCTCGCGCGGGCGACGTCGCCGACGAGCTCGACCTCGACGGGCTGCACGCCCGCGCCGGTCTGCTGGTGGTAGCGCGCCTCGCGGAGGCCCGCGGCGCGCGCCATGGCGACCGCGACGCCGAGCGAGGGATGGCCGGCGAAGGGGATCTCGTCGACCATCGTGAAGATGCGGTTGCGGTAGTCGGCGCCGTCGACGGTCGGCGACTGCACGAACGAGCTCTCCGACTGCGCGGTCTCGCGGGCGACCCGGAGCATGGTCGCCGGCTCCAGCGCGTCCGCGTCGTGGATGACCGCCAGTCCGTTGCCCGCCAGCGGCGTCGACGTGAAGACGTCGAGCCAGGTCAGCCGCCGGGCGGCGGCCATCAGCGATCCATCAGAAGTCGAAGTCCTTCGGGGGCTTCTGCTCGAACCAGAGCCGGTCGTGCTCGGGCGTCTCCTGGAGGAAGTCGGGGGTCTCCTCGAGGACGTCCTCGTCCTCGTCGGCGTCGTCGCCCGCGGGCGCGGGGTCCGCGGCGGCGGGCGTGGGCGCCGGGGCCGGGGCCGGCGGATCCGGCGCCACGAGCGGCTCGTCGCGCGCGAGCGCCTCGTCCAGCTCGGTCGCGGAGAACTCGCGCGTCTGCTGGTGCTCGAAGGGGTCGCCGTGCGGCGGCAGCGCGCTCTCCTGCTCGGGCTCCGCGTAGGCGTGCTCGTGCGTGCGCGGCTCCTCGGCGGGGAGGGCGCGGTCGTCGTAGAAGGAGGTCGCGGGCACCGGGTCGGGGTCCGGCGAGGCGAACGGCTCGTCGTCGTAGGCGACCGCGGGCTCGTCGAGGCCCGCGGGCTCGTGGTCGAGCGCGCCGGCGTCCGCGTACGAGGCGGCCGCGGCCGGCTCCTCGCCGCCGTCGCGGCGGACGGGGCCGAGCGCGTCGGCCTCCTCCTTGGCGATCTCTGACGGGTCGGCTCCCCGACGGCGCTTGAGATCGAGGTGCTCCCGGATGGCGTCATCCAACAGGCCCATGGTCGCCTTAGCGTAACGAGCACGGGAGCGGGACGGCGAGGCAGCGGCCCCGCCGCGTCAGGGCGCGCTGACCGTGCGGTTCTTGCCGGCGCGCTTGGCCTGGTAGAGCGCCTCGTCCGCGGCGGCGATCAGCGCGCGGACGTCGCCGGTGGCGTCCGTCAGCGCCGCGGCGCCGAAGCTGGCGGTCACGCGCAGCGGGGCGGCGGCCTCGTCGCCGAGGATCGGGAGCCGGAGCGCCGCGATCCCCTCCCGGACGCGCTCGGCGAGGTTGTGGGCGCCCTCGAGGTCGGTGCCGGGCAGGACGACGGCCAGCTCCTCGCCGCCGTAGCGGGCGGGCTCGTCGATCTCGCGCGAGGAGGCGCGCAGGATCTTCGCGACCTCGCGCAGGACGACGTCGCCCTGCTGGTGGCCGTAGGTGTCGTTGACGGCCTTGAAGTCGTCGATGTCGAGCATCACGAGGCCCAGGTCCTGGCCGAAGCGCTTGGAGCGCTCGACCTCGGCGACCATCGTCTCCTGGAAGCGGCGGCGGTTGGAGAGGCCGGTGAGCTCGTCGGTGACCGCCTGGCGCTCGACGGTCTCGTGGAGGCCGACGTTCTCGACGGAGACCGCCGCCTGGCCGGCGAGGTAGTGGAAGAGCTCGCGCTCGCGATGGGAGAACGGGCGCCCGGCGCGCCAGACGGAGATCAGGCCGGCGATGACGTCGGCGTCCGGCCCCGCCGCCGGGCCGGCGCGCAGCGGATGGGCGAGCGCGTGGCCGCCGTCGACGTCGGCGAACGACGGCTCGCCGACCGCGACGACGCGCCGCTCCGCCTCCTCGGCCGCGGGGTTGCGGGACCCTCCGCCGACGGTCGCGACCGGCCGCCGCTCGCCGCCCGGGTGCGTCTGCATCAGCGCCTGGCCGCCCTGGGCGTCGACGGCGTCGACGGCGGTGCGGACGACGATCTCCAGGAGCCCGTCGCGGTCGAGGCTGGAGGCGAACGTCTCGCCGATCCGCCGCAGCGAGAGCTCCATGCGCAGCCGCTCCTGGCCCAGCTCCTGGAGGCGGCCCTCGAGCTCGCGCGACATCTTGTTGAACTCCTCGCCGAGCTGGGCGAACTGGTCGCGGCCGCGCGTGTCGACCTCCGCCGAGAAGTCGCCGGCGCCGAGCCGGCGGGCGGCGCCGAGGAAGTCCTCGATCTGGCGGTTGAGGGAGCGCGAGACGACGATCGCCGAGACGAGCGCCAGGAGGAAGAACCCGAGGAGCACGAGGCCCGCGACGAGGCGGCCGTCGCGGATGTCGTCGTCGGTCGCCGCGGTCGGCTCGAGCACCGAGACGCGGATCCGCTCGCCGAGGAACCCGGGCGCGTCGAAGGAGGCGGCGCGGTAGCCGCGGCCGGCGATCGCGACCTCGCCGGTGTGCGTCGGGAGGGCGGCCTGCGTGGCGTTCGGGATCGTCGAGGCGATCGTCCTGTCGCCGCGGCGGACGATCGTCTCCATGCGCGTCGTGCGCGCGACGAGGCGGGCGTAGGCCTGCGCGGTCTCGACGGAGACCTGGAGGTCGGCGACCGGCGTGCCGTCGGCGACGAGGCTGCGGGTCGCGGGGAAGGAGGCGAGCGGGTCGCCGACGTCGGCGAGCGTCGTGTCGGCGTCGTCGGTCAGCACGATGCGCTTGGCCTCGGTGGTGGCGAGGAGGCGCTGGGCGACGCGCCGGATCTCGGTACGGTCCGCGGATCTCAGTGCTCGCGCAAGCTGCGGATCGCGCCCGAGCCGCGCGGCGAGCCGGTCCGCCCCACCCCGCGCGTCGTAGTAGAGGCCGATCGCCGCCTCCTGCCGCGCGGCGACCCGCGCGTCCGCCTGCCCGTTCTCGCTCTCCGCGATCAGCCGGAACACGATGAACGTGACCGCCACCATCGGCACGATCACGATCAGCACGAAGAACAGCCGCAACCGCGTGCGGAAGCTGGAAAGGCGATCACGCAGATCGCCGATGAAGCCGCGCGTCGACATCTCCCGCCGCCCAGCGTACCTTCGCGCCCGGCGACGTCCTCTTGGCGTCCACCGCGAGCCTTGGCTACAATCGAGTCTTCACCCGGGGCTATAGCTCAGTTGGGAGAGTGCCTGGATCGCACCCAGGAGGTCGCCGGTTCGAGCCCGGCTAGCTCCACTCGGGAAGAAGCCCCGCCGTTGCGGGGCTTCTTTGTTTCTGGAGGGGCGTCGTTCGCGGCGTTGTCGGCCGTCCGGGGAACGGAGAGGGAACGGGCAACGCGGATGGCCTGCTCGGCCGGGATCTGTGGCTGGTCCTCGAGCTCGTCGATGACGTGGCCGTAGCGCGTGAGCGGGAGGCGGGCGTCGTGGCCGAGCTGGCGGGCGACGTAGATGACGCTGCGCCCTTCGGGCAGGAGCCGGCTCGCGAAGCTGTCCGGGGCACTCGGCACTTTCCAGCGCGGCCTCGATACGACTCGCCACCTCGCTGTGACTCGGCTCGACGGCGGTTGTTCTCCTGTTTCCACAATCGGCGATCCGCTGGGCTCATCAAGGATCCGCCGCTCTTCGCCTGCCTTGGCAAAGAGCGGTGCGTCTCGACGCGGCTCACAGACCCACCCGGGACACAGCAAACGTGCGAACGTCGCGATCACGGAGGCGTCATATGGCGACTCACCGACTACCAGTTGACGCGACGGAGAGAGCGAAGGTTTTCGACCTGCACAGCTGCAAGAGGCCCACCGGTCATGGGGCGAGGCTGTACGGCGGGCGCGACAGTGTCTTTGCCGACGCAGGCAGACGTCGGGCGCCTGTGGCCAAGGGTCACGGCTCGTGTATTGGTTGACGCGCTGAGGCACCCAGCCGCGTGCGATGCTGCCGGGCAGTGTCGGGTGCAGCGAACAACGAGATTGGGATCTCGCCGCCGCGGGGCTTGCCGGAGGTTCTTCGCGAGGATGCCGAGCGGCAGCTCAGGCAGGCGACGAGCAAGCCGGTTCGGCTGCCGCCGAATGCGGTCGTCACAGGCCATCCGACCACCTGCCCTGCATGTGGGGCGGCCACCGTCGAGTGGGGTTGCTCTGACTACGTCACTCAGACGAAGGACGACATCCACCCACTCGTCTGGGACGAAACCGCATGGATGGCGGACTCGTTCGTGTGTCGAACATGCGACGCGGGCTGGTTCGAGGACGGTGACATGGGTCCGATCACTTGGGTCCGCCCGTACTGGCGTCTGACCTGATGGGGCAGGAGGGCAACGCCTGTAGCACTTGCGGCGGCGAAGGAGCACGGCTCAGCGGGAACCATTCCTACGCGAGGACTCCTGCGACGTCGAAGCTTTCGCCCAGCATGCGCCGCGCGCGCCTTCCAACGAACGGGGACTTGACGGGCCATGGTCGTCGGGTCTTCCAGTTGCATGGAAGGCAGCAGCACGTTCCTGCCCGGAATACGCTGCGCTGCGTGGACGGCAACGAAGCACTCTCGATCCTCCAGGGCGGCCACCTCGACACCGTCAGCTTCGTCATGGACTACGTCGAAGTGCGGATCGGATACAGCGTCCTCCGCTCTCAGTGCTCGCATCCGAAGGTTCGTCTGTCCGATGGAAGCATCTACGAGTTCCCGGAGGATGGATCGAGAGACGCCCTGTGTAGCCTGATCGACTCGAACGTGGTCGCAGCGTCCGAGGTGGAAGCGGACACCGATGACTGGCGGATCGAGGTTCGGACCGACAAGGGCCACGTCTTGGCGATCCCACTCGGGTCGGAGCGCAGGGTCGGCGGCCCAGAAGCCGCGCACCTGGTTCCTGCAGACGCGTCGGGTCGGCTCGAAGTCTCCGAGATGTGGATCTGGTGAGTGAGCGCTATCGCTTCGAGTTAAGGGCAGCACGCCCTCGGGCCGCCGGCTCACTCGCGATGAACGACGGGCGGTGGGCAGACAGCCGATAGAACCCATGGGATCCCTGGTTGCGTTGTCGCTCGCGGTCAAGTGTGCGAGTACCGAGGGCATCGCCGTGCTCGGCGTCGACGGCTTCGTACTGACCGACACCACCGCCCAGCCCTGGATGGACCACATGCTCGACTGCGGCAGCGGGCGATCGGGAAGCGGCCATCGCGTTCATCGAGAGCCGTGCAGAGCTCGGTCTGTGGTTCGAGGTCGTGTTGGACGAGGACCGCTCGGACCTCACCGGCCGATGAACGTTGTCGCTGTGGACCACGAGCGAGAGTTCGCCAGCGAGCACGCCCACGCACGGATGGCGCCAGCGGAGCCGCATCGCGCCGGCGCAACGGGCCAGGGACTCAGGTCGGGCGATCACCTCGCTGAACGGTTCTTACAGCGGCCAACCAGTCGTGCCACTGCGCCGGGTCGTTCGTACTACCGTCGTCCCACGCGTCCCGCCCTGTCCAGCTCAGCAGGTCGACAAGGTCGCTGTTCGGGTCGCTGCCTCCTCGTTGCCAGAACGCTGCAAGAAAGTGCCGCATGGCGTCGAACGCTTCGTCCTCCGTGAGCATCGGCGGAGGCTAACGCGCGGTTGCCCTGGTTCCGCATCGGACTGAATCGGCCTACCGGGGAACGGAGAGGTTTCGTCGTTCAAGGGTGGCCCTGATTCGCCCCGAGTTCCGCTTCGTTCAGGCACCGGTGCCTTTCTTCCGCGACATGTGACTGGTTCGCGGGGGATCACCGGCGATTCGGGCGCCGTGTGGCCGGGGCGCCGTGGTCCCGGGCTTGCCATGAGTGACGATCCGCGCGATCCTTCGGTGAGCACCCCTGTTCAACTTCGGGAGGACCGTCATGCCGCAGGCCATCTACGCGATCATCCTCGTGCTCCTCGTGGCCTTCATGGTCGACGCCGTCCGTCGGGGCACCTGGTACGGAACCTGGTGCGCGTCCGGGAAGCGCGCGAACGGCCCGCAGTTCCCGGGCGGCCCCCACCGCGATCCGGGCCGCTTCTAGCTCGCGCGTCCGCCGACGGCGGCATCCTTCGCCAGCGGTGCTCCCCACTGGCCAGCACCCCATCCGAGGAGCACCACGGAAGTCCCTGCAAACGGTGACTTCCGCCGCGCAGGCTCATTGCATCGCACCCAGGATCCTCGGCGATGCCGGTGAGCGCGAGGCGGCGGCGGGTGGGCGAGGGCCCCGGCGCCTCCACGACGGGTACGCAACGCTACGTACGGGAGGGGAAATGCCACCCGCCGCGACGCCGCGCGACGGCTAGGTTTGCGCGCCATGATGCGCCGCGTTCCGGTCCTGGCCCTGCTCGTCGTGCTCGCCCTCGGCGCGGCGCCCGCCGCGGACGCCGAGACGCACGTCTTCTCGATCGCCGGCTCGCCGACGACGCACATCGCCTCCACGCGCGAGCCGGACGGCGTGACGACGTCGCTGCGCAACGTGAACGCCAGGGCGGTCGCCACCGACGGCCGCCACCTCTTCTGGAGCGAGCAGCGCATCGACGGCGGCGCGATCGGCCGCATGGACCTCGACGGCGCCAACGCGGATCCGAACTGGCTCACCGGCCTGAGCCACGGCATGGGCTCGGGGCTCGCGACGGGCGGCGGGCGCGTGTGCTGGAACGCGACCTACGGGCCGCAGGTCGAGATCGGGTGCGTGCCCCTTGCCGCCGACGGCTCCCACGGCACCCCGACGCAAGGTGTCGTCAGCGACCAGGCGATGAACGGACTCGCGGTCGACGGCACCGGGCACCTCTACTGGGGGCGCGCGATCTCGATCGACCTCCCCGGCTCGATCGCCCGCGCCAACGCCGACGGCAGCGACGTCCGGCTCGACTTCATCCCCTACGTGATCTACCCGCGCGGGGTCGCGGTCAACGGCGACCGCCTCTTCTACACCGAGTCGCACCCGCAGAGCCTCGCCCCGCCGCCCGCGACCATCAAGACGGCGCTGCTGCCGAGCGGCGCCCCGCTGGCGATCGTCTCGCTGCCGGCCGACACCAACATCGGCCCGCTCGCCGCCAACGGCGAGCACGTCTACTGGACCGAGAACAGCGGCCTCCCGAAGATCGGACGCGCCACCCTGACCGGCAGCGACCAGAACCGGACGTGGGCGGCGCCGGGTGGCTCGCTGCTGAGCGTCGCGACCGAGCCGGGCGGCAGCGACACGCTCGACGTCGACTTGTCGGCGACCGCCGCCGACGGCCGGCCGCTGGACAGCGGCGGCCTGACCGAGCAGGAGACCTTCGACGTCCACGTGACGCTGCGCAACTCGAGCCCGACGCAGACGATCAAGGACATCACCTACGCGGGCGGCGCGCCGCTGACGATCGACGGGCGCTCGATCGCCCGGATCGGCGTCCTGGCCGCGCCGGTCGGCGCGCCGCCGACGACGCTCGGCCCGGGCGAGAGCACGACCTTCGACTACCGCTTGACGACGGCCAGCGACGGCGTCGCGGCGGCGATCGTCAAGATCACCGGCAGCGCCGGCGACGGCACCGCGCAGGAGGCCACGGGCTCGCTGAAGCTGACGGTCACCCAGGCGGGACGGCTGAACGCGGCGCTGGCGCAGTGGGCACGCGTGCAGGGCCTGGACACGCTGATGCTCGGGATGGCGCGCAAGCTCTACCAGGGCTGGGGCAAGCGCGGCCAGGCGATGCAGGCCCAGCTGCGCAAGGTGCTCAGCCCGGCCGAGCGCAAGCGCTGGTTCGGGACCGCCAAGCAGGCCGTCTCCGACAACGTCGCCGTGGCCCGCGCGCTGCTGATGGGCCGCGCGCCGAGCGCGACCGCCGCGCAGTTCCCGCGCCAGAGCATCGCGGGCGTCAGCGCCGACGAGCTCTACGCCGAGTACAACAACGCGTTCAAGAGCGAGGTGGGCAAGGGCGCGGCCAAGTACGTCGAGAAGTGGAAGGACCTCGGCGCGGGCGCCAAGAAGCAGGTCGGCCTCGCCTACGCCGAGAGCGGCCTGGCGCTCAACTACGTCGTGAACACGGCCTCGCAGGACCAGCGCGAGGAGGCCGAGGCGATGGTGCTGGCCTTCTCCGACGGCGTGATCAAGGACACCACGTCCTACGCGAGCTGGACGAAGAACGAGGCCACCAACCTGCTCAACGACGGCCAGGCGGCGTTCTACGCCGTGGCGAACATGGACCAGGGGGCCAAGGACGCCATCGACGCCATGTCGGTGCCCTTCGACCAGGACGCCGCGGCGCGCGCCCGCATCGCCAAGTACGCCGACGACCAGCCGATCAAGTACCAGCGCGAGATGGCCAAGCTCGACGCCAAGATCTTCAACGCGGGCATGGAGGTCGTCGCCGACACGGTCGCGGGCGGAGCCGCGACCAAGCTCGTGACGTCGACCGGCAAGGTCGTCCAGCTGGGCAAGAAGGGCGCCGCGCTGCTGAACATGGCCAAGGCGACCGACGTCGTCGACGAGTCCGGCAAGCTCGCCAAGGGCCTCGAGGCCGTGAAGGACACCAAGAACGCCTTGGGCGTCGGGATGAGCGGCGAGGAGGCCGCCGCGATGCTGTCCGACAGCGAGAAGTCCCTGCGCAACGTCGAGGGCGCGACGCTCGTGCAGTCCTCCGACTACGGCAACGCCTACAAGCTGCCCAACGTCGGCGGCGTGCCCGAGGTCACCCTGGACGCCAAGGCCGGGATCCTCAAGGGCGTCGAGGACGACTTCGCCAAGACGTTCGGCAAGCCGATCGAGCTGGCGGAGGTCCTCAAGCCGTCGACCGAGCTGCGCAAGCCGGGCGCGGTGGCCAAGCTGGAGCTGACCGGCCAGAAGACCGGCAAGGCCGCGATGGTCGACGCGGGCATGCCGCCCGACGCGCTCGGCGAGGCGGTCCTGTGGAAGCCGAAGGTCAAGCCGCAGGAGATCCCGGGCTTCAGCAAGCTGTCGGAGTCGCGCCAGGCCGCGGCGATCAAGGAGTACGAGAACGCGCTGAAGGCCGGGAAGGAATGGACCAGCCCGGCGTCGGGCTCCAAGACGTCCAAGCTGAAGAAGCTGATCGGCAAGGAGGGCACCGTCGCGCTCGACGACCAGCCGTGGCCCGGCGGCCTGCAGCGCTTCGTCAACGCGGAGTTCGAGCTCGTGAAGGTCGAGGGCAAGTACGCCGACGCCTACCTGATCCGCGTCAAGAAGTACGAGCTGGTCGTCAAGGACATGGCCCGCGGCGGCAAGGTCGTCAACACCAAGACGGTGGTCAAGTCGACCAAGGCGCTCGCCCAGGGCGTCGACGCCGACGCGGTCGCCGTCATGAAGGTCGTCGGTCGCGACAAGGCCGGCAAGCCGATCCTCGCGTCGCTCGACGCCGGCGAGCGCTCCTTCGCGATGAGCCGCTACATCGACCGCAACGTCAAGGCCCGCGCCGCGGGCCTGGTCACCGACCTGGCCGAGCACGGCGCGACCCTCGTCATGGACGACGCCGACGCCGCCCACGCCGGCTTCCTGCTGCCCAAGTTCGGCGTCCCCTTCCTGCCCGAGGACGTCGGCATCCCCTTCCTGCAGCGGATCGCGAAGTACGTCGCGCCCACGGGCGTGACCGCCGACCAGATGTTCCAGAACATGCTCGCGGCGGTCCGCAGCGAGGGCGGCTTCGGCCAGCACGCCGTGATCCTCACCAAGGACACGCGCTACCTCGGCGAGGTGCCGGTGCAGTCCTGGTAGCACCTCGCCGCGGGCACCGTCCCGGCGTCAGCCGACTCCGTCGAGTCCGGCGCCGTTCACCTGAAACGGCGCGGCATCCAGACCGCGTCTTCCTCCAGAACTTCGACGTCTCGGAGCACCCGCGCACGCGGTGACCTACGCCCGAGCGCAGAAGCACGATGCGTGGATCGGCACGTCGGCGATCCCGAGCGCGCGATCGAGCTGCGCCTTGACCGCCGCGCCCTCCTCGGTGCGTCCGAGCAGGGTCAGGCACTGGTGGTAGCCGCGCAGGCTCCACACGTTGTTGGGGTGCTGCTGCGGACGCGGCAGCGTCGGGTCGAGCCCGAGGTCGGCCTCGTAGACCCTGGCCGCCTCGTCGGCGTGGCCCTGCTCGAGGAGCAGCGCGCCGTAGGCGTGACGGGTCGGCTGCATCCAGCCCCAGGGCTCGTCGTAGGGCAGCTCGTCGTCGAGCTGGATCGCCCGCCGGAGCTCCTGCCACGCGCGATCGAGATCACCCGTCCGGTAGGCGAGCTCGCCGTCGAGCATGGCGCCCGCGACCGCGAGGATGTCGCGGCACGAGTTGTTGAAGACGTACCGGGTCTCCGGCACGCGGCCCAGCGCCTCGCGGAAGCCCGCGCGCAGGTCCTCCGCCTCGCCCACCCGTCCGAGCACCGCGAGCGCGACGCCCTTGGCGTAGCGGGTCATCGCCGTGGTCACGGCGTAGAGCTCGTGGTCGCCGGGCGGCTCCAACGCGAGGATCTCGTCCCACAGGCCGAAGCGGACGAGGACGTGCAGCTTCATGCCGACGAAGCCCTCGAGCCAGTCGGCCATCGGCGGGACGTCGACGCGCAGCAGCGCCTCGGGCAGCGTCGCCGCCAGGGCGTCCGCGGCGTCCAGGGCGACCTGCCGGCGGCCGGCGAACATCGCGCCGTAGATCCTGAAGTGATGGTTGTGCGCGCGGTAGAGCGAGTAGAACGCCGGCGTCTCGGTGCGGTCGAAGAAGCGGTCGTCGGCGGCGATCGCGCGCTCGTTGTCGGCGACGACGCGCGCGTACTCGCCCACCAGCACGTCGACGTGCGAGGGCATGTGCAGCAGGTGCCCGGCGTCGGGGACGAGGTCGCGCAGCGCGTCGGCGGCGGCGAGCCCGTCCTCGGGGTGGGCGGACATCTCGACGAGGTGGATGTGCAGGTGCAGCAGGCCCGGGTGCGACATCCCCTCGGGCCGCGCCATCGCCTCCTCCAGCACCCGGCGGGCCTCCAGCGTCCGCGCGCCGGGGGCGGGCTCACCGGTCCGCACGTCCCACAGCTGCCACGCCGTGACGTTCATGAGCGCGTCGGCGTAGAGCGCCGCGACGTCGAGGTCGTCCGGGTGGGCCGCGTGGACCTCGGCCATGCGATCCGCGTAGGCGCGCGTCCACGCGTCGAGGTCCTCGACGGGCTCCGGCGTCTCGCAGCGCGCCCGCAGCGCCTCGATCAGCGCGCGCTCGACGGGCGCGGCGTGCCGCGCGAGGACGAGGGCGCGCGCGCACTCGTCGTAGGCCCGCCGCAGCGACCGCGCGAGGTCCTCGGGATCGAACGCCTCCCACGGCTTGTTGTAGTTCGGCCCGGCCGCGTAGGCGATGCCCCAGCGCGCCAGGGCGAAGCCCTCGTCCAGCTCGACCGCGCGCTCGAAGCAGCGGATCGCCTCCTCGTGGTGGAAGCCGTAGCACCACACGAGGCCCCGATCGAACCAGCGTGCGGCGTCGCGCGAGGGCGTCGACGTCTCGCGGCGATGGGCACCGAGGTCGTAGGGGTAGGCGGCGTCGCCCATTCCGGGGACCGACCCTACCGACATGCGGCGGCCGGCTTCTCGCCTGCGGAGAGAAGGGCTGACGCGCCGGGCCCGGGACGATCGCGGTCATCGCGCCTTCCGCGTGCTTGCGCGGGCCGATGCCCGCTCAGAACGACTGCGGGGCCGCGAACCGGTAGAAGACGAGGCCCTCGGGATCCGTGGCCGCTTCCGGCAGCGAGATCCGGTCCTCCATGTCCATCGCGGGCATCCCGCTTCCGGCCCACGCGTCCGTTTCGTTCAAGGCCCGACGGCCGGGCCGTGCGAGCATCTGTCCATGAGCACCACCGACCGCACCGAGGCGCTCCAGCGCCTGCAGGAGATCCCGAACGTCGGGCCGGCGATCGCGCGACGCCTCGCAGACCTGGGCTTCGACGGTCCGGCGTCGCTGCGCGGGCAGGATCCCGAGGAGCTCTTCGCTCGCACCGAGGCCGCCCGTGGCGCGACCGAGGACCCCTGCCTGCTCGACACCTACCGCGCGGTCGTCGCCTTCGCCGAGACCGGCGACGAGCGGCCGTGGCACGCGTTCTCGCGCGAGCGGCTGGCTCAGGACCCGCCCCGCTCGTAGCCGCGGACGCCGCATGTGTGGTTTCTCCCATCGCTGGGGACCATCTCCCGCGTCAGCTTCATCGTCCGGGAAGGGAGATCCATGATCCTGCCGCGCCGTCTCACCGCCACCGTCCTCGCCGTCGGCGCCGCGCTGACGTTCGCCGCCTCCGCGCAGGCGGAGAGCGACACGCTCGACACGAAGGGGCTGATCGCGCCCGGTGGGCTCAGCGCCACCACCAAGGGCTATGCCTTGACGACGTTCACGGTGCTGTTCCCGACGAAGAAGACCTTCACCATCTCCGGGGTCGTCCGCGACGTGTGCCCGTCGGACGGCAACGGCGCCTACGTCCGCTACGACTACTACACCAACGGCGTCGATGGCGGCGACTACCTCCCGGGCGGGATCGCCGGCAAGGACACCAACGGCTGCGGGACGGGCTCCGAGCAGTTCTCGATCGGCATCCCCAAGAAGTGGTCGCTGCTCGACGGCGTCCGGGTCTGGGTCTGCGAGCACGACGCCTCCGACAAGGACAACAGCAAGGACAGCTGCACGTTCCCGAAGGCCTATGACAACCCGCTGAGCTGAGGGACGCCGTCCTCACCGCCCATCCCATCGAGTTCGACGGGCTGGTCAAGCGCTTCGGCCACCGGACCGTCCTCGACGACCTCTCGTTCACCGTGCCCGAGGGCAGCGTGGTCGGCCTGCTCGGCCCCAACGGCGCGGGCAAGTCCACCGCCATGCGCGTCCTGCTCGGGCTCCAGCGCCCGACCGCCGGCCACGCGCGGATCCTCGGCCACGAGGCGGGCTCGGCGGGCTTCCGGGCCGCGACGCGCCGCGTCGGCGCGATCATCGAGGCGCCGCCGCTGTACAAGAACGCGAGCGCCCGCCAGAACCTCGAGATCCGCGCGGCGGCGACGGGCGCCTCGGGCGACGTCGGGGCGATCCTCCATCGCGTCGGGCTCGGCGATCGCGCCGACGACCACGTCGGCGCGTTCTCGCTGGGCATGCGCCAGCGCGTCGGGATCGCGCTCGCGCTCGTCGGCGACCCGGCGATCGTGGTCCTCGACGAGCCCACCAACGGCCTGGATCCGGAGGGCGCCGTCGAGGTCCGCGACATCGTGCGCTCGTTGCCCGCGCGCGGCGCGACGACGCTGCTGTGCACCCACCGGCTCGCCGAGGTCGAGGCGACCTGCGACTACGTCGTCGTGCTCCAGCAGGGCCGGCTGGTCACGAGCGGCACGCTGGAGGACGTCATCGCCCAGGCCGCCAGCGGCGGGCTGACGATCCGCGTCGCGCCCGGCGAGCTCGACGCGGCGCTCGCGGTGGTGCGCGCGCTCGGGCTCGGGGAGACGCGGGTCGAGGACGGGGCGATCGTCACCGCGGCGGTCCCCGGCGACCCAGCGCTCGTCACCCGCGCCCTGGCCGAGCACGGCATCTACCTCCGTGGCCTGGCCGAGCGCCGGGCGACGCTCGAGGAGGCGTTCCTCAAGCTCACGCACGCCCACGACAAGCAGGAGGCGCCGGCCGCATGAACGCCGAGCTGCTGAAGCTGCGCTACCTGCCGACCGCGCGCTGGACCGCGGCGTTCGTCGCCGGGGTCGTCGTGGTCGTCGGCGTCGTCCTGCTCGCGGTCGCCCCGAGCGACCCCGACAAGTACGTGTCGATCACCAACTCGACCATCGGCCTCGTCACCGCGATCGCCGCGATGGTCTTCGGCGTCTGGCTCGCCACGCTCGAGTTCAGCGCCGGCACGCTGCAGCGGACCCTGACCGCCGAGCCCGACCGCAACCGCGTCCTTGCCCACAAGCTGCTGGTGGTGATGGCCGTCACCGCCGTCGGCGGCCTGCTGGTCGCCGCCTCCGCCGGTGGGCTGGCGCACCTGGCCGCCAACCGCGCCGGGGTCGAGATCGACGACGGCGACCTCGCCGGCCAGCTGTTCGGCTCGGTGCCGGTCTGGCTCTCCTCCGCCGTGATCGGCTTCGGGTTCGGGCTGCTCTCGCGCTCGCCCGGCGGCGGGATCGCCGTCAGCCTCGTCTTCGTCCTGGCCTTCGACGGGATCGTCAGCTTCATCCCCGGCGTGCAGGACTACACCTACGGCCAGCTCACCGCCGACCTCACCAACGACGTCGGCGGCCTCGGCCAGACCCAGAACGGCCTGGCCGTCGCGCTCGTCGGGACGGTCGCCTGGTGCGCGCTGATCCTGGCGCCGGGGTGGGTGCGGTTCCTGCGCGGGGATCTGAAGTGACGCTCGCCCCTACGTGATCGGCGTCGTCACGTCCAGCTGCCCCGTGCACGTGTCGGCGCCGTTCATGTAGCCCGCGACCTGGGCGGTGAGGTGGAGGCTCTTCGCGGTGGTGAACGTGCCCGACATCGTCGTCTGGCCGAACGACGGGTCGGGGGCCGACGCGCCGGTGAAGGCCTTGCCGGTGAGCGGCATGCTCCGGACGAGGAAGCCGACCGTCTCGGTGGCGCCCGACGGGCTGCACGTCAGCGGGATCCGCGCGCGCACCGACACGGTCCGCTTGCCCGCCGCCGTGGCCACCGTCAGCGTCAGGCCGCCGTTGCCGGCGTAGTCGCCGTCGGCGGGCACGGTCAGCTTCTTCGCCTTGGGCTTCGGCTTCTTCCTGCACTTGCCGCCCTTGCGGACGTAGCCCTTCTTGCACTTGGCCTTGGCGGCCGTGACCGCGCCCTGGTCGCCGGCGAGCGACAGCGACGGCGAGAGGGCGAACATCGCGGCGCAGAGGCAGACCGCCGTGGCGCACAACCGCTGGGTGAGGGTCATGCCGGGCGACATTACCCACGCGGGCGCGCGCGAGGCCACCCTCGCCCGGCGACCCGTACGCGGTAGCGCGTAGCGCCGGGTACAGCTCGCCGCACGCTACCGACGGCGCGATCGGCACCCTGAGGCTCGTCGCGCGCTAGGCGTCGAGCGTCACCGGCGCCGTCGGGCGGCTGCAGCAGACGAGCGCGACGCCGTCCTCGGGCCGCTCGAGCGGCTCCGGCGCGTAGGCGACGGCGCCCGCCACGACGCCGGTCGCGCACGTGTGGCAGACGCCGGTCCGGCAGCTGAAGGCGACCGGCACGTCGCACGCCTCGGCGAGCTCGAGCAGGCTGCCGAAGCGCTCGCCGTCCCAGGGGATCGCGACGCCCGAGCGCGCGAACGTCACCTCCGGGCCCGCGCCGGGCGGGCCGTCTGGCGCGTGCGGCGCGGGGTGCCCGCCGGCCTCGACGATCCCGGTCCGGAAGACGGCGACGGCGCCGAACGTCTCGGTCGCGATCCGCTCCGGCGCGACGCCGCGGGCGACGAGCGCCGCCGAGAGCGCCCGCATGAAGGGCTCCGGCCCGCAGAGGTAGTAGTCGGCGTCGACGGGCACGCCCGCCCGGTCGAGGGCCGCGCCGTCGAGGCGCCCGGAGATGTCATGGTCCTTGCCTTGGTCGCCCGGGGCCGGCGCGCTGTAGGCGACCAGATGATGGGCCTCGGGCAGGCGCGCGAGCAACATGGTGGCCTCGCGCGCGAACGCGTGCTCGCGCGCGCTGCGCGCCCCGTGGACCCACCACACCGGCCGCGCGGCCCCCGCCGCGGCGAGCTGCGCGAGCATCGCGAGGACGGGCGTCGCGCCGACGCCCGCGCTGAGCAGGACGACGGGGCGCGCGGGGTCGCCGTCGCGCAGGACGAAGGCGCCGCGCGGGGCGGCGGCCTCGAGGACGTCGCCCTCCCGGACGTGGTCGTGCAGCCAGCGGCTCGCCGCGCCGTCGCGCTTGACGCTGATGCGCAGGCTGCCGTCGGCGGCCGGGAGCGCGGAGAGCGAGTAGCTGCGCACGAGCGGCGGCGCGGCGGGGTCCGGGTCGGGGCGCACGCGCAGCGTGAGGTACTGGCCCGCGCGCGCCGCCGGCGCCGCGACGCCGTCGGGCGCGGCGAGCCGGAACGACCTGATGGTGTCGCTCTCGCGCTCCACCGCCACGACGCGCAGCGGCGCGAAGCCGGGCCACGCGGGTGGCGCGGCGGGCACGGCCGCCGCCGCGCCGCGGGCACCGTGCAGGAGCTCCCGGAAGCTGCCCTTCCAGCCCTCGCTCAGGGCCGGGATCCGCAGCGCGCGCTCCATCCGCTCGCGCGAGCGGTGCGGGAGGTAGAGGAGCGCGTCGACGTCGGCGACGGTCAGCCGCTCGGGGCCCTCGGCGACCTTGACGATCGCGTCGCCCGCCCGCACCTCGCCCTCCTCCAGCACGCGCAGGTAGTAGCCGGGCCGGTGGTGGCCGACGAGCAGCGACGCCATCCGCGGCTCGTCCATCCGGATGCCGACGCGGTAGCACGTCACCCGTGGCTGGGTGACCTCGAAGAGCGCCCCGCCGATCCGGAAGCGGTCGCCGATGCAGACCGCGTCGTCGGCGAGCGCGGGCCCCGCGACCGTGAAGTTCTCGCCGAACTGGCCGGGGGCGAAGTCGTCCCGCGCCAGCTCGCGCTCCCAGTACTCGTAGGACTCGATCTGGTAGACGAACACCGCGCGGTGCTCGCCGCCGTGCCCCTTGCGGTCGGCCTGGTCGTCGCCGTCGATGTTGATGGTCATGACCATCCGCGGCCCGTCGACCGGGTCCTTCCAGATCGCCGTCCGGACGGTCTCCCCCTCCCACGCGACGTCCCGCGGGAGACCGACGTTGACCGAGAGCAGCTGCCCGGCGCTCATGGCGCCAACGCTACACCCGGGCCGGCGTCAGCCTTCGAAGACCAGCACGAGCTTCTCGCGGGTGCCGGCCTCGATCGCCTCGTGCGCGGCCGCCGCCTCGGCGACGGGCAGCGCGCGGCGCGGCCGCAGCGCCAGCTCGCCGGCGGCGAGCAGCGGCGCGAAGCGGTCCAGGACGCCGCGCTCGAGCGTGGGCAGCGGCTCGGAGATCGGCACGCCGAGCGCGGGGCCGCCGGGATCGGAGAGCGTGAGCACGCGCGCGGGCCCGCCCGCGAGCTCGACGGCCTCGGCGAGGCCGCCCTTGCCCGCCGCGTCGACCACGGCGTCGATCCTCGCGCCCGTCGCGCGGACGTCGGCGAGCAGGTGGTCGCCGTACCGGACCGGCGTGGCGCCGAGGGACCGCAGGGTCGCGAGGTCGCGCTCCGCGACGGCCGCGACGACGGCGGCGCCGTCCGCCACCGCCAGCTGGGTCGCGATGATGCCGACGGCCCCGGCGGCGCCGAGGACCAGCACCGTCTCGCCGCGCGCGACGCCGAGCTCCCGCAGCGCGCGCACCGCCGCCTCGGCCGAGGCCGGGATCGCCGCGGCGTCGACCCAGGAGACGGCCTCGGGCTTCGGCGACCAGACCGGGGTGACCGCGTACTCGCCGTAGCCGCCGAGATGGGCCTGCAGCAGCGCGATGACCGGGTCGCCCACGGCGACGCCGGCGACCGAAGCGCCGAGCGCGTCGACCACGCCCGCGGCCTCGAAGCCCAGCACCGCGCCGGGCTCGAGCGGGAACGCCTGCTGGAGCAGCCCGCGCCGGATCGCGACGTCCGTCGGCCCCACGCCCGCGGCCCGCACCCTGATCCGGATCTCGCCCGCCCCCGGCTCCGGCCGCTCGACGTCCTGCCACTGCAGGACGCCGGCGGGTCCGAACGCGGTGAGCACGATCGCCTTCGACGTCTGGGTCCCCATGGCCCTGAGCATAGGCCTACAGGATGCTCAGGCCGCCGCGCGCTCCTCCGCGGGCCGCCGGCGCAGGCTCAGGCGCGCGATGGCCGGCGGCACGTAGGCCTGGTCGAGGGTGCCGACGTCGGTGCCGGGCGGGATGATCTCGTCGATCCGGTCGAGGACCTCGTCGGAGAGCGTGACGTCGAGGCCGGCGAGCAGGTCGTCGAGGTGTCCCATCGTGCGCGGGCCGAGCAGCGCGGTGGTCACGCCCGGGTGCGCGATCGCGAAGGCCATCGCCAGGTGGGTCATCGGCAGCCCGGCCTCCGCGGCGAGCGGGACGAGCCGCTCGACCGCGTCGAGCCGGCGCTCGTCGCTCATGGCCTTCAGGAACGCGGAGCGGCGCGCGTCGGTGGCCTCTCCCCGGCGGACGCGGCCGGTGAGCATCCCCTGGCCGAGCGGGCCCCACACGAGCGTGCCGATCCCGAAGCGCTGGGCGAGCGGCAGGATCTCGCGCTCGATGCCGCGGTTGAGGATCGAGTAGGGCGGCTGCTCGGTGCGCGGGCGCGCCAGCCCGCGGCGCTCGGCGACCCACTGGGCGTCGACGATGTCCGAGGCGGGCGTCGTCGAGGAGCCGATCGCGCGGACCTTCCCGCTGCGGATGAGGTCCGTGAGCGCCGAGAGGGTCTCCTCGACGTCGGTGCTCGGATCGAGTCGGTGGAGTTGGTAGATGTCGATGTGGTCGGTCTGCAGGCGGCGCAGCGAGCCCTCGACCGCGGTCATGATCCAGCGCCGCGACGCGCCCTGGCGGTTGGGGTCCTCGCCCATCGGGCGGGTGAACTTCGTGGCCAGGACGACGTCGTCGCGCCGTCCCTTGAGCGCCTTGCCGACGATCTCCTCGGAGTCGCCGTAGCCGTCGGCGGTGTCGACGAGGTTGATGCCCGCGTCGAGCGCCCGGTGGATGACCCGGATCGAGGCGTCGTGGTCCTGCTCGCTGATCGCGCTCGCGAGCGCCAGCGTGCCGAGCGCGTACGGGCTGACCTTGATGCCGGTGCCGCCGAGGGTCCGGTAGTGCATGGTGTCGCTCCTGGGGAGGGTCGGGGAGTGGTCGACGGCCCGGGGATCGCGTATGCTCCGTGGCGAAGCGGAACGTCTTTCCGGAACTATACGGAACGGCTTTCCGGAACACAAGCGAAGGATCTCCGTGGCCGAGGACGCACCACCCGCACAGCGCCGCCGGCGCGCCGACGCGCAGCGCAACGGCGACGCGCTGCTCGAGGCGGCGAAGGCCCTCTTCGCCACCGGCGGCGTCGACGCGCCCGCCAAGGAGATCGCCGACCGCGCCGGCGTCGGCGTCGGGACGCTCTACCGCCACTACCCGCAGCGCGCGGACCTGGTCGTGGCCGTGCTGGCGCGCGAGATCGACGCCTGCGCCGATGCCGCGCCGGCCCTCGCCGCGGAGCACGCGCCCGGCGAGGCGCTCGCGCGCTGGCTCGGCCGCTACACCGAGTTCCTCGCGACCAAGGACGGGCTCGCGACGGCGCTGCGCAAGGGCGAGCCCGCGTTCGACGGCCTCGCCGAGCACTTCTGGCAGCGCTTCGGCCCGGCCCTCGCGTCGCTGCTCGCGGCGGCCGCGGAGAGCGGCGAGGTCCGCGCCGACGTCGACCCGCGGGAGCTGCTGAGCGCCGTCGCCAGCCTCTGCCTGCCCGTGCCCGGCAGCGCCGCGGGCTCCAGCCGCCGGATGGTCGCGCTGCTCGTCGACGGGCTGCGCTGCGGGGCGCGGCGCGCGCCGTAGCGCGAGGGCGCTCAGCGGTCGACGGCCGCCATGTTCGCCGCGTCGTGCCGCTCGCCGGCCGCCGGGGCGAGCCCGTCGAGCCGCTCGCGCTGCGCGTCGCCGAGCACGAGCGCGTCGGCGGCGACGTTCTCCTCGACGCGGGCCACCCGCTTGGTGCCGGGGATCGGCGCGATGTCGTCGCCCTGCGCCAGCAGCCACGCGAGCGCGACCTGGGCCGAGGTCGCCTCCAGCTCGGCGGCGACGGCGGCGACCTCGTCCACGATCCGCAGGTTCTGCTCGAAGTTGCCGGGGGCGAAGCGCGGGTTGGTCTTGCGCCAGTCGTCGTCGGCGAGGTCCTCAGGTGAGCGCAGCTCTCCGGTCAGGAAGCCGTGGCCGAGCGGTGAGTACGGCACGAAGCCGATGCCCAGCTCGCGCAGCAGCGGCAGCAGCTCGGCCTCGGGGTCGCGGGTCCACAGGGAGTACTCGGTCTGCAGCGCCGCGACCGGGTGGACGGCGTGGGCGCGGCGGATCGTGTCCGGGCCGGCCTCGGAGAGGCCGATGTGCAGGACCTTGCCCTCCGCGACGAGCTCGGCCAGGACGCCGACGGTGTCCTCGATCGGCGTGCCCGGGTCGACGCGGTGCTGGTAGTAGAGGTCGATGCGGTCGGTGCCCAGCCGCCGCAGGGAGCCCTCGACCGCGGCGCGCACGTTCGCGGGGCTGCTGTCCAGGACGCCCGGGCCGTCGCCGGCGTGCGCGACGAGGCCGAACTTCGTCGCGACCACGACGTCGTCGCGGCGGCCCTTCAGCGCCCGGCCGACGAGCTCCTCGTTCGCGAACGGTCCGTAGATCTCCGCGGTGTCGAGGAACGTGACGCCGAGGTCGAGCGCGCGGTGGATGGTCCGGATCGACTCGGCCTCGCTGCTGGCCGGGTCGAGGTAGTACCCCGACATCGCCATGGTGCCGAGGCCGAGGCGCGAGACGTCGAGCCCGCCGAGTGAGATGTGGTGCATGCCGGTCAGTGAAGCACCGCCGCGCGCGGCCTGGGAGACCCTGGCAAGGAGGTACTCGCAGGGTGTCCCACGGGTGGGCGGGAGCCTCTACGCTGGATCGGGTGGAGGCCAAGAAGGAGTTCCGCGAGTTCCTCGGCTCCCGTCGCGCGCGCCTCACACCGGAGCAGGTCGGGCTGACCTCCTACGGCAGCCGCCGCGTCCCCGGCCTGCGCCGCGAGGAGGTCGCGGTCCTGGCCGGCGTCAGCGTCCCGTACTACAGCCGGCTGGAGCGCGGCGAGGTCAACGGGGTCTCCGAGGGCGTGCTCGACGCCCTGGCCGGCGCGCTCCGGCTCGACGACGCCGAGCGCGCCCACCTCTTCGACCTCGCGCGCGCCGCCGCCCCGACGTCCGCCCGGCCGCGCCGCCGCCACGCGGCCAGGCAGCGGGTCCGGCCCGAGCTCCAGTGGACCCTCGACGCGATCACCGGCGCGGCCGCCTACGTCGGCAACGACCGCCTCGACGTCCTGGCCACCAACGCGCTCGCCCGCGCCCTGTTCTCCGAGCTCTACGCCGCCGGCACCCGGCCCGCCAACCACGCCCGGTTCCTCTTCCTCGACCCGCGCGCCGAGGCGTTCCACGTCGACTGGGACCGCGCGGCCTCCGACACCGTCGCGATCCTGCGCTCCGCCGCCGCGCGCGATCCCCACGACCGCGAGCTCACCGACCTCGTCGGCCAGCTCGCGACCCGGAGCGCGGCGTTCCGGACCCGCTGGGCCGCCCACGACGTCCGTTTCCACGCGCCCCGCGCCAAGCACTTCCACCATCCGGCGGTCGGCGCGATCGACCTCAGCTTCAACCGGCTCGACCTCCCGGCCGACCACGGGCTGACGCTGTACACCTACGCCGCCGAGCCCGGCTCCCGCTCCGAGGAGGCGCTGAAGCTCCTCGGCAGCTGGGCGGCGAGCACCACCGCGTCGCCGGCGCGCTCGAGCACCTAGGCCGCCGCCGCGGCCGCCACGCCCCGCGCCACCTCGCGGTGGCGGTCGTGCTCCTCGAGCCGCGCGAGGTAGGAGGCGCGGACGTCGTCGTAGGCGTCCGTGCCGAGCGGGACGCGCAGCGGCGCGGGCTCGGCCTCGGCGGCCGCGATGATCCCGGCGGCGACGCGGGCGGGGTCGTTCGGAAGCGGGAAGGCGCCCGCGGCCAGCGCGCGGCGGATCTCGCCCGCGGGCGTCGCGGCGTACGCGGGCATCGGCTCCGACTGCGCGAGCGCGGCGCCGAAGCCGGTCGGGGTCGCGCCGGGCTCGACGATCGTCACGCCGATCCCGAGCGGGGCGACCTCCTGGGCGAGGGTCTCCGAGAAGCCCTCCAGACCCCACTTGGTCGCGTGGTAGTAGCCGAAGCTCGGGTAGGTCGTCTGCCCGCCCGCGGAGGAGACCTGCACGATGCGCCCGTGGCCCTGGCCTCGCAGGTGCGGCAGCGCGGCGCGGACGACGCGGATCGGCCCGAGGAGGTTGGTGTCGACGGCGCGCGCGATCTCCGCGTCCTCGACCTCCTCCACGGAGCCGAAGACGCCGTGGCCCGCGTTGTTGACGACGACGTCGATCGTGCCGAGCTCCGCGAAGGCGCGGTCGACGGTGGCGCGGACCTGCGCGGGGTCGGTGACATCGAGCGCGGCGAGCCAGAGGCGGTCGCCCGCGGTCGCGCGGAGGTCGTCGAGCGCCGCGGGGCGGCGCAGCGTGGCGGCGACGCGGTCGCCGCGGGCGAGCAGCTGCTCGGTCAGCGTGCGGCCGAGGCCGGAGGAGGTGCCGGTGATGAACCACGTGGTGGGCATGGGCTCCACTGTGGCATGCGCCTGTCGCAACTCCGATGTCCATATGGCATAAGGCTATGCTCTGAGCGCAAGGTCCATGGCCGCCTCCCCGCTCACGCTCGACGGACTCGAGGTGCTCCGCTCCGCCGCGGCGCTCCGGTCCTTCTCCGCCGCGGGCCAGGCGCTCGGCTACTCGCAGTCCGCGGTCTCGCGGAAGATCGCCGCCCTGGAGGGCGCGGTCGGCGCGCCGCTCTTCGAGCGGGCGCCGCGGGGCGTCCGGCTGACCGAGGCGGGGACGGTCCTGCTCGAGCACGCGAGCGCCGCGATCGAGCAGCTCGACACCGCGCGCGCCGCGATCGCCGACCTCGGCGGCCGCGTGGCCGGCGAGCTGGCGGTCGGCGCGATCCCGACCGTCGGCATCGCGCTCCTCCCCCGCGCCGTCGCGCGGCTGGCGGTCAGCCACCCGGAGGTGCGGGTCACGCTCCACGAGGGCTCCACCCCGGCGCTGGTCGAGCGCGTCGCCCGGGGGTCGCTGGACCTCGCGGTCGTCGCGCAGCGGCTGGTCGCCGGCGGCGAGCAGGGCTTCGGGACGCTCCGGCCCGAGCTCCTCCTCGTCGACCCGCTGCGGATCGCGGTCCCGGCGGCGCACCGCCTCGCCGCCCGCGGCCGCCTCGCCGCCCGCGGCCGCGTCGCGGTCGCCGAGCTGCGCGACGAGCCGTGGATCGTCGGCGCGCCGGCGCAGGACGGCGAGCCCGCCTTCGCGGCCTGGCCCTCGCTGGCCGAGCCGCGGATCGCCTTCGCCGCCCACGGCTGGCCCGCCCGCCTCGGCCTCGTCGCCGCGGGCCTCGGCATCGCGCTCATGCCCGGCCTCGCCGCGCCGTCGGCGCCCGCGGGCGTCACCGTCCTCGACGTCGACGACCCGCAGCACCGCCGCGACCCCGCCGGCGTGACGCTCACCGCCGCGGGCGCGCCACCCGCCGCCGCGGCGATGCTCGCGGCCCTGCGCGCCGAGGCGGCGCGCTTCGCGATGCGCCGCCCGCGGCGCGAGCGCGCGCCGGCGTCGGCCTGAGCCCGCCGCAGCCTCCGGCGTTCGCGGAAGCCAGCTGCCTCGGTCCTACGTGCGCGGGCCGTCGAGCCAGATCTGCAACTCGGCCACAAGCTGCTGCGCTGCCGAGGCCGGATGCGTTGACGGGCGAGCGTCCCATCGGATGTCACTCACAACGAAGTCGCCGACGCCAAGGGGATCGAGCGGCATCCCGTTGTCCACCGTGAACGAGATCAACGCGCAGCGTGGCACCTGGTAAGCCGCCGCGAACGCGACGACCTCGTACAGGTCGGCGCGATTCCAGCCTGGACCCATCAACTTGTACTTGATGTCGCCGATCAGTCGCCGGTCGCCGGTGTCGAAGACGAGATCCGGGTTGACGGTGACGCTGGAGCCCTTGAGCGTCTTCCGCCCTCGTCCCACGACCGCTTGTCCTTGGAGCCCATCTCGAATCACGGCGCACAACCCCGCCTCAACTGGTTTGGGCGTGCGGATGAGGAAGGTCCAGCTACGTTGAGGACCCGCCTCGAGCGTCCGCCCCGTCGCGGTCACGATCTGCCGGGCGAGGAGCAACGCGTCGGCGTAGTAGCTGGTTCGTCGGTCGGTGTGCGCGCCACGATCAGCAGCGACGAGCGTCCCGACGCCGTCCATCCGCTTGGCGATCCTCAAGGCCCGTCGGCGTAGAGCCTCAGGAAGCGTGGGGGCACCGACGACCAGCCGGGCGGCGTGCAAGATCATGCGGTTGAGGGGCGTATCGAAGTCGTAGTCCTCGAACTCGCTGACGACAGCGGCTCGCCCTTGATAGACGAGCCGCGTCGTTGCGAGGACATCGAGCCGGCCGCGGACGACGCTGAGTTGGTCCGCACGCGGGCGGTAGTCGCGGGCCAGGCCCTCTTGGAGCACTGCCTCGGCAGATGTCACGAACCATCGGCAGACGAGTTGGGCGAGGTCGTCACTGGTCGACATCCAGCCGTGTTCTCCCTCGACTCGTGGCACGACCCCGGCCGCTTCGAAGAGGTAGAGCAGATGGCCGGTCGGGATCTTCGGACGCACCACGAGCTGCAGGGATGGTCCTGCCACGAGTCCGACAGCGTCAACGACACGCACTCGGGCGATGTCCCCGTCAATGCGATTGACCCGGATGAGCGAGGCCTCGGAGTCAGGGTCCTCGTTGCCGAAGCGATCGGTGCCACGAGCGAGTGAGCGCCCCACCTGCTCGAGGTGCAGTTGCTCGTCGGGAGAGAGCGCCATCGGCGTCCACTTCGACTCGACGATCGTCTCTGTGCGCAGCATCACGCCGACACGGTCCAGAAGCTCTCCAGCGTGTAGTCCTTGACGACATCTGGCCGATCGAAGAAGTAGTCCTCGATCAGCGGCAGGATCTGGCGACGCCATGTCCGCTCCAAGCGGACCCAGTCGAAATGAGGCGCCATGAAGAACGACTGCCCGATCGTGTGATGGCGATCGAGCTGCGTCGTCAAGGCTGCGTTGAGCTTCTCGAAGCCTTCGACGAGGTTCGGGATCGACGTCGTGTGCTGAGGCCGATGGTAGTAGCGCTCGAGGATGCCCCCATCCGCCGGGCACTCGAAGACCTCGAAGCGCCGGCGGAGCGCCACATCGATGCTGCGCACGCTTCGGTCAGCGGTGTTCATGGTGGCGATGAAGCGGAGGTTCGCCGGCAACGCGAAGTCCTTGGAGTACTGCAGCGTGATGGTCTCGTCGCGGTACTCGAGGAGGTACAGCAGCTCACCGAAGACTCGTGGGATGTTCGCCCGGTTGAGCTCATCGATGATGAGCACGTGGATGTCGCTCTGGTCTTCGATGGCCTGCGCCATCTCAAGCACGGTGCCCTTGACGACCTCGAACACGATGCCGCCATCGCTGGCGACGGGACGGATGCCTTCGATGAACTCCTCGTAGCCGTAGCTCGGATGGAACTGAACCAGGCGATGATGTAGCGGAAGATCCTGGGTCAGGTAACGGGCAACCAGCTCGGCCACCCAGGTCTTCCCCGTTCCGGGAGGACCGACGAGGATGACCTGGCCCTTGCCGGAGATCGGGTCGATGGCCTCGAGGAGCTCTTCGAGATCCGACTCGGCCCAAAGCGTCTGCTCTGCCAACCACTCCAGCGTCAGCTGCGATCCCGGCACGGGAGGATGGCTGGCTTGGGCCGACGCCCCGAACCTCTCGAAGACGAACAGCGGTGTGGTCTGGTTGCTGAGCGCGCCCTGCATCTTCGCGGGGTCGGCGTCGCTGGCAAGCACGAGTCCGCTCTGAGCCCAACCCGCGGGAAGGTCCTCGAGCTCCGAGAGACGCGCGAAGAAGCTCGAGTCCTCCTTTGACTGCTGAGCCGGATGCTCGTCGTCGGGAACATGATCGGGATCGTCGGTCATGGCCTCGAGGCGTGCCCGGACGAGCGTCTGATCGCCATAGAGGAAGGCGTAGGTGACGACGCCGTCGTCGAGCTGGCGCTGCAGAGCCATCAACTTCGATGCGCTGATGCTCTTGTCTCCGAGCTTCCCCCACCACGTCCGGCCTTTGTCCTTCACCATGGCACGGTGCTGGTCGAGGGTGTCTGCGCCCCGCTCTCGTGACCACTTGAACATCACGTGAAGCGGCTCGCGGGATGGGTCGAGTTGAAGCCCTGCGGCGACCGCGGCGTCGACGTAGGACACCACCGTCTCGAGGTCAGAACGCAGCGCCGCGTCGTCGGGGATCGAGCCAGCCTCGTAGCAGACGGCGTACGCGTTGCCGGCCTCGTACTTCCTGGGGCGTGCGTTAAGCGATCGCAGATCGACCACGTCACCGGCGTCGACGATGCCGGCGGCGTCCTGCATGTCGAGCGCACGCTTGCGGAAGACGGCAAGCCCGCCGCCGACGTTCTCGGTGCCTTGGTTGAAGGACAGGTACACGGCTGAACCATCACGAGCGAACAGGTAGACGGCGTAAACGCCTTCTTTGGCCGTCGCCGTGGCGCCCTCCGGATAGACGCCGGCCCACGGCACGTCGGCGACGGTTCCGATGCCAGTGCCAGAAGAGACAGGACGCTGACCGCCGAAGTGGCCACTAAGCGCTGCCGCTAGGTCTTGGTCGATGATCTGCTTGACCGCTGTTGCATCTCCTCGCCGCACGGCGGCAAGACCAGCCTCGAGCGCTGCCTTGAGCTCATGGCCACCGGTTGGCGGACGCCTGACGGGCTGGCGCTCTTGCAACATCGTCTCGAGCATCTGCACCGCGCCATCCAGGTGGATCTGGTGCACGGCCGGAGGCAGATCGACGTAGGTGCGGAGGTCTCCCAGCAACCGGCGGGGCAGGTCCGTCCCGAGCCACTCGACGGGGTAGGTGTTGCTGGCGAGGCGGGGCCCCTCGGGACGGTACGCGTAATCCCCCGATACGACGCCGACAGCGAAGATCCCGCGTGAGGTGATTGGCAAGATCACCATGTCACCGCGCTTGATGCGCATGAACGACCGCACCGCTGTCTTCCAGCGGCCCAGCTTCCTCCGCTCGATGTCGTCTCCGTACATGGCGTCGATCGCGCGATCGACGCCTCCCTCGCCCAACATCGACAGATCTCCGATCTCGTCCCATCCGGTCACCGCAGCACCCTCGTCCAGGGCGATGTCGGCAACTTCGTCGTCCTCGCCGGCGCGGACGACGAAGAGCGCTCGGTCTAAGACCCGGAGCCGCTCGGTCTCGAACCCAAGCTGGGCGAGCTTCCGCATCGTGGAGTCGCCGCTGGTGAACTCACCCGACTCCAGGGCTCCCTTCTCGGGGAACTCGAAGCCGTGAGCGACGCCGACGATGGCCTTCGCCGGATACTGCCTGCCACCGTGGAGCAGACGCACAACTCGACTGCGGCCGAAGCCATGGCGAGCGAGGAACGCGTCCTCGCCGAGCGAGTCGCATTCCTCGATGGCGCGAAGGACCGCGTCGCGCGAGCTGAGATCCGTGAGGGCCATGTCTCGCAGCCTATGCGCGCGAGCCTGGCCAAGATAAGGCCGCCCGCTCAGCCCCTCCCCCGCGTCCGCCGCCGCCCCGCCGCCGTCGCCCGCTCGAGCGCCTCGCGGTAGGCCGCGTCGAGGCCGGCGACCTGGGCGTCGAGGGTCAGGTTCGCGGAGACGTGGGCGCGGGCGGCGGTCGCGAGGCGCGCGCGGAGCGCGGCGTCGTCGGCCAGGCGGAGGATCGCGGCGGCCAGCGCACCGGCGTCCTCGGGCGCGACGAGCAGGCCGGTCTCGTCGTCGGCGATCTGCTCGGGGAAGCCGCCGACGGCGGGCGCGATCACCGGGATCCCCGCGGCCATGGCCTCGAGGCTGACGAGCGCGAAGGGCTCCTGGCGGGAGGCGCTGACCAACATGTTCATCTTGCGCAGCAGCGGCGCGGAGGGCTGGACGCCGGCGAACGTCACGCGGTCGGCCGGCAGCGCGTCCATCTGCGCCTGCACGCCCGCGCGGTACTCGTCGCTGCCGTACGGCGCGCCGCCGACGTGCAGGACGTCGACGTCGTCGCGGGCCGCGATGACGCGCGCGACGGCGTCGAGGAAGAGGTCGGCGCCCTTGCGGTGGGCGAGCGCGCCGATGAGGCCGACGACGACGCGGCCGCCGGCGTCCGGGCCGTGGTCGGTCCGCGGGTCCGCGAACGCCGAGGGCGGCATGCCGTTGTAGACGCGCCGCACCGGCGTCTCGCCGGCGTGCGGGACGACGAGGTCGCTGACCGCCTGCGCGCAGGTGACGACGACGTCGGCGACGGACGCGCCCCAGCGGAAGGTCAGCGTCGACTTCGCGCCCGGCTCCGGCATCTCGTGCACGTGCAGGACGACGGGGAAGCCCATGGCGCGCGCGACGGTCGCCTCGGGGATCGACAGCAGCGTGTTGGCGTGCACGACGTCCGGCCGGACCTCGGCGAGCCAGCGGCGCAGCCCGGCCCAGTAGCCCGGCAGGTTCGCGAGGCGCCGCGCCGGGCCGGGCGGCTCGCGCCAGCCCCCGACGCTGAACCCGAACGTGTTCTGCCGGAAGCGGCTGCCGTCGAGCAGCGGGTCGACCATCTCCAGCAGTGGACCCTCGTACCCATACCAGCCGTACGGGCTCCATCCCGCCTCCCGCAGGCCGGGCAGCAGCCGCTGGATCGCGACGCCCGCGCCCTGCAGCTCGCCTTCATGGAACACCACGCATGCGCGCACCGACACCCCTCCGCGTCCTGGACCGGTCGTGCGAAGCCTCCCCCGTCGGGGCCTGGCCCATGCGCCGCGTGGGAGACACGATCGTCCACCTGGACTTGCTTTCGCCCTCCGTCTCCTCGTAGGTTCGTCCGATGGTGCCGTCCCAGGCACCGGAAACCTGAGTCTCCTGGGAGGAGAACCCCATGTCCCATGCCCTCCGCCGCCGGTTGGTCACCGCGGCGATCACCGCATCCTCGGTCGCGCTCGTCGCCGCGCCCGCCCACGCCGCCCACGCCGCCTCGAAGATCTCGAAGACCGACAAGGCGCAGAACACGGCGATCAAGAAGGTCACGAAGACCGCCGCCAGCGCGAGCAAGAGCGCCAAGAGCGCGGGCAAGAGCGCCAAGTCCGCGGGCGTGAGCGCCGCGGCCGGCATCGCCGCCGCCAAGGCCGCCGACAGCAAGGCGGGTGCCGCCGCGGGCACCGCCAACACGATCCTCGCGGGCGTCCCCGCGATCCTCGACGGGCTCAACAAGCTCGCCGCCGGCCTGCAGCAGGCCGCCGACGGCCTCACGAAGCTCGGCGCCAACGCCGCCGCGCAGGAGTACGGCGCCGTCGAGGTGGCGCTCGGCACGACCGTCGTCCCCGGCACGCTGCTGAACTCCGGCGACATCCCGGACGACGCCAACGCCGCGATCGTCACCGGCACGGTGATCGTCCCGGTGCCCAACGGCGCGACGAACGTCCCGATCCGCCTGCTCGCCGGCGTCCGCTCCGGCGAGTCCGACGGGACCGGCGCGAGCGACCCCGTCGCCTCGGCCGGCATCGTGTCGATGAACGTCGCCGACGTCTCCCCGACCGGCGTCACCTTCGCCGGCGGCAACAGCTTCGTCCCGGACGCCCCGATCACCTCGGCGCCGAACGCCGCCGCGGGTGGCGCGCCGGTCTACCCGATCCCGAACAAGGCCCCGCGCGTGGACTCGACGCCGAACCCGTTCGGGTTCCCGACGGACCTCGCGATCGACCTGACCGATCAGGCCACGCTGTACAACCTGAGCGGCGCCGGCGTGGCCCCGTTCACCGTCACGAACGCGGGTGGCGCCACGGCGCCGATCACGGTCACGTTCACGGTCCGCTTCAACGACCTGACGGCCTCGGCCACGGACGTCACGGCCTAGCACCACGCACCACGCGCCCCCGGGCACGGGCCGCACGCCCGTGCCCGGGGCGCGTATCGCGCGGGACGGTCGCGGCCGCCCGCGCCTACCCGCCCTCGATCGCCAGCCGGAAGCCCGCGCCGGAGATGTCGGCCTTGGGGAAGAAGCCGCTTGCGCCGACGCGCTGCGCGGCGGAGCCGTTGGCGCTGTCGGAGTCCGAGGAGATGACGAGCACGCGCATCGGCCACGGGAGCGCCATCAGCCTGCGCGTGAGGTCGAAGCCGTCGCCGTCGGGGAGGCCGATGTCGACGACCACGGTCTGGGGCCGCAGCTCCTCGGTGCGCTCCAGGGCCTCGCCGACGCTGCCCGCCTCGCCGACCACGAGATGGCCCCAGGACTGGAGGATGCGCACCGCGATGTCGCGGAAGTAGGTGTCGTCGTCCACGACGAGAACCGAGCAGCCCATCGGTGGATTCTCGCAGCGCGGAGGGCGGTGCGAGGTAGGGCTAGGCAGAAGATTGCGGTGCGGGTGGTGCGAGGCTCCGGCGCAACAAGCGCGGTTCCGGACCGTTCGAGCCGCCATGCCCGCGCGCCTGCACCTCCGGCTGTACCTGCGGCTCGCCGCCGCGGCGCCGGCGCTCCCGGCGCGCGTCGTGTGGTTCCACGCCCGCGCGCTGCGCGTGGCGATCGCCCGCGACGATCGCTTCACGCTGCGGAGCGTCGCGGCGCCGCGGCAGCTCGCCGTGCTCGTCCGCCTGGCCCGCGGGCGCCGGCGCGTGGTGGAGCTCGGCACCGCGACCGGCTGGACCGCCGCCGCGCTCGCCCTCGCCGACCCGCGGCGCACCGTGACCACGTGCGACCCCAACGTCCAGCCCGGCCGCGACCGCTACCTGCGCCTGCTGTCCCCCGCCACCCGGGCGCGGATCGCGCTGCTCCGCAGCTCCGGCCTCGCCGCGGCGACCCAGGACGCCGAGCCCGTCGACCTCCTCTTCATCGACGCCAGCCACGAGCGGCAGGCCACCGTCGACGAGTGGCGCGCCTGGCGCCCGCGGCTCGCGCCCGGCGCCGTCGTGGTCTTCCACGACCACGACCACCCCGACTTCCCCGGCGTCACGCAGGCGATCGCCGACCTCGGCCTCGCCGGCGAGCACCGCGCCGGGATGTTCCTCTGGCGCGCGCCGTCGTGAGCGCAACATCCAGTCCGCTCAGCCGTCCTCACCGGCATGTCCGCCCTGACCCGCCTCCGCGCCCACCTGCGACTGCGCCAGCGCCTGCGGCCGGCGGCCGCCGTCAAGGCCGACGAGGAGCTCGCCTGGTGGCTGCGGGAGTGGGACCCGGGCGACGAGGCGCGGCGCTGGGAGCACGCGCGCGAGGCGGTCGCGATGGTCCTGCGCGAGGCGGGGATCGAGGACCCCTCGTTCTTCGAGGGCAAGGTCGTCGTCGACGTCGGGCCCGGCGCGCTCGGGTTCCCCGACGCCTGCCCGGCGCGCGTGAGCATCGGCGTCGACCCGCTCGCGCAGCGGTTCGCCGACGCCGGGCTGCTGCTCGCCTCCGACGCGATCTACCTCGCCGCGCGCGCCGAGGCGATCCCGCTGGTGTCGGGCAGCGCGGACGTCGTGGTCGCCCGCAACAGCCTCGACCACGTGGACGACCCGCGCGCCGCGCTCGCCGAGGCGCGGCGGCTGCTGCGGCCGGGCGGGACGTTGATCCTCAACTTCGACGTCGACCACACGCCCACGCCAACGGAGCCCCACGCGCTCGACGCCCACGAGGTGCGGTCGTGGCTGGAGCCGATGGAGGTCGTCTTCGCCGACCGGTGGCCGCATCCGCACGGGCGCGACGGCCACGCGGTCGTGCTCGTCGCCACCCAGCCGTGACGGCGCGCGCCCAACTACGGCACGAGCACCGTCCGCCGCGCGCCGCGCGCCGGCGCGCGCCAGACCCGCTCCACGTCGCTCAGCGGCTCCGCGACCGCGTGGATCGCGTAGTCGCTCCCGGTGATGTGGGTCGCGAGGCCGGGGAGCTCCGCGACGATCTCCCGCGCGGGCACCGAGCCCTGGCCGCTGCCGACGAGCTGCACGCGCGCGGCGCGCAGCCAGGCCGAGGGCAGCGAGATCTCCGGGCCCGCGACCGAGCCGATCTGGATCCACGTCAGCGGCCGGCCGCGGTCGCGGCGCGCCGTGAGCACCGCGGGCAGCGCGCGCTGGCTCACCTCGCCCCAGAGGTAGTCGAGGACGACGTCGACCTCCGGCGTCGCCGCGCCGAGCGCCGCGTCGATCGCCTCGGGCTCGCCCGCCAACGACACCAGCGCGTCGGCGCCGACGCCCGCGAGCGCCGCGAGCCGCCCCGCGTCGCGCCCGGCCGCGACGACGTGCGCGGCGCCCAGGTGCCTGGCGATCTGCACCGCCATCTGGCCGGCGCTGCCGGTCGCGCCGAGGACCAGGACGCGCGCGCCCGGCGCGAGCTCGACGCGCTTGCGCAGCGCGATCCACGACGACATCGCCGGGTTCATCGCCGCGGCGATCGTCACGGGGTCGACGCCGTCGGGCAGCACCGCGCTGCGGCGCCGGTCGATCACCGCGCGCTCGGCCATGGACCCGAAGCGCGTGTCGGGGAGGACGAAGTAGCGCAGCCGGCCGTCGGGGTCGCGGCCGACGCCGTCGATCCCCGGGATCAGCGGCAGCTCGCCGGTGCTCTCGTAGTGCGAGCCGTCGGCCGTCGAGCGCACGCGGTGGTGCAGCGCGGCCGCGACGACGTCGACGGCCAGCGCGTCCTCGCCCGCGGCGGGCGGGAGGTCGATCTCCTCGTAGCGCGGCGGATGGTCGAACGCGCGGACGACGGCGGCGTGCATGGGGTCCTCCCAGGTAGTTGGTGCCACGAACCACTATAGTACGTGTCAGGTACTAAGCTGCGACGCACGATGACGACGACCCACGCCGAGGACCTCGGCCTCACCGACGCGCTCGTGCAGCTCTCCTTCGCCGTCCAGGCCGCGCTCGGCGCCGTCGCGGCGGCCCACGACCTCTCCGTCGTCCAGCTGCGCCTGCTCGGCGCCCTGCGCGGCCGCGAGCCGGGCATGCTCGCCCTCGCCCGCGCGCTCGGCCTCGAGAAGTCGAGCGTCACCGGCCTGGTGGACCGCGCCGAGCGCCGCGGCCTCGTCGAGCGCGTCGCCGCCGCGCACGACGGGCGCGCCGTCCACGTCCGCCTCACCGCGCGCGGCCGCCGGCTCGCCGCCAAGCTGACCGCGCTCGTCGACCGGGACGTCGCCGCGCTCGCCGCCGGCCTCCCGCCGCGCGACCGCGACGCGCTCTCCCGCCTCGCGAGCCGCGTCGTCGTCGCGGACGCGACCCGACGCGGGGTCGACCTCGACGCCGCCCGAGCCCCGGCCTGACCGCCCAACGGTCAGGGAACCTGCCGAATGGGTACGCCGGTCGGGATGCCCCGACGCGCTCCTGTCCCGATCGCGACGGCCGTGGTCGCGGCCGCCTTCCTGCTCGCCGGCTGCGGCGGCGACGACGGCGGCGGCGCGGGCCGCGTCGAGCGTGGCGACCCCGCCGTCGGCTTCCCGCTCCGCGGCTCGCTGGCCAAGGACGACAAGGCGATCGACGGCGCCGTCGCGGCGTTCCGCAAGGCGACGGCCAAGGCCAGGAAGAACGAGAACGTCGACCACACGTGGCTCGGCCCGGACGCGAACGACCGCGTGACCGTCCTCTGGGCCGGCCGCGTCGACGACCGCGACCAGGTGATCGCCGAGGGCGGCGACGAGGTCGCGCAGATCACCCGCCTCGGGCAGCTCGGCTGGCACGTCGACGGCACGAGCCTGCGCGATCCCTCCCGCACGCGCGGCATGCCGCTCGGGGCCGGGAGCTCGGTGGTCGTCCCGGACGACGGGCAGCGGTGGACGTACGTCGACGCGAGCGGCCACGCCACCGCCGACGGCCTGCTCACCGACGGGCTGTTCGTCAACGCCTCGTCCGACCCCGAGGGCTTCGTCCTCCCCGCGGACGACGACGCGGCGCCCAACGGGCCGATGGCCTACCTCCCCGGGATCGGCGGCCGCACGTTCAGCAGGCGCTCCTTCGCCGACCTGCGCGCGGCGCTCGACGACGGCGGCGCGCGGGCGCTCTACCTCGCCGCCGCCGAGGGGCAGCGCGCGGTGGCCGACGCGGCGAAGGCCTCGCCGCAGTCGCAGGACCTGCGCCGGCTCCAGCCGCTGCAGGTCGTCTGGACCGGCAGGCTCCCGGACCGCCCGCACGCGGCGGTCGTCGCCCAGGGCCGCGACTCCGCCGAGAGCGTCGCGCTCGGCTACGGCAAGCAGGGCGGCCGCAACCAGGTCAACCACGACCCGAAGGAGGGCGCGCAGCTGCTCGGCTTCGGCGCGGGCGGCCTCGCGGGCTCCAACACCGAGGGCGCCGTCGTCGCGGGCGCCTACGTCGAGCTCGACAAGCTCCCCTACCTGGTGCTCGCGGGCCTCGGCGCCAAGACGCTCCACGCGCTCGTCGGCGGCCGCGAGGTCACGCGCCCGGGTCCCGCCGCGGTGGTCGCCGCGGAGCCGCTGCTGCCCGCCGACACGCGCACCGCGCCCGACACGGTGGTCTTCGGCCGCGACGAGCACGGCCAGGTCATCGCCCCGCTCGCGACGGGGTAGGCCGACCGCCGGCCCGGCCCCGGCCCGCGCGCGCCGCGCGGGCCGGGCTCGCGGCGGGCCTCAGCCCGCGACGCGGATGAGCTTCTTGTTGACGAACTCGTCCGCCCCAAAGCGCCCGAGCTCGCGGCCGAAGCCGGACCCCTTGACGCCGCCGAAGGGCAGCTCGACGCCCTCGGCGCCGACGGCGTTGACGAACACCATGCCGGCCTCGATCTTGTCGGCGACGCGCAGCGCCTGGTCGGGGTCGTTGGTGAACACGTAGGAGCCCAGGCCGTAGGGCGTGTCGTTGGCGAGCGTGACCGCCTCGTCCTCGGAGCCGACCTTGTAGACCGCGGCCACCGGCCCGAAGAACTCCTCCTTGTAGGCGTCGTTGTCGGGGGTGATGCCGGTCAGGACGGTCGTCTTGAAGAAGTTGCCGTCCCGGCCGCCGCCCGCGGCGATCGTCGCGCCCTGGTCGGTGGCGCGCTTGACCTGGTCCTCCAGGCGGTCGGTCGCGCCGGTCGAGGAGAGCGGGCCGAGCGTCGTGCCCTCGACCTTCGGGTCGCCCGGCTCCACCGCCGTCAGCGCCGCGGTGAACTTCTCCAGGAACGGCTCGTAGAGCTCGTCGACCACGATGAAGCGCTTGGCCGCGTTGCACGCCTGGCCGCCGTTCTCCAGCCGGCCGCCGACCGCGGACTCGACGACCGCGTCGAGGTCGTCGGTGCCGAGGACGAGGAACGGGTCGGACCCGCCGAGCTCGAGCACGACCTTCTTGAGGTTGCGGCCCGCGATCTCGGCGACCGCCGCGCCCGCGCGGCCGGAGCCGGTCAGCGAGACGGCCTGCACGCGCGGATCGGCGATCGTCGTCGCGATCTGGTCGTTGGTCGCGTAGATGTTGATGTAGGCGTCGGGCGGGAAGCCCGCGTCGTGGTAGATCTGCTCGATCGCCTCGGCGGACTCCGGGCACTGCGGCGCGTGCTTGAGCAGGATGGTGTTCCCGATCACCAGGTTCGGGCCCGCGAAGCGCGCCACCTGGTAGTAGGGGTAGTTCCAGGGCATGATCCCCAACAACACGCCGAGCGAGCTGCGGCGGATGAAGGCCGAGCCCTCGCCCTCCAGCAGGTCGATCTGCTCGTCGGCCAGCAGGGACTCCGCGTTGTCGGCGTAGTACTCGTAGATCGCCGCGCTGAACTCGACCTCGCCGACGGCCTGCTCGATCGGCTTGCCCATCTCGCGCGAGATGATCTCCCCGAGCTGCTGCTTGCGCTCGGCGTGCAGCTCCCCGACCTTGCGGATGAGCGCCGCGCGCTCGGCCACCGTGCTGCTCCTGCTCCACCCGTCGTGCGCCGCGTGGGCGCGGCCGATCGCCGCGTCCAGCTGCTCGTCGCTGATCGTCGGGTATTCCTTGATCGTCTCGCCCGTCGCCGGATCGACGACCGCGTAGTCAGCCATGAAGCTCTCCTGGGGTCCTGGGTTCTCCGATAGGCACACCGTAGCCCCGCGGCGCGGTGCGCCGAGGCCAGAGGCGGACCGCCCGGGTTGGCCGCAGCGGCGCGGAGGCCCTAGGCCGCGGGGCGCGAGGTCGCCACGACGGCCTCGCCGATCGGGCGCCGGCGCACGCGGCGCATCCAGGCGAACGTCAGCAGCATGCGCGTCAGCGTGAGCGCGTAGCCCGCGAGGCTGAAGCGCACGCCGACCTGGGCGTCGCGCCAGCAGAGCGGGACCTCGGCGACGACGAGGTCCGGGTCCCCGTAGATCAGGAGGTTCAGCTGCGGGTGGAACTGGTAGCCGCTCGTCAGCTGCATGAACGGCATCCGGTCGATCGCGCCCGCGCGGGCGAGCATGATCCCCGTGCCCGCGTCGGACATCCGCAGCCCGGAGATCGTCCGCGTGAACGCGTTGAAGAAGTGGTTCGCCCAGCGGCGGGCGAAGTTGTACTCGTCGGTGATCGAGCCGTCGCGGAACCGCGAGGCGAGCACGACGTCCGGCTCCGGGTCGAGCCCGAACGCCGCGGCCATGTCGATGAGCGTCGCCGCCGCCTCGCACTGCTGGTCGGAGTGGATGACCGCGACGAACGGCGCGCTTGGCACCAGCTCCGCGAAGCCGCGCTTGATCGAGCCGCCGTAGCCGAGGTTCTCCGGGTTCTCCAGCAGCCGGACCGTGACGCCGACGAGCGGGTCGGCGGCCATCAGCTCGCGGACGGCGTCGGGCGTCCCGTCGGTGCTCGCGTTGTCGATGACGATGACCTCGGCGACCGCGCCGCCGGTGCGGTGCACGAGCGCGGAGAGGACCTCGGGCAGGACCGGCGCCGTGTTGTAGGCCGGGACGATCACCGAGACCGAGCGGTGCAGCGCGAACGGGACGCGGGCGTCGCGCGCGGTCCCGTGCAGCACCCGCGCGCGGCGGCCGTGGCGCCCGCGCCGGCGGGGCGGTGCGGACGGCTGGAGCAGGCTCACTTGACCGCCACCACCGCGACCCGCTTGAGCGGGAAGTCGTCGAGGCCGGAGAGGACCTCGAAGTCCGCGCGCCACTCGGCGAGCGCCTCGGGCGGCGTGCCCACGGCGATCCGCGGCGTGAGGCCGACCGAGCGCAGGAAGGACTCGTACTCCGAGACCTTCATGTACTCGTGGACCTCCATCTGCTCCACCGACCAGCGGGCCTCGTCGCCCACCTTGGGCTTGTTGTAGTGGGTGAGCAGCGTGATGAACGTGCGCGCGGGGATCTCGAAGGTGTGGTCGTCGAGCCAGCGGATCTCGAGCGGCCGCGAGCGGTACTCGCCCTCGATCCGGCGCACGAGGTCCGCGATGTCGGTGCGCAGGCACGCGACGCCGACGGTGACCTCCTCCTCGGGCAGGACGTCGTCGGTGATGACGAGCACGCCGCCCGGCGCCAGCAGCTCCGCGGCGGCGGTGAGCGCCTCCTCGACGGCCGCGCGTCCGCGGGCGTGGTCGACGGCCGGGTCGTCGCCGGCGCGGCCGACGAACGAGTAGAGCTCGTGCAGGATGTCGAAGTACGTGACCGCGCCGACGCGGTCGCTCCAGGACGCGAGGTCGCGGGCGTCGGCGACGCGCCACTCCACCGTGGGGTCGGTCTCCTGCGCGCGGCCGCTCTCGACGATCGCCTCGTCGTAGTCCGCGCGGATGATCCGCGCGGCGCCGCCCAGCTCGGCGACCATGTCGCCGAGGCCGCTCGTGCCCGCGCCGACGTCGACCACCGCCGAGTCCTCGGGGAGGTGGTGTCCTTCGAGCAGCCGGGCGACCTGCTCGGTCTTGTAGCGCCCCGTGACGCCACCGACCAGATCGGCCCAGTAGGCGTCGCGCTTGCGACGCATGTGCTCCTGCGGTTCGGCCTTGGCGATCACGCCGAGAAGATCTACGGGCTCCCTCACCGCGCTGCCAGAGCCAGGTCGGCAAAGCCTGCCGGACGGCCTTCCTGGCCCGAGCCAGCTGGATTCGTCACGCTGCTGTCGATTCCCGCGACGCCCGTTCGTCTCCCTGCGACCATCCACTCGAGGAGGACCCTCATGAAGTACTTGCTGTTGATCCACCAGGGCACCACGCCGACCCCGCGCGACGCGTCGTGGAACGAGCTCTCCGAAGCCGAGCAGGGCGCGGTCTACGCCGCCTACAAGGCGGTCAACGAGGATCCGGGCGTGACCGCCGGGCTCGCGCTTGAGCCGCCGGAGCTGGCGACGACGGTCCGCGTGCAGGACGGCAGGACGATCACGACCGACGGGCCGTTCGTGGAGCTCAAGGAGGCCGTCGGCGGCTACCTCCTCTTCGAGGCCGACGACCTCGACGCCGCGATCGAGCTCGCCGCGAAGATCCCGGCCGCGAGCATGGGCGGGGCGATCGAGGTGCGCCCGATCATGGAGAGCACGTGGTAGCACCGCTGGAGCAGGCCTTCCGCGACCAGTGGGGTCGCGTGCTGGCCACCCTGATCGGCTTCCTCGGCGACTTCGACCTCGCCGAGGAGGCCGCGCAGGAGGCCTTCGCGATCGCCGCCGAGCGCTGGGCGCGCGACGGCGTCCCGAGCGACCCGGGCGCGTGGCTGATCACGACGGCGCGCAACCGCGCGATCGACCGCATCCGCCGCAGCCGGACGCTGGCCGAGAAGACGCGCCTGCTGGAGCGGCCCGAGGCCTACGAGGAGCCGACGGACGGACCGGGCACCGCCTTCCCCGACGAGCGGCTCGAGCTGCTCTTCACCTGCTGCCACCCGGCGCTCGCCGTCGAGGCGCAGGTCGCGCTGACGCTGCGGACGCTCGGCGGGCTGAGCACGCCGGAGATCGCGCGCGCGTTCCTCGTCGGCGAGCCCACGATGGCGCAGCGGCTCGTGCGCGCGAAGCGCAAGATCAAGGCGGCGGGGATCCCGTTCCGCGTGCCGCCGGACCACCTGCTGCCGGAGCGGCTCGACGCGGTGCTGGCGGTCGTCTACCTGATCTTCAACGAGGGCTATGGCGGCCGCGTCGATCTCGCCGCGGAGGCGATCCGCCTCGGCCGCGCGCTCGCCGGGCTGCTGCCCGACGAGCCGGAGGTCCACGGCCTCCTGGCGATGATGGTGCTGCTGGACGCGCGCCGCGCGGCGCGCTTCGACGCCGCGGGCGAGCGCGTCCTGCTCGCCGACCAGGACCGCGCGCGGTGGGACGCCGGCCGGCTCGCCGCCGGGCGCGCGGCGCTCGACCGCGCGTTCGCGCTGCGCGGTCGCGGGCCCTACGTCCTGCAGGCGGCGATCGCCGCGCTCCACGCCGACGAGCCGCGCGACTGGGCGCAGATCGCGGCGCTCTACGCCGAGCTGGCGCGGGTGACCGACTCGCCGGTCGTCGAGCTGAGCCGCGCGGTGGCGGTCGCCGAGGCCCACGGGCCCGCCGCGGGCCTCGCGATCGTCGAGGGCCTCGCGCTCGAGGACTACCACTACCTCCACGCGACGCGCGGCGAGCTCCTCCGCCGCCTGGACCGCGGCGCCGAGGCCCGCGCCGCCTACGAGCGCGCGCTGGCGCTCGTCCACGACGACGCCGAGCGGCGGCTGCTCGAGCGGCGCGTCGCGGAGCTCGCGGACGCGCCCCGGCGCTAGCGCCGGGCGTCGAGCCCGAGGTGGTCGCGCAGCGTCCCGCCCTCGTAGGCGGTCCGGAACGCGCCGCGCGCCTGGAGCTCGGGGACGAGCGTGCGGCTGATGAGCGGGAGGTCGCGCGCGGTCAGCGCGGGGTGCAGCCGGACGCCGGTCGCGCCCGCGGCGCGCCAGTCGCAGAGGACGCCGGCGAGCTGCGCGGGCGTGCCGGCGAAGACGCTCGCGCCCGGCGGCGCGGTGGCGGGCGCGAGCGCGTCGAGGCGGGCGAGGCGCTCGCGGGCGGCGCCCTCCGTGGGCTCGAGCACGACCGCGACCTCGACGAACGCGTGGCGTCCCGCCGCCTGCGGGAGCAGCGCGGCGAGCTGGCCCGCGTCGGCGGCGGAGAGCAGCAGGACGTCGGCGGCGCGCGCCGCCCGCGCGCACGCCTGGCCGTCGCGGGCGCCCGCGACCACGACGGGCTGCGCCTGGTCCTCGGCCATCGCGCCCTCCCAGATCCGGCGGACGCGCGCGACGTGGTCGGCCGCCCGCGCCCAGTCGTCGGCCACCACCCCGGCGTGGACGAGCCAGCCACAGCGGCCGCCGCTGAGGACGTCGAGCCGGCCGATCGCCTGGGCCATCCGCAACGGCGCGGTCCCGAGGGTCGCCTGCACCGCCACGATCCCGACCCGACGCGTGAGCGCCGCGACGCGCTCGGCCACGACCATGGCGTCAGCGTCCTCGATCGTCGCGAAGTCGAGCAGCCCGCGCTGCGCCTCGCGCACCTGGTCGACCCACGGCACCACGGAGCCGCCGGCCTCGCGCGCGGCGGCGGGATGCCAGCCGGCGCCCTTCAGGGCGACGGCGAGGCTCAGGGGTGGGGTCGGCGGCAACGGCTGGGGAGGGGTCCGGCGGGGGTCCGTCATCCTAGGTGGCATGCCTGAGAACCCCGCCGCGGTCGCCCGCTCGCCGTTGTTGGAGGCGTTGCGGCTGCCGATCGTCGGCGCGCCGATGGCCGGCGGCCCGACCACGCCGGCGCTCGTGGCCGCCGTGAGCGGCGCGGGCGGCCTGGGCTTCCTCGGCGCGGGCTACCAGAGCGTCGACGCGCTGAGCGAGGACGTCGCCGCGGTGCGCGCGGCCACGCCGGAGCCGTTCGGCGTCAACGTCTTCGCGCTGGCCGGCGGGACGCCGGGCGACCCGGAGGCGATCGCCGCCTACGCCGCGCGGCTGGCGGGCGAGGCGGCGCGCGCCGGCGTGGAGCTCGGCGCGCCGCGCTTCGAGGACGACGGCTTCGCGGCCAAGGTGGAGGCGCTGGTCGCCGCCCGCGTCGCCGTCGTCTCGTTCACCTTCGGGCTGCCGCCGCGCGCGGTCGTGGAGCGCCTGCACGCCGCCGGGTCCGAGGTCTGGGTCACGGTGACGGCCGTGGACGAGGCGCGCGCGGCGGTGGAGGCCGGCGCCGACGCGCTCGTGGTCCAGGGCGTCGAGGCCGGCGGGCACCGCGGCGTCTTCGCCGACGACGACGGCGCCTCGGAGCTGACGCTGCTCGCCGCGCTGCAGCTGATCGGCGCGGCGGTCGACGCGCCGCTCGTCGCCACCGGCGGGCTGGCGACGGGCCCCGCGATCGGCGCGGCGCTGGTCGCGGGCGCGGCCGCCGCGCAGCTCGGCAGCGCCTACCTCCGGACGCCGGAGGCCGGGACCTCGGCGGCGCAGCGCGCCGCGACGGCGAGCGACGCGCCGACCGCGCTGACGCGCGCCTTCAGCGGCCGCACCGCCCGCGGGATCGTCAACCGCCTGCTGCGCGAGCACACCGCGGCGGCCCCCGCCGCCTATCCCGAGATCCACCACCTGACCACGCCGCTGCGCGCCCACGGCCGCGCCGCCGGCGACGCCGACCTCATCAACCTCTGGGCCGGGCAGGCCCACGCGCTCGCGCCCGAGGAGCCCGCGGCGGAGCTGACGCGGCGGCTGGCGGCGGAGGCGCGCGCCGCGGTGGCGGCGACCGCCGCGCGGCTGGGCGCCTGAGGCGCGGCGGAGCGACGCGACCGGGCGGCGACCCTCCGCCGCGCGCCGCTCACTCCCCTCAGCGCGGCCGTGCCACGAGGTGCGCCAGCTGGTCGACGGTGAGCTGCACGTGGCGGCGGCGCGTCGCGGGGTCGGCGAGGTCGCGGCCCATGCCGGCGAGGAAGGTGTCGTGGTTGGCCCGCAGCGAGAAGGTCAGCGCGACGAAGAGCAGGACGGCGTCGTCGACGACGAACGGCGCCGTGCCGCGGCGGCGGCCCGCGCGGCGGACGGCGCCGAACGCGTCGGCCATCACGGTCGAGGCGGTCGGGCGCGTCGCGCGCAGGCGCGCGCCGCCCGCGAGGTCCTCCCAGCCGATCAGCCGGACGAACGCGGGCCGCGCGATCAGGAACGCGAGGTAGTCGGCCACCGCGCGGCCGAGCGCGCGGCGCAGCCCGGCCTCGTCGCCCTCCGGGTCCGCCGCCCAGGCGACCAGCGGCGCGAAGGCCGCGCGCGTCGCCTCGTCGCGGCCGTCGAAGACGCGGTCGAGCACCGCGCCGTAGAGCCCCGCCTTGGAGCCGAAGAAGTAGCTCGGCGTCCCGCGCGAGAGGCCCGCCGCCGCGCCGATCTCCTGGAGGCTGACGCCGTCGAAGCCGTGGTCGCAGAAGCGGCGCTCGGCGACGTCGAGCAGGGCGGCGCGGCTCTTGGCGGCGTCGCGGCGGCGGGGCGCGGGCATCCGCGCAGCATAACTTGCTGGCCGTTCAGCTATTATCGCTCGCGCGATGACGGTCCTCTACTACGACCTCGGCTCGCCGTACTCCTACCTCGCCGTCGAGCGGGCCGAAGCGGTGCTCGGCACCGCGCCGCGGCTGCAGCCCGTCCTGGCCGGCGCGATCTTCGTCCACCGCGGCCGCGGCTCCTGGGGCCACACCGGCGAGCGGGCCGCCAACCAGGCGGAGATCGAGCGGCGCGCCGCGCGCGACGGCCTGCCGCCGGTCACGTGGCCGCCCGGCTGGCCGCCGAACACGCTGAACGCGATGCGCGCGGCGGTCTGGGGCGGCGAGGCGTTCGCGCGCGCCGCGTTCCGGGCGGCCTTCGCGCACGGCGCGGACCTCGGGGACGTCGCGGTCCTGGAGGCGATCGCGCAAGGCGTAGGACTCGACGGCCTGCGCGCGGCCATCGCCGACCCCGACGTCAAGGCCGCCCTGCGCGCCGCCACCGACGCCGCCATCGCGCTCGGCGTCCCCGGCGTCCCGACGCTCGCCCTCCCCGACGGCCGCCTGCTCTTCGGCGACGACCGCCTCAGCGCGCTCGCCGCGGGCTGAGCGCGGCGCGCGCGGCGCTCACGCCGCGAGCCACTCCTCCAGCGCGCGCGTCACCAGCTCGGGCTCCTCCAACGTCGAGAGGTGGCCGCAGCGCGGGATCGTCACGAGCCGCGCGCCCGCGATCCCGCCGGCCAGCTCCGCCGCGCGGTCCGGCGGCGTCAGCTGGTCGCTGTCGCCGACGAGCACGAGCGTGGGGACGGCGATCGCCGCCAGCCCGGGCCGCGCGTCCGGACGGTTCATGTAGGCCTCGACCTGCCGGATCGCCGCCTCGGCGCCGGTCGTGCGCTGCATCGCCCGCATCGTCGCGCGCAGCGCCTCGTCGTCCACGCGGTCGCCGTGCACGAGCAGCGGGAACGAGCCGTCCACCAGCTCGTCGAGGCGCCCGGCGCGCAGCTCCGCGATCGCCGCCTCGCGGATCGGCCGGCCCTCGGCGGGCTCCGGCCGCGCCGTGGCGTCCAGCAGCGCGAGCCGCGCCACGCGCTCCGGCGCCTGGCGCACGACCGACAGCGCCAGGGCGCCGCCCATCGAGAGCCCGGCGAGCGCGAAGCGCGGCGGGGCGTCGGCGAGGATCCCGCGCGCGATCGCGTCGAGGTCGTTCGCGCGCGTGTGGTCGGCGACCGTCACCGGCCCGAAGCGCCACAGCGCGGGCAGCTGCCCGAAGAAGAGGCGCGGCGTCGCGTAGAGGCCGGGGATCAGGACCGTGGGGAGCGGGGTCATCGCCCGCACATGATGGCGCGGGCGCTCAGCGCGCGGCGAGCGGCGGCCGGACGCCCTCGCCCGTGATAGGCGTCCTCCAGGTGGGGGTGGCCGCCGAAGATGTGCTCCTCGATCCCGAGGTCGCGCAGACCCACAGCGTGCCCGCGTTCATCGGTTATTGCTCGCGTGCGAACACGATGCCTGATCGCTCCAGGCGCGCACGCAGCGCGGGGCCCATCGCCTGCGCGGTCGTGACCTGGCCCGCCGTGGGCGGCAGGTCGTCGAGCGCGAGGCAGAGCGTCGCGTCGGCGAGCATCCGCGAGGTCTCGCGGTAGCCCGGGTCGCCGCCGCGGACCGCGACGACGACGCGCTCGCCCCCACCCTCGCCGGCGACGCGCAGCGAGAACCAGCCCGCGTCCATCTGCCGGTCCGAGGGTCCCTCGCCCTGGGGCACCTTCGAGAGCAGCGCGCGGCGCAGCGGCGGGACCTGCGCGGCGGCGACGAGGCCGAGCATCCCGGCGACGCCGCCGACGGCGATCGGCAGGCGCTTGACCGCCGCGTAGTGGCCGTAGGAGAAGTCCGGGCCGTAGCGCGGCAGGGCGCGCGCCGAGCGGCCGATGATCTGCGGGTCGATCGTCGGCAGCGGGACGGCCCAGTGGCCGAGCGCGCGGTGCGGCGTGCCCGCCGCCTCGACCGCGACGCGGCGCCCGTCCGCCGTCCCCTGGGGCTCGGCGGCGCGCCGGGCGCGCGCGGCGGCGACGTTCTGGCGCGGGCGCGAGAAGCCGGTCATCGCGGAGTGGAACGTCCCGCCGCTGAAGCGGCCGCCCGCGCGCAGGTAGCCGCGCAGCTTCAGCGGGACGCCCTCGGGCAGCTGCTCGACGGCGAACTGCGCGCCGAGGTCGTGTGGGATCGAGTCGAAGCCGCAGGCGTGGACGAGCCGCGCGCCGGAGGCGAGCGCCGCCTCGTGATGGGCGACGTAGCTGCGGTCGACGAACTCGGGCTCGCCGGTGAGGTCGAGGTAGTCGGTGCCCGCGGCCGCGCAGGCGGCGACGACGGGATCGCCGTGGACGACGTAGGGGCCGACGGTGGTGGTCAGCACGCGCGTGGCGGCCGCGAGCGCGGCCAGCGTGTCCGGATCGCCGACGTCGGCGAGCACGATCTCCGGCGCGGGCGCGCCCGGATGCGCGGCCACGACGCGGTCGCGGACCGCCTCCAGCTTCTCGCGCGAGCGGCCGGCCAGCGCCCAGCGCAGGTCCGCGGGCGCGCGGGCGGCGAGCTCGACCGCCGTCAGCGCGCCGGTGAAGCCGGTCGCGCCGAGCAGCGCGACGTCGTAGGTGCGTTCCGGGGCGGCAGCCATCGTCGCAGCCTCTCACACGCGCTGGGCGCGGGAGGCCGCGTGCGCTCCTCCCTCGCGGGCAGCGAGGCGGTCCGCCCACAGACCTCGGCACGGCGCGCGCCACGCGTCGAGCCCCGGCCGGCGACGGCATGCGGACGCAAGGGCGCGTGCAGCGATCCGTTGCCACGGGGTGCAATGCCGAAAAGAGTGGTTACGATGCCTACTCGTCAACCCGATCCGACCCAAGGGACTTCGATCGTGCGCTTCCGCTTCGCCCTGGCTCTGATGGTCGCCGGCATGCTCTTCGCTGCCGGGATCGCCTCTGCCCAGAGCACCACCACCGAGCCGCTGTCCGGCTACACCAACACGACGCCGGCCGAGACGCAGACCACCGCGCCGACCGAGACCACCGCCCCGGCCACCGCCGGCGAGGAGGGCACCAGCGTCGCTCCGTCGGTCGCCGCCCAGTCGGCTCCGTCGAACCTGGCGTTCACCGGCGGCGAGCCGCTGCTGCTCATCGCCTTCGGCCTCGCCCTCGCGGGCGGCACCGCCACGATCCTCGTGCGCGACCGCCGCAGGGGCTCGCAGCGCTAAGTGGCTCCCGGGCCTCCCGCTGCGGGGTCCGGCGACGACGATCGCGTCACGCCCATCGGGGCGCGACGCACGTCCGTCGCCGATCTGCAGCGGGAGGTCCAGCGCCTGACCGAGGCGCTCGAGCTGGCCGAGGCGCGCCGCCGCACGGCGGAGCGCACGCTGGCCGACGTCGCCTCGATGGCGGCCGCCGACACGGCGGACCTCCGCGAGCGGCTCGGCGAGCTGCAGGCGCGGCTCGACGCGCGGCCCGAGGCCGCCGCCCCGGCCCTCGCCGTCCCGCCCGCGGGCGGCCGCACGCGGTGGCGCGCGCTGCGCCGCGTCCTGCTGCTCGCCGGCCTCGTCGTCGGCGTCGCGCTGCTGGCCGACGGCATCCTGACCATCGTCTGGCAGGAGCCGATCACCGCGCTCCAGCAGCGCCACGACCAGGCGGAACTGCGCCACGACCTGAGCGGCCTGGAGCGCACGGTCGAGGCCGCCCCGAAGCCCAAGGGCGAGAGCGCCGCCGCCCGGATGCGGCACCAGGCGCTGAAGCTCATGGACGCCAGGCGGCCGGACGGCGCCGCGATGGGCTCGATCGACATCCCGCGCATCGGGCTGAAGACCGTGTTCGTGGAGTCCACGACGCACCCGTCGCTGAAGAAGGGCCCGGGCCACTACCGCGGCACGGTCCTCCCCGGCCTCGTCGGGACGGTCGGCCTCGCGGGCCACCGCACGACCTACGGCGCGCCGTTCCGCCGCGTCGACGAGCTCTCCCCCGGCTCGCGCATCATCATGCGCATGCCCTACGGCACGTTCACCTACAAGGTGACCGGGACCCGCATCACGACACCGTCGGACGCCTCCTCGCTCGTCTCGCACGCGGGCAGCCACAAGCTCGTGCTGACCGCCTGCCACCCGCTCTACAGCGCGGCCAAGCGGATCGTCGTCAGCGCGCGGCTGGCCTCCTCGACCCCGGCGTAGCGTCGTCGGCGCCGAGGCGCCGCGCGCAGACGTCGACCGCGTCGGGCGACGCGTCGACGAGCACGAAGCGGCGGCCGAGCGCGCGCGCCGCGACGCCGAGCGTGCCCGACCCCGCGAAGAAGTCCAGGCACCAGCCGCCGGGCCGCGAGGACGCGGTCACCGTCCGGCGCACGACGCCGAGCGGCTTCTGCGTGGGGTAGCCGGTGCGCTCGCTGCCGCTCGTCGGGACGATCGTGTGCCACCACACGTCGGTCGGCCGCTTGCCGAGCGCGCGCTGCTCGGGCGTGACGAGGCCGGGCGACATGTAGGGCTCGCGGTCGACCTCGGCGTCGTCGAACCAGTAGCGGGCGGGGTCCTTGACGTAGACGAGGATCACGTCGTGCTTGGCGGGCCAGCGCGACCGCGCCTTGGCGCCGTAGTCATAGGCCCAGATCAGCTCGTTGAGGAAGCAGGCGCGGCCGAAGAGCTCGTCGAGCAGGACCTTGACGTAGTGGCTCTCGCGCGGGTCGAGGTGGACGTAGAGCGTGCCGTGGTCGGCGAGCAGCCGCCGCGCCTCGAGCAGCCGCGGGGCGAGGTAGGCCGGGAGGTCGTCGAAGGAGTCCGCGTAGGCCATGTCCGGGCCGAGCACCTGCTCGGTGCGGTAGCGGCGGCCCGCGAACCCGGTGCGCTCGCCGGTGGGGTCGGCGACCGCGCGCAGGTTGGAGCGCGCCTGCGAGCGGCCGGTGTTGAACGGCGGGTCGATGTACACCATGTCGAACGCGCCGTCGGGCAGCAGCGGCAGCACCGCGAGGTTCTCGCCCTGCACGACGAGGTCGTCGTCGAGGACGATCGGCGCCGCGGGGGTCTGACGGAGGACGCGCAAGGTCCGCGAATGTGCCACGGTGCCCGGACGATGCGCAACCGCCGACTGGCCCTCCTGGTGGCCGTCGTCGTCGTCCTGGCAGGGGCCGTCATCGTGGTGCTGGGTCGCAGCGGCGAGCCTTCCGGCCCGCGACGGCTGGCCCCGGGCCGCGGCGCGACCGACACCACCCGCGACCCGTTCGCCTACGACGCCGACCGCCGCGCCGCCTTCGAGGCCCGTGGGGCGGCGGGGCTCAGCCACGTCCTCTACGCCAAGAGCCCGGGCGGCGCGCTCGCCACCGCGCAGCGCGTGCAGCGGCTGCGCCCGACGATCGAGGACGTCGCCCGGCGGGCGAAGCAGGACCCGGACACGCTCGAGGCGATCGTCTTCCTGGAGAGCGCCGGGCGGCCCGATGCGGTGGCCTCCGACGACCTGCGGTCGGCCGCGGGCCTCACGCAGATCCTCGCCCAGACCGCGACCGGGTTGCTGGGGCTGAAGGTCGACGTCGCGGCCTCGGAGAAGCTCACGGGCCGGATCGCGCGCTCGACGTCGTTCACGCGGATCGCGAAGCTGAAGGCGGCGCGGCGCAAGGTCGACGAGCGCTTCGACCCGCGCAAGGCGCTGGAGGCCACGACGCGCTACCTGGAGTTCGCCAAGGGCGAGCTCGGGCGCGACGACCTCGCGGTCGAGAGCTACCACATGGGCGTCGGGAACCTGCAGCGCGCGCTCGAGGCCTACGGGTCGAGCGACATCCCCTACGCGCAGCTGTTCTACGACGCGACGCCGGTGCGCCACAGCGCCGCGTGGAAGGTGCTCGCGTCGCTCGGCGACGACTCCTCCACGTACCTCTGGCGGATCGACGCGGCCAAGGCCATCATGTCGCTCTACCGCCGGGACCCGCGGAAGCTCGCGGCCCAGGCGCTGCTGCAGGGCAGCCCGGCGGGCGAGCGGGTCCTGCGCCCGCGGGACGCGACGCCGAGCCTCGCCGACGACGGCGCGCTGAAGACCGACGCGCTCGCCGTGGTCGACGGCGCCGCGCTGCGCCCCTCGGCCGCGCTGGCCGCCGGGCCGGCGTCCAAGCGCGCGCTGCGCCCCGAGGCGCTGAAGCTCCTGCGCTACCTCGCCCTCGGCGTCCGCGAGGTCGCCAGGACCGCGCCGGTCGTCGTGACCTCCGCGACCCGCAGCGTCGCCGCCGAGGAGCGCGACACGCGCGGCGCGTTCGACGCCGAGGCGCCGCCCTCGACCCACACCACCGGCTACGCGTTCGACCTCAGCCGCGCCTACCGCTCCCCCGCCCAGGCCCAGGCGCTCCAGTTCTGGCTCGACCGCCTCACGGCCCTCGACGCCATCGCCTGGACCCGCGAGCCGACGGTGATCCACGTCACCGTCGGGCCGCAGGCGGGCGCGCTGCCCTAGCTGTTGGTGGCGCTCAGCAGGTCCTTCGCCGTCTGCGCGACGTGCTCGCCGGTGATGCCGAGCTTCTCGAGGACGATGTCCCCGGGCGCCGAGGCGCCGAAGCGGTCGACGCCGACGGCGCGGTCGACCCAGCGCTCCCAGCCCATCGTGACCGCGGCCTCGACGGAGACGCGCGGCAGCGTGGGCGGCAGGACCTCGTCGCGGTAGGCGTCGTCCTGGTCGGCGAAGAGCTCCCAGGACGGCATCGAGACGACGCGCGCGCCGATGCCCTGCTCGGCGAGCAGCTTCTGCGCGGCGATCGCGGTGTGGACCTCGGCGCCGGTGCCGACGAGCGTGATCCGCTCCTCGCCGCCGGCGGGCGAGACGACGTAGGCGCCGCGGCCGACGCCGTCGTGGTTCGGCGCCAGGATCGGCAGGTCCTGGCGCGAGAGGACGAGGACGGCGGGGCCGTCGATGTCCTCGATGATCACGCGCCACGCCTCCGCGGTCTCGTGCGCGTCGGCCGGGCGCAGGACGACGAGGCCCGGGATCGCGCGCAGCGCGGCGAGGTGCTCCACCGGCTGGTGGGTCGGGCCGTCGGCGCCGAGCGCGATCGAGTCGTGCGAGTAGACCCAGGCGACGTTCAGGCCGGTGAGCGCGCTCAACCGGATCGATCCGCGCATGTAGTCGGAGAACTGGAGGAACGTCGAGCCGTAGGGCCGGACGATGCCGCCGTGCGCGGCGAGGCCGTTGACCGCGCCGCCCATGCCGTGCTCGCGTACGCCCCAGAACATGTTGCGGCCCGTGTGCGACCGCGAGTAGCGCTCGGCGTCGCCGCCGGGGAACTCGGTCTTGGTCGACTCCGAGAGGTCGGCGGCGCCGCCGACGAGCGTCGGCACGTAGTCGGCCATCGCGGCCATCGCCTTCTGGCCGGCCACGCGGGTCGAGAGCTGCTCCTTGTCGCCCCAGTCGACGCTCCGCAGCGCCTCCTTCAGCCCCGGGAGCGGCTTGCCGCCGTACGAGCCGCCCTCCCAGGCGAGGTCCCACGCCTCGCCGTCCTCCGGGTGCGAGGCCTTCCAGGCGTCCAGCCGCTCCTGCCACTCGGCCTGGAGCGCCGCGCCGCGCTCGCCGTTGGCGCCGAAGGCCTCGTAGACGCCGTCGGGCACGAGGAAGTGCGCGTCGGGATCCCAGCCCATGACCTCCTTGGTCGCGCGGACCTCGTCCTCGCCCAGCGCGGCGCCGTGCGCCTTCGAGGTCCCCGCCTTGTTGGGCGACGGGTAGCCGATGATCGACTTGACGCGGATCAGCGTCGGCTTGGCCGTGTGGCGCTGGCCCTCCTCGATCGCCTCCTGGATCGCGACGAGGTCCTGCGCGTCGTGGATCTCCAGGACGTGCCAGCCGTAGGCCTCGAAGCGCTTGCCGACGTCCTCGGTGTCGAAGCTCAGCGACGTCGGGCCGTCGAGCGAGATCGAGTTGTCGTCGTAGAGGTAGACGAGCTTGCCGAGCCCGTACTGCCCGGCGATCGACGCGGCCTCGGCGGCCACGCCCTCCATGAGGTCGCCGTCGGAGACGATGGCGTAGATGAAGTGGTCCATGACCTCGGGGCCGTACTTCTCCCGCAGGAAGCGCTCGGCGAGCGCCATGCCGACGCCGTTGGCGAAGCCCTGCCCGAGCGGGCCGGTCGTGACCTCGACGCCGGGCGTGACGTGGACGCGGTCCTTCTCCGGATGGCCGGGCGTCAGCGAGCCCCACTCGCGGAACTGCTTGAGCTCGTCGAGCGGCAGGTCGTAGCCCGAGAGGTGCAGGACGCTGTAGAGCAGCATCGAACCGTGACCGGCCGAGAGGATGAACCGATCGCGATCGGGCCAGTCCGGGTCCTTCGGGTTGTGCCGCATGACCTTCGCGTACAGGACGTACGCGGCAGGAGCCATGCCCATCGGCAGGCCCGGATGGCCGTTGTTCGCCTTCTGGATGGCGTCCATCGACAGCGTGCGGATGGTGTCGACGCCGAGCTGGTCGATCGAGGTGGAGGAGGTGGCGGCTTCCATGCTCACAACCTACCCGCCCCGCAGTGGCCCTACGGGGTCAGTTGCTTGGCCTCGTCGCCCGCGTCGAGCGCGGGCTCCGAGTGCGAGGCGCGCAGCTCGTACGCGGCGCGCTTGCCCGTGTCGATCTGCGCGAGCACCTGGTCGGCCTTGAGCGCGCGGCTCATCGCCTCCCGACCGCCGCGCGGGAGCAGGTTCATCACCTTGGTGATGCCGGCCACCGAGCGCGGGACGAAGACGTCGAAGCGCGCCTCCTGGAGCGCCGAGACGATCTCGTTCGCGACGTCCTCGGGCTGGACCTGCTTGACGCCGCGCGTCTCGACCAGGCCGGAGGCCAGCTCGGTGTTGACGACGACCGGCATGACGCAGGAGACCTCGATGCCCGTGCCCCGCAGCTCGGCGCGCAGCGCCTCGCTCAGCCCCACGACGTAGTGCTTGGTCCCGCAGTAGGTGCCGCCGCCCGGGAAGCCGCCCTTGCCGGCGGTCGAGGCGATGTTGACGACGTGGCCGCGGCCGCGGGAGAGCATCCGCGGGACGATCTCCTTGACGCCGTGCATCACGCCGCCGACGTTGATGTCGATCATGCGCTGGGTGGTGGCGTCGTCCTCCTCCCAGATCGTGTGGCCGACCTGCATGATCCCGGCGTTGTTGACCAGGACGTCGATCGGGCCGAGCTGGGCCTCGACGCCGTCGAGGAAGTCCTTGACGGACTCGCGGCGGGTGACGTCGAGCGCGAAGGCGACGGTGCCGTGCCCGAGCTCCTCGGCCGTCTTCTGGGCGGTGGCGTAGTCGAGGTCGCCGATGGCCACCTTCATGCCCTCGCGCAGGAAGGCCTGCGCCGTGGCGCGGCCGATGCCGCGGGCGGCGCCGGTGATCGCGGCGACCTGACCGGTGAGGATGCGGTGCTGCTTGGCCATGGGACAGACCTCTCGAAAGCAAAGGTGACGGAGGCGTCACCGTACCACTCCGGGCTTGACCGCGCGAGGTAGGCTGACACCGTGTCAACACCCGTCGCGGTCGTCCTCTCCGAGCTCCAGCAGGCCACGCTTCGCCGGCTGGTCGACACCTTCGCGCCGGAGGTCGCGGTCGACGACGACCCGACCGGCTTCTGGGCGCGGAAGGCCTCCGACCTCGGCGTCGACCTCGCGATCGCCCAGCAGCTCTCCTCCGGCGCGGTCCCGGAGGACCAGCTCGAGGGGATGCGGCAGCTCCTCGACGGCCTCCGCGCGCAGGGTTTCGACGACGCGCCGCAGGCGGCGCGCGAGGCGATCCTGCACGGCTTCATGGACGCCGACCCCGGCGCGCTCGCCGGCCTCAGCGGCATCCGCGCGCTGACGTTCCTGTTGTTCTACGCCATCCCGGACCCGGCCACCGGCCGCAACCCGAACTGGGAGGCGATCGGCTACCCCGGCCCGCGCGCCGCGCCGCCCGCGCCCGAGGACGCGCCGAAGACGATCCCGATCACCCGTCCGGAGGCGGACACGCTGAACCTGACCGCCGACGTCGTCGTCGTCGGCTCCGGCTCGGGCGGCGGCGTGATCGCGGGCAAGCTCGCGGCGGCGGGCCAGGAGGTCGTCGTCCTCGAGGCGGGCGGCTACTACAACGAGGCGGACTTCAACCAGCTCGAGCTCTGGGCCTACCAGAACCTCTACCGCGCGGGCGGCCTCGCGCAGACCGCCGAGGGCCAGGTCGCGCTGATGACCGGCGCGAACCTCGGCGGCGGCTCGACGGTCAACTGGTCCAACTGCCTGCGGACCTACGACTGGGTCCGCGAGGAGTGGGAGCGCGACTACGGCCTGGAGGGCCTCGCGGGCCCCGAGTACGACCCCACCTCGACGAGGTCAGCGCCCGGATCGGCGTGACCGAGGACTGCTCGGACCCCAACGGCCCGAACCAGCGGCTGCTCGACGCGGCGGGCACGCTCGGGATCGACCAGCGCACGATCGCGCGCAACGCCGACCCGGAGAAGTACGACGCGGACCTCGCCGGCCTCTCGGGCTTCGGCGACGTCACCGGCGCGAAGCTCGGGACGCTGAAGACCTACCTCCAGGACGCGGCCGACGCGGGCGCGCGCTTCGTCGTGAACTGCCGCGTCGAGACGGTGCTCACCGAGCACGGCCGCGCCGCGGGCGTCGAGGGCAGCTACGTCGACGCCGAGGGCCGCACCGCGCGCGTCACGGTCCGGGCGCCGCGCGTCGTCGTCGCGGCGGGCGCGCTCGACACGCCGGCGCTCCTGCTGCGCTCCGGCATCGGCGGCCCGGCCGCGGGCGACTACCTGCGCCTGCATCCCGCGACCGCGGTGATCGGGGTCTACGAGGAGCCGCAGAAGGCCTGGTGGGGCGCGCCGCAGACCGCGTTGTCGATGGAGTACTGCGACCTCACCGACGGCTACGGCTACCTCGTGGAGACCTCGCACGCCTCGCCGGGCGTCACCGGGACCTCGGTGCCGTGGGAGACCGGCCGCCAGCACAAGGAGGACATGGCGCGCTCGCCGGTCTCCTCGGCGATGGTCTTCCTGATCCGCGACCGCGGCCACGGCCGGGTCACGATCGACGGCGCGGGCAACCCCGTCCACGCCTACCCGCTCAGCGACGGGCTCGACCTCGCGCACTTCCGCCACGGCCTCAAGACGATGGCCCGGCTGCACGACGCCGCGGGCGCGCAGGAGATCCTCACGCTGCACCGCAAGCGCCGGCACTGGGTGCGCGGCGGGACCGAGTCGATCGACGCCTACGCCCAGCGTGTCCACGACGCGCCGCTCTCGCCGTTCGACCATGCGACGTTCTCGCTCCACCACATGGGCAGCGCGCGCATGGGCGTCGACCCGAAGACCTCGGTCGCCGGCCCGTTCGGCGAGCTGCACGACACGCCCGGCGTCTGGATCGGCGACGCGTCCGCGTTCCCGACGGCCAGCGGGACCAACCCGATGCTGACGACGATGGCGCTCGCGCACCGGACGGCGGAGGCGATCGCCGCCCACTAGGGGTCAGACCCCCTTGAGGGTTGGCGCCAAACCCTCAAGGGGGTCTGACCCCTTGAGGACGTGTAAAGGTCGACATGTCAATATCCAGGCATTCCGGCCGCGACACCCAGACGTCAGGTCCTGCGCCACGCGCTCCTCGGCCTCCTCGCCGAGCGCCCGATGAGCGGCTACGAGCTGGCCAAGGCGTTCGAGGCGTCGGTCGGCTCGACGTGGTCGGCCAGCCACTCGCAGATCTACCCGGAGCTCAACCGGCTCGCCGACGACGACCTCGTCACGGCCGGCGAGCCCGGGCCCCGCGGGCGCAAGACCTACGCCATCACCGACGCGGGCCGCGAGGCCGTCCGCCACTGGCTCGCGACCACCGAGCCGGACCGGACCGTCCGCGACGAGTCCGCGCTGCGCACGTACTTCCTGTGGCTGATGGAGCCGGGCGCCGCGCGCGCGCACGTGCTCGGCGAGCTCGCCGCCGCCCAGGAGACGCTGGAGGCGCTGCGCGGGACCGCGGGCGCCCGCCGCCCCGCGACCGCCGCCGAGCGCTCGCAGCGGATCGCGCTCGAGGCCGGGCTGCGCTGGGCGCAGGCGCGCGCCGACTGGGCGCGCTGGGCGCTCGAGCGCCTGGACGATCCGCCGGTGACGGCCGGCCGCGAACCCGGATAGCGTTCGCCCATGCCGTCCTTCTTCGAGCACGAGGGTCGCCGCCTCGCCTACACCGTCTACGGCGAGGGGCCGCGCACGACCGTCCTGCTGCACGGGCTGCTGCTCTCCCAGAAGATGCACCGCCCGCTCGCCCGCGCCCTGGCGCGCCGGGGCAACCGCGTCGTCACGCTCGACCTCCTCGGCCACGGCCGCTCGGACCGCCCGCGCGACATGTCCGCCTACTCGATGCCGTTCTTCGGCGAGCAGGTCATCGGGCTGCTCGACCACCTGGGGGTCCAGGAGGCGGTCATCGCCGGCACCTCGCTCGGCGCCAACACGGCGCTCGAGGCCGCCGCCGCGCGGCCGGAGCGCGTGCGCGGGATGGTCGTCGAGATGCCGGTCCTCGACAACGCGCTGCTCGGCTGCGCCATCGCCTTCACGCCGCTGATGTGCGCGCTGACCTTCGGCGAGCCGATCATGAAGGGCGTCTCGTGGGCGACGCGCAGGCTGCCGACCGGCCGCCTCTGGGGCCCAGACGTCCTGCTCGACACCGTCCGCCAGCAGCCCGGCCCGAGCGCCGCGGTCCTGCAGGGCCTGTTCTTCGGCCGCGTCGCGCCGCACCGCGACATCCGCCGCACGATCGCCGCGCCGGCGCTCGTCATCGGCCACGACCGCGACCCGGTCCACCCGTTCAGCGACTCCGACGCGCTCGTCGAGGAGCTGCCCGACGCGCGGCTGCTGCGCGCCGACTCGATCCTCGAGATGCGCCTCACGCCCGAGCGCCTGACGACCGAGATCGCGGAGTTCCTCGACGACTGCTGGAAGCCGCGCCGCAAGGCCGGCGGGCGCTCGCGCGGCGGCCGCGCGGCCGGCGTCGCGTCGTAGGCCCCAGCCGCTCCGGCAACTGCTTTACGCACCCTTCATGCTCGCGCCGCTACGCTCTCGCGCGTGTCAAGCCGCCAGGAGGAGAAGGAGCGCCGCCGTCGCGAGCGCGAAGAGCGCGAGGCCGCCGAGGCCGGGAAGGCCGCCAACCGGCGACGGCTGCAGCTCGTAGCCGGCGCCGTCATCGGCCTCGTGGCGATCGCCGCGGTCATCGCCGCGGTCGTCGGGCTCGGAGGCAACGACAGCAAGGGCAAGTCGAACGCCGGCTCGTCCTACGGCTCCGCGACGATCCCCGCGCGGCAGACCACGGACTTCGACGCCGCCGTGAAGGCCTCGGGCTGCACGTTCAAGACCTACCCGAGCGAAGGCCGCACGCACCTGGCCTCCGACACGGCGGTCAACAACAACTACAAGACGAACCCGCCGACCTCGGGCAACCACCGCCCGACCCCCGCGGAGGACGGCGTCTACGCGCCCGGCAACTCGCCGGACAAGGAGAACTACGTCCACACGCTGGAGCACGGCCGGATCGAGCTGCAGTACTCGCCCAAGGCCCCGAAGGTCGTCCAGGACCAGCTGAACGCGCTCTTCAACGAGCCGGTCAAGGGCGCCAACGGCTACCACATGCTGTTGTTCGAGAACAACACCAACATGCCCTACGAGGTCGCGGCCACCGCGTGGACGCACCTGCTCGGCTGCACGACGGTCAACGCGAAGACGTGGGACGCGCTGCGCGCCTTCCGCGACCGCTTCGTCGACAAGGGCCCGGAGATCATCCCGTAGGTCAGCGCGGTGCCGGCGGGCCGGGCGGCGAGACGATGTCGCGCCCGGTCGGCCGCAGGTCGGCGTCCAGCTCGAGCTGCCAGAAGTAGCGCGTGAACGTGGTGCCCGCGGCGAAGTCCCCCACGTGCGGCTCGGGGGTCTCGCCGTCGGCCATCCGCGCGATGAGCTCGGGGTAGGAGCGGCCGGGGCGCGCCGCGTAGACCGGCGCGGGGAACGCCCCGCCGAAGCGCGTGTTGACGTCGGTGATGCCGAGGCCGATCGTCTTGTCGCGGAACGCCTGGACGGTCGCGGGGCCGCGGACGCCGAAGGCCTCGACGGTGCGCCGGCCGAGCGCGATCAGCTCGGCGTCGGCGATGATGGTGCCCTTGATCGACTCGCCGCCGCGCGACTCGAGCATCGTGCGCGGGATCGCGTTCAGGCAGCGGCCGTCGCGGTCGCTCAGGCAGTCGATGGAGAACTCGGGGCCGTCCATCAGCCGCTGGAGCATCACCGGCTCGTCGATGTAGTCCACGAAGAACGCGGCCTCGCGGGCGTCCTTGGCGACGAAGATGTTGCGCGCGCCGGAGCCGTGGATCGGCTTGACCATGACCGGGAAGGACTCCGGCTCCGCGGCGCCCGGGAGGACCGTCGGCGGCGACGGCAGGCCGTGGCGCTCGAGCAGCTCGTGGCAGGCGAACTTGTCGTAGGTCTGCTGCGCGATCGCGAGATCCGGGACGAGCGCCTGCGGCAGCCGGCCGTCGGCGCGGGCCGCGGCGAGCACGTCGATGTCGAGGTCGGTGAGCGGGACGATCGCGCCGACGTCGTGCTCCTCCACCAGCCGCTGGAGCGCCGGGACGTAGTCGGGGTCCTTGATCAGCGGGACCGCGGTGCGCACCGTCGCCGCGTACTGCGCGGGGGCCAGCGGGTTGGGGTCGCACGCCACCACGGTCGTGTGCTGCGCGAACGCGGCGACGATGTCATAGCGCTTGCCCGTGCCGGTCAGCATGACGGCCTTGCTCATGAGGGGTCCACCCATCCGCCCGTCTCGCCCTTGTAGAGCCCGTGGCCGGTGACGAGCATGCGCGCCGTCAGCCACAGGATCCTGACGTCCAGCCGCGTGGTCGCGTGCTCGACGTACCAGAGGTCGAGCTCGATCCGCTCCGGCCACGGCAGCGAGGCGCGCCCGTTGACCTGCGCCCAGCCGGTGATCCCCGGCTTGAGCGCGAGGCGCCCGCGCTGGCGGTCGGTGTACTGCGCGACCTGCACGGGCACCGTCGGGCGCGGGCCGATGATCGACATCTCGCCCCTCAGCACGTTGACGAGGTTCGGCAGCTCGTCGACCGACGTGCGCCGCAGCAGGGCGCCGACGCGCGTGATGCGGCTGTCGCCGTCGTCGACCGCGAGCCCGGCGCCCATCTTCTCGGCGCCGGAGACCATCGTGCGGAGCTTGAGGACGTCGAAGGACGCGCCGTCCTTGCCGATCCGGTGCTGGCGGTAGATCGGGTGGCCCTTGGACTCGAGGCGGATCGCGACGACCGCGAGCGCGACGAGCGGGCTCGTGAGCGCGAGGACGGTCGCGGAGACCACCACGTCGAAGAGGCGGCGCAGCGGCTCGGGCATGGCTCAGCGGGTCCCTTCCGGGGCGTCCCACCCGGCGGCGGTGCCCTCGCGCAGGTGGTCGAGGAGGCCGAGGGCGATCGAGCCCTGGGTCAGGATGTAGTACTTGCCGAGCAGGAACGGGCGGGCCTTCACGGGCGCGAACGCGGCGGCGATCAGCAGCAGCTGCGCGCGGCGGAGCGCGCGCGGCGCCGTGAGCAGCGCGAGGACGTGCAGCGCCGGGCCCGCGTAGCGCAGCCAGCGGTGGCTGGCGATCATCATGGTGTACTTCGCCGGCCAGCCGCGCGGGTCGAGCAGGCCGCCGTGCAGGACGATCGACCACGCGTGGCTCATCATCCGCCGCTTGCGCGCGGCCTCGCCCTCGACGTCGGGGACCATCCGCTCGGTCGCGCGCGCGAGCGGCTGCTCGACGCAGCGCCAGCCCGCGCGGACCAGCGTGAAGGGGAACTTCAGGTCGTGGCCCATCACGGGGTCGACCTCGACGTAGGCGGAGCGCCGCGTCGCGTAGATCGCGCCGTTGCCCGCCGTGACGGAGGCGAGGTCGGACTCGCGGGCGCGCAGGAACATCTCGTAGCGCCAGTAGACGCCCTCCTGGTTCGTGCCACCGTCGGGGTTGACGAACGTGACGCGGCCGCAGACGTAGCCGATCCGCGGGTCGTCGGCGAACGGCGCGACGAGGGCGCGCAGCGCGTCCGGCTCCCAGCGCGCGTTGGCGTCGGAGAACGCGACGACCTCCGCGCTCGAGCGGCGCACGGCGGCGTCCTGCGCGGCGACCTTGCCCCCGCGCGGCAGCTCGAGGACGACGTCGGCGCCCGCGGCGCGCGCGGCCTCCGGGGTCCCGTCGGTCGAGCCGTCGCAGGCGACGACGACCTCGAGGCGGTCGCGCGGGTAGTCCTGCGCGAGCGCGTCGGCGACCTTCGCGGCGATCACGTCGCGCTCGGCGTGCGCGGCGACGATCAGCGAGACCGACGGCAGCGACGCGTCCGCGAAGCTCGGCCACCACGCCTGGCGTATCGTGCGGCGCAGCGCGCCGAGCGCCAGGCCGTAGCCCACCTGCGCCCACGCCAGCAGGCCCGCGGAGATCCAGAAGGTCGCGCGTCTCACGAGCGAGTGAGCATGGCGGACGCGCGCGGGCGACGCGCTGCGGGCGGGCGGCACGTCACGCGCGGGCGACGCGCTGCGGGCGGGCGGCGCCTCACGCGCGCCCGAGCGCGGCGTAGAGGGCGAGGTGCCGCTGCGCGATGGCGTCCCAGGCGTAGGTGGTGGCCGCGGCCTCGGTCGCCGCGGCGGCGAGCGCGGCGCGGCGTGGCGGGTCGGCGAGGAGGGCGGCGAGCGCGGCGTGCAGCGCGGCGGCGTCGCCCGGCGGGACGAGGTCCGCGGCGCCGAGCGCGGCGACCTCGCCGAAGCCGCCGACGTCGCTGAGCAGCAGCGGGCGGCCGAGGCCGAGCGCGGCGTAGAGGACGCCGGACTGGTCGATCTCGCGATAGGGCAGCGTGACGACGTCGGCGCGGCGCAGGACGCCGGCCAGCTCGGCGTCGCTCACGAAGCGGGGCACGAGGCGCACGCCCGGCGGGAGCGCGGCCGGCAGCGGCATCCGCGGCATCCCCACGATCCACAGCTCGCCCGGCGGCGTGGCGCCGAAGCGGCGCCACGCGTCGAGCAGGACGTCGAGCCCCTTGTACGGGCGCAGCAGGCCGGTGAGCGCGACGACGGGCACCCCGGGCGGCGGCGCGGGCAGCTCCGGCGGCAGCACGGCGTCCAACGCGGCGAGGTGCGTGAACGCGCCGTGCGCGATGACGCTGATCCGCGCGGGATCGAGCCCCAGCTCGCCGGTCAGCCGCGCGCGGCCGTGCTCGGAGTGCACGACGACGTGGTCGACGCGCTCGTAGAGCCGCCGCTGCGCGCGCCGCTGCCCGGCCCGCGGCTCGCGCGGCAGGACGTCATGCGCCGTCAGCACCGTCGGCACGCCCCGCGGCAGCAGGTGGACGTCGAGCGGCTGCACGTCGAGCCACTGGAAGTGCGCGACGTCGGCGCCCGCGGCCGCCGCCCGCGCGTAGGACACCATGTCGGGGATGTGCTCGGCGAGCTTCGCGAGCGTCCGCGCCCGCGAGCCCGCCCGGCCGACGCGCCCCGCGCGCCGGTAGAAGCGCTCGTCGACCGCGTAGCCCTCGGCGGCCGGCACGTCGCCGTAAGCGAAGCGGCTCGTGCGCAGCGCGACCGCCGCGCCGCCCCGCGCCAGCGCGGCCGCCAGCGCGCGGTCGTACGGCGGCGTGAACGCGGACGGGTCGACGAGGTCGACGCGCATCACGGCTCCCACCGCCAGTCGTTGCACACCATGATGGTCCCGGGCGGGTACTCGAAGGCCATGTCCGCCTCGACCAGCGCGAAGCCCACGCGCCGGCAGACCGCGTTCGAGGCCGCGTTCCCCACGCCCGGGAACGCGTGGACCGGCAGGGCCTCCGCGGCGCGCGCCGCCGCCAGCGCCAGCGCCGTCCCCGCGCTCGCGAGCCCGCGCCCCTGGAACGCGGGCAGCACCGACCAGCCGATCTCGTGGACCCGCTCGCCGCGCCACTCGCGCGCCCAGAAGCCGACCCAGCCCGCGGCGGTCCCGCCGGCGTCCACGATCCGGAACTGCCTCGGGTCCCGCACGAAGCGCGCCTGCCGCTCGGCGATCTTCTCCGCGCTCTCCGCGCCGCCGACGTGGCGCATCTGCGCGGGGTCGCCGTTGAGCGCGCTCAGCAGCGCGTGATCGCCCTCGCCCCACCGCTCGATGTGGACCTCGCCACGCAGAGGCCGCACTCTACGTCGCGCGCGTGCGAGCATCCGCCCCGTGCCCCTCCGCGTCGGGATCGATCTCGTGCAGGCCGCGACCGTGGCGGAGGCGATCGCCGAGCACGGCGAGCGCTACCTGCGCCGCGTCTACACCGCGGCCGAGCTGGCCGAGTGCGACGGCGACGCGCTGCGCCTCGCCGCCCGCTTCGCGGCCAAGGAGGCCGCGATGAAGGTCCTGCAGCCGGGCGACGCGGCGGTCCCGTGGCCGTCGATCGAGGTCGTCCGCGCCGACGGGGGCGTTCCCGTTCTGACACTGCACGGCCCGGCCGCCGCGCTGGCGGCGGCCGCCGGGATCACGGAGCTCGCGGTGAGCCTGACCCACGAGGCCGAGTACGCCGCCGCGGTCGTCGTGGGGACATAGTCCGACCACCGATCAAGAACGGCCGCAGAAGCACCGATAATCAGGTTCGTGCCCTCCGCCGCCGCAGTCCGAGAGATCGTCAAGGAGCACGGCCGCCTGTCCGTGGACGTGGAGACCCTTGCCGACGACGCCAGCCTCTACGAGGCCGGCATGACCTCCCATGCGAGCGTGAACGTCATGCTCGCCCTCGAGGACACCTTCGACGTCGAGTTCCCGGATGAGATGCTCAAGCGCTCCGTCTTCGAGTCCGTCGCCTCGATCTCCGCCGCCCTCACCCAGATCGAGAGCCAGGCGGCATGAGCGTCTCGACCGACCGCGACGCCGCGTTCCTCGCCGGGATCGGCGAGATCGCCGACACGGTCGCCGGCGCCCACGCCGACGACGTCGACCGCAACGCCCGCTTCCCGATCGAGGCGATCACCGCGCTGCGCGAGCAGCGCGCGCTGAGCGCCTTCGTCCCCGTCGAGCACGGCGGCGAGGGCGTCTCGTTCCGCGCGATCGCCACCGCGTGCTTCACGCTCGGCCGCCGCTGCGGCGCGACCGCGATGGTCTTCGCGATGCATCAGATCCAGGTCGCGACGATCGTCCGCCACGCCGACGGCGCCCCGCACTTCGAGGAGTACCTGCGCACGCTCGTCGCCGAGCAGCGCCTGATCGCCTCCGTGACCTCCGAGGTCGGCACCGGCGGCGACATGAGCCGCTCGGTCGCCGCGCTCACCCCCGGCGCCGACGGCCGCTCGTCCTTCGAGAAGCAGGCGCCGACGGTCAGCTACGGCGGCTACGCCGACGACCTCCTGACCACGCTGCGCAACCACCCCGACGCCGCGCCCGGCGAGCAGGTCGCCGTCCTGCACCGCACGGACGCCACGACGCTGGAGCCCACCGGCACATGGGATCCGCTCGGCATGCGCGGCACGTGCTCGCCCGGCTTCGTCGTCAAGGCCGAGGTCGCCGCCGAGCAGGTCCTGCCCGCGCCGTTCTCGACCATCGCCACCGAGACGATGGTGCCGGTCTCGCACCTGCTCTGGTCGCACATCTGGCTCGGGATCGCCACCGACGCGTTCGACCGCGCCCGCGCCTTCGTCCGCGCCGCGGCCCGCCGCGCGCCCGGCGAGCCGGTCCCGGCCGCGGTCAAGCTCAGCCACGTGATGACGCAGCTCTCGCTGCTGCGCGGCGAGGTGAACACGGCGCTCGACGAGTTCCTCGAGGCCGACGAGGACCGCGAGCGGCTCTCGACCATGGCCTTCGCCCTGCACTTCAACAACCTCAAGCTGGCCGCCTCCGAGCAGGCCCCGCGCGTCTGTCAGGGCGCGATGGGCGTGTGCGGGATCGTCGGCTTCAAGAACGACACGCCGTTCAGCATCGGCCGTCACCTGCGCGACTCGATGTCGGCCAGCCTCATGGTCGCCAACGAGCGGCTGCACCAGACGAACGCCGGCCTGCTGCTGATCGCCAAGGAGGTCTAGGCCATGGCCGACTACCGCCCCGCTTCCCCCGACCAGGCGGAGCTGCTGGACGCGCTCGTCGCCGCGGGCCACCTGATCCCCTCCGGCGTGCCCGGCGTCTACGGCCGCGGCAGCGACTACGAGGACGTCCGGATGCGCTTCGACGCCTACGTCACGCGCTGGGCGACGGAGGCGGGCGAGACGCCGGAGGTCCTGCGCTTCCCGCCGGTGATCCCGCGCAAGCAGATCGAGGACCTCGGCTACCTGGAGAACTTCCCGCACCTCGCCGGGACCGTCTTCGCCTTCGAGGGCACCGAGGGCCAGGCGCGCGCGATGGCCGAGAGCGCGGGCCGGCACGAGGACTGGTCCGAGCACCAGTGCATGAGCGACCTCGTCCTGATGCCGGCCGTCTGCTACCCCGTCTACCCCGCGATCGGCCGCCGCGGCCCGCTGCCCGCCGGCGGCGTGACGATCGACCCGGGCGGCTCCTACGCCTTCCGCCACGAGCCCAGCGGCGACCCCGCGCGGCTGCAGATGTTCCACATGCGCGAGCTCGTCCGGATCGCCGAGCCGGAGACCGTGCAGGCCTGGCGCGACGGCTGGCGCGACCGCGCGATCCAGCTGCTGCGCGGCCTCGGCCTCGACGCGAGCTTCGACGTCGCGGCCGACCCGTTCTTCGGGCGCAGCGGCCGGATGATGGCCGCCTCGCAGAAGGAGCAGGCGCTGAAGTTCGAGATCCTGGTGCAGATCGCCGGGCCCGAGCCGACCGCGATCGCGTCCTTCAACTACCACCAGGACCACTTCTCCTCGCTCTACGGGATCACGACCGCCGACGGCGAGCCCGCGCACACCGCGTGCCTGGGCTTCGGCCACGAGCGGATCGTCCTCGCGCTGATGAAGACGCACGGCCTCGACGTCGGCGCGTGGCCGGACGAGGTGCGCCGGGAGCTGTGGTGAGCACCGCCGTCGGCCTCGTCTCGCTCTTCGGCGCCGACCCGGCGTCCTACGCGCCGCACGCGGTGCACTCGGCGAGCGACCGCACCTACGTCGAGACCAACTGCTACTCGGACGTCGTCATCGAGCTGCTGCACGCGCGCGGCGACGAGCCGCTGGCGGCGATCGGCTCGACGGTGCGCCTCGACTTCGAGGGCGACCAGTGGTCCTTCTTCAAGCCGGACCCGGGCGATCTCGAGCGGCTCTACGGGGTCGACGTCCACGAGATGCAGCCCTACCGCGCGCTGCCCGACCAGATCGCCGAGCAGCTGGCGGCCGGGCGCACGATCACGGTCGAGCTCGACGCGTGGTTCCTGCCCGACACGGCGGCGACGAGCTACCGCACGGCGCACGTCAAGACCACCATCGTGCCCGAGGCGATCGACCGCGACGGCGAGCTCCTGCGCTACTTCCACAACGCCGGGCTCTACGAGCTCTCCGGCGAGGACTACCGCGGGATCTTCCGGCTCGACGGGCCGGTGGACCCGGAGATCCTGCCGCCCTACACCGAGCTCGTGCGCTTCGACGCGGGCCCGCGGCTGACGGGGGAGGCGCTGCGCGCCGAGGCGCGCGCGCTGCTGCGCCGCCACCTGGCGCTGCGGCCGAAGACGAACCCGTTCACGCGCTTCGGCGCCGCGCTGGAGCGCGAGCTGCCGGGGCTGCTCGAGGGCGACCCGGAGCACTACCACGCCTACGCCTTCGCGACGGTGCGGATGGTCGGCTCGGGCTTCGAGCTGCTGAGCGCCGAGGTCCAGTGGCTCTTCGGCGCGGACGGCGGCGCCGGCCCGGCGGCCGACGCGGTCGCCGCGATGGGCGAGATCGTCGGCGGTTGCAAGTTGTTGTCCTTGAAGCTCGCCCGGCGCCGGGCGTTCGACCCGGCCTCGGTCATCGACGCCCTCGCCGCGGCGTGGGAGCGGACGGTCGACGGGCTGGATGCCGCGCTGGCCTGAGCAGGACGGCCTCGAGGTCCGGCGGCTCGACGGCTTCGCGGTCGACGGGACGCCCTCGGACGAGCGCGCGTCCACGTTCTCGCTGACGTTCGACGCGCCGCCGCCCGCCGCGGGCGAGGAGGTGGCGCTCGCCTTCGACGGGATCGCCACGGCGTACGCGGTGGTGCTCAACGGGGTCGCGATCCTGGAGGGCTCCTCGATGTTCGCCGCGCACGTCGTGGACGTGGGCGCGGTGCTGCGCGAGCGGGGCAACGTCCTCGAGATCCGCTGCCGCGCGCTCAGCGAGGTGCTGGCCGAGCAGCCCGGGCGCCCGCGCCAGCGCTGGCGGACCAAGATGGTGGAGAACGGCGGCGCGCTGCGCTTCGTGCGCACGGCGATCCTGGGCCGCGCGCCGGGCTTCGCGCCCGGGCCGCCGATCGTCGGCCCGTGGCGGCCGGTGTGGCTCGTGCGGCGGCGGGGGCTCGTCGTCGACGACGTCGTCCTGCGCCCGCGCGTCGAGGGCGAGGACGGCGTGCTCGCGATCTCCGCGCGGCTGCGCGGCGGGCTCGCGCCCGCGCAGGTCGAGGCGTTCGTGGGCCCCGTCCACGCGCCGCTGGCCGTCGAGCCCGACGGCCTCGTGCACGGCGAGGTGCGCGTGCCGGACGTCGAGCGCTGGTGGCCGCACACGCACGGGACGCCCGCGCTGCACGACGTCTCGCTCGTCCTCGACGGCGGCGCGCAGCGCGCGGCCCTCGGGCGCACGGGGTTCCGCACGCTGGACCCCGGACCCGCGTTCGACGCCGACCGCGACGCGCTGGCGCTGGCCGTCAACGGCGTCGGGGTCTTCGCGCGCGGCGTCGTGTGGACGCCCGTGGAGGAGGCGGAGGTCCGCCCCACGCTGGCGACCCTGCGCGACGCCGGGATCAACCTGGTGCGGATCCCGGGCATCGGCGTCCCCGAGACCGCGGCGTTCCACGACGCCTGCGACGAGTTGGGGTTGTTGGTCTGGCAGGACTTCGCCTTCGCCAACCTCGACTACCCGATCGAGGACGGCACGTTCCGCGCGACCGTCGAGGACGAGGCGCGCGCGCTGCTCGCGCAGGTCGCCGGGCGCCCGAGCCTCGCGGTGCTGTGCGGCAACAGCGAGGTCGAGCAGCAGGCGGCGATGTTCGGCGCCGACCCGGCGCTCGGGCGCGGCACGCTCTTCGGGGTCCTGCTGCCCGCGCTGGCGCGGGCGGCGGGCGCGGACGTCCCGTACGTCCCGAGCGCGCCGTGCGGCGGGGCGATGCCGTTCCATCCGGGGACGGGGATCGCCAACTACTTCGGCGTCGGCGGCTACCGGCGGCCGCTGGCCGACGTGCGCGCGGCGGGCGTGCGCTTCGCCTCCGAGTGCCTCGCGTTCGCCAACCTGCCCGACGGCGCGGTCGCCGACGGCGAGGGCGTGATGCGCGACGTCGGCGCCGACTGGGACTTCGCGGACGTCCGCGACCACTACGTGCGCGAGATGTACGGGTCGGCCGACCGCCCCGACCGCGCGCTCGGCCGCCAGGTCACGGGCGAGGTGATGGCGCGCGTCTTCGGCGAGTGGCGCCGCGCGGCCTCGCCGTGCGGCGGCGGGATCGTGCTGTGGGCGCGGGACCTCGCGCCCGGCGCGGGCTGGGGCGTCCTCGACCACGCGGGCGCGCCGAAGGTCGCGCTCGCCCACCTGCGCCGCGCGCTCGCGCCGCGGGCGCTGTGGCTCGTCGACGAGGGGATGAACGGCGTCGACGTCCACGTCGCCAACGACGGGCCGGAGCCGCTGGCCGCCGAGCTGCACGTCGCGCTGCTCGCGGGCGGGACGCACGCGATCGCGGAGGCGTCTGCGCCGCTGCACGTCGCCGCGCACGGCGCGGAGCGCGTCAACGTCGAGGCCCTCCTCGGCCGCTTCGCCGACGCCGCCTACGCCTACCGCTTCGGCCCGCCCGCGCACGACGCGGTGGTCGCCACGCTGCGCGCGAGCGATGGCGAGATCCTCGCGCAGGCCACCCACTTCCCGACCGGCCTGCCGCTGGAGCGCGAGGACTTCCCGTTGCGCGCATGTTGGGGGACTGTCCCCCACCACGGCGCCGCGGTGACGCTGCGCACCGACCGCCTCGCCTGGGGCGTCCGGATCCACGTGCCCGGCTTCCGCCCCGCGGACGACGCGTTCGTCCTCGTGCCCGGCGCGCCGCGGACGGTCGCGCTGCGGCCGCTGCGCGACGGCGCCGTCGCGACGGGCGGGACGGTGAGCGCCCTCAACCTCATCGGTGAGCCACTGATCGAGGCGCCGGATCTGGCAGCCTGAGCGCCCTTGGGCGTCGAGGTCTCCTTCTGCGTGGTGAACACCGACCAGCGCGAGCTGCTGGTCCACTGCCTCGACGCGATCGCCGTCGAGCGGGCGGCGCTGCCGTTCGCGACCGAGGTGCTCGTCCTCGACAACGCCTCGACGGACGGCTCGGCCGGCGCCGCGCGCCGCCACGAGACGGTCACCGAGGTCGTCGTGCTCGACCAGCGCCGCGGCAAGGGCGAGAACGACAGCCACCTGCTCCAGCGCGCTCGCGGCCGCTTCTGCCTGCTGCTCAACGAGGACTCCGAGCTGCGCCCCGGCGCGACCGCCGCGCTGCACGCCGCGCTCGCGGCCGACGAGCAGGCCGCCGCCGCGGGCGCCAAGCTGCTGCGCCCCGACGGCCGCGTGCAGCCGAGCGCCTGGCGCTTCCCGACGCCCGCCACCGCGCTGATCGGCGCGCTCTTCCTGCACAAGCGGCTCACGGTCCAGAGCCGCGGCCGCCGCACCCGCCGCGTCGACTGGGCGCAGTCCGCGGCGCTGCTCGTCCGCCGCGACGCCGCGCGCGACATCGGCTGGTTCGACCCGCAGTTCTTCGTGTACTCGGACGAGGTCGACTTCTGCCGCCGCCTCGCCGACGCGGGCCACCACACGCTCTGGGTGCCGTCCGCCGAGGCCGTGCACCACGAGCAGCTCTCCACCGGCGCGGTGCCGGAGCGGCGGATCGTCGAGCTCTCCCGCAACCGCGACCGCTACATGCGCAAGCACCACTCCGCGGGCGCGGCGCTCGCGGTCCGGATCCTCACCGCCTGGGCCTACGTCGTCCGCGCCGCCGTGGCCACCGTCGCGCCCGGGCACGACCCCAAGCGCTACTGGAAGCACGTCACCGCGACGCTCTGGCCGAGCCGCGGCGAGGGCCTGCGCGAGGCCGCCCACGAGTTCAACCGCGGCGGCCCGACGCTCTAGCAGGGACGGTTTGCGGGCCGCCCGCCCGCGCCTGAGCCCACCGACGAGCTTGACGTACGGCCGTACGCCGGCGCTTCGCCGGCGGCCTCAGCCACGACCGTTCGGGCCGCAAACCGTGCCTGCCTGTCCCCACTTTCGGTTCGGGGCCGGACGAATGTTGGATGGTCTCATCCCCACGCCTTTGGCCGGGAGGACTACGGTTCTCGCGACGTCGCAGGTGGATCGGCACGCACGCCGGGTCCGCTGGGGATGAAGTGGAACGCGGCGCCGATGACGGACCCGTCCAGACCCGCGGCGCCTCGTGGCCGAGACGCCGCGGGCCGGCGGCCCCGCCGTCGCTCAGGCGGCGCTGCGCAGGCGCCGCAGCGCGTGCAGCTCCGGCACCGTGACGACGCGCGCGGCGACCAGCAGCGGCGGCGCGAGCGCCAGGACCGCGAGCCGCAGGACGAGCCCGGCGGCGCCGTGGGTCGGCAGCAGCAGCTCGCCGCCGACGCCGAGCAGCGCCAGCACCGCGACGGCGCTCGCCATCCGGACCCACTCGAACGGCACGGCGAAGAGCCGCCGGGTGAGCAGGTGCAGCACCGCGACGATGACGACGTAGGCGCCGCAGAGCGCGATGCCGGCGCCCGCGATCCCGAGCGGGCCGACGAGCGCGACGAGCAGGATCACGTTGACGACCAGGCCCGCGGCGGTCGCCGGGAAGTTCCGGGTCGTGACCTTCGCGCGGCCCGCGACGGTGATGAGCACGAGCACCAGCCCGTAGAGCGCCCAGCCGAGCGCGACCCACGGCAGCGCGTCGGCGGCGCCGTAGTAGCTCGGGTCGTCGGCCAGCGCGCGGACCGCCCAGCGGCCGACGAGCAGCACGCCGCAGACGACGATCCCGGTGATCGCGACGTAGGCCGTCGTCACGCGGGCGTAGAGCCGCGCGGCCTGCGCCTCGTCGGTGACCGAGTAGGCCAGCGGCGGCCACGCGGCCTGGAAGCCGCGGACCGCGACGATCACGACCGTCGAGAGCTTGGCGGCGAAGCCGTAGCGCCCGGCCGCGTCGGCCGACTGGGCGTGCAGGAGGTAGGTGCGGTCGACGACGTTGAGCGCGAAGGCCGCCGCGTCGGCGGGCACGGTCGGCCCGCCGAAGCGCAGGAGCGCGACCGTGCGCCGCGGCGGGCGGAAGGACACGCGGTCGCGCTGCAGCACCCAGAGCGCGACGAGCACGACCGTCGAGGCGCCGTAGTTGCCGAGCACGTAGCCGCGCGCGCCGCCGTCGGTCACGACCACCAGGACCACCGTGAGCGTGACGGTGAGCAGGATGTTGACGATCGACATCGTCACGTAGAGCCGCAGCCGCTCCTCGACGCGCAGCAGCGCGTTGGCGACCTCGAGGTTCGTGAACGCCCACAGGCCGAGCAGGCCGATGGACATCAGCGTCGCGTCGTCGTGGGCGAGGATCAGCCGCGAGAGCGGGCCCGCGAACGCGAGGCCGACGAGCGCGACGGCGGTCGACGCGTAGAGCGTCCACGAGGTGACGGTGCGCGCGAGGTCGAGCCGCCGCGCGTGGTCCTCGTCGTCGAACCAGAAGCGCACGAACGCCTCGCCGATCCCGAAGCGCAGCAGGATCGAGGTGAAGATGATCGCGGTGAGCAGGTTCTCCGCGTAGCCGTAGTCGGCCGTGCTCAGGTGGCCGGTGTAGAGGCGCAGCGTGACGAGCGCCAGCAGGCTCGAGAGGATGCTCGGCGCCTGGTAGGCGAAGGTGCTGGCGAGGAGTCTCCGGAGGAGGCCGGCCATGGGTCGGAGCGCACGCTACCGGCCGCCGGGGCCGCGACCTTCTACGCTCCACCGCCGTGGCCGACCTCCGCCCCCTCTGCCTGCTGCTGCTCCCGCGCCCGCTGGAGGGCTTCATCCTGCGCGACCAGGCGGAGGACCTGCTGCGCGCCGAGGGCGTCGTCGCGGTCGACCCGCCGCGGGTCCCCTACGGCGCCACCGCCCGCGTCCCGCACGTGCTCGGCGAGGTGCTGGCCAACGGCACCGCCAAGCGCCTGATCCGCGCGCTCAAGCGCAACGGCGACCGACCCAAGGTCATCGTGATCTTCCACCCCGTCCAGCTGCTGCTGGCGCGGGCGATCCTCGCCCGCGCCGACGACTGCGAGCTCTGGTACGGCCGCTGGGACCGCTACGAGCACGCCTACGACGCGGGCCCGCACCTGCGCGCGCGCCTCGCCGAGCTGCACGAGGCCGCGGCGCGGCTCTCCACGCTGACCTTCGTCGCCAGCGACGAGCTCGCGCGGCTGGAGGACGAGGCGGGCCGCGACGCGACGCTCGTCCCGCTCGCCGCCGACGCGTTCCCCGCGCCCGACCCGACGACGGCGGTCATCGCCGTCTCGCTCGGCCACCTCGGCTGGCGCACCGACTGGGCGCTGCTGCGCGCGGTCGCCGAGCGGATGCCGAACCTCGTCCTGCTGCTCGTGGGCGCCTGGCACGACGACGAGTCCAAGGGCGACGCCGACTACGCGTGGTGCCGCGCGCACCCCGGGTTCGTCTGGCTCGGCGCGCGCTCCGACGAGGAGGCCGCGCGGCTGATCCTCTGCGCCGACGTCGGCATCGTCCCGTTCAAGGTCGAGCCGTTCAACGACGCGGGCCTCCCCTACCGGATCCTCAAGTACGCGCGCCTCGGGCGGCGCACGGTCACGCCGGAGCTGGCGGGCGTCAGGACGTGGGCGAACGCGGTGAGCACGGCCGCGGACGCCGACGCGTTCGCCGCCGCGCTCGTCGAGCAGGCGGGCCGCCGCGCCGACCCGGACCTCGCGCTGCGCGACTGGGCGCTCGAGCAGACGGCGGCGCACCAGAACGCGCCGCTGTGGGATCGCCTGCGGGCGCTGGGGATCGCGCGTGGCTGAGCCCGGCCACATCGAGGTCGTCCGCGGCCGCGAGGAGCTGCTCGACGCGCCGCGCGCGCTGTGGCTCTCGCTGCGCGACCACCATCACCAGATCGCGCCCGAGATGGGCCCGGTCCGCGCCGACCGCGACACGTGGGCACGGCGCCGCGCGCAGTACGCCGCGTGGCTCGCCGGCGACGAGCGCGCGCACTTCCTGCTCGCCCGCCGCGACGGCCATGTGCTGGCCTATGCCTTCCTGCGGCCGGAGGCGTCCGGCTCGGCGATCTGGGACCGCGAGCACGACATCCTCGAGCTCGAGACGCTGAGCGTCGCCGTCGAGGCGCGCGGGACCGGGATCGGCGCGCGGCTGATGGCGCTCGTGCGCGAGGAGCTCGCGCGCGGCGGCTACGGCGGGCTGTTCGTCACCGCGATCGCCAAGAACGCGGACGCGCTGCGCTTCTACGAGCGCGAGGGCTTCACGCCCGAGCTCATCTACCTGCGGCACACGACACGTAGGCCGTGAACCCGCCGCGCCGGGGCCCGCGGGAGAAGCCGTCGGGCGGCGCGTTGGTCTTGGGGCTCGCGCCGTCGGCGAAGCCGTAGCGGCGCAGGAGCTTCTCGCCGACGAGCAGCAGCGCGACGCCGTGCTTGCGCGGGACCGCGCTGCGGGAGCCGACCTGCTTCTGCGAGGCGTCGAGGATCCAGCGCGCGTCGGGCACGAGGCGGTAGTTCGGCAGCGTCACCGCGCCGCAGCGGCGGCCGGTCGCGACCGCGGGCGTGCGCAGCACCGCGCTGAGGTCGTCGTGCGTGGAGCGGATGAAGCGCAGCTCGGTGGCGAGCTTGTCGAAGGCGTCGGCGCGCACGACGACGAACGCCAGCCCCGCGACGACCGCGACCGCGAGCAGCGCGCGCGAGCGCGTCACGAGGTAGCCCGCCGGCAGGCAGAGCGCGACGGCGGGGACCGTGAGGTAGCGCGGCAGCACCGACAACCCCGCGATCGACGTCGCGAAGAACGTGAACGAGCCCGCGAGGAAGAGCGCGAGCGCGGCGTGGACGGCGCGTCCCTCCCGCCTCCTCCAGGCCCAGGCGATCCCCGCCGCCGCCGCGAGCGCGACCGGCAGCCGCGCCGTGTCGGCCAGGAACGAGACGAAGTCGCCGGGGACCTCGGAGAACGAGCGGCTGCGGTTGAGCTCGTCGGCGAGGTCGGAGGTCGCGTGCAGGCTGTAGAGCGGGTCGCCGGTGACGATCGCGTCCACCACGCACCAGAGCGCCGGCGCGAGCAGGACGAGCGGCAGCGTCCGCCACGGCAGGCGCCTCGTGGGCCACGCCGACCAGAGCCAGTACGCGCCGCCGAGCACCCACGCCTCCGGGCGCAGCAGGCCGGCGAGGATCAGCAGGACCCAGACCGCGCGGCCGCTCCGCGGGCGCGCAGCGGACGCGGGATCGCCGCCCGGCGATCGCTCGGCCTCCAACGCGCCCGCCCACAGCACGAGCGCGAGGAACGGCTCGTCGACGTAGGCGCGCGCGGCGTAGAGCAGCAGCGCGAACGACGAGCCCGCCAGCAGCGCCGCCATCAGCCCCGCCCTGCGGTCCCACATCGCGGTGCCCAGCCGGTAGACGGCGTAGGTGAAGGCGACGTGGCAGAGGCACGTGAAGAGCACCAGCAGCCGGTCGCCGTGCTCGCCGAAGAGCCCGAGCACGGCGCAGATCGCGAGGTACAGCGGATGCTCGGTCGGCGCCTGGTAGGCCTGGAAGGTCGGCAGGTGGCCGCCGACGACCTCCCGGCCCCAGTCCAGGTGGTAGTAGGCGTCGTAGTTCGGATAGGTCGGCACGAGCGCCCAGAAGGCGATCGCGACGAGCGCCAGCGCGGCGACGACGAGCAGCTCGGTGCGGCGCGCGCTCATGGGGCGCTGGTCGCCCGGCGCGTCCCGGGCCGCACCGCGGGCGCGGGCGGCGGCGCGGGCACGGCCAGCGCGAGCGCGAGCCCGACCCCGAGCAGCGCCCACGTCAGCGGGTCCTCGAGGAACGACGCGTAGCTCCACGTGTGCAGCACGAGCGCCGCGAACGCGGCGGCGACCGCCGCGCGCACCGGGTCGCCGCGGATGCGGCGGAAGAGCATCGCGAAGCCCGCGACGAGCAGCGCGAGGTAGACCACCAGGCCGGGCAGGCCCTGCTCGGCGGCGACCGTGATCGGGATCGTGTGCGACGCCGAGACCGCCTTCTCCGCCGAGCCCTTCTCGGCGCGCCGGTACGCCCGCGAGAACGCGCCGCTCCCGTAGCCCTGCAGCGGCTTGTCGGCGAACAGGTTCACGCCGCCCTTGACGAGGTCGTAGCGCCCGCTCGTCGCCGTGTCGGCCGACTTGGAGGAGTTGAGGTCCAGCCGCACCGATTGCGGCGCGACGAGGACGAACGCCGCCCCGACGAGGAGCGCGGCGGCGCCGACCCCGAGCGCCCAGCGCGGGCTCCAGCGCGCGCCCGCCAGGACCAACAGCCCCAACAACAGCGCGGCGAAGGACGACTGCGACAGCGTCAGCACGAGGCCCGCCCACAGCACGGCGAGCACGGCCGCGGCGCCCCAGACGTCGCGCGGCCGCTTCGCCCAGATCAGCACCGTCGCGACCCCGAGCATCACGATCGCCAGGAAGCGCCCGTAGATGTTGGGGTCGAAGAAGAGCGAGTTGACGCGGAAGTAGCTCTCGAACTGGTTGGAGGCGATGACCTTGGGGTTGAGGAAGAGGTGGCGCGTGGCGTACTCGACGAAGCCGACGGCGGCGAACGCGAGCGCGAGCGCCGCGAGGACGCCGAGCACCTGCACGGCGAGCCGCTTCGTCCACGTGATCCGGGCCAGCAGCGCGAAGAGCAGCGCGAACGGCACGTAGAAGAACACGACGTTCTCGAGCGCCTTGTCGAAGTCGTCGGAGTACGCCGACTGCACCGCGTAGAGGACGACCGCGCCAGCCAGCAGCCACTCCACGACGCTTGCCTTGCGCTCCTCCAGCTCCGCCTTCTCGCCGAAGATCCGCGGGATCGCGTAGGCCAGCGCGCCCGCGCCGACGACGACGTAGAGCGGCACGAGCAGGTTCGCCGTCGAGCCGCCGCTCGCGATCGGCACGCGGAACGGGATCGCCGCCGCCGCCGCGATCGGGAACGCCGCGGGCTTGCGGTCGAAGAGCACCGCGAGCCCCGCGAGCAGGCCGATGCCGACGACGATCCCGGCCACCGCGACCGACGGGTGGTCGCGCAGCGGGCGCACCTGGTCGGTGTCCCAGATGTCGGAGATCAGCAGCGCCGGGGCGAGGATCAGCGCGCCGAGCGTCGCGAGCGCGCGCTGACGCGCGCCGGGCAGCAGCACGGCGCCGGCGGCCAGGAGGGCGGCGAGGATCAGTGGGAGAGGAGCGTCCACATCCGGGCCATCAGCGCGCTGGTGGCGGGGTCGGCGTTGGTGGCGACGCGCTGGGCGAAGCTCGGGAAGCCCGGGCGGATGACGAGGCCCTGGCCGAAGCGGGAGGCGACGACGACCGGCTTGCTGCCGAGGCCCGTCGCGGTGACCGCGTCGGAGAGCACGTCGCCCTTGACGCCGGAGGGCACGGTGGCCTCCCACGCGTCCACCTTCGGGAAGACGCCCTCGGCGCCCTTGAAGAGGTCCAGCTTGGGGTCGTTGGTGAAGATCGTCAGGTTGGTGGCCTTGGTCGACAGCGGCGCGAGCTTCGCGTCGAAGAGGTCGGTGGCCTTGGCCGGCGAGGGCGCGGCGAGGCGGTTCTTGGCGTCGAGCGTGACGGAGCGCCGCAGGCTGTCGGTGCCGGTCGAGACGACCGTCCCGCCCGCCTTGGCGAACGCGCGCAGCGCGACCCGCACCTTCGACGGCAGCCAGCGCGCGTCGCCGGGGATCAGGACGCCGTGGTGGCCGGTCAGCTTCGGGCCGAAGCCGAGCTGGAGCGCGAGGTCGGTCGTGATGTCATAGCGCTTGCCCTTGGCGTCCATCCACCGCAGCAGCTGGCCCTCCTGCTCGGCGAAGCCCGCGGGCAGGCCGTCGCCGGCCATGATCCGCGCGGGCCGCGCGGGGCCGCCGAGGTCGAGCGTGTTCGGCGCGCCGTCGCCGTCGTCGTCGACCGGGTTGCGCCCCTGCCAGGTGACGTAGGGCAGGACGACGAGGACACCGCGCGGCTTGGCCGCCGTCCCGACCACGGGCTGGCGCGCCTGGACCGGGAAGACGACCCGTGTGGAGCGCGAAGCGGTGTGCGCCGTGAACACGTACATCCCGGACTTGCCGCCCGGCGCCGAGAACACCACCTTGGTCTTCGTCTTGGCCCTGGTCGAGTGCGCGCGGAGCGCGGACTGCCCGAGCCGGCGCACGGTCCACTGGTAGCGCTGCTGGCGCGCGTCGACCTGGATCGTCGCGCGGTCGCGGGCCTTGACCGCGCCCACCGGCGTCTGCGCGCCGAGGTAGCGGACGGTGATCCCGCCGCGGCCCGGCAGCTTCCCGCGCGTGAGGATCGGCAGGCCCGCGCGGTCGAGCGCGACCGAGTCGCCGATGTTGCGCGCCTGGTCGCGCCACTGCAGGACGACGAGGTAGGTGCCGGGCGAGACGCGGCGGCCCGCCTGGTTGGTGCCGTTCCAGCTCCACGACGTCGTGCCCGCCTTGAGCGGCACGGCGAGGACCTGGCGCGGCGCGCCGGGCGCGGTGCGGAAGACCATGACCTGCGCCTTCAGCAGCGCGGGCAGGAAGTGGACGGTCGCGGGCCGGCCGGTCGGCTCCGGCAGCAGCTCCGGCCCGTAGGCCTTCTCCGGCCCGATCGAGAGGACCTTCGGCCGGGGCGGCGTCGTGTCCTTGCGGATCGAGCGCTGTGGGATCACCGAGCGGCCGAGGTGGCGCAGCGTGATCCGCACGCGGTAGAGCCCGTCGGGCACCGTCCTGCCGTGGTCGTCGGTGCCGTCCCAGCTCAGCGACGGCTCGATCGGCGTGTAGGCCGCGAGGCGGCGGTCGTCCATCAGCGTCCGGACCGCGTCGCCGTCGCGGTCGACGAGCTCGACGGTCACGTCGTCGGCCTTCTTGATGCGGAACGTGACGTGCGCGCGGTCGGAGCGGCCGTCGCGGTTGGGCGAGAAGACGTAGGTCGCCTGGAAGCGCTGGACGACGCTCGGCGCGTTCTTGAGCCGCTGCGCCACGAAGAACGCCGCGAAGGTCGCGGCGACGAGCACTCCGAAGACGATGACCGGCGTGCGTCTCACGGAAGCTCCACGAGCGACGCGTTGGGGATCTCGGCGGTGCGCTGGGCCTCGTCGCCGTGCAGGGCGGCGAGCGCGAGGCGGATCGAGCCGCGGTGGCAGACGACGAGCGCGGGGCGCGGGCCCATGCGTGCCGCGTCGATGCCCTCCAGGACGCGCAGCTGCTGCTGGGCGAAGGACTCGCCGCCGGGGAACGCGAAGTCCTTGTCGGCGCGCAGGTAGGAGGCGAACAGCTCCGGCTCGGCCGCCTCCACCGCGTCGAAGCTGAGGTCGGTCCAGTCGCCGCAGTCGGTCTCGGCGAAGCGCGCGTCGTCGATCGGGTGATGGCCGATCGCGGCGCCGACGATCTCCGCCGTCTCCCGCGCGCGGTGCAGCGGCGAGCAGATCAGCGTCGCCCACTCGCGCCGCGCGGCGAGCCGCGCCAGCTCGTGGGCCTGCGCGCGGCCGGTCGCGTCGAGCGGGACCGGCAGGTGGCCCTGGAAGCGGCGCAGCGCGTTGTACTCCGTCTGCCCGTGGCGGGCGAGCGCGACGCCCGTCACGTGGTGGTCTCCATGGTGTCGCTGCGCAGGCCGAGGCGCAGCGTCTCGAGCGACAGCACGTCGCCCGGCGCGATGTTCCCCAGGCTGACCTCGCGCCCGAAGCGCTTGAGGAACCACACCTGCTGCGCGCGCCGCGGCGCCTCGAAGATCAGGTGGATCGGGTCGATCGCGTGCACGATCTCGTCGATCAGGCCCATCCGGACCTCGCCGTCGGGGCGGAAGATCCCGGCCGTGCCGGACTCGCGCGCCTCCGCGATGACCTTCCACGCGCCCGCGGCCAGCTCGGCCTCGATCTCCTCGACCCACCGGTACGGGGCCATGATCCGCTCGTCGTCCTTGGAGCCCACCTCGGAGAAGACCGTGAAGTCGCGCGAGAGTCGCGCGACGATCTCGCGCTTGCGCGCGGGCTCCAGCGCGATCGTGCCGTCGGAGACCTCGACGTGGGCGATCCCGAGCTCCTTGCACCAGGCGATCAGCCCGTCGAGGCGGCCGTCGCGCAGGGCGATCTCGGTCAGCGTCCCGCCGAGGACGACCGGCACGCCGTGCGCGGCGTAGCGGGCGAGCTTCGCCGTCAGGTTGCCGGTGACGACCGCCGTGCCCCAGCCGAGCTTGACGATGTCGACCGCGTCGCCCGCGACCTCCATCAGGCCGTCGACGTCCGCGCAGGACAGGCCCTTGTCGAGGACGTGCGTGAGCCCGTGGTCGCGCGGCTTGGGGCTGCGCTCGGGAAGGTCGAGGAAGCCGGCCACTCGGGTCTGGCGCCCTACTGCGTGGTCGACGTCTGGGGCGAGGTGTTCTGATCGGAGCCGACCGTCACGACCACCGTCGCCACGTCGCCCGCGATCGTCTTGGAGCCGGCCGAGAGCGGCTGGATGGAGTCCTTGCCCACGTCGATCGCCTTGGCGACCGCGTCGGCCTCCGGGCGGTGGCCGGACGCGAACTCGACGAGCGTCGCCGAGCGGTCCTGCGTGGCCGCGTTGGTGACGTTGCCGATCTTGAACTTCGTGTTCTGCAGGCGGTTGGCGACGCCGCGGGCGAGGCCCGGGACCGTCGTGCCGTTGAGCACCGCGACCGTGTAGGTGCCGGGCTTGGGCGTGGCGCTCGGCGGCGTCGTCTTGCTCGTCGACGTGCTCTTGCCCGGCGAGCTCGCCGCGCCGCTGCCGGGCGTGCCGATCGTGTTGGGCGTCTGCGTCGCGCTGTCGCCGCCGCCGAGGATGCCGGTCAGCAGGACGATCGCCACGATGACGACGACCACGATCGCGCCGATGGCGCCGTAGAGGCCCAGGCGCGAGCCGCCCTCGTCCTCGGGCTCGACGGGCGTGCGCGGCGGCGGCGTGCCGGTCGCGCCCGGGACGCGCAGCGGCTGGCCGGGGCGCGCCGGCGGGCTCGCGGCCGCGGCGGCCGGGGCGCCGTTGGCGGCGGGCAGGACGGTCGTCGGCTGGCCGGGCGCGGCGGGCGGGCCGGGCGGCGTCGCGGTGGCGGCGCCCGCGGCGGTCGCCGCCGCGGCGGCGGCGGGAGCCGCGACGCCGGGCGCGCCCTGGGCCTGGCCCGCGGGCGTGGCGGCGGCGGGCCGGGCGCCGGGCGCCACGGGGGCGCCGGCCGGGACGGCGGGCGTCGCGGGGCGCGGCGGCTGCACGACCGCGCGCTGCTGCGCGGCGGCGACGGCGCGCGCCTGGAGGTCGGCGTCACGCTCCGGCGAGCGGCCCGCCCACTCGCGCAGGCGCTTGACCTCGCGCGCCTGGGCGAAGTACAGCAACGAGAGCACGGCAAGCCCGAGCACCGACGCGAAGCCGGCGTAGGCGCCGTACTGGTCGATCTTGTCGGAGACCGAGAGGGCCAGAATCGACGACATGCAGGGCGCCATGCTAGAGAACGGCCCGGTCCGTCCCCGCCGTGCCCTCGTCCTGCACGTCGGCGCCCAGCGCCGGACGGGGGACGAGGCCGCGCAGCTCGGACAGCTCGGAGACCTTCGCGGCGAGCGCCGCGGCGTCGCCCTCGAGCACCAGGAGGCCGACCTCGTCGAACATGGTCTCGACAGTCTGGACGTCCAGCCGGTCGCGCTCCGCGCGCAGGATCTTGTCCGCGGGCGTGGGCTGCGTGCGCTCGAACGGGTTGAAGAGGTCCTCGAAGAGCTTCTCGCCCGGGCGCCGCCCGACCTCCTCGATCACGATGTCCTCGCCCGGACGCAGGCCGGAGAGCTCGATCATCGTCTCGGCGAGCTGCCAGATCGAGACCGGGTCGCCCATCTCCAGCACGAAGATCTCGCCGCCCGCGCCGAGCGAGCCCGCCCGGATGACGAGCTGCACGGCCTCCGGGATCGTCATGAAGTAGCGCGTCATGCGCTTGTCGGTGACCGTCACGGGGCCGCCGAGCGCGATCTGGCGGCGGAAGATCGGGACGACCGAGCCCGAGGAGCCGAGCACGTTGCCGAAGCGGACGATCGCGTAGCGCGTGTTCGGCCAGCGCTCCTGGGCGGCCTCGACGGCGAACTCGGCCAGCGCCTTCGAGGCGCCCATCACCGTCGCGGGCGTGACGGCCTTGTCGGTGGAGACCTGCACGAAGCGGCGCACGTCGTGCTCGCCGGCCACGCGCGCCATCAGCCGCGTGGCGAGCGCGTTGTTGCGCACGGCCTCGACCGGGTTGAGCTCCATCAGCCCGACGTGCTTGTAGGCGGCGGCGTGGAAGACAACGGTCGGCCGGTGCTCGGCGAAGACCTCGCGCATCCGCTCGCCCTCCTTGCAGTCGGCCAGCACGACGGCCATCGAGGAGGGGTGGACGTGGCGGTCGTCCTCCAGCTCGCGCATGATCCGGAAGAGGTTGTCCTCGGCGTGGTCGAGGAGGATCAGCTTGCGCGGGGCGACGCGCGCGATCTGGCGGCAGAGCTCGGAGCCGATCGACCCGCCGGCGCCGGTGACGAGGACGACCTCGTTGGCGAGGTAGCGCCCGACGCGGTCGACCTCCATCCGGATCGGCTCGCGGCCGAGGATGTCCTCCACCTCGACGGGCCGCGCCTGGCGCACGACGTTGCCCGAGCCGGTCTGCAGCAGCTCGAAGACCGTGGGCAGCGTCCTGACCGGGATCCCGCGCGCGCGGCAGGCGGAGACGACGCGGGCGCGCAGCGTGCCCGGCGCCGAGGGGATCGCGATCGTGACCTCGTCGGGCTCGGCCTCGTCGAGGATCCGGGCCAGCTCGTCGGTGCGGCCCAGGACGCGGACGCCCTCGATCCGCATGCGGTGCTTGGTCGGGTCGTCGTCGACGAAGCCGACCGGGCTCATCCCGAGCTCGGGGTTGCGGACGATCTCGCGCAGGACGAGGCGGCCGCCGTCGCCCGCGCCGATGATCAGGACGCGGCGGGCGTTCGGGCGCGGGCGGAAGCCGCTCAGCGGCCGCTCGTAGACCGTGCGCGCGATGAACCGCGAGCCGCCGACGAAGACGAGCGTCAGCAGGAAGTAGAAGGCCAGCACGCCGGTCGGGATCGAGAGCGTCACGTCGCCGCGCAGCCGCGAGCCGATGATCACCGGGTGCGTCAGCGCGTTGAACGCGGGCACGAAGAGCGTCGCGACCACGACCGCCTGGAGGATCTTCACGTAGTCGCGCTGCCCGACGTAGCGCCACCACTTCTCGTAGAGGCCGAAGAGCGTGAAGATCAGCAGGGACGCCGCGACGACGTACGGCAGCGTCGCCGCGAGCAGATCGGAGTAATCGGTCGGGATCCCGCCGTCGAACCGGAGACGGAAGGCGAGCAGGTAGGCCAGCGCGACCAGCGCCGCGTCGATCCCCAGCTGGGGCAGCGAGTGGCGATGGAGGGGAAGCGCAGCCGAACGTAGGCGCCGGCGCATCCGCCGCATTGTAGGCGCAGCACCGGTCTCAAGGCCCCGCTCCGCGTTCCGATCACCCGGGGCATGGTGAGGGCCATCGTCCTCGGCGCAGGCGCCGCCGGTGAGCGACATGCGCGCGCGATGCGCGCGCTCGCGGACCGCTGCGTGCTCGCGGGGGTCTACGACCCGGTCCCCGCGGCCGCCAAGGAGCTCGCCATGGCGCTCGGGATCCCGTGGCTCGAGGCGCTCGAGCCCGCCTTCGACGAGGCGCACGTCGCGGTGATCGCCGGGCGCGTCGAGGATCGCCCGATGCTCGCCCGCGCCGCGCTGGAGCGCGGCCTCGACGTGCTGATCGAGCCGCCGCTGGCGCCGACCGTCGAGCTCGCCCACTCGCTGCTCTCGGCGATCGTGCGCGCCCCGCGCCGGCCGATCGCCCAGGTCGCCTTCGACGAGCACTTCGACCCCGCCGTCCGCGAGCTCCGCGCGATCTGCGCCGAGCAGACGCTCGTCGCCGTCCGCGCCGAGCGCATGGACCCCGCGACCGCGGGCCCGACGCCGGAGCTCGACGTCGTCCAGGACCTGATGGCGCAGGACCTCCAGTTCGTGACGGCGCTCACCGGCGAGCCGATCGCCGCGACCCAGGCCGCGGGCCGCCGCGTGCGCCGCGGCGGGCCGATCGACCACGCGCACGCGCTGCTCGTCCTGGAGGACGACCTCGTCGCCTCGCTCACCGCCTCGCGCGCGGGCGGCGCGCACGTGCGCCGCATCTGGGTGACGACGACCCAGTCCGAGATCCTCGCCGACCTCGACGCGGGCACGATCGAGGCGCTCCACACGACCTCGACCACCGGCCGCCACGAGTCGGTCGCCCAGCGCGTCGCGCTGCCCCACGAGGACCCGGCCGTCGCCCAGGCCGCCGCGTTCCTGAAGTACGTCGAGCGCCGCACGTCCCCGGACGTCGGCATCGGCCAGGCGATCGCCGTCCAGGAGGCGGCGCTCGCGATCGTCAAGCGCGTGGAGCTGATCGCGCACCGCCCGGCGATGCGGCGCGGCCCGCAGGCGGCGTAGGCGGGCGGCGCGCCGAGCACCGGCCGGCGATGCGCCGCGGGCCGCAGGCGGCGTAGGGCGGGCGGCGCGGCCCGCAGGCCGCGTAGCCCGACCGCTCAGCGGGTACGGGCGGTCCGTGCCCCGAACCGCGTCATCGCTCCTCATCGCTCTCTGCCTGCTCAGCATCGGCGCGGCGAGCGCGTCGGCCGCGCCGCTGTGGACGACCTACGGCGGCGGCGCGATCATCGACCGCGCGCCGGCGGCCAACGCGACGACCTACGCGCCGAACGTCGCGGTCGGGCTGCGGCGCGACAGCGACGGCCACGACGTCGGGATCCGGGTCTCGTTCTCGCTGAAGTGCGCCGGCTGGCGCTCCACCGACGCCGCCACCATGGCCGCGCTGGCACCCGACGGGACCTTCCACCTCAAGGACCGGAAGGTCCGGACCTCCGAGATGGGCCAGGTCAAGCTGACGATGGACGGCACGATCGCGGGCCCGCGCGCCGACGGCACCGTCCAGATCCGCACGCACTTCCCCTGCGGCGGCCAGGTGCGCCCGTGGACGGCGCGGCTGGTCGACGCGACGGCCCCGCCCGCGGCGCCCGCCGCGCCGGCGCCGGTCGACGGCGTCCTGTACGGCGTCACCGACCAGGACCCGCGGTCGTTCGGGCCGCACGGGGTCGTCGTCAAGGTCGAGGACGGCGGCACGGTGGCGCACGCGTTCCTGTCCTACAGCTCGCGCTGCCACGGCACCGATCGCAAGGGCAAGTACACCTCGACGGTCACGATCCAGTCGCTGCTGAAGGAGACGTCGGTCTCCGCCGGCGCGTGGAGCCACGTCCTGACCGAGACCGAGAGCGCCGCGGCGCGGCGGCGCCACATCGACTTCCTGCGGCGGTTCACGCTGAAGTCGGCGTTCAGCGGGCCCGCGCTGAGCGGCACGTTCAGCGAGCTCACGCGCTACACGCGGCCGGGCGACCGCGACCGCTGCACGACCGGCACCCAGCACTTCACGGTCGTGCCCTAGCCGCGCAGCGGCGCCATGGCCAGAGCGAGCAGGTCGCGCGGGTCGCGGCGGATGCGCGCGGGGCGCGTCGCGGACGCGTCGCGCTTGGTGACGTGCACGTCGGCGGCGCTCGTGAGCTGGTGGAGGCGGCCGGTCGCGATCAGGTGCTCGTCGACGGCGCCGAGGCGCCCCTCGAAGGTCGTGAAGACCGGCGTGCCGAGCGCGACGGCCTCGCGGTTCATCGTGCCGCCCGCGGAGATGACGAGGTCGGCGTAGGCGATCAGCGACTGCGCGTCGACCGCGCGCTCGGGCACGACGAAGCCGCCCGCGCGCTCGAGCTCGGCGCGCTGCTCGGCCACGCGCGGCAGGACGACGACCTGCGCCTGCTCGCGCAGCCGCAGCAGGACGGCGCCGAAGAGGTCGTTCTCGAAGCGGTGGTAGAGGCTGACGCTCGGCGGCGTGCGCACGACCGCGAGCGGCAGCGCCGGGTCGAGCCCCAGCTCGTCGAGGACCGCGGGGTCCTCCGCGAAGTCCGCGAGGTAGTACTCCTCCTTGAGCCCCGGGTAGGGCTGGAGCTTCCCGCGCGCGCCGTACTGGTACAGCCGCTCCGGCGGGATCACCTCGGGCACGACGACGGCGTTGCCCAGGCGGCAGTTGACCGTGTGCTGCACGGTCGCCCACTCGTAGTCGAACATCGTCGTGCGCGGGATCCGCAGGGCGAAGGCCGCGACCGTCACGTCGTTGGAGCCGTGGCCGATCGCGAGGTCGAACCGCTTCCCGCGCGCGAACCGCGCGAGCGCCGCCGAGCGGTCGGCCAACCCGATGGCCTTGGCCCCGAGCCGCGCGCCGCGGTGGCGGCCGATGACCTCGCAGTCGATCCCGAAGCGCTCGCAGAGCGCGACCGTCTGGGCGAAGTCCCGCGCGGTCACGCTGACCTCCGCGCCGTCGGCCCGCAGCGCCGCGATCAGCGGGCGCAGGACCAGGACGTGCGGCGAGTTGGTGAGGTCGAACCAGACGCGCAAGGGCGCGACGCTAGCGCGCCGCGAGCACCGTGCCGCGCACGGCTTCCACGACCTCGTCCACCATCGCGGCGTCCAGCGCGGCCGACATCGGGATCGCGAGGTGCGTCCGCGCGACCTCCGCGGTGCCCGGCAGGTCGTGCGCCGGCGCCCACTTCGCCATCGGCGGCTGGGCGTGGACGGGCACGCGGTAGTAGGGCCGCGCGCCGATCCCCTGCTCCTTGAGCCCGGCCAGGAGCGTGTCGGGATCGTCGTGGCGGATCACGTAGAGGTGCCACGCGGGCCGCGAGCCCGCGGTCGCCCGCGGCAGCGTCACGACGCCGTCGAGCGCCTCCGCGTAGCGGTCGCCGGCGGCGACGCGCGCCGCCGCCCAGGCGTCGAGGTGCGGCAGCTGCACGCGCAGGATCGCGGCCTGCAGCTCGTCGAGGCGGCTGTTGTAGCCGATGTCGACGTAGTCCTTCTTGTCCTTGGAGCCGTGGAAGCGCAGCGTGCGCACGCGGTCGGCGACGTCGGCGTCGCGGCACGTGATCGCGCCGCCGTCGCCGAAGGCGCCGAGGTTCTTGGAGGGGTAGAACGAGAACGTCGCGATCGTCCCGAGCGCGCCGGGGCGGCCCGCGGGCGAGGTCGAGCCCGCGGCCTGCGCCGCGTCCTCCAGGACCGGGACGCCGAGCGCCTCGATCTCGGCGATCGGCGCGACGTTGCCGAAGAGGTGGACGGCGATGACGGCCTTCGTCTTCGGCGTCAGCGCGGCCTTCACCGTCTCGGCCGTGACGCACATCGTGTCCGGGTCGACGTCGCAGAAGACCGGCGTGGCGCCCGTGGCCGGGACCGCCTCGGCCGAGGCCCAGAAGGTGAAGGACGGGACGACGACCTCGTCGCCCGGGCCGACGCCGAGCGCGCGCAGCGCGATCGTGATCGCCTCGGTGCCGTTGGCGACGCCGATCGCGTGGCCCGCGCCGAGGTAGGCGGCGAACTCCGTCTCGAACGCCGCGACCTCCGGGCCGAGGACGAACTGCCCGGCGTCGAGGACGCGATGGACGGCCGCGCGGATGTCGGCGCGCAGCGGCGCCTGGGGCGAGGTGGGGTCGAACAGGGGTACCGGCATCGGGGCGAAGCGTAGCCGTGGATCTCGCGCCCTCCCCGGCCAGAGGTCGAGGTTGCCCACCCGACCGGGCGCCCTCAACCTTCCGTCCAGGGCGCCGATCACCCAGGGCAGTGACGACCGCGATCGCCGCCGATCCCGCAGTCCGGGAGCTCGAGGAGTCCCGCCGGCGCATGGAGCACAACCTGCGCCTGCTCCACGACGTCCTCGCGCGCACCCCGATGGCGGGCCGTCTCTGGCTCTTCGGCGGGCTGCTGCTCGGCGCGATCCGCGAGGGCGAGATCATGCTCCACGACACCGAGGACGCCGACTTCGCGTTCCTCGCGCAGGACGAGGAGCGCCTCGTCGCCTCCTTCCCCGCGCTGGTCGACGCGGGCTTCGCCCCGCACCTGCGCTTCCCGGGCGCGACCGGCCCCGCCACCGAGTACTCGTTCCTCAAGGACGGCGCGAAGTTCGAGCTCTTCAAGATCACCGTCGACGGCGGGCGGTTCACGTGGGCCAACCACGGCTACCGCGGCGACGTCCCCACGCAGAACACCTGCGCGATCCCGGCCCAGCCGCTCGACGAGCTGCGCTTCCTCGACCGCACCTGGCTGAAGGTCCGCGACGTCGACCTCGAGCTGACCGCGCTCTACGGCGGCTGGCGCACGCCCGCCCCCGGCTTCGCCTACATGGAGGCGCCGACGATCGTCGCCCGCGCCCCGTGGGACGACTCGACCTACGCCACCTGGGCCGAGGTCCACGCGGCGGAGGGCACGCCGTGCTGAAGCCCGCCACCACCGTCCACCGCCGCGCCCGCCGCGCGACGCCGACCATCGAGCAGTTCCTCTTCGACCTCGACGGCACGATCACCCGCCAGGAGATCCTGCCCGAGATCGCCCGCGCGATCGGGGTCGAGGACGAGATCGCCGAGCTGACCGGCCGCACGATGGCCGGCGAGCTGCCGTTCGAGTCGAGCCTGCGCCGCCGCGTGGAGATCCTCAGCGCCGTGCCGGTCTCCCAGGTCCGCGCGATCGTCGCGGGCGTCGAGGTCGACCCGCACATCGAGGCCTTCCTGCAGGCCAACCGCGACCGCTGCACGATCGTCACCGGCAACCTCGACGTGTGGATCGCCGAGCTGGTCGCGCGCCTCGGCGTCCCGTGCCGCTCCTCGACCGCCCACGTCGAGGGCGACCGCCTCGTCGGTCTGACCCACGTCCTCGACAAGGCGCACGTCGCCCGCGAGTTCTCCGGCCCGATCTGCTCGATCGGCGACGGCTACAACGACCTCGGCCTCATGGCCGCCGCCGACCTCGGCGTCGCCTACGGCGGCGTGCACGCGCCCGCTCCGGGCCTGCTCGAGGTCGCCTCCCACGCCATCTTCGACAGCAAGCGCCTGTGCCAGCTCCTGTCCGAGTGGTAGTCAACTGCGCCGGCGAGGGCCGGCGGCTCGGCCTCGGCTCGACCAAGGCGCTGGTGTCGGTCCTCGGCGAGCCGCTGATCGCCTGGCACCTGAAGATGCTGCGCGACGTCGAGGACGTCATGGTCGTCGTCGGCCACCAGGCCGCCGACGTCATCGACGCGGTGACCGCGACGCGCAAGGACGTGGCCTTCGCGTTCAACCATCACTTCAAGACGACCGGCACGGCCGCGTCGCTGGCGCTCGGCTGCCGCGGCGCGCGCGGCGACGTCATCTCGCTCGACGGCGACCTGCTCGTCCACCCCGAGGACTTCGCGGGCTTCATGGACGCGCGCGGCGCCTGCCTCGGCGTCGCCCCGCCGACGACGACCGACGCCGTCTTCACCACCGTCTCGGAGGACCGCACCGGCACGCCGGTCGCCACCGCGTTCGACCGCACCGGCCCGGGCCTGGAGTGGACGGGGCTGCTGCGCGTCCCCGGCGCCGTCGTCCAGGACGCCCACGCCGAGCTGCGCACCGCGGGGCACGTCTTCGAGATGCTGGTCCCGCACCTCCCGATCGCCGCCCGCGACGTCCGCGCGCGCGAGATCGACACCCCCGACGACTACGATCGCGCCGTCGCCTGGATCGCGCCGATCGCCCACCTGTGGAGCTGATGGACGTGGAGCTGATGGACGACGTCTGCCGGGACTTCTGGCTCAGCCGCACCGCGGTCGAAGGCCCGCGCGCCGCGCGCTTCCACGGCGACCACGACGCCTACGACCTGGCGGCGATCGCCGAGCACGGCGGTGAGGGCGCCCGCCGCGTGCTCGACCTCGGCTGCGGCACGTGCGTGATCCCGAACCTCGTCGTGGACCGCCTCGGCTGGAGCGTCCACGCCGTCGACTACGTGCCGGAGTTCCTCGCGCACGCGATCGACGACCCGCGGCTCACCACCGAGGTCGGCGACGTGCGCAGCTACGCCTCGGCGGAGGCCTACGACCTGATCCTGCTGCTCGGCGTCATCACCTACCTCGACGTCGAGGACCGCCGCGACCTCTACCGCCGCGCCGCCACGATGCTCGCGCCCGGCGGCGCCCTGCTGGTCAAGGCGCAGCTCGGCGTCCACGAGACGGTCGACGTCGACACGGTCTCCGAGCAGCTCGGCGAGCATCGCTACCGGGCCACGTACCCGCACCTCGAGCGCGAGGTCGCGCTGCTCGGGGAGGCGTTCGGCGCGGTGACCGTCACCGACCCGTACCCGGCGTCGTTCAGCCGCTTCGACAACACGCACTTCCACCACCTCGTCGCGCGCGCGGCGTAGGCTCCGGCCGCATGGAGCCCGCCGCGGTCTTCAGCATCCTGCTGCCCGCCGACGACGACCCGCGCGTCACGCTCGCGGCGCTGCAGGCGATCGCGCGACTGCCCGAGGGCCGGCCGTTCGAGGTGCTGATCGACGTCGCCGCCGACGACCTCGACACGCGCGTGCTGGTCGACGGGCTGGAGGGCGACGTGCGCGCGCTCGTCAACCCCTCCCCCACCGGCTACGGCGACGCCTTCGACCGCCTCGCGCGGACCGCCACGACGGACACGCTCGTGCTGCTCACCGCGGCCTCGGTCCCGGCCGACGGCTGGGCGGGCGCGCTGCTCGAGGCGCTGGCGGACGCGCGCGGCGCCGCCGCGGTCCTGCCGCGCTCGCTGAGCCCGGACGGCGCCGAGCTGCCCGAGGCGCACTGGCTCGCGCTCGCGGTCCGGACCGAGGCCTACAGGTCGGTCGGCGGCTTCGCCGGGACCCGCGAGGCGGGCCGCGCCGAGAAGGCCGCGCTGCTCGACGCGCTGCGCGCCGCCGGCCACGCCGTGGCGGCCGCGCCGGGCGCGGTCGTCCTGCAGCCCGCCGCCTAGAACTTCTTGACGACCAGCGCGATGCCGGGGTGGAAGTGGATCGACGCGACGTCGCGCCGCGTGCGCGCCATCGCGACCGGCGAGACCGCCGTCGCCACGCCCGCGGGCGGATGCAGCGCGTGGTTGCGGTTGGTCGCGTCGACCAGGTCCTTCATGTAGGCCAGCGCGGTGTCGGGGCCGCCGAGGTCCTGCCCGCCGTACTGCGGGAAGTACGAGGTGCCGAGGTCCTCGATCGCGTAGATCCCGCCCGGCATGACCTGCGGCCAGAGGACCTCGAAGGAGACGATCTGCTGCACCATCGTGTGGCCGCCGTCGTCCAGGATGAAGTCGTAGTTGCCGCCGAGCTCCGCGACGAACGCGTCGAGCGCCTCGGTGCTCGCCTGGTCGACGAGCCGCACCTGCGCGTTCGGGACCTCGTCCTGGTAGGCGAGCGTCCGGGCGTCGATGTCGATCCCGTGCAGGACCGCGTTGGGCAGGTAGTCGCGCCACATGCGCAGCGAGCCGCCGTTGTAGAGGCCGATCTCCAGCACGCGCAGCCGCTGCTCGCGCACGTGCGCGAGCCACCGGTGGTAGACCTGCGTGTACATGGTGCCCTTGTCGGTGTCGTGGCGCTCGGCCAGGCGGCAGAGGTCGGTCGGCTCGGGGATGGCGATCATGGTGGCCTTGGTCGTTCGGGGGCGGGAGGGCTAGGCGGCGGCGCTGCGCGCGGCGCTGGCGTCGCCCAGGCGGGCGACGGTCTGCATCTCGCCGCGGACGCGGGCCTGGGCCTCGGCGACGGCGCCGAGGTCGCGCGCGGCGGCCTCGAGGTCGGGGCCGGCGGGCACGGTGGCGAGCAGGTGCTGCTGGATGCGGGCGATCTCGGGCGCGCCGACGGGGCCGTGGCCGCGGCGCGCGAGCCAGCCGCCGAGGCCGTCGACGGTCAGCTCCTCGGCGCCGACGTCGCGGCCACCGGCCGCGGCGAGCAGCAGCAGCTGGCGCGTGGCGCGGGCGAGCAGCGCGGCGCGGAAGGCGTCGCCGTCCCACGCGGTGAGCGCGTCGCGCTCGTGCAGGTAGTCGGCGCCGTCGTCGTAGTGGTCGTACTGGACGTGCCAGCCGCCCGCGCGCTCCTCGGCGGCGAAGCGCCCCAGGCGCTCGGCGAGGACCTTGCGGCGCCCGTGCTCGGCGGAGCGGATCGGGTAGTGGCGCAGGACGAACGGCACCGGGAAGACGCGCTTGCCGTCGAAGAGGACGTCGTGGCCGCCGTGGAACGCGAGGTCGACGGGGGCGCCGCCCTGCGCCTTCCACGCCTTGACCTGCAGCAGGTCGTAGACGCCCGGCGGCTCGTAGAAGCGCAGCGCCTCGCGCACGTCGGTGCCCGGGACGAAGGCGTCCTGCGGCGTCGGGCGGAAGTTGACGAGCTCGAAGTTGACGGCGGTGAAGCCGAGCTCGTCGGCCTCGCGCAGGCCGTCGGCGAGGCTGACGCCGGGCCACGGGGACTCGCGGAACTCGTCGGCGTTGACGAACAGGTACCAGTCCGCCTGGACCTCGTTGGTCACCTGCTCGACGCGGCGCAGGATGTCGCGCCAGACCATGACGTCGCCGTTGCGCTCGTCGTAGCCGGGGCCCGACTCGTCGGGGAAGCGCTCGATCCGGACCAGGCCGCGGCCGAGCCACGGCGTCGCGGCGGCGACGGTGTCGTCGGTGGAGCGGTGGTCCAGGAGGTAGACGTCGACGCCCTCGGAGATCAGCGCGCCGATCGCGGGGCCGACGACGTCGCCCTCGTTGTAGGCGGGCATGACGGCGAGCGCGCGGAACGGGCGCTCGGGCGCCGCGAGGGCGGCGGCGTGCGCGTCGGCGCGCTCCTCGGAGCACGTCAGGACCGCGAGGACGCCGGGCGTGGGCAGCTCGACGCCGTTGACCGAGCCGAACTCGAAGCCGTGGCGGCCGAGGGCGTCCGCGGCGGTCTCCACGTCCCAGCCGGGGACCCAGAGGACGAGCGCCTCGACCCGCGGCAACGCGCTCGCGAGCGCGCTCAGCAGCGCCTCGGACGGCGCGGCGTCGACGAGCAGGACCCTGCCGTCGTGCTCTGGCGCGAGCGCGTCGTCGACGGGCAGGATGGAGCAGACAGCGCGGCGAGCAAGGCGACGCGCGGCCACCAGGGCCGGGGAGGGAGCGTCCACCTCCCGGTGATCGGCCACCCTGAGAGGCCCTTGAGCCTTCAGGTACGTGCAAGGTCGAACCTCTAGCCTTCCCGCGAATGCCCTTTGCCGCCGCCCTCGTCCTCGCGTCCGTCACGGACAAGCTCGCCGACTTCGCGACCAACGTGGTCGGCGACCTCGGCCTCCCCGGCGTCTTCCTGCTGATGGTCGCCGAGAGCGCGTGCATCCCGATCCCGTCGGAGGCGACGATGCTCTTCGCGGGCTTCAACGTCAGCGAGGGCAAGTACACGCTGATCGAGGCGGTGGCGGTCGGCTCGGTCGCGAACCTCGTCGGCTCGTGGCTCGCCTACGCCGTCGGCTTCTACGGGCGGCTGGAGCTGCTCGACCGCTACAAGGTCTTCCACGTCAAGCCCGAGCACCTCGCGGTGACCGAGCGCTGGTTCGCGCGCTGGGGCTCGTGGGCGATCTTCTTCAGCCGGATGCTGCCGATCGTCCGCACGTTCATCTCGCTGCCCGCGGGCGTGGCGCGGATGCCGTTCTGGCGCTTCTCGGTGCTGTCGCTCGCGGGCTCGATCCCGTGGGTCCTGGCACTCACGCTCGTCGGCAAGGCCGCGCGCGACAACTGGGACGAGTGGAAGGACCGGCTGCACTACGTCGACTACGGCGTGGCCGTGCTGATCGTGCTGGCCGCGGCGTACTTCGGGCAGCGCTGGTGGCGCGCGCGGCGGGCGCGCCTCGCGACCGATGTCGTCTGACCGGGCGCGCCTGCCGCTGCTCCACGCCGTCGCGCTCGGGGCGCTGCACGGCCCCGCCGAGCTCGTCCCGATCAGCTCCTCGGCGCACGTCGCGCTGATCCCGCAGCTGCTCGACTGGCCCTCGGCGCGGCTGCCCGACGACGTGCGCAAGACCTTCGAGGTCGCGCTCCACGCGGGGACGCTCGGCGGCCTGCTCGTGCTGGTGCCGCTCCCGGGCGCGGCGTGGGCGGCGGTGGCGACGGCGCCCGCGGCGGCGATCGGCTTCCTGCTGGAGGGCCCGATCGAGCGGCGGCTCGGCGGCACGGGCGCGACGGCGGCCGGGCTGCTGGCGGGCTCGGCGCTGCTGGTGGCCGCCGACGCGGGCGGTCCCGCCGACGGCGGCCGCGCCGCGGAGGACGCCACGCTGGTGGACGCCGCGGTGCTCGGGCTCGCCCAGGCGTGCGCGCTGTGGCCCGGCGTCTCGCGCCTCGGGCTCACGGTCGCCGCCGCGCGCCTGCGCGGGTTCGACCGCGACGCGGCCTTCGACCTCGGCCGCCGCGCGGGCCTGCCGGTGATCGCGGGCGCGACCGGGCTGAAGGCCTGGCGGCTGACGCGCCACCCGCCGGCGCGCGAGCTGCGCGCGCCGTTCGCGGCCGGGATGGCCGCCGCGCTGGCGGCCACGCTGGCCGCCGCGCCGCTGCGCCGCGCGACCGGCGTCGCCGCGCCGGTGGCCGAGCGGACGGCCCTCGCCGCGCTGGCGCTGCGCCGTCTGCGACGATCGCGCCCATGAGCGATGCGGCCACATCGCTCGCAGGCGCCGTCTGCGAGCATCGCCCCCTATGAGCGATGCGTACTCCGCCGCGGGGGTCGACACCGACCAGGCCGACGAGGGCGTCGGCGCCCTGGTCTCCGTCCTGCGCACGATCGAGACCGGCAAGCCCTCGCGGTCGGTCGTCCCGAGCGGCCACTACGCCTCCGTGCTCCGCGTCACCGACGACCTCGGCATCGCGATCGCCACCGACGGCGTCGGCTCCAAGCTCGTCGTCGCCGAGCAGGCCGACCGGCTGGAGACCGTCGGGATCGACTGCGTGGCGATGAACGTCAACGACCTCATCTGCGTGGGCGCCGAGCCGATCGCGCTCGTCGACTACCTCGCGGTCGAGGAGGTCGACCCGCAGCGCCTCGCGCGGATCGGCGTCGGCCTCAAGCTCGGCGCCGAGCAGGCGGGCTGCGAGGTCCCGGGCGGCGAGCTGGCGGTCCTCCCCGAGCTGATCCGCGGCCATCCCTCGCCGCAGGGCTTCGACCTCTGCGCGACCGCGATCGGCACCGTCGCGATCAAGGACATCATCCTGGGTGACCGGATCGCGCCGGGCGACGCGATCGTCGGCGTCCCCTCAAGCGGGCTGCACTCCAACGGCTACACCCTGGCCCGCCGCGCCCTGCAGGAGCAGGGCGGGCTCGCGCTGGACGACACGCCGGAGGAGCTCGGCGGCGCCTCGGTCGCCGACGCGCTGCTCGAGCCGACGGTCATCTACGTCCGCGCCGTCCTCGAGCTGCTGCGCTCCGGGCTCGACGTCCGCGGCCTCGCGCACATCACCGGCGGCGGCCTGACGAACGTCCTGCGCCTCGGCGCGGGCTACGCGATCGAGGACCCGCTGCCGGTCACGCCGGTCTTCGACCTCGTCGCGCGCCTCGGCGCCGTGGAGGTCGCCGAGATGTGGGAGGTCTTCAACATGGGCTGCGGCCTGGTGGCGATCGTCCCCGAGGACCAGGCCGACGAGGCCGCCGCGATCCTGGCGGCGCACCACGCGGGCGCGCGCCGCGTCGGCACGGTCACCGACCAGGTCGGGACGATCACCGTCCCGGGCCTGGGCCTGAGCTACCCGCTGCGCTGACGCTCAGGCGGCGGGCGGGTCGCCCGCGCCGCGGCGGACCAGCGCGGCGACGGTGCTCTCGAGCGCCTCGATGCGCTCGACCAGCGCCGGGTCCTCGTCGTCGCGCGCGACCGCGCGGCCGATGTCGGCGACCGTGAACCACGAGTAGGGCAGCGCGCACGCGGCGGCGATGACCCGCAGGTGCGTCTCCTCCGCCCGGCCGCGGACGGTGCCGAGGTCCTTCAGCGTCGAGCGGCTCAGCGGCGTGCGGTCGGCGAGCTTCTCCCAGCTGCCGATGTCGGCCAGGGCCATCGCGGCGCGGATGCGCCGCCGGATCTCCTCCTGCTCGAGCACGTCGGCCGCGACGCTACGGAGGACAGAATCGGCCGCTGCTCGACAGCCTTCCCGCTTCGGCCGGACCTCGGCCCCTACGGCTCTTCGGGGACAGAAACGGTCCGGAGCATCTGCTCCAGCTCGCCCCAGCCGGTGCGGCGCGTGCGCCAGATCCGCTCGTCGAACGCGCGCCGGCGCCGCGTGTCCACCTGCTCGATCAGGCCGCTCTCGTCCAGGCGCCGCACGTGATGGGCCATCGCGCTCGGCTGGAGCCCGACCTCCGCGGCCAGCTCTCGGGACGAGGCGGGCCGCTGCTCCAGGAGCACGAGCGCCTGCAGGCGCGCGGGGTGGCTCAGGACGGACAGGAAGGCAGGATCGAGCATGCGACCGGGAGCGACCTTACGACCTCCTGAGCGACGGCGCGGTCGGCAGCTCCCCACTGTTCAGCAGATACTTTACAGTGGGCCCACCGCGATGGCCGAGCCCGTCCCCGCAGACGTCCTCCAGGCGATCTCGCATCCGCTCCGCCTCGCGCTGCTCGTGGCGCTGGAGCGCCGCGAGCAGTCGGCGGACGACCTCGCCGCCGCGCTCGACGTCGGCCCGCCGGCGCTCACCCACCACCTGGCGCTGTTGCGCCGCGCCGGCCTCGTCCACGACGGCGCGCGGCCCGGCGACCTGCGCGCCGCCGCGGGCTGGGCGGAGATCGCCGAGGCGCTGCGGCGGCTGCAGGACGGCGCGGGCTAGGAGACCGGGACGAGCGCGGGCGGCGGGGCGGCGGTGTCGGCCCCGCCGCCGAGGAGCGCGCGCAGCGCGCCGGCCTCCGGCGCCAGGACCGCGCTGCCCGCACGCCGCGCGAGGCGGGCGTGGCCCGCGGAGGCGCCGTGGAGCGGGACGAAGGCGTCGGTCGCGGCGTGCAGCGCGGCGTCGCGGCCGGGCGTCGCGTGGAGGAAGCGGACCTCGATGTCGGCGCACCGGTCGAGGTCGACGGCGGCCGCGGCCGCCGCGGCGACGATGTGGCCCTCGACCTGCTCGGGCGTGCCGTCGCGGGCGGGGTCGGCGACGAGGATCAGGGTGCCGGGCGTGCCCGCGGGCGCAGCCTCGGCCCAGGCGCGCAGCAGCGCGGGGAGCTCGTCGCGCCCCCGGTAGGCCGGGACCGCCAGCACGCGCGGGCGCGCGGCGGCCGCGAGGTCGAGCGCGACCTCCGGCGTCCGGGCGATCCGCGGCGGGCGCGCCGTCATCACGCGGAGCGCCTCGGCGTAGCGCGCGGCGACCGCGTCCCAGCCGAGCGACGCGGCGGCGGCGCGGGCGGCGGCGCCGCGGCGGGCGCGCTCGTCCTCCCCCGCCGACGCGACCTCGCGCAGCAGCGCGACCAGCGCGTCGCGGTCGGGCTCGAGCATCCACGCCTCGCCGGCCAGCGGCAGGTCGCCGACGCGGCGGCCGGGCAGGAGCGCCTTGGCGGACGGGATCCGCCAGCCCGCCTCCTCGGGGCAGAACTCGTCGGTCGGCCCGCCCGCGGTGGTCACGACCGGCAACCCGCAGGCCATCGCCTCGAGCACCGGCATCGCGAAGCCCTCGCCGCGGTAGGGGTGGACCAGCACGTCGCAGGCGCGGTAGAGCGCGGCGACCTCGTCGTCGGCCAGCGTCTCGGTGAGGTGCACGACGCTCGGGCCCCGCGCGTCGGCCGCCATCCGCGCCAGCTCGGCGCGGTCGCCGCCGCGGTAGACGCCGTCGGCGCCGAAGTCCTTGACGACCAGCGTGACGTCGTCGCGCCCGGCGAACGCCTCGGCGTAGGCCGCCAGCAGCACGTCGATGCCCTTGCGCGCGATCGCCCCGCCGACGAAGAGCAGGCGGAGCCCCGGCGCGTCGAGGTCCAACGAGGGCCCCTCCGGCGAGTAGCGCTGCAAGTCGACCCCGTTGGGGACGACCGCGACGCGGTCGGCGTCCACGCCGGCCTCGAGGTACATGCGGCGCACGTGCTCGGACGGGACCCACAGCGCGTCGACCACGGTCTGCAGCGGCGCGACCCACGCGGCCGGGACCGCCCCGAACTCCCACGGCTGGATCAGCGCGAGGTGGCCCGAGGCGGGCGGGCGGAAGTCCGGCGGCCACTGGTGGCGCACCTCGACGTCGGCGGCGTGCGGCAGCGGCGCGGGCGCCGCTGCGCGGTCGGTCGCGCGGGCGCGCACGAGCAGCGCCGGGTCGCCGGCCAGCGCGGCCGCGACCGACCGGTTGATCCGCGCGAGGCTCGTCGGCGCGTCGTGCTCGCCGACCCACGCCACGACCGTCTCCGGCTCGGCCGCGACCCGCGAGGGCCGCGCGCCGCCGTAGTACTGCTCCAGCTCGTCGACGTAGGCGCCGAACCCGCGCGGCGCCTCGATGTTGGACTGCAGCCGCTCCAGCAGCCCGGCCTCGGACGCCAGGCGCTGCAGCTGCGCGGCGAGGCCCGCGGCGTCGCCGCCGTCGAAGGCCAGGCCGTCGACCTCGTCGCGGATCGCCTCCGCGAGGCCGCCCATGCGCGGCGCCAGCACCGGGACGCGCGCGGCGAGGCACTCGCCCGCGACCAGCGGCGCGCAGTCCCACCACAGCGACGGCAGCGCGGCGACGTCGACGCCCGCGAGGTGCGCGGGCAGCTCGGCGGCCGCGAACTTCCCGCAGATCTCGACCACGCCGCGCCGGTCGAGCGCCACCAGGCGCTTGGCCATCGCGTCGCCCACCTCGCCGTGGATCTCGACGCGCAGCGGCGCGTCGACCAGCTGCGCGGCCTCGACCAGCAGCTGCGCGCCCTTGTGCGCGTAGACCGAGCCGAAGAAGCCGACCGTGAGGCGGCGGTCGTCGACGCGCCCGGGCCGCCGGTCGCGGCCGACGCGCTCCCACGCGAGGTCCTCCGCCGGCACCGACTGGCGCACGACGTCGAGCATCCCGGCGGGGTAGCCCTGGTCGATGAGCGTGCGGCGCACGCCGTGCGAGACGGTCAGGCAGGCCGTGACCGAGCGGGCGAACGCGTCCCGGATCGACGCCAGGCGGTGCTGGTAGGCCGCGGGCGCCGCGGCGTCGCCGCCGACGCACGTGGCGCAGTCGGCGCCCGCGTCGCCCGGGCCGCCGCAGAGGCTGTTGTCGCCGCGCAGCAGGTACGCGCGCGGGCAGACGAGCCAGTAGTTGTGGGTGGTGAAGTACGACGGCACCCCGCGCGCGGCGGCCACGTCGAGCAGCGCCGCGCCGAGGTTGTGCAGGTTGTGGAAGTGGACGACGTCCGGCTGGAAGCGGTCCATGAGGTCCTCGAAGGCGGCCGTGATCGGCGCGTCGTCGAGCTCGCGGTCCGGCCGGCCCGGGTCGAGCAGCCCGTGCGGCCGGTTGTGCACGCCGACGAGCCGGACGCCGTGGTCCTCCCACTCGCGCAGCGCATACGGGACGCCGGACTCGTCGGGCGTGACGGCCGCGTGGAAGACCGTGACGTCCCAGCCGCGGCGGACCAGCTCGCGCGCGGCGAAGCGCGGGAGCATCGTGCCGCCGCCCGCGTCGTCCCACCCGAAGGCGGTCATCAGCAGCTTGCCCTTGGAGCGCGGCGGCGGCGGGCCGGCGGGCAGCGCGCGGGCGCGGTCCAGGATGCGGCGCGCCAGGCGCGGCAGCGGCAGCGCGCGCTGGGAGAGGTGCCAGGCGAGCCGGCCCAGCGCCGCGCGCTCGGCGTCCCGCGGGTCGAGCAGCGGCCAGTCGATCTCGGGGACGAGCAGCTCCAGCGGCTCGCGCTCGAGCGACTCCCAGAGCGCGGCCTCGACCTGGTCGATCTCCAGGTGGCGCATCGACTCGTCGGAGAAGTTCTCGCCGTGGCGGCGCAGCCGGATCAGCGGCTCGCCCGCGACGTGGCGGAAGCGGAAGCGCGGCGCGGCGCGCAGCCAGAAGTGGAAGTCCTGCGCCAGCGTGTAGTCGGGGTGGTAGCCGCCGACCGCCTCGTAGACGCGGCGGTGCACGAGCCGCGTCGGGTCGATGATGACGTTGTGGATCCGCCACAGGCACTCCACCAGCCCGTTGGCCTGGAAGTCGCCGACCGACTGGACGCCGCGCTGGACGCCGTCGCCGTCGACGATGAAGGCGTCGCCGTGGACGACGCCGGTCTCGGGGTGCGCGTCGAAGACGGCGACCGAGCGCGAGATGCGGTCGGGCAGGCAGACGTCGTCGTCGCCGAGCATGCCGATGAGCTCGCCGCGGCCCTCGCGGACGATCGTGTTGTAGGCCTCGGAGATGCCGAGGTTGCGCTCGTGGCGGACGACCCGCAGCCGCGGGTCGTCGAAGGTCGCGAGGACGTCGTCGATCTTCGGGTTGACCGAGCCGTCGACGACCACCAGCACCTCGAGGTCCTGGTAGTCCTGGGCCAGGCACGAGGCGACGGCCTCGGCCAGGTACGTGTCGCGGGAGTAGGTGGCGACACCGAGCGTCACACGCGGGGAGGGAGTCATCCACTCCCTGCGATCGGCACGCCCGGAGGCGACTTGAGAGGTGCTCAGCCGAGGCGGACGTAGCCCGTCGCGCCGTCGCCGGAGGCGTCGTGCGTGCGGCGGGTCACCGCGTTGGAGGAGTTGCCCTCGATCGTGTGGATCCTGCCGTCGGCGTCGACCGACTCGACGATCCCGACGTGCTCGCCGCCCCAGACGACCAGGTCGCCGGCCTGCGGCGGCGTGCCCGCGGCGGCCGGGGTCCAGCGGCCGGTGCGCTGCGCCCAGGACGAGAGCGCGCTGACCGAGCCGAAGCCCTGGCCGGCCTCGCCCAGCGGCGCGCCGGCCTGCTGCGCGGCGTAGGAGACGAAGTACGCGCACCACGGCCCGATGCCGCTGCCCGCGGTGGCGGCGCGGTAGTCGGCGATCCGCGGCGAGTCGTTGGAGCCGGGCGGCTGCTCGGCCTGCCCGACCTCGCCCTGGGCGACGGCGAGCGCCTGCTGCCCGGCGGTCGCGCCCGAGAAGCCGAGCGGCGTGGTCGTGCCCGCGGCGCCGGCGAGAGCGGTCGCGGACGTCGCCTGGCCCTGGAGCATCGTGGCGAACCGCGCGCCGGAGGCCGGGCTCGAGGCAGCGGTCGACGGCGGCACCAGGCCCTGGTGCAGCTCGGCGATCCGCGCGAGCACGTTCTCGACGCTCATTGCCCACCGTGATCGGTCTCCTTCGCCGATCCTTCAGCGGCGCTCGTCAGGAGAACGACCGAGGGGCGGCCCGGAGGCCGCCCCTCGACGTCGGAGACCCGACGAAGGTGCTTCGCGGTGCTGTCGGTCCTAGCCCAGGAGGCGCAGCACGCTCTGCGGGGCCTGGTTGGCCTGGCTGAGCATGGCCGTGCCGGCCTGCGAGAGGATCTGGTTCTTGGTCAGGGCGACCATCTCGTCCGCCATGTCCACGTCACGGATCCGCGACTCCGCCGAGGTCAGGTTCTCCTGGTAGGAGGCCGCCACCGACAGGGAGTGGTCCAGACGGTTCTGCACGGCGCCGAAGTCAGCGCGGGCGGTCGAGACGGCCGTGATGGCCGCGTCGATCTCCGAGATGTCCGTGGTGCCGCTCGTCGACAGCGTCGCGTAGGACGTGCCGACCGTGCTCGCGAGGTCCACGAGGCTGACGCCGATCTGCTGGCCGTCGTTGGCGCCGACCTGGAACGACACCGTGGAGGAGCTGTTCAGCAGGTTGATGCCGTTGAACTGCGCCGAGGAGCCGATGCGGCTGATCTCGGACGCGAGCTGGTTGACCTCGTTCTGGATCGACGTGCGAGCCGTGTCGTCGAGCGAGCCGTTCTTGTACTGAACCGCCAGCTCACGGACGCGCTGCAGCATCGAGTGGACCTCGTCCAGGTTGCCTTCCGCGGTCTGCACCATGGAAGCGCCGTCCTGGATGTTCTTCTGCGCCTGACCCAGACCGCGGATCTGCGAGCGCATGGACTCCGAGATGCCGAGCCCGGCCGCGTCGTCCGCCGCGCTGTTGATGCGGTAGCCCGAGGACAGGCGCTGCATCGACTTCGAGATGGCCGACGACGTCTTCGAGAGGCTGTTGTAGCTGTTCAGCGCCTCGACGTTGTGCGTGATGCGAAGGGACATTCGTCTATCTCCTTGATGACGTTTGTGTTGGGGTCCCGCAGCGACTCCTTGTCACTGCTTGCTGCTAGGCCGGATGATCGGCGGCCCGCCGCCCGCGCTTGAGGTCCGTCCAGCCGGGCCTGGACGACCGTGTCAGACGCGGACGTCGATGTGCGGCCGGCCGTCGTCGGGCGGCGGCGGGAGGTCGGGCACGGGCGCCCGGCGGCGGCGCTTCTGCTGGGCGCCGTCGCGGTCGCGCTTCTCGGTCGAGCCGTCGCTGCGGCGGACCGCCGGGATCGCCGGCGGCTGGGGCTGCCGCGGTCCGATCGGCTCGATGCGGTGCACGGCTCAGCCCTCCCCTAGCTCTGCGGCAACGCCGCCTGGGCGGTTCGCTGGGCCTCGGCGACCGCGGCCTCGCGGGCGGCGGCCTGCGCCTCGGACTTGGCGATCAGCCTGCGGCGCAGGTCCTCCAGCTCGGCCAGCGCGATGTGGCGCCAGATCGTCTGGACGATGATCCACGCCGCGAGGTAGCCGACGACCCCGCCGAGCACGCCGCGCCCGATCGCGTCCGGCCACGGGAGGCCGGCGCCGCGGGCGAGCTTGAGCACGACGACGAAGGCGATCAGGCCGCCCCAGCCCTTGGCGATGGCGATGTGCCGCCGCGCGCGCGGGTGGGCGGAGAGGCGGATGCCGGCGCCGCCGGCGTCCGTGGCCGCGTCGTCCTGGTTCTTCTTCTTGGCCATCAGGCGAACCTCCGTCGCTGCTCGCGCGACATCTCGAAGGCCAGGTGCATCAGGCGGACGGCGTCGGCCTGGCCGAGGTCGCAGAACTGGACGCCGACGCGGTCCTCGGTCTCGAGCCGCACGACGCGGCCCACGCCGTGGATCGGCACGTCGCCGTCGCCGACGTCGAGCACGAAGCGCAGCTCGTCGCCGAGGTGGGGCAGGACCGGCAGGCCCTTCACCAGCATGCCGCCGCCGGAGAGGTCGATCGCGTGCGCGTGCGTCGCCACGTCCTCCGCATCGGCATCGCCGGCCACGATCGTGAGCGGCAGGTCGACGGTCGCGCGGACGTACTCGCGGCGCTTGAGCAGCTGCGGGCTGCCGCGGTGCGCGAAGCGGACGGTGTCCTTGTCCTCGTAGCCGCGGCCGCGGCCGCGCCGGTGCTGCGGGACGTCGAGGCGGCCGTGCATGCGCGCGACGCCGTCGTCGTTGATGAACTCGATCATCAGCGCGCTGCGCTCGAGGCGCGCGTGCGGCGTCGTCGGCTGCTCGAGCAGCGCGAGGTCGAAGAAGCCGGGGCCGGCGTCGGTGACGCGGGCGAGGACGTGCTCGGTCTGCGGGACGTTGAGCAGCAGCTCGTCGCCCACGGCGGGCAGGAGGCGGTTCATGGCACGAGGTCGCGCGCCAGCTCGGTCGCCGACGCGGGGCGCAGGCCCGCCTCGACGGCCTGGCCGCGCGCCAGGTAGGAGAGCGGGAGGCCGGAGTCGATCGCCAGGCCGATGACGGTCCCGATCATCTCGGTCTCGTCGGTGTGGGTGAGGACGAGCGCCCCCACGCCGAGCTCGCGCACGCCGCCGACGAGCTCCTGCGCCGCGACCGGCCCGATCGTCGCCGGGATCGCGAGGTGCAGCTCGTCGGGCGCGAGCGCGTCGAGCTCCGCCGCGAGCGAGCGCAGCTCGCCGGAGGACCGCGGGCTGACGCCCGGCGTGTCGACGATCACGAGCCCTTCGCCGCGCAGGCCCGCGATCCGCCCGGCGCCCTCCGCGCCGGACTCGACCGCGTGCAGGGCGACGCCGTAGGGCGCGAGCAGGCGGCGCAGCTCGGCGCCGCCGTCGGGGGAGCGCAGCGCGATGACGCTGACGGGCAGGGCGCCGTGGCGCGCGTGCGCCGCGGCGAGGCGCGCCACGCAGCGCGTCTTGCCGGCGCCGCCCGGGCCGACGAAGCCGACCACGCCGGGCCCGCTGCGCAGCGGGTGCACGGGGATGCGGCGCGCGAGCGCGTCGGTGAAGAGGTCCTTCGGATCGGCGTCGGGCAGCAGCGGCGCGAGGCTCGCGAGCGCCTCCTGGGCGATCGCCTCGGCGAGGCTCGCGCGCACGCCGCGGGCGACGAGGCGCTCGGCGGCGACGATCGCGGCGGCGGGCAGGCCGGCGACCGGGACGGGCGGCGCGGCGGGCGCGGGCGCGGGCGCGGGCGGCTCCGGGACGGCGGCGAGCGGCACGGGCTCGGGCAAGGGCACGGGCTCCGGCTCCGGCTCCGGCACGGGCTCCGGCTCCGGCGCGGCCGCGACCGGCTCCTGCTCGGCGACGCCGAGGTAGTCGAACATGCCCGTGGGCTGCTCGACGGGGGCGATCTCGGCGACCGGCGGCTCGTCCTCCTCCTCGAACCACTCCTCGTCGTCGAGCTCCTCGTCGTCCTCGATGACCTCGCGACGGGCGACGGGCGGCGCCGGCAGCGGCTCGGGCCCGGCCTCGGGCTCCGGCGCGATCGCCGGCTCCGGCGGCGCCTCCTCCACCGGCGGCAGCCCCGCGTTGAACATCGCGGCCAGCCCCCCGGCCTGCGCGGGCGGGGCCGGGAAGAGGTCGTCGACGGTGACGTTGGTGGTGCCGGGGAGCGCGTCGATCTCCGGCGCCGTCGCCGGGCGCGCCTGCGCCTGGCGCTCGTGCGCCTCGGCCAGCTGCGTGGCGAAGAGCGCCGCGACGCCCGGGCCGGCCGACTCGCCGGGGCGCACCTCGACCTCGATCTCGCGCTTGGCGAAGAAGCCGCCGACGCCGCCGCTGGTCGTCTCGCGCCGCGAGACGATGACCGCGTCGTCGCCGAGCTCGCGGCGGATGCGCGGCACGAGCTCCTCGAGCGAGCGCCCGCGGTAGGTGATGGTGTCCTGGTCCTCTGGTGCCATCAGGCAGTCACGACTCCGATCGTCTCCACGCCGATCCCGGGTGCGATCTCGTTGTAGGCGCACACCGAGAGCTGGGGCAGCGCCTGCTCGCAGAGGCGACGCAGATGACGCCGCACGCGAGAGGAGCAGATCAGCACCGGCCGCCGGCCGCGCGTGACGGCCTGCTCGACATGGTTCGACAACTGGTGCACCAAAGCCTGCGCGCGCGTCGGATCCATCGCGAGGTACTCCCCGTCCGGCGTCTGGGCGATCGCGTCCGAGACCTCCTGCTCCAGGTGCGGATCGAGGGTGATCGCGCGCAGCGTGCGCTCCGCGTCGAGGTAGGGCGAGACGATCGTGCGGCCCAGCGCCTGGCGGGCGTACTCGGCCAGGAGCTCCGGATCGCGCGTGACGCGAGCGCGGTCGCCTGCGGCCTCGACGATCGCGCCGAGGTCGCGGATCGAGACGCCCTCGTGCAAGAGCGCTTGCAGGACGCGCTGGAGCTCGCCGACCGACAGGAGGTCGGGGACGACCTCCTCGACCACGGCCTGGTTGTGCTCCTTGAGGCTGTCGAGCAGGGTGCGCACGTCCTGGCGGGTGAGCAGGTCGGCGGTGTGCTTGCGGATCGTCTCGGTCAGGTGGGTCACGACGACCGACTCGGCGTCGACCACGGTGTACCCGAGCGCCTCGGCCTCCGCGCGCTGGGCGTCCGTGATCCACACCGCGGCCATGCCGTAGGCGGGGTCGGTCGTGGGGATGCCGTCGAGCGTGCCGAACGCGTCTCCCGGGTCGAGCGCGAGCTGGTGGCCCGCCATGATCTGCCCGCGCGCGACCTCGGTGCCGCGCACCTTGACCGAGTACTCGTGGCTCTGGAGCCCGATCTCGTCGTGGATGCGGACCGACGGGATGATCGTGCCGACCTCCGCCGCGATCTGGCGCCGGACCGCGGAGACGCGCTGCAGCAGCGAGCCGCCCGCCGAGCCGTCGACCAGCGGGACGAGGCCGAAGCCGATGCAGAGCTCGAGCGGGTCGAGGCTGAGCGCGTCCTGGACCTGGTCGCGCGGCGAGGCCGGCGCCGCGGGCAGCGCGGCGGCGGCCGCGAGGCGCTCGGTCTCGGCCAGCTCGGTCGCCGCGGCGGTCTTGCCCAGCGCGCGGCTCGCGAAGATGAAGAGGCCGCCGATGACCAGGAACGGGATCTTCGGCAGGCCCGGGATCAGCGCGAAGAAGCAGATGACGACGCCCGCGACCATCGGCGCGCGCTGCTGGCCGCCGATCTGGCCGACGACCTGCGAGCCGAGGTCCTCGCTGCTCGCCGAGCGCGTGACGATGATGCCGGTCGCGACCGAGATCAGCAGCGCGGGGATCTGCGCCGCCAGGCCGTCGCCGACGCTCAGCAGCGAGAAGTGCTGGACGGCCTCGCCGATCGGGCGGTGCTGCATGACCACGCCGACGACGATGCCGCCGATCAGGTTGATGGCCGTGATCAGGACCGCCGCCATCGCGTCGCCCTTGACGAACTTCGAGGCGCCGTCCATCGCGCCGTAGAAGTCCGCCTCCTGCGAGATCTCCGCGCGGCGCTTGCGCGCCTCGTCCTCGGTGATCTGCCCGGCGTTCAGGTCGGCGTCGATCGCCATCTGCTTGCCCGGCATGGCGTCGAGCGTGAAGCGCGCGCCGACCTCGGCCACGCGCCCGGCGCCGTTGGTGACGACGACGAACTGGATGACGATGAGGATCAGGAAGACGACGAGGCCGACGACGATGTTGCCGCCGATGACGAACCGGCCGAACGCCTCGACGACGTGGCCCGCGTCGCCGTGCAGCAGGATCAGCCGGGTCACCGAGATGTTGATGGCCAACCGGAAGAGCGTGGTGATCAGCAGCAGCGACGGGAAGACGGAGAACTCGAGCGCCTTCTTGACGTAGAGCGTCGTGACCACGATCGCCAGGGCGCAGCTGATGTTGAGCGTGATCAGCAGGTCCAGCAGCATCGGCGGCAGCGGGATGATCAACATCACCACGACCAGGACCACCACGCCCGCGGCGATCAGGTCGGTGTACTTGCCCATCTTCTGCATCGTGCCGGTCATGCTTCGGTCCTCTAGGCGGTGGCGAGCCGGCGGCGGCCGGCGACGCGGTAGACGTAGGCCAGGATCTGCGCCACGGCGGCGAACAGCTCCTCGGGGATCTGCTGGCCGACCTCGACGGTCGCGTGCAGCGACCGCGCGAGCGGCGGGTCGGGGACGATCGGCACGCCGCTCTCGGCCGCGATCTCGCGGATCCGCAGCGCGATCAGGTCCTTGCCCTTGGCGACGACGGTCGGCGCGGCCGAGTGGCCGTCGTACTTCAGCGCCACGGAGTAGTGCGTGGGGTTGGTGACGATGACGTCCGCGGTCGGGACGTCGCCCATCATGCGGGCGCGCGCCTGCTCGCGCTGGCGGCGGCGGATCGCGCTCTTGACCTCGGCCGGGAGGTCCTGGCCCTTGCCCTCCTCCTTGACCTCCTCCTTCTTCATCCGCAGCGACTTCTCGTGGGAGTGGCGCTGGTAGAAGTAGTCGACGACGCCGATGAGCAGGTAGGCGAAGGTCGCGCGGTAGGCGATGTGCTTGACGAGGTCGACGATCGCGTGGCCGAGCTGCAGCGGCGAGACGCCGACCATCGCCGCGTAGTCCTGGACGTGCGGGAGCAGCGCGCTGAGCACGACCCACAGCAGGATCGCGATCTTCACGAGGTTCTTGGCCAGCTCGACGAGGCTCTGCGGCCCGGCGATGCGCTTGAACCCGGACTTCGGGTCGAGGCGGCGGAAGTTGGGCTTGAGCGCCTGGCTCTTGAGCCGGACGCCGACCTGCCCGAGGTTGACGACGACGCCCGCGACCGCGCAGGCGGCGACGACCGGGCCGAGGCAGATCGCCGCGTTCTGGCCGGACTGCATCAGCAGGTCGCCGACCGTGTTGACCGTGACCGGGTCGCGCCCCGCGCCGGCGGCCAGCGCGTCGTGGATCCCCGAGGCCATGCGGTCGACCATGGAGGTTCCGGTGATGCCGACGGTGACGAGCCCGGCGAGCACCACGACGGCGCCGCTGAGGTCGGTCGACTTGGCCACCTGGCCCTTCTTGCGCGCCTCCTCGCGGCGCTTGGGTGTGGCCTTCTCGGTCTTGTCGGGATCCGCCATGGACGATCACCCGACCCGCAGCGTGTTGAGGGCGGCGCCGACGTCGGCCTGCAGCTGGTCGCCGATCCACCCGGCGACGAACGGCATCGAGGCGCCGATCAGCAGCAGCCCGATGACGACCTTGGCCGGGATGCCGACCTGGAAGACGTTGAGCGTCGGGACGACGCGCGTGACCATGCCGAAGGCGGCGTCGGTGAGGATCAGCGCGAGCAGCACGGGCCCCGCCACCTCGAGCGCGCTGGTGAAGACCTGGATGAACGCGCCGCTCGCGCCGTGGACGATGTGCGCGAGCGAGGGGTACTGCGTGAGGTCGACGACGTCATAGGTGCGCGCCATGCCCTTGATGACCCAGGCGTCGCCGCCGATGGCGATGAACACCATCAACCCGATCATGCTGTAGGCCGTGCTCAGCACCGCGGACTGGTTGCCGTTGACCGGGTCCACGAGGCCGCCGTAGGAGAAGCCGATCGTGGTGTCCAGGAACGAGCCCGCGACCGCGAGCGCCGCGAACGTCGCGGCCAGGGCGTAGGCGAACGCGCTGCCGACGAGCGCCTCCTTGGCCAGCAGCGAGCCGATCCCCATGACGTCGGTCGGCAGGTGCGTGCCCGCCGCGACGACCGGCGAGAGGCCGATGGCCAGCGCGACGGCGACGATCCCGCGCACGCGCGCCGGGACCATCTTGGAGGAGAACAGCGGCGCCAGCAGGAAGAGCGGCGAGACGCGCGCCAGCACCAGGAAGAACGCCAGGACGCGCTGCTCGCCGAAGTCGGTGATCAGCTGCGCCGCCGAGCTCTGGAGCTGCGGTCCCACCTAGCCCACCATGTTGGGGATCGAGAGCCAGAGCTCCGAGGTGTAGCTCAGCAGCTGGTTGAGCATCCACGGCCCGCCGACGACGAGCACGACGGCCATCGCGAGCACCTTCGGGATGAAGGCGAGCGTCTGCTCCTGGATGGAGGTGACGGCCTGGATGATCGAGATGAGCACGCCGACGATCAGCCCGACGCCGAGCAGCGGCAGGGAGATCTTCAGCGCCAGGCTCATCGCCTGGGTCGCGAGGGAGACGACGACGTCCTGATCCATCAGTGGAACGACTCCACGAGCGAGCGGGTGACCAAGTCCCAGCCGTCCACGAGGACGAACAGCAGGATCTTGAAGGGCAGGCTGATGAAGACGGGCGGCAGCATCATCATGCCCATGGACATGAGGGTGGAGCTGACCACCAGGTCGATCACCAGGAACGGCAGGAAGATCAGGAACCCGATCTGGAAGGCCGTCTTGAGCTCGGAGATGATGAAGGCCGGGATCAGGACGTAGGTCGGCACGTCGGCGCGCGTCTGCGGGCGCTTCAGCTTCGAGAGGCTCACGAACAGGGCGAGGTCCTTGGTCCGCGTCTGGCGGAACATGAACTCGCGCAGCGGCTTCTGGCCGCGGTCGAGCGCCTGGGTCTGCGTGATCTGGTGCTTGCTCAGCGGGTCGATCGCGTCGGTCTTGACCTTCGTGAAGGTCGGCGCCATGACGAAGATCGTCAGGAAGAGCGCGATGCCGACCAGGACCTGGTTCGGCGGCGCGGTCGGCGTTCCGAGGCCGGTGCGGATGAAGCCGAGCACCACGAGGATGCGCGTGAAGCCGGTGACGCAGAACAGCAGCGCGGGGACGAGCGTCACGGCGCCGACCAGGATCAGCAGCTGGACGGCGTTGCCGCCGTCGGCGCTGAGGCCGTTGGTCGCGGAGAGGATCATCGCGCCGTCCGGTCGCGGAGCTTCTCGAGCGCGTCGCTGAAGAGGAGCTTCGCCTTGACGGCGGGCTTCGCCGCGTCCGCCTGCTCACCGCTCTCGAGCTGCGGCGCCGAGAGCAGGCCCAGGTCGCGGGCCTCGTCCTCGGTGTAGGTCCGGATCGGGACGATGCCCTGCTCGGCGCTGCCGACGAGCACGAGCTCGCGGCCGGCGCGGATCAGGTGGACCGAGCGGTTGGGCCCGAGCGGCATCGAGGCCTCGGTGCTGAGGCCGAAGCCGTGCGAGCGGCCGGACTCGCTCGAGGACTTCTTCATCTGCCGCAGGACCCACGTGAGGCCGTAGATCACGGCGACGACGATCGCCAGGCCGACGAAGGTCCGCGCCAGGCCGCCGCTGGTGCCGCCGCCGACGTCGGCCGTCTTGGCCGGCGACGCGCTGGGCAGGTTCAACGGCGTGTTCTCGCCGTAGGGGTCCTTGGTGGCGGCCAGCGCGTAGGCGGGCGCCATCAGGACGCAGAGGAGTGCGGCCGTGAAGACGGCCGTGAGGATGCGATGTGGCTTCACTTGGAGGGACTCGGTAGGTCGGGAGGGACGACCAGCCACTCACATAGATCGGCCTGCGCACATGCGACTTGAGGGACGTGTCTGGACGACCGTTCGAGGCGTCAGCGCCCGAACGACCGCCCTCATGCATCAGGCCGCGTCGGGCAGCGCGGGCGGCGCGTCGCCGGCGCCCAGGGCGGCCGGCTCGAAGGTCACGGGCGCCGCGCTGCGGGCGGCCGCGACGCCCTCGGCGCCGTTGACCTCGGTGATGCGCAGGCCGAACTGCTCGTCGATGACGACGACCTCGCCGCGGGCGATCGGGCGGCCGTTGACCAGCAGGTCGACGGGCTTGTCGGCGAGGCGGTCGAGCGTGACGACCGAGCCCTGGCCGAGGCTCATCGTCTCGCCGAGCGACATCCGCGTGCGGCCGACCTCGACGGTCAGCTCCACGGTCACGTCGGTGAGGCGCGTGAGGTCGGTCTCGGAGGAGGCGCCGGCGCCGGGGGCGCCGTCGGGCAGGGGGGTGAACTCGACGTCGGTCATGGTCCGTGCTCCTTACTGGATCGCCAGGTCGGTGAACATGACGTCCTCCGCCTCGACGTCGGTTTCCTTCTTGATGCGCTTGAGGACCAGCTTCTGGACCTTCAACCGGGACTTCTCGTGCTGCAGGCGGCTCGACGGGATGTCGGTCAGCGCATCGGTGATGATCGCCCGGACCGCCGCCTCCTGGGGCAGCAGGCCGTAGCCCGCGGGCGGCGTCGGCGCCTCCTTGCCCAGCTTCTTGACCTCCGCCTCGAGGTAGCCCTCCTTGAGGACCAGCGCGGCGTTGAGCTTGGCGAAGCGCCCGCTCTTGAGGTTGATCAGGAAGTCCTTCTGCATGATGTACACCTCGCCCGCGATCTTGGGCTTGGGCACGACCGGCTTCGGCGCGAGCACGAACTTGTAGACGCCGCCGAGGACGAGCAGCAGGACGGGGATGATGATCTTGATGTTCTTCATGGCTTCGGGGCGAAGTTCGGCTTGATGGACGGGACCTTCGAAGCGGACGCGGCGGCGGGCTTCGCGGCGGTGTTGGTCGCCGCGGTGATGCGCGGCACGAGGATCTCGACGCGACGGTTCAGCGAGCGTCCGCCCGCGGTCGCGTTGGAGGTGATGGGGACGTAGGCGCCGCGCCCCGCGGAGGTCATCCGCAGCGGCGAGATGCCGTCCTGGGCGAAGGCCCGGAAGATCGCGTTGGCGCGCTCGGTCGAGAGGTCCAGGTTGTCCTGGAAGCGCCCGCTGTGGATCGGCTGGCTGTCGGTGTTGCCGGAGATGATCAGCGAGTGGTCGGCCTGGGTGCTCGAGAGCAGCCCGGCGACGTCTTTGAGCAGGGGCAGCGACGCGGGCCGCGGCGTGGCCGAGCCGCTGTCGAAGAGCAGGTCGTCGGTCAGCAGCCGGATCAGCAGGCCGTCCTTGGTGACGGTGGCCTTGATCTTGCTCGACAGGTCCTTCTTCCGCGCGACGTCGTCGATCTTCTTCTTGAGGCGCTCGAACTTCTTCTGCTCGTCGTTCGTGGAGCCGCCCGTCTTGATGGTGTCCTTCGGCGCGCCGACGTAGGGCGAGAGGCTGGACTCCTTGGGCGCCGAGGACGGCGTCTTGATGTTCGTGGTGCCGCCGGCGTTCTTGATCGACTGGCCGCCGGGCAGGATCTTGCCCGAGAACGCGTCCTGCAGCGAGTGCTGGAGCGTCTCGAACTTCGACTTGTTCACCGAGGAGATCGAGAAGAGCACCATGAACAGCGCGACGAGCAGCGTCATCAGGTCGGCGTACGTGACCAGCCAGCGCTCGTCCGGGTGCTCGCCGTGGTCGCCGCCGCGCTTCTTCTTCCCCCCGTGCCCGGACATCGCGGCGCCTAGGCGGCCTGGGCCGCGGGCTCGTCGACGGCCTTGAGGCCGGGCTTCGCCTCGTCGGCCTCCACGGCGTCGCGCTCGACCGGGGCGAGGTAGCTGAGCAGCTTCTGCTGGACCATGCGCGGGTTGTCGCCCGCCTGGATCGCGAGGATGCCCTCGAGCACGAGGCTGCGCTCGTCGACCTCCTTCTGGCTCAGCATCTGGAGCGAGTAGCAGACCGGCAGGTAGACGACGTTCGCCGAGCCCACGCCGTAGAGCGTCGCGATGAACGCGCCGGAGATGGCGGGGCCGAGCGTCTCGGGGGCGCTGAGGTTCGAGAGCACGTGCACGAGCGAGACGACGGTGCCGAGCACGCCGATGGTCGGGGCCAGGCCGCCGGCCTTCTCGAAGACCGAGAAGCCGAGCTTGTGGCGCGCGGCCATCGCGTCGATCTCGGCGTCCAGGATCTCGCGCAGGAGGTCCGGGTCGGTGCCGTCGACGATCAGCTGCATGCCCTTGCGCATGAAGGGCTCCTCGATCGCCTCGATCTCCTCCTCGAGCGCGAGCAGGCCGTCCTTGCGGGCCCGCTCGGCGAAGGAGACCAGCGTCTTCACGCGCGCGCCGAGATCCGGCTGCTCGCTCATGATGGCCTTCATGTACAACTTGGGGATCGCCATGAAGCGCTTCATGCCGACGCCGCCGAAGACCGCGCCGGCCGTCCCGCCGAGCACGAGGATCAGCGCGTTGATGTTGAGGAGCATGGGGGGCGCGACGCCCTCCATGATGCCGGCCATGATGATGGCGACGGCGGCGATTCCGATTCCGATTGCGGTGGCGGCCTTCATGGGTCTTCACCCCCTTTCGTCGGCCAGGTCGGGCCGGACTTCAGGGCGCTGGTCGCTAACCGAGCGCCTTGTCGATCGCGGACAGCACGCGCTCGGCCTGGAAGGGCTTCACGACGAAGTCCTTCGCGCCGAGCTTGATCGACTCGAGGACCTTGGACTCCTGGCCCAGGGCCGAGCACATGACGACCTTCGCGCCGGGGTCGACGGCGATGATCTCCTTGAGGGCGGCGAGGCCGTCCTTGTCGGGCATGGTGATGTCCAGCGTCATGACGTCGGGGCGCAGCGACTGGAACTGCTGCACCGCCTCGGAGCCGTTGGCCGCTTCGCCGACGATCTCGTGACCGCCGCCGGTGAGGGCGTCGGACACCATCTTGCGCATGAACGCGGCGTCATCTACGACGAGCACGCGAGCCATCAGACTGCAACCTCCGTGGGAGTGGGGTCAGGGGGAACGGGAGAAGTTGGGGTGGTCGCTCCGAGCACCGTCTCGACGCGCACGGCGAGGCCGCCGTCGTCGGTGACCATGAGCCGGCCGGTGGCGAACCGCATGCCGTCGGCGTAGAGGTCGATCGGCGCCTCGACCTCGCGGTCGAGCTCGACGACGGCGCCCGCGGGCAGCGCGACGATCCGGCCCGAGGGCATCCGCGTGCGGCCGAGCTCGGCCCAGACGCGGACGCTGATGTCGCGCAGCGCGTCGCCGAGCGGCGCGTCGTCGTGGCTCTCGGTCATCTCGTCCAGCGCGCGGGTCATCCGCACGATGAACGCGTTGGGGACGAGCTGGACGAGCAGGCACGGCGCGCCGCAGAAGGTGAAGGTGACGGCCGTGGCGTGGCCGGGGTGCTCCCAGCTCTCGCCGCCCGCGGCCGCGTCGCCGAGCTGGCGGACGACGGGCGGCGCGATCTCGACCTCCTCGTCGAGGACCTTGCTGGTGGCCATCGCGGCCGCCGACATCATCTGGTTCATCGCCTCGCCGACGGCGGAGAACTCCAGCTCGGAGAGCTCGCCCCCGGACTCGATCTCGGTCGGGTCGACGCCCATCATGGCCGCGGCCAGGCGCCGCGCGCCCTCGATGCCGATGACCATCACGTTGCCGCCGGTGACGCCGTCGACGTAGGCGACGTCGGCCGCGATGGCCGGGAAGATCGCCTCGCCGAACGGCGACTCGTCCGGCGGGACGACGCGGACGTCGCCCGGCGTGACGCCGTCGGGGGAGAACATCTGCAGGACGCCCTGGACCGCGTCGGAGGTCGACGAGCCCAGGCGCAGGAGGGCCTGTTCGGCGTTCATGGGGCGAGCTCCACGGGACCGGTGATCTGGACGGCGCGCTGCTTGCCGCTGCGCCCGCCGCGCGCGTGGTGGACGGGCGTGCGGTCGGCGAAGAGCGTGAGCTCGGTGTCGGCGTTGGCGTCGAGCGCGATGACGTCGCCGGGCTGCAGCGCGAGGATCTCGGCGAGCGTCAGCTGCGTGTCGGCGACCTCGGCGCGGAGCGAGACCTCGACGTGGCTGAGGCCCTCGTTGACGGCCGCGGCGACCTCGGGGTCGCGCGAGGCGACCTCCTCGTCGTGGCGCGAGAACGCCTGGGCGACGGGGGCGATCGCGGCGTAGGGGATCAGCAGCGCCATCGTCGAGGAGAGGCCGTCGAGGCGCGCCTCGAGCGTCAGCGCGAGCGTCGGCTCCGAGCCCGCCGCGACCTGCACGGTCTCGGCCTGCGTGTCGACCATCGCGACCTCGAGCGTCATCTCCGAGACGTCGAACCAGACCGAGGAGAGCGCCTCGACGATCGTGCCGAACATCCGCTGGACGACCATCAGGTCGATGTCGGTCAGCTCGCGGTCGCGCTCGGCCGTCTCGGTCCGGCCGCCGAGCATCCGCTCGAGGGCGACCAGGACGACCGGCAGCTCGGCGCTGAGCAGCATCCGGCCCTCGTGCGGCGCCGTGTCGATCTGGATGTGGACGGAGTGGTCGGGGACCTGCGCGAACGCGTTGGTCCACGTGAACTGGCCGACGTCGATGACCTCGAGCTCGATCGAGGTGCGGTGCTCGGCGACCAGCCGCGTGGCGGCGCGCTCGGTGAAGGTGTCCATGGCGCGGCGGATCCGCCGCTCCTGGTCGGTGGTGAACTTCGTCGGCCGGGTGAAGTCGACCGTGCGCAGCCAGCGGGCGCGCTTGCCGCCGCGCTCCTCGGCCTCGACCGGCATGTTGCCCTCGCTCGCGCGGGCGAAGAGCTTCTCGATCTCGCCCGCGTCCAGGAACCCGCTCATGCGAACACGACCTTCGCGTCGGTGCCCGCCCAGCCGCCGAGGAGCTGCTGCTCGCGGCCCCCGGCCTCCCGGACGGTGATGGAGATGTCGGCGCCCAGCGTCACGCGGACGGTGCGCCCCTTGCTGCCGCCGGTCTCGGTCGCGCGGATCGGGATCCGCGAGGCCTCGACGAGGCGGGTGACCGCCGTGGTGTTGCGCTGGCCGATGTCCTGGCCGCTGCCGCCGAACTGGAACATCGCGGCGCCGCCGACCAGCGCGGCCTCCAGGCGCGTGCGCCGGGCGCCGGTGGCGAGCGCCAGGTCGATCAGCGCCGGGACGGCGAGGTCGGCGAACTTGTTGGGCTGCGGCGGGTCGGGCCGCCCGGCCTCGGGCAGCATGACGTGCGCCAGCGCGGCGACGCCGGTTCCGCGGTCGACCAGGGCCAGCCCGATGCACGAGCCCAGGCCGATGCACGCCAGGGTGTCCCCTGCCGTGCCGGAGGCGGATGCCTCCCCCATGCGGACGACGGTCTCCACGGCTACAGGCCCAACCGCTCCAGGAGCTGGCGGATCCCGCCGTGGTTCGGCAGCAGGAGGAAGGAGAGCGAGCACTGCTCGGACTCGACGATGAGCTCGGAGTCGAGGATCAGCGCGTCGTCGACGTCCTCCCCGCGACCGATGAGGACCGAGGAGAGGATCGAGCCGAGCATGTCCTCGACGACCTGCGGCGGCGCGGGCTCCATGACCATGTCCACCATCTGCGCGAGCACGTTGATGTAGTTGGTCCCGAGGATGTTGCCGACCTCGCCGAGCATCGAGTGGCCGTCGGCCGTCGAGGGCTCGATGCCGTAGATCCCGCACAACGTGCGGGCGTCGGGCTCGGGGAAGAGGAGCAGCACGATCGCCTCGAAGTCGCCGACCACCGGGACGACGACGCCGTAGCGCAGCTCGTCGGGCGCGCCCGCCACGGCCACGGCGTCGGCGAGCGGCAGCGCGGCGGCCGTCGGCACGGAGATGTCGACGGACTTGCCGAGCATCGAGCTCAGCGCGGTGCCGGCGTTGCCGGAGCCGATGTTGGCGAGCTCGCGGAGCGCGTCGAGCTGCATGTCGGTGAATGCGGTCATGGGTGGGGCTTCCCTACAGATCGTCAGACGGCGGCGCCGAGCGCAACGGGGCGCTCGGACGCGGACAGCGCCGGGTGGGTGTTCAGGGTCAGGGCGTCGCAGTCGGCGAGCAGGACGATGTCGCCGTTGGAGAGGACCGCCGCGCCGGAGACCGCGGCCTCCTGGCCGACGTTCGGCGGCAGCGGGCGGGTGACCAGCTCGCGCTGGCCGACGAGCTTGGAGACCGACAGCGCGATCGAGCCCTCCTGGCCGCGCACGATCACCACGTGGGTGTCCTCGGTCCCGCCGCTCCCCGCGGCGCCGCCGAAGGCGTCGACCGCGCGGCGCAGCGGCAGCGCCTCGTCCTTGAGGACGAGCATCCTGCGCCCCGCGACCGAGCGGACCGGGTGGTCCTCCAGGCGCATCGTGCGCTCGACGCGCTGCAGCGGGATGCCGAACGGCTGGCCGCCCGCCTCGACGAGCAGGGCGGACATGATCGCCAGCGTGAGCGGCAGGCGGATCTCGTTGACGGTGCCCTCGCCCTGAACCGAGGTGACCGTCACCTCCCCGCCGAGCTCGCGGATCTTGTCCCGCACCGCGTCCATCCCGACGCCGCGGCCCGAGAGGGCCCCGACCTCGGCGGCGGTGGAGAAGCCGGGCGCGAACAGCAGCTCGATCGCGCCGCGCATGTCGATCTGCTGCGCCTGCTCGCGCGTGATGAGCCCGCGGTCGACGGCGACGGCGGCGACCTTCGCGGGGTCGATCCCGTGGCCGTCGTCCTTGACCGTGATCGCGATCGAGCCGCCCGCGTGGCGCGCCCCGATCGTCAGCGTGCCGGTCGGCGGCTTGCCGGCCGCGATGCGGTCGGCGGGCGACTCCAGCCCGTGGTCGAGCGAGTTGCGGATGAGGTGGACGAGCGGATCGCCGATCGCGTCGACGACCGTGCGGTCGAGCTCGGTCTCCTTGCCGACGAGGTCCAGCTCGACCTGCTTGCCGAGCTTGCTCGCGACGTCGCGGACGAGCCGCGGGAAGCGCATGAAGACGGCCTCGATCGGGATCATGCGGATCTGCATGACCATGGCCTGGAGCGCGTGCGAGGAGCGCGTGAGCTCCTGCATCGCCTGGCCGAGGCCGGGCACGTCGGCCTCGGCGCTGAGCGCCTCGACGTGGGTGCGCTGGACGACGAGCTCGCCCATCAGGTGCATGAGCTGGTCGAGCCGGCCGGCGTCGACGCGGACGGTCTGGTGGGCGGACTTCCGGGTCGCGCCCGACGCGGCGGGCGCGGCCGGCGCGAGCGCGCCGTCCTCCTCGACGGCGGCCAGCGGCGCGACCTCCTCGAGCGGCTCGACGCGCGCCTCGGCGACGCGGACGTCGCCGACGTCGGGCACCGCGCGCAGCGCCGCGGCGACCGCCTCGACCTCGTGGTCGGTGGCGAGCAGGACCTCGACGACGCGGCCGTCGAAGCCGTCGATGTCGGCCTCGGCGGGCGCGGAGCGCAGCACATCGCCGTGCTCGGCCGCGGCGGCCAGCAGCTGGAAGGCGCGGACGGCGGGCATCTGCGCGTCCTCGGCGAGGACGGCGTGGACCTCGAGGACGGTGCGGCCCTCGCCGAGCTCGGCGAGGCGGGCCGGCGCGGGCTCCGGGACGGCCTCCTGCGCGGCGGCCTCCGGGTCGTCGCGCTCGCGCACGAGGCTGCCGAGGCGCTCGACGAGCTGGGCCGGGTCGAGGTTCTCGGCCCCGCCCGCGTCGATCGCGTCGACCGCGCCCGAGAGCGCGTCGAGGCAGGCGAGCAGGACGTCGACGACCTCGCCGGTCAGGCCGGTGCCGCGCTGGCGCAGCAGCTCGAAGACGTCCTCCATCTTGTGGGTGAGGGTCGCCATGCCCTCGAAGCCCATCGTCGCCGCCATCCCCTTCAGCGAGTGCGCGATCCGGAAGATGGCGTCGACCGTCTCGCGGTCCTCGGGCGCCTCCTCGAGGCGGACGACCGCGAGGTTCAGCTCCTGGAGGTTCTCCCGGCACTCGGCCAGGAACATCGGGAGGTACTCGGAGGTGTCCATCAGATCTTCCGGTAGACGAAGGGGGAGTCGGGCGCGAGGCCGTGCCGCGCGGGCTCGGAGACGCGCTCGGTCGCGCCGACGACGAGGCGGCCGCCGGAGCGCAGGCTCGCGGCGAGCCGGCCGTGGAGCGCGTCGCGCACGTCCTCGTTGAAGTAGATGACGGTGTTGCGGCAGAGGACGAGGTCGAAGGACCCGGCCTCGGGCTCGGCGCGCAGCAGGTCGCCCTGCTCGAAGCGCACGAGCCGCCGGAGCTCGGCCGAGGCGTGCCACTTGCCGTCGGCGGCCAGCGCGAAGTGGGAGGCGAGCGTCGCGGTCGGCGCGTCGCGCGCGTCGTCGGCGCTGAAGATCCCCGCGCGGGCGCGGGCGACCATGCGGGCGTCGATGTCGGTGCCGAGGATCGTGACGCCGGCGCGCGGGACCGCGCGGCGCGCGATCGCGGCCAGGGTGTAGGCCTCGGCGCCGTAGGAGCAGCCCGCGCTCCACGCGCGGACGCGGTTGCGGCCGGTCGCGGCGAGGTCGGGGAGGATGACCTCCTCCAGCGTCTCCCACTGCTCCGGGTTGCGCCAGAGCTGCGAGACGTTGATCGTCACGCGGTCGAGGAAGCGCTCGAGCTCGGCCTTGTCGGTCTTCAGCTGCGCGGCGTAGGCGAGCAGGTCGCGGGCGCCGCGCGTCGCGACGAACGAGCGGATGCGCCGCTCCATCTGGCCGCGCTTGTACTGGAGCAGGTCGATCCCGCAGACCCGGCGGAAGAGGAGGCAGAACGCCTCGTACTCGTCGCCGGTGCCGGGGCGCGCGCCGGCGCGCGGGGTGGTCGCGACGCTCATGCGCCCACCTCGGCGACGATCGCGTCGGCGAGCTCGGCGAGCGGGACGACGACGTCGGCCAGCCCGGCCTCGACGATCGCCCGCGGCATCCCGTAGACGGTGCAGCTCGCCTCGGCCTCGGCGATGATGCGGCCGCCGCGGGCCCGCACCTCGCGGGCGCCCTCGAGGCCGTCCTTGCCCATGCCGGTCATGACGACGAGCACGAGCCGGTCGCCGTAGAGCCCGGCGGCGTCGGCGATCGTGAGGTCGGCGCGTGGGCGCAGGCCGCCGATCGCGGGCTCGTCGGTGAGGCGCGCGGCGCCGTCGATGGCCAACCGCAGGTGGCTGCCGCCGGGGGCGAGCAGGAGCGTGTCGGGCCGCAGCGGCTCGCCGCCCGCGGCCTCGCGGACGGTGAGCGTCGCGCCGCGGTCGAGGCGCTGGGCCAGCGAGGCGGTGAAGCCCGCGGGCATGTGCTGGATGATCATCCCGCCTGCGCCGAGCGGCGAGGGCAGCTGCGGGAGCAGCTCGGCCAGGGCGCGCGGGCCGCCGGTCGAGGTGGCGATGAGGACGACCTTGCGGGCGCCGGCCGGCGCGCGGCGGGCCCGGCGGGCGCGGAGCGCCGAGACGCCCGGGCCGCCGGTGGCCGGCGTGATCCGGACGGGCGGCGGGGCGAGCGCGGAGGCGGCCTTCGGCGCCGCGGCGGCGGCCGCCGCGCTGACCTTCTCGCGCAGCGCGCCGACGAACTGCTCCAGCGGCTCGCCGAAGGCGGGCTTGGCGACGAGGTCGAACGCGCCCTCGGCCAGCGCGTCGACTGCGCGGGCGCCGTGCGCCGGCGAGAACGCCGAGACGACGACGACCGGCAGCGACGAGCGCTCGCCGCGCAGCGCGCGCAGGACGCCGATCCCGTCCATGCCGGGCATCGCCAGGTCGAGCGTCATCGCGTCGGGGCGCAGCGCGCGGTAGAGCGCGAGCGCCTCGTCCCCGTCGGCGGCCTCGCCGACGACGTCGAAGCCCGCGTCGCGCAACGCCTGCGCGAGCAGGCGGCGCATGAAGGTGGAGTCGTCGGCGACGAGGATCCGGGACGGCTTGGGGGTGCGGGCTGCGGCGAGCACGGGGAGGGAGGGCGGAGGGACCTGAGGACCGGTGGCCTAGGCGGCGGCGCGCAGCTCGTCGGCGGCCTCGGGCGCCTCGGCGGCGGCGACCGCGCCGATGATGCCCTCGGGGTCGAGCAGGACCACGAGGCGGTCGCCGATCTTGGCGATGCCGTCGATGCCGCGACCGCCGGCGGTCGGCGCCTCGTCGAGCTGCTCGGCGTCGATCGTGATGACCTCCTCGACGTCGTCGACGATCACGCCGGCCATGTCCTCGGAGGTCTCGACGATCACGATCTTGGCCTCGGCGACGGCGGCGTGCTCGACGCCGAGCCGGGTCGCGAGGTCGTAGACCGGGAGGATCTTGCCGCGGAGCGAGATGACGCCACGCACGCTGGGGTCCGAGGAGGCCACCGAGCGGGGCTCGGCGAAGCGGATGATCTCGTGGACCTGCGTGATCGGCAGGGCGTACTCCTCCTCGCCGAGGGAGAAGACCACGAGCTGGCGCGAGAGGGTCTCTTCAGGCATGCGTGCTCCAAGTAGGACGAACGGTCTTCCCCGGTGATCGACCGGGCCCAGGGGCCCTTGAGAGCGGATCTAGCGGGCGATGCGGAGCGCCTGGGCGAGGATGTCGACCCGCCAGGCGCGGATCTTGCCGATGACCTCGTCGACCGACTCGCAGACGGCGATCCGCTGCCCCGTCGTCAACGTGACGTGGCAGTCGGGCGTCGCGTCGACGCGCTCGATGAGGTCGCAGTTCAGCTGGAACACGTCGCGGTCGTGCGAGAGCTTGTGGAGCTCGATCATGGTGGTGGTGCTCCTGCGAAGGGGACAGAAGGAGAAGGGGAGGAGGACCCGCGCACCCCGCGTCGCGCCCGCCCGAGCGAACGCCCTCCGCGTTCGCGCGGGCGGCCGCGCCGCGGGGTGGGTGGGTCCTCTTCCGGCCGGCCTAGCGCTTGAGGCTGACCAGGTCCTGCAGCATCTCGTCGGCCGTGGTGATGACCTTCGAGTTCGCCTGGAAGCCGCGCTGGGCGACGATCATGTTGGTGAACTCGGAGGCGAGGTCGACGTTCGACATCTCCAGCGTGCCGCCGATCGTCTGCCCGAAGGTCGTGCCGTCGGGCGTGCCGACCTCCTCGGCGCCGGCCGACGGGTGCGCCGCCCAGCGGTTGCCCGAGAGGCGCAGCAGGCCCTCGTCGTTCGGGAACTTGGCGAGGCTGATCGTGCCGGCCGTCGTGCGCTGGCCGCCGCCGCCCGGGAGGTAGCTCACCTCGCCGTTGGAGCCGACCGCGACGCTCGAGGCGCCGTCCGGGATCTGGATGAACGTGTCGGAGGCGGGCGTCGTGGTCGTGTCGCGGCCCATGACGTAGTAGCCCTCGGGCGTGGTCAGGTAGCCCTGGTCGTTGCGGATGAAGTTGCCCGCGCGGGTGTAGTTCATCTCGGTCGGCATCGTGGCCGGCGTCGTCGACGGGTCGCCGAGGCCGACGCGGAAGAAGCCGTCGCCCTGGATCGCGACGTCGAGCGGCTTGCCGGTGGGCTGCATCGAGCCGTCGCCCATGACCGCGTCGATCGAGCCGAGCTGCACGCCGAGGCCGACCTGCGCCGAGTTCGTGCCGCCCGTGTTCGGGCCCTCGGCGGAGCCGCCGTAGAGCGTCTGCTGCAGCTGGTCCTTGAACGTGACGCGCGAGGACTTGTAGCCGACGGTGTTGACGTTCGCCAGGTTGTTGGACACCACGTCCAGCATCGTCTGGTGGGTGCGCAGGCCGGAGATGGCCGAGTACATGCCGCGGATCATTGTTGGAGGCTCCTGTGGGGTCCTCCGGCTTCCCCAGTGGGGTCCAGCCGGGTGTTGGTGGTGGCGTTCTTGCCGATCCGTCGTCGCTAGGCGATGACGGCGCTGTCGATGTTCGTGAACACGTGGTCCTTCATCTGGTCCTTGCCGACGGCCGTGACGACCGTGCGGTTCTGGACCGAGACCACGAATGCCGTGTCGTCCACGAGGACCACCGCGTCGCGGGCGCCCTTGCCCGCGGCACGATCGACCCCGTCCTGGAGACGCTGCATCACCGTCGGGTCGACGGGGAGGTTGCGGCGCTCCAGGCGCTGGACGGCGTGCTTGCTGAACGTGACGGGCGTCGTGCCCGCCGTATCCCTTAGGACGTCCGCGAAGGCCGGTCCTTGAGGCGTCTGGACGGATGGCCTGACGGGCTGCGTCCGCACGCCGACAGAACCGGGCCCACCCACCCCGGAGACGCCAGGCGGGACCAACGCGGGGTTGAACGTGCTGCTCATCGCGCTACGCGACGTTGTTGATGATGTCGGGATCGATCCCGGCCGCGCCGGCCACCGTCAGCGACGGGCCGTCGGTCGCGGAGAGCTGGACGCTCTCGACCTTCCCGCTCACGGGCAGGCCGTCGGAGCCGGGGTAGGTCACCGTCTTGCCGATCAGCTGCGTGGCGTCGCTGTCGCGCTGGCGCGAGAGCGCGGCGGTCGTCGAGGCGGCCATGTTCGTCAGCTGCTCGACGGTCGTCATCTGCGAGATCGTCTGGAAGTACTGGTTGGGGTCCTGCCCCGACGTGGGGTCCTGGTTCGCCATCTGGGCGGTGAGCATCTTCAGGAACCCGTCCTTGTCCAACGACGAGCTGCTCGTCTTGTCGGACATGTTGTAGGCCGGGTTGGTGTAGGTGCTGCCGATGGCGTCGGTGCTCGACATGGAGGATCCGTCCTCTCGTGGGTGCCGCGGTCAGGCCCGGACGTCGACGAGCGCGCCTGCGGGCGTCGACGGGGCGGTGGTGAGGGTCAAGTCGTCCTCGGGGGCGACGTCGTCGGTCCCGAGCTGGTGCGAGGCGGCCGCGCCGCGGCGGCCGGAGCTCGCCTCGCGCGCGTCGCCCTGGTTGGCGAAGCCGTGCTGGCCCGCGCCGAGCTGGAGGTCGAGGCTGTGCAGCTGCACGCCCTTGTCCTCGAGCGTGCGGCGCAGCTCGTTGCCGGCCTGCTGCAGCGCGTCGTGGCCGACCTGGTCGTGGGCGGAGATCGTCGCGACGAGGCCCTCGCGCGTCGTGCGCAGGTGGACGTCGACCTGCCCGAGCTCCGCAGGACGCAGCTGGAGCGTGGCCCGCGCGTTGCCGGCGCGGGTCGTCGCGATCCGGACCAGCTCCTGGACGCGCTCGGCGGTCTGCAGGACCGAGGCGCGGGTGAGAGCGGTCCCGCCCACCCCGCCCGACGCGACGGGCACGGCGGTCTGCGGCGTCGCGGCGGGCTGGGCCTGCGTGGAGATCGTCGGCGCGGAAGCGGCGGCCTGGTCGGCCGCCGGCGCGGCGGCGGCGGCCGGGGTCGTGGTGGACGCCGCGGCGGTCGCGGGCGCTGCGGCCGCAGTCGTCGCGGCGGGCGCGGCGGGCGGCAGCGTCGGCGCGGGCGGCAGGTCGCGCTTGGGCGCCTCGCCGTGCTGATGGTCCTTGCCCTGCCCGGCCTTGCCGTCGCCCTTGGCGGCGAGCAGCTCGGCGGGGATCTGGAGCTTGCCGCCCGGCGCGCCGTCGGCCGCGGCGGCCTTGGGGTCGGCGGGCGGCGCGCCGTCGGCGGCGACCGGCGCGGCCGTGAGCACGGCGGCCTGCGCCGTGGCGGGCGCGGTGCTCGCGGGGACGGGCGCGACGGGGACCGCCGGCGTGGCGGCGGAGGTGAGCACGGCGGCGGCAGCGGCAGCGGCGGCCGCCGGGTCGGCGGCGGGCGCGGGAGCGGGAGCGGCGGGCGGCGCCGGGGTCTCCCCCGCGGCCGCCTGGCCCTCGCCCTGCGGCGTGTCCTGGCCGTCGCCGGTCGCGACGGGCTGCGGCGCCGGGGCGGGCGCGGCCTGCCCGTCGGCGACGACCGCCGCCTCCTGGCCGTCGTCCTGCGGCGCGGCGTCGTCGCGGCGGCGCGGCTCCGGCTGGGCGGGGCGGGTCTTGGGGCCTTCCGCAGGTGCGGTCCGGGCCGAGGTCTGGCTCAGGAGGGCGGCGAAGTCGCCGGGGCTTCCCGAGGGTGGGGCGGCGCCCTTGCGCGCCGCGTCCACCCGCGCCGCGGAGGGCGGGGTGATGGGGAGGGCTGTCATCTAGACCGTGCTGTAGTCGAGGCCGGAGGAGGAGGTGTCGTCGGACGTGCCGTCGTCGTCGCTCGTGGCGAGCAGGCTCGCGGGCGAGACCGGCGTCGTCGTGACCGGGACGGCGGCGAGCGCCGAGGTCGCGGCGGTCGCGCTCGTCGCCGCGGTGCCGCGGTACTCGGCCGCGTAGGCGAGGACCTTCTGCACGTAGCCCTGGGTCTCGGCGTAGGGCGGCACGCCGCCGTACTTGGCGACCGCGCCCGGGCCCGCGTTGTAGGCGGCGAGCGCCTTCGACGGGTCGCCGCCGAAGCGGTCGAGCTGCTGCTTGAGGTACCGGGCGCCGCCGTCGATCGCCTGGGCGGGATCGCTCGCGTCGACGCCCAGCGAGGACGCCGTGCCCGGCATCAGCTGGGTCAGGCCCTGCGCGCCCGCGCCGGACCGCGCGCTGGCGTCGAAGTTGGACTCCTGGCGGATCAGGCCCTTGAGCAGCGCGGGGTCGATCCCGTACTTCGTCGCCGCGGCCGTGATCTGCGCGTCGTACTGCGTGGCCGTGCCGCCGCCGAGCGTGGTCGGGGTCACGCCGGCCGTCGTCGCGCTCGCGCCGGTCGTCGTGGCCGACTGCGCGCTCGCGAGCTGCGAGGCGAAGCTCGTGGCCGGGGTCGACTGGCCGGTGAAGGCGGCGATCTGCTGCTGGATCTCGGCGACCCGCGCACCGATCAGCTCGACGCTCATGCCGCGCTCCGGCGCGCGTACCCGCGCAGGCCCATCTCGTCGAGCTCGGCGTTCTCGACGCGCTCGGCGGCGAGGCGGTGCTGCTCGCGCTGGCGCGTCTCGAGCTTGTCGAGGACCTGGCGCGCGCGGCTCGCGGCGGTCAGCTCCGCGCGCCGGCGCTGGAGCTCGTTGTCATAGCTGTTCATCCGCAGCGCGGCGTCGGCCTGGTCGTTGCGGAGGCGGTCGACCCACGCCTGGCGCGAGACCAGCGAGGCGCCGGTGAGCGGTCCGAGGCCCTGGAATGCGCCCCCACCCACCCCCGACTGCGCGTCGCGCAGGCGGGCCTCGGCGGCGCGCAGGACGGCCTCGCCGCGCACCCGCTCGCTGAGGCTGGCCGCGAAGCGCTCCTTCGCCTGGTCCTCGTCATGGGCGCGGATCTCGCGCACACGCTGGAGGCCGAATCGGAAAGGGCGGGACATCTCGTTCTGGTTCGTCGGACGGGTCGGGGACGGGTGAAGGGCGCTGGACGACTGTCGGACCGGCGGCTCAGACGGCCAGGTTCAGCGGCGGGATCGCGGACGGCCCGGTGGGCGTCGCGGGGTCCAGGCCGACGTCGGCCATCGCCGCGGCGAGCTGCGGATCGGGCAGCCCGGCGGCCAGCTCGCCGACCGTGGAGCCGATGACGCCGACGGTCCGCAGGAGCTGGTCGTCGGAGTCCGGCCCGGGCACGGCCTCGTCGGGCTTCTGCTTCAGGAACCCGTCGATCGCGTCCTTCAAGTCAATGGCCTTGTCGGTCAGCGGGTCGCTGCCGCGCTCGTAGGCGCCGATCGCGATCAGGTCGCGCTTGTCGCGGTAGGCGGCCAGCAGCGAGCGCAGGCGCGTGGCGCCCTCGAGCACGTCCGGCGCGCCGATCTCCCGCTCCAGGCGCGAGACGGACTGCAGCACGTCGATGGCCGGGTAGTGGCCCGCGTGCGCGAGCTCGCGCGTGAGGACGATGTGGCCGTCGAGGATCGACCGGACCGAGTCGGCGACGGGCTCGTTCATGTCATCGCCGTCGACCAACACGGTGTACAACGCGGTGATCGACCCGTCGGCGCTCGTGCCCGAGCGCTCCAGGAGCTTCGGCAGCAGCGCGAAGACCGACGGCGTGTAGCCGCGCGTGGCGGGCGGCTCGCCGATGGCGAGGCCGACCTCGCGCTGGGCCATGGCGAAGCGCGTGACCGAGTCCATCATCAACATGACGTCGGCGCCCTGGTCGCGGAAGTGCTCGGCGATCGTCGTGGCCGCGAGCGCCGCCTTGATGCGCACGAGCGCGGGCTGGTCGGAGGTCGCGACGACGACGACCGAGCGCGCGATCGCCGGGCCGAGGTCGCGGTCGATGAACTCCTTGACCTCGCGGCCACGCTCGCCGACGAGGCAGATGACGTTGATGTCGGCCGAGGTCGACCGGGCGATCATCCCCAACAACGAGGACTTGCCCACGCCGGAGCCCGCGAAGATGCCGAGGCGCTGGCCGCGGCCGCAGGGCACGAGCGAGTCGAGCGCGCGGACGCCGAGCGTGACGCGGTCGGTGATCCGCGGGCGCTCCAGCGGGGAGGGCGGCGAGCCGACGATCGGGCGCTGGGTGAGCGCGGCGACCGAGGGGCCGCCGTCGATCGGGTTGCCGAGGCCGTCGAGCACGCGCCCGAGCAGCTCGGAGCCGATCGCGACCGAGACCTTGCGGCCGGTCGCGGTGACGATGTCGCCGGGGCCGATGCCCTGCATCTCGCCGAGCGGCATCAGCAGCGTGCGGCCCGAGCGGAAGCCGACGACCTCCGCGGGCAGGGTGGTCCAGCCGCCGGTGGCGGCGTCGCGGCCGGTGCGCACCTCGCAGACCTCTCCGACCTCCGCCTCCAGGCCCGTGGCCTCGACGATCAGGCCGATGAGGTCCATGACGCGGCCGTGGCGGCGGTGCAGGTCGGTGCGCGAGACCGCGCGGCCCAGGCCGCCGAGCCGGCGGACGACCGCCTCCTCCGGCGCCAGCACGGCGCCGCCCTGCTCCATGACGAGCTCAGCCATGCTCGCCCGACGGGCCGCGCAGCTCGTCCTCCAGGGTCTCGCGCGCCCGCGCGAGCTTCGTGGCGAGCGTGGCGTCGACCTCGCCCTCGACCGTGCGGACGATCGCGCCGCCGCGGGCGACCCGGCGCTCGGCCTGGACGTCGCAGTGCTCGATGCCGCCGAGCTCGGCCATCAGCGCCTCGGAGGCGCCGCGGACGAGGTCGAGGTCCTCGGGGTTGACGAGGATCGTGACGCGGGCCCGCTCGACGAGGCGGCGCAGCGCGCCGCGCACGACGTCGACGACGGCCTCGGGGCGGACCGCGACGGCGGCGCCGAGCGCCTGCTCGGCGATCCGCAGCCCCAGCTCGACGGCCGCGACCTCGACGCCCGCGGCGACGCGGTCGCGCTCGGCCGAGAGCTCGGCGGCGGCCGCGGCCAGCGCGGCGACGCCCGCCGCCATCTGCGACTGCGCCTCGACCAGCCCGGCCTGGAAGCCCGCCTCGTGCCCCGCGGCGCGCGCGGCCTCGGCCTCGGCCTCGAGGTCGATCGCGGGCTCGGCGGCGGCCGGCGCGGCGTACGCGCGCAGCCCCGGCGGCGGCTCGAGGGTGGGGAGCTCGAAGGCCTCCATCAGATGATGTCGTCCTCGGAGGCCTCGCCGTCCTCGCCACCGCGGCCGATCGTGATCGCGCCCGCGTCCTCGAGGCGGCGGATCGCGCCGACGACGCGGCTCTGCGCCTCCTCGACGACCGACCGCCGCTGCGGCTTGCCGGTGTCCAGGTCCTCCTGGAGCATCTCGGCGCCGCGCGTGGACATGTTGCGGAAGATGGTGTCCTTGACCTCGTCGCTGACGCCGCGCAGCGCGAGCCCGAGGTCCTTCTGGTCGACCTCGCGCAGCAGCAGCTGGATGTCGCGGTCGTTGAGGACGACGATGTCGTCGAAGGTGAAGAGCTTCTGGCGGATCTCGTCGGCCAGCTCGCCGTCGGTCTCGGCGATCGCCTCGAGGACGGTGCGCTCGGTCGAGCGGCCCGCGCGGTTGAGCAGCTCGGCCAGCGAGTCGACGCCGCCCGCCTGCGAGAACTCCTGCGTGAGGACGTTGGAGAGCTTGAGCCGCAGCCCGCGCTCGACGTCCTCGACGACGCCCGGGTTCGTGTCCTCCATCGTCGCGATGCGCATCGCGACGTTGGCCTGGACCTCGGCGGGCAGGCAGCCGAGCACCTTCGCGCCGAGCGTGGTGTGCAGCGAGGCGACGACGAGCGCGATCGTCTGCGCCGACTCGTCGGCGAGGAAGGTCGCGATCTGCTCCGGCGGGGTCCGGCGCAGGAAGTCGAACGGGCGCAGCTCGGCGGTCGAGGTGATCTGGCCGAGGATCTCCTCGGCGCGCGCGGGGCCGAGCAGGTGCTCGAGCACCTCGCGGGCGAACTCCGGGCCGCCCATCGCGAACTCGTTGGAGCCGTCGAAGCGCTCGGCGAGCTCCTGGACGACCGCGTCGGCGGTCTCGGCCTTGACGCGCCACAGCGACGCCATCTCGGCCGAGAGCGCCTCGATCTCGCGCTCGCTGAGGAACTTCAGGACGTCGGCGGCGCGCGCGCTGCCGATCGTGATGAGGAAGACGGCGGCCTTCTGGCGGCCGGTCAGCGTCGAGGAGCCGATCTTGGCGACCGCGCTCACTTGCTGTCCTCGGTGATCCACGAGCGCAGGTGCGCGGCGACCCGCTCGGGCTCGTCCTTGATGATGGAGTCGAGGTGCTGGCGCCGCGGGTCGGCGTTCGCGATCGAGACCTCGGTCGCGCCGCCGTCGAGGTCGGGCATCGGCATGAGCTCCTTCGGCTGCGCCGCCTCGAGCGAGCGCAGCCACGACGGCTCGTCGATGAGCTCGCCGCGCTCCCGCTTGCGCAGGTGGCGGGTGACGAAGAAGAGGAACAGCAGGGCGCCGAGGCCGATGCCGAGGCCCTTGAGGATGCCGGCGAAGGCCGCCGGGATCGGGCCGGCCTTGGCGGCCGTCGTCGGGACCTTGGCGAACGCCAGGCCCTGCGTGATGTTGAGGGTGTCGCCGCGCTGCTTGAGCTGGAGGCCCGCGGCGCTGGCGAGGCTGCTCTGCAGCGAGGCGAGCTGCGGGCCCTTGAGCGTGACCGACTTGTCGAGCAGCACCGCGACGTCCATGCGGTTGACCGTGCCGGGCGCCTTGGTGGTCTTGGTGATCGTCTTGTCGACCGCGTTGGTCTGGTCGGTCGTGGTGTTCTTGTAGTTGTTGTCGCCGCCGCTGGTCGACCCGGTCTTTGCGTAGCTCGGCAGGTTGCTCGCGGTGCCCGAGGCGCCGGCCGAGGCCGCGCCCGTGCCCTTGAGCGACTCGGTCGTCGTCTTCTGCGTGAGCGGCACGACCTTCTTGCCGTAGGTCAGCGACTGCAGGTCGGTCTTGTCGACGTCGAGGTCGGAGTGGACCTCGACCTGCGCCTTGTTGGCGCCGAGCGTGCGGTCCAGCAGCGACTGCAGGTCGCCCTCGACCGAGGTGTTGTAGCGCGACTCGGCGGCCGTCTTGCTCGGCAGGCCGTCGGAGTCGCCGCCGCCGCCCGCGCCGCCGCCGGCGGGCCAGAGCATCGTGCCCGAGCCGTCGGTGATCGTCACGGCGGAGGCCTTCAGGTTCGGGACCGAGGAGGCCACGAGGTTGGCGATGCCCTTGACGGCGGCGGGGTCCATCCCGCTCGCGTCCTGGGGCAGCAGCACGGCCGCGGTCGCGGGCTGCGACTCGTCGGCGAAGAGGTTGTCCTGGCCCAGCGTGAGGTGGACCTGCGCGCCGCCCGCGCCCTGGATCTGGCCGATCGTGTTGGCGATCGTGCCCTCGAGGCCGCGCTGGTAGGCGATCTGCTGCTGCTGGCTGGAGGCGCCGAGCTTCTGCTTGTCGAGGATCTCGAAGCCCGGCTGCGTGGTGCCGGAGTTGAGGCCCTTGGAGGCGAGCGCGACGTTGGCCGCGGTCTCCTTGCCCTTCTGCACCGCCACCGCCGTGCCGCCGTTCTGCAGCTCGAAGGGGACGCCCGCGGCGGTGAGCGCGGTGGTGATCTGCGAGGTCTTGGCGGGGTCGACGCCGGTCATCACCGTCGTGTAGGACGGCGCGCCGGCCATCTTGACGATGAAGAGCGCGGCGGCGAGGAAGCCGAGGGCGCAGGCGGCGAGCGTGAGCTTGCCGCGCAAGGACATGGAGTTGAAGAGAGCCATTGGAGGGAGGGGCTCCGGGTTGGAGGGTGAGACCTAGACCTGGGTGTGGAAGAGTTCCTGGAGGGCTTCGACGCCCTTGGTGCGCAGCTGCGCCGCGAGCTGCATCGACAGCTGCGCGCGCTCGACCGCGACGACCGCCTGCGTGGGGTCCGTCGCCGTGCCGTCGGCCAGCGAGCGGGACGCGTCGGCCGCCGAGCTCTGGCTCTGCTCGAGCGCGCTGAGCTGGTTGCCGAGGGCCGAGGCGAAGGAGGACCCGGGTTGGGTGGGTCCGATTCCCGCGCCGGTGGTCGGCGTGCCGTCGAGGGCGCCGATCGACCACTCGGAGCCGCCGCCGATCCCGCCGACGCCGCCGATGCCGCCCGCTGCCGGGATGGTCGGCATCAGCGCAGGAGGTCCAGCGTCTTGGAGAACATCTGCTTGGCCGTCTGCATCGCCGTGACGTTGGCCTCGTAGGCCCGCGACGAGCTGATCAGGTCGGTCATCTCCGTGACGGTGTTGACGTTGGGCATCGTCACGTAGCCGTCCTTGTCGGCGTCCGGGTGGCCGGGGTCGTAGATGCGCTTGAGCGCCGAGGAGTCCTCGACGATCCCGGCGACCTTGACGCCGCTGACGCTGCGGCCCGTGGCCGCGCCCTGGACGGAGGAGAGGACGGAGGCGAAGGAGGTGCCGGCGCCGGAGGCCTCCTGCAGGACGACCTCCTTGCGGCGGTAGGGCTGGCCGTCGGCGCCCTTGGTCGTCTCGGCGTTGGCGAGGTTCTCGGACGTGACGTCCATCCGCATCCGCTCGGCCGACAGGCCGGAGCCCGAGGCGTCGATCGCGTCGAAGAGGCCCATCAGGAGGCGCCGATCGCGGAGCGGAGGATGGAGATCCGGGTCTTCATGACCGTCGAGATCGCCTCGTACTGCAGGCCGTTGGTCGCCTGGGCGGCGGCCTCGCTGTCGATGTCCACCGAGCTGCCGTCGGCGCGCATCACGGCGCTGGGGTCGGCCTTGACCGTCGGGTCGACGGCCTCGACCTTGCTCGACCCCTGGTCCCACGCGGCGTGCAGGGCCGACGCGAAGTCGACGTCCTGGCGCTGGTAGCCGGGGGTGTTGACGTTCGCGATGTTCTGCGCGATCGCCTGCTGGCGCATCGAGGAGCCGGAGAGGGCGCGCTCGAGGCCGATCTGGGTGGTGTCGAAGAGGTCCATGGGACGTGGCGGAGGTGCTGCGTCGCGCCCGTCCTTGGGCTGTCACTCGGTCGCCGGCCTTGGCCACCCACTCACGGTTCTCGGCCGAACGGACGGGCGCTTGAGCAGCCCGTCCAGATCGCGTCCAGATCAGGACGCGCGGCTAGCCGACGTGGTCGTAGGCGGCGCGCGCGGCGGGCGCGCCGGTGCCCGCGGAGTAGCCCGCGACGGCCGTGCGGGAGGTGCCCAGGCGGCGCAGCTCGGCGCCGGTCTCGGCGATGCCGGCGCGCAGCACGGCGGCGCTCAGGGCCTGCAGGCGGGCGGCCTCGCGGAGGTCGTCCATGGCGTCGGCGGGAGCGGCGGCGGGCAGCGCGGCGAGCACGCGCTCGCGGCGGGCGTTGAGGTCGGCGAGGTCCTCCCAGCGACCGTCGGTCACCAGCGCGTGCTCCTCCCGGCCCAGCGCCACGAGCGCGCTGAAGAGCGTGTGGCTCATGCGGAGGCGGGCGCCGAGGCGGCCTGCTCGGCCAGGCGGGCCCAGGCCTCGCGGAGGTTGGCGAGCAGCGCGACGACCTGCCCGATCTTCTCGCTGTTGCGCTGGATGCGCGACTCGATCAGCGTCTTCTTGCAGAAGACGTAGATCGCCTGGAGGCGCTCGGCGATCTCGCCGGTGTCCATGTTCAGCGTCGCCAGCAGCTCGTCGAGGATCGCCTCGCCGCGGCTGAGCTTCTCGAAGCTGTGCAGCCAGGCGCCCTCGCTCATCGCGACCTCGGCCTGGCGCAGGAAGCGCACGGCGCCGTCGTACAACATCACGACGAGCTGCTCCGGGGACGCGGTGAGGACCGCGGAGTCGCGGTAGGCCTGCGGGCTGGCGTAGGGGTTCATGCGGTTCGCTTCCGAGGGAGGGGGACGGGTGCTAGGACGAGGAGTCCGACGAGATCAGGCTGCTGAGGTTCGTGCCCGCCGACTGGCTGGCCTGCAGCGCGGTCTCCATGGCGGTGAACTGCTTCTGCAGGAGGTCCTGCTTGGCGTCCATCCGCGCGTCGAAGCTCGTGAGCTTCGCGGCGAGGTCCGAGAGGTCGGAGCTCGCGGAGGTGATGCGGCCCTGGATCTGCCCGGCGCCGCCCTGGTAGGTGCTCAGGATCTTGCCGAACGTCTGGCCGAAGCCGGTCGTGCCGCTGACGCCGCCGAGCAGGGCGCGCACGCCGAGCGGGTTGGCGTCGAGCGCCGCCCCGAGCTTGTCGGTGTCGACGGTGAGCAGGCCGTCGACCGCGTCCTGGTTGATGGTCGAGCCGGTGTTCGCGGCGCCGGTCGAGACGCCGATGTCGGCCATCGACGTCAGGCCCGTCAGCCCGGCGACCGGCGCCGACAGCGTCGAGCGGAACTGCGACAGCATGGAGTTGAGGCCGGAGTCGCCGAAGAGCGTCCCGGTCTGCACGTCGGCGGTCGTCGAGCCGTTGACGACGGGCTTCTCGGTGACGTCGGCGCGCGCGGTCTTGACGACGTCGTTGTAGGCCGTGACGAAGGCCTTGACCTTCGTGATGATCGCGTCCTTGTCGGGCCCGGGGGTCCCGATCGTGACGCCGACGGTGCTGCCGGCCGCGGTCTTGCCCTTCAGCGTGAGCTGGAGGCCCGGGACCGCGTCGGTGATCGTGTTGGTCTGGCGCTCGTAGTCGGTGCCGTTGATCGTGACCTTCGCGTTCTGGCCGGCGATCCGCTCGGTCTGGGCGCCGACGCCGGCGCCCGTGATCGAGAAGCCGCTGGAGTCGCCGGTCGTCTTCGCGCTGAGCACGAGGCTGCCGTTGACGTTGACCGCGTAGAGCTTGGAGCTGCTCGAGCTGTTGATCGCCGAGACCGCGTCGTCGACGCTGGCGCCGGCCTTCAGGGTGACCGAGGTCCGGGCGGTGCCGTCGGCGTTGGCGATGTCGAGCGTGCCGTCGGCGGTCGGGCTGACGAAGCCGAAGGTCTGGCGCTCGGCCGAGGCGAGCTGGGTGACCGCGACGTCGTAGCCGCCGGGCGGCGCGCCGCCGGTGCGCGAGACCGTCACCTTCGACGTGTCGCCGCTCTCGACGGTCTGCGTGTCGAGCCAGCTGAGGACCGACTTCAGGTCGTCGTTGGCCGACTTCAGCGTGGTGAGCTTCGTCGAGATGTCCTGCAGGAGGCTCTGGCGCTTGGTCGTCGCGTCCTGGTCGAGCGTGATCTTGGTGCGCGGCGCCTTCTCGATCGACATCAACTGGGTGATGATCGACTGGGTGTCGATGCCGGAGACGAGGCCGCTGAGCTGGATGCCTGCCATGGGGTCCTAGGCGGCCGGGGCCGGGTCGGGTTCGGTGCCGAAGATCTCGCCGAGGTCGACGGGCCGGAGCATGCGGCCGTCGGTGTCGACCAGCGAGGCGACGACCTTGTTGGTCAGCCGGTGGGTGTCGAAGCGCACGGACTGCCCGCGGGCGGTCAGGTCGTCGGCGAGCTGGCCCGCGCGGGTGATGTCGTCCCAGACCTCGTCGGGGATGCGGTCCGGGCCGGTCATCCGGCGCTTGCGCGCCTCGGCCAGGTCGAACACCTCCGCGAACGCCCCGGTCGCCGGCGCCGGTTCGGCCGGGACCGGCACCGGGAGAGCCCGTGGTGGGCTTCCGAGTCCCTTGGTCGCGTCGATGTCCATCTCGATCCTTTCGAAGTCCGTCCAGCTCATCCGTGAGCCCTCTGCCGCTGTCTCTCCGGTCATCGGTGCTCCGGAGAGGCCCTTGAGCAGAGCCCTGGACGATCGAACGAGTGTCGGATCGGGGAAGTGGTGTGCTGGCGCGGCGGACATCGTGGATCAGGCGGCCGCCAGCGTCGCGGCCTCGGCGCGGAGCGTCTGCGCGTCCTCGTGGAGGCCCTGGGCCTCGGCGAGCAGCGCCATGCCGAGCAGCGCGCGCTCGTCGGGGGCGCCGAGCCGCTCGACGACGCCGAACCACTCGTTCGCCGCCGACTCGAGGAAGCCGCGGCGGACGTAGACGCGGGCCAGCAGCTCGCGCTGCTCGCGCCACGGGAGCTCGAGCAGCTCGACGACGCCGGCGAGGCGTTCGAAGCCGTCGAAGTCCTCCAGGCGCGCGAGCGCCTCGAGCATCACGGAGACCAGCGGCGCGGCGGCGGCGGGGACCGACGCCGGCGCCCCGTCTCCCCCGCGCCAGGCGGCGAGCGCCGCCAGCTCGGCGGGATCGACGCCGGCGGCGCGCGCGTAGGCGAAGGCCGCGTCCTGCTCGGCGGGCGCGGCGCCCGCGGCGACGCGGGCGAAGAGCGCGGTGTGCGCGGCCGCGGGGCCGTGGGGCGCGTCGGCCGGGACGGCGAGCGCGGTCCGCGCGGCGGCCGCGAGGTCGCCGGCCGAGAGCTGCGCCTCGGCGAGCGCGACGCGCGCGGCGTGGGCGCCGGGCTGGGCGTCGAGGACGGCGCGCAGCTGCGTGGCGGCCTCGGCGACGGCGCCGGACTCGTAGAAGGGGACCGCGAGCAGGAAGCGCTGGCCGGGCGTCGGGTCGGGCACGAGCGCGGCGACGCGCGCCACGACCTCGGCGACCGGGACGCCGCTGCGCAGCAGCACGCGGGCGTAGGGCTCGACGGCGCCGATGAACGCCGGGTGGTGCTCGAGCACGTGCCGGAGCTGCGCCTCGGCCTCGGCCAGGCGGCCCTCGGCGATGAGCGTCTCGGCCAGCAGGTTGCGCGCGTGGAAGGTGCCCGCGCCGACCGTTGCGCTGAAGCGCGAGGGCGCGTCGCCCATCGCGATGCAGCGCTCGAAGTGCTCGATCGCCGCCGCCGGGTCGCCGAGCCCGCGGTGGGCCATGGCCTGCTCGAGGACGAGGTCCGTGAAGCCCTCGAGCACGACCAGGATGCCCGCCGCGCGGTCGATCGCCTCCTGGTGCCTCCCGTTGGCGTTCAGCGCCTTGACCAGGCGCGCGCAGAGCGAGGGGAAGTAGCCGAGCTCGAGGTGGTCGGGATCCTGGGCGACCTGCTCCCAGGCCCGCGCGAGGTGGGTGAGCGAGCCCGCGACGTCGCCCGCGGCGGCGCGCTCGGAGCCGAGGTTGTAGTGCAGGAACGGCGTGTCGACGCCCTCGGCGACCTGGCGCTCGAGCAGCTCCAGGTTGCGGCGCGACTTGCCCTTGGCGTCGCGGACGGCGCCGAGGTAGCCGAAGTGCTCGATGCGGACCTGCGTGTACTCGACGCGCTCGGGCAGGCTCGGCAGCCGGTGCGCGAACTGCTCGTGGACGCGCCCCTCGAAGCGGTACTCGGGGCGGTTGCGGAAGAGGCGCAGCGCGTTGTGCTGGACGGCGGCGCCGTCCTCCATCTCCCCCACGTGGTTGGTCTCGGTGAGGAAGATCCCCTCCCGCCAGGTGTGCCCGAGCAGCTCGCGCAGGCGCGGGCCGTCGCCCTCGACGAGGACCTCGTCGGCGTCGAGGTACATGAGCCAGTCGGAGCGCGCGGCGTCGAGGCCGACGTTGCGCGCGGCGGAGAAGTCGCCGTCCCACTCGTGGTGGAGGATCGTCGCGCCGAAGGACTCGGCGATCTCCACGGTCCGGTCGGTGGAGCCCGTGTCGACGACGATCAGCTCGTCGACGTGCCCGGCGACGGCGGCCAGCGCGCGCGGCAGCATGGCCTCCTCGTCCTTGACGATCATGCAGAGGCTGACGGTCTGGCCGGTGGCCGGGACCGCCTTCTGGGCGACGCGCTGCGCCCGCGGGCCGAGGTCGCGCAGCGCGCGCAGCACCTGCGGCGGCAGCCCCTGGGGCGCGGTGATGCCCTGCTGGCGGCGGCGCTTGCACTCGCGCAGGTTGGAGGCGACGTCGGGCAGGTCGGCGTCCAGGCGCTGCGCGGCGCGGAAGAGCGCCTCGGCGGCGACGATCGCACCGAGCTCGTAGAGCAGGACGCCGGCGAAGTTCAGCAGCACGGGCTCGCGCGCGTCGTCCTCGAGCGCCTCGACCACGGCGACGGCGCCGGCCAGGAAGCGCTCGGCGGTCTGCGCGCCGGTCTGCGCGCGGTGGCGCAGGACGGACTCGATCAGCAGGCGGCGCGCGAGGTAGCGGTCGTGCGCGTCGGGGAGCTCCGCGGCCTGCGCGACGAGCGCGCGCCAGCCGGCCAGGTCGTGGGCGTCCAGCAGGCTCGCGGCGCGGTTGGTGGCCTGCGCGACGGCGGCCGCGCCGGTGACCGGTGCGGTGGAGGTCTGGGGTGCCGGTCCGTCGACCGGCGCGACGAGGCGAAGCGCCATGGGTGCTGAGTGCTCCTTGGAGGGGATCGTGGCGGGGAGGGCCGCCACCCCGTTGGTTCGACCGCCGCCGCGGCGAGTTGAGCACCGGTGAGGGACGTCCGTCCGGACACGGGCCCTCACGCGTGCGAGCGCGTGCGCGTCAAGCCCTACCGCCAACCATGCACAGCTTTAGCAACGCTCGATGCAGGTTCGACCCACACCCTCACCAGTTCTGGGGAGGGCGCGTCTGGCCGCATGTCCAGGGCTTCAATACCGGGATTCGGGGATGGGGAAGGTTCGGGGCCGACCCGATACCTCCTAGCGTCCCCCCGCATCTAGGAGCCATCTCGTGAGCCTCGCCACCGCCCAGACCTCGAAGCGCCGCCTTTCCTCCGAGGACACCCTCGCCCTCTGGAAGGAGTACCGCCGCACCAACGACCGCGCCGTCCGCGATCGCCTGGTCCTCACCTTCGCCCCGCTGGTCAAGTACATCGTCTACAAGAAGGTCCGCGAGATGCCGGCCCGCTGCGAGGTGGAGGACTTCATCTCCTGCGGCCTCGAGGCGCTCATCCAGTCCATCGAGCGCTACGACCCGGCCAAGGGCGCGACGCTCGAGCAGTACGCCTGGACCCGCATCCACGGCGCCGTCCTCGACGAGCTCCGCCGCCAGGACTGGGCCCCGCGCTCCGTCCGCCGCTGGGAGCGCGACATCGAGCGCGCCGCCGACGAGTTCACCACGCTGCACGGCCGTCGCCCGAAGCCGGACGAGCTCGCCCAGTCGATGGGCACCACGGTCGCCGAGCTGCGCAAGCGCCGCGACGAGATCACGCAGTCCGACCTCACGTCGCTGAACACGCTCGTCCTCTCCGACGACGAGACGACGATCGAGCGCATCGACACCATCGCCTCGACCGACGCGTCGGCCGACCCGCTGCACCAGGCGGCCAAGGAGCAGGCCAAGGACAAGTTCCGCGAGGCCTTCTCCCGCCTCCCGCAGCGCGAGCGCGAGGTCGCCGTCCTGCTCTACGTCAAGAACATGACGCTGGCCGAGATCGGCGAGATCCTCGGCGTCTCCGAGTCCCGCGTCTGCCAGATCCACGGCCAGCTCAAGAAGACGCTGCGCACGCAGCTCGACGACGACGCGCCGCTGTTCCAGGCCGTCGCCTAGCCCCACCTCCCGCGTCGTTCAGCGGGGGGCCGTAGGACGACGCTGCTCTAGGCGGTAGGCCCACACGAGGACCTCCGCCACCGCGACGAAGAGCTCGGACGGGATCTCCTGCTCGAGCTCGAGTCGTGCCAGGGCCTCCGCCAGCGCGGGGTCCTCGCGCACCGGGACGCCCTGCTCGCGCGCGATCTCCACGATCCGCTCGGCGATCAGGCCCGCGCCCGCCGCCACGACCTTCGGCGCGCCCTGGCGCTCCTTGTCGTAGCGCAGCGCCGCCGCCCGCCTCGGCTTCTCAGGCCTGGACATTCACGGTCTCCGCCCGCGGGTGGACGGTGACCAGCACCGGCGCGCCCGCCGCCTCGGCCAGGGCGGACCGCAGCGCCTCGGCGCCCTCGCGCACGCGCGCGGCCGGGTCGCCGTCGCTGACGTGCACCGCGGCGCTCGCCGCGTCCAGGCGGATGTCGAGGCGCCCGAGCGTCGGCGAGTCGTAGCGGACGACGACCGAGCGGGCCGCGCCCGGGCCGCGCCGCCCGTCGGCCTCCTCGCGCTCCTCCACGTGCACGCGCGCGAGGACCCCGCCGGGCAGGGCCAGCTGGTAGGCCGCGGCCGGGACCTGCGGCGCCGCCGCCTGCTCGGCGGCCTGCGGCTGCGCCGGCGCCTCCATCACGCGCAGGTGGATCCGCTCCGTGCTCGCCTCCTCCACGCGCAGGCGCAGGACCTGCCCGGCGACCACGTCCTCCGGCAGCTGCGCGCCGAGCTTGACGCCCGCGAGCGAGAGCGTGCGGCCGTCGAGCACGCGCGCGGTCAGGAACGTCCCGGGCGTGAGCGTGAGGTCCGGGAGCAGGCCGCGGAGCAGGACCAGGTTGACCGGGGCGGCTGCCATCGCGCCGACAGGTTCGCATGTCGGCCAGCGGCCTCAAGTCGCCTGCGCCTCCGCCGACTCTGGGGAGGTATGGAACGTGGCCTCTACATCGCCGCCGCCGGCATGGTCGCCGAGCAGGTCCGCCAGGACCAGATCGCCAACGACCTCGCGAACTCGGCGACGCCGGGCTACAAGTCCGACCAGTCCCAGCAGCGCTCGTTCTCCGACCTGCTGCTGCAGAACACCCAGACCGGCGAGACCGTCGGCAAGCTGGGCCAGGGCCCGCTGATCACCAAGCAGGTCACCGACCTCACGCCGGAGGCGCTCAAGGACACGGGCGAGCCGCTCGACCTCGGCATCGCCGGGCCGGGCTACTTCGGCGTCCAGACCTCCAGCGGCGTCCGCTACACCCGCGACGGCTCGTTCAAGGCCGCCGCGAACGGGACGCTCACCGACCAGATGGGCAACACCGTCCTGGGCACCGACCGCAAGCCGGTCAAGGTGAACGCTGACGGCACGGTCGACGCGGCGAAGGTCGGCGCCTTCGCGCTGACGAACGTCAAGAAGCAGGGCGACTCCCTCTTCACGGGGACGGCCGCGGGCGCCGCCAAGGGCGAGGTCCAGTCCGGCCACCTCGAGGGCTCCGGCGTAGACGCCGGACGCACGATGGTCGACATGATGGCGTCGCTGCGCGCCTTCGAGGCTGGCCAGAAGGCCATCCAGACCATCGACGGAACGCTGCAGCAGGCCGCCGGCCAAGTCGGCAGCCTCCCCGGCTGATAACCCGCCGCGCTCCGTCCTCCCACGGACGGATGTTCCTGCACTTCTCAAGTCGGTTCGGCCCTTGCCGATCACCTTGGAGGACAGAGGATCCCGAAGGCTGGACCGCCCTTGGCGGAAGCTGGAGATCCTGATTTCCCTCCTTCCCAGGAGACCCGGCAAACAGTGCTTGAAGGCATGTACACGGCGGCCGCCGGCATGGCGGCACAGCAGACCCGTCTCGACGCGGTCTCCAGCGATCTCGCGAACGTCGACACGACGGGCTACAAGTCCGCGCGCGTCGCCTTCCGCGACCTCGTGTACGACGACGCCCAGGGCTACGGCGCCGCGAAGGGCGTCACCATCGGCGCCGGGTCCGCCGCGACCTCGATCGGCCGCAGCACCGAGCAGGGCGCGCTCCAGGACACGCAGCGCTCGCTCGACGTCGCGCTCAACGGCCAGGGCTTCATCCAGGTGAAGCTCGCGGACGGCACCAAGGCGCTGACGCGCGACGGCAACCTCGACGCCGACAGCACCGGTCGCCTCCAGCTCCACACCGGCCAGCTCCTCGAGCCGCCGGTCAAGCTGCCCGCGGGCGCCGACACCAGCCAGGTGAAGATCGGCGCCGACGGCACCGTCTCCCTCAACAACGTCAAGCTCGGCCAGATCACCATGGTCGACGTCCCCGCCCCCGCGCAGCTGCAGGGCGGCCCGGACAACACCTACGTCGCGACGAAGGGCAGCGGGGCCACCCGCGCCGCCGCGAAGTCCACCACCCTCTCGCAGGGCACGCTCGAGGCCTCCAACGTCGACGAGGCCACGGCCATGACCGACATGATCGAGGCCCAGCGCGCGTTCCAGCTGGCGAGCAAGGCCATCACCACCCAGGACCAGATCCTCGAGATCGCCAACCAGGTGAAGAAGTGATGAGCACGCTCCCGCCCGTCGACAACGCGACGCTGCCCGCCGACGTCCGCGCCGGCACCAAGGCCGACCAGGACGACTACAAGGCCGCGCTGCAGTTCGAGCGCCAGCTCGTCGAGCAGCTCACGCAGTCGATGGCCGACACCACCAAGGCGCAGGAGGGCTCGGACCCCGACGACGGCTCCTCCGCGGTGACCGACTCCTACCAGCAGATGCTGCCCGGCGTCATGGCCGACTCCATCATGTCGGCCGGCGGCCTCGGCCTCGCGCGCTCGATCGCTCAGAACCTGAAGGGGACCGGCGCGTGAGCACGGCCCTGGCCCCCGCGGCCCCCACCGTCTTCGGCACCGACGTCCTGCGCCACCTCGACGCGCAGATCGCCTCCGCCCGCCGGCTGCTCGACGCCGTCCTGCGCCAGGGCGCCGCGATCCGCGTCCGCGACGTCGACTCGGTCCTGGCCCGCCTCGGCGAGATGCAGGCCGAGATGGAGCGCCGCTCCACGTTGGAGCGCGACCGCGTCCGGATCCTCACCCAGGCCGGCGGCGGGCTCAACATCCCCGCCCACACCGTCACGCTCGAGGCGCTCGCCCAGCTGCTCAACCCGCACGAGGCCGTGGCGGCCAAGGAGCGCAGCGCGCAGCTGCGCGGCCTGCTCGCCGAGGTCCAGCGCGAGCACGTCGTCAACCGCGCCCTCATGCGCCAGGAGCTCGCGTTCCTCTCGCACCTGACCCGCCAGCTCGGCGTGGACGGCGAGGACGTCGGCTACCGGCCGCCGAGCGAGCCGGGCGCCACGATGCGCGCCACCCTCGACCCGTCGGCCCAGCCGGTGCGGATCCGCCGCGCGCTGGACCTCGAGGCCTAGGCCATGACGATCCCCGCCTTCACCGGACTGCAGACCGCGCTCCGCGGCGTCCAGGCCCAGCAGGCCGCGCTCGACGTCATCTCGCACAACATCGCGAACGTCGAGACCCCCGGCTACAGCCGCCAGGAGGCCGTCTTCGGCGCCTCCGCCCCGCTGCGCATCGACGGCACCAAGCAGGACGGCACGAGCGCGCAGCTCGGCACCGGCGTCGACGTCATCACCTACCGCCGCCTGCGCGACGACTTCCTCGACCTCCAGTACCGCGCGCAGAACATGAGCGCGGGCCAGTCCGACGTCGCGACCAAGCGCCTCGGCGTCGTGCAGTCCGCCCTCGCCTCGGGCTCCAAGAGCGACATGGGCACGCTGCTCGACAACTTCTGGACCTCGTGGGACACGCTCGCCGCGAACCCGACGAGCACGGACGCGAAGGCCGCCGTCGTCGGCGCCGCGCAGACGCTCGCCCAGCGCTTCGGCACGCTCGACTCCGACATCGCCTCGGTCGGCACGCAGGCCACCGCCGCGGTGGGCGACCTGCTCGGCGACGCGGGCCCGATCAAGCCGATCGCCACCGAGCTCGCCTCGCTCAACGACCAGATCAACCGCGCGCAGGGCGCGGGCGTCTCGCCCAACGACCTGCTCGACCGCCGCGACCTGCTGCTCGACCAGCTCTCGCAGTACGGCCAGGTCTCGGTCACGCCCGACCCGACGCTCGACGCCGCGGGCAAGCCCGCCTACCCGGGCATGATCCAGGTCTCCTTCGGCGGCGCCTCCACCCCGCTGGTCTCGCAGACCACGGCGACGATGCCGACGACCGCGACGCTGTCGGCCACGCCCGGCGGCCAGCTCGGCGGCCTGATGGACGTCGCGGCCAAGGTCGACGGCTACCGCGCGACGCTCGCGACGATGGCCTCCTCGCTGATCAGCTCGGTCAACTCGGCCTCCTCGGTCCCCATCTTCTCCGGCACGGGCGCGAACGACATCGCCGTCGTCGCCACCTCGGCCACGATCAGCGCCGGCGTCGCCGGTGGCGCCGCGGCCGACAACAGCGTCGCGCTGGCCATCCGCGCCCTGCGCGGCGGCGCGGTCGACACCGCCTACTCGGGCCTCGTGCGCCAGATCGGCTCCGACGTCAAGACCGCGACGAGCGCCAACACGACGGCCAACAGCGTGCTGACCTCGATCACCGCGCAGCGCCAGTCGGTCTCCGGCGTCTCGATGGACGAGGAGATGTCCAACATGATCCGCTTCCAGCGCGGCTACCAGGCGGCCGCGCGCGCGCTGACGACGATGGACGACCTGCTCAACACCCTCATCAACTCGACCGGGCGGGCGGGGCTCTAAGCCATGCGCATCACGAACAACATGGTCAGCGACCGCGTCATCGCCGATCTCCAGGCGCGCTACGCGGCGATGGCCGACACGCAGCTGCAGATCTCGACGGGCAAGCGCGTCAACCAGCCCTCCGACGACCCGACCGCGGCCGCGCAGGAGCGCCTGAAGACCTCCGAGCTCTCGGGGATCAAGGCGAGCCAGAGCTCCGTCAACAGCGCCCAGACCGCGCTGAACTCCTCCGAGACCGCGTTGGAGGGCGTCCGCTCGGTGCTCTCGCGCGCCAACGAGCTGGCGCTGTCGGCCGGCAACGGCACGCTCAGCCAGGACAACCTCAACGCGATCGCCGACGAGATCGACCAGCTCGTCAAGTCCGCCAAGGACTCCATGAACACCAAGGTCGGCAACTCCTACATCTTCTCGGGCACGAAGTCCGACACGGCGCCCTACGCCGACGCGACCGGCGACGCCTACCAGGGCGACGACAACGCGCAGGTGCGCGACGGCGGCGCCGGCGTCGTCCTCCAGAGCAACCCGTCGTTCGTCCCCGTCAACGGCACGCCCGCCGGCGCGTCGACCCCGCTCACCGCCGGGGCGATCCTCGGCGGCGGCTCCGGCGCCGGCGACGGGCGCGTCCTCGACACGCTCACCCAGCTCTCGGCCCACCTGCGCGGCGGCACCACCGCCGACCTGCAGGCCATCCAGTCCACCGACCTCCAGGCGATCGCGGCCAACCAGACCGCCGTGAGCTCCGCGGTCTCGGCCATCGGCGCGATGAGCAACCGCGCCGACGCGGCCCTGAGCCGGCTCACCGACCTCGAGGACACGGCCACCCAGAGCATCGACGACCTCACGGGCGTCGACCTGGCCAAGGCCATCACCGACTACTCCGCCCAGTCTGCCGCCTATCAGGCCTCCCTGAAGGTCGGCGCGCAGATCATCCAGCCGTCCCTACTCCAGTTCCTCTCATGAGCGATGGACTGAACAACCCCAACAACGGAGGCGACTTCCAGATGGCAGTGACGCTCCAGTCGAGCCGCTTCGGGGAGCTTCAGATCCCCGCTGAGGCCGTGCTCGACTTCCCCAACGGACTGATCGGCCTCGGTGGCCGCCGGTTCGCGCTTCTCGCCCGCAGCGACGAGAGCGCGTTCGTCTGGCTCCACTCGATGGACGATCCCGAGCTCGCGGTGCCCGTGACGAACCCCTGGCGGTTCTTCGAGGGCTACGAGCTCGAGCTGGCCGACGACGAGGCCGAGCGCATCGGGGTCCACAGCCCCGAGGACGCCTCGGTGTACGTGACGGTCCGCTCCGCCGCGGCCCTCGAGGACTTCTGCGCGAACCTGCGTGCGCCGATCCTCGTGGTCGGCAACAGCGGGCACCAGGTGATCAACCAGGCGCCCGACGCCCCCGTCCGCGCACCGCTGTTCGCCGGGCTCCAGGAGGAGCCGTCGACGAAGGCCGCGTAACCGCACCGGTACGCTCGGAACCCCTGACCCGGAATCCAAGGAGGAATCCCTCTCATGCTCATCATCACCCGCCGCCCCGGCGAGAAGATCATGGTCGGCGACGACGTCGTGGTCGAAGTGATCGAGGTCAGCGGCTCCAGCGTGCGCATCGGCATCGCCGCCCCGAAGTCCATCCCGGTCTACCGGGAGGAGATCTGGGCGGCCGTCCAGGCGGAGAACCGCGCCGCCGCAGCGTCAGACGTCGACCAGCTTCCGGACGACGTCCCGGCGCCCTCCAAGAAGTCCTAGCGCCCACTCACCGCTAGCTCCCTCTCAGCACCAACTCCCTCCAAGGACAGCAAAGGACGAACAAGGATGTCCCTACGCATCACGCACAACATCGAGGCGATGAACGCCACGCGCAACCTGCAGGCGAACACCGCCAAGATCTCCGCCTCGATGGAGAAGCTCTCCTCCGGCTACCGCATCAACCGCGCGGCCGACGACGCCGCCGGCCTCGGGATCTCCGAGTCCATGCGGTCGCAGATCCGCGGCCTGGCCCAGGCCCAGAAGAACATCCAGGACGGCACCTCGATGGTGCAGACCGCCGAGGGCAACCTCGACGAGGTCCACTCGATGCTCCAGCGCATCCGCGAGCTCGCCGTCCAGTACAAGAACGGCTCGCTCGACGACACCGCGCGCACGTCGATCCAGAACGAGGTCAACCAGCTGGCCTCCGAGATCGACCGCATCGGCGCCCAGGCGCAGTTCAACGGCATCCACCTGCTCGACGGCTCCGCCACGGTCTCGTTCCAGATCGGCGCCAACGACGGCGAGCAGATCGGGATCACGTTCCTGAACCTGTCCTCGGCGGTCGGCACGTCGTACTCGACGCTGGCGGCGGGCAACAACACCGACATCTCGGAGATCGACGCGGCCATCACCGCCGTCTCGGCCGCCCGCGGCCAGATGGGCGCGGTCCAGAACCGCCTCGACCACACGCTGTCGGTCTCGGCCGCCTACCAGGAGAACCTGACCGCGGCCGAGTCGCGCATCCGCGACGTCGACATGGCCGAGGAGATGGTGAACCTCACGAAGATGCAGGTGCTCCAGCAGGCCGGCACGGCCATGCTGGCGCAGGCCAACCAGCAGCCGCAGAGCGTCCTGAAGCTCCTCGGGTAGTCCTCGCGAAGCGCCTCTGTCCGGCCGCGGGCCGCCCCTCTGGGCGGTCCGTTGTCGTTAACGACGGCGCGCTCGTCACAATGGACGCGTGAGCTCGCAGGTCGGCACGCTCCTGAACGGCCGCTACCGGCTGGATGCCCAGATCGGCACCGGCGGGATGTCGACGGTCTACCGCGCCTTCGACACGGTCCTGGAGCGCCAGGTGGCGATCAAGCTCATGCACCGCGAGATCGCCTCCGACAGCGACCAGCTGGAGCGCTTCCGGCGCGAGGCGCGGGCCGTCGCGCAGCTCAACCACCCGCACATCGTCACCGTCATCGACGCGGGCGAAGACGACAACATGCCCTACATCGTCTTCGAGTACGTCGAGGGCGAGACGCTGAAGGACCGCATCCGCCGCCACGGCCGGCTGCCGATCCAGGAGTCGATCGCCTACGCGATCGAGATCGCCCGCGCGCTCGGCGTCGCGCACGCGGGCGGGATCGTCCACCGCGACGTCAAGCCGCAGAACGTGCTGGTCGACGAGGAGGGCTCGGCGAAGGTCACCGACTTCGGCATCGCGCGGACGCTCGACCAGGAGGGGCTGACCGCCGACGGCCGCGTCCTGGGGACCACCGACTACGTCTCGCCCGAGCAGGCGCTCGGCCATCCGGTCACCGGCCAGAGCGACCTCTACTCGCTGGGCATCGTGCTCTTCGAGATGCTCACGGGCGACGTGCCGTTCAAGGGCGACAACCAGGTCGCCGTCGCGATGAAGCACGTCCGCGAGCAGCTGCCCGACGTGCAGATCCGCCGGCCGGAGGTCTCCAGCGCGCTCGCCTCGGTCCTCGACCGCGCGACGGCCAAGGAGACCGAGAGCCGCTACGCCGACGACCGCGCGATGATCGCCGACCTCGAGGAGGTCCTGGCGATCGAGACGCAGCGCAGCGGGCAGGCGACCGGCGAGGTCACCGCGGTCCTGCGGACGCTCCCGCCGAGCGCCCGGCGCAAGCTGCCGACGCGGGTCACGCACCCGCTGCGGCTGGTGCTCGCGCTCGTGGTGATCGCGGCCGCGGTCGTCGCGGTGCTGCTGCTGCTGGCCGACAACACCAAGCGCGGGACCGCGCAGCGGCAGCCGGGCAAGCCCGCGCCGGGGATCGAGTCGGTCTCTCTCGGGCAGTCGCGCGCGCACGACTTCGACCCCTACGGCGACGACCACACCGAGCACCGCTCCGACGTCGGCCGCGTCCTCGACGACGACCCCGGCACGTCGTGGACGACCGAGCACTACAGCGGCGGCTTCCAGAGCAAGCCAGGCGTCGGGATCTACGTCGACGCCAAGCCCGGCGTCGTCGGCAAGCAGCTCGACATCCGGACCCAGACCACCGGCTGGAGCGGCAAGGTGTACGTGTCGAACTCGGTCACCCCGTCGGCGACCGACCTGTCGGGCTGGAAGGACCTCGGGACGAACTTCACGGCGGACAAGAAGAAGTTCTCGCTGCAGCTCGACACGGCGGGCCAGAGGTTCCGCTACTACCTGGTCTGGATCACGAAGCTGCCGCCGTCGGGGCAGGCGTCGATCGCGGAGATCGTCCTCTCCAAGTCCCGATGAGCGGCGCGCGCACGGTCAAGCTGACGCATCCGGAGCGCGTGCTCTGGCCCGACGCCGGGCTGACCAAGCGCGACCTGTACGACTACTTCGGCGCGATCGCCGGCGTGATGGTGCCGCACGTGCGCGACCGGCCGGTCTCGCTGCAGCGCTTCCGTGGGTCGATCGAGGACGGCGGGTTCTTCCAGAAGGAGATCCCGAAGGGCGCGCCCGACTGGATCGCGCGGGTGAGCGTGCCCAAGCGCGACGGGACGGTCCACCACCTGCTGGCCAACGACCGCGAGACGCTGCAGTGGCTCGCGCAGCAGGGGTGCGTGACGCCGCACGTCTTCACCGCGCGCGCCGACCGGCTGGACCGTCCGGACCGGCTGGTGATCGACCTCGACCCGTCGGAGGACGACTTCGCGGCCGTGCGCCGCGCCGCGCTGGCCTGCGGCGCGGCGCTCCGCGACCGCGGGCTCGAGCCGTTCGCGATGGTCACCGGCTCGCGCGGGATCCACGTCGTCGTGCCGCTGAAGCGCACGCGCGACGTGGAGGACGTCCTCGCCTGGTCGCGCGCGTTCGCCGCCGGGCTGGCCGCGGCGCATCCCGACACGCTGACCACCGAGTTCCACAAGGCCAAGCGCGACGACCGGCTGTACCTCGACGTCGCGCGCAACGGCCAGTCCCAGACCGTGGTGCCGCCCTACGGTCCCCGGCCCCGCCCGGGCGCGCCGGTCGCGACGCCGCTGCGCTGGGAGGAGCTGGAGGACGACGCGCTGCGGCCCGACGGCTGGACGCTGCGGACCGTGCTGGAGCGGCTGGAGGCGCTTGGCGGCGACCCGTGGGCCGGGATCGCGCAGGCCGCCCGCGCGCTGCCGAAGCTCCCCAGGCCGCCGAAGGGCTGAACCGCCCGGCCATCACCCGGCGAGGGGATCCCCACGTCCGCCGAACGGCGCGGGCTCAGCCCGCGGCCGCCCACCGCCGACACTCGGACCATGGCCTCCATCCCCTCGCTCCCGACGTTCGCCGGGATGCGCCGCTCCAAGCCCAAGCCCTCCAAGTCCCGCTCGCCGACCGCCGCGACCATCCAGCTCACGGCCGACAACGAGACCGCCACCAAGCTGAACCTCGCCCGCCGCCTGCGCGAGCAGGACCTGGCGCGCAAGACGACCTCCGTCCCGCCGCCGGTGAAGAAGCCGCGGTAGCGGCGCTAGTGCCGCAGCGCGCGCTCGCGCTCGAAGCGCGCGACCGCGATGCGGCAGAGCTCGTCGACGAGCTCCGGGTAGGGCAGGCCCGACCGCTCCCAGAGGACGCCGTAGACCGACGTGGGCGTCTGGCCGGGCAGCGTGTTGAGCTCGTTGAGCAGCACGGTCTCCCCGTCGACGAAGAAGTCGGCGCGCGCGAGGCCGGAGCAGCCCGCGGCGGAGAAGGCGCGGGCGGCGGTCTCCTGCAGCAGCGCGCGGGCGGTGTCGGAGATGCGGGCCGGGAACTGGAGGCGCATCCCGCCCTCGGTGTACTTCGCCTCGTAGTCGTACCAGCCCTCGCGGAGCAGGACGATCTCGCCGGGCTCGCTGACGCGCGCCTCGTGCGTGTCGCCCAGCACGGAGGACTCGATCTCCAGCCCGGGCGCCGAGGCCTCGACGATCACGCGGTCGTCGTGGGTGAAGGCCTCGTCGAGCGCGGCGTCGATCTCCTCGACCCGCTCCACGCGGACGATCCCCACCGAGGAGCCGAGCCGCGCGGGCTTGACCCACAGCGGGAAGCCGAGCCCGCTCAGGTCCGGGCGCTCGCGCCCGGCCTCGACGAGCGCGTAGCCGACCTGCGGCAGGCCGGCCTGCGCCATCAGCTCCTTGAAGACCACCTTGTCCATGCAGACCGCGGAGGCCATCACGCCGCTGCCGACGTAGGGCACGTCGAGCAGCTCCAGCAGCCCCTGGACGGTGCCGTCCTCGCCGAACGGCCCGTGCAGCACGGGGAAGACGACGTCGGCGCCGAGCAGCCCGCGGCCGGGATGGAGCGCGAGCTCCTCGCCCTCGTGCCACCAGGTGCCGTCGCGCGCGAGCTCGACGGCGACGACCTCGTGGCCCGCGTCGCGCAGCCCCGCGGCGACCGTCGCCGCGCTGACGAGCGAGACCTCGTGCTCGGACGAGCGCCCGCCGCCGAGGACGACGACCCTCATCCCACCGTCTCCGTGCCGGCCGGCGCGGTCGTGCTCGGCGTCGTCGTGGGCGGCACGTAGTTGCCGTAGTTGATGGTCACGGTCGAGCCCTTCTTCGCCTTGCCACCGGCGGGATCCTGGCTGATGACGTGCAGGTCCTGCGTCCTGTCGCTCGTGTCCTGCGGCACCGCGTCGACCTCGAACCCGGCCTGCTCGAGCGTGTGCGTCGCCGCGAGCCGGCCCTGCCCGACCAGGCTCGGGACGTCGACCTGCGCCGGCTCCTTGCCGATCGTCAGCGCCACCGTCCCACCCTTCGCGAGGGTCCCGGTCGCGGGCTTCTGCGCGAGGACCTTGCCGACCTTGGCCGTGTCGTCGGTCTCCTGCTCGGTGGAGGTGACGTTGAAGCCGAGCGACTCGAGCGTCGAGCGCGCCTCGTCCTCGGTCAGGTCGGTCACCTTCGGCACGGCGACGCGCTCCTTGCCGGAGGAGACGACGAGCACGATCGAGGCGCCCTTGTCGAGCTCGGTCCCGACCGCGGGCCGCGTCGTGATCACGCGGTTCTGGCCGGTCGCGTCGCTCGTCGCGCGCTCCTCGGTCACGTTGAAGCCGAGCGCGGCGAGCTGCTTCTTGGCCGCGTTGCGCCCCTGGCCGGTGACGTCCGGGACCCGCGCGGTGCCCGGCCCGGCCGAGACCGTGAGCGTGACGACCGAGCCCTTGGCGACCCGCGACCCGCCGCCGGGGTCCTGCCCGGTCACCTGGCCCTTGGGCGCCGTGGCGCTCTCCTTCATCGTCACATCGGTGGAGAGCCCGGCGCGCTTGAGGACGAGCTCGGCCTCCGCCTGCGGGTTGCCGACCTCGTTGGGCACCTGGACCTTGTCCTTGCCCGTGAGCAGCAGCCCGCCGACGATCGCCGCCGCGACGACGAGGCCGACGAGCAGCGCGACCCACCAGCGGCTGCGGCCGTCGCCCACGTCCTCCACCGGCGGCTCGGGCGGCCCGTAGTAGCGCTGCTCGACGTGCTCGACCGGCTGGTAGGCGCCCGGCGGCGGGATCGGGATCATCGGGCCCGTCGCCTGCAGGACGCTCGTCGCGTCGGTCGCCGGCGCGACGCCGTGCCCCGCCTGCTCCAGCGCGGCGATGAACTCGTCGGCGTCGGCGAAGCGCCGCGCCGGGTCCTTCTCCAGGGCCTTCAGCACGACCGCCTCGAGCGCGGGCGGCACCGCGGGGTTCAGGTGCGAGGGCGGGACCGGCGCCTCGCCGACCTGCTTGAGCGCGATCGTCACGGCGCTCTCGCCCTCGAACGGGACGCGGCCGGTGAGCATCTCGTACAGGATGATCCCGACCGAGTAGAGGTCCGACGGCGCGCTGACCGCGTGCCCCTGCGCCTGCTCGGGCGAGAGGTACTGGGCGGTCCCCATGATCGAGCCGGTCTGCGTCATGTCCGACGCGCCCGCCTTGGCGATCCCGAAGTCCGTGACCTTCGCGCGGCCTTCGCCGTCGATGATCACGTTGTGCGGCTTGAGGTCGCGGTGGATGATCCCGCGCTTGTGCGCGAAGCGCGCGGCGCGCAGGATCTGGATCGTCAGGTCGATCGCGCGCGGCGCCGCCAGCGGCGCCTCCTCCTGGACGAGCTTCTTCAGCGTCCGCCCCTCGAGGTACTCCATCGCGATGTAGTAGGTGTCGTCCCACGCGCCGCGGTCGTAGACGGCGACGACGTGCGGGTGCTGGAGGCCCGCGGCGCTCGAGGCCTCGCGGCGGAAGCGCTCGACGAACTCCTCGTCCTGGGCGAAGCGCCGGTGCAGGAGCTTGATCGCGACCTTGCGCCCGAGCTGCAGGTCCTCGGCGCAGACGACGTCGGCCATCCCTCCCGAGCCCACGCGGTGCAGGACGCGGTAGCGCCCGTCGATGATCGTCGAGGTCTCGGGCACGTCGGGGGTCACTTGAGCAGCTCTTGCATGATGTCGCGGGCGATGGGCGCGGCGAAGTCGCCGCCGAAGCCGGTGACGGCCTTGACGGTGACGGCCACCGCGATGCGGGGGTTGTCGGCCGGGGCGAAGCCGATGAACCACACGTCGTTGATCTTGGTGCCGAACTCGGTCTCGGCCGTGCCGGTCTTGCCCGCGACCTGCATGCCCGGGATGGCGGCCTTCGTGCCGGTGCCGCTCTGCACCACGCCCACCATCATGTCGGTCACGGCGGCGGCCGTCGACGGCTTCATCACCGTCGACTGCAGCGCGGGCGAGATCGTGTCGACCGTGCGCCCGTCGCGGTCGACGACCCGGGTGGCGAGATGCGGCTTCATGAGCTTGCCGCCGTTGGCCACCGCGGCGGCGACCTGCGCCATCTGCAGCGGCGTCGCCTGCAGGCCGCCCTGGCCGATCGACATGCGCCCGAGGTCGACGAACCGCGACGTCGGCGAGACCGCGTGGCCCGGCGGGTTGGGCGCGACGACCGAGGCCGACATGGTGTCCTTGGGGTAGTCGAGCTGGGGCTTGGCGTCGAAGCCGAAGCGCTCCATGTAGGTCTTCATCGTCGCGGCGCCGAGCTTCGTCCCGACGTTTGCGAACGCGGTGTTGACGGACTTCGCGAGCGCGGTCTTGAGGTCGATCTGCCCGAAGTCCTGGTTGAAGTCGTTGGCGAGCGGCCGGCTGGCGAACTTCTGGCCGCTGTCGCCGTCGACGGTGGAGGACGGCGAGAACTGCCCGCTGTCGATCGCGGCGGTCGAGGTCACGACCTTGAACGTCGAGCCCGGCGCGGCGCCGAACTGCACGGCGCGGTTGACCAGCGGCGTGTTCTTGTTGTCCTTGTTGGCCGCGTCGAGCTTGCCCGCCTCGGCGATCGTGTTGGGGTCGTAGCTCGGCGTCGAGGCCATCACCTTGACCGCGCCGGTCCGCGGGTCGAGCGCGACGGCCGCGCCGCTCTGGCCGACCTTCGCGATCTCATCCAGCGCGAGCTGCTGGGCCCGGGGGTCCAGCGAGGTGCGGACGTCGTCGCCCTCGCGCGCCTTGCCGACCAGCTGCTCGAAGGTCGTCGTGATCGCGTTCTTGATCCCGGTCAGGTCGTCGTTGCGCTGGCGCTCGAGCTCGGACTGCCCGATCGAGGCGTAGGAGTAGCCGACCGGATGGCCGAAGCGCCTGCCCTGCGGGTAGCTGCGGTGGTAGACGCCCTCGTCGTCGCGGACCGAGCGCGCGATGACCGAGCCGTCGGCCGCGAAGATCGTGCCCCGGCGGATCTTCTGCGCGCGGATAATCTCGCGGTGGTTGGCGGTGTCGTGGTCGAGGTCGTCGGCGCGCAGCACCGTCCACCAGGACGTCGAGCCGAGCAGCGCGAGGAACATCAGCAGGGCGACGAGGAACAGGCGGCTGATCGGCTTGTTCACGACGGCAGCTCCGCGTCGCGCCGCGCGCGGTCGGAGATCAGCAGCAGCAGCGCGAGCAGGACGAAGTTCGCGAGCACCGAGGAGCCGCCGTAGCTGACGAACGGCAGCGTGACGCCGGTCAAGGGGATCAACTTGGTCACGCCCCCGACGATCACGAAGACCTGGAGCGCGAAGACCGACGTCAGGCCCGTCGCCAGCAGCTTGGAGAACGAGTCGCGCGCGAGCATCGCGATCTTGAACCCGCGCTGGACGACGAGCAGGTACACGCACAGCAGCCCGGCCGCGCCGACCAGCCCGAGCTCGTTGACGATCACCGCGTAGATGAAGTCCGTGTGCGGCGCGGGCAGCAGCGAGCAGTTGACCGTCGAGGTCGTCGTCGTCGCGCACTGGCCGCTGATCCGCAGCACCGCCTGGCCGAAGCCCTGGCCGAGGATCCCGCCGTCGGCCTGCGCCCAGAGCCCCTGGGCGAGCTGGTAGCTGCCGCCCTGCAGGCGGTTGAGCAGGACCGGGTCGAACGGGTGCTTCCACGCGTCGACGCGGTCGGTGATGTGGCCGATGTGGCCCGCGACGAGGTAGCCGCCGAGCGCGAAGGTGACGATCCCGACGACCACGAACGACAGGCGGTCGGTGGCGACGTAGATCATCGCCAGGAACGCGCCGAAGAACATCACCGACGAGCCGATGTCGCGGATGTAGAAGAGCAGCAGCATCGACGTGCCCCAGATGACGAGCATCGGGCCGAAGTGCTTGAGCGGCGGGATCGTCACGCCGGCGACGCGGCGCCCCGCGGTCACCAGCAGCTGCCGCGTGTCGCGCAGGTAGCTCGCCAGGAAGACGACGATCGCGATCTTCGCGAACTCCGCGGGCTGCACGCTGAGCGAGCCGATCTGGATCGACAGGTACGCGCCGTTGACCGGCGAGAACGCGCGCGGCAGCAGCAGGAGCAGGATGCCGCCGATGGCGATCAGGTAGCGGTAGCGCTCGAGCTTGCGGTAGTCGCGCAGCAGCAGGATCGTCGCGGCGAAGAGGCCGAGGCCGATGACGAACCACTGCGCCTGGAGCCGCGCGAGGCCGTCGTCGATCCGGTAGATCTCCACGAGCCCGAACGACGCCAGCAGCGAGCACAGCGGGAAGAGGTACGGGTCGGCGTGCTTGAGCGTCACGCGCAGGAAGAGGTGCGCGGCGACGCAGAGCCCGAGGAAGAGCGCGCCGTAGGTCAGCGAGACGTTCGAGATCTGGTTCTTGCCGCTCAGGCCGCCGAGCAGGTCGTCGCGCGAGAGGAAGACGGCGGCGAAGCCGGCCGCCAGCAGCAGCGCGGCCGGGATGAGCGCGAAGAGCTCGCGGTTGCGCGCGCTCAAGACGCGAACTGCCCCGCGAGGTCCCCGCGCTCGAGCTGGCGGACGAGGTCCACGGCGTCGTCGTGCGAGCGCAGCTTGTGGTCGGTGACGGTCGCGCGGACGCGCGGCGAGAGCGACTGCGCCGGCACGCCGGTGACGAACTGGGTCTGGAAGAGGTCGACGCCCGGCAGCTCGTAGGGCAGGCCGGAGTAGAGCGTCACGAAGCCGTCGTCGTTCGTGCCGACGAAGTAGACGCTCTGGCTCGCGATCACGCCGCCGCTAGCGATGAGCGCGAGCAGGATCGCCAGGACGACGAAGCCCTTGAGGACGCCGACGCCGCGGCGGCGGCGCGGCGGCGCGTCGTGGCGCGGGTGCCGCGGCGGGCGCGGGGCGCGCGGCGTGATCGTCGACGAGCCGACGAGCGGCGCCGAGGCCGCGGGCTCCGCGTCCGGCGCCGGGGCCGCCGCGGGCCGCGCGCCGGTCTGCGTCGCGGCCGCCTCGCGGAGCTCCTCGGCGCGCGGCGCGGCCGCGCCGACCATCGTGTGCTGGCTGAGCACGCCGCCCTCGCCCGGCGTGACCTCCTCGACGCGGAAGAGGATCACCGTGATGTTGTCGCGCCCGCCGGCCTCGTTGGCGGCGTGCACGAGCCGCTGGGCGGCGACCGCGAGGCTCGGCGCCTCGGCGATCAGCGAGGCCACGAGCGCGTCCGGCACCATCCCGGTGAGGCCGTCGGAGCAGAGCAGGAAGACGTCGCCGTCGCGGACCGGCCACGAGAAGTGGTCGACGACGACCTCGCCCTCGATGCCGAGCGCACGGGTGATGATCGAGCGCTGCGGGTGGTCCTCGGCCTCCTCGGCGCTGATCTGCCCGCGGCGCACGAGCTCGCCGACCAGCGAGTGGTCGTCGGTCAGCTGCGTGAGCTCGCCCTCGCGCAGGACGTAGAAGCGGCTGTCGCCGACGTGCGCGATCGCGAGGTCGTCCTCGCCGACGTAGGCGACGGTGAGCGTCGTGCCCATCCCGGCGAACTGGTCGTCGGACTGCGCCTGCGCGTAGACCTGCCCGTTGGCGCGCGCGACGAGCGCGGCGAGGCGCTCCTCGTAGGTGCCGGGCCCGTCGGGCAGGCCGCCCTCCGCGGAGAAGACCCCGACCGCGGTCTGCGAGGCGACCTCGCCCGCCTGCGCGCCGCCCATGCCGTCGGCGAGCACGAAGAGCGGCGAGTGGACCCAGTAGCTGTCCTCGTTGGCGGAGCGGGCGCGGCCCGTGTCGGTGCGGGCGGCGTGATCGGCGACGCGCAGCATCTCAGCGGTCCATGTAGGTGAACTCGCTGTCGCCGATCCGCACGCGGTCGCCGGGGTGCAGGGGCTGCGGCCCGCTCAGCAGCTCCTCGTTGAGGTACGTGCCGTTCGTCGACCCGAGGTCCTCGATGACGATCGCCGCGCCCTGGCGGATCAGGCGCGCGTGGCGCGAGGAGGCGAACGGGTCCTCGAGCCGGATCTCGGCCTGGTCCCCGCGACCCATGATCGCGCCCTCCCCCACCTCGTACTCCATGCCGGGCACGTGGCCGGGCGCGCGCTCGACGACGAGCCGCGGGTCGAGGTCGGCCTCGACGACCTGGCCCTGCCTGCTCGCCGAGTAGATCCCGGTGGCGTCGGCGGGCGCAGGCGGCGCGGAGCCCGGCGCCGCGGTCGTCACCGACGTGCGCTTGAGGTCCTTCAGCGCGTTGCGCGAGATCCACAGCAGGAAGAGGTAGAGGACGGCGAGGAAGCCGAACTTCAGCGCGACGGAGACGGGATCGACCATCTACTCGACCTCGAACCCGATGCTGACGGTGCCGAGCTCGATCCGGTCGCCGCTCTCCAGCGGGTGCGGGCCGTCCACCTGGCGCCCGTTGACGCGCACGCCGTTGGTCGAGCCGAGGTCCTGGATCAGCCAGCCCTGCCCGCTGGGCGAGATCTCGGCGTGCCGGCGGGAGACGTTGGAGTCGTCGAGCACGATGTCGGAGTCGCGGCTGCGGCCGATGACCGCGCCCTGCGCGGGGACGACGAGGCGCTTGCCGCCCGCGACGACGATGGCGCGACGGCGCGCGACGGCGGCGCCGGAGCCGACCTCCTCGAGCGCGGACTGGTGGCGGTCGCTGGTCGAGTAGACCATCGTGTGGCCCATGTCGGCGGGGCGCGCCTCGGGGGCGTGCGGCGCGGCGGGCTCCGCGGGCTGCACCAGCCGCGCCTGGATCCCGAACTCGCCGAGCGCGAGCCGCTCGTCGGTGCGGAACTCGATCTGCGGGCGGCTGACGAGCGCGAGCCGCTCGCGGCGCGCGTGCTCGAGCAGGTAGGCCCCGAGCTCGTCGATGACCGACTGCTCGACGCCCTCGTAGCGCTCGCGGTCCTGCGGCGAGAGCCAGACGACGTACTCGTTGGGGACGTACGTGCGCGAGACGCTGACCGTGCGGTGCTCGTCCATCTCCTTGGCGAGCTTGCGCGCGAGCTCGACCGGCCGGACTTCGGACCGGAAGACGCGACCGAACGTCCCCTCGACGAGGCCGGCGATCTTCTCTTCGAGGCTGCGGAGGACGCTCATGCCGTGGAGGGGAACCACTTTCCCGCGCGGGGAGCCGCCCACACGTCATGCGGGGCGGCCGGGCTAGGTTAGACAAGCTCAACGAGCTTCGGGTGCAGCGTGTGACGCTCGGGTGATGATGGCGAGCGCCGCGGCGGCGAGCGCGCCGAGGATCAGCCCCGTCGGCGCGGCCCCGATCGCGGCCTGCGTGGCGGCCGCGAGCGCCGCGGCCCAGACGAGCGCGAGGACCGCGTCGGCGACCAGCAGGCGCCCGCGCACGAGGTGCGGCAGGACCGCGGCGGCGGCCGCCCAGACGGCGAGCAGCGCGAGCGCGGGCGAGGTGGCGATCGCCGCGACGGCGTGCGTCCCGCCGCCGGCCGCGGCGGCGGGGGCGCCGAGCAGGAGGTGGCGCGGCAGCGCGGCCTCGGCGAGCAGGAGCCACCAGGCGCCGAGCGCGCCCGCGAGGGCGCGTTGGACGAGCGTGCCGGCGCGGCCCGCGAGCGCCGGGAACGCGCCGGCGACCGTCGCGAGGCCGAGCAGCGGCGCGAGGGCGGGCAGCGACCACGTCGCGGGCGCGGCGCGGCGCAGCAGGAGCGGGACCGGCGCCGCGGCGGCGAGCGCGAGCCACGCGCGGTCCGGCGTCGCGGTGAAGAGCCACGTGATCGCCGCGGCCGCGAAGGCGAGCCAGGCCAGCCGCGGGAGCAGGAGCGTGGCGAGCCCGACGGCGAGCGCGCCGGTGAGGGGCGCGACGGGCGGTGCGACGGCCCCGCCGGAGCCCGCGGTGTGGGCGGCCCCGAGCGCGTCCAGCCCCGTCGCCCCCCACCGCAGCGTCGCGCCCGCGAGCCCCGCGGCGAGCGCCGCGGCCAGCGCGCGCTGCGTGAGCTTCGTCCGGCGCGGCGGCGCGACCGGCGCCAGCGGCTCGAGCGCGCCGCCCGCGATCGTCCCGGGCTCGTCGTCCACGCGCTCCAGGGCGACGACCAGCGCGGCCCGCAGGTCGGCGAGCGTCCCGCGCTCCTCCGGATGCGGCCAGACGGCGAGGTCGAGCGCGTCGCAGAGCTCGAGCGGCAGGTCGCGGCGCAGGCGGCCCAGCGGCGGCAGCCGCTGCCCGACGCGCCGCGCGGTCGCGCCCGCGCCGCGCCCGCGCACGGGGTTCACGCCCGAGAGCCCCTCGTAGAGGCAGAGGCCGAGCGCGTAGAGGTCGGCCTCCTCCCCCACCTCGGCGCCCTCGGCCTGCTCGGGCGCCATGTAGGCCAGCGTCCCGACGACGTCGCCGGTCCGCGTCAGCGCATCGTCGCCGGCGATCCGCGCGACGCCGAAGTCCGTCAGCTTCGCCGGCGCGCCGCCGTCGCCCACCGCGTCCGGGACCAGGATGTTCAGCGGCTTGACGTCGCGGTGGATGATCCCGCGCTTGTGCGCGTGCGCCAGCGCCTCGCAGAGCGCGACGCCGATCTCGACCACGTCGCGGTCCGAGAGCGCGCCCTCCTCGAGCAGGCGCGCGAAGGTCGCCCCGCGGACCAGCTCGGAGACGAGGTAGACGTTCTCCTCGTCGGATCCGGCCTCGTGCAGCGCCACGATCGCCGGGTGCTGCAGCCGCGCGGCGGCGACGCCCTCGCGTTGCGCGCGCCGCGCGGTGTCCGCGTCCGGCGCCGGGATCCGCTTGACCGCCACGGTCCGGTCGAGCTTCAGGTCGTGCGCCAGCCAGACCACGCCGAAGCCGCCGCCGCCCAGCCTGCGGACCAGGCGGTAGCGGTCCAGGACGACCTCCGAGGAGGCCGTCGCGGCCGTCGTCGTGGGGTGCTCCGCGGTCTCCACCGGCTCCGGACTTCCGCGCGGGAAGAAGGTGGCCTGCCCGCGACGGCGAAGTTGCAACGGGCACTACCGCCCGACCTTCCGGTAATACTGGCCCATTCGCCCCCGCCAGGAGCGCGGACGTACGTGTCCTTCTTCGACGACGAGCCCGACGAGCCCACCCGCGTCACCCGTCCCGCCCGGCCTCGCCGCGCGGCGACCGCCGGCGCGCCGCCCCCGGCCGATGTCGCGCGCCGCAGGCAGTTCGCGCTCTTCGGCGGCCTGGCGGTCATCGCGATCCTGCTGCTGCTCTTCGCCAAGAGCTGCTCCAACACGCGGCACAAGAACGCGCTGAAGGACTACAACCGCGAGGTCACCTCGATCGTGCAGGACTCCGATCGCTCGGTCTCCAAGCAGCTCTTCGACGTCCTCAGCAAGGGCGGGGCCGCGCAGGACGTCACGGTCGCCGTCAACCAGGTGCGGCTCACCGCCGAGGAGGACGCCAAGCGCGCCCGCAACCTCAGCGCGCCCGACGACGTCACCGCCGCCCAGCACGACTTCGAGCTCGCGATGAACTTCCGCGCCGAGGGCGTCAAGAACATCGGGGACCTCCTCCCCAAGGCGCTGAGCAACCAGCCCAGCGCGGTCGACGCGATCCGCGGCATCGCCGGCCAGATGCAGCTCTTCCTGTCCTCCGACGTCGTCTACTCGCAGCGCGTCGCGCCGCTGATCGTCGACGCGATGGACGACAACGACCTGCACGACCAGGTCGTCGCCTCCTCGCGGTTCCTGCCGAACACCGGCTGGCTCGACGCCGCGAAGGTCGGCAACAAGATCAACCCGGACGCGGGCGCCGCCTCGTCCTCGGTGACCGGCGAGGTCAAGCCCGGCACGCACGGCCACGGCGTCGTCAGCGTCACCGCGGGCGGCGTCGCGCTGAGCCCGACGGGGATCAACCGCGTCACGGCCAAGGCGCCGCTGCCGGTCTCGGTCACCTACGCCAACCAGGGCGAGAACGACGAGTCCAACGTCACGATCTCGGTGAAGATCACCGGCGGCCCGAAGACGATCTCGGCCACCAAGCGGCTGAATCAGACCAAGGCGGGCACGCAGGCCGCGGTCCCGATCCAGCTCACCTCGGTCCCGCCGCGCCAGCAGTCGACGACGATGACGGTCACGATCAAGCCGGTCCCCGGCGAGAAGAAGACCGACAACAACACGACGACCTACACGATCCTGTTCACCTAGTAGCGTCGAAGGCGTGGACAGCTCGACCGCCGGGATCGTCGCGCTCGCCGCGTGCGCCGTGGCGCTGGCGGCGCTGGTCGTCGCCACCGTGGCGCTCGTGCGCCTGCGGCGGCTGCGGTCCGACCAGCGCGTCCTGCTCGGCGCGAGCCCGACCGATGACCTCGTCGAGCACGCCGCGCGCATCGAGCAGGAGTTCCGCTCGCTGCACGCCTACGTCGGCGACGTCGCCGCGCGGCTGGACGGGCGGCTGGGCACGGCCGAGGCGCGCCTCGACGGCTCGATCGCCTTCCGGGGCCTCGTGCGCTTCGACGCCTACAACGAGATGTCCGGGCAGCAGTCGGTGGCGATCGCGCTGCTCGACGCCGAGCAGTCCGGGATCGTCATGTCGAGCATCCACCACCGCGACCAGGCGCGGCTCTACGTCAAGCACGTCGTGCGCGGCGACCCCGAGTACCCGCTCTCGCCGGAGGAGATCGAGGCCGTGCGCGTCGCGCTGGCCGGCGAGCCGCCGCCCGAGCCGCCGCGGCTGCCATGAGGCTCGGCTACTTCGGGCCCGCGGGGACCTTCACGCACGCGGCGTTGCTGGCCTCGCGCTTCGGCGCGGGCGCCGAGGCCGTGCCGCTGGGCACCGAGCGCGAGACGATCCTCGCCGCGGGCTCGGGCGCCGTCGACGCGGCGCTCGTCCCGATCGAGAACTCGCTCGAGGGCGGCGTGAACGCGACGCTCGACACGCTCGCGCTCGACGAGGCGGGCGCCGGCGTGCGCATCGTCGGCGAGGAGGTCCTGCCGGTCTCGCACGCGCTGATCGTGCGCCCGGGCGTCGCGCTCGAGGACATCGAGGCGGTCGTCTCGCATCCGCAGCCGCTCGGCCAGTGCCGCCGCTACCTGGCCGAGACGCTGCCGGGCCGGCGCGCGATCGCGGCGACCTCGACGGCCGAGGCGGTGCGGACCGTCGCCGACGCGGGCGAGGAGCCGTGGGCCGCGATCGGGACGACGGCGGCCGCCGCGCTCTACGGCTGCGCCGTGCTCGCCGAGGGGATCGAGGACGAGCACGGCAACGAGACGCGCTTCCTGTGGGTCGCGCCCGAGGGGTCCGATCCGTTCGGCACCGCGCAGGCGGGCGGCGCGGGCGCGAAGACCTCGATCGTCTTCCATGGCGCGGGCGACGCCTCCCCCGGCTGGCTCGTGCGCTGCCTCTCGGAGCTCGCGTTCCGGGGCATCAACCTGACGCGGATCGAGTCGCGCCCGCTCAAGCGGCAGCTCGGCCACTACCTCTTCCTCGCCGACCTCCAGGGGCACGAGGACGACGCGCAGGTGGCCGAGGCGATCGACCGGCTGCGGGCCTACTGCGAGGTCGTGCGCGTGCTCGGCTCGTACCCGTCCGCCGTCTGACGCGCCGAGACGCGCGCCGGCGGGTTCGAACCGGGCGATTTCCGTTGCCCCGGATGCTACGGTTCCGCCTGGAGCCCGCGGCCATGACCCAGCTCACGCCACCACACCAGATGCGGTCCACGTTGCCCGGCGAGCACCGGCGACGTGGACGTGAGGGTGGCCGGGTGCTCGTGCTCAACGCGTCGTACGAGCCGATCAACGTCTGCACGGTCCGCCGCGCGGTCGTCCTGTTGTTGAAGGCCAAGGCCGAGGTCGTCGACCACGCGACGTGGGAGCTGCGCTCCGAGCGCGCCTCGATGTCCCGGCCCGTCGTGATCCGGCTGATGACCTACATCGTCATCCCGCGCGACACTCACCGCCGCAAGATCACGCGCCGCGCGGTCTTCGCCCGCGACAACTGGACCTGCCAGTACTGCGGCTCCCGCTCCAACCTCACCGTCGACCACGTGATCCCCCGCTCCAAGGGCGGCGGCTCCACCTGGGACAACATCGTCGCCTCCTGCGCGCCCTGCAACCGCCGCAAGGCCGACCACCTCCCCGACAAGGCCGGCATGCACCCCAAGCGCACGCCCTCCATGCCCCAGCCCCACGTCTTCATCCACGTCGCCACTCCCACCATCCCCGCGGCCTGGCGGCAGTGGCTGCCGGAAGCGGCGTAGCCGGCGCAGGGACGTAGCGCCGCCGCGCGAGCCGGGGCGCGGCGCGCGCAGCGGGCGGAGGCCAACGAAGCCGCGCCGCCGACACGCACACGGCAGACCGACTCGGCCACGGAGCCCAACCCATGGCTGCCGTCCTGGCCACGAGAGCGCCAGGAGCCACGGCGCCGCGCGCGCCGTCCGCGGCGCGAGACGGCCGCAGCCATGGCGTCACTCCGTGTCGTCGCAGCCGACGCGCAGTCGTCACGCGCGCCGTTCGATGCCCACACGCAGCGAGCTCAGCGAGCAGAGCACACCCGTCACCCAACGCCCAACATCGCGACGACCGCGCGCGACGCGGAGCGGAGGCAGCGAGCGACACGGAGATGACGCCCGGCCAGCCCCGCCCCGCACCCCGACCCTCCGCAGCGCAGCCACCCCGGCACCCGAATCGCTCCCCTCAAACGCCAAAGGACGCCGCAGCCAAAAGCCGCGACGCCCTTTGAACACCACTGGACTGGACAACCCGCTCCGCGACCTTTCTGAGCGGCCGGAGGGACGACTTCCGGCATCGCGGATCGGGGGTGGCCCGGCGTGGATTCGCTGGATCGTTACTCCAGCCCGACCGATCTAGCGGCCGGCCACCTCCAGGGTCCCGCAAGTACTAGAACTAGATATTCGGACCACCTCCTTTCTCTGGTAGGCGCAATGTAGCACCCCCGCACGACGACTTTGGCCGGTACCTGCTAGCCGCGGTCGACGGACGGACCGGAGGTGGCCCGATCGGCCTACTCGTCGTCCTCCGGCGCCTCGACCGCGGCGTCCTCGGAGGCCAGGTCGGCCCCGGCCTCGTCGTCGCCCTCGACCTCGGGCTCCAGCGCCGCCTCGGCGTCGCCGGGCTCGACCGCCACGGCCAGCTCCTCGCCCTCGACGTCGAGCGTCGGGGTGCCGGACTCGTCCTCGGATTCGGCGATCAGCGCGATCGCGCTCACCTGGTCGTCCTCGCGCGGGTTCATCAGCCGGACGCCCGTCGCCGAGCGGCCCTGCTGCGAGATCCCCTTGACGCCGATCCGCTGGACCATCCCGTTCTGCGAGATGAACACGAGCTCCTGGTGCGGCCGGACGACCAGCGCGCCGGCGAGGCCGCCCTTGGTCTCGGTCAGCTTGATCGTCAGGACGCCCTTGGCGCCACGCGAGGTCTTCCGGTACTCGTCGATCTTGGTGCGCTTGCCGTAGCCGGAGTCGGTGACGACGAGCATGTCCATGTCGTCGCGCGCGACGTCCATGGCGATGACCTCGCCCTTCTCCCCCACGTCCATGCCGCGCACGCCGCCGGTGTCCCGGCCCATCGCGCGCGCCTGCGCCTCCTCGAAGCGGACCGCGAGGCCCGCCTTCGAGACCATCATGATCTCGTCGCCCTCGTCGACGCGGCGCACGGCGATCAGCTCGTCGTCGTCGCGGATCTTGATGGCGATGATGCCGTCGGCCTTGATCGGCGTGTTGTAAGCCTGGAACTCGGTCTTCTTGATGATGCCCTTGCGCGTCGCGAAGACGAGGAAGGGCGACTCGGAGAAGTCCCGCGTCGAGAGCACCGACTGCACGCGCTCGTTCTCGCGCAGCGGCAGGATGTTGACCAGCGCGCGGCCCTTGGACTGGCGCGCGCCCTCCGGCAGCTCGTACACCTTGGAGCGGTAGACCTTGCCCCGGTTGGTGAAGAACAGCAGGAAGTCGTGGGTCGAGCACACGAAGAGGTGCTCGATGTAGTCCCCGTCCTTGAGGTCCATCCCGGTGATGCCGACGCCGCCGCGGCGCTGCTGGCGGTAGGTCGCCAGCGGCACGCGCTTGATGTACCCCGACTTGGTCATGGTGATGACCATCTGCTGGTCGGCGATCAGGTCCTCGATGTCGAGCTCGTCCTCGGACGGCGCGATCTCGGTCCGGCGCGGCTCGGTGAAGCGCTCGGAGATCTCGAGCAGCTCCTCCTTGATGAGCGCCCGCACGTTGGCCTCGTCGCCCAGCAGCTCGCGCAGCTCGCGGATGCGCTCGGTGACGTCGGCGTGCTCCTGCTTGATCGCGTCGCTCTCCAGGGCGGTGAGCTGCGAGAGGCGCAGGTCGAGGATCGCGGACGCCTGGATCTGCGACAGCGAGAACGCGGTCACCAGCTCCTCGCGCGCGGCCTCGCGGTTGGACGAGCGGCGGATGACCTCGATGACGGCGTCGAGGTTGTCGAGCGCGATGAGCAGGCCCTCGAGGACATGCGCCCGCGCCTCCTTCTGCGCCAGCTCGAACTTCGCGCGGCGCACGACGACCTCGCGCTGGTGCGCGATGTAGGCGTGGAGGACCTCGATCAGCGAGAGCGTGCGCGGCACGCCGTCGACCAAGGCCACCATGTTGACGCCGAACGTCGACTGCATCGGGGTGTGCTTGTAGAGCTTGTTCAGCACCACCTTGGGGTTGACCGCGCGCTTGAGCTCGATCACGAGCCGCATGCCGCGGCGGTCGGTCTCGTCGCGCAGGTCGGAGATCTCGGGGATCTTCTTCTCGCGCACGAGCTCGGCGATCTTGGTGATGAGCCCGTTGTCGCCGCCCTTCTTCACCGCGTAGGGCAGCTCGGTGACGATCAGCGCCTCCTTGCCCTGGTGGATCTCCTCGATGTGCGCGCGGGCGCGGACCTTGATCTTGCCGCGGCCCGTCTCGTAGGCGTCGCGGATCCCGGAGCGGCCCATGATGATGCCGGCCGTCGGGAAGTCCGGGCCCTGGATGTGCGTCAGCAGCTCGTCGAGCGTGATCGCCGGGTCGTCGAGGAACGCGACCGTCGCGTTGATGACCTCTTCGAGGTTGTGCGGCGGGATGTTGGTGGCCATGCCGACGGCGATGCCCGTGCCGCCGTTGACCAGCAGGTTCGGGAAGCGCGACGGCAGGACCGTCGGCTCCTGCTTGGACCCGTCGTAGTTGGGGACGAAGTCCACGGTGTCCATGTCGATGTCACGGACCATCTCCATGGCGATGCGCGTGAGCCGCGCCTCCGTGTACCGCATGGCGGCCGCGTCGTCGTCGTCGATCGAGCCGAAGTTGCCCTGGCCGTCGACGAGCATGTGGCGCATGGAGAAGTCCTGCGCCAGCCGCACGAGCGTGTCGTAGATCGACGCGTCGCCGTGCGGGTGGTAGTTGCCCATGACGTCGCCGACGATGCGCGCCGACTTGACGTACGGGCGCGTCGGGCCGAGGCCGGCCTCGTTCATGGCGAACAGGACGCGGCGATGGACGGGCTTCAGCCCGTCGCGGACGTCGGGCAGCGCACGCCCGACGATGACCGACATGGCGTAGTCGAGGTACGCGGTGCGCATCTCGTCTTCGAGCGCGCGCGGCTCGATGTTGCCGCCGCTAATGACGTCGGTGGCCATGCGTCATCACCTCCTTGGTGGAATTGCGGGACTGCGCCGCACGGGAGCGGCGCATCAGACGTCGAGGTTCACGACCGCGCGAGCGTTCTGCTCGATGAACTCGCGCCGCGGCTCGACCACGTCGCCCATCAGCATGGTGAAGAGGCGGTCGGCCTCCGCGGCGTCGTCGACGCTCACCTGCTGCAGCGTGCGCGTCGTCGGGTCCATCGTGGTCTCGCGCAGCTGCTCGGGGTTCATCTCCCCCAGCCCCTTGAAGCGCGACACGTTGACGCCACGGCGCGCGACCTCGAGGACCGCGGTGCGCAGCGTCTCGAACGAGTACGCCTCGTCGGAGCGCTCGCCCAGCGCGACGCTGAACGGCGGCGCGCCCGCGAGCTCGACGAGCTGCGCGTTGACCTTCACGTACTGGCGGTAGTCGTTGGAGTCGAACATCGAGCGCGGCAGGCGGTGCGTCTGCGCGAGCCCGCTCTTCCGCTCGACCGCCTTGACCACCAGGATCTCGTCGGTCGTCTCGATGATGTGCGTCTCGTGCGGGCGCGACGCGTCGTTCTTCTCGAGCGACGCGAGCGCCGAGGCGAGGTCCGCCGCGCGGTCGTCGAGCAGCCCGGCCTCGCCGAGGAAGCGGACCGCCTCGTGGCCGTGCTCGGCCCGGAGCGAGCTGCCCCAGCCCTCGAACTGCTTGAGCAGGCGCGTGTAGCGCTGCCAGCGCGCCTCGGTGAGCTTGAACTCGGCGCCGGAGCGGTCGTGCACGCGGATCTTCTCGAGCTTGTCGGAGAGCAGCAGCTCCTCGAGCTGCGAGTCCTTCTCCAGGTAGCGCTCGGTCTTGCCCTGCTTGACCTTGTAGAGCGGCGGCTTGGCGATGTAGACGTAGCCCGCCTCGATCAGCTCGGGCATCTCGCGGAACAGCAGCGTCAGCACGAGCGTGCGGATGTGCGCGCCGTCGACGTCCGCGTCCGTCATCAGCACGACCTTGTGGTAGCGCGCCTTCTCGATGTCGAACTCGTCGCGGATGCCGGTGCCCAGCGCCGTGATGAGCGCCTGGACCTCGGTGTTCTTCAGCACGCGGTCGATGCGCGCCTTCTCCACGTTGAGGATCTTGCCGCGCAGCGGCAGGACGGCCTGCGTGTGCCGGTCGCGGCCCTGCTTGGCCGAGCCGCCGGCGGAGTTGCCCTCGACGATGAAGATCTCGGCCAGCGACGGGTCCTTCACCGAGCAGTCGGCGAGCTTGCCCGGCAGCGGCGAGTTCTCCAGCGCGCTCTTGCGGCGCGTCAGGTCGCGGGCCTTGCGCGCGGCGGACCGCGCCTGCGCGGCCTGCACGGCCTTGCGGATGATCGCCCGGGCCTCCCCCGGGTTCTCCTCCAGGAACTCCGCGAGCTTCGAGTTCACGACGTTGGCGACGAAGCCCTCCATGCCCGGGTTGCCGAGCTTGGTCTTCGTCTGGCCCTCGAACTGCGGGTCGGCGAGCTTGGCGGAGATGACCGCGGTGAGCCCCTCGCGCACGTCCTCGCCGGAGAGGTTGTCGTCCTTCTCCTTGAGCTCGCCCTTCTCCCGCGCGTAGCGGTTGACGGTGCGCGTCAGCGCCGAGCGGAAGCCCGAGAGGTGCGAGCCGCCCTCGTGCGTGTTGATGTTGTTGGCGAACGAGAAGACCGACTCCTGGTAGGAGCCGTTCCACTGCATCGCGATCTCGACGTACCCCTCCTCGGTCTCCCCCTCGAAGAAGATGACCTTCTTGCCGAGGGGCTCCTTGTTCTCGTTGAGGTAGGAGACGAAGTCCTCGATGCCGCCCTCGAAGTGGAACTCGGCGCGCTGGCCGCCCGCCCGCTCGTCGGTGAGCGTGATGCGCAGGCCGCGCGTGAGGTAGGCCGTCTCGCGCAGGCGCTGCTCGAGCACGTTGAAGTCGTGCTCGATGGTCTCGAAGATGTCGGCGTCGGGCAGCCAGGTGACCGAGGTCCCCGTGCTCTGCCCCGCGGCCATCTTCTCGCCCTTGACCAGGTCGTAGCGCGGGATGCCGCGGTCGAACTCCTGGTGGAAGTTGTGGCCCTCGACGGCGACCTCGACCCGCAGGGTCTCCGACAGCGCGTTGACCACCGAGATGCCGACGCCGTGCAGGCCGCCGGAGACCTTGTAGCCCCCGCCGTCGCCGAACTTGCCGCCCGCGTGCAGGACGGTCAGCACGACCTCGACGGCCGGGCGGCCCTCCTTCTCGACGATGCCGACGGGGATGCCGCGGCCCTCGTCGCGCACCGTGACGCTGTTGTCGGGGTGGATCGTCACGTCGACGCGGCCGCCGAAGCCGGCCAGCGCCTCGTCGACGGAGTTGTCCACCGCCTCGTAGACCAAGTGGTGCAGGCCGCGGATGCCCGTCGACCCGATGTACATGCCAGGACGCTTGCGGACCGCCTCGAGGCCCTCGAGGACGGTGATGTCCTGGGCGTCGTAGGCGGCCGAGCCCTGGCGCGCATTCTTCTGCTTGCCGTTCTCGTTCGCCATAAGAGTTGCTGCGTTCCTACGCAGAACGCCCCGATCCCGGGCTCGGTCGAGCCCGACCGGGGCGTGAAAGAAGTTGTCCACAGGATAGCACAGCGACCCGTCTGAACGCCCGGTCAGAGGGTCACGAAACGCCTGCAAATCGCCACAAAAGTGTTACGGCTCGCGCGCGGCCCACGACCGCGGCGGCGAGGCGACGCACCGGAGCGCGGTTATGCGCCCTTCGCCGAGGTGCTCGTTCAGCCGCGCGACGAGCTCCGGCGCCAGCAGGTCGAGCTCCTGCGCCCACACCGAAGACCGGCAGGAGATCGTCAGTGTTCCACCCCGCTCCGTGGTCGGCGTGGCCTCCTTGACCACCGCCGCGCCGACCACCGCGGGCCACACGCGCTGCACGTCGCCGAGCACGGTCCGCGGCGCGAGCTGGTCGGCGAGCCCGGCGATCGCCGACGACAGCGGCCTGGGGGAGCGCCGGCGCATCAGGCCGCCTCGACCGCCGCGACGTCCTGCAGGACCGCGCCGGACTCGACCTTGAGGCGGACGACCGCGGCGCTCTGCGCGCCCGGGACGTGCCCGAGGTCGGTCGTCGTGACGACCGCCTGGCCGCCGTCGTCGAGGCGCGCGACGAGCATTCCGCGGCGATCGGCGTCGAGCTCGCTCATGACGTCGTCGAGCAGCATCAGCGGGGGAGCCCCGCGCTCGACGGCCAGCACCTCGCGCTCGGCGAGCAGCAGCGCCAGCAGCGCCAGCCGCTGCTCGCCCTGGGAGCCGAAGGACTTCAGCTCGCGCCCGTCGCGGAGCAGCAGCAGCTCGTCGCGGTGCGGGCCGTGCTGGGTGAACCCGCGCTCGACGTCGGAGGCGCGGCGCTCCAGCAGCTCGGCGGCGAGCTCCGCGGGCTCGGTCGCCTTCGTCCGCGGCCGGTAGCGGACCGCGGCGGCGCCGGCGAGGCCCAGCTCGGTCGCGAGCTGGGGGAACCCCTCGGCCACGCGCGCGACGGCGGCGGCGCGGTCGTCGCGCAGCGCGATGCCCCAGCGCGCGAGCTCCGCGTCCCACGCGTCGAGGGAGTCCGGACCCGAGCGCCCGGCGCGGACGCGGCCCAGCAGCGCGTTGCGCTGCGCCATCGCTCGCGAGTACTGCGCCCGGTTGCCGGCGCGCGACGGCCACAGCGCGGCGACGAGCTGGTCGAGGTGCGCGCGCCGCGCGGACGGCGCCCCCTTCACCAGCTCGAGGCGGTCGGGGAGGAAGACGCTCACCAGCGGCCGCGCGGGGCTGTCGGTCATCCGCTCGACCGGCGCGCCGTCGACCTTCATCCGCTTCGGCTCGCCCGGCTGGAAGCCGACGCTGAGCGTGTGCCGACCGTCCCGGTCCGACGTGTCGACTTCGACACGTGCAGCCGGAGCGTCGAAGCGCACCATGTCGCGCTCGTTCGCCGTTCGGCACGAGCGCGAGGTGCAGCCGAAGTACAGCGCCTCGAGCAGGTTCGTCTTGCCCGCGCCGTTGGGTCCGTGCAGGACCGTCAGGCCCGGGCCCACCGCGACGTCGGCCGTCGCGTAGGTGCGGAAGTCGCGCAGCCGCAGGCGCTCGACGCGCATCCGGCGCTCGCCGACCTCAGACGTTCAGGCGGATCGGCATGATCAGGTAGAGGAAGCCGCTCTCGTCGGCGCCCTCGATCAGGCCGGGCCGCAGGGGGCTGATGAGCTTCAGGATCAGGTCGTCGGACCCGACGCTGTCGAGGCCGTCGCGCAGGAACTCCGGGTTGAAGCCGATCTCGAACGGCTCCCCGGCGAACGGCACCGGCAGCGGCTCGGAGGCCTCGCCGACGTCCGGCGTCTGCGCCGAGACCGTCAGCTCGCCCTCGGTGAAGGCCAGCCGCAGCGGCGCGTTCTTCTGCGCCATCAGGCTGATGCGCTTGACGACGTCGCCGAGCTCCTCGCCGCTGATGCGCAGCTGGTGCTCGTAGCCGTCGGGGATCAGCTGGCGGTAGTTCGGGAACTGACCGTCGATCAGGCGCGAGGAGAGGACGGCGCCGCCGACCTCGAAGACGACCTGGTTGGAGCGCACGCCGATCCGGATGACGTCGGCGCCGGTGTTCCCGACGACCGAGCGCAGCTCGTCCAGCGCGCGGGCCGGGACGTTGGCCTCGAAGCCCGGGTCCAGCGAGACGCCGAGGGCGGTCTCCTTGACGCTCAGGCGGTAGGAGTCGGTCGCGACCATCCGCAGCTCCGAGCCCGAGGCGCTGACCAGGATCCCCGTGAGGATCGGGCGCGTCTCGTCCCGCGAAGCGGACTTCGAGACCATCTCGATCGTGTCCACGAACGCCTGGGCGGGGACGTCGACGACCGTGTCGCCGCCCGGCTCGGGCAGCGGCGGGAAGTCCTCGGCCCGCAGCGTGCGGAGGTGGAACTTCGCGGAGCCCGCGACGACCTCGACGTCCTGCTGCTCGGGCCGGAGCTCGAACTCGACGCGCTCGGCGTTCTTCGGCAGCGAGCGCGCCACGTCGAGCAGCAGCCGCGCCGGCAGCACGACCGTGCCCTCGCGGGCGACCTCGGCGGTGAGCGGGACGCGGAGGGCGATCTCCATGTCGGTGGCGCGCAGCTCGACGCCGGCGCTGGTCGCCGACATCTGCACGCCCGAGAGCGCCTGGACGGCGCTGCGCGTCGAAGCGACGCGGGAGACGGATTGGAGCTGGGCGAGCAGATCCGCGCTCGCGGTCGAAAGCTTCACGATGAAGACCTCAAGAGAGATTCAGGAGTCATAGGGGCTGTTGACGTGTGGACAGCCGCGGAGATGACCGGACGTTGCGGGGTGTTCGCGCACACGAGCCGACGGAGTCTGTCAACAGCGCCGGTCAAACCGTCGTCCCGTCGCGATCGCGCCCACCCGCAGTGAGGCGCGCCGTGATGGTGGCCACCGCGTCGTAGGCCTCCGGATCGGTGCCGATCCGGCTGGCCGCGCGCTTGCAGGCGTGCAGGACGGTGGAGTGGTCGCGGCCGCCGAAGTGGGCGCCGATCGCCGGCAGCGTCTCGTGCGTGTGCTCGCGCGAGAGGTACATGGCGACCTGGCGCGGCCAGGCGACGCGGGCGGTGCGGGTCGGGGAGAGGAGCTCCTCGCGCGTGAGGCCGAAGACCTCCGCGACGATCTCCTGGATCCGCTGCACGGTGGGGGGCCCGGCGGCGTTGCGCGCGGCGGCGCGGCCGTAGAGCTGGGTGAGGACCTCGTCGGCCAGGGCGCGGTCGATCGCCTTGTCGGTGAGCGACGCGTAGGCGACGACGCGGATCAGCGCGGCCTCGAGGCTGCGGACGTTGTCGGTCACGCGCTCGGCGATGAGCTCGAGGACGCCGTCGTCGCCGACGTCGATGCCGTCGTGGTGGGCGCGCTTGCGCAGGACGGTCAGGCGCGTGGCCGCGTCGGGCGAGCGGATGTCGACCAGGAGGCCGGACTCGAAGCGCTGGCGCAGGCGGTCCTCGAGCCGCGCCATGTCGCGCGGCGGGCGGTCGGAGGTCAGCACGAGCTGGCTGCCGGTCTCGTGCAGCGCGTTGAAGGTGTGGAAGAACTCCTCCTCGGTCTTGACCTTCGACTCGAGGAACTGCACGTCGTCGATGAGCAGGACGTCGTTGCGCCGGTAGCGGTGCTTGAAGGCGTCGACGTCGCGGGCCTTGAGGGCCTCGAGGAACTCGTTCGTGAAGCGCTCGACGGTCGTGTAGCGGACCGTCAGCCCGCCGCCGTAGGCGCGGACGTAGTTGCCGATCGAGTGCAGGAGGTGCGTCTTGCCGACGCCGGGCGGGCCCACGACGAACAGCGGGTTGTAGGCCTGGCCGGGGAGCTCGGCGACCGCGAGGGCCGCGGCGTGGGCGAAGCGGTTGGCGTCGCCGATGACGAACTGCTCGAAGGTGTACTTCGGGTTCAGGCGCGAGGCCTCGCCCTCGGCGAAGAGGGCGGCGCGCGGGTCCTCGGCGGGGTCGGCGCGCGTGCGGGCCGGGGCGCCGCTCCGCGCCGGCGGGGAGGACGGCGCCGGCGCGCGGCCCGCGCCGGTGGCCGGGTCGTCGTCGCGGAGCTCGACGGTGGCGGCGCTGCCCTCGCCGAGCACCACGCGCGCGGCGTCCTCGAGGACGCCGACGAAGCGCTGCTGCACCCACGCGCGGACCTCGGCGGGGGCGAGGACGACAATGCGGTCGCCGTCGATGCCGCCCCAGCGCAGCGGCGCGAGCCAGATGTCGTACGCGGACTCCGAGACCCGGTGTCGCAGCTCCGCCTGCAGGCGGGTCCAGATGGGGGCGGGGTCCGGCATCACGGCAGGGAGGAGCAGCTCCTTGAGAGCAGAGACTCGAGCTTGGGCGAGGAGCCGTGCGGCGGGCCTCCGAGGGAGCCTTCGCACCGGCGGAGGGGAAACGTAGCAGGGACACTTCGGACGATCCGGCACCGTCGCGGACCCCGCCGCCGGGACGCCGCAAATGCCGTCAAAATCCCGATCCGGCGCCCGTGGCGTGTCGTGTTGACGCGTGTTAGCAGCTGGGGAGGACGATGTGGACGGGCCGCAGGGCAGGGGTCAGGTACACTGGCCCGCCGGTCGTACGACCTCCCCGACGGAGCACGAATCTCATGAAGCGCACCTACCAGCCCAAGCGACGCAAGCGCGCCCGCGCGCACGGCTTCCGCAACCGCATGGCGACCAAGGCCGGTCGTGTCGTGCTCAAGCGCCGTCGCGACAAGGGTCGCAAGCGGCTGACCGTCTGACCGTGGACGCGCCCTCGCGCGCCGGCGGCAGCCTGAAGCGACCCAAGAAGGGTCGGCTGTCCCGCAGCGCTGAGTTCGAGCGCGTCTACCGCCAGGGCCGGTCCATCGGGAACCGGCACCTCGTCCTCTACGTCTTCCCGCGCGGTGCCGCCTCGGCCGCGCCGGCCGCCCCTGCGCCGCAGGAGCTCTCCGCCGGTCCCCGGCTCGGGCTCTCGGTGTCGCGCAAGGTCGGCGGCGCCGTCGACCGCAACCGCGTGAAGCGGCTGCTGCGCGAGGCGTTCGCGGTCGAGGGCCAGCGCCTGCCGCCCGACAGCGACGCGGTGGTCGTCGCGCGCCCCGAGGCGCGCGAGCTCGCCGAGCGCGAGGGGCTCGAGGGCGTCCGCGCCGCCCTGGGCGAGCTCATCGGCCGCTCCATCGGCGAGAAGCCGCCGCCGTCCGCCGTGCCGCCGGCGTCGTGAGCGGGATCGCGCGCCGCATCGCGGTCGCGCCGATCATCGCCTACCAGCGCGTCATCTCGCCGCTCTTCCCTCGGCGCTGCAAGTACGAGCCCACCTGCTCGGCCTACGCCGCGCAGGCGATCGGCCGCTTCGGCATACTCCGAGGCCTGGTCCTGGCCGGCTGGCGACTGCTGCGCTGCAACCCTTGGAGCCACGGCGGCTACGACCCGGTCGAGGACCAGCGCCTCTTCCGTCCGCCGCCCTCCTCTCCCGCCGCCCGGCCCCCGCACGCCTGAGCTTATGGTCCCCATCACCGCCAACATCCTGCAGCCGCTGGTGGACGTCTTCGAGAGCGTCCTCAAGTTCTTCCACGACAGCTTCGGCGCCAGCTGGGGCCTGTCGATCATCCTGCTGACGATCGTCGTCCGCGCGCTGCTGCTGCCGCTGGCCGTCAAGCAGTTCCGCTCGATGCAGGCCATGCAGCGGATCGCGCCGCACCTGAAGGTCCTGCAGGCCAAGTACAAGGACGACAAGCAGCGTCTCCAGCAGGAGACGATGAAGTTCTACCAGGAGAACAAGGTCAACCCCTTCGCCTCCTGCCTGCCGCTCGTCGCGCAGCTGCCGGTCTTCCTGTCGCTGTTCTACATGCTGCGCAAGGACCTGCGGCACGACATCTGCCCGGACATCAACGCCGCGCACGTGGCGAACCCCGTGCCCTGCGGGCAGCGCCCGGCGTCCGAGTTCTGGTTCATCCACGACATCACCGACAAGGCGACCGGCACGGTGCTGATCGTGCTGCTGGTCCTCTACGTCGGCTCGCAGCTGGTGTCGTCGCTGCTGATGATGACCGCGACCGCGGACCAGAACCAGAAGATCATCATGCTGGTCCTGCCGTTCCTGTTCGTCGGCTTCGTCTTCCGCTTCCCCGCCGGCCTGATCATGTACTGGATCACGACGAACGTCTGGACCATCGGGCAGCAGCAGTTCCTGCGCCGGGTGATCGGGAGCAAGGCGCCGGACGCGCCACCCCTGCCAGGCTCGCCGGAAGCCGAGGCGGCCGCGGCGCTCGCGGTGCCGTCGGAGGGCGGCGGCGGGCTCTTCGCGCGCTTCGCCAACGCGGCGTCGGGCGGGAGCGCCGGCGGTGGCAATGGCGCCGCCGCGAAGTCGGAGGAGGCGCGCGTCACCAAGGCGCCGCCGCCGCCCCCGCGGCAGCGCAAGCGCAAGCGTTCGGGACGGAGGCGGTAGGACGATGGCGGCGGAGGAGCGGACGCAGGAGGAGATCTTCCGCGATCTCCTGGAGCACGTCGTCGAGGGCCTCGGCCTCGACGCGAAGGTGGAGATCGTCGGCAACGACGAGGCGCTCGTCGGCACGCTGCACGGCGAGGAGCTCGGGATCTTCATCGGCCGCCACGGCCAGACCATCGACGCCGTGCAGCACCTAGCCCAGCGGATCCTCCTCGCCGACCCCGAGGTCGAGCGCCGCCGGATCGTCGTCGACGCCGAGGGCTACCGCGCCCGCCGCCGCGAGGCGCTCGAGAAGCAGGCCGACCAGGCCGCGATCGACTGCGAGAAGTTCGGCCGCCCCGTCGCCCTCGACGCGATGACCGCGAGCGAGCGCAAGCACGTCCACGAGTACCTCCGCGAACGCGGCGGCGTGGACACCCACAGCGAGGGCGACGAGCCGGAGCGCCACCTCGTCGTGAGCCCGCTGGGCCGCGCGTAGCGGACGCACCGTTTCATGTGAAACACCCGACGCCCGGCCTCGAAGAGGTCGGGCGTTGGTCGTTGTGGGGGCGTTTCACGTGAAAACGCCGGGGCGCGGCGGGCGTGGGGCGGGTGCGTGCCTGGACGCGCCTCGCGTCTTGCTCCGCGGCCGTGCAGCCGATCACGGCGGCCTCGCTGTCTCGTGGGTGATCAAGCGCACGCGCCGTCGCACGACGCCTGGCCTTGCGGGTTGGGCTGCGCTTTGCGGCTTAGGCTGCACTCTGCGCTCTGCGCTCTGCGCGCTGTGCGCCTGGCTTCGCTATGCGTCTCGCCGCACGTTGCGCCTGCGTCTCGCGTCGCCTTGCGGCTTGCGCCGCGCCTTATGCCGCCGCGCCTTATGCGGCCTTGCCGCTTGCACCCGCCTTGCGCCTTGCACCCGCCTTGCGCCTTGCGCCTTGCGCCGCCTTGAGCCTTGAGCCGCCTTGCCGCTTACACCCCGCCTTGCGCCTTGCGGGCCGGCCGACCACGGCACCGCGATATCTCGTGCGACCCGATGAGGCGATCGCGCCGTCACACGGCGCTTGGCCACGCGCCTCGCAGCGCGCCTCATGATCGCGTCGTGCCTCATGTTTTGCGCCTCGAGACGCATCGCGCCTCGAACCACCCCACCGTGCGCCGCCCGCGCTACTCCGTTCAGCCCTCAGGTGCGCGCAGCTTGAATCGCGCGCTCGGGACGTAGCGTGCATCACGTCACACCGCGGTGGTGAGCAATCGCGAGCGACCTGTCGACATCGACGTGTTGAAAGCCCACCGCGGGTCGGTCAAGGCGCAACGCGCGCGACGACGTAGCCGAGCGCTTCGAACGGGGCTCTCGTGGACCTGCCAGCGTCCGGCGTCAGGGGCCGCGGCAGTCAGTCGTTCGCGTAGGACCCTGCTCGCGGTGCTCACACTCGACCGGGGGCACAGCGGCGGCGACCGGCGCGGGCGCGCAGGGGAGCGGCGGGCCGTTAGGAGTCGCGACGGACTGCGACGTTCCGTTACGGAACTCGTCCGCGTGCGTGATCACGGGATGTGCGCCCCGACCCGCGTCCAGCCTGCGACCGACGCTGCCCCTGCTCGCCGCCTCGTCGCGCGCCCCAAAGGCCATGCTGGTCGGGGAACCGGGTCTACTTCCTCGCCTTCTCCCTTGCGGGACCGGATCCCCCCTTTACCGCGAGGTCGACCAGCGTCACGAGCGTACGCCGCGAGCGCGCGACGCTCCGCCCGGAGTCGAACCGCGAGGCGAGGGTGTTTCACATGAAACGCTCGGCGCCCCGCGCGACGTCATCGCGTCGACCGCCTAGGCTGTCGGCCGTGTCCTACGTCGACGATCGTCTTGCCGAGCTGGCCCAGCGCTGGGCGCTTCCGGGCGCGGCGGTGGGGAAGCTGCTGACCATCCTCGACCTCGTGCAGGCCGAGCCGACGTCGATCACGACCGTGCGGGATCCGGAGCGTGGGGTGGACCTCCACATCTCGGACGCGCTCGCCGGCCTCTCGGTGCGGGCGCTGCGGGAGGCCGACTCGATCGCCGACCTCGGCAGCGGCGGCGGGTTCCCCGGCCTGGCGCTCGCGGTCGCGCTCCCGCGGACGCGGGTCACGCTCGTCGAGAGCGTCGGGAAGAAGTGCAAGTTCCTGCAGCGCGCCGCCGACGCGGCGAACCTCCCGAACGTCGACATCGTCAACGCCCGCGCCGAGGCGTGGGTCGGCGGCCTCAACTCGCAGGACGTGGTGACGGCCCGGGCGCTCGGCCCACTCAACGTCATCGTCGAGTACGCCGCGCCCCTCCTCAAGGAAGGAGGATCGTTCGTCGCGTGGAAGGGAAAGCGGGATCCGTCCGCCGAGGCTGATGGAGTCTTCGCCGCGGAGGCCGTCGGCATGGACGCCACGGACCTCATCCCCGTCGAGTCGATCGCCGGGGACCGACACCTCTACGTCTACTTGAAGGTTCGGGAGACGCCTCCCCAATTCCCGCGGCGCGAGGGAATGGCCCGCAAACGGCCACTTCAAGGCTCGATCAGAGCCTGAGAGACATCGTTCGGCGGCGAATCCGGCCGGCCGTCCGACCGCGAGCGCCGCTACCGTGAGCCGCGAATGGGCACCGTGTACGCGATCGCGAACCAGAAGGGCGGCGTCGGCAAGACGACCACCGCCGTCAACGTCGCGGCGTGCATCGCCGAGGCGGGCTACGACACGCTCCTGGTCGACATCGACCCGCAGGCCAACGCCACCGTCGGCCTCGGCGTCGCGAAGGACCTCGTGCCGAACGTCTACGACGTCCTCTCCGGCGAGGCGACCGCGGCGGACGCCCTCCAGGCGACCGCCATCGAGCGCCTCTTCGTCCTGCCGTCCTCGCCGGACCTCGCGGGCGCGAACGTCGAGCTGCCGCGCCGTCCCGGCTCCGAGCAGCTGCTGCGCGAGGCCCTCGCGCCGCTGCGCGAGCGGTTCGCCTTCATCATCCTGGACTGCCCGCCGTCGCTCGGCCCGCTGACCGTCAACGCGCTGGTCGCCGCCGACCGCGTGATCGTCCCGGTCCAGACCGAGTACTTCGCCCTCGAGGGCCTCGCCGGGCTGCTCGACACGCTCGCCCTGATCCAGCGCGAGCTCAACCCCCGCCTGACGATCGCCGGCATGCTGCTGACGATGCACGACGGCCGCACGCGCCTCGCGCGCGACGTGGAGCGCGAGGTCCGCGAGCACTTCCCGGACCTCGTCTTCGACACGGTCATCCCGCGCAACATCCGGATCAGCGAGGCGCCGAGCTACGGCCGCCCCGTGATCCACCACGACCCGCACTGCCTCGGCTCCGACGCGTACTTCGAGCTGGCCAAGGAGGTCGCGGCCCGTGGCTGAGCGCGGCATGGGCCGGGGCCTCGCCGCGATCCTCTCCGTCTCCACGCCCGAGGCCGAGGACGGCGCGGCCGAGCTGCGCGAGCTGGCCGTCGACCTCATCACGCCGAAGAAGGACCAGCCGCGCCGCCAGTTCGACGAGGCCGCGCTGCAGGCGCTCGCGGACTCGATCACCGAGCGCGGCGTCGTCCAGCCGATCCTCGTGCGCCCGCGCGCGGGCGGGACGTTCGAGCTCGTGGCCGGCGAGCGCCGCTGGCGCGCCGCCAAGCTCGCCGGGCTCGACCACGTGCCCGCGCTCGTCCAGGACCGCGACGACGCGACGACGCTCGAGGTCGCGCTGATCGAGAACATGGCCCGCGAGGACCTCAACCCCGTCGAGGAGGCGCGCGCCGTCGCGGGCCTCGTCGAGGAGCTGGGGCTCACGCGCGAGGCCGTCGGCAAGCGCGTCGGGCGCAGCCGCGTCGCGATCTCCAACCTGCTGCGGATCCTCGACCTCCCCGACGAGGCGCTCGGCCTGCTCGAGGACGGGACGCTGACCGAGGGCCACGGCCGCGCGCTGCTGCTCGCCGAGGACCAGGGCGACCGCCGCCGCCTCTCCCGCGCGGCGGCCGACGGCGCCTGGTCGGTCCGCGTCACCGAGGAGCGCGCCCGCGACGCCAACGCCGCCGCCGCGGCCGGCGGGCTCGCCACGACGCGCGGCGCCAAGGCCGTCCACCCGGACCAGGCCGCGGCCGCGGCCGAGATCGCCGACGCGCTGGGCGGCGCCCTGGGCACCGAGGTCAAGGTCCGCCCACGTGGCACCGGCTACAAGATCGAGCTCGCGATGGACTCGCTCGACGACGCCCTCGCGCTCGCGCAGCGAGTCCGCGCCGGGGCCTGAGCCCGCGCTACACTTCCGGGCCGCAGCGGGCGATTAGCTCAGTCGGTTAGAGCGCTTCTCTGATAAGGAAGAGGTCCCAGGTTCGAATCCTGGATCGCCCATCGCAAGGCCCCGCTCGTCGGGGCCTTCGTCGTTCTGGAGCGCGGTACCGGGAGCGCCGGGACGCGGCCCGACCCCGCCTATACTGGCCGGACACCACCGAGGAGCTCTTCTCGTGCAGGAAATGGTCATCTATGGCGTCAGCTTCGACATGGTCGGCAAGCAGCCGATCGTCCTGTTGAAGACGGTCGACAGCAATAAGTTCCTGCCCATCTGGATCGGGCATCCCGAGGCTGCCGCGATCCTCATGAAGCTGCAGGGAGCCACGACGCCGCGCCCGATGACCCACGACCTCCTCTGCGACATGCTGGGCGAGCTCGAGGTCAAGTGCACGCAGGTCGCGGTGACCGAGCTGCGCGACAACACGTTCTTCGCCTCGATCACGCTGCAGGTCGCCGGCCGCGACGTGGAGATCGACTCGCGCCCGTCCGACGCGCTGGCCATCGCCGTGCGCTCCGGTGCGCCGATCTTCGCCGCCGAGGAGGTCATCGCCGAGTCCGCGATCGAGTTCGAGCACGAGGTCGAGGACACCGAAGAGGTCGTCGACCGCTTCAAGGACTTCCTCGATCAGGTTTCCCCGGAGGACTTCGCCGGCGACAGCTGAGCGGGGGCGGAGGGGAAGCCTCGGTTTCCCCGAGGACTTCGCCGGCGACAGCTGAGCGGGGCGCGCGGCGCTAGCGCGCCGCGGCGGTCCGGGCCAGCGCCCGGTCGACGAGGCGCGCGATGAGGTCGTCGAAGGCGATGCCCGCCGCGTCGGCCGCCTGGGGGAGGAGGCTCGTCTCGGTCAGCCCCGGGATGACGTTGGCCTCCAGCACGTGCAGGCCGCCGTCGGCGTCGCAGAGCAGGTCGACGCGCGAGACGTCGCGGCAGCCGAGCAGCTCGTGGACCGCCACGGCGAGCGACTGCGCCGCGGCCGTGACCGACTCCGGCAGGTCCGCCGGGCAGACGAAGATCGAGCGTCCGATCTCGTAGCGCGCGTCGAAGTCGTAGACGCCGCCCTCGGGCACGGCCTCGACGATCGGCAGCGCGACGCCGTCGAGCACGGAGACCGCGAGGTCGCGGCCCGCCACGTGGCGCTCGAGCAGCACCTTGCTGGAGTAGGAGAACGCGGCGACCAGCGCGCCCGGCACCGCGGCGGCGTCGCGCGCGATCCGCAGCCCCAGCGCGCTGCCCTGGTCGGCGGGCTTGACGACCATCGGGAAGCCGATCCGCTCCGCGATCTGGCCGAGCGCATCGGCCGCCCCGAGCTGCTTGAACGCCGTCTCGGTGAACGCGACGAAGTCGGGCGTCGGCAGGCCGGCGTCGACCATGTGGTGCTTGGCCAGGACCTTGTCGGAGCAGCGGATGCACGCGCTCACGCCGGAGCCGGTGTACGGCAGGCCGAGGATCTCCAGGAGCTCCTGGACCGTCCCGTCCTCGCCGTCGCGCCCGTGCAGCGCCAGGAAGCAGACGTCGGGCTCGAGGTCGCGCAGCCGCCGGACGAGGTCGTGGTCGACGTCGATGCCGTGCGACTCGTGGCCGAGCCGCTTGAGCGCGTCCTCGACCCGCGCGCCCGAGCGCAGCGAGACCTCCCGCTCGAGCGAGCGCCCGCCCTTCAGGACCGCGACGCGGCTCACCGCTCGCCGCCCAGGGCCCGCCGCCACGGCGCCGTCGCCAGCGGCCTCATCGACGGCGATCCGAGCGCCGCGTCGAGCCGCCCGGCGCGTCCTGCGCGCGCGGCAGCTCCAGCACGTCCGCCAGCTCCGGGTCCGGCGCCGCCGGCGCCTCGGGCACCGCGGGGGCCGCCCGGCGCGTGCCGGTCAGCGCGCCGAAGAGCTCGAGCTGCTCGGCGACGACCTCGCCGATCCGCCGGACGCCCTCGCGGATGTCCGCGTCGCCGACGCCGGAGAAGTTCAGCCGCATCGACGCGCCGCCGCGGCCGTCCAGGTACGCGCCGCGCCCCGGCACGAACGCCACGTTGCGCTGCAGCGCGCGGGCGAGCAGGTCGGTGGTGTCGATCTCCTCCGGCAGCGTCGCCCACACGAACAGGCCGCCCTCGGGCTGCGTCCACGTGGCCTCGGCCGGGAAGTGCTCGGCCAAGGACCCCAACAACGTGTCGCGGCGTCCGCGGTAGAGCTTCTTGAGGGACTCCAGGTACGGCTCCCACTGCCCCTCGCGGAAGTACTGCGCGACGAAGTGCTGGGTCAACGAGGACGAGCACAGGTCGGCGCCCTGCTTGCCCATGTTCATCTTCTGCAGCACCGGCGCGGGCGCGACCGCCCAGCCCAGGCGCAGGCCCGCGGAGAGGATCTTCGAGAACGTCCCCAGGTAGATGATGAAGTCGCCGCCGCTCAGCTGGAGCAGCGTCGGCAGCGGGTCGCCCTCGTAGCGGAGCAACCCATAGGGGTTGTCCTCCAGCACCAGCAGCTCGCGCTCGGCGGCCACCTCGACCAGCCGCTTGCGCCGCGGCAGCGACATCGTCACGCCGCCAGGGTTCTGGAAGTTCGGGATGGTGTAGATGAACTTCGGGCGCCGCCCGTCGGCCTCCAGCCGGTCGAGCGTCTCCTCGAGCACGTCGATCGGCATGCCGTCGCGGTCCATCTCGATCTGGACGACGTCGGCCTGGTAGGAGCAGAACGACGGGATCGCGCCCGGGTAGGTCGGCGCCTCGGCGACGATCACGTCGCCCGGGTCGATCAGCGTCTTGCAGACGAGGTCGATGACCTGCTGGCCGCCGGTCGTGACGAGGATGTCCTCGGGGTCGACGTCGGCGCCCTCGGCGGCCATGACGTGGCGGATCGCGTCCTTGGTGATCGACAGGCCCTCGGTCGGCCCGTACTGCAGCGCGGCCGCCGTCGAGGTCGCCGCGACGCGCGACATGATCGCCGCGAAGTTCTCGGCCGGGAACGTCGAGGTGTCCGGCAGCCCGCCCGCCAGCGAGATGACCTCGGGGCGCTCGGTGATCGCCATCAGGTCGCGCATCGCGGAGGACTTCATCGCGCGCGTGCGCGACGCGAACAGGTTCGTGTACCGCTCGAGCTCGTGCGCGGCGGCGCGCTGGGGGCGACGGGAGCGAGGCATGCTCGGCTTCCCTTCGCCGTCGGGACCTTCGGACCTTCGGTCTGTCATGGTCCCGGGAGACGGTACCGATGAAGCTCGTCCTCGACATCCTCCAAGGGCTAGGTCTCGCCTCCGCGGTCGGCCTGCGCCCGTTCCTGCCGGCGCTCCTGGCCGGCGCCCTGGCCTCCGGCGACGTCGGCCTCGACTTCGACGGCACGCAGTTCGCGTTCCTCGAGTCGCCGTGGTGGCTGCTCGCGCTGGCCTTCGTGCTCGTCGGGACGGTCTTCGTCCGGCCCTTCCTCGAGAAGCCCGCCGGCGAGGCCGCGCTGAGCGGGATCGGCATCGGCCTCGGCGCGCTGCTGTGCGCCGCCTCGATCGACGACCGCCACGCCACCTGGTGGTACGGGCTCATCATCGGCGCCGTCTTCGCCTACCTCGCGAGCAGCGTCTCGCGCTCCCTCTTCGCCCGCGTCCGGGCCCGCTTCGCGAGCGCGGGCGACGCCCAGGCCGCCGCCGCGCTGCCGTTCTACGGCGAGGCCGCGGGCCTCGTCGTCGCGGGCGCCAGCGTCCTCTTCCCGCCGCTGGCGATCATCGCCGTCGGCTTCCTGCTCGCGCTGCTGGTCACCGGCCGCCGCCGCAGCGACCAGAAGTACGCCGGGCTGCGCATCCTGCGCTGAGCCGATGAAGCGCCTGCTCCTGGCGGTCATCGACGGATGCAAGCCCTCCATGCTGCAGCGCGCGGTGGAGGACGGGCGGGCGCCCGCCATCGCCGCGGTGCTGGAGCGGGGGAGCTTCGTCGACGAGCTCGCCGCCGCGTTCCCCTCGGTGACGCCGGTCTGCGCGACCTCGATCGCCACCGGCGTGCTCCAGGACCGCCACCACATCGCCGCGATGAACTGGTGGAAGCGCGACGAGCGCCGCTACGTCGAGTACGGCTCGTCGTTCCGCGCGGCGCGCAAGCTCGGCATCGCCAAGCAGCTGACCGACACGGTGTACAACCTCAACGGCTCGCACATGGCCAAGGACGTCGAGACCGTCTACGAGTCGCTCGACGACGCCGGGATCCGCACGGCCGGGACGACCTACCTCGTCACGCGCGGCCGCCACGAGCACGCGATCTCCCGCGAGACCGCGCTCACGCGGCTGGCCGGGCAGCTCTTCCGCAGGCCGATCATGGGCCCGCGCGAGCTCTTCTACGCCGACATCTTCGCCAGCCGCGAGACGGGCTGCCGCAGCCAGATGGGCCTGCCGGGGATCCGCGACCAGCACTCGGGCTGCACCGGCGCCTGGCTCGCCGCCCGCGACCTCTACGACTTCCTGCTGCTCTCGCTGCCCGACAACGACACCTACTCGCACAAGAACGGCCCGCACGCGCAGCCGACCTCGATCGCGGCCGCCGACGCCCAGATCATGCGCGTCGCCGAGGCCGCCGGCGGCCTCGAGCGGTTCCTCGACACCCACGCCGTGATCATCTGCGCCGATCACTCCCACGCGCCGGTCGAGCAGCGGATCGACCTCCGCGGCGCCTTCGCCGGCTGGCAGGTCGCGGGCCCGGGCGGCAGCGCGGTCGACGACGCCGAGCTCGCGCTCTGCCCCAACCAGCGCGCGGCGATGGTGTACGGGTTGGTCGAGGACGCGCGGAGCGCGACGATCCCGCGCGTGGTGGAGACGGCGTCGGAGATCCCGGGCGTGGACGTCGTCGCCTGGCGCGAGGGCGAGACCGGCGTGATCCGCGGGATCGGCCGCGGCGAGCTGCGCTTCCGCCCCGGCGGCGACGCGCTCCGCGACGCGCGCGGCAACGCCTGGAGCGTGGAGGGCGACCTCACCGCGCTCGCTGCCGCCACCTCCGACGGGCGCTTCGACAGCCCCGACTACCCCGACGCGCTGCGCCGCGTCTGGGCCGCGCTGACCTGCGCGACGGCCGGGGACGTCCTGCTCAGCGCCGGGCCCGGCTGGGAGTTCCCGGACTGGGGCGGCGCCGACCACGTCGGCGGCGGCAGCCACGGCTCGCTGCACCACTCCGACTCGCTGGGCGCGCTCGCGTTCTGCGGCGTCGACGCGCCCGCCGCCGCGGGCCCCGGATCCTGGTCGATCACCGACGTCGCCCCGATGGTCCGCGCGCACTTCGGCGCGGGCTGACTGAGCCTGCGCACAGGTGCGCCGGGTAGCCTCCGGCCCCGTGCCGCCCGACGCCCTCCACGAGCTGCGCCGCCGCGACCGCGTGCGCCGCGGCGTCCGCCACGCGCCGAACTGGTGGCAGCTGGCGCGCTTCACGGTCGTCGGGGCGAGCGGCTACGTGGTCAACCTCGCGACGTTCGCGCTCTGCGTGCACGCGCTCGGCCTCGACTTCCGGATCGCCGCGTTCGCCGCCTTCCTCGTCGCGGTCACGAACAACTTCTGGTGGAACCGGCACTGGACCTTCGACGCCCGCGGCGGCCACGCGGGCCAGCAGGCGTTCCGCTTCCTGGTCATCAGCAGCGCGGCGTTCGTCGTGAACCTCGCGCTGCTCGAGGTGCTCGTCTCGGCCGCCGGGCTCAAGGAGGTCGTCGCGCAGGCGATCGCCGTCGCGGCGGCCACGCCGTGCAACTTCCTCGGGAACAAGCTCTGGACGTTCGACGAGTGAGGGTCGGTCGGCGCACGCTGGCGCCCCTGCTCGCGATCCTCGCCCTGAGCGGCCTGCTGCTCGGCGTCGCGACCGCGCCGGCCGTCGCGCCCGCCCAGACGCAGGCGCAGACGCCCACGACCGGCCTGCTGCCGACCGCGCCCGCGAACCCCAACGACCTGAGCCGCGTCCAGACGCTCGACGGCAACCCCGCGGGCCACCGGCTCGTCGGCGCGCAGGCGCAGCAGATCGCCGCGTCGAGCCCGAAGGTCAAGGCGGCGCTGCGCCGGTACCCGACGGCCAAGCCGGAGGTCTTCCTCAAGGGCCCGAGCGACTGGCAGGTCAGCTGGTTCACGCCCGGGACCGGGACCGCGCGCAAGGAGATCGCCCAGGTCAGGGTCGCCGACGCGACCGGCACGATCCTCGAGGCGTGGAACGGCCCGCAGGTCGCGTGGACGATGGCGCGCGGCTACACGGGCGCGTTCGGGCGCAAGGTCAACTCGCCGTGGGTCTGGATCCCGCTCTCGATCCTCTTCGTCGCGCCGTTCGCGTCCTTCCGCCGCCGGCCGACGGTGCTGCTGCTCGACCTGCTCGCGCTCGTCGGCTTCGGCGTCTCGGTGGCGTACTTCAACGACGCCAACATCGACGCGTCGGTCCCGATCGCGACCGGGCTGCTCGCGTACTTCCTGCTGCGGATGCTGTGGATCGGCTACCGCCGGACACCGGAGGACGGCGCGGCGCCCACGCGGCGCCTGCCGCTCTGGATCTCGCCGATGTGGCTGGCCGTCGCGCTCGTCTTCCTCGTCGGCTTCCGCGTCGGGCTGAACATCAACGCCTCCAACGTGATCGACGTCGGCTACTCGGGCGTCATCGGCGCCGACCACCTCGTCGACGGCACCAAGATCTACGGGAACTTCCCGAAGGACGACGAGCACGGCGACACCTACGGCCCGGTCGCCTACGAGGCCTACGTGCCGTTCGAGCAGGCGCTGCCGTGGAGCGGGCGCTGGGACGACCTGCCCGCGGCGCACGCGGCGGCGATCTTCTTCGACCTGCTCACGATCTTCTTCCTGTTCCTCGCGGGGCGGCGGATCCGGGGGCCCGGGCTCGGGATCGTCCTGGCCTACCTGTGGGCCGCGTGGCCGTTCAGCCTCTACGTGCTCAACTGCAACACCAACGACGGGCTCGTCGCCGCGCTCGCCGCGGCCACGCTCTACGTCGCGACCAAGCCCGCCGCCCGCGGCGCGGTGACCGCGCTCGCGGGGCTCACGAAGTTCGGCGCGCTCGGCCTCGCGCCGCTGCTGGCCACGCACGGCGCGCCGCCCGGCCGCATGGGCCGGACGATCCTGCGCTTCACCGCGGCGTTCGTCGGGACCGCGGTGGTCGTCTCGCTGCCGATCCTCCTGCGCGGCGAGTCGCTGCACACGATCTACGACCGGACGATCGCCTTCCAGGCCGACCGCGACGCCCCGTTCTCGATCTGGGGCCTGCACCACCTGACGGTGCCCGAGCACCTGTGGCAGCTGGCCGCGGTCTTCTTCGCCGCGGTCGCCGCGCTCCTGCCCCGCCGGCGGGACGTCATCGGCCTGGCCGCCGTCGCGGCGGCCGTCGTCATCGGCCTGCAGCTCGGGCTGAACTACTGGTTCTACCTCTACCTGGTGTGGTTCTTCCCGTTCCTCGCGGTCGCGCTCCTCGCGCGCTACAAGATCCCCGATCCGGCGTAGCGCTCAGCGTCCTCGCGCTGATCGCCGTCTGGCTCGTCTCGACCCGCCACGGGCCGTTCAGCGCCGACACGCTGGGCGACCTGTTCGTGTACGGGTCGATCAAGGACCTGATGGTCCACGGGTACGTCCCGTACCGCGACTTCGTCTTCGAGTACCCGCCGGGCGCGCTGATCCCGATCCGGATCGCGGGCGCCGACGGCGACCGGCTAGGGCTGCTGATGCTCGGCTGCGCGCTCTTCACGCAGCTCGCCGCGTGGGGCGCGGGCGGGGCGCTCGCGGGCTGGCTGATGGTCCTGATCGCGCCGGTCGCGGGGGCGCTCGTGCGCACGCACTTCGACCTCTTCCCGGTCGCGCTCGCGGCGATCGGGCTCGCGCTGGTCGTGGGCGCGGCCGCGCGCCCGCGCCGCGGGATGGTCGAGCTCGGCCTCGCCGTCCTCGCGCTCGGGACGATGGTCAAGCTCTGGCCCGCGGTCATCGCGGCGGTCGCCTGCTGCTGGCTGCTGGGCCGCGGCGAGCGGCGGCTCGCGCTCCGCGCCGCGGTCGTCTTCGCGCTGGTGGTCCTCGCCACCGGCCTGCCGTTCGTCGCGCTCGGCGGCTTCCCGTCCAAGATGGTGGAGTTCCACCTCGACCGGCCGGTGCAGATCGAGTCGACCGCGGCGACGGTGCTCGAGCTCACCGGCGGCTCCCACGTCACCGGCGACCCGATCGTCCACGACCGCTTCAAGTCCAACGGGCTCGACGGCGGCGCGGCCGCCGTCGTCGCGTGGCTGAGCACGCTGGCGATGCTCGTCGCGGCCGCGCTGGTCCTGCGCCTCGCGGCGCGCCGCCCGACCGCGCAGGCGCTCGTCCTGGCGAGCCTCGCGATCACGCTCGCGTTCGTGATCTTCAGCAAGGTGCTCTCGCCGCAGTACATGGTGTGGCTGCTGCCGCTGGCGGCGATCGCCGCGGGCCACGGCGCGCGGCTCGGCCCCGCGCTCGTGGCGGCCGCGTCGCTGACGACGCAGCTCTGGTTCCCCGACCACTACTTCGACGTCGTCTACCAGCACGCCGGGGCGGTCGTCGAGGTCGGGGTCAGGAACGCCCTGCTGCTGGCGGCGCTGGCCGCCACGGCACGAGCACTTGCTCGATCGCCTCGGCGCGCAGCGGTCGCTCCGCGCAGCGGATGACGACGCCCATCAGCCACGGGTCGTCCTCGCTGGTCTCGAAGCGCACGTTCATGTGCGTGCGCAGCGACTGGATCGACTGCTCCTTCTTGACGCCGAGCACGCCGCCGCGCGGGCCGGTCATGCCGACGTCGGTGATGTAGGCCGTGCCGCCGGGCAGGACGCGCAGGTCCGCGGTCGGGACGTGGGTGTGGGTGCCGACGACGGCGGTGACGCGCCCGTCGAGGTACCAGCCCATCGCGATCTTCTCGCTGGTCAGCTCGGCGTGCATGTCGACCAGGACGTGGTCGACCTTGCCCTCGAGCTCGGCGAGGACGTTGTCGATCTCGAGGAAGGCGACGCGCCCGGCGCGGAGGTGGAGGTTGCCGCTGAGGTTGACGACGCCGAGGCGCACGCCGTCCTTCTCGACGACGCAGAAGCCGCGCCCGGGCTGCGAGGCGAGGTAGTTCGCGGGCCGGACGATCGGCCGCCCGCTGTCGAGGTAGGGCGCGATCTCCTGGCGGCGGTAGGTGTGGTTGCCGAGCGTGATCGCGTCGACCCCGGCGGCGAAGAGGTCGTCGGCCAGCTTGGGCGTGATCCCGAGCCCGCCCGCGATGTTCTCGCCGTTGACGACGACGAAGTCGACGGCGTGCCGCTCGCGGAGTCCGGGGAGCAGCCCGAGCAGCGTGCGCCGCCCGAGCCCGCCGACGACGTCGCCGACGAAGAGGATGGTGGGGGCGGCTGGCACGTCCCATACTCTGGCGGACGGAGGAGATGAGCAGCGAGCACCCCACAGACCACGAGGACTGGGACGGCCACGACCCGCTCGACGCGGAGCCGCCGCCGGAGCCGCCCACGGCCGAGAAGGTCGTCGTGCCGCGGTGGATCCAGCTCGTCGCGCTGCCGCTGCTGGTCATCGCGATCTTCCTCGTCGCCAAGGCGGCGGGCGTCGTCCTCATCGCGTTCACCGTCGCCGCCGTCGTCGCGCTGATCCTCAACCCGATGGTCTCGTTCCTGCAGCGGCGCAGGCTGCCGCGCGGGCTCGCGATCCTCGTCGTCTACCTCGGCCTGCTCACGGTGCTCGCGGGCGCGGGGCTCCTGCTGGCCAACCCGGTCGCCGACCAGGCGCAGAAGTTCGGCAACGACGTGCCCGGGATCGTCGACGACGCGAACGACCGGCTCGCCGACCTCCAGGCCTACTTCGACCGCAAGGGCGTCAACGTCGAGGTCAAGCGCCAGGGCGAGACCGCGCTCCAGACGCTCCAGGACAAGGTCGTCGGCGGGACGAGCGACATCGTGGACTTCGGCGGCCAGATCCTCAAGACGGTCGTCACCGCGGGGCTCGGGCTGCTGCTCGTGATCGTGTTGTCGGTGTACATGCTCATCTACGGCGAGCGGATCGGCGCCATGGTGCGGGCGGTCATGCCCCCGGGGGACGGCACGGACGCCGACGACTACCCGACGCGGCTGCAGCGCGCGGTCGGCGGCTACCTGCGCGGGCAGATCATGTTCAGCCTCGCGATGGGGACCGGCGCGGGGCTCGGGCTCTACGTCTTCGGCGTCACCGGCGTCTTCCCGGACGGCAAGACGTACGCCTTCGCGTTCGGCGCGTGGTTCGGGCTGATGGAGCTGATCCCGTTCGTCGGCCCGTTCCTCGGGGCGCTGCCGCCGCTGCTCGTCGCGCTCTTCCAGGACCCGCTGACGGCGGTCTGGCTCGGCATCTTCTTCACCGCGCTGCAGCAGCTCGAGGGCCACGTCGTCGCGCCCTACATCTTCGGCCACACGCTGCGGATCAACCCGCTGCTGGTGATCTTCGCGCTGCTGCTCGGGGGCGAGGCGTACGGGATCCTCGGGGCGCTGCTCTCGCTGCCGCTCGCGGCGATGCTGCGCGAGACGGTGGTCTACCTGCGCCGCCACCTCGTGCTCGAGCCGTGGGGGACCGCGAACGTGCTGAGCCTCGCCGGCGGCCCGGCGCCACCGGACCGCCTGTGCGGCGAGTGCGGCGCGCGGACCGCCCGTGACGACACGTTCTGCCGCACGTGCGGCGCGCCGCTGGAGCGCTCGGAGGTAGCCTCCCGCCGGTGAGCGACGCGGTGGCGCTGGAGGCCCGGGACCTCTCCCGGCGGTTCGGCGAGCGCGAGGCGCTGCGCGGCGTGAGCTTCCGCGCCGACCGCGGCGAGACGCTCGCGATCATCGGGCCCAACGGCGCGGGCAAGACGACGCTGCTCTCGATCCTCGGCGGCGTGCTCGCGCCGACGGCGGGAAGCGTCAGCCGGGAGCCGCGCGACGTCGGCTGGGTCCCGCAGCAGCCCGCGGTCTACGGCAAGCTGACGGTCGCCGAGAACCTGCGGCTCTTCGCGAAGCTGGAGCGCGTGGCCGACCCGGAGGCCGCGGTCGCGCGGATGCTGGAGCAGACCGGCCTGGAGGACCGCGCCGGCGATCAGCTCGGGACGCTCTCGGGCGGCAACCGCCAGCGCGTGAACATCGCCGCGGGCCTGCTCGCGGACCCGGACGTCCTGCTGCTCGACGAGCCCTCCTCCTCGCTGGACCCGCGCCAGCGCGAGCGGCTGTGGGGCTTCGTCGAGGGCCTGGCGCGCGCCGGGACGGCGGTCGTGTTCACCACGCACAACGTCGGCGAGGCGGAGCGCTACGCCGACCGCGTGCTCGTGCTCGCCGACGGCGAGCTGCTCTTCGAGGGCACGCCCGCGGCGCTGCACGAGGTGGTCGGGACGGACCGCTATGACTTCGAGGAGGCCTTCGTGGCCTTCCTGCGGGAGCGCGGCCATTGAGCGGCGTCCGCTTCCTGCTCGGCAAGGACCTGCGGATCCTGCGCCGCTCACCGCTGTTGGTGTCGTTGCTCGTGATCTACCCCGTGGTGATCGCGGTGCTGATCGGGCTCGCGCTCTCCAAGGGGCCGGACAAGCCGCGCGTCGCGATCCTCAACCAGCTGCCGCAGCAGTCGGGGTCGGTGGCGATCGCGGGGACGACTGTGGACCCCGCCGACTACGCGAGCCGGCTCTTCGCCTCGATCACGCCCGTGCACGTCACGACGCGGGCGGAGGCCGAGCGCAGGGTGCGCGACGGCGACGTCCTGGCCGCGATCATCGTCCCGCGCGACCTCGTGCAGCGCCTGCAGCGGACGATCAGCCTCTCGGGGCAGGGCCCGAAGCCGACGGTCGAGGTCCTCTACAACGCCGAGGACCCGGTCAAGCAGCAGTTCGTCGAGTCCACCATCAACGCGCGCGTGGCCGACCTCAACAAGGCGGTCTCGACCAAGCTCACGCAGATCGCGGCGGGCTACCTGGACATCCTGCTCTCCGGCGGCAAGTTCTCCGTGCTGGGCAAGGACTTCGACATCGCCGGGCTGAAGAAGTCGAAGGCGCTGGTCGACTCGGTGCTCACGCGCACGCCCGCGGGGTCGCCGGACGCCGACGCGCTGCAGCGCGTCTCGCGCTTCGCCCAGCTGGCGATCGACAACCTCGACCTCTCCGACGTCGTGCTGAGCTCGCTGGCGACGCCGGTCAAGGTCGACCAGACGGTCGTCAAGGGGCGGCGCACGCCGCTCGACGCGTTCGCCGTGACGGTCGCGGTGACCATGTCCCTCATGTTGGTCTGCGTGCTGCTGGCCGCCGGGATGCTCGCGCTCGAGCGCGAGGAGCACGCGTTCGCGCGGCTCGTGCGCGGGCTCGTCTCGCGCACCGGGTTGTTGGTGGAGAAGGTGGTGCTGGCGGCGGGCTGCGCGGCGGCGGTGACGCTCGTGATGACCGCGGGCGTGTCGCTCTTCGTCTCGCTGGCCTGGGGCCGCTTCCCGCTGTGGGTGCTCGCGCTCGGCGCGGGCGGGCTGGCCTTCGGGGCGCTCGGCGTGGCGATCGGCGCGCTGGCGCGCGAGGTGCGCGCCGCGTCGCTGCTGGCGATCCTGCTCGCCCTGCCGATCGCGTTCCTTGCGCTCGTGCCGAGCGGCGCGGTCGCCCACGGGCTCTACGACGGGATCCGCGTCGTCTCGGCGCTGTTCCCGTTCCGGGCCGCGCTCGACGCGACCGACGCGGCGCTCAACGACGCCGGCGGGCTCGGCGGCGCGCTGGCGCACCTCGCGGCGCTGGTCGTCGGCTGGTCGCTCGTCGGCCGGCTCGCGCTCCAGCGCTTCGGCTGACCCGGCTGGTACGTTCGCCGCGTGCTCGGCCACGTCCCACCGCGCATCCGCCTCGACGGCGAGCGCACCGCGATCCGCCCGCTGGCGACGAGCGACGCCACGGAGTTCGCCGCGGCGGTCGCCGCCAACCGGTCGCACACCGAGCCGTGGGAGCCGATCCACGCCGAGGTCCACTACACCCGCGCCGGGCAGCTCGAGACGCTCCGGCGCGACGTCGAGGCGTGGGAGCTCGGGTCGGGCTACGCGTTCGCGATCCTGGACCGCGAGGCGGGCGACGCGATCATCGGCCGGATCGCGCTCGGCAACGTCGTGCGGGGCGCGTGGCGCAACGCGACGCTCGGCTACTGGGTCGCGGGCGCCTCGGGCGGGCGCGGCCACGGGACGGCCGCGGCGGTGCTGATCTGCGAGTTCGCGTTCCGCCACGCGGGGCTGCACCGCGTGCAGCCCGCGGTGATCCCGCGCAACGTGCGGTCGATCCGCGTGGTGGAGAAGGCGGGCTTCCGGCGCGAGGGGCGCGCGCTCAAGTACCTCAACATCGCGGGCGCGTGGGAGGACCACGACATCTTCGCGATGACGATGGAGGACTGGGAGGCGAGGGCGTGATCGTCGCGGGGTCCGGAGCCACCTGTCGGAGGTGACCGGTCCGTCGCGTCCGGCCGCTCGCCGCAGGTCGACGGTTGGAGCCTCCGGCACCTGCGCGGTCGTTCGGCACCGACCCCCGGCTACGCTTGTAGGGCGATGCCCGCCGCCTTCCCCGCCACCCGCCTGCGCCGCCTGCGCCGCACCGGCGCGCTGCGCGACCTCGTGCGCGAGACCACGCTGGCGCCCTCCGACCTCGTCCTGCCGCTCTTCGTCCAGGAGGGCCTCGAGGGCCGCACGCCGATCGCCTCGATGCCGGGCGTCGACCGCCACGGCCTCGCCTCCGCCGTGCAGGAGGCCGGCGAGGCCCTCGCGCTCGGCGTCCCCGCCGTCATCCTGTTCGGGATCCCGGCCGAGAAGGACGCCGACGGCACCGGCGCCTGGGACGACGAGGGCGCGGTCCAGCTCGCCACGCGCGCCATCAAGGCCGCGCACCCCGAGCTGCTCGTCATCACCGACGTGTGCCTCTGCGAGTACACCGACCACGGCCACTGCGGGCGCCTCACGGCCGACGGCACGGTCGACAACGACGCCTCGCTCGAGCTCCTGGCGCGCACCGCCGTCTCCCACGCGCGCGCGGGCGCCGACGCCGTCGCGCCGAGCGACATGATGGACGGCCGCGTCGGCGCGCTGCGCACCGCGCTCGACGCCGAGGGCTTCTCCGAGACGCCGATCATCGCCTACAGCGCCAAGTACGCCTCCGCCTTCTACGGCCCGTTCCGCGAGGCGGCGGGCTCGACCCCGAGCTTCGGGGATCGCAAGAGCTACCAGATGGACCCGGCCAACGCCGAGGAGGCGCTGCGCGAGGTCGCCCTCGACGTGGAGGAGGGCGCCGACATGGTGATGGTCAAGCCGGCCGTCCCCTACCTCGACGTCCTCTGGCGCGTGAAGCAGCAGACCAGGATGCCCCTCGTCGCGTACCACGTGGGTGGGGAGTACGTCATGATCAAGGCCGCCGCGGCCGCCGGTCACATGGACGAGCGGACGACCGTGCTGGAGACGCTCACGTCGATCCGCCGCGCCGGCGCCGACATCGTCATCACCTATTACGCGAAGGACGCCGCCCAGTGGCTTCAGTGACCCCCAAGATCCGCTCGCGCAAGGATGGCTCGGCCGTCCCGCTCGACGAGTTCGACAAGAAGCTGCTGGACACGATGCAGGGCAAGTTCCGGATCGTCCCGCGCCCGTACGCCGAGGTCGCGACGGTCCTCGGCGTCGAGGAGGACGTCGTCCTCACGCGCGTCGCCGAGCTCATCGAGCAGCGCATCATCCGCCAGGTCACGCCGATCTTCGACACGCGCGCGCTCGGCTTCCAGTCGATGCTCGTCGCCGCCAAGGTCGACCCCGAGCACCCGTGGCGCCCGGCGAAGATCGTCAACGCGCACCCCGGCGTCTCGCACAACTACCTGCGCAACCACGAGTTCAACATGTGGTTCACGGTCGCGACCGAGCCGGACTCGCCGCTCGGCCTCGAGGGCACGCTCGACGTGCTCAAGGCGGAGACCGGCGCCGAGTCGGTCCGCCAGCTGCCGACGCTCAAGCTCTTCAAGATCCGCATGGACCTCGAGATGTCGGGCGACACCGAGACGCTGGCCAAGGCCGCGCAGATCGTCGAGCCCGTCGACATCGAGCCCCAGCCCTACGACGAGCTCGACAAGGCCGTCATCCGGGCCACGCAGGGCGACCTGCCGATCGTCTCCGAGCCCTACGCCGACGCCGCGCGCGAGGTCGGGATGCCGGTCGACGCGCTGATCGCGCACCTCGAGGGCATGGTCGAGCGCGGGCTGCTGCGCCGCGTCGCCGCGATCCTCTTCCACCGTCGCGCGGGCTTCAGCGCCAACGGCATGGGCGTCTGGAAGGTCCCCGAGGACCAGGTGCTGGAGGCCGGCCGCCGGATGGCCGCCTTCCGCGGCATCAGCCACTGCTACGAGCGCCCGACCTACGCGGACTGGCCCTACCAGCTGTTCACGATGGCCCACGGCCGCTCCAAGGAGGAGTGCGACGCGATCCTCGACGCCGTCCGCGACGAGGTCGGCTGCATCGAGGACCGCGCGACGCTCTACTCCTCCACCGAGTTCAAGAAGGTCCGGCTCCTGTACTTCACCGATGACTTCAAGCGGTGGGAGCGGGAGCACGCAGGCGTCGGCGCCTGATGTCGGTCTCGATCACCGATACGAAGTCCGCCGAGCTGTACGCGCGCGCCCTGCAGCGCCTGCCCGGCGGCGTCAACTCGCCGGTGCGCGCGATGCGCGCGATCGGCCGCGACCCGATCTTCATCGACCGCGCCGAGGGCGCGGAGATCGTCGACGTCGACGGCAACCGCTACGTCGACTACGTCTGCTCCTGGGGCCCGCTGATCCACGGCCACGCGCACCCGGAGATCGTCGACGCGGTCATCACCGCGACGCGCCGTGGCACGAGCTACGGCGCGCCGACGGCGGCCGAGGTCGACCTCGCCGACGAGGTCGCCCGGCGCTTCCCGTCGGTCGAGATGCTGCGCATGACGTCCTCGGGCACCGAGGCGTCGATGAGCGCGATCCGCCTCGCCCGCGCGGTGACCGGCCGGACGACGCTGCTGAAGTTCGCAGGCGCCTACCACGGCCACGTCGACGGCCTGCTCGCGCAGGCGGGCAGCGGCCTGGCGACGGCGGGGATCCCGGCCTCGCCCGGCGTCCCGGAGTCGGCGACCCACGAGACGGTCATCGTCCCGTGGAACGACGGCGAGGCCGTCGCGAAGGCCTGCGCCGAGCACGAGCTCGCCGCGATCCTGGCCGAGCCGTACCCGGCCAACATGGGCCTCGTGCCGCCGGTCGAGGGCTTCCTCGAGCTGCTGCGCAACAAGGCGGACGAGAACGGCGCGCTGCTGGTCTTCGACGAGGTCATCACGGGCTTCCGCGTCGCCGCGGGCGGCGCCCAGGAGCGCGCGGGCGTCGCGGCCGACCTGACGGTCATGGGCAAGGTCATCGGCGGCGGCCTGCCCGCCGCGGCCTACGGCGGCTCGCGGGCGTTGATGGACAACATCGCGCCGGCGGGCGACGTCTACCAGGCGGGCACGCTGAGCGGGAACCCGCTCGCGGTGGCCGCGGGCCTCGCGACCCTGCGCATGCTCGACGACGCGGCCTACGTGCGGCTCAGCGCGACGACGGAGGCGCTGGCCTCCGGGCTGCGCGACGCCGCGGCGGGCGCGGGCGTCCCGGTCGCGATCAACAGCGTCCCGGGCCTGCTGACGATCTTCTTCGCCGAGAGCGCGCCGCGCGACTACGCGGGCGCCCAGGCGTGCGACCACGAGGCCTACGCGGCCTTCTGCCGCGCGCTGCTGGCGCGGGGCGTCTACCCGCCGCCGTCGCAGTACGAGGCGTGGTTCCCCTCGCTCGCGCACACCTCCGAGCACCTCGACCTGACGCTCGACGCCGCGCACGCGGCGTTCGCCGAGCTGTGATCCTCGACCGCCTGGCCGACGCGCTGCGCGCCGACGGCGGCCTGCTCGCCGCGGCGCTGCGCCCGCAGGTCGCGGGCGCGACGCCCTACGGCGACGCCGTCGCCCGTGGTCCGCGCGCGGACGGGCACGCGGCCGACCTCCCGCTCGTGATCGAGGCCGTCCGCGAGGGCTACCTCCTGCACTACGGCGAGCCGCGCCTGCTCTCCCGCGAGGACGACGACCTCGCCCTCCTGGCCGGCGACCGGCTCTACGCGCTGGGCCTCGAGCGGCTCGCCGCGGCGGGCGACCTCGACGCCGTCGGCGCTCTCGCCGACCTCATCGCGCTCTCCGCGCAGGCCCAGGCGGCCGCCGACGCGCCACTCGCGGACGCGGTCTGGGCGGCGGGTTGCGCCGAGGTCGGATGGGGTCCGAGCCCGGACCTGCAGCGCGCGAAAGTCGCTGCACGTGCAGGCGATTCCGGCGCCGCCGAGCGCCTCGGAGCAGCGGCGCGCCACATCGCCGGAAGCCTGGCGCCGGAGCGCTGAAGGAGCGGCGGGCCGAGGCGGCGCGGCCCGTACGATGAGCGAGCGATAGATTTCCGGTCCCGGATGCCGTCCACCAGGATCGCGCGTCTCCCGGACAGGACCAAGACCCACCGTGCCCAAGAAGCAAGCCAAAAGCAAGTACACCGCCGACCGCGGGATCCCCGGGGCGTTCGAAGGCGAGACCGTCACCCGACGGAAGTTCATGGTCGGGACGGCCCACGCGACCGGTGCGATCGCCACGTCGGCGATCCTCCTGCCCGCGCTGGGGTTCGCCCTCGGGCCGCTCTTCGAAGAGCACAAGATGCGCTGGCAGCCCGTCGGAGCCCCCGACGAGTTCCCGGACGACACCTACGTGCCGAAGGTGATCTCCCTCGTCGACGGGATCGGCGAAGCCGGCAAGACGACGGTGTACGTGCGCAAGCGCAACCCGGCGATCGACACCGACAAGCTGCCCAAGGGCTTCGAGTCCGAGCAGTTCGTCGCGATCTCGACGCGGTGCATGCACCTCGGCTGCCCGGTCCGCTACACCGAGGCCGCGCAGCGGTTCATCTGCCCGTGCCACGGCGGCGTCTACGACTTCCAGGGCAAGGTGGACGGCGGCCCGCCGGTCCGCCCGCTCGACCGCTTCTACAACCGCGTGCGCAACGGCCAGCTCGAGATCGGCCCGCGCTTCTCGGTCAACCGTGAGCTCAAGCGGTTCTCCCCCCGTAACCCCGGCGAGCCGCTCGACGGCATCGGCGGGATCCTGTACCCGTCGCGGCCCACGATCCGGAAGCTCGACAAGCTCCCGACGGACTGACTTCCATGCCCAAGCTCAAGCTCCCAGCACCGCCACTGCCCCCAGGGCTGCGCCCCGCGCCGCCGCGCCCCGGCGCGCCGAAGCAGGGCCCGGTCGAGAAGGCCGCCGAGGCGGGCATCTACACCGTCGACTGGATCGACGAGCGCACCGCGCTGTCCGGCGGCCTGCGCTGGCTGATGTTCCGCAAGGTGCCCAAGGGCACCAACTGGTTCTACACGCTCGGGTCGGCGACGATGTTCGCCTTCCTCTCGCAGGCGATCACCGGCGTCTTCCTGGCGATGTACTACCGCCCGGACGCCGCGGGCGGAGCCTACGAGTCGGTCCGCCACATCAACGACGACGTCTTCCTCGGCGAGTTCGTGCACGGCATGCACAAGTGGGGCTCGTCGGTGATGGTCGTGCTGATCTTCCTGCACATGGCCAGGACGTTCTTCTTCGGGGCCTACAAGTACCCCCGCGAGCTGAACTGGGTCATCGGCGTGGCGCTGCTGATCCTGACGTTCGTGATGGCGCTCACCGGCTACCTGCTGCCGTTCGACCAGCGGTCCTTCTGGGCGACGATCGTGGCGAACAACATCACCGCGTCCGGCCCGCTCGTCGGCCCGTACCTCGGGGACTTCCTGAACGGCGGCTCCGACTTCAACGCGACGACGCTGTCGCGCTTCTACGCCATCCACATGCTGTTGGTGCCGGGCATCATCGGCGCCCTCATCGGCGCGCACCTGTACCTCGTGACGCGGCTGGGCACCACGGCGCCCCCGTGGCAGAAGGTCAAGCCCGCCGAAGAGCTGATCGAGGAGCAGGCGTGAACCGTCGCGAGAAGGAGGAGTACCTCCGCGAGTACTCGATCCTGAAGTCCCAGGGGAAGCCGTTCTTCCCCTACGCGGTCGCCAAGGACGGCGCGATGGCGTGCGTCGTGCTGCTCGTCATCATCCTGATGTCGATCTTCCTCGGTGCCGAGCTCGGCCCGAAGGCCGACCCGACGACGACGACGTACACGCCGCGCCCGGAGTGGTACTTCTTCTTCCTCTTCGAGCTGCTGCGCGTCATCAAGCCGCCGGAGTTCGTCGCCCTGGCGACGATCGGCGTGCCGACGATCTGCATGATCCTGCTGTTCCTGCTGCCGTTCTACGACCGCGGCCCGGAGCGGCGCCCCGAGCGCCGGCCGGTCGCGACGCTGACGGCGATCCTGATCATCGGCGCCATGGCCTACCTCACCTACGAGGGCGCGGCCGCCGGCCCGCCGACGCAGATCGACATGGCGACGCCGTCGTCGGTCATCGCGGAGGGCCCGAAGGTCGTGCAGCAGTACGAGGCGGGGCGCCAGGTGATGGCGCAGTCCGGCTGCCTGGCGTGCCACAAGGTGGGCGAGAACGGCAACGGCGGGCCCGGCCCGGCGCTGACCGACATCGCCGACCGGCTCCCGGCCGCGGGCATCGAGCGCACGCTCATCAACCCGACCGCGCCGATGCCGTCCTTCGCGAAGCTGCAGAAGGACTCGCCGGAGAAGTTCAACGACCTGGTGGCCTTCCTCGGCCGCCTGAAGTCGGACGACAAGAACTGATGGGCCCCACCGGCAGCGGGAGCCCGGTGCCCCCGGCTCCCGCCGCCGATCGCGGCACCCTGCCCGAGCCGCAGGTCCGCGCGATGTTCGATCGCATCGCGCGGGTCTACGACCTCGTGAACTCGATCATGACGGCCGGGCTGCACCACCAGTGGCGCCGGCGCGCGGCGGACCTCGCCGACGTCGGCCCGGGCGACCGCGTCCTCGACGTCGCGACCGGCACGGGCGACCTGGCGATCGAGCTGGCCAAGCGCGTCGCGCCCGGCGGCGAGGTCATCGGGTCCGACTTCTCCGAGGAGATGCTGGCGCATGCCCGCCGGAAGGTGGAGGCCTCCGAGGAGGCCACCCATCGGGCAAGCGCGGTCCACGCCCGCGGCAAGGCGCCCGGGATCCAGTTCGCGTGGGGCAACGCGCTGGACCTGCCCTACGCCGACGGCGAGTTCGCGGCGGCGACGGTCGGCTTCGGGGCGCGCAACTTCTCCGACCTCGACCAGGGCCTGCGCGAGATGGCGCGCGTCGTCGCGCCCGGCGGGCGGGTCGTGGTCCTGGAGATCACCACGCCGCAGAAGCCGCCGCTCTCCACGTTCTTCCGGCTCTGGTTCGACCGCGTCGTGCCGCTCATCGGCAAGGTCGCGGGCGACCCCGACGCCTACGACTACCTGCCCAACAGCGTCAAGCGCTTCCCGGAGCCGAGCGGCCTCGCCGCGGCGTTGGAGCGCGCGGGGCTCGAGCAGATCCGCTGGGTGCTGACCGCGGGCGGGATCATCGCGCTGCACGTCGGGACCAAGCCCGCCGCGCCGGCGCCCGCCGCCTCGCCCAACGGCGTCCACCCGGCGCCATGAGCGCGGGCGGCACGGGCTCGCCCGCCGCTGCGCAGGACGGTCCCGTCACCGCCATCGTCCACGCGGGCGGCGCGCACGTCCTGCCGCTGCTCGACCGCGTCGAGGCGCTGCTGCGCGAGGTCGCCGCGAGCCACGGCGCGACCCTCGCCGGCTACGCGGGCAGCACGATCGACGCGGGCGGCAAGCGCCTGCGCCCGCTGCTCGTGATCCTCGCCGCGGGCGGCGAGCTCGACGGTCCGGACGAGGGGCTCGTGCGCGCGGCCGCCGCGGTCGAGCTCGTCCACAGCGCGACGCTCGTCCACGACGACGTCCTCGACGTCGCCCCGCTGCGCCGCGGGCGCCCGACGGTCTTCGCCACCGCGGGGCGCGCCGCGGCGACCCAGACCGGCGACCTCCTCTTCGCCCGCGCCTTCGCGCTCCTCGCGGCCAACGGCGATCCCGCGCAGGTGCGCGCGCTCAGCGACGCGGGCTCGGCGCTCGCGCGCGGCGAGCTGCTCCAGCGCGCCGACGCGTTCGACGCGACGATCGCGCTGGAGCGCTACCTGCTGCGCTGCGAGCTCAAGACCGCGCGGCTCTTCGAGGCGTGCTGCATCCTCGGCGCGCTCGAGGGCGGCGCCGGAGAGGACGGCGCCGAGGCCCTGCGCGAGTTCGGCCGCCGCATCGGCCTCGCCTTCCAGATCCTCGACGACGTGCTCGACGTCGCGGGCCCCGCCGAGCGCACCGGCAAGCACCGCGGCACCGACCTGCTGGACGGCACCGTCACGCTGCCGTTCATCCTCGCCCGCGAGCGCGACGCGGCGCTCGGCGCGCTGGACCCGCGCGCGATCGCGCGGCCCGCCGACGCCGAGGCGATCTGCGACCGCATCGCGGCGACGGGCGCGCTCGAGGAGGCGCGCGCGGTCGCGCTGGAGCACGTCGCGGCCGCGAAGGCCGTCGTCCCGGCGGAGCTGCCGGAGCGCGAGCGGGCGGCGCTGCTGCTCGTCGCCGACGGCGTCGTCGCGCGCTACTCCTAGGAGCGGTCCGTTAAACACAGCGGACCGGCATCCCAGCCGGTCCGCTTGCCAGGGTCGCGGAGGAGCGCGACGACGGTGGAGAGCCCTGGGGCCTAGAAGTCCTCGGGGACGATGTGATCCTCGGTGAGCGCGGTGGTGAAGCGCTCGATCTCGTCCTCCATGTTGGCGTGCGCGAGGCGCTTGAGGTCGCGGACCAGCGCCTCGGTGCCGCGGTCCAGCTCCTCGTCGAAGCGCTCGACCAGGTCCTGCTCGAAGATGCCGGTGCCGACCCACTCGCAGTTGGGGCAGCGGAGGGTGACCTCCCAGTGCGTCGTGCCGGCCTCTTCCCACTCGGTCGGGTAGACGAGCGTGGAGCTGCAGGCGCCGCAGACGTGGAGGTCGGCGACCTCGTCGTGGGACGGCGCGGGCGTCGCGGCGACCGGGGTCGCGCTGGCGAGCTGCTGATCCTCGAAGTACACGACTTCGATGGTCTTCCCCGAGGGGAGGACGACACGGCGGACGTAGTGGTGGGGATCGTGGAGGCTCATCGTCTCGAAGAGGTTCGGTGTCTTGCTGACACCCCGGTGATCGGTTGTGGATCCGGCGAACTTGAACCTCATATCGGCCATTCGTCCGCGTGCGGATATGGCCTGGGAATGAACCGATCGCGGACTTGTCGCGTTACCCTCCTCAGACCCCCCACGGAGGCTTCATCCCATGCCGGGAATCGGTATCCCAGAACTCCTCATCGTCCTCGTCATCGTCCTGCTCGTCTTCGGCCCGAAGCGCCTGCCCCAGCTGGGCCGGCAGCTCGGCGGCGGCATGCGGGAGTTCAAGGACTCGATCCAGGGGAGCCACAAGGACAAGGACGACGAGGACGCCGTCGACGATGCCGCCGCGGGCCGCCCCGAGCTGACCCGCGCCCAGCAGGCCGACGTGCTCGACCCCACGCCCGACGCGACCCGCGCCCCCGCGGGCGAGCGCGACGAGTCCGTCACGCGCCCTGGCGGGTAGTCGTTGCCCGCCATCCGGCCGGTCGGCCACGAGGAGCGGCTGAGCCTCGTCGAGCATCTCGACGAGCTCCGCACGCGGATCATCGTCTGCATCGTCGCCTTCGTGGTGTCGTTCAGCTTCTGCTACTGGCAGAACGACCGCGTCCTCGACATCATCAACGTCCCGCTCGACCACGCTCACCGCGTGGACTGCCAGACCAAGAACAAGAAGAAGGCCGACGACGCGCTCGAGCGCTCCGGCTGCTTCAACGAGGCGGTCGGCGGCTACCTGAAGGCCGCGGGGCCGGCGCTGACCCACGCGGCCCAGACCCTCGGCGCGATCGCGGGCGCCGACGGCGTCAGCAACGCGACGCGGACGCAGAGCAAGCAGACCGCGCGGGAGCTCCAGGTCGCCGCCGCGCAGGCGACGCGGGCCGCGGCGCTGACGCCGAAGGCCTCGACCGGGCGCCAGCCCGTGACGCTCGGCGTGACCGAGCCGTTCCTGACGACGATCACGGTGAGCGCGTACGCCGCGCTGCTGCTCGCGCTGCCGTTCATCCTCTTCCAGCTCTACGCGTTCGTCCTGCCCGCCTTCAGCCGGGAGGAGCGCAAGGTCGCGCTCCCGCTGATGGCGATGGTGCCCGTGCTGTTCATCGCCGGGGTGGTGTTCGGGTACTTCCTGGCGCTCCCGCGTGCGGTCGCGTTCCTGCAGAACTACAACGACGGCGCGTTCGACATCCTGGTCCAGGCCAAGGACTACTACCGCTTCTGCACGCTGCTGCTCGCGGCGATGGGCGTGCTGTTCCAGATCCCGATCGGCGTCCTGGCGATCGTGCGCCTGCGGATCCTCACGGTCAAGCAGCTGCGCGGCTACCGCGGCTACGCGCTGATCCTGTTCGCGGTCGTCGCGGCGGTCGTGACGCCGACGCCGGACCCCTTCACGATGCTCATCGCGATGGCGCCGCTCGTGGTCCTCTACGAGATCAGCCTGATCCTCGGCCGGATCTTCCAGCCCAAGGGCGAGCCGCGGTTCGGCTTCCTCGCGGGGAGCGACGACGACGAGCTGGACGACGACGACCTCGAGCTGGAGCGTGACGAAGCGGCATACGTGCCCGATCGTGAGGATCCTCACAGGCCGAACGATCTAGACTGAGCCGCATGCTGTTCGTCATTCGTGGCCGTGGACGCCGACGCGTGGTCCAGGTGATCTACCTGGGCCTCGCCGTCCTGATGGGCGGCGGCCTCGTGCTGTTCGGCGTCGGCGGCGCCACGAGCGGCGGCCTGCTGGACGCGTTCAAGTCCAGCAGCGGCCAGACGAGCGTCGACAAGGTCTTCAACGACCGCGTCAAGTCGGCCGAGACCGGCGTCCGCGTGCACCCGACGGACCCGAAGGCCTGGGCCGCGCTCACGCGCGTGCGGTTCCAGCAGGCGGGCAGCGGCGACGGGTTCGACCAGAACCAGGGCGTCTTCACCGACAAGGGCAAGACGGAGCTTCAGGGCGCGGAGACCGCGTGGGACAAGTACCTGACGCTGACCGACAAGCCGGACGACACGGTCGCGAGCCTGATGGTCCAGGCGTTCAGCTCGAGCGGCCTCAACGAGCCCGACAAGGCGGTCGGCGCGATGGAGATCATCCTCGACCGCCGCCAGGCCACGGGCCCGCTCTACGTCCAGCTCGCCGCCCTCGCCTACGAGGCCGGCCAGACCCGCAAGGCCGAGCTCGCGTCCAAGAAGGCGATCTCCCTGACGCCCAAGGACGACCGCGAGCAGATCAAGGCCCAGCTCGACGCAGCCCGCCAAGCCGCCTCGGCCACCGTGGACTCGTCGTCGACGACACCGTCCACGACGACGACGCCTTCGTCCTAGCGCTCCGGGCTCGCGAGGCGGCGGTTTCCCATCCCTCCTCGCTATCCTTCCCGACCCCGCCCCTATAGCTCAACTGGCAGAGCAGCGGACTCTTAATCCGAAGGTTCTAGGTTCGATTCCTAGTGGGGGCACTGCGTAGAGGCCCGGCATTTGCCGGGCTTCTTTCGTTCTCGGGGCATCCCTGGAGCAGCGGATATGTCCCGGATATGTCCGGAGAGGGTGGTTGTTGGTGTCGTACGAGCGGTTGTTTAAGGCCCGGTCGATCAGCAGGCGCGTCAGTCGCAAGAGAGGGGCGGTTTGGTACGCGAAGTACCGGCTGCCGCACGGACGGTAGGTGCAAAAGCGGATGGTAAGGGGGGTGGACGCGGCCGGCGCGGCCCGACCCCGGGTTCGTGAATCGCCACGGGGTTCAGACGTAGCTGAGCGACGTCCTCGCGCAGGCTCACGCCGGAACGCTTCCCGGCGTGGCCCGCACCGGGATCTCTTTCGCGGCCGCTTCGTGGGAATGGCTCCCCTGCTGCGTCGAGGACCGCGTTCCTCTGTCGATCGTCCGGGCCGCCAATCGCCCGCAGCCAATGGGTTTCCAGGGCCTCCGCGAGCCTGACCACCCACTCACATCATGTACTTCGTAGCGATGGCAGAGCGGGTGGTCAGCCTCACTCCGGACCAGGAAGTTCCATCACCGCGGGGCGAGCGGCAGCCGAGCAGTTGGTGATGTTGTTGACCGGAACCAGATGCCATTCGCACGTGGGCAGCGGAAGAACACCGACCCTGAGAGCGATGCCTCGAGCCCACCACGCTGTTGCCCTGGACGAGCCCCTCCTGACCGGTGGCGGTCACGTCGACGTGGAATATCCCGGTCGACACACCCGAGCATTCGCCTGCGGGCCGCTGGTGCACGCGGTGGGCACCTGACCCGCGCATATCGCGGGCCATGTGCCAACGAATCCCGAGGCTGGCTCCATCGGAGGCTTCTCGGTGCGTGCTTCAACCTAAGCTTTCTGACGCATATCCGAGCCGCGGCTCGAGGCGAGTCCGTTCGCAGAGCAATAGTGTGTGCTTCATGGAATTGCAGGAGCAGATCGAGGCGGCGGCCGCAGACATCCATACGGACGCGTATGCGATGTCCATTGGTGAAATCATCAATCTCTACCGTGATGACGAACTCGTGATCCGCCCCGCCTTTCAGAGGCTGTTCCGCTGGAGCACCTACCAAAAGAGCAGGTTCGTCGAGTCCATCCTGCTGGGCATTCCTGTTCCGTCCGTCTTCGTGAGCCAGCGCGAGGACGGGGTATGGGAAGTGGTAGACGGTCTCCAACGACTCTCCACGATCCTGGAGTTCGTTGGCGAGCTGAAGGCGGATGGAGCGGTGCGCCCCCAGAGCGTTCTCGTCGGGACCAAATACCTCCCTGACCTCGAAGGGCGGACCTTCGAGGATGGTGAGCGCCCGCTAGACCGGGCTCAGCGCATTGCGTTCAAGCGAGCCAAGCTTGACCTCAAGATTGTCAAGGAGGCCGCAAGCGCGAAGACGAAGTACGACCTGTTCGATCGACTGAACTCGGGTGGCGCGGTCCTGTCTGATCAGGAGTTCCGCAACTCCCTGATCGTCATGTCGGATCCAACGTTCATGGATTGGCTGGACAGTCTCCGGGCACTTCCGGCGTTCCAAGACGCTGTGGCGCCCAGCGAACGGCAGCAGAAGGAGCAGTACGACCTAGAGTTGGTAATCAGGTTCCTTGCGCTGGTCGACCGCGCCGAGTCGAGTCTTCGACAGTTCAAGGATCTTCGGGAACTTCTCACGGACTCAGCGATCGACTACGCGGAGGACGAGGAATACGATCGCGAAGGTCAGAAGGACCGGTTCGTCCGAACCTTCGAGCTGCTGATGGCGGCATCGGGTGGCGCAGTGTTCCGACGTTACGACGACGGCTCGGATCGGTTCTTGGGCAAGTTCTCCGTGAGCGCTTACGAGGTAGTTAGCGTTGGCGTCGCTGCCAACCTTGAGGTGTGGGAGAAGGCGGACCCAGCGGCGCTTCTGGCCAAGGTGGGTTCGGTCTGGTCTGCGTCTGAGTTCCGGCGTTTCGGGGGCGGGGGAATCAATCCCACGACGCGTATCCCTCGTACGGTCGCTCTGGGGCGGAAGCTGTTCGCCACCGTCGACTGAGCTGGACCGCGCTGTGAGCCGTCGCATGTCCAGAGAGATGCTGGTGGACAGCATGGACGCCGATGTTGCATGGCGCCGACAGGAGCTATCCGCTCTGCGGACCGGGGTAGCGCGCGCGAACGGACCCGCGGTTGAAACGGCTGCCCGAACCGCGGTGGCGCTCGCATATGCGCACTGGGAGGGCTATGTAATCACCGCCAGTCGTTTGTTGTTGGAGTACGTCGATGGTCTGCGGCTGTCCTACAGCGACCTTGCAGATAGCTATCTCGCGATCTGCTTGGCGGGCAAGCTCGCGAAGGCCGAAGCGAGCGTCCGAAGAATCCAGATGCACGTGGACGTCGTGACGGAGATGCGGCGGTCCGAGGACCAAGCCATCTTCCCTTCGGTCGAGAAGATGATTCACGCCGAGGGCAACCTGAAGTCCGAGAAATTTCGAGACATCCTGACGCGGCTATCTCTTGACTCGTCGGCCTTCGAACTCCACTACAACTGGCTCGATGCAGAGTTGCTCCGGCGCCGCAACAACATCGCGCACGGTGGGGGCGGGTTCGCCGATGCGGACTTCGCGATGAACGCGCTCAGCGTCGTGGGGGATCTGTTGGACGCGTTTCGGACGGCGGTACAGAACGCCGCGGTACTGGAAGTGTTCCGACGTGCTTCCTCGCCGGAAGAACTGGCGCCCTAGACGTGTCCGGGACATGTCCCCAGCCGCCAAGAGAACCCCACGCACCCGCTCCACCCGCTACGTTCTCCCCGCTTCTTGCCTGTACTTCCGCTGCTTCGGGGCAACTCCGCTGGAGCAGGAGGACGAGCCCGACAGCCGTTGGCTGCACGCGCCGGGCTGCGGCGACAGCGGCTACCACCAGCTCTGAGACTCGGCGAGGCCGATTGTGGCCTCGTGGGGCTGGGTACCGTCGGGTCCGATGCCCACGCTGCGAAATCGAGTACTCGGTTGCGTCGGAGTGCTGCTCGTTGGCCTGGGGCTGATCCAGTCGTACGCCGCGATCACGGGCGAGGGCATGGTGCACGGCGTGTTCGCGGTGATCTGGTTCGCTCTGGGTGCGCTCTGCCTGCGCGCTGGGACCGGTGCGTCGGGCGCCGCGCCTCCGACGCGCCCGTAGGTCTCGCCCACGTCGATCGGTCGCAGCGACAGCCCGTGATCGGAGCCCGCGCCGCCCGGGCACGATGGCACCATGACCGGCCCGTACGCCCTCCAGCGTTTCCGCACCGCACAGGATGAGCAGGGGACCTACGGCCGCGCGGTGGCCGAGCTTCGCGCGGGGTGCAAGAGCAGCCACTGGATGTGGTTCGTCTTCCCCCAGCTCGCCGGGTTGGGTCGCAGCGAGATGGCGCGGCGCTTCGCCATCGCCTCGCTCGACGAAGCGCGCGCGTACGTCGCTGATGACGTGCTCGGTGGGCGGCTGCTCGAGTGCGCGCTCGTCCTGCTCGACCTCGGCCAGCAGGACGCCGAGCGGATCTTCGGCGCCATCGACGCGATGAAGCTCCGGTCTTCGATGACCCTGTTCGCCCTGGCGGTCCCGCACGAGCCCGTCTTCGCGGCCGTGCTCGAGCGTTTCTTCGGGGGCCGACGCGACGAGGCGACTGAGCGCCTGCTCGGTTGACCGCCGGGCAGCAGCCAGACATGCGCCCCATTCCCGGCGTACGGGAACGGCTAGCGTGGCGCGATGCCGACACGGGTGGTCGCCGGGGTGCTCTGCGTGCTCCTCCTCGGGGCCGCCGACGCGGGCGCTGCGACGATCGAGGTGACCACGACCCAGGATCCGGGCGCGGCCTCCTGCCCGTCGGCGACGGCGTGCTCGGTGCGGGCCGCGCTCGCCGCGGGCCTGACGGGCGACACCGTCGTGCTGCCGGCCGGGCGCTACGTGCTCACCCAGGGTCAGCTCGTCCTCAACCAGCCCGTGACGATCCGCGGCGCCGGAGCGGCGTCGACCGTCATCGACGCGTCCGCGCTCGCGCCGGCCTCCGACAGCCGCGTGCTGGAGACCTTCGCCCTCGCCCCGATCACCATCGCGGATCTCACCGTGACGGGCGGGCGGGTGCAGGGCCCGGTCGGGACGATGTACGGCGTGGGCGGCGGCGGGATCCGCAACGACGGTCCCGGGCCGATCGTGCTCGACCACGCGGTGGTGGAGGGCAACTCCGTGACCGCCGACACCGGCGGCAACCTCGGCGGCGGTGGGATCTGGAGCGCGGCGAGCGTCGAGCTGCGCTCCAGCGCCGTGCGGAACAACACCGTCGACGTCTCGGGCTCCAACGGCGACAGCGGCGGCGGCGGCATCATGATCGCGTCCGGCGGCGGGAACCTGGCCGCGGCGGACGCCACCATCAGCGACAACACGGCGAACGTCACGATGAAGTCCCTGCCCTCCGTCGGCAACGACGGCGGCGGCGGCGTCTACCAGGACGGGCACGACATCGTCCTGACCGAGACCACGGTGTCCGGCAACACGGTCACGGTGATCGACCCGCAGCCCGACCCGGCCCACGGCGCCAACGGCGGCGGCGGCATCTACCAGTTCGGCAACCTCACCGACATCTCCTCGAGCACGATCTCCGGCAACGTCGCGCTCGTGCCCGACACCGACCGCTCGGGCGGCGGCGGCCTCTTCGACGACGGCGAGGCGACCTACATCACGAACTCGACGTTCACCGCCAACCGGACCGACGCCGTGCAGGGCACGGGCTCCAACGGCGGCGGCGGCATCTACGTCGACACCGTCCACAGCGGCGTCCGGCTGTCCGCCGTGACGATCGCCGGCAACGCCTCGGCCTCCGAGGGTGGCGGCATCGCGGTCTTCACCAACCCGTCGTCGACGCCGCGGACCGTGCTGTCGATCGCCGGCTCGATCGTGGCGGCCAACCAGAGCACGACGCCCGGCAGCGCGAACTGCGCCAACCTCGGCTCGATCCTGGAGTCGCGTGGCGCGAACCTCGCCGACGACACCGGCGACTCCTGCGCCTTCGTCGCCGGCGGCGACCTCGCGCCCACACCAGCGCTGCTGGGGCCGCTCGGCGCCAACGGCGGGCCGACGAGCACGATGCCGCCCGTCGCCGGCAGCCCGGCGATCGACGCCGGCGACCTCGACGGCTGCCGCGCCGCGCAGGGCGGTCCGCTGGGCCTCGACCAGCGAGGGATCGCGCGGCCGCAGGGCGCGCGCTGCGACATCGGTGCCGTCGAGGTCGCAGCGGCCGCGACCACGACGCCGACCGCCGAGCTCCCGGCCACGATGCCCGGCGTCCCGCTCGCGCCCGGCACGCCACCGGCAACGGTGGTCACCTCGACGGGGATCCGCCGCCTCTGCGCGCGCCTGCCGCGGCTCACCCGCCACACCCTCGCCTACGCGCGGCGCCTGCTGAAGGCCGCGACCTGCACCGCGCCGGTGCGCTCCTCGCGCCGGCGCCTGACGCGCACCCACCGCCGCCACAGCGGTCGCATCGTGCGCCAGGACCCGAGCCCGGGGCGGGCGCTGTTCACCGGTCAGCACGTGGTCCTGGTCGTCGACTGAGCCCCGGCCGTGCTGACCACACGCAGATCGCACCGCGTCTAGCCGCTAGCGGCTCGGCCGTCGCATCCGGTCCCACGCCGTCCACGCCACCGCCACGACGACGATGCCGCCGAGGGGCGCCCAGGCCGAACCGGACAGGCCACCTGCGACGAGGCTCGCGGTGAACACCGCCGCGGCGACCCAGAGGGATTGGCGGATCGTCGGCGTGGTCTCGGGTGGGGTCACGCCGGCTGCCGCTGCGGCGCGGCGGTCGAGCGCGCCCTGCATCCAGCGAGGGTTCCGGCCGCGGCGGATCATGATGGACAACAGCGCTCCGAACAGGAAGTCGCCGGCGCCGATGGTCGCGAGCGCCCACGCGCCCGCGGCGAGGCCGAGAACGACGCAGGCCGCGCCGGCCGCCATGATCACGCCGGCGAAGACCGACTTGGCCCAGTGGTTGGGCGGCTCGTCCACGAAGGTCTCGTACCCCGGAGCGCGGCGGCGTAGGCTCAGCGCATGGCCGACGTGGAGCCGTGGCACCTGCTCGCCGAGGCGGCGGGCGAAGCGCCGTGGCTGGCGCGACCCACCTGATGCCGAACATCACCTCGGGTGGCACGCAGAAGTGCTCGGTGTAGCAGTCTGATGCGGCGATGGTCACGCGCGCGCTTCGGACTGGCCGGAACGGCGTGCTTGCTGGCGCTTGGATGCGGGGGCGGCTCGCCGAGCGAGACGACGACGTTCTCGGCGGAGCGAGCAGCGTCGGGGCCGACGACGATCCCTGGCTCGATCCGGTACCACGGTCCGTGGCGACTCGTCAGGCCGCCCGTCGCCGTGCGGCTGGTGACGACGCACGGGGAACTCGACTTCGAGGTCTACCTGCGTCTGCGGCCGAGTCCGGGCAAGCACCCACGAGCGACGCTCGAATACACCCTCGGCGGCTACACCACGGGCGGCGAGTACAGCTCCGGCTACGACCTCACGCAAGGCGACTGCGTCAGTCGAGACATCGCCGGCACGTTGGACACCTTCAGCCGCACCCTGTTCCTCAGCGCTCCCGGCAAGGTCGTCCACCTGCAAGTGCGTTTCAAGCACCCCGCCGGCAAAATCGACGCCCAGGTCGTTCTGCAGGCACCGCTTCCAGGGGAGCATCCGGACGAGTCAGGTGGCGACGCTCGCCGCCTGAAGGCGCTCGGCTGCTAGGTCATGGACCGCCTACCCGGCGTTCACGACGAGCAGCGGCCGCTGTCGGATCGTCTACTCCACCGCGCCCGGCCGCTGCGTGTTCGTCCAGCCCCACGACCGGCCGCGCCCGTCGGCGGTCGTCTCGTGCGCCGACCCCGACGCGTTCGGCCGCCTCGTGGCGGGCTAGCCTCCGGCCTATGGCCGACAACCTCCGGGTCGAGCGCGGGTGGATCATCGTCAACGCGACGAGGGGCGACGACGGCAAGCTGCGGTTCGGCAGCGGCGAGCTGCGGCTGAGCCCGTTCGACGCGCTGCAGGAGCGCGGCACCGGTCAGATCCCCGGCAGCGCGATCCTCAAGGCCTCCGTGCAGCGGCTCGCGTTCTGGCGGCGGTAGCGCGCGCACCAGCTCCGAACGGGACCGCTCAGGTCCGTCCACCGGTGGCCGACCACGTGGGATGACGATGACGGCTCGGCTCCAACGGCGTCTCAGGCGCGCCGCGATCTGCTCGGCCCTCCAGGCCGCCATCGTCCTCGCCGCGTTCGCCGGCGTGCCGTACGACGCCGCGCTGGTCGCGCTCGTCCTCGTCTCGCTCCCCCTGCTCTGGGCCCTCGGGCCGTTCCAGGCCGACGTCTCGCTGAACACCGCCCTCGACGAGGACGACCGCCGGCGCTGGCGGATCGCCCTCGCCTCCGTCCCCGGCGCGATGGCCCTCTACTGGCACCGCCACCTCCGCGACTAACCTGCCCGCCCATGTTCGTGCTCTCGCTCGACTACACCGCCCCGCTCGCCGACGTCGACCGCGCCCGCGACGCCCACATGGCCTGGGTCGCCGAGCAGTACGCGGCCGGCCGCTTCCTCGCCTCCGGCGCGAAGGTCCCGCGGACCGGCGGCGTGATCCTCGCCCGCGCGGCACCGCGCGCGGAGATCGAGGCGCTCGTCGCCAGCGACCCCTTCGCCACCGCAGGCGTCGCCGAGTACACCATCATGGAGTTCGCGGCGACCTCCACGGCCGACGACGCGGCCGCGTTGCGCGAGCCGCCCGCCGTGCCCTAGAGCCCGAACGCCGCCAGCGTGCGCGGGTCCCGGAACGCCGCGATCTCGCCGACGACCCCGCCCTCGCAGAACAGGACGAGCAGGCGATGCGGCACCAGCCCGGGTCCCTCGTGCAGCGCCACCGCCGGCCGCCCGTTCGCCCACACCGCGCTCGGCGTCAGCGTCCCGAACCCGTCGCCGCACGCGCTCGCGAAGAACGCCACGACCGCGGCCGCGCCCACGACCGCCGGCGTCGGCGGCATCGTCAACACCGCGTCCTCGCGCAGGAGCGCGACGAGCCCATCGACATCGCCGCGCTCCCACGCCGAGACGTACCGCGACAACAACTCGCGCTCCGCCGACCGCGGCGCCAGGTGCGCCGCGGTCCGCGCCGGCACCACGTCCTCCACCGTCGCCCGCGCCCGCTGCAGCGCCCCGTTGACCGCCGCGACCGTGGTCTCCAACAGCGACGCCACCTCCGGCCCCGTCCAGCCGAGCACGTCGCGCAGGATCAGCACGGCCCGCTGACGACCCGGCAGCCGCTGGATCGCGGTCAGCAGCGCGAGCTCCATCCCCTCGCGCAGCGCGTACCGCGCGGCGGGATCCGCGATCGCGACGCCGCCCGCCATCGCCTCCGCCACCCGCTCGTCCGGATACGGCTCGACCGCGGGCTCCGCGCGCCGCGGCCGCCGCTCGATCTCGTCCAGGCACGCGTTGGTCGCGATCCGGTAGAGCCACGTGCCCACGCTCGCCCGCCGCTCGAAGCGCTCGAGCGACCGCCACGCGCGCAGCAGCGTCTCCTGCACGACGTCCTCGGCATCGTGCGGCGAGCCGAGCATCCGGTAGCAGTGGATCTCGAGCGCCCGCCGGTGCGGCGCGACCAGCTCGCGGAACGCCCGCTCGTCGCCCGCCTGCGCCGCGGCCACCAGGACCCGCTCGTCGGCCATCGCGATGCTCATGTCCCCTTGGACGACGAGGACCGCCCCAAGTCATCGGTGACTTCCGCCGGCCACCGCCGTCCAACCGCCCATGACCACCGACCTCCGCACCCGCCGCTGGGTGCTCGCCCTCGCCGCGGTCGCGTCCTTCATGGTCGCGCTCGACACGCTCGTCGTCTCGACGGCGCTCACCACGATCCAGCGCGACCTGTCCGCCTCCGTCGCCCAGCTCGAGTGGACCGTCAACGCCTACAACCTGACCTTCGCCGTCCTGCTGCTGCCCGCCTCAGCGATCGGCGACCGCCTCGGCCGCCGCCGCGTCTTCGCCGCGGGCCTGCTCGCCTTCTCGCTCGCGAGCGCCGCCTGCGCCCTCGCGCCCGACGTCGGCACGCTCATCGCCGCCCGCGCGATCCAGGGCGCGGCCGCCGCGTGCGTCATGCCGCTCGCGCTGGCGCTCGTCGGCGCCGCGTTCCCGCCCGAGCGCCGCGGCTCCGCGATGGGCGCGCTGCAGGGGCTGACCGGCCTCGCGGTCGCCTCCGGCCCGGTCATCGGCGGCGCGGTCGCGCAGGGGATCGACTGGCCGTGGATCTTCTGGGTCAACGTCCCCGTCGGCCTGCTCGCCGTGCCGCTCGTGCTGGCCAGGATCCCGGAGAGCGTCGGCACCGCGCAGCGGATCGACCTCCGCGGCGTCGCCCTCGTCACCGCCGGTGCGCTCGGGATCGTGTGGGGCCTGGTGCGCGGCAACGGCGCGGGGTGGGGGAGCGCGGAGGTGCTCGCCGCGCTGGTCGCGGGCGCGGCGCTCGTGGCCGCGTTCGTCGCCTGGCAGCGGCGCGCGCCCGAGCCGCTCCTCCCGCCGCGCCTGTTCCACCGGCGCGCCTTCGCGGCGGCCAACGCCGCGAGCTTCCTCATGATCGCCGCGCTGTTCTCCACCGTCTTCTTCCTCGCGCAGTTCCTCCAGACCGCGCTCGGCTACGGGGCGCTCGGCGCGGGCCTGCGCCTGCTGCCCTGGACCGCGACGCTCTTCTTCGTCGCGCCGCTCGCGGGCGCGCTCGTCGACCGCGTCGGGGAGCGCCCGCTGCTCGTCGTCGGCCTCACGCTGCAGGCGATCGGCCTCGGCTGGATCGCGCTGATCGCCGCGCCCGAGATCGACTACATCAGGATGGTCCCCGCGCTCATGATCGCCGGCGCCGGGATCTCGATGGCGCTGCCCGCGGCGCAGAACGCGGTCGTGGGCGCCGTCGCGCCCGACGACATCGGCAAGGCCGCGGGCACCAACTCCATGCTCCGCGAGCTCGGCGGCGTCTTCGGGATCGCGATCGCGGTCGCCGTCTTCGCGGGCGCGGGCGACAGCGCGACGCCGCAGGCGTTCAGCGACGGCTTCGTCCCGGCGCTCGCGACGTCGGCGGGGCTCTCGGCGCTGGGCGCGCTGGCGGGTGCGTGCGTGCCGGGGCGGCGCTACGTCGCGTCGGCGGCGCGCACGCAAGGAGGGGCGCCGGCGAGCGGCGCCCCTCCGTTTGCCGATGTCGGGTCCCCTTGACCGGTCAGTTAGTGAGCGACCAGCCGGCAGCGGCGCCCTCGAAGCAGAAGTTGCCGTCGATCCGGCCGTTGCCCGTGAGCGGGCCAGACAGCGTGCCGGCGTCCGAGAAGCGGATGCACAGCGGCGAAGTGCCGGCCGTCGGCTGGAACGCGACGACGCCCGTCGTCAGGTTGCCCGTGTAGAGACCGCCGTTGAGGTCGAAGCGCACGTTGTCGAACGACGCGTTCCACTGCGTGTTCGCTCCCACGACCGTCCCGTTGCCCGTGACAGTGAGCCGCCACGGTGGCGTGAAAGTGAGACCTGGCGAGAACGGGGAGCACCCGCTGAAGGCGCCGCCCGTCACAGTCGCCGCCACGCCACCGGCGTCCGTGTTCTGCGTGACTTGCAGGTTCAGAGTGGAGCCGCTGCAGCTGTTGATCGCCGAAGTCGACGAAGTGAGGATGATGGGCGTCGAGGCGCTGGCGCTGGCGACGGCTCCCACCGCCACCCGCGCCGTGTGCGCAGTCGACGTGAACAGAGTTGCTGCCGAGGCACCGGTGGCGCCGAAGGCCAACGCAGCCGTGACGGTCGCCGTGGAGGCGAGCAGCAGAGCGCGAATGCGCATGGTGATCCTTTCGGATGCCGGCCGGCATGAGCGCGACCGGCGATGTGCAGGACAGGCCCTCGAGTGGTCCCGAGGGGGCACACGCCCACGTCGTCTGCTGCGGGTCCGCGACCGACAAGCGGTCGACGTCCCAAAGATCTGTCGTCAACGCTGGGCGCTGCTGAGCTATTAATAGCCCGGCCCAGCAGGGTCAGCCAGAGCCAGAGGGCAGAACCGCGCGGCGCGCCCTGTCCTCCTGCGGACTCCGCTCAGGTGGCCGGCGCGCCCGCCGCCACCGACCCCATCCACGCCTCCGCCAGCAGCTCGTAGGACCGCACGCGCGCCTCGAAGTCGTAGGCGTCGGTCGCGACGATGACCTCGTCGGCGCCCGTGCGCTCGACCAAGGAGGACAACTTGGCGGTCACGGTCGACGGCGAGCCGATGATCGCCTCGCTCATCTGGGCCGACAGGGCGGCCTCCTCGCCGGGCATCCAGAAGGACGACATGTCCTCGATCGGCGGCAGCGTCCCCTTCGGCGCGCCGCGCGTCAGCCACGCGAACTTCTGCAGGGTGGAGGAGAAGAGGCGCTTGGCCTCCTCGTCGGTCTCCGCCGCCATCAGCGACACGCCGACCATGAAGTAGGGCTCGCTCAGCGCCTCGGAGGGGACGAAGCGCTCGCGGTAGATCGTCGCCGCCTCCATCAGGAACCGCGGCGCGAAGTGCGAGGCGAACGCGAACGGCAGGCCCAGCTGCGCGGCGAGCGCCGCGCCGTAGGTCGAGGACCCCAACAACCAGATCGGGATCTCCGCGCCCGCGCCGGGCACCGCGCGCACGCGCTGGCCCGGGGCGGCCGGAGCGAGGAACGCCTGCAGCTCCGCCACCTCGGCGTCGAACTCCACGCCGCCCTTCGGGTTGCGCCGCAGCGCCCAGCCCGTCACGTGATCGGTGCCCGGCGCGCGGCCCAGCCCCAGGTCGATCCGGCCCGGGTGCAGCGCCTCCAGCGTCCCGAACTGCTCGGCGATGACCAGCGGCGCGTGGTTGGGCAGCATGATCCCGCCCGAGCCGACGCGGATGGTCGACGTCGCGTCCGCGATCGCCCCGATCAGGACGGAGGTCGCCGACGACGCGACCCCCGGGATGTTGTGGTGCTCGGCCACCCAGATGCGGCGGTAGCCCGCGCGTTCGAGGATCGGCGCGAGCTCGATCGACCGGCGCAGGCCCGCGGCGGGCGTGTCGCCTTCGCGGATCGGGGCGAGGTCGAGGACGGAGAGGGGAACGGACACCCTCACGATTGTACGACGTCGATCGAACAACCTACGGGGCGTCGTCCGCCCGCAGCGTCCGCTCGATCTCCGCCGCCAGCCCGAGCCACCCGACGAACGCGTGCGCCTCCCCGCCGTCGGCGGCCGAGACGACGCCCCGGATCGGGTCGGCGTCGGGCTCGACGTCCAGCCGCAGCTCGACGTGGCGCTCGTCATCCATGGGCGCCACCCTGCAGCGCGGCGCTCAGGCGCGCATGAGGGACGATCCCTCATCTTCGCCCGCGGGGGACGGCTCCAGCGCCCCCGCGAGCTGCTTGCGCGAGTTGATCGCGAGCTTGATGTAGACCCGGCCGAGGTGGTTCTCCACCGTCTTGGCCGTCACGAACAGCGCCTGCGCGATCTGCGCGTTCGACTGCCCGGCCGACGCCATCAGCGCGACGCGGCGCTCGCTCGCCGTCAGCGACTCCGCCCCGCTGAACTGCAGGTGCCGCGGCCGCGCGCCCGCGACCTCCAGCTCCGCGTTCGCGCTCTCGGCCAGGACGCTCGCGCCGCACGCGCGCGCCGCCTCGACGCACGCGGCCAGCGTCGCCTGCGCCGCCGCCCGGGCGCCCGCGCGCCGCTGCGCGCGCCCCAGCTCGAAGAGCACCCGCGCGCGCTGCAGCCGGCAGGGCGAGGCCTCCAGCAGCGCGAGCGACTCCTCCAACAACGCGACGCCGTCGCCCTCGCCGCGCGCGATCGCCCACGCCGCCCGCCCCGCCAGCGCGCAGCCCAGCGACGCCGGAGTCCCCCAGCGCCGCGCGACCGCCTCCTGCTCGTCGAGCAGCGCCCGCGCCTCGTCGGCGCGATCCAGCCGCAGGAGCGCCCGCGCCGCCGGCACGCGCCAGTCGACCGACCCGTTCTGCACGCCCGTGTACGCCTCGCGCCGTCCGAACTCCACGAGGTCCTCGACCGCCTCGCCGTCGCGCCCCTGCGCGACCCGCAGCATCCCGCGCGCGTAGAACCCGATGTTCATCTGCGCCAGCGGCGGCAGGTACGGCCCGACGAGCCCGTCGGCCAGCGCCTGCTCGGCCTCCTCCAGCGCCCCGCGCTCGACCAGCGCGAGCGCCAGGTAGGCGAGCGCGGCGGGACGCAGGAACAGCGGCGCGTCGCCGAGGTCCAGCCCCGTCCGCGAGTGCGCCTCGCTCTCGCGCAGGTCGCCCGCCCGCCACGCGATCATCGACGACAGCACGCAGCACGCCACGAAGCCGAAGAAGCTCCCGCGCTCGCGCGCGTGGGCGAGCCCGTCGAACGCCGCCCGCCGCGCCTCGTCCAGCCGGTCGGACCCGAGCAGCACCCACACCGCCTGCAGGAAGGCGATGGTGTCGGTCCCGACCTCCTCCAGCAGCCGGCCCTCGTCCAGCGCGGCCAGCGCCACGGCCGCCGTCTCCGACGCCGTCCCGTCCATCCACGACAGCACCGCGAAGTTCGCCAGCAGCAGCGGCTCGCCGCCCGAGGAGGTCCCGACCTGCTCGCGCAGCGCCAGCAGGCGGTCGCGCGCCTCGGGCATCATGTCGAAGTTCAGCAGTCCGACCGAGCCGTACTCGGCCTCCAGCCGCACCGTCCCCTCCGGCCCGAGGACGGCCGGACCCTGCAACGCCTCCAACAACGTCCGTGCCGCGCCGGGCCCGTCACCGGTGACGAAGATCGCGCGCGCCATGATGATCGTCGCCTGCACGCGGATCGCCGGGTCGTCGGTCAGCGCGACCGCCTCGCGCATGTGCGCGATCACCGTCGCGGGCTCCCCGGCCGCCAGCCACTCCGCCTCGCCGAGCTCGGCCAGCAGCGCCGCGCGCACGCCGGGTCCCTGGTCCTCGCGCAGCGCGCGCTGGAGGTGGCGGCGCGCGACCTCCGGCGCGCCGCGGTCGCTCGCGGCCTGCGCCGCGCGCCGCAGGACGTCGACGACCCACTGGTCCCCGACCGGGCCGACGGCCGAGAGGTGCGCCGCGACCTGGTCGGCGCTCGCGCCGCGCTCGTGCAGCAGCATCGCCGCGCGCAGGTGCATGGACGTCCGCCGGCCCGCGCCGAGGTCGGCCGAGACCGCCTCGAGGATCACGGGGTGGATGAAGCGCAGCGGCAGCTCGGCGGCCAGGACGCCGGCGGTGCTCAGCGCGTCGGCCAGCGCGTGCGCGTCGTCGGGGGAGACGTCCGCCAGCGCGGCCGCGTCGCGCAGCTCGACGTGGTCGCCGAGGATCGCGACGGCGCGCGCGAAGTCCGCCGCGCCCGGCGGCAGCCGCGCCATCCGCAGGAAGACCGCGCGCGAGACCGACTGCGGGCCGAGCCGCCGCACGCGCCGCGCGCCGGTCTCGTCGCCCGCGACGCCGTCGGCGACCAGCGCGCTGAGCAGCTCGTGGAGCAGGAACGGGTTGCCGCCGCTGGAGTCGTGGCAGGCCTGCGCGAACGCGGGCCGGACCGTCCCGATCCGCCGCTCCACGATCGCCGCCGACCCCGCGGGGCTGAGCACGCCGAGCGTCAGGAGCGCGGCGGCGCCCGCGGCGAGCTCGTCGAGCGCCGCGGCCGTGCTCCCGCCCGCGCGCGGGCGCGTCGCCGCGACGATCAGCACCGGCAGGCCCGCGAGCCGGTTCGCGAGGTAGGTGAGGAAGCGCAGCGACGCGGCGTCGGCCCAGTGCGCGTCGTCGACCGCGAGCAGCAGCGGGCCCTCCTCGGCGAGGTTCGCCGCCAGCCAGTAGAGGCTGTGCATCGCGGCGAAGTCGCCGTCGCCCGGCGTCATGCGGCGCTCGCCGGGGCCGTCGGAGAGGATCGTCGCGAAGCCGTGCGCCGCCGGGCCCGCGAGCAGCCGCGCCCGCGCCTCGTCGTCGGCGCCGTGCAGCGTGCGCTCGAAGAGCTGGCGGACGACGCCGAGCGTGAAGTCCCGCTCCAGCTCGCGGCTGCGCGCCGAGAGCACCGTCAGCCCGGCGGCCGCGGCCTCCGCGAGGCACGCGCCGAGCAGCCCCGTCTTGCCGATCCCGGGCGGGCCCTCGACGACGATCAGCGACCCCTCGCCACGCGCCGCCGCGGCGACGGCCTCCGCCAGCCGCCCCAGGTGCGCCTCGCGCTCGACCAGCAGCGCGTCGTCCCGCGTCCCCATTGCCGCAGAGCATGCCGGATCAGACCCCCAGATGGCTACGAACCGGAAGTTGAGGGACCACCCCTCATGCGCTCTTGGCGCGCTCCCGCCAGGTTTTCCCCAGGCACTGACCCGAAGCACTCCAAGGAGCAGAGAGAACGATGACGTGGCGCAGCGCGGCAGCGGGACTGACGATCGTGGCGATGGGCGTGGGCGTGAGCGCCTGCGGATCCTCGTCGGGCGGGTCTGACAGCGGGCTCTCCCGCAGCGATCTCGCGAGCAAGGCGAACGCGATCTGCACGAAGGCGCAGACCGACGCCAAGGCGGTCCCGGCGCCGTCGGACCTCACCGACGCGACGGTCGCCGCCGCGTACTTCGACAAGATCGCGCCGATCACCCAGACCGAGACCGACGCGCTGCTGGCGCTGAAGCCCGCGGACGAGGCCAAGGACGACTTCGCGGCGTTCACCAGGGCGCAGAGCGACGCGAACGACCTCCTGCAGACCATCAGGAAGAAGGCCGACGCCAAGGACGCCTCGGGCCTCGAGGACCTCAAGAAGGTCCAGGGCGCGGGCGACGCCGTCTCGAGCGCCGCCAAGAAGCTCGGCGCGAAGACCTGTGGCTGACCGCCGCCTCCTCGCGGCCGCCGTCGCGATCGCGCTCACGGGCGCGGTCGCGACGGGCTGCGGCTCGTCGTCCTCCAAGGGCGACGAGCCCTCGGCCGCCGCGTTCAAGCGGGGCTACAGCGCCCAGCGCGTCGCGCTCAACCGGGTCTCCGACCAGATCGGCGAGGCGCTCACGAGCGCCGACGGCAAGTCCGACGCCGAGGTCGAGGCGGACCTCCGGCGCGTCCAGGGCGCCTACCACGCGCAGCTCGCCAGGCTCGGCACGCTGAAGCCGCCGGCGCCGCTGAAGGCCACCTTCGCGCGCGTCACCGCCGCCGCCGCGGTGCTCGACCGCGACCTCGTGCAGATCACCAGGGCCGCCGCCGCGCACGACGCCGCGGGCGCGCAGGCCTCCACCGAGCAGCTCGTCGCGCACGTCCCGGCGCTGAAGGCCGCCTCCGAGAAGCTCGGCAAGGCGCTCGGCCTGCGGCCGACGGCGGAGTCCGGGACCACCACCGCGGACGCGGGCGGCGGGAGGATCGCCGTCGCCTACGACCCGCCATCCGACGCCGACGGCCGGTTCGCCAAGCAGATCCTGCGCCTCGGCGGCACCGACGGCGTCGCCGCGGGCCTCTCGCGCTCGTTCGTCCTGCCGCGCGACATGGAGATCCACGTCGTCAACGGCTTCGTCGGCCCCAACTACGACCCGCAGACCAAGACCATCACCTTGTCCTACGGCTTCGTGAGCTACGTCGGCGACCAGCTCACCAAGAACTTCCCGGGCCTGGAGAAGGACCAGGACGAGCTCGGCCGCGAGCTCGCCGCCGTCGACGGCTTCATCCTCCTGCACGAGCTCGGCCACGCGCTGATCGACCTGTACAACCTGCCCGTCCTCGGCAAGGAGGAGGACGCGGCGGACTCCGTGGCGACCGTCTTCCTGACCCAGACCGTGAAGAACGGCGCGGAGTACGCGTTCGACGCCGCGAAGTTCTTCAACGCGCTCTCCGCCCGTCAGCGGAAGCTGGCGCCGTCGGCCTACTGGGACGAGCACTCGCTCGACAAGCAGCGCGCCTACGCGATCGTCTGCTGGATCGCGGGATCGAGCGAGCGCGACCTGAGCACGGTGCGCGGGATGGGGATCCTCGGCGACGAGCGCCTCCAGCGCTGCCCGGGCGAGTACCAGCAGAAGGTCCGCGCGTGGGACGCGCTGCTCCAACCGCACGCGCGCAGCTGACCCACAGCAGGCTCTCAGCGTCCTCTTACGCGCAGGGGGTTACCTTCCGGGGTCTATGCGCGTGCTGGTGGTCGACGATGAGCTGGCGGTCCGGACCTCGCTGCAGCGGGCGCTGGGCCTGGAGCGCTACGACGTCGACCTCGCCGAGGACGGCCGCCAGGCGCTCGAGCGGATGGCGGGCGCGCGCTACGACGCGGTCGTCCTCGACGTCTCGATGCCGCACCTCGACGGCCTCGAGGCGTGCCGGCGGATGCGCGCCGCGGGCGACACCACGCCGGTCCTGATGCTGACGGCGCGCGACGCGGTCGACGACCGCGTCGCGGGCCTCGACGCGGGCGCCGACGACTACCTCGTCAAGCCCTTCGCGCTGCGCGAGCTGCAGGCGCGGCTGCGCGCGCTGCTGCGCCGGGTCGACGGCCCGTCCGACGAGCTGCGCTTCGGCGACCTGCGCCTCGAGCCCGCCACGCGCGACGTCTGGCGCGGCGACCGCCGCCTCGAGCTGAGCCGCACCGAGTACGCGCTCCTGGAGCTCTTCCTGCGCCACCCGCGGCAGGTGCTCGAGCGCTCGGTCGTCTTCGAGCAGGTCTGGGGCTACGACTTCGGCGCCACCTCGAACGTCCTCGGCGTCTACATGGGCTACCTGCGCCGCAAGACCGAGGCCGGCGGCGAGCCGCGCCTGCTGCACACCGTGCGCGGCGTCGGCTACATCCTGCGGGAGGAGCCCGCATGAGCCTGCGCCGGCGCGTGACGCTCATGTCCGCGCTGGTGGTGGGAGCGACGCTCGTCCTGGCGTCGGTCGTGTGCTTCCTGGTCATGCGCGGCGAGCTGCGCGGGCAGATCGACGACTCGCTGCGCGAGCAGGGCGACCAGACCGCGCGGATCCCGCCGAACGCCGGCAACCCGCGCGACTTCCCGCGCCGCGTGCCGCAGCCGCAGCGGCGGACCGGGACCGCGCAGAGCTACGTGCAGTTCGTCACCGTCGCGGGGACCGTGCGCGCGCGGCCCGTCCTCGGCGGCGCGCCGGCCGAGCCGCGCCTGCCGGTGACCGCGCAGACGCGCGCGCTCGCGCGCTCCAAGACCGGCCGCCGCGTCCTGGAGGACGCGCACGCCGACGGCGTCCACGTGCGGATGCTCACCGTCGCGTTGCCCGGGCGCGGCGCGGTCCAGCTCGCGCGCTCGCTGGCCTCGGTCGACCGCGCGCTCTCGCGCCTGCGGATCCTGCTCGCGCTGCTGATCGTCTTCGGGACCGCGTTCGCCGCGCTGCTCGCCCGGATCTTCTCGCGGCCGGTCGCCGCGCCGACCGAGCACGAGCTCGCGGCCTCGCAGGCGGAGCTCGCGGCGTCGATCGCCGCGCAGCGCCAGCTCGTCGCCGACGCCTCGCACGAGCTGCGCACGCCGGTCACGAGCGTGCGCACGAACGCGGAGATGCTCCGCGACGCGTCGTTCGTCCCCGACGACGAGCGCCGGCTGATCGCGGGCGAGGTTGTCGAGCAGGCCGAGGAGCTGACCGCGCTGATCGGCGACCTCATCGACCTCGCGCGCGGCGACGCGCCGGACCCGGCGGTCGAGGACGTGCGGCTCGACGCGTTGGCCTATGAGTCGGTCCAGCGCGCGCGGCGCCACTCGCCGGGGCTGCGGTTCAGCCTCAGCGCGGAGCCGTCGGTGGTCGAGGGCGCGCCCGAGCGGCTCGCGCGCGCGATCAACAACCTGCTCGACAACGCCGCGAAGCACTCGCCGCCCGGCGGCGCGGTGGAGATCGAGCTGCTCGGCGGCGTGCTGACCGTCCGCGACCACGGGCCGGGGATCGACCCCGAGGACCTGCCGCACGTCTTCGACCGCTTCCACCGCGGCGCGAACGCGCGCGGGCGCCCGGGCTCCGGCCTCGGGCTGGCGATCGTGCGCCAGGTGGCTGAGGCGCACGGCGGCACCGTGTCGCTCGCGGCGGCGCCCGGCGGCGGGACGATCGCGCGGCTGACGCTGCCCGCGGTGCCGGTCGAAGTGCTGACCACCTAGCCAACCCGCAAGAATGCGGGGCATGGCCCTCACCGCGCTCGCCGTCCTCGACGGAACGGTCCTGCCCGCCGACGAGGCGACGATCGGCGTCACCGACCTCGGGCTGCTGCGCGGCGACGGCGTCTTCGAGGTGATCTCGGTCTACGACGGGCGGCTCTTCGCGATGGAGGACCACCTGCGCCGGATGGCCAACTCGGCGCAGAACCTGCGGCTGGAGATCGACCTCGGCGCGGTGAGCGCCGACATCGACGCGCTGCTCGCCGAGGCCGGCCCGGTCACCGGCGCGATCCGCTTCTTCGTCACGCGCGGCGGCCGCCGCGTCGGGCTGGTCGAGGCGGTGCCGGAGGAGCGCGAGCCGCTGGTGCTGGCCTCGATCGAGTACGTCCCGCCGCGGGTCCTGGACGGCGTCAAGTCGCTGAGCTACGGCGGCAACATGCTCGCGACGCGCCTCGCGGTCGAGAAGGGCGCGACCGAGGCGCTGCTCGTCACGCCGCACGGCCGCGTGCTCGAGGGGCCGACGTCCTCCGTCTTCGTGTCCCTGGACGGCGAGACGCTCGTGACGCCGCCGCTCAGCGACCGCGTCCTGGACTCGATCACGCGCCGCAGGCTGCTGGCGCTGCTGCCGTTCGCGCGCGAGGAGGTCGTGACGCGCGAGGAGCTGCGCGGCGCGCGCGAGGCCTTCTTCGCCTCGACGACGCGCGAGGTGCAGCCGGTCGCGCGCATCGACGACGACGACCTGCCGGCCGTCCCGGGCCCGCTGACCCAGCAGGCGGCGGACGCGTTCGCCGCCCACATCCGCGACGAGCTCGGAGCGTAGAGCCCCACCATGAAGATCCTGACCGTCATCGGGAACCGGCCGCAGTTCGTCAAGGCCGCCGCCGTCTCGCGCCTGCTGCGCGAGCACCACGACGAGCTGCTGGTGCACACCGGCCAGCACCACGACGACGAGCTGAGCGCGATCTTCTTCGAGGAGCTCCAAGTGCCGCGGCCGGAGGTGCAGCTGCACATCGCGGGCGGGACGAACACCGAGCAGACCGCGCGGATGCTCGCCGAGATCGGGCCGCTGCTCGCCACCGAGCTGCCGGACCTCGTGCTCGTCTACGGCGACACGAACTCGACGGTCGCCGGCGGCCTGGCCGCGGCGCAGGCGAACATCCCGGTCGTCCACGTCGAGGCGGGCATGCGCTCGTTCGACCGCCGGATGCCGGAGGAGCTCAACCGCGTGCTCACCGATCACCTCTCGGAGCTGTTGCTGGTGCCCTCGGCCACGGCCGAGGAGAACCTCGCGCGCGAGGCGGTCGCGGGCCGCGTGGTGAACGTCGGCGACGTGATGGTCGACGTGTCGATGATGTTCCAGCCGCGGGCGAAGGCGGACCTCCACGCGCTGCGCGACGCGGGCGTCGTGCCCGGCGAGTACGTGCTCTGCACCTCGCACCGCGCCGGGAACGTGGACGTGCCGGAGCGGCTGCGCAAGTTGGTGGACCTGCTCCTGGCGCTCGAGGAGCCCGTCGTCCTGCCGCTGCACCCGCGCACCGGCGCGCGCCTGGACGCCGCGGGCTGGCTCGACGAGCTGCAGGCCGCCGACCACGTCCGCCTCGCGCCGCCGCTCGGCTACATGGCCTTCACCTCGCTGCTGACCAACGCCCGCCGCGTCCTGACCGACTCCGGTGGCGTGCAGAAGGAGGCCTACTTCGCGAGCGTCCCCTGCGTGACGATGCGCGACACGACCGAGTGGGTCGAGACCGTGGAGACGGGCTGGAACGTCCTCGTCGACCTCGACCTGCACTCCGCGCTGACCGCGCTCGGCGAGGAGCCGCCGGCAGAGCACCCGCAGCTCTACGGGGACGGCAAGGCGGGCGAGCGCGTGGTCGCAGCGATCGACGAGCACGCCGCGCCCTAGCTGCGCGGCGCGATCTCCGAGCCCGCGTCCTGCGCCGAGCCCTCGGGGCGGCCGATGCGGCGCACGGGGATCCCGGGGAAGCGCGCGGCGTCGAGGACGCCGCGGCCGTCCACGATCTTCGTGACGCCCGGGAGGTCGGCGGCGCCGAGCTGCGCGTACTGCGCGTGGTCGGCCTGGACCACCGCGGCGTCGACCGCGCTCGCGCCGTCCCACGGCGCGAACCCGTGGCCGCGCAGCTCATCGGCGTCGAACAGCGGGTCGCTCGCGAGGACCTCAGCGCCGCGGCCCTCGAGCGCGTCGCGCAGCGCGAACGCGCCGCTGAACGCCGTCTCCTTCACGCCGCCGCGGTAGGCGACGCCGAGGATCAGCACGCGCTTGCCGTCCACGTCGCCGAGCAGGTCGGCCGCGTAGGCGGGCATCCGCTCGTTGATCTCGCGGGCGGCGAGTGGCAGGCGCGCGTCGGCGTCGCCGGCGAGCAGGAAGCGCGGGTAGACCGGGATGCAGTGGCCGCCGACCGCGATCCCCGGCCGGTGGACGTGCGAGTAGGGCTGGGAGTTGGCCGCGTCGATGACGCGCAGGACGTCGATGCCCAGCTCGTCGCTGTAGCGCGCGAGCTCGTTGGCGAACGCGATGTTGATGTCGCGGTAGGTCGTCTCGGCGAGCTTGCTCAGCTCGGCCGCCTCGGCGCTCCCGAGGCCGCGGACCTCCGCGTCGAGGAACGAGGCGTACAACGCGATCCCGCGCGCCTCGCCGGCGGGCGACAGCCCTCCGACCAACTTGGGGTACTTGTCGAGGTCGGCGATCGCGCGGCCGCTGAAGATCCGCTCGGGCGAGAAGACCACGTGGAAGTCCGTGCCCTCGCGCAGGCCGCTCGCGGCCGCCAGCGCGGGGGCGACCCGGGCGCGCGTCGTGCCCACGGGCACCGTCGTCTCGATCGAGACCGTGGTGCCGGCCCGCAACCCGCGGCCGATGTCGGCGATCACCGCGTCGAGGATCCCCCAGTCCGGGCGGGCGCTCGCGTCGACCACGAGCGGCGGGACCGCGATGACGAGGTCCGGCCCCTCGGCCACGGCGGTGGCCGTGTCGGCCACCGCGCGCAGGCGCCCGTCGGCGACGGTCGCGGCGAGCGCCTCCGGCAGCCCCGCCTCGTTGGGGAACGGCGCCACGCCCGCGTTGACCGCCGCGACGACGCGCGGGTCGACGTCCGCGCCCACGACCTCGTGGCCCGCCAGCGCGATCCGCGCCGCCAGCGGCAGCCCGACCTTACCGAGCGCGACGACGACGACCTTCAAGGTGTAGGACTTCCCGCGCCGAGCGCGACCGTCTCGCCCGCCGCCGCGCTGGCCAGCACGGCCTCGGCGACGGCCACGGTCTCCAGCCCCTCCTCGAGCGAGACCACCGCCGCGCCGTCCTCGCCGCGCAGCAGCGCGCAGAACTCCTCCAGCTCGACGGCGAGCGGCTCGTGGCGCTCGAGCGCGAAGCGCACCATGTCGCCCTCGGCGACGCCGCGCAGCGCCTGCATCGCGGGCCAGCCCTGCGTCGGCACGTCGGCGTTCTTGTAGAACGACAGGTCGGCGCGCAGCGTGTCGGCGACGAGCATCCCGCCCTCGCCGAGGACCCGCGTGCGGCGGACCTTGGTCGGCGTCAGCCAGTCCACCATGCAGTTGAACGCGCGCTCGTTCTCCAGCCGGCCGGTGACGAGCACCAGGTCCTCGTGGTCGCGCTTCATGCGGTGCTGGGTCTCGGCGGCGAGCCGCTGGATCGGCGCGGCGCCGAGCCAGCGGACGAGGTCGAGGTCGTGCGTCGCGAGGTCCTTGACGACGCCGACGTCGCGGACGCGATCCGGGAACGGGCCGACGCGCTCGGTGGCCACCAGGAAGATGTCGCCCAGCTCGCCGAGCTTCGCGCGCAGCGCCCGCAGCGCCGGGTTGCAGCGCTCGACGTGGCCGACCGCGCCGTGCACGCCCGCGGCGCGGACGACGTCGATGAGCTCGCGCGCCTCCTCGGCCGTCGCGGCCAGCGGCTTCTCGACCAGCACGTGGACGCCCGCGCCGGCCAGCGCGCGGACGGCGGGCAGGTGCTCCTCGGTCGGGACCGCGACGACCGCGAAGTCCGGCGGCCCGTCGGGCGCGGCGAGCAGCGCGTCGACGGTCGCGAAGACGCGCGCGGCCTCGCCGACGGCGCGGAAGCGGTCCCCGCCGGGGTCGACGGCGCCCGCGAAGCGCATGGCGGGGTTGGACTGGAGGATGCGGGCGTGGTGGCGGCCCATCATGCCGAGGCCGAGCACCGCGCCGCGCAGGGGTGGTTCATGGCTGGCCACGGCGCGACTAGGGTATCCGCCATGGCCGCGACCGACGCTCCTGGGCTCTTCCTGCATCCCGACGCCCAGATCGGCGCGGACGTCACCTTCGGCACGAACGTCGTCGTCCACGCGGGCGTCGTGCTCGGGGACGGCGTCAGCGTGCAGGACGGCGCGATCCTCGGGAAGGCCGCGGTGCTCGGGCCGAAGTCCACCGCCTCGCGCGAGGCGCCGCCGCCGCTGCGCGTCGGCGCGGGCGCGCGGATCTGCGCGGGCGCGATCCTGCTGGCCGGCGCGGAGATCGGCGAGCGGGCGATCATCGGCGACCAGGCCTACGTCCGCGAGCGCTCGCGGATCGGCGCGGGCTCGATCGTCGGCCAGGGCTCGACGGTCGACAACGACACGGTCGTCGGCGACCGCGTCCGGATCCAGTCGCGCGTCTACGTCACGGCCTACATGCTGATCGAGGACGACGTCTTCGTCGGCCCCGGCGCGGTCATGACCAACGACGACGCGATGGGCCGCCACCCGAAGGGCGAGCCGCTGCGCGGGCCGACGCTGCGCCGCGCGTGCCGGATCGGCGGCGGCTCGACGCTGGTCCCGGGCGTGGAGATCGGCGAGGAGGCGTTCGTCGCCGCGGGCGCCGTGGTCACCAACGACGTCCCGCCGCGCGCGCTCGTGATGGGCGTCCCGGCGCGCGTCGTGCGCCAGGTGACCGACGCCGAGCTCGTGGAGAACTGGCGCTAGCTACGCGGCTTCCGTGGCGCGCATGGCGTCGGCGGCGAGCGCCGACTCCCTGGCCGCCTCGGTCCAGATGATCTGCTCGCGGCCCGGGCCGACGCCGACGAGGACGACCGGCACGCCGACCGCCTCCTCGAGGTAGGCGAGGTAGTCGCGCGCGTTCTGCGGGAGGTCCTCGTAGGCCCGGACCTCGCTGAGGTCCTCGGACCAGCCGGGCAGCTCGGTGTAGACGCCCTCGGCGTGGTGGAGCACCGACTGGTGGTAGGGGAACGTGTCGGTGATGAAGTCCTCGTCGCGCGTGCCGCGGTACTGCGTGCAGACCTTCAGGGTGTCGAAGCCGCTCAGCACGTCGAGCTTGGTGACGGCGAGCGCGCTCAGCGAGTTCAGGCGCGCGGCATAGCGCAGCGCGACGACGTCGAGCCAGCCGGTGCGGCGGGCGCGGCCGGTGGTCGTGCCGAACTCGCCGCCCTTCTGGCGGATCTCCTCGCCGGTCTCGTCGTGCAGCTCGGACGGGAACGGGCCCGCGCCGACGCGCGTGGCGTAGGCCTTGGTGACGCCCCAGACCTCGGCGATGTCGCGCGGGCCGACGCCGGCGCCGACCGCGGCCGCGCCGGCGACCGGGTTCGAGGAGGTGACGAACGGATACGTGCCGTGATCGATGTCCAGCAGCGCGCCCTGGGCGCCCTCGAAGAGGATGTGCTTGCCGTCGTCCAGCGCGCGCCAGGCGAGGGCGGACGTGTCGGCGATGTGCTGCTCGAGGCGGTGCCCGTAGGTGAGGTACTCCTCGGTCATCGCCTGCAGGTCGATCTCGCGCGAGAAGGGGCGCAGCTGCTGGCGCTTGGGCTCGAGCGCGGCGGCGATCTTCTTCTTGAGGATCCGCTCGTCGAGCATGTCCTGCACGCGGATGCCGACGCGCGAGGCCTTGTCGGCGTAGGCCGGGCCGATGCCGCGCTTGGTCGTGCCGATGAGGTTCTTGCCCAGCTTCTGCTCGCCCTCCATGTCGAGGAGCAGGTGGTAGGGCATGATCAGGTGCGCGTTGGCGCTGAGCTTCAGGCCGCTGACGTCGACGCCGCGGGCGCGCAGGTCGTCGATCTCGGTGCAGAGGACGGCCGGGTCGACGACGACGCCGTTGCCGATCACGCACGTGCGGCCGGGGTAGAGGATCCCCGACGGGATCAGGTGGAACTTCCACGTCTCACCCGCGTGGATGATCGTGTGGCCCGCGTTGTTGCCGCCCTGGAAGCGGACGACGACGTCTGCGTGCTCGGCGAGGAGGTCGATGACCTTGCCCTTGCCTTCATCGCCCCACTGGGCGCCGACGATCACGGTTCCTGGCATTTCTTCGGGAAGTGTAGGGGGCGAGGACGCCTAGGCCGCGCGCTGCAGCCCGAGGAACCGCGGGTACTCGCCCTGGAACGTCAGCGGGACGTCGCCCAGCCCGCCGTTGCGGTGCTTGGCGATGATGAGGTCGGCCTCGCCCGGGCGGTCGGTGTTCTCGTTGTAGTACTCGTCGCGGTAGATGAACATGACGAGGTCGGCGTCCTGCTCGATCTGGCCGGACTCGCGCAGGTCGGAGAGCATCGGGCGCTTGTCGGTGCGCGACTCGACGCCGCGGGAGAGCTGCGAGAGCGCGATGACCGGGACCTCGAGCTCGCGCGCGAGGATCTTCAGGCCCCGCGAGATCTCGCCGATCGCCTGGACGCGGTTGTCGGTGCGCGCGTCGGTGCGCAGCAGCTGGAGGTAGTCGACGATGATCATCCCGAGGCCGCCGTACTCGGCCATCGTCTGCTGGTGCAGCCGCCGCGCCTTGGCCCGGACCTCGAGGATCCCGATGTCCGAGGAGTCGTCGACGTAGAGCGGCGACTTGTCGTAGCGCGCCGCCGTCTCCAGCACGCGCTTCCACTTGCGCTCGTCCTTCAGCCGCCCCTTGCGCAGGTCGTCGCCCTTGATCGACGCCTGCGAGGCGATGAAGCGCTGCGCCAGCTCGGACTCCGACATCTCCAGGCTGAACAGCGCGACGGGCCGGGGCCGGTCGGGGTGGAGGGCGACGTTCTCGGCGAAGTTGGTGACCAACGCGGATTTGCCCATCGACGGCCGGGCCGCGACGATGATCATGTTGCCGGGCTGGAAGCCGCCGGTCAGCTCGTCGAGCTCGTGGAACCCGGAGGCCGTGCCGGTCATCGACTTGCCCTCGGTGGAGAGCTCGTGCCAGCGGTCGAGCTCCTCGTGGAGGACCTCGCCGACCTTGCGGAAGTCCTTCTGGCGGTCGTCGCGGCCGACCTCCAGCATCGCCTTCTCGGCCTGCTCGACGATGTCGCGCGGGAGGCCCTCGTGGTTGTGGACCGAGGACTGGATCTCGTAGGTCGCCGTGAGCAGCTTGCGCAGCAGCGACATCTCGCGGACGATCGAGCCGTAGCGGCGCAGGTTGCCGACGGCCGGGACCGCGGCGGTGAGCGCGTCGATCTCGGCGGGACCGCCGGCGGCCTCCAGCGAGCCGCGCGCCCGCAGGTGCTCGGTGACGGTGACGACGTCGATGGGCTCGCTCTCGTTGTAGAGGTCGAGCATCGACTGGTAGATGACCTGGTGGCGCTCGCGGTAGAAGTCCTCCGGCCGCAGGCCCTCCTCGATCACGTACGCGTAGTGGACCTTGTCGGAGAGCAGCACCGCGCCCAGCACGGACTGCTCGGCCTCCAGCGAGTGCGGGGGCGCGAGGGCGGCCTGGCTCGGGGAGGAGCCCGAGGCCTCCTGCTCGTAGTCGTATTCGAACGTCGTCACCGGACGATCGAAGCTACCGCCCCCTTCGGCGGCACCTTCGCGAACTTGCCGCACTTTGTGGGGAGTTAAGCGACCGTCGGTCGCAGAACGACCGACGGCGCCCTTGCGGGCGCCGTCGGGTGGAGCGGGTGCTGCGAAGGCGGAGGCTAGGCCTCGGAGACCATGACCTTGACGGTCGCGGTGACGCCGTCGGAGATCTCGAGGACGACCTGGTAGGTGCCCACGTTCTTGATCGGGTCGTCGAGGTGGATCTTGCGGCGGTCCACGTCGATGCCGCGGGCCTCCTTGATCGCCTCGGCGATGTCCTGGGTCGTGACGGAGCCGAACAGGCGGCCGTCCTCGCCGGCCTGCTGGGAGATCGTCAGGACCGTCTTGTTGAGCTGCTCGGCGTAGTCCTGCGCCTGCGCGATGCGCCCGGCGGTCGCCTTGTTGTAGGCGTCCTGGGTGCGGTTGGCCTCGCGGAGGAGGCCCTTGGTCGCGGGCGCGGCGAGCTTGCGCGGGATCAGGAAGTTGCGGAGGTAGCCCTTGGAGACGTCGACGACGGCTCCGCGGTTGCCGACGCCGTCGACGTCCTTGAGCAGGATGGCCTCGGGCACGGCTAGTCGCGCTCCCGATCCCGGTCACGGCCGCGGCGGCCGCCGACGCTCTCGGACGCCGGCTCGGCGGCGTAGGGCAGCAGGGCGAGCTCGCGCGCACGCTTCACGGCGGTCGCGATCTGGCTCTGGTGCCGGCGGCACGCGCCCGTGATGCGACGCGAGCGGATCTTGCCGCGCTCGGAGACGAACCGGCGCAGGTCGGCGACGTTCTTGTAGTCGACCTGGTCGATCTTGTCCTTGCAGTACGGACAAGGCTTGCGGCGCCCGCTGGTGGGGCCGCCCTTCTTGTCCCTGCGACGAGCAGGCTTCGTTGCGGTTTTGCGCTGCTTGGCCACGGAGTGGAAGTCCTCTTTGGTGCGATGAAGTCTGGGCGTGCGGAGGCGCGCCAAGCGAGGCGCGCGAACCCACAGTGTGACACGTGCGCGACCGCACCGGCCTTCCGGCCTCTAGCGGACGGTCCGGATGGACCCGATCCGGCTGCTCAGGCGTCGTCGCCGGGCTCGCGCGCGACGGCGATCCCGAGCGCCGCGGCGAACGCCGGCGCCTGGTCGACGAGGTCCGGGTAGGGCATCGCGACGCCGCGCAGGTCGCCGATCGCGCGCAGGCCGTCGAGGCGGCAGCCGCGGAGCTCGACGCGCTGGTGGCGGCTCTGGCCGACCATCGCCCGGGTGAGGTCGCAGGCCTCGAAGCGGACGTCGCGGAGCTGCGCGCCTTCCAGCGAGACCTCCTCCAGCCGGCAGTCGCGGAAGACGACGCGGTCGAGGCGCGCGAGGCCGAGGTTCGCGAAGTCCAGGCGGCAGCCGGTGAGCGTGACGTCGACGAGCGTCGTCTCGATCAGCTGCGCGCCGGTCATCCGGCAGTTGGCGATCGTGAGGCGGCTGAGGTGCGCGCCCTGGAGGTCGACGTTGGCGAGGTCGGCGCCGGTCAGCTCGGCGTCGTGGAGGTGCAGGTCGTGCAGGCGCGCGCCGGCGAGCGCGCCGCGGATCCGCGCGTCCTCGATCGTGGCGCTCCGCGCCGTCGTGCCGGGCGGCAGGGCGCCGGTGAGCGTGACGTGCTCGACGCGCGCCTCGTCCTCGAGCGCGAGCGCGGCGAGGTCCTGCTCGGGGAGGTCGCCTGCCACGTCCGGGACGCCGGGCGGCCGCGGGGTCGGGTCGTCGAAGGCGGGCGAGCGGCGGCGGGCGGCGGGCACGGGGCGCATGCTGGCAGGTGGGCGCGGCGCCGGGCGATGGGCGTCCCGGACAGGTGGGTGCCGCCGGCGACGGCGTCCCGGACGCACGCGAGCCCCCGGCGCGCGCGGCGCGACGGGGGCTCGAGGGATGCTGCGAAGCGCGGGCGTCGCCCGCGCGGGGCTAGAACGGGATGTCGTCGTCGGCCGGGGTGCTGACCGGCGCGGAGACGGGCTGCGGCTGGGCCTGCGGGGCGCCGAAATCGCTCGTGTCGACGGGGACGTCGGCGCGGGGCGTGAAACCGCCGCCGTTGCCGCCGCCGCCCGGGCCATCCTCGCGGCCGTTGAGGAACTGGACCGTGTCGGCCACGATCTCGACCTTGGAGCGGTTCTTGCCGGTGTCCTTGTCGGCCCACTCGCTCCACTCGAGGCGACCGTCGATCGCGACCGGGCGGCCCTTCGCCAGGTAGCGCGCGCAGTTCTCGCCCTGGGCGCCCCAGACGGTCACGTCGAAGTAGTTGGGCTTGTCCTCCCAGTCCCCGGTCGCGTTGTTCTTCTTGCGGGTGTTGACCGCGACGCGGAGCTTGCACACGGACATGCCGGACGGCAGCGAGCGCAGCTCGGGGTCGAAGGTGAGGTTGCCGGTCAGGATGACCCGGTTGATGTTGGAGGCGGCCACAACGGGCTCCTTTCGGGGGCGAACTTGAAGTCTTCGGCGAGTCTAGGGTCCGGCTCCGACGGCATGGGTGCAAAGCCTGCATCCTGCGGCCGAATCCGCGCGAAGTCGTGACGATCGCCGCACTTCCGGCACGGGGTCGCCCCCCAGAACGACGACAGCGCCGCGGATGGCGGCGCTGCGGACGTGCGGCGAAGCGGTGCGGTGCGCGCTACAGGCGCTCGACCGGAGCGGCCTCGGGGGCCACCTCGGGCGCGGGCTCGGCGGCGGCGCGGAGGTCCGGCACGGGACCCAGGCCGGCGCGCAGCTTGATGACGCGGAAGCGCACGACGCCGTCGGCGATGCGCAGGTAGCGGTCGAGCGCGGCCGGGACCTGCGGGCCACCCTCGAACTGCAGCAGGTGGTAGTCCGCGTCGTTCTTGTGGCGGATCTCGAACGCGGTGCGGCGGACGCCCCAGTCGTGCTTGGAGACGATGGTGGCGCTGTTGCTCTCCAAGATGCGCTCGGCTTCGGCGAGCACCTTGGTGCGCTGCTCCTCCTCCGCGGAGGTGTCGAGCAGGAGCATCAGGTCGTAAGTGGGGTTCTGTGCAGGCATGAGAAAAGGGCCCCGAGGGCGACGGCCGACTATAGCGACATCGGTCCGTCAGACGACCTGCGGGGGGCGAACTTGCAGGCCCCCGGACCTCATGGAGGCGTGAGCACCGAGATCCTGCACCGCATCCGCTGGGCCAACGTCGCCCGCGCCGCCGCCGTCCTGACCGCGCTGCTGCTGGTCCTCGCGTGGCCGCGGCTGCGCGGGCATCCCGAGGCGCTGCCGCCCGCCGTGGCGCCGGCGGCCGCGGCGCCCGCGCGGACCGTGGCGGCGCCGCCCGCGCGCGCCAAGAGGGAGGCGCGTCCCGCGGTGGCGCGGAGCACGGCGGCGGCCGCGAAGCCGCGCGCCGTCCGGCGACGAGCGACCACGCGCACCGCGGCGGAGCGGCGGAAGGCCGCGCGGCGCAGCAGGGCGAAGCGGCGTCGCGCCGAACGCCGGCCGCCGGTCGCGGCGGCAGCGCCGCCCGCGCTGGCGCCCACCTCCGCCGCCGCCCCGCCGCCCTCACCCGCCGCGGAGTTCCGGCCGTGAGCCCGGACCCCGCGACCCGGCGCTCAGGCCTCGACGCCCGCCTTCTTGCGGATGTCGGCGATCTGGTCGTCGATCCAGTCCCCCGGGTTGCGCGAGGTGATGATGTCCATGAGGCCGGTGTGGCGGCGCTCGCGCTCCTCGGGCGCCATCGTCAGCGCGGCGTGGATGGAGTCGGCCAGCTCCTGGATGTCGAATGGGTTGACCGACAGCGCGTACTCGCCGAGCTCCTCGTGCGCGCCGGTGTTCTCGGAGAGGATCGAGACGCCGTGGCGCTCGTTGACCATCGGCCCCTCCTTGGCCACGAGGTTCATGCCGTCGAACATCGCGTTGACCAGGAGCACGTCGTAGTTCTTGTAGCCCGCGACCGCGTCCTCGAGGTCGTCCTTCAGCTTGAGCTGGATCGGCATCCAGTCCGGCGTGCCGTGGCGGTGGTTGACGACCGCGACGATCGCCTCGATGCGCTCGAGGTACTCGGCGTACTCGGGCACGTCGGTCCGGGACGGCATCAGCTGCGCGATGAACGTGACCTTCTCGCGGAACTCCGGGTGCTGCTCGAGGAAGAGGTCGAACGCGGTGAACCCGCGCAGGACGTTCTTCGAGAGGTCCGCGCGGTCGACGCGCAGGACGATGTGCTCGCGGCGGCGGCGCCGCAGCTCGGCCTCGAACTCCGCGACGCGCTCGGTCTGCGCGACGCGCTGGATCGCCTTGGAGTCGATCGGCAGCGGGTAGGCGCGCACCCAGACCTCGCGGTCCTCGAACTGCACGACGCCGTTCTTGAAGTCGACCTCGAGGTCCATCAGGTCCTTGCAGCACTGGAGGAAGTTCCACCGGTAGGACCGCGTGTGGAAGCCGATGATGTCGTTGGCCAGCAGGCCCTCGTAGATCTCGCGCCGCACGCCGCGCGGGAGCACGCGCCAGGCGTCGGGCTGCGTCCACGGGATGTGCACGAAGTGATGGAGGAACGCGTCGGGCCGCGCCTTCCGCACGAGCGCGGGGAGCGTGTAGAGGTGGTAGTCGTGGACCATCACGACCGGCTCCTCGACGCCCTCGATCTCCTCGACGACGGCCTTCGCGAGGTCCTCGTTGACCACGTTGTAGCCGAACTCGAAGGCCTCGATCTCGTGGCGGCGGATGTCCGGCGCGTTGGAGAGGTCCCAGAGGTAGTGCTGGATGAACCACAGCATCGGGTTCGCGAAGATGTTGTAGAAGCGGTCGTAGGCGTCGGGGTCGCTCTCGACCATCCGGACCTGGAAGGTCCCCTCGCCCGCGGTGTCGACCGCGAAGGACTTCCCGTCGGCTTCGGCCACGCGCTTGGCGTCGCCGTCGGTCAGCGCCGAGGCGATCCAGACGACCTCGCGGTGCACGGCCAGGCCGGTGAGCGCCGTCACCAGGCCGCCGGTGCCGCGCTTGAAGCCGCCGTCGTCGTCGAAGGTCACCGGCCCACGGTTGGAGACGAGGATCAGCGGGCGCTGCTCGTCGTCGGTCACGGGCTCGGGCTCTGGCACCATCTGAGCGTAACTACCCGCGCGGCGACTGGAGCGGACGCGTTCCGAGCGTGACCTTCACGTCGCGCGCCTTCCCGCCGCGCACGACGCGCAGCGTCACGGCGTCGCCCGGCGCGTGGCCGTCCAGCGCCCGCGCGAGGTCGGCGTCCATGCGCACCGTCCGCCCGTCGATCGCGGTGACGATGTCGCCGCCGATCCGCCACGTCTGCTCCTGGAAGGTCCGGCGCTGCGTGCCCGCCCGGATCCCGGCCTTCGCGGCCGGCCCGCCCGGGACGACCTGCTGGATCATCGCGCCGCGCTCGGTGCCGAGGGCGAAGCGCGCCGCGAGCTGCGGGTACACGCCCTGGGTCGAGACGCCGAGGTACGGGTACCGGACGTGGCCGCTGCGGCGCAGCTGCGCGAGCGAGGCGCGCACGACGTCGACCGGGACGGCGAAGCCCACGCCGCTGCCCGACCCCGAGCTCGAGCGGATCTGCGAGTTGATCCCCAGGACGCGGCCCGCGCCGTCGAGCAGCGGGCCGCCCGAGTTGCCGCTGTTGATGGCCGCGTCGGTCTGCAGCGCGCCCGAGGTCTGGAAGCCGGTGAGCGACTCGATCTCGCGGTCGGTCGCCGAGACGACGCCGACCGAGAGCGACTGCTCCTCGCCGAACGGCGAGCCGATCGCCGCGACCGGCTCGCCGACCTGCACGGCGTCGATCGAGCCGAGCGCGAGCGGGCGCAGCGTCAGGCCCTTCGGGTCGACCTTCACGAGCGCGACGTCGGAGAACGGGTCGAAGCCGACGATGTGCGCGTCGACCTGGTTGCCGTCGGCGAAGCGGACGAAGACCTCGCCCGCCTTGCGGATCGACGCGCCCTCGCCGGTGGTGACGACGTGCGCGTTGGTGGCGATCTCGCCCGTGGCGCTGATCACGAAGCCCGAGCCGAGGCCGCCACTCTGGTCGCCGCCCTCGGCGCTGCCGAAGCCGGAGAGGATCGTCACGACGCCGGGCGCGTCGCGGCGGTAGATGGCCTGCGGGTCGAAGCGGCCGGTGGGGTCGGCGCCCTTGACGACCTCGACGCGCGTGGTGCGCTGGACGGTCGCGGTCGTCGTGGTGGAGCCGCCGCCGTCGCTCCCGCCGCCGCAGCCTGCGAGGGCCACGAGCGCCGCCGCGGCGAGCGCCGGGCCCGCCGCGCGCCGCACGCTCCCGGCCGCGCGCCGCACGCTCCCGGCCGCGCGCCGCACGCTCCCGGCCGCGCGCCGCACGCTCCCGGCCGCGCGCCTCACGCTCCCGGCCGCGCGCCTCACGCTCCCCGCCGCGCGCCGCGCGCGCCCCGCCGCGCCCCTCACGCCGGCAGCTCCAGCGTGAACGTCGTGCGCCCCGGCTGCGAGTCCACGGCCAGCCGCCCGTCCATCCGCTCGGCCAGCTCGCCCGCGATCGCGAGCCCGAGCCCCGAGCCCTGCGCGTCGTCGGAGGTCACGAACGGCTCGAAGATGCGGGGCAGCATGGTCCGGTGGATACCCGGTCCGAAGTCGCCCACGCCCAGGCGGGCGCGATCGCCGCGGCGCGAGGCCGAGACCACGAGGTCGGTCCCCGGCGGCGTGTGGACGATCGCGTTGTCGATGAGGATCCGCAGCACCTGCGCGACGCGCTCCGGGTCGCAGTCGACCTCGACCGGCTCGGGCGGCAGCCGCAGCTCCATGTGCGCGTCGTGGGCCACGAGCGCGGGCGCGAACTCGTCGGCGATCATCCGCGCGACGTCGCCGAGGTCCGTCCGCGCGACGCGCAGCTCCAGGGAGCCCGCCTCGAGCTTGGAGAGGTCGAGCAGGTCGACCGCGAGCTTCTGCATCCGCAGCACCTGCTGGCGCAGCTGGGTGACGAAGCGCTTGCGGTCCTCCTCGTCGAGGTCCTCCTCCTCCAGCAGCTCCAGGAACCCGCCGAGCGAGAACAGCGGCGTGCGCAGCTCGTGCGAGGCCGTCGCGATGAAGCGCTTGCGCGCGTCGTCGAGCTCGGCGAGCTGCCGCCGCATCTGCTCCAGCGTCTGCGCGAGCTGGCCGAGCTCGTCGCTCGACTCGACCGGGAAGCGCGCCGTGAGGTCGCCCTCGGCGACGCGGTCGGCGACCGCCTCCAGCCGCCGCACGCGCAGCGCGACGCCGCGCGCGACCATCCACGCGCCGAGCGCCGCCACGAGCAGCGCCACCAGCGAGGCGACCAGGACGCGGTTGCGCACGGTCTCGACGTCCGCGTCGATGTCGCTCAGCGGTCGCGAGTAGACGATCACCGACCCGACGACGCGCTTGTGCGTGCGCGGGTCCTCGTAGATCAGCGGGACCGCGGCCTCGCCGACGCGGCCCGCGTCGCCCGCCTCGATCGCGGTCGCCGGGCGGCTCGTCTCCGCCGCGTCGATCGCGACGTCGAACTGGAGGTCGCGGATCTCCACCTGCCGCGTCGAGTCCGACTTCGGGTAGGTGCGCAGCTCGCCCGGGTTGGAGTACAGGCCGAGCAGCGTCACGCGGGCGGTCGCGGAGTCGGCGGCGTCGCGGACGAGCAGGTCGATCCGCGCCGCCGAGTCGCCGTGGTCGATCGCCACGTCGATGCCGCGCGAGTAGCGCAGCGCCGACATCTGGAGGCTCTTGAGCGCCTCGTGGCGCAGCCCGTCGCTGAGCGACTTGAGCACGCCGAGGCCGACGATCGCGACCGCGCCGAGGACGATCACGAACAGGGACAGCGCGAGGCGTGTGCGCAGCGAGGTCATCCGCGCCGCGGAGTCTGGCGGGTGCTAGCGCGCTTCGTCGCGGAAGCGGTAGCCGACGCCGCGCACCGTGAAGAGGTACTCGGGCTCCTTGGCGTCGGTCTCGAGCTTCTCGCGCAGGTGCCGGATGTGCACGTCGATCGTGCGCGGGTCGCGGTAGGCGCTGTCGCCCCAGATCCGCGTGAGGAGCATGTCGCGCGTGAAGACGCGGCCCGGGTTGCGGGCCAGCGCGTTGAGGATCTCGAACTCCACGAAGGTCAGCTCGACCGTGCCGCCGCGCACGTGGACGGCGCGCTTGGCCGGGTCGATGTCGAGCTCGTGGACCGAGAGCGGCTGCTCCTCCGCGTCCGGCTCGGCCTGCGTCTGCATGCCCGCGCGGCGCAGCGCGGCGCGGACGCGGCTGCGGAACTCCCGCAGCGAGAACGGCTTGGTGATGTAGTCGTCGGCGCCGAGCTCGAGACCGAGGACCTTGTCGATCTCCTCGGTCTTGGCCGTCAGCATGATGATCGGGACGGTGTGGCGCGCGCGGATCCGGCGGCACACCTCGAGCCCGTCCATCCGGGGCATCATCACGTCGAGGACGACGAGGTCGAAGTGGCCCTCGTTGAAGCGCGCCAAGGCCTCGCGGCCGTCCGCGGCCGTGGTCACCTCGTAGCCGTCCTTGCGCAACGGGAAGCTCAGGAGCGTCTGGATCGAGTGCTCGTCGTCGGCCAGCAGGATTCTGGGTGCGCGTTCAGCCATCGCGTGAGACACACTGTAGGTGGATGCTCGATCCGCGCCTCTATCGCGTCGCGTTCGTGCCCGTGCTCCTCGCGCTCCTGGTCGCGGCGTTCTCCCTGCAGGACCGGCCCCGGCCGATCGGGACGACGCAGTCGCCCGAGGGCTTCGACGAGATCCGGGCCGGGCAGACGCTCGCCGACCTCGCCCGCCGCTACCCGGTCCGCCGTCCGGGCAGCGCCGCGGACACGCGGCTGGCCGGCGAGATCGCCGCGTCGCTGCGGCGCTCGGTGCCCGGCACGGTCGAGGAGCATCACTTCACCGGTGAGACGATCGACGGCAAGCGCGACCTCGTCGACGTCGTCGCGACGCGGCCGGGCGTCCCCGGGCCGGGGATCGTGGTCGTCGCGCACCGCGACGCGGTGGGCAGCCCGGCGACCGCGGAGCTCTCGGCCACCGCGGCGCTGCTGGAGCTCGCGCGCGTCGCCGCCGACGGGCGGCTGCGGCGGACCATCACCTTCATCTCGACCTCGGGCGGCAGCGGCGGCTTCGCGGGCGCCCGCGAGGAGGCGCGGCGCCTCGACGGCCGCGCCGACGCCGTCCTCGTCCTCGGCGGCCTGGGCGCGTCGCGCAGCCGGCGGCCGTTCGTGGTCTCGCTCTCGGACGGGCGCGGGCAGGCGCCGGTGCAGCTCCAGCGCACGGTGCAGTCCGCGGTCCGGGCGGAGGTCGGGACCGACGCGGGCGCGCCGCGGGCGCTCACCCAGTGGCTGCGGATGGCCGTGCCGGCGACGATCTCCGAGCAGGGCCCGTTCCTGCGCGCCGGGCAGCCCGCGGTCCTGCTCTCGTCCTCCGGCGAGCGGCCGCCCGCGGCCGGCGAGGCGGTCGACGACCGTCGCCTGCGCGGCTTCGGCCGCGCCACGTTGCGCGTGCTCTACGCGCTCGACAACTTCCGCGACCTCGCCGCGCCGCCGCGCGACGACCTCGTGATCCGCGGCAAGGTCCTGCCCGGCTGGGCGGTCCGGCTGCTCGTCGGCGCGCTGCTGCTGCCGCCGCTGCTGATGGGGATCGACGCGCTCGCGCGGCTGCGCCGCCGCCACGAGCCGCTGTGGGCCTGGGCGGTGTGGGCGCTCTCGGCGGGCGTGCCGTTCCTGCTCGCCTGCCTGTTCGCGGTGCTGCTCGCGCTCGTGGGGCTGATCTCGGTGGCGCCGGGCGCGCCGGTCCCGGCGCCGGGCGTGGCGCTCGGCACCGGTCCGGTCGTCGCCTTCGTCGCGATCCTGCTCGTCTTCGCGCTCGGCTGGATCGTCGCGCGGCCCGCGCTCCTGCACGCCACCGGCGCGGCGCGCGTGCGCAAGGCGCAGCCCGACGCGCCGGGCGCGACGGTCGCGGTCGGCCTGACCACGGTCGTCGTCGCCGCCGCGCTGTGGGTCGGCAACCCGTACGCGGCGGCGCTCGCGATCCCGGCGGCGCACCTGTGGTTCTGGGCGCTGACGCCGGACCTGCGGCTGCCGCGGGTCGCCTCGCTGCTGCTCGTCCTGCTCGCGCTCGTGCCGCTGCTCGTCGTCGCGCTGCTCGACGGCCGCGCGTTCGGCCTCGACCTCCCGCACGGCGTCTGGTTCTGGACGCTGCTCGTCGCGGGCGGCCACGTGCCGATCGGCTCCTGGGTGCTGTGGAGCCTGCTCTGGGGCTGCGCGGCCGGCGCGGCGCTCGTCGCGGTCCGGCGCCGCCGCCCGCGCGACGACGAGCCGGACGAGATCACCGTGCGCGGCCCCGTCACCTACGCCGGTCCCGGATCGCTGGGCGGGACCGGCTCGGCGCTGCGGCAGTAGCCGATGCTCGCGTCCTCGCCGCGTCCCCGCTCCGAGCGCCGCCGCCGGATCGTGCGCGGGTTGTCCACCGTGTTGATCGCGGTCGGCGTGCTCGTGCTGCTCGACGCGGGCCTGACGCTCGTCTGGCAGGAGCCCGTCACGGCGCTCCAGACCAAGCTGCGCCAGCACGGGCTGCGCGGCGACCTGCGCGCGCTCGAGGCCCAGGGGCCGACGCCGCTGGAGGCGCGCGCGCTCGCGGGCCTGAAGGACGAGCATCGGCGGATCGCGTTCCTCGCCCGCTCGCTGCAGCGCCGCACGGCGCCGGGCGACGCGATCGGGCGCCTGAAGATCCCGCGCCTCGGTGCGGACTTCGTGATGGTGAAGGGCTCTGATCCCGCGGATCTGCGGAAGGGTCCGGGAACCTACGACGGCTCGCCGCTGCCCGGGGTCGGCGGGACGTCGGCGATCGCGGGCCATCGCACGACCTACCTCGCCCCGTTCCGGCACGTCGACCAGCTGCGTCCGGGCGACCGCATCACGGTCGAGATGCCGTACGCGACCTTCACCTACCGCGTGCAGCGGACCCGGATCGTCGCGCCCGACCGGATCTCGATCCTCCGCGACGTCGGCTACGACCGGCTCGTGCTCTCCGCCTGCCACCCGTTGTTCAGCGCGGCTCAGCGGATCGTCGTGGTCTCCCGCCTGACACGCGTCGTGCCGTTGCGATCCGCCGTGCCTGGACGAACGTAGGACATCGCGCATCCCCACTTTATGGTGACCCCGGAGCGCCCGATGGCGTGGAGGACAAGGGGGTCGACGAAAGTGGAACGCAAGATGTACACCAAGGCATTGAAGGCACGCGTCGTGCACCACGAGTACGTGGTGGACACCCACCGGGTGGCCGAGGCGCTGCTCCGGCGCGCCGCCGACGACCGGGCGGTCAGCCGACGTGGTGCTCGTGTCCGCGCAGTGGCTGCCCGGACCCCGCGCCCGCAAGCCTGAGCCCCGGCGCGCGCTCCGGCGCCGCCGCGGCCACCCGGCCGACGACCGTGACGGCCGCGCCCAGCGCGGCCGCCGCCTGCGGGGGCAGGCACGCCAGCAGCTCGTAGTCCTCGCCCGCGGTCGCGGCGAAGACGCCCGGGAGGGTGCCGAGCCGCGCGGCGACCTCCGCGACGCCCGGCGCGACCGGGAGCGCGTCGAGGTCGACCTCCAGCACGACGCCGCTCGCGCGCGCCACGTGCGCCGCGTCGGTGGCGAGTCCGTCGGAGAGGTCGATGAGCGCGGTCGCCCCGGCGGCCGCGAGCGCGCGGCCCTCCGCGAGCCGCGGCTCGGGGCGCAGGTGGCGGCGCAGCAGCTCCGGCGGGCCCTCGGCCTGGCCGAGCAGGATCGCGAGCCCCGCGCCCGCGGCACCGAGGTCGCCGGTCACGACGACGGCGTCGCCCGGCCGCGCGCCGTCGCGGCCGATCAGCGCGGCCTCGGTCTCGGCCCAGCCGACGACGGTGACGGAGATCGTGAGCGCGGGCGCGCGGGTGAGGTCGCCGCCGGCGATCGTCGTGCCGGTGCGCTCGGCGAGCGCCTCCATCCCGGACGCGAGCGCGAGCACGTCGTCGGGGCCGAGGCCGTCGGGGAGCCCGAGCACGACGTAGGCCTCGCCGGCGTCGGCGCCCATCGCGGCGAGGTCGCTCAGCGCGCCGGCGAGCGCGCGGTGGCCGACGTCGGCCGGCGTGACCGCCGGGTGGTCGAGGCGGAAGTGGACGCCGTCGACCATCGCGTCGACGCTCACCGCCTGGAACGGCCGCGCCCGCACGACCGCGCAGTCGTCGCCCGACCAGCGGACCACGCGCTCGGAGCGGTTCGCCAGCAGCCGCTGGAAGGCGGCGATGAGGTCGAGCTCGGCCATCGGGACCAGCGACGCTAGCGGTGGCGGTAGATGATCCGCGCGCGCGTCAGGTCGTACGGGCTCAGCTCGACCCGGACGCGGTCCCCGGGGAGGATCCGGATCCGGAAGCGGCGCATCTTCCCGGCGCAGTGCCCGAGGACCTCGTGGCCGTTGTCGAGCTGCACCTTGAACATGGCGTTCGGCAGGGCCTCGAGCACCTCGCCCTCGAACTCCACCTTGTCCTCTTTGGACATGGCGCGACCGTACCAGGGCCTGAAGGCACCGCGAGCGGCCTTTTGGTGAACGCTCAGTGGTGGGCGCCGCCGCTACGGCGGCGGCGCGGTGCCGCCGCCGGTCCCGGTGCTCGGGGCGGGCGTCGCGGTGCCGGTCGACGGCGTGGTCGCGCCGGTGGACGGCGTGCTCGGCGTCGTCGTCGCGGGCGCCGTCTGCGGCGGCGTCGCGTACTGGTCGTTGGGGTACTTGGTCGAGCCGGTCCCGGTGCCCTTGCCGTCCTTGCCCGACTTGCCGGTCTCGAGGTCCCGCGCGCCGGTCGGGTCCTTCTCGTAGGTGCTCGGGTCGACCTTGTTGTCCTTGACGCCGGTCTTCGCGTACTTGCCGAAGAACGGGGTGGAGACGAACGGGTGCTTGGGCTTGGCGAAGTCGCCGCAGTAGCTGCCGTGCGCGGACTTCATGTACTGGCCCCAGATCGGCGCGGCGACCTCGCCGCCCGCGGCGCCCGGGCCGAGCGTGCGGCGGTCGGTCGCGTGGCCGACCCAGACGGAGGTCGCGAGCTTCGGCGTGAAGCCGACGAACCACGCGTCGGTGAAGTCGTCGACCGTGCCGGTCTTGCCGGCGGCCGGGCAGCCGAACTGCGCCTTGGTGCCGGTGCCGCCCTCGACGTTCTCCTTGAGGATCTTGGTGGCCTCGGCGGTGACGCCGTCCTCGAAGGCGCGGTGGCGGTGCGGCTTCTCGCTCTTGCAGTCGAAGCCGCCGAGCTTCGTGGGGAAGCAGACCTTGCGGACCGCGCTGACCTTGTTGCGCCAGCCGTTGGAGGCGATCGTGGCGTAGGCGTTGGCCATCTCCAGCGGCGTGACGCCCTTGGTCAGGCCGCCGAGCGCGGCGGCGGGCAGCGCGTCGACGGGGGACTTGATCCCCATGTCGATCGCCGTCTTCTTGACCTCCTCGGGCCCGAGGTCGAGGTCGAGCTGCTGGTAGATCGAGTTGTCGGAGGCGAGCGTCGCCTTGACGAGGTTCGCGCGGCCGATGTAGCTGCCGGAGTAGGTGTGGACGTCGATCGGCCCCCATGTGGGGTCGTCGAACTTCAGCGGCATCGACGTGTAGGTGGTGGTGTCGGGGTCCACGCCCTTGCGCAGGGCGGTCATCAACACCATCACCTTGAAGGTGGAGCCCGCGGCGTAGTGGCCTTGCGAGGCGAGGTTGAACTTGAACTGCCCGTAGGTGGCGGTCGAGGCCATGGCCTTGATGTCGCCGCTGCTCGGGTCGACGGAGACGATCGAGCCGGAGCGGTCGGTCCCGGCGAGGTTGTCGTCGAGCGCCTTGCGCGCCGCCTGCTGCATCTTCAGGTTCAGCGTCGTGTAGATGTGCATGCCGCCGGCCTGCACGCGCTTGGCGCCGTACTCGTCGACGAGCTGCTGCTTGACGTAGTCGTAGAAGTAGCTCTCGCGCTTCTGCGTGTAGTAGGCGTTGGCCTTGACGCCGAGCGGCTGGGTGATCGCCTTCGCCGCCTGGGACTGGGTGATGTAGCCCTGGTCGGCCATCCGGCGCAGGACGTCGTTGCGGCGGGCCAGCGCCTTGGGCGCGCTGAGGAACGGGTTGTAGCTCGTCGGCGCCTGCGGGAGGCCGGCGAGCATCGCGGCCTGCGCCAGCGTCAGCTTGTCGGCGGGCTTGTCGTAGAAGATGCGCGAGGCGGCCTGGATGCCGACCGCCGTCTTGCCGCCGACCGTGCCGTACGGGACGTTGTTGAGGTACTGGTCGAGGATGAAGCGCTTGCCGCGCAGGCCGGGGTGGCGGTTCTCCAGCTCCTCGGCGAGCTTCGCCTCGCGGATCTTGCGCTTGTAGCCCTCGACGCCGGTCCGCACCGTGTCCTTGGTGTACAGGTTGCGGATCAGCTGCATCGTCAGGGTCGAGCCGCCCTGGATGTCGTCCTTGTTCTCGAGGTTCTTCACCGCGGCGCGGACGACGCCCTCGAAGTCGACGCCCTTGTGCTCGAAGAAGCGCCGGTCCTCGATCGCGACGGTGGCGTCGCGGACGTTCTGCGGGATCTGGCCGCCGGTGATCGGCGTGCGCAGGATGTCGTTGCTGATGAAGCCGAGGCGGTGGCCGTCGGCCGAGTAGATCACCGAGGCGGCGCCCTGGTCCTGCGGCTTGATCGTGTCGAGCGCCGGCCCGGAGGTCGCGACGGACACCACCCACCCGACGGCGCCGAGCACGCCGAGGGCGGCGAACGTCGTCAGCACGCCGAGGGCGAGGAAGAGGGGGCGGGCGGGGCCGCCCTTGTTGCGACGCCTGCGGCGCTGTCGTTCGCGGCGGGACATGGAGAAGAGGCGTGCGCTGGTCTGCCCCTCCCGAGGCGCGCTCGCGAGAGGTGGATTCTAGCCCGCTTCCGAGATCCCTCCGCCGGTTGGCGTTCCTGGGGGTCGTGTGTGCGGCGCCCTAGCGGCAGCCCGCGGTCCGCAGCGCCCCCAGCGCGGTCGCCCGCAGGTCCGCCTCGCGGGCCAGGCGCTCGGAGGGTGGGCCGGGCTCGCCCATGATGAGGAGGCGCAGGCCCTCGTGGGTCGACTCGGCGATGCGGGCGCGGAGGCCGGCGATCGCGCGGAGGGACTCGAGGGCCGCGGCCTCGTTCGCGTCGGGCGCGAGCCAGACCGAGACCTCGGTCGCCACGGTCGGCGAGCGGATCGAGTCGTTGCGGATGATCCCGCCCGCCAGGCGCTCGTTAGGCACGAGCAGGCGCGCGTCGGCGCCGGTGCGCAGCCAGGTGTAGGTCAAGCCGACGTCCTCGACGGTGCCGGTCTCGCCCTCGAAGGTCACGAGGTCGCCGATCCGGATCGGCTGGACGATCGCCAGCAGGATCCCCGCGACCGCGTTGGCGAGCGTCTGGCGGGCGGCGAAGCCGACGACGGCGGCGGTGATCGCGCTCGAGGCCAGGATCGTGTGGCCGACGCGGTCCAGCGAGTCGAACTCGGAGAGCGCGATCGCGACGACGATGATCCCGATGACCGCCTCGATCGCCCGGCGCGCGAAGCGCAGGCGGGTCGCCGCGTCGCGCGAGAGCTCGCGGTCGCCGGTGACGAGATCGGCGAGCTTCGTCGCCCGCCGGACGAGGAAGCGGTCGATGAAGAAGACGATCAGCGCGCCGGCCAGCAGCGTCCCGAGCGCGGTGAAGAGGTTGCTGTGGCGCTCGAGCCACGTCTGATCCCCAGCTGCGGCTGCGACGATGTGTCTCACGTGGGCGTGACCGTACAAAAGCGCCAGGCGTCCCCGCGCACCGGCCCCGGCCCGTGGGCGGCGGACTTCGCCGTGGCGCTCAAGGCCTTCTGGCTCTCGCGGGTGCTCGTCTGGGCCGCCGGCCTGGGCGCCGTCGCGGTCTGGGGCATCCACGCGACGCACCGCGTCGCGTTCGACCCGACCGGCGTCACGCGCCCGTTCGGCTCCTTCGGCGACCTGCTCGTGGGCCCCGCCGCGCGCTGGGACTCCGTGTGGTTCCTCGACATCGCCCAGTCGGGCTACGGCGGCGGCGACCGCGCCGCGTTCTTCCCGCTCTACCCGCTGCTGGTCAAGGGCGGCGGGATCCTCTGCGGCTCGGCGCTGATCGCCGGGATCGTGCTCTCGTGCGCGGCGTTCGTCGTCGGCCTCGCGCTCCTGCACCGCCTCGCGGTCCTCGAGGTCGGAGCCGAGGGCGCGCGCTGGGCGGTCGTCTCGCTCGCGCTCTTCCCCGGGTCGCTGTGGTTCTCGGCGGTCTACAGCGAGTCGCTGTTCCTGATGGTCTCGGTCGGCGCGGTGCTGGCCGCGCGCCTCGACCGCTGGGCGCTCGCCGCGCTGCTGGCCGCGCTCGGCGCCGCGACGCGCAGCGCGGGTCTGCTGCTGCTCGTGCCGCTCGCGCTGCTGTGGCTCGACGCATGGCGGGCGGGCCGCGCGCGGCCCCGCGACGCCGCGTGGCTCGCCGTCGTGCCCTCCGGCCTGCTCGCGTTCTGCGGCTTCCTCGCGCTCGACGGCGAGGGCTTCGGCGGGCCGTTCTCCGCCCAGGACACGTGGCACCGCAGCCTCGCGGGGCCGTGGGCCGGGATCGCCGACGGCGCGAGCGCCGCGTGGGACGGCGTCCGCCAGCTCCTCCACGGCCCGCCGCCGCCGCGCTACTTCGACAAGGCCGTTGGCGACGCGATGGCGATCGGCCGCCACAACGTCGCGCTCTTCCTCTGCCTGGTGCTCGCGATCCCGGCGCTGCTCGGCGCGCTGCGGCGGCTGCCGCTCGCCCATGGCGCCTACGCGGTCTGCGCGCTGCTGCTCCCGCTCTCCTACCCGGTCGCCCCGCAGCCGCTGATGTCGCTGCCGCGCTTCGAGGCCGTCCTCTACCCGCTGTTCCTCTGGCTCGGGCTGTGGCTCGCGCGCGGGCCGGCGTGGCGGCGCGGGCTCGTGCTCGGGACCTTCGCGCTCGGCCTCGCCGCCTGCGCCGCGCTCTTCACCACGTGGCACTGGGTCGCCTAGCCGTGCGCGCGGTCCTGCTCGACGCGCTCGGCACGCTGCTGGAGCTCGAGCCGCCCGCGCCGCGCCTCGTCGCCGAGCTCGCGGCGCGCGGCGTCGCGGTCACCGAGGCCGAGGCGGACGCCGCGCTGCGCGCCGAGATCGCCTACTACCGCGCCCACCACGACGAGGCGTCTGACGTCGCGCGGCTCGCCGGCCTGCGCGACCGCTGCGCCGCGGTCCTGGCGGCCGCGCTGCCCGAGCGCGCCCGCGGCGTCCCGGACCTCCGCGCCGCGCTGCTGGCGAGCCTGCGCTTCCGGCCCTACCCGGAGGTCCCGGACGTCCTCGCGACCCTGCGCGCAGCGGGCCTGCGCCTGGTCGTCGTCTCCAACTGGGACGTCTCGCTGCACGAGGCGCTCGCGACCACCGGCCTCGTGCCGCTGCTCGACGGCGCGGTCTCCTCCGCCGAGGCCGGCGCCGCCAAGCCCGCGACCCCGGTCTTCGCCCGCGCGCTGGCGCTCGCCGGGGCCGTCCCGGCGGCGCTCGCGGTGCACGTCGGCGACGACGCGGCGGCCGACGTCGCGGGCGCCCGCGCGGCCGGGATCGCGCCGGTCCTGGTGCTCCGCGACGGCGGGCCGGAACCCGACGGCGTGCCGGTCCTGCCCGATCTGACGGGGCTCCCGGCGCTGCTCACCACCTACCCTCAGGACCGATGACGACCGTCCCGGCCGCCGACGCGTACCCCGCCCCGCCCGAGCATCCCGAGCGCCCAGGCAGCGAGCCCGCGTCCGGCTGGACCCCGGACCGCATCCCGCCGTGGCCCGGCTGGACGGCCCCCGCGGCGCTGCTCGCGGGCTTCGCCGCCGCGCTCGTCCTCGCGCTGGTGATCGGCGGCGTCGGCGCGATCTTCGGCGCCGACCTCGGCGACCCGCCGGCGTCGGTCTCGATCCTCAGCGTCATCGCGCAGGACGTGGCCCTGGTCGGCGCGGCGCTGCTCTTCGCCCGGATGGTCGCCTACCCGCGGCCGGGGCAGTTCGGCCTGCGGCTGCCGGCGAGCCTCAAGTGGGCGGCTCTCTACGTCGCGGGCGGCTACGTCGCGTTCATCCTCTTCAGCTACGCCTGGCTCTCCGCCATCGGCCAGGGCGACACCAAGGACAAGATCGTCGAGGACCTCGGCGCCAAGGGCAGCACGGTCGCGCTGGTCGCCGTGACCTTCGTGGTGACCGTGTGCGCCCCGCTGGCCGAGGAGTTCCTCTTCCGCGGCTACTTCTTCGGCGCGCTGCGCAAGAACGGCTTCTGGTTCGCGGCGCTGTTCACCGGCCTGGCCTTCGGCACCGTCCACGTCTTCGGCTCGCCGATCGCCTTCATCGTCCCGCTCGCCGCGCTCGGCGCGGGGCTCTGCTTCATCCGCGAGAAGACCAACTCGCTCTACCCCGGGATCGCGCTGCACTGCCTCAACAACTCGATCGCCATGTGCAGCAGCGAGCACTGGTCGTGGCAGGTGCCGGTGGTGCTGATCCTCGCCCCGGCGGCGATCTTCCTGCTGCTCCGGCTCGCCCTGCGCCTGTGGCCGCGGCCGGCCGGTCCGGCGACCGCCGGCGCGCCAACCGGGTAGTCCCTCAGGGAGCGTGGGTACGATTCGCGCGCCCATGCACCGCATTCCCGCGTTCGCCGCCGTCGTCGTGTCCATCGCGCTCCCGCTCGCCGTCGCCGGCCCGGCGCTCGCGCAGACGACCGCGGCGCCGCCCACCACGGCCGCGCCCGCGCCGACCACGCCGCCGCCCGCGACCCCGGCGCCCGCCCCGGCCACGGGCACGCTCGGCCTCACGCTCGAGAAGGTCAACGGCAAGTCCTCCACCATCCTCGCGGGCGACCGCTTCCGGATCCGCGGCGCCGTCAAGCCCTACGTCGCGGGCCAGAGCGTCGTCGTGCGCTTCTACCGCGGCGAGAAGAAGATCGCCACCAAGAAGGTCACGATCGCCAAGGGCGGCGGCACGACCGGCAGCTTCGTCCTCGGCTACCGCGCGACCAAGGCGGGGCACATCACGGTCCGCGCCAGCCACCGCGCGACCGCCGCGCTCGCGACGCTCGTCGCCAAGGGCCGCGGCGTCGACGTCCTGCCGCTGCGCGCGCTGCCCGGCTCCAAGGGCCTGGCCGTCCGCGTGCTCCAGACCAAGTTGAAGGCCTTGGGCTACGTCATCGGCCAGAAGGGCCGCTACGACGCGCGGACCGCCCGCGCGGTCCTCGCCTTCCGCAAGGTCACCGGGATGGCCCGGACGCAGGTCGCCTCCGAGGACGTCTTCCGCAAGCTCGCCAAGGGCGCGGGCCACTTCAAGGTGCGCTTCCCCAAGCAGGGCGAGCACGTCGAGGCCGACCTCTCGCTGCAGGTGATGGCCCTGATCCGGGGCGCGAAGGTCGAGCGGATCTACCCGGTCTCCTCGGGCAAGCCGTCCACCCCGACGGTCCTCGGCTCCTTCAAGGTGTACTCCAAGACCCCGGGCACCAACGCGCTCGGCATGGTCTACACGAGCTACTTCCACGGCGGCTACGGGATCCACGGCTACCACGACGTCCCGGTCTTCGCCGCCAGCCACGGCTGCCTGCGCACGCCGGTCCCGGACGCCGTGTCGATCTTCAACTGGATCTCCTACGGCGACACCGTGGACGTCTACCTCTAGGACGACGGCAGCGGCGCCGCCGTCTCGGCGGCGAGGTGCGCGAGGACCGCGGGCATGCCGCCGCGCGCGTGGGCCGCGCGCTGGCGGTCGGCGCCCGCCCCGCCCGTGAGCACGCCGTCGAGGAGCTCCAGCGCGTCGCCGGAGCCGAGCTCGCGGGCGAACGGCCGCGCCCGCGCCATCGCGTCCCGGGCGATCGTCGCGACCGGCGTGAGCGCGCCGTCGTGGAGCAGCGTCGCGCCCATCCCGTCGCGCGCGGCGCGGAAGCTCGACTCCATCAGCGCCTCGCGCGGCGACCAGCCGCCGGCCGGCGCGGGCGCCTCGGCGGCCGCGCGCGCGAGCCCGTGGATCAGCCCGACCAGCCCGGCGATCGTCGCCAGCGAGGACTGCGCGTCCATCGCCCGGACCTCGACCGTGCCGAGGCGCGGGTGCGGCCGGAGGTCCCACCACAGGAACGTGTAGTCGGGCGCGTCGCCGGCGGCGACGACCGCGGCGACGCTCGCCTCGAAGTCCCCGAAGTCCGCGAACGCGCGCGGGATGTCGCCGCGCGGGTAGCCGCGGAAGAGCTGGGCGCGCGCGGTCGCCAGGCCGGAGTCGGCGCCGTGCCAGAACGGGGAGTTGCCGGCCAGGGCCTGCAGCAGCGGCAGCCACTCCCGCAGGCCGTTGAACACGTGGATCGCCGTCTCGGCGTCGGGCATCCCGACGTGGACGTGCAGCGCGCACGTCGGCGTCCGGCGCAGCAGCCCGCGCAGCTGGGCGTGGATCTCGTGGTAGCGCGGCTCGTCGACGTGGACGACGTCGCCGAACGCGCCGTCGGGGTGGATCCCGGCGCCGAGCAGCGTCGCGCCCGCGCTCCGGGCGCGGGCCCGCAGCGTGGCGATCGCGCCGACGCCCTCCTCCGCGTTCGCGCTCACCGGGCTCGCGAGCTCGATCAGCGCCGCGTACGTGTCGGGATGCGCGCTGCCCTCCTCCGGCGCGACGGTCATCCGCGGCAGGACGTCGATGCCGGTGTGGGAGAGCGCTAGCGTGGCGGGGTCGACGACCAGCAGCTCCTCCTCGACCCCGAGGGCGAAGTCGCGGCCGGGCGCGCCGAAGGCCGGATCGCTCCCGCGCGGGCTCACCAGCGCCCGGCCGCGACCCGCGCGAGGAGCCCGAAGCCGAAGCCGTAGATCAGCAGCGCGAGCACCGCCGGGACCGTTCGGCGAACCCACTTGCTGGAGCTGCCGTCGGCGATCGCGGCGAACGGCTTGAGCAGGACGTCGTTGGCGTCGTCGATGACCTCGTGGGCCTTGGAGTTCACCTTCTCGCGGGCGCGCTCCTGGTCGGGATCCGGGCTCGCCGCCTGCTGCGCGCTCTGCCCGGCGATCTCCGCCTGCGACTGCTTGGAGGCGGCGTCCGTCTGATCCGCGGCGAACCAGCCCCAGCCGAGGACCACCAACAGGCTGCAGACCACCGCGGCGAAGCGCAAAGCCCGTTCGATCACGCCCATAGACTACGGCGGCACATGGACGCCACCCAACGCCTCGTAGACGAACTACGGACCCACGCCCTCGTGGTCGGCGAGGTCGTGCTGACCAGCGGCGCGACCGCGCAGTACTACGTCGACGCCAAGCGCGCGATCCTGCGCCCCGCGGGCTTCGCCGCGCTGGGCGAGCTGGTGGCCGCCCACGCGCGCGCGTGGAACGCCACCGCGGTCGGGGGCCTGACCATGGGCGCCGACCCCGTCGCGTGCGCCGCGCTGGCCGGCGGCTTCGAGGGCAAGGCCTTCTTCGTCCGCAAGGAGACCAAGCAGCACGGGCTCCAGCGGCGCATCGAGGGGCCGTTCCTCGACGCGGACGACCGCTGCGTGATCGTCGAGGACGTCGTCACCACCGGCGGCTCGACGCTGCAGGCGATCGAGGCGGTCCGCGAGGCGGGCCACGAGATCGTGGGCGTCATCTCGGTCCTCGACCGCCTCGCGGGCGGCGCCGGGAAGATCGAGGCGGCGGCCGGCGCGCCCTACGTCGCGTGCGCGACGATCGACGACGTCTACCCCGATCGACCGGATCGCGGCTGACCGTGGCCTCCGGCGCGTGTAGGTTGGCGCCGTGCACGTGCCGGTCGGTCCAGGCCCCACGGAAGTCCTGCCGGTGACGACGCTGCGCGTCCTGCTGGTCGAGGACGACGACGGCGACGCCTTCCTCTTCGAGGAGCTGCTCGGCGACGCCGACCTGGCGGTGGCCGTCGAGCGCGCCCGGACGGTGGCGGGCGCCGAGGAGGCGCTGCCCTCCGACGTCGCCTGCGTGGTGCTCGACCTCGGGCTGCCGGACGCCGACGGCCTCGCCGCGCTGCACCGCCTGCGCGCGGTCGCGCCGCTGGTCCCGATGCTCGTGCTCACCGGGCTCTCGGACACCGCGCGCGGCCTCGAGGCCGTCGCCGCGGGCGCTCAGGACTACCTCGTCAAGGGCCGCGTCGACGGCGAGCTGCTGGCGCGGTCGATCCGCTACGCCGTCGAGCGCCAGCGCGCGGAGGTCGTCCAGGCCGAGCTGCGCGCGGCGAACCTGACGGCGGAGGAGAACGCGCGGCTGGAGCGCGGGCTGCTGCCGCGCCCGCTGGTCAGCGATCCGGCCGTCGCGGTCGACAGCGGCTACCGCCCCGGCCGCGAGCGCGCGCTGCTCGGCGGCGACTTCTACGACGTGGTCGAGGTCGCCGACGGGACGCTGCACGCGGTCATCGGCGACGTCTGCGGCCACGACCCGGACGCGGCGGCGCTCGGCGTCTGCCTGCGGATCGCGTGGCGGACGCTCGTGCTCGGCGGGCGCAGCGAGGACGAGCTGCTCGGCACGCTCGAGCAGGTGCTCGTCCACGAGCGGCTCGCCGACGAGGTCTTCGCCACCGCCTGCATGGTCAGCGTGGCGCCCGACCGGCGCTCGGCGATCGTGCGCGTCGCGGGCCATCCGCTGCCGATCCTCGTCGCGGACGGCGCGGCGGGCGAGCTGCCCGGCCCGGCCTCGCGGCCGCCGCTCGGCGTCGGCGCGCGCGCGGGCAGCTGGCCGGCGACGGCGGTCCCGCTGCCCGCGGGCTGGCAGCTGGTGCTCTACACCGATGGGCTGATCGAGGGCCGCGTCGACGGCGGCCCGCAGCGGCTGGGCAGCGAGCGCCTCGTCGAGCTCGTCGCCTCCGGCGCGCCCGAGGGCGGCGCCGCGCTCATCGACCGCCTGATCGCGACGGCCGAGGACCTCAACGGCGGCGACCTGGCCGACGACGTCGCCGTCCTGGTGCTCGCCGCCCCATGAGCCGGCTGCGCAGCGGGCAGTGGCTGGCGATCACCGCGGGCGGGCTCATCTTCGCGGCGCTGGTCGGGATCGCGGTCTGCCTGATCGCGCTGCACCGCCTGAGCGACGCGCGGCGCGTCGTGGTCGACCGGCTGGACCCGGCGAGCGTCGCCTCGGCGCGCTACCTCGGCGCGCTGCTCAACGAGGAGACGGGCCTGCGCGGCTTCGAGCTCGCGGGGCGCGAGTCGTTCCTGCTGCCCTACGTCACCGGCAGCCGCGACGCCACCGCCGCGCGCCGCAGGCTGCAGCAGATCGCCGACACCGGCGACGTGCCCGGCCTCGACGAGGACCTGCGCGACGTCGGCGTCGCGTCCTCCTCCTGGCACCTGCTCTACGCCGACCCGGTGATCCTGACGGTCCGGGCCAAGGGCGCGGGCGCGAAGGCGCTGCCCTCGCTGAACGCGGGCAAGGCGCAGTTCGACCAGGTGCGCGCGGCGTTCGCGCAGTTGGACGACAACGTGGCCGAGCGCCGGCGCGCGGTCCGCGCGCGGCTGCGCCACGCCGCCACCGCGGCGACCGCGGCGGTCATCTTCACGGCGGCGCTGCTCCTGCTCGCGGCGCTCGTCGCGGGCGTGACGCTGCGCCGGACCGTCTCCAACCCGCTCTCGCGCCTGGCGCGCGACGCGCGGCGGATCGCGCGCGGCGACTTCGACCACCCGGTCGCGGTCTCCGGCCCGCGCGACATCCAGGGGCTGAGCACGGACGTCGAGTCGATGCGGCGGCGGATCATCGCCGAGCTCGAGGTCGTCAACCGCGCCCGCGCGCAGCTCGAGGAGCAGACGGTCGACCTGCAGCGCTCCAACGCGGAGCTCGAGCAGTTCGCCTACGTCGCCTCGCACGACCTCCAGGAGCCGCTGCGCAAGGTCGCCTCGTTCACGGGGATGTTGCAGCACCGCTACCAGGGCCAGCTCGACGAGCGCGCCGACCAGTACATCGACTTCGCCGTCGACGGCGCCAAGCGCATGCAGGTGCTGATCAACGACCTGCTCGCGTTCTCGCGGGTCGGGCGCGTCGGCACCGAGGAGAAGCTGCTGGAGATGGACGACGTCGCCGCCGACGCCGTCGGCAACCTCGGCGCGGCGATCGAGGAGTCCGGCGCGGAGATCGTGGTCGAGGGGCCGCTGCCGACGGTGCGCGGCGACCGCTCGCTGCTCACCGCGCTCCTGCAGAACCTGTTCGCCAACGCCGTGAAGTTCCGCGGCGAGGAGGCGCCGCGGGTCACGCTGTCGGTGGCGCCGACGACGGCCGCCGACGCCGGCGACGGCGACGGCGCGCGCAAGTCCTACACCTTCACGATCGCCGACAACGGCATCGGCGTCGCCCCGCGCTACGCCGACCGGATCTTCGTGATCTTCCAGCGCCTCCACCCCAAGGAGGAGTACGGCGGCACCGGCATCGGCCTGGCGATGTGCCGCAAGATCGTGGAGTTCCACGGCGGCCGCATCTGGCTCGAGCCCGTCGACGAGGACGAGCACGCCTCCGCCGGCGCGACGTTCCACTTCACCTTGCCCGTTCCCGAGGAGGATCCCCCCGCATGACCCCCAAGCCCGCCGGCCAGCCGATCGAGGTGCTGCTCGTCGAGGACGACCCCGGCGATGTCCTGCTCATCCGCGAGGCGTTCGACTTCAACAAGGTCAACAACAACCTCAACGTGGTCAACGACGGCGAGCAGGCGCTCGACTACCTCCGCGCCGTCGGCGAGCACGTCGGCGCGGCGCGCCCCGACCTCGTCCTGCTCGACCTCAACCTGCCGCGCAAGGACGGGCGCGAGGTCCTCGCCGAGGTCAAGGCCGACCCGGCGCTGCGCGCGATCCCGATCGTCGTCCTCACGACCTCCGAGGCCGAGGAGGACGTGCTCAAGAGCTACGAGCTGCACGCCAACGCCTACGTGACCAAGCCCGTCGACTTCGACCGCTTCATCGCGATCGTCCGGCAGATCGACGAGTTCTTCGTGCAGGTCGTGCGGCTGCCGAGCTAGGCGGCGACGAAGCCGGCGATCAGCGCCGCGGCCTCGGCCGGGACGTCGAGCTGCGGGCAGTGCCCGATGCCGTCGAGCTCGACCCAGTCGGCGTGCGGGAGCCAGTCGGTGCGGTAGCGCTCGGCCGCCGAGGGCCACGGCAGCAGGCGGTCGGCGGTGCCCCAGACGACGCGGACGGGGCAGTCGATCGCCGCGGCGTCGAGGTCGTAGCCGGCGTGGGTCGCGAAGTCGACCAGCGGCTGCAGGCCGGCGCAGCCGAGGACGCCGAGGGCCTGGTGGGCGAGGAGCTCGACCGGGAGGTGCTCGTAGTTGGTGGTGATGAGGCTCGTCGCGCGGCGGCGGCCCTCCGGGGTGGCGAGCAGCGCGTCCAGCCGGGGCGCCGCGGCGCGCACCTGGGCCTGCATCCTCGGGAAGTGCGCGAGCGTCTCGCGGTAGGAGCGATCCCCGCGCGCCCACCCGCCGGCGGGCGCCAGCGCGACCACGGACCGCGCGCGGCCACGCGCCGCGAGCTGCAGCGCGACGAACCCGCCGAGCGAGTTGCCGACGAGGTGCGCGGTGGCGAAGCCCGCGTCGTCCATCGCGCGCTCGACCGCGTCCGCGAGCGTCGCCGAGGTGACCGGCCCGGCCAACGCCGGGCCGCCCGCATGCCCCGCGAGCGTCGGCGCGAGCACGTCGTGACGGCGCTCGAGCGCGGGCAGCACGAGCTCCCACGTCCGCCACGTGTCCGTGAACCCGTGCAGGCACACGATCGGCGTCCCCGCCCCACCCCGATGCGCCGCCGTGAAGCCAGTGAGCACGGCCGCACCCTAGGCCGTCCGCCATCTCGGCGTAGGCTTAGCCGCCTCGCCCCGATAGCTCAGCCGGATAGAGCGTCCCCCTCCTAAGGGGAAGGCCGCTGGTTCGAATCCAGCTCGGGGCGTCCTACGCCGTCAGCGCGATCGTCCACGCGAACGTGCCGAGCACGCAGGCGGCGATCACGCGCAGGGAGCGGCGCTTGTCGCCGGTCAGCCAGATCTGCGCGGCGAGGACGAGGCCGGCGAGGGGCACGGCGACGGCGATCACCAGCGGGAGGAGCTCGGGCGCCTGGGCGCGCAGCCATTGCATGCGCACCATCCTGGCAGGTGGCGCGCCTGCCCGGCCCGGCAGCCCGCACCGCCGCACCTTGCCGCGCCCGGCAACATCGGCCGCCCGTCCCGACCGGACGTCCAACGGCGCCGCCGCCATCCTGGACCGGCGCCTCATGGGCCTCGCCGGTCGGGGCCGCGACGCTGCTGCGCATGAGCGCCATCGCGGAACCTTCGATCGCCACGCCGTCCTCCACCGCATCTGCTCCGTCGGCCGGCGGGCGCCTCGCGCCCGGCGCCCTCGGCCTGACCTCGGTCCTCTTCTGCATCGTCACCGGCGCGGCACCGCTCGCGGCGATGATGTTCAACGTCCCCGTCACGGTCCTCGGCGGCGGCTCGGGCGCGCCCGCGGCGTTCCTGATCGCGACCGTCGTCCTGACCGTCTTCTCCGTCGGCTACATCGAGATGAGCCGGCGCGTCACGGCGGCCGGCGGGTTCTACACCTTCATCACGAAGGGCCTCGGACCGGTCGCGGGCCTCGGCTCCGGGATGCTCATCGCCATCTGCTACGTGCTCTTCTCGGCCGCGGTCATGGGCACGTTCGGCTACTTCGCCTCGACCTCGTTCAACGCCTGGTTCAGCGTCGACCTCCCGGCCTACGTCTACACCGCGGCGTGCCTGGCGATCGTCACCGCCTTCGGCTTCTTCCACATCGAGCTGACCGCGAAGGTCCTCGGCGTCGCGCTCGTCTGCGAGGTCGCCGCGCTGATCGTGCTCGCCGTCGGCGTCCTCTCCAAGGGCGGCGCGGACGGCCTCAGCCTCTCCCCGGTCAACCCCGCCGAGGCCTTCAGCAACGACCAGGCGATCAAGACCTTCGGCGCGGCCGCCGCCGGCGTCGCGCTCTTCGGCGCCTTCTGGTCCTGGGTCGGCTTCGAGATGGCCCCCAACTACGCCGAGGAGTCGCGCGAGCCGCGCAAGATCGCCAAGGCGGCGACCTACGGCTCGGTCATCGGCCTCGGCCTGTTCTACGTGTTCATCTCCTGGATCTTCGTGATGGGCTGGGGCATCGACGGCGTCGCGCCCGCGGTCAACGACCAGTTCTCGGGCAAGTTCGTCTCGGCCTTCTACCCCTTGTCGGACAAGTACGTCGGCGGCGGCCTCACGACGTTCCTGCAGATCTTCATCATCACGTCGTCCTTCGCCTGCGCGATGGCCTTCTACAACACGGCCGCGCGGTACCTGTACTCCTTGAGCCGGGAGAAGATGCTCCCCGCCGCGCTGGCGAAGACCAGCGACCGCCACAGCCCGACGGTCGCCGGCCTCGTCGTCTCGGTCATCTGCCTGGCCTACC